>JAESGH010000054.1_pt1 | contig 444299 bp, 431 predicted proteins | sample 9269641 | NCBI WGS metagenome assembly JAESGH01 (sample SAMN14515345, study PRJNA621665) | algae metagenome | isolation source: Phormidium tanganyikae FI6-MK23 and co-occurring heterotrophs from granitic... | place: USA: Fort Irwin, California | collected 1998-05-24 | reverse complement strand
CCCGAAATTCTTTCCATTTTGATTTGCAACTTGCCTCATCAGGATATTGCTCTACGAAATTGAGTAGGTTCATGATAACTATTTGATACTAAGTTACAAAATTTAGGTAATATATCGAGGATTCATTTTTTTTAAACTTTAATTTAATCCCTAAATTTCTATTTGTTTTAGAAATAGGCATTTGCGGAAGTGCGCGTCTTACAAATATTTGCAGGGTACAAAACCATTTTCCTTAACATTCCGTTTTATTAATTTGATAATTTACTTTTTGCTTACTCCTAATAAAAACTCTGTTTAACTCCAAGGCTTTCGTTGGTCTTAAGTATCGACTTTTCAGCGTCTGGTTCAATTCCGGTTAGGGCACGGATAGCGTCAATGGTTTCGGGGATTACGATAGCCTGATTATCGACTAGGTAAGCATAGAACACTTCATCTCCAACCACTTTCAGCATGTCTTGCCACAAGGCTACTTCATACATATCTCCATAAGGGCGGCCTATTGCAAGCATTAATTCCTTAACTGTATTATTAGCGGCTAACTCATCGCTGTATTTAATCATTGCAATTCTGGTAGATTTATTGAACGCATCCAAAACTTCTTCCTTATCGGCCTTTCTGGTCAACTGTACATTCCAGTAATGTAGATGGCTTAACGTTTCCGGTACTTTAACTGCTGATGTGATAACGTCAAAAGAGGGGTCAACGGATTGCGCATCCGGCCCCTGATGACTTGGTATTTCTTTTTCGGGAACTAGGGTATTCATAATCCCGGTCAAATGACTTTCCCATGGGTCGGTTGCACGACGAAGTAGAGTACCTCTTGCTTTTAAGAGCAAGCCTGCATTCTTCAGGGCGGTTAATGTTCTCACAATGGATGTAGTGTTGCAGGAAACTACTCTTGTAGCATCAAGGTTAAGTGCAGTGGCATAGTTGTTTTCGGCACTAAAGGAATGACCGGTTGTTTCATGCTTTTCACCTCCCTGTAAAATAAACTTTTTACCAAGTTTTTTATAAAGCTCTATATTTTGAGCAGCGATTTTCTTGGGTGTGCAATCCACAATAATATCTGATGATGCAAGCAGGTCGTTCAATGTGCCTGATGAATTTATTCCGGCTTCGTTCATCTTAATTTGAAAAGTATCATCGGAAGCAAACACAGGATATTTTTTTAATACCGCCATTTGAATGCGCCAGTCAGTTACCACATCACATACACCTGACAGTTCCATGTCTTCCTGCATCTGTACGGCATCGGCAACCCGTTTGCCAATGACACCATATCCGTTTACGGCTACTTTAATCTTTTCCATAATAAATTTATTTAGCTTAATTTATATAAATTGATATTACTAGAACGTTCTTTGATATCTATTTCCTTTAATATCCTGTTTACGGCATACCGCCAGTTTCAAACCAATAGCTTATTCCATTAGGGCCTTTGCCAACCGGGATTGTGTGGATTACTTTTTGACTTGCCACATCAATCACAGAAACTGTATTGTCTATAGTATTTGTTACATAAACTGATTTGCCGTCGTTGCTTGCTACAACACCGTGTGCCTTCTTACCAACTTTAATGGTACTTATCACTTTTGCGTTTGGTATGTCTATTACATAAACCTCGTTTGAAACCGGTCTTCCGAGTAACTCTCCCTGGTCAGCCACATACAGTAACTTACTATCAGGGGTAGCATACAACTGAATTGGACCTTGAGCAGTAGCAGGTAATGGTATTCTGTTTAGTTGACCATTTTTAAGGTCATACTGTATCACCTCTTTTGTGTCGTATAAAGAGATGAAAATAAATTTATCATCACGGGTAACTGCCACCTGTGGAGCTATTCCGCCAAGAGGAATATCAGTTACTTTGCCATCAGCTACAGTAATGACAGACATGCTTTTTCCGTCCATATTGGCTACATACAATTTGCCTTTAGCGTAGCGCAAACCATGTGGTGCATGTTTTGCACCTAAATCAAACTTCCGTACCACCTGATAGGTCGTTGCATCTACTTGTATGACCTCATTCGTTGCACCTGCGGTTACAAATGCATTCTTTGATTGATCGTCTAAAACTACATGGGCCACGTGTAGATCTTTACCTAACAGCACACGCTCTTTTATTGTACCGCTGTTTGGGTCAATAACTATTAAGTAATTTGTTTTACTGCTGTCCATACCTGCTGCCGCCACCCAAACAGATTTTCCATTGGGGGCCACCTGAACATTATGGGCCATAAACATAGTTCCGGCGCTATCACTTAAGTCAATGCTTGTAGTTTTTAAGCTATCCTGAAGATCAATAACTGAAACACTGCCTCCGGCTTCATTGGCTACATAAACTTTAGCCCTTGGCAATGAAGATGGTTTATCAGTATTACTACTATTGGTATTGCTATTATCGTTATTGCCGCAACTGCTGACCATAACAAATAGCATGGTCAATATGACAACCAATGTCGGGGTAAAAAATTTTTTCATTAATAGATTTTAATTTGGTCGTTAGGATGTAGATAAAAAAAGAGTGGCAATCATTTAAATCACCACCCGTTTTAAATTACGCTGCCATTTTCCGGCATTCTTCGGCGCATTTTCTGCAAGCTTCTGCACATTCACGGCAATGATCCATTCCATGTTGTGCATGTTTTTCACATTCTGCAGCACATGCTTCACAGATGTCGGCACAAATACGGCAAATGTCTTTTGCTTTGTCGCTGCCGAGGCTCATTAACTGTGCTGATGCATAGCAGATCGCTGCGCATTCCATGTCTAACTGAATGCATCTCGCCATCATTTTTACATCTTCTTCCTCAGTGCATGATGAAGCACAGTGATTACATATTGCAGCACATTTTAAACATGCTTCAATACAACTTTGGTACGTGTGATAACCTGTCATAATTGTTGGTTTTTATGTTAATAAATAGGTTGGTTTTTTCAATAAATATGCAGTTCCTGCGCTGATCCTGTCGCAATCATAAGTGCGTTTGATCAGGCAAGCTATTGCTGGCTACTTTGATTTTTTTTAAAAAATTTATTTGCTTCTTTCACTTAGTTTTCAGCGGAGCATTTCTACCGTTATCGTTCACATCGTACTAACATTATACTTGCCCGCGCAGTTCATACTTTTCAACAGCAACAGGAGCCACCAGACTTTTTTAAATTCTCATCTACGGAAGCGCCGGCAATACTATAACCTACTTTCGCCAAGGCTTGCGTTAACTGCGCTGTATTAATCGATTTCTCTGCTTCAATAACTGCGCGTGGTGGATGCAGACTCGCTTTTACATTCTGTACGCCATCAATTTCTTTCAACGCTTTTTCGACATTTTTAACGCAGCCTTCGCAGGACATTCCTGTTATTTCAATTTGTTGTTTCATTTTGTTTGATTTTATTCTTTTATATATTGTTACTTTCCGACTATCCGTTTTACAATACGTTCTGTGAGCCTTACTTGGCCAAACTCGTGTTGCAATAAAATAGTTTTTTGAAAGCGAGCTGGCTGTAATTACTACTGTAAAAGTACAAGTTTCTTAAACGGATGTTCTGCATAATTTTCGTTAGTTTCTGTATAATTTCGCTTTGAAAAAAAGGCCAAGTAACATCAAAACTATACCTGAAGTTTATCGAGAGTTGCGCAAAAGTCCCTGTGATTGCCGTTTCTATTTCGCAACTATTTCCTATTTATAATTTCATACGCCTAAGTTCTAAGGTTAACTAATTTCATCATAGGGTCTTCGATTGGCTAGTTCAGCATTTTTATACTCAGTCATGCTCTCTCCGGTAATCTCTTTAAACTGTCTCGACAGATGGTTGACGCTGCTGTAATCCAGGAGATGCCCTATTTCTGAAAAGGTGTACTGCCTGAGTTGAATAAGTTGTTTTACTTTCTCAATTTTTAATTTAATAAAATATTTTTTCAGCGTTGTATTTTCAAAGTGTGAGAACAACTTGCTCAGTGACTTATATTCGTGGTTGAACTCCGTGCTTAAAATTTGAGATAGGTTTACCGTGGAATCGAGAGGGGGCTCTTCTATTTTACAAAGCAAAAAATGTTTAATTTTTTCGACGAGCACTTCCTCTGGACTATGGATTATTTCAAATTTATTGGTATGGAGAACACTTTCAATTTTCGCCATGATTTCAGTATGATTACCAGCCATCTCGTCGATTACCAATACCCCGAGTTCAATTGATGAAACCTTAATTCCCAGTTGTTCAAGCTCTTGCCTAAGCACTTTGAGACATCGGCTGCAAACCATATTTTTAATATTTAATTTCATCACGTTGTTTTTAATTTTTGTTGATTCTACAGCACAGTCTTTTCCGATCCTTTTTTATTCTAAACGACCATTTCTGATACTCTAAAGACCACAGGCGAGCGTCATTTCTTATGTTCTGCGTTACTTACTATATTCGTTGTCACGAAAAAAATCTAACAGTTCTTTTTTTTCATCCGCTGATAATCTGGCGTTTCCGTGCATCATGCGGTATGATTTTAAAGGCATTTCGTCTTTCTCAATCTGGCTGATGATGCTTTTTATTTTTGCTTTTTTACGTCTTTTTGAATAGTTATTGAACTCATCAAAATTGAGTTCTTCTTTGCCTTTTTTAATATGCCGGGCCATGAACCACGCGCCCGGCTGTAATACCGAATACCAGGGATAACGGGTATTATTTGAATGACAGTCATAGCAGGAAACTTTAAGGATTGCAGCCACGTTGGCGGGCACCTTTTCGGTTTTTTCAAAACTTTGACCTGGCGGAACGGTGGAGACATTACGCTCCACCGGTATGACCTGAATGACTAAAACAATAGCCACCACTAGCACCGCCAGCCAGCCTATCATATTCAATTTTCTCATATTACATTGTGCTCATATCGTGACCCGCCATGGGATCAACCCCTTTCTTGAAAATGTATTCACTGTTCAGTAGGTATGCTCCGGACACCACTACTTCGTCTCCCGCCTTAATTCCTGATGTGATTTCTATTCTGTCTTCATATTCGAGACCCGTTTCCACCATTCTGTTGACGAAGGTGTTCTTCGCGGTTTTCACCCACACCGTGGAAGATTTGCCATCCCTGATTACCGCATCCACAGGCATTGAAAGACCATCACGGGATTTATTTTCCACCAGAACATATACCGGCATGCCGGGTTTCAGCAGATTTCCTTTGTTGGGCACGGAAATGCGAACCAGATTTATCCTGCTGGAGGCGCTTATTTCAGGGTTTGTAAAATCAACCTTCCCATTAATCTTCAAATTATCCAGATCGGGAATATATACGGTGACCTTGCTGTCTTTCTGAAGGAGAGCCATTTGGGAAGAATACACCTGCGCCTCTGCCCAAAGCGATGAAAGATCTGCCAGATTCACGATGGTGCCACCTTCGGCAAGATAATCGCCTTCGGCAATGCTCAGATCGGTGATGTAACCGGCCGCATTGCTGAACACGGTAGTAGTAGGTGTGGCTTTTCCTGATCTTTCCAGCTGTTTGATCTGGCCTTCGGACATTCCCCATAAATAAAGCTTGTTGCGGGAACTTTGGAGCAACTGATCAAAATCAATGGAAGTATTACCGACGAACAGCTTGCGTCTTTCTAATGCCAGCAAATATTCCTGCTTTGCATTATTGAGTTCTTCACTGTAAATATCGACCAACGGCGCCCCCTTCGGAACAAAATCGCCAATGTTTTTATAATACAACCGTTCAACTCTACCCATTACTCTGGAACTTACTGCCTGCATTTGGTACTGATTAAAATTGAGTGTTCCGGTCAGGGTAAGTTTGTCGGCCATAGACCCATCAGATAGCGCGACTGTTTTGATATTCCCAAGTTTAACCTGCTCGTCATTCAAAACAATTTCGTTAGGATCCGCATTCTTTTTCTTCTCCACAGGCACCAAATCCATGTGACAAATGGGGCATTTTCCGGGTTTATCGGAGACTACCTGCGGGTGCATGGAACAGGTGTAGTAGATATCGTGGCCGGCATGCGGATCTTCCTCCTTTTTACAGGAGTAAAGAAAAACCAGCAAGGCAAGCATTAAAATATTAAATTTCATCTTATCAATTTTTATCTGTTAATTTTTATGAAACTTTCGCTGTCCATCAGGTACTGTGCATTTTCGGCAACTCCATCTTCAGGAAGCAAACCACTGACGATCTGAATTTTATCGCCTACCACCGCGCCGGTAACAACCTTGTGGGCAATAAAACCGCCTTCAACTTTTTTGAACGCAATTTTATCAATCCCCAAAGAAACCACCGCTGATTTCGGCAGCCAATCTGCCATTCTGTTGTGGCTCATAATCTCCGCTTTAACCTGACTTCCGACAGGAATTTTTGCGGTGGAATTATCAAAATAGACGCGCGCCGTTACGGTTTTGCTGCCCTGCCTGAAAAAGGGTTCAATAAAACCGATGATTCCTTTGAAGCGATTTTCAGGATTGGCTTCAGGGATGATCATGACTGACTGTCCTTTGCTGACCAGTGCAATGTCTTCAGAGAAAATATTGATCAGGGCCCAGGTTCTGTTGGGATTGTAGACACTGAAAATATTCTGTCCTTTCTGGAGATACATTCCCTCTTTTAGGGGTAGTTCAGCGGTGACCGCGTTATTTGAAGCCATTGCGGGTGCAGATTGTGGTGATGACCCCATGCTTCCGGCCGATCCTGCCTGCTGAATGTGTCCGCTGTAATTGCTGAAAACCGGAACTGTGAGATCAGGTTTCCCTCGCTGGATGACTTTCTGTATCTGTGAAGCCGGCATTCCCAAAAGAAGGAGTTTCTGGCGTGAAGCATCGATCATTGTTTTGTTTGAGCGGTCATTTTTAATAACGAAGAGCAGGTTTTGCTGTGCGGTTAAAAGTTCCGGGCTGTATATATCTAAAATACGCTGCCCTTTCGACACTTTCTGGTATTTATACCGCACATAGAGTTTCTCGATACGGCCCGCAACGCGTGAGGAAATACCGCCAATCTGTCGAGTATCGTATTCTACCGTCCCTAAAGCATCAACGGTGGTGGGAATATTTTCCTTTTTTAATTTTATTACGGGCTGTTCCGACACTACAAATTCATTGGTTGGTTTCAGCAGATCGTCGAGTTTAATCCCCTCTTCCTTTTTTTCAGGGGCATCTTTCAGGACCAAATCCATCCCACATTTGGGGCATTTTCCGGGTTTGTCTGAGATCACTTCAGGATGCATCGGACAGGTATAGGTGTGCATTGCCGCCTCTGCCGTGTGCTTATCTTCCCAGAACTTAACTTTGTCACACGCCGTCAAACCAAATAAAAGCATAGTGAATATTATAATTTTTCTCATCTTCTTTCAATTAAGCGGTCAATTTCAGTTTGCGTCTGCAGTGCTTTGGTCAGGATCTCGAAATATTCCAATTGGGCCATATTCAGCTGTTCCCAGGCATCGTACAACATGAAGAGTTCTTCCGTATTCTGCTCGTAGCCTAACTGCATGGATTTGTAGTTCTTTTTTAAGGCCGGAATAATGGTGTCTTCATAGAGTTTGAGCTGATTTTTATTCAGGTCCAGTTCATTGCGCATTCCGTAGGCCATTCCACTGTATTCGTTCACCATCATTTCTTTCTGTGCCTGCAAGGCCTCTTCTTTCAGTTTGAGACTTTCAATATTGGCTTTATTCATGCCTGAAGCCCAGGAAACAAACGGCAGCTTTGCCATCAGCATGAGTGAAAACTGCATGGGCTGGCCGCCAAAACCAAACATGTTTTCGAACTTTACGCCAAATTCCGGCTTTAGATTCTGCTTTTCCAAATCCTGTTTGAGTTTGGCAATATTGATTTCCCGGTCGATGCCGCGGAGATCACTTCTGTTCTGATAAAATAGATCCTGACCAAAAGTCATGAGAGAATAATCATTCAGGTTGTATTCCGGTTCAATCTCCAGTGGCGCGAGCGGGTCTCTTCCCATGAGGGCATTCAACCGGATCCGGTTGACGCGGAGGTCATTCTCGTACATGAGCTGCATGTTTGTGGTGCTTCCGAGGGCGGCTTTGGCTTTGTAATATGCAGATATTTTGGAAAGCCCGTTTTTGTACCGGATTTCGGCGTTTCTAATCATAAAGTCCAGCATCTTTTCGTTTTCCTTTACGACCTTCAGCTTTTTATCCAAGACGATTGAACTGTAATACAGTTTTTTCGCATCCTGAAAGTTTTCATTGAGGGCGGCAAAAAGTTTTTCCTTTTCCACAGAGGACATTGCCTTCATCAGATTTTCGTTGGCGTTGAGTTTCTTTCTGTTAGGAAACATCTGTTCCACCGAAACTGCTACTGAGCCCATGCCGAGCATATCGCCGTCGCGCTGCCAGAGTTTTGCATTATAGGGCGTCATGAAGAAACCTGCTCCTACGGTTGGAGGCATCCAGCTTCTTGCTCCTTTTGCGGCAGCATCCATTGACCGGATTTCGGCATTGTACATTTGTACCACCGGATGGTTGGCTGCGATACTGTCCATTACAGCGGGCAGGGACATTTGCTGAGCATCAATGGTAGTGTAAAGGAAGGCCAGTACTGCTGTTATTATTAATTTTTTCATTTTGTAATCATTTAAGGATTAATGGGCAGCGTCGAGGACGTCAATTTTCCCTAGTTTGTTCAGTTCCCATTCCTTCTGCATGTAAAAGATAATTGGTGTTACCAAAAGGATGTGAATGGCCGAAGTGAAAACACCACCAACCATCGGTAATACGATTGGTTTCATCATATCACTTCCCACGCCGTGGCTCCACAGGATGGGTACAAGCCCGAATAGGGTCACGCAAACCGTCATAATCTTTGGTCTTAATCTTTTGGCTGCACCATGAATGACATATTCACGAAGTTCTTCATTGGTGATGGTCTCCCTTGAGTTGCCATTTTTTGCAATAAGCTGAACCATGGCGTCGTTCAGGTAAATGACCATCACGATTCCGGTTTCTACCGCAAGTCCGAACAGTGCAATAAATCCTACTGCTACTGCTACGGAAAGGTTCACCCCCCAAAGCGAAATCATGAATACGCCGCCGATTAAGGCAAAAGGAATACTGATGAGATTAAAAAAAGCTTCACGGTAAGAATTGAATGCAAAGTACATGGAAAGAAAGATCACGATTAATACGAGGGGCATAATCATTTTTAAAGTCTGCTCTCCGCGAATCAGGTTTTCGTACTGACCGCTCCATTCCACGAAATAACCTTTTGGCATTTTGTTCACCATGTTATTGAGTTTTGCCTGGGCTTCTTTTACGGTACTGCCTAAATCCCGGTCGCGTACGTTGAATAGAACAGTTCCACGCAACATTGCATTTTCAGAATTGATCATTGGTGGTCCTTCTGTAAGACGAATGTCAGCCACTGCACTTAGCGGAATGGAACCAAATTCCATCGTCTGCATGGGCAATCTTCTCAGAGATTCCAAATTATTTCTGAAATCCTGGCCGTATCTGGCATTTACCGAAAAGCGCTGTCGGCCTTCCACGGTGGTGGTGAGTTTCATTCCGCCGAGCGCACTTTCCACGACGGCATTTACATCATCCACACTTAGGCCGTATCTTCCTATTTCTTCGCTTTTCACTTCAATATCCACATATTTTCCGCCGGTAATGGGTTCTACGTACATGTCTTTTATTCCTTCAATACCGGTGAGTTCCTTTTTTATTTTTTCGGAAAGGACCGCGATACTGTCCAGGTTCTGTCCGTACACTTTTACGCCCACATCCGTTCTAATCCCTGTTGAAAGCATATTGATCCGGTTGGAAATCGGCATGGTCCAGCCATTGGTTACGCCTGGAATCTGCAGTTTGGCATTCAGCTCATTGATGAGATCATCTTTTGTTTTGCCCTCGCGCCATTCGCTTTGCGGTTTCAACAAAATAATGGTTTCAATCATGGAGATGGGTGAATTATCTGTCGCCGTGTTGGCTCTTCCGGCTTTTCCGAGGACATGATCCACTTCCGGAATTCCCTTAATGATTTTATCCTGTACCTGCAGTAATCTTTTGGCTTCAGAGTTTGAAATATCGGGAAGGGTAACCGGCATAAAGAGCAGGGATCCTTCATCCAAAGGCGGCATAAACTCACGTCCAAGGTTCATTATCATTGGAATACTGATGAGCAGTGCCAAAATATTAATTCCCAGCGTGGTTTTTTTCCATTTCATGCACCATCTTATCAGCGGTTCGTAAATCCGTTCCAAGCCTCTGTTTATTGGGTTTTTATTATCGTCCTTAAATTTTCCCTTCATGAAAAAGGAGATGAGCACCGGGGCAAGGGTAAGCACCAGGATTGCATCAACAATCAGGATGAATGTTTTAGTGTACGCCAGCGGATGAAAAAGTTTACCTTCCTGACCGGTCAACATAAATACCGGGAGAAAAGAAACCACGATGATTACCGTAGAAAAAAATACGCCTCTGGATACCTGTAAGGATGATTTTTCGATAATCTTCAACCGAATGTCTTCGGGAATTTTAACGTAACTGTCTTTCTCTTTGTCTTTTTTTCTGAATATATTTTTAAACCAGTTGGTCTTCATTGTTATGGGTTTTTATTTTGTTGATGGTTCTGCCAATCGGAGAGATTTTTATAGGCATTTTCAGACATGATAATTCCGTTATCTACAATCACCCCAATTGCCAGCGCAATTCCTGTAAGGGACATGATATTGGAGGAAAGTCCAAACGCATTGAGCAGAATAAAACTGATGGCAATGGTGACCGGAATCTGAATGATGATGCTCAATGCACTTCGCCAGTGGAATAGGAACAGAATAACAATGATTGCCACCACGATAATTTCTTCAATCAGCTTGGTTTTAATATTGTCTATTGCCCCTTCAATCAGCGTACTGCGGTCGTACGATGTCTTGAAGGTGACGCCTTCAGGGAGTCCTTTTTCAACGTCCTTCATTTTCTCTTTCACATCGTTGATGACCTTATCCGCATTTTCGCCATACCGTGCCACTACGATACCGCCCACGACTTCGCCTTCACCGTCTGCATCAAAAATACCCAGACGCAAATCGCCACCCATCTGTACAGAACCAATGTCTTTCACCCGCACAGGAATTCCGTTGTAATTTCCCAAAGCAATTTCCTCGATATCGGCTACGTTCTTGATATAACCCAGGCCGCGAATGATATAGGCCATATCGGCCATCTCAAATTTACGTCCGCCCACATCATTATTGTTGGCTTTCACTTTGTTCATCACATCCATGAGGGATACGTTATAGTACTGGAGTTTTACAGGATCTACAATGAGTTGGTACTGTTTTTCGAAGCCGCCAAAGGAGGCTACTTCCGCCACACCGGGAACCGTCTGAAGCGCAAACTTTACATACCAGTCCTGAAGGGCACGCTGGTCTCCCAAATCCATTTTGGGTGCATCGAAATGATACCAGAAGACGTGACCTACACCGGTGCCATCCGGTCCGAGAGTAGGGGTAACATCCTGCGGGAGTAAGCGCTGCGCATAATTAAGCCGTTCCATTACCCTGGTTCTGGCCCAATATATGTCCACATTATCTTCGAAAATGACATACACGAAACTCATCCCAAACATGGAAGAGGCGCGGATGTTCTTAATTTTCGGAATTCCCTGAAGGTTGCTGACCAGCGGGAAAGTCACCTGATCTTCAATAATCTGGGGACTTCTGCCCATCCACTCCGTAAAAACGATGACCTGGTTCTCACTCAGATCCGGAATTGCATCGATGGGATTGTCCCTTACCGCAAAAATACCCCAGATAAAAAGGCCGATTGCTATCAGCAAAACGAAATACCTGTTGCGGAGGGACAGTTTGATTAAATTTTGAATCATGATTCTGTACGGTTTTACTTAATTTCTTCCTGAACCTCGCCACATGAAAGCATTTCTTTGCCTAAATAAGGATTCTTCACCTCACGTGAATCGCTAAGCCAGAAGGCCCCTTTGTTATCATTATACATCGGGCAGAATACTTTGTACACCGGTTTTGGAGTTCCGAAATCTTTCAGCAGGTCGTAAAAATCTGCGCTCATTAAATCCAGATGTTCGCGCTGATGATCAATCTTTCCGGCGTTATCTGCAATGTGCTCGGCGTTTTCACTGATGCTTGATTCGAGATCAGCAAATTCTTTTTTCTGTTCAGCAGAAAAACCGTTTTTGTCTATTTTGGGAAAAGAAGCGAGGATCCCTTTGGCCGCACTCACCGCTTCTTTATCATCATCACCGGACAACGCGAATGTAAGGTGGGTGTAATGAGAATAGAGCTCCGTAAGGTCAGCGGTAGTTTTTTTGGCGGTGGTCACGGTTACCTTAGCATCCATTGCCATATTGTCCATCGCTGAACTGTCCGACATTGTACTCATATCATGCTGCATGGTTGTACCAGTGGTGTTTTTCTGTTCTTTGTTTTCCTTACAAGAAGTGAATGCAAAAGTGCCGATTGCCAAAAGGCTGAATAGTATTGTTTTCATTATTTTATCAGGTTAAAGGTTATTGATTATTTTTTAAAAAAGGCTTCGTAGTTTGCTTTATTTTCGAAGTACACGACATTATCATTTTTATCAGAGATCGCAATAATTGCGGTTGCTTTATCGATGAGTTGATGAGATATGGGATCGTATGCCATGCGGGCATTTTCTTCCTGCGGGATTCTGAGTTTGCAGTTTTCACAGCAACCATAATAGGTTTTGCCGTCATGTTTTACTTCGAGCTGTTTTTTGCCCATATAGGCATTGTTTACCATACATACCTCATCGTTGGGAACAATGTCACCGGTGGTGAACTTTGCGACCGCAATTTGTGTACTTTCAGCTTTTGAATTGTTGCAGGAAACGAGGAACACCGCTATAAAAGCGAGTATTCCCAAAAGAATATTCTTCATTAAATTTTATATTATAGGTTAATAGTGAGCCTCCTTGTTTGAGAAAGTGCTTTTGAACATCCGGTTCCTCAAATTATCCTTTACTAAAAAAGGAAAGTCTATTTTGAAAGAGCTTAAAGGAGCGTTTGAAGTTCAAATGTATTTACAGCGCCGCTAAAAAAGAACGGGCTAAAGTGTCATAAACACTTCACGACCAGACACAATTCGGGCTGTAAAAGAAGATCTTAACCTATTTTGGGCGGTTCCCAAATGGTATGGAATCCACCGGAGTAATGAGGATTCTGATAAAAGAAATTAGCATTTTTGTCTTCGTAACCGGACGCTTCGTTTTTAGAATCCTCTAAAAATTTGCTGTCCGCTAGAACGGTGTACTGAGCAGAGCTGCAAAGGTTTCCGCTGCAATTTCCTGAGCATCCATCGGTTTGACAATTGTGTGATTTTGGGTGACAGCATTCTTCTTTGCAATCGTCGCTGTCGCAAGACGGCTGTATCTGTGCGAATGACTGTTTTATGAAAGTTTGGGAACTGGTCGCGGTTTTAATAACCTGCTTCTCCTTTTTACTGCAAGCCTGAGAAATCCCTGGCGCCAGAAATAACGCCAGTGTAAGGGAAAGGAATAGTATTTTAAAATTTCCGACCATTGTAAGTAAACAGCACAAAGATAGGGAATTATTTTAGAAGCTAAACTACTTCCTTAAAAAAGTTAGAGTTTACAACATATTAAACTTTGCCATAGCATTTATTTTTGTTTGATCTGCAATATCAATATAGGGCTTCATCGCAGCATAATCACTGTGACCTGTCCACTTCATCACGACCTGCGGTGGAATTCCTAAAGCCAAAGCGTTGCAGATAAAAGTTCGTCTCCCGGCGTGAGAACTCATTAGTGCGTATTTTGGGGAAACTTCATCGAATTTCTGATTACCTTTATAGTAGGTTTCGCGAATAGGTTCATCAATTTCCACCATTTCCATATCGCGTTCAGAAAGTAATTTTTTATTCATTATACCCCAAAGCTCAAATTTACGAAATTTATTTTTCCTAAATTATTCACAATGTTACTCTTAGCAAACTGTAATAAATACGTCAATAAATGTCCAGTTTTTTATTAAAAACTGGACAAATAATTTTTAGTCTACCTACTCTCATACCCCTACTTAAACTTCAAAAACTTTTCTGCGTCCTTTGGATTTTTCTGCATCCATTTGTTCATCAGCGTGGTATTGTGTTCCAGCTGTTTTACCTGCTCGGTTTCATAAATCGCCTTGTTTTCATTCTTGATCTCCTTGAGGATTTCCTCTCGAACCTCGGTCTTGGTGCGGATGCTTTCGCGGTACCAGATTTTTCCTAGATAAACAGTTGCTGATAAAATAAAAAATGCAACCAGCAATATAGCCAGGATTCCGAAAAACCAATATTTAACTGTATCTGATTTCTGATGAAATTTTTCCAGATGCTTTATAACGTCCGGAGATAATTCTGCGATAATATTGTTGGGGATGGATTTAAGCAATTCCTGCCGTTTTAGATTTTCTTCATGTGCCAGTGCTTGGATTTTCTTTACATCCTCCTTGATGTCGCAGTACATGTGGAAAATCGCCTTCCCCGAAATTTCTACCGCCTTATTACTTTCTATGACGCGGTGCAAAAGTTCGATGCCTGCATCTTGTGAAGAATAATTTTCTGTATTCTCCTGGTTGTTAAATTCGTTGTTGTTCATTTTGTTTTTTTTTGATGTTTTTTTTTAAAGACCTATCGCCTCCTTTTTCTCTTCCTCAGCAATTCGTCGTCAGCCGCCGGTGTGTAGCTCGGTTTGAGGAGTTCCTTCACGGCATTTTCAATCTCCCTGAGGGCTGATTTTTCCGGATTTTTTATTTCGTTCGTTTGTGGATTACTCTGACTGAAAATTGCCGACTGGTGGCTTTCCGCATTCCGGTTTAGAATTTCTTTGATATCTTTGATTTTCAGTTTGTTTGTAATCTCGGAAAGTTTGTAACCGGGATGGTACTGCCTCTGGGTTTGGTCGTTAATATCGCTCAGTTTCACAATCCGCATCCCCGACACGCCGTCCTTCACATTCTGCGAGAGCGTCACTCTATAACCACATCGCCGCATCTAATCGACCAAGTCATCAAAATTTCTTGAGACCTTCAGACAGTTTTGCAGCACTTTCAGCATCTGCTGCTTTTTCTCCTTTCCGATTTCCACATCTGTTTTGAGATTCATCTCTTTGCAGACATTTCGAACCGATTCACCAAAGCGTTTACCTATGTTTGCCGACTTCACCGTGCATTTACCAAAAACATCTATGCGGTTCACGATGAAATGGATATGTTTCTGCTTCGTGGAATTGTGGACATCCAGGACGACCTGGTTATTTTCTGTAAGTCCCACGTCTTTCAATGATTTTATAGCCAGTTCCTTCAACTCTTCATTTGTCAGCCTGTCGCCGATTTCCTTTGGTGGAGAGATGTAGCCGGTGAGCGCCCATTTCTTGACATTGGGATTTCTCTCGGCGACAATCTTCATCTCTTCAAATCTTTCCTCCGGCGTTGTTGAAAGCAGGTTGTTGGAATAAATACATTCTGCCGTGCCTTTGTCGTTGCCGTTGTATTCAATCGCGATCTTACTGATCCTCCTCGTCGTTGCCGAATTGTTCATGCTTGATGATTTGTTGGTAGAGGTATTCTCTGATTAATTTGGTGACGGTGTGAATTTCCTCAAGGATCTCTTTCTTGTTTTCAAACTCGTTCCATTCTCTGTTCCTAAGCAGATTGGATATCCTTATAAAATTGTTGCCGTAATTCAACAGAACCGCGTCGGTTTGAAACTCGTTTATTTTGAGTTCTTTTTCGGTTGAAACCAGTCTTAAATATTTTGATATTTTGAGTTTGTAGAAGTCAGCCTCCTTTTGAATTTTCTCAAACTCCTTTTCGGTAAAACGAACTGAGACTACCTTCGAAAATTGGTTCGCCGTCTTCTTTTTCAAACCTCCCTTTCGACCAATTTCTCGGAAGCGGTTCTTTCTTTTTTCTTCTGCAACCTTTGCAATTTGCTGCTCGGAAATCTGTCTTACAAACTGTTTTAAAAAGTCATTTTTCATATTGTGTTTATGTGGTGTTTAATTTTTTTATAATTTTAAACTATGGGCTTGAATCGTAGTTCCAGACATGCGTTTCCGACGATAGGAGGAAACCAAAAAGCCCGATTTTTACGACAAGCCCCACGCTTGTTGTAAACATTGGGTACTTTTTGCACTAAGTACATGGCCACTAAGTACATGGCAAGTTTTTACCCAGCTTTTTTAGAGTATTCCACTTGTGCTTATTTTAAGCAGGTCGGCTTGTATGAATCTTCATCTTTTTCTCCTGTAAATATCCCGGTTTCCCTCGGACTCGTGTATGGCTGTTTGATTTTTTTCAAGCTTATTTTCAAGTGTCTTTTCTTCCTGTGATATCAGGAAATTATTCAGATCTTGATGAGGGAAATATTCATTCGACCGGTCATCTGCCTCCGGGAATATTTTCAAAATTGAATCCCTGCACTGTTCGCCGGCGCGGTCGTTATCCAAGTACATTTCGACAGATTTATAATTTCCAAAAAGCCCGGATGCCTTGTGAACCATGGCGACAGAGTTCAGAATTAGATAGTCGGAAGGTGTCTTTTCCGGTTCTAAAATTTTAAGGGAGAGGTAGTCGGTAAATCCCTCGAAAACCTTGAGGTTTGCAGAATTATTTTTTATCGTGGTGATATCCTTTTTTCCAAGACAGATTTTGGAAAAACTGCTGCGGATTTCGTAGCCTCCCGAATCGTTTTTAAAACCGAGCCCGAAATATCTTTTGTCGTTAATCCGGTAGTGGACTTCGCTCAATTCCGATTTTTGTGACTCGAGTTTTCTTGATTTCAAATAGTCTAACAATGCCGGGTGAATAAGTTCCTTTACTTCGAGAATTTGATTTGTATTTTCAGCAGTAATTGCTTCCGTCACACTCGGCTTATTATAAGGAAAATCGAAACGAGAAAGATATTCAAGAGCATCGGAGACAGTGCATTGTTTGAGCTCCTGAACTATCGACACGACATCGTATTGTTTTCCAGTGCCAAAATCAAAGGCAATATTTTTCACATAATTCACTAATAAACTTGGCGTTCGTTCTTGTCGATTGATAGCATTATAATAGGCTGTTTTCGGATGTTCTTTGCTTGGGAATAGAGAAAAACTTTCCATTACTTCTTTGATGCTGATATTTTCGTTCGCTTGTTTGCAGTTCATTTTTTGTGTTTTTTAAAGTTTATTTTTTTTATATCCAGTTATGTTTTTACCGTTTTTCCATACCTGCCTACCTAAATATTGAATATCAGTTAGTTATATCAATTAATGACTTACCTTGTTGTTACCTGTTAATTGGATCCCTTCTTTAACTATGGTAGTTTAGGTAAAGTCTTATCTATTTTATTACCTTGATAAAAATTTGAAAATGAGTTCTGTAAGTCCACTTAGGTAAGTAGGTAGGATAAATTGAATGTCAAGGATTTAAACTTTCTTTCAGTCAATCTTTCTTCGGATCAGGTAGCCGTAAACCTGCAGTTTCGGATGCTTGATTCTTTCATACTTGAGCCTGGTGAGCGCCTTTCCGACCTTGATATTGTTCAATCTTAAATTCAGGGCGTTGTTCATTGCCACAACGATGTCCGTCGCCGTAAGAAAATCCTTGATGTCCTTCGATTTCTCGAAGTGTGCGGAAACGATTTCCTGCTCAAGTGAAAGCTGGGAAAACTGCTCGTTCCTCAGCTCATTAGCCTCTATGTCCGAGAGCGTCATTTCCGGTTGGTAATTTTTTCTTTCAAAAGCATTGTGGTACGCCTGCGCCCATACCTTGTCTATGTCTATTTCCTCCGCATAGGCGAAATCAATGCTGTAAACTTCGAAAACCAGCCACCTTACGCTTCCTGTCTCGTCGGTAAGGAAATCTGTTCTGTTGGTGGAGGCAACAAAGGAACATATCCTGTCCATGTTCTCCGGCTTTCTCCCGTAAGGCACCCTCACCTTTGCGCCGCCCATCGAGATAAAGGATTTCAGCGTGTTGACATCCGATTTGGACAGGACGGCCAATTCGTCGGCATTGAGGATAAAGTTTTTGCAGATAGCGATGATGCCGTCCTTGTCCACCGTGACATTTTCGGAATAATAACCCCTAAGCCCGTCGGGAATGAGGAACCGCAGGAAGGTGGTCTTGCCCGTGTTCTGTTTGGAGCTTGCCAGCACGAGGCACTGCTTGTTGACATAGTCTTTCTTCAATGCGCAAAGCACGGCGCGGGTCAGCCACTTCTCGAGATGGTAGCGGAACGCTTCGCTGTCGTTGGTCCGAACAAATCCCGCCAGCTTCCTGATATGGTCTTCGCCGTCCCAGCCCGCGAGTTTTTTAAAGTATTCCGCTAAAGGGTTGTATCTCTTTATCAAGTGGCTCCGTACGAGGATCTCCAACTTCTGCATGGTGATCTGCATCCCGGCCTGTACGAGTTCTATCAGCAGGGAGTTGATGTTTAGCTCTGTCCAGTCGTCCTTTCCCTTGAGCGATATTTCTATCTCCAGGGCGATGGCGTTAAAGCGAAGGTCATACTTGCTTTCCAGATACTTCATCACCATATCGAAAATGGTAGTGGTCTCGGAAGCGGTTTGGTAGAGTACTGGGATTTTTTGCTCTTCAGCCGGCTTGTTGGTTATTTCTTCCATCGCTCCAGAATTTCCTGCTCGAATGCATCGTAGTCATCATTTTGTATTTCCTCCACATTATCCCCCAGAAGATAAGCTTCTAGGTCTTCTTTGCGAAAGTAGATTTTCTTTTGCCCCTTCTTTTTGTAGGCCTTCAGTTTGCCGTGGTGTTTGAGTTGGTAGAGATAGTCCGGATCCAGGTTGAGGAACAGCGCGGCCTCTTCCTTGGAATAGATCTTCTTGGTTCCGAGGGCGAGCATCTGTAGCGCCTTGGAGGTAAACTCTTTTTGCGAGTTTACCAAAGTGGACATTTGGCTTTCTAGCGCAGCTAGTCTTTCTTGGTCTTTCATTTCGTTGAATTTTGTTGAGGCCAAGATATTTCCCAAAGAAATAGCCGCCTAAAAGCGACTTAAAAAGTTTTTTGTAAAATAAAACAACCTAAAGAAATGTGCGTTCAATAGGAGGTTTTGTTTTATAATGGTTTAGTCAATAAACCATTAAAAGCGACTAACTGTCGCCTTTATAATTCTGGTTATCAGATAAATATGATTTTTAAAGAGAAAATGTTTTTTTGGATTTTAGACTATATATCATCCTGAACATCGCTGTTGGAAAGATATTTTGAGAGGTTCCTGCTGTTTATTGGTTCTTCTGCGATATTTCCGAGCCTGTCTTTTGCCGAGGTGACGGCGTTGATAATTTTGCAGGTTTCGGCTTGGGTTATTGTGCCGGATTTACAACTTTCCATAACATTAGTAAAGGTCGAGAAAAAGTCCAAAATAGGCTGTACGCTCACGCCGTTCCTTGCAGGCTTTGTAAACAGAATCTTTCCAGAGTTTTTCTTCCGCAGTAAAAAGTCCGATAAATCCCTCTCGGAATCTTTAGAAATAAAATAATCCCGCAAAATGTCATCAATGACCATATTCGGATTCTTTTTTATTTCAAAAGCAAAATCGGATTCCTGTAGGATATTATTGTTGTGTTTTGCGAGTTCGTTGGTTTCAGATAAAATGATTTGTTGATTATTTAATTCGTTTGAAATCTTAGTGCCAACTTTCAAAAATTCTCTTTTTAACTCATTGGAATGGTGTTCTATTTTATCTGCCGCGTCTTGCTTTTCTCGGAACTCAAACCTTTCGCTATAACTGTTTTTCTTGAATTTTTTGAATGCCTGAATTGGCTTAAATGGGTGTTCCATTTTTACCTCGAACAGTATTACGGCAAGAATTTGAAGAATGATATAGAATAGGATTTGGGTAAAGTCGATCTTCTCGGCATGGATATCTTCCAGTATTTTCCCGCCCCAGAAAAAGGAAAGCGACAATGAAACCAAAAATAAATTCAAAACGATTAAAAACCGCTGGGTGTTCCAGTCGTTATACCAGTTTGCCCTTTCCTTGGAGTAATAGTTTATCGCAAACGGACTGAACGCAAACCAAAGCCGCCCTGCAAGATAGAAGGGGACAAGGATTGTAAAGGTTACCATTAGAATATATGTTGCGATATAGAAGTCAGTCATATATAACGTACTAAAATATTCTTACACAAAAATAGCATTAAAATAAAATACTTTTGTTCGTGAAATGTTCGTGACAAATATAAAAAAAAACACCTACATTCCTGTAAGTGTTTGATTGTCAAAGCTCCTCCTGCTGGGCTCGAACCAGCGACCCTCTGATTAACAGTCAGATGCTCTAACCAACTGAGCTAAGGAGGAATGTCCTTTGTTTTAAGTGGTGCAAATATAGGACGAATATTTATACCCTGCAAATATTTTTTTAAAAATTTTAAATCTTACAATTTTCCTGCAAATATCTTGAAGATATCGCTTCCGAAAATAAGGATCATCAACCCTAAAAGGAAGATCACACCGATCATCTGGGCGTTTTCAAGAACTTTCTGAGGCACAGGCTTTCCAACAATGATTTCATATAAAGTGAAAAGAACGTGACCGCCATCCAGTCCAGGAATCGGAATTAAATTCAGCAAGGCAAGCCAAACCGAAAACATGGCTGTAAAGCCCCAGAATGCAGCCCAGTTCACAGAAAAATTACCGTTTGCATCTTTGTCAACAGGCATATTTTTCACAATGGCAATTGGTCCGCCAACGTTTTTATACCCTTGGATTTTAGAATTAAACATAATTTTAAACTGCTTTACCTGCATGGTAAGCGCTTCAATGGTTCTTACAAAACCTCTTGGAATCGCTTCCCCGAAAGAATATTTTTTATTGGTAACTACATTTAATAGGCTCTTCTGATCAACCGCGATACCTAGTTTCCCATTTTTATCAACCGCTGCAGAAACCGTTTCGGGTTTACCATTTCTGAGAACATCAATGTTAACTGTTTTTCCTTTATTCTGATTTAAAACAGTTCCTACTTCATCAAAATATTGCGTCGGCTGTCCATTGATGGCAATTACTTTATCACCTTTGGTAAGCCCTGAAGCTTTTGACGATGGCGTGGCCAGAGAATCTACAATCATCGGGAATCTCGGCGTAATGTATAATCTGGCTTCTTTCTGCTTCAGAACATCTGCAACACCGTCTTTATTAATCGGGAAAGTGGTTTCCTTTCCGTTTCTGAGAACCGTTACATGATCTCCCAGTAAAATATTGATGGAAGCGTTTTCCAGTCTGTCGGCAGGTTTGCCGTCGATGCTTACAATTTTATCGCCATTCTGGAAGCCCATCTTTTTTCCGGCTTCTGTTACACCAACCCCACTTTCAAATTTCGAAAGGTCAGTATAGGTTTCGCCGTTAAATAAGGAAAGACAAGTGTAGATAATCCATGCAAGGAAAAAATTCACGGTAACACCTCCCAGCATGATAATAAGTCTTTGCCAAGCCGGTTTGGATCTAAATTCCCATGGTTGTGCTGGTTTTTTTAGCTGTTCGATATCCATGCTTTCATCAACCATTCCGGCGATTTTCACATATCCGCCGAAAGGCAGCCATCCGATACCGTATTTGGTCTGTTCGGGATGTTTTCTCCAGTCGTTGTCCGGAAGTTTTGATAGATCAACAGGAATTTCTTTCTTTTCACCGTTCACTTCGATGATTTCCGTGTCCGGAAGATTCTTGGAAAGAAATTTATACTCCCATTTCCCGTTGATTTTTTTCATTGAAAAAATAGAGAACCATGGGTCAAAAAACAGAAAAAATTTCTCTGCTCTGGTTTTGAACCATTTTGCGGGTAAGAAATGCCCAAGTTCATGGAGGAGGACTAGGATAGAAATGCTCAATATAAATTGAAACAGTTTGATTGCTATTTCCATTAATGCTTTTGTATGTTAATTTGCAAAGGTAACAATTCTCAAAACTATGCCAAATAAAAAAGCCTCCCGAAACGAGAAGCTTTGTCATATAATAGGATAATATACTACAAATTAATGGAGACACCGAGACTGCCATTGTTACCGACTTCCGCAAAAACACCTATTCTCTCCGTAAAAAAGTATCGGGCTCCGATATGCGCTCCGAGACCGAAATCCCTTCCGACAACACCAACATCAATTCCGGGATAGATATCCAGTTTCTCCGGAAGCTGCAACGCATCTTTTAAATGAAAATTCAGTCTTCCGAAAACGAAAATGCGGTTGTCATCATCATTATCTTTATAATTACTGAAATAACCATTGATACCTGCTCCCACAGAAACAAGCTGATTCAGTCCGTAATCATACGTTCCTGTAATACCTGTTCCGTATCCCCATGCGCTCAGTCCTGCATTGATTTTCTGATCTCCTTTTCCTGTCCACGCCTGTGCGCTGGCTGTTGCTCCTGCAAAAATAAACATCAGTAAAAAAACAATTTCTTCATAAAGTATACTTTTATGTTTCTGTTAAAAAATATCTCCAACAAAGATAGAACCGAAATCACTTGAAAATCGTATTTTTAAAGAAGTTTTTTAACAAAGTTTATGAAGATCACGGGCCTAAATTTAGATATTGTCTGGAAAAATAAAGAAAAGAATTTTAAAGTAATTGAAAATGAACTGCATCGTCAGGAAGCAGATATATTTCTTTTACCAGAAATGTTTTCAACAGGATTTTGTATGGATGCTTCGGAAGTGGCAGACCTAAATTATGAATCTCTTGAGTTTTTACAAAAAATGGCAAAGGAGAAAAATGCAGCTTTCTCCGGCAGCGCTCCAGTGGAAGAAGATGGCAAGTTTTACAACAGGATGTATTTTGTTCATCCGGACGGAAATGCTGATTTTTACGACAAACGTCATCTTTTCTCGTTTTCGGGGGAAGATAAAGTATATACACCGGGAAAGAAACGGGTAATTGTTAATTATAAAGGTTTCCGGATTTTATTACAGGTATGTTATGATCTTCGTTTCCCTGTCTTCGCAAGAAACAATGACGATTATGATATGATTTTATACGTATCGAACTGGCCGGAAAAAAGGGTTGAGGCCTGGGAACATCTACTGAAGGCGCGAGCGATTGAAAATTTGTGTTTTGTTTTCGGACTGAACAGAATCGGGACCGATGGAAATAACCTTTTTTACCAAGAAAGTTCCCATTGTTTTTTTGCAGATGGAAGAGAGATTTCTCAAAAAGAAGGAAATCTGGTTAAAGCAGAATTAAATTTAGAAGAATTGAAAGATTTCAGGAATCATTTTCAGTTTTTGAATGATCGCGATTCTTTTGAAATTAAGTTATAAGATTGAGGCTAAGGTTAAGATTTATGAAAGTTTCTCAACCTCAACCTTAGTCTCAAGTTGTTGTTAAGCATATTGTTTTAAGAGCTGGGTCAGTGTATTTACATCATGAACGCCGCTTTCCTTCCAGAGCATTTCTCCGTTTTTGAAAACAGCCAGCGTCGGTACGCCGCGTACTCCGTACTGTGCCGCCAATGCAGGATATTGATCTACATCTACTTTAATAATCCTTGCGCTTTCGCCTACATTTTCTTTTACGGTATTGAGAACGGAAGACTGTACTTTGCAGGGTTGACACCATGTTGCAAAAAAATCAATCAACACAGGTCTTTCAGAATTTATGATTTCCTGGAATTTTTGTGACATAGTTTATGGTTTTATTTAAATTAAAATTCTGATTATTTTTCGTCCTGAATGGCTTTTACGTTCTTCCAGGTTGTACCGTCATAAGCTTCAATGCCTTCTTTCTTTAAGATTTCCATCGCCTGATCTGCTTGGATTCCCTTATTACAGAATACTACCACTTTCTTTCCTTCCAGTGATCCGGTTTTTTCCGAAAGTTCTGCTAAAGGAATATTGATGGCATTTTTTGCCGTGCCTTCGGCGTACTGCTGCGGAACTCTTACATCCACCAGTACAACATCCGGACTGTTTACCACTTCTCTGATGTTTGTTTCAGGAATTGTTGCTGATGAATTGGTTTTACAGGAATTAGCTATAAAGGCTAAAATAATAAAAAATCCGTAGAAACTTTTCATTACTATTTACATCGTTTTAGACTGGCATACAAAATCGGAAGTCGGAAGTTTTGCTGTTTTTTTAATTCCGTTAAAACCTCCTTCTACTTCAGTGAAATTTCTGATTCCGTGGGAATTAAGGATGCTTGCGGCAATCATGCTTCGGTATCCTCCCGCACAATGCAGGAAAAAATGTTCGGAATCATCGATGGTGTTTACCCATTCGCTGATTTCATCCAAAGGTCTGTTATAAGCGTTGTCAATATGTTCTGCAGAATATTCCGAGATTTTACGGACATCGATCACTTTCGAGGTTTTATCGAACTGGTCTGAAAATTCTTCAGGAGAAATTCTTTTGATTTCATCGGTTTCTTTACCGCTATTTTTCCATGCTTCGAAGCTTCCCTTTAGATATCCTACAACATTATCGAATCCAACCCTGCTTAATCTGGTAATGGCTTCTTCTTCGGTACCTTCGTCTACTACCAGCAATAAAGGATGCTTTACATCAACAATCAATGCTCCCACCCATGGTGCAAAATCTCCTTTCAAACCGATGTTAATAGAATTAGGAATAAATCCTTTGTGAAATTCTGCGGGACTTCTTGTGTCCAAGATTAACGCACCGGTTTCTTCGGCGTAGGCTTCGAAATCTCCAGCGGAAATGGCTGTTAATCCTTTGTCCATAACCACATCAAGGCTTTCGTAGCCTCCCTTGTTCATGGCAACATTCATCCCGAAATATTTGGGAGGCGCTGTTAGTCCGTCAAGAACTTCTTTTATAAAAGATTCTTTATCCGGCTGATTGAGCGCGTAATTTGTTTTTTTCTGATTTCCTAATAGATCAACGGTTTCTTTCTGCATATTTTTTCCACAGGCAGAACCTGCTCCGTGCGCAGGATATACAGTAATACTGTCGTCCAGCGGCATAATCTTTGTCTGCAGGCTTTCGTACAGGATTCCTGCAAGATCTTCCTGAGTAAGGTTGGTTGCCTTCTGTGCAAGATCCGGTCTTCCGACATCACCAAGAAATAAAGTGTCGCCGGTGAAAATAGCAGTTTCCACCCCATTCTCATCGATAAGAAGGTAGGTGGTGCTTTCCATAGTATGGCCCGGTGTATGTAGGACTTTTATTTTTACTTTTCCAAGTTCAAAAACCTGATGGTCTTCCGCAATAATGGCTTCGAATTCAGGCTGTGCGGTAGGTCCATAAATGATAGGTGCTCCTGTTTTTTTACTCAGATCAAGATGGCCTGAAACAAAATCTGCGTGGAAATGCGTTTCAAAAATATATTTTAGCGTTACATGGTCTTTTTCCAGACGGTCAAGATAGGGCTTTACTTCTCTTAAAGGATCGATAATTGCTGCCTCGTTCTCGGATACGATATAATAGGCACCCTGAGCCAGACATCCGGTATATATTTGTTCGACTTTCATTATGTGATGTAACTGTTTTAAGTTTTTTTAATATCTGCAAAAATCGTGTTTATTTTCTGAAAAAAAGCAAAATAAAAAAATCTATGACAATAGAATAAATCTATAAAGTCCGGACCTTCTCATAATGCGGTAATTATCATCCTTATTAAGGATTCTGTGGTACTAAGTTAGGTATATTTGTTAATATATGCAGGCTGAAATTAATCATGATAAAAAACCAGCTTATTTCATATTCTAAAAAAAATTATATTTATGTAAAAAATCAGATGTCCCACAAAGCACAATTTATAGAAGAACTAAATGCAAAATACGCTTCAAAAGGTGAGTATATTATATTAGGCAAAGGCATGCTGGACGGAGAAGTTGTTCCTGAAGTAAATGTTACGGTTCCTTTAAAAACGATCAACCGTCACGGATTGATCGCAGGAGCTACAGGAACCGGGAAGACAAAAACGCTGCAGGTCTTTGCAGAACAGCTTTCCCACGCAGGAATTTCTTCTCTGGTCTTAGATATTAAAGGAGATTTCTCAGGAATTGCGGCGGCAGGCAAAGAAAACCCTGCTATTAAGGAACGCTACTCCAAAACACATCTTCCATATAATCCGCAGGCTTTCCCGGTAGAATTAATGACTATTTCCGGAGAAAGAGGTGTGAAATTACGGGCTACCGTTACAGAATTCGGACCGGTTTTATTGAGTAAAATCCTACAGCTAAATGAAACCCAGCAAAGCATCATGTCTATTATTTTCAAATATTGTGATGATAAAGGCTTACCTCTGATTGATTTAAATGATCTCAAAAAGGTTCTTCAATATGTAACGGAAAATCCAGATGGCAAGGCAGAGCTCTCTGCAGATTACGGTTCGATAGCTTCCTCATCATTAGGCGCAATGCTGAGGTCTATTGTAGCATTGGAGCAGCAGGGAGCGGCTAAATTTTTCGGAGAATTAAGTTTTGATGTACATGATTTACTGCAGACCAGGGACGGAAAGGGTGTGGTTAATATTTTAAGAGTGGCAGATATTCAGAGCAAGCCGCAGCTGTTTTCCACATTTATGCTTTCGTTATTTGCGGAAATTTATATGACATTTCCTGAGGAAGGAGATAGTGGTAAACCGAAACTGGTCCTGTTTATAGACGAAGCGCATCTTATTTTTGATGAATCTTCCAAGGCTTTGGTTTCTCAGATTGAAACAATGGTAAAATTAATCCGTTCCAAAGGTGTCGGAATTTATTTTATAACGCAGATACCCGGAGATGTTCCGGAGGCTGTGCTCTCTCAGTTGGGGTTAAAAATTCAGCACGCTTTGAGAGGTTTTACGGCAAAAGACAAAAAAGAAATTACAAAAGCTGTGGACAATTATCCGACTACGGAATTTTATGATGCTCCTGCTTTAATTCAAAACCTCGGAATCGGAGAAGCCTTTATAACAGCTTTGGATGAAAAAGGAATTCCCACCCCGTTGGTACATACCTATTTAATTTCTCCTGAATCAAGAATGGATGTTCTTAACGATGTGGAGATTTCGGAATTAACGGGCAAATCTGCTTTAGTAGCTAAGTATGAGAAGATTGTTGATCGTGATTCGGCGTATGAAATGCTGGTAAGAAGAATGGAACATGCTGCAGCGGAAGTACCTGTAAATCAAAATACAAAGCCGAGAAAAGAAGGGCAGGGAATGCTTGAGCAGATTCTGCAGAGTAAAGCAGGCCGAACCTTTACCGGTACGCTGATGCGGGAAGGCGCAAAAGCAATTTTAGGAATGCTGGGTCTGGGCAGAAGGAGAAGATAATGGCAATCGCCCTTTTAGAATACTATTATAGACAGTATTCCTGCACAATTTAGTAAGATTGATAGAATTTTTCCTATTTTAGCAGGATTGTCATAAGATAAAATAGCTTGTGTTATGGCATGCGTTGTGTTATAAAACATTTAGACAATAAATACAGTCCACAATATTTATTAAAGTTAATCCAAAAGAAAGTTGTATAAAAATTAAATGTATTCAATAATTGATATAGAAAGCAATGGTGCAGGTTACAGAAAAGAATGCATTATAGATATCGCTATTTACAGGTACGATGGGCAGAAAATTATTGACCAGTTCATCTCTCTTGTAAATCCTGAAAGTGATATCACGCCTTTTGTTCAGAAACTCACCAATATTACCCCCAAAATGGTAAAAACGGCTCCGAGATTCCATGAAATTGCGCGCAGAATTGTGGAAATTACGGCCAATACTACTTTGGTGGGGCACAATATTGATTTTGATTACAGAATGCTGCGCCAGTCGTTTCAAAGATTAGGTTACGATTTTAAAATCAATACTTTAGATACGATTCCGTTAGCAAAAAAACTCATTCCGGATGAGGTAAGCTACTCGCTCGGAAAATTGGTGAAGTCTCTTGGGATTCCTCTTACCAATCATCATCGCGCGGAAGGAGATGCCCGAGCAACACTTGAGCTTTTTAAGCTTTTAATTTCAAAAGACACTGAAAACGAAATTATTCAGAAACAACATGAAGAATCTAACGCAAAGACATACATCAATAAGATAAAAGAACTTACCCAGGATCTCCCGAACGAAAAAGGCTTTGTCTATTTCCAAAATGAAGAGGGTAAAATTATCCTTTCAGATTATGTTCAGGATATCAACAAATTTTCCAAAAAGGTTTTCAATTCCAAATCTAAAAAGTGGGATCAAATTCAAAAAGATGTCAAGCAGATCAATTATGAACTTACCGGAACCGATATTATTGCCAAACTGATCCTGAATTCAAAAGGCATCAAAAAAAAGGAAATATTACCTTTTGGGCTTTATCACAGAAATCAAAAATATGTGGTTGAAAAAAACAAGCTCAACAAAGCTGAAAAACCAATCCTGAAATTCAGATCTTTTACTCAAGGCTCAAAGGCTGTTGAATTCATTAGCAAACTTGAAGAATATGCAGATGTTGAGATTTTTAAAAAGAAAATTGAATTTAAAAAACGAAATGAGCTTTGGTTGGGACCAGGCAGAAAGCTGGGTGAAAAACTTTTTCTCATTGTAGAAAATGGCAAGGTTGTTTCTTATGGATTTTATGAGCTTTTTACCCAAATACAAACATTAAGCAAAATTTCAAAATTAAAAATCGATTTGCAGTACCAATCCGGAGATTTGGTGAACGAACTTCAACTTGCACTTCTCCGTGTTGATTTTGAAACGCTGCCTTTACCTAAGTGATTGATTTCATTAATCAATTTCCTTAACAAAACTTAGAAACGAATCTTTACTGCTGATAAAGCAGGTTTCGCATATGTAATTAATGCTTTATTATTTCATATTAACGGTACAGATATGCGTCTTTAAAATTTTATAAAGTTAAAAATGCTTTTTAACTTCATTTTAAAAGTTTTTTATTCTTTAAAAATCGAAATAAAAGAAAAATGTTCTATGTATTTGATTTTAAATGATAAAGAATTTCTTCTTACCTTTGTACTTCAAAAAATAACACAAATACGTTTTACTTAATTTAATTATGAATCCAAAAGAATTACTAAAGATTGCCAATGAGTTTGGTACACCGGTGTACGTTTACGATGCTGAATCCATCAAAACCCAATACGAAAAACTTACATCATCTTTTCTTAAACACACGAAGTTCTTCTATGCTGCAAAGGCGTTGACTAATATCAATATCCTTAAGTATGTCAAGAACTTGGGAGCTTCTTTGGATTGTGTATCAATTAACGAAGTAAAGCTTGGACTAAAAGCTGGTTTTCCGAAAGAAAAAATACTATTCACCCCGAATTGTGTAGATCTTGCCGAAATTGAGGAAGCCATGACTTTCGGCGTGCACATTAATATCGATAATATCTCCATTCTTGAGCAGTTCGGAAATAAATATGGGAATACGTATCCTATTTTGGTAAGAATCAACCCGCATATTTTCGCTGGAGGCAACTATAAGATTTCAACGGGACATATCGATAGTAAGTTCGGGATTTCAATTCATCAGGTCCGTCACATTGAAAGAGTGATGAAATCTACCAATCTTAATGTAGAAGGGCTGCACATGCATACAGGAAGTGAGATCAAAGATCCGGATGTTTTCCTGCAGGCTTTGGATATCATGCTCGAATTGTCTGAACATTTCCCGAATTTAAAATACCTGGATATGGGAAGCGGTTTTAAAATCCCTTATCAGGATACAGAAGAAGAGACGGATGTAAAAACACTTGGCAAAAAAGTAGAGAAAGTAATTGCCGAATTCTCAAAATCTACAGGAAAAAAATTTGAGCTTTGGTTTGAGCCAGGGAAATTTTTAGTAGGGAAAAGCGGCTATCTTTTGGTGAAAGCCAATGTCATCAAGCAGACGACGGCAACGGTTTTTGTTGGGGTGAATTCAGGTTTCAACCATTTGATCCGTCCAATGTTTTATGATTCTTACCATGTTATCGAAAATTTATCTAATCCAAAAGGTGCGGAAAGAATTTATACAGTCGTAGGAAATATCTGTGAAACAGATACTTTTGCGTGGGACAGAAAGTTAAATGAAGTACGAGAAGGCGATATCCTGGCATTCCATAATGCAGGTGCTTATGGCTTTGAAATGAGTTCTAATTTTAATTCGAGGCTGAAACCTGCTGAGGTATTATTCTTAGACGGAAAGGCTCATCTTATCAGAAAAAGAGATGAATTTGAAGATCTTCTGAAAAATCAGATTGAAGTAATTTAATAACAAGGCTCCGCATTATTTGCGGAGTTTTTTATTTTCAATTTTTATTTTGAATCTGATAATCTTACATTTGTTAATGGCATAATCTTTACAACATTATGTTGATCAATCCATATTCACATTAAAAACAACACCAAAAAATATTAATTATGGCCAAAAACATAGCAGAGCAGATTGTAGAAATGCTCGAAGAAGCCGGTGTGAAAAGAATTTACGCTGTTACCGGAGACAGTCTCAACCACTTGAATATTGCTGTTAAAAAAAGCAGTATCGAATGGATTCATGTAAGACACGAAGAAGCCGGAGCTTATGCCGCCGCCGCAGAAGCTGAACTTGACGGGTTTGCCGTATGTGCGGGAAGCTGCGGTCCGGGACACGTTCATCTCATCAACGGAGTGTATGAAGCCCATCGTTCTCATATACCAATGCTGGTGATTGCTTCCACTATTCCGAGCAATGAAATGGGCATGGATTATTTTCAGGAAACAAATACCATCAAACTTTTTGATGACTGCAGTCATTACAACCAGATGATCACAAGACCGGAGCAGGTGCAGAGAACAGTTCAGACGGCTATTCAGCATGCAATCTCTAAAAAAGGGGTGGCGGTGATTGGTCTTCCGGGAGATGTTTCGGAGCTGGATGCAGAAGAAGCGACAACCTCAAACAGAATTTTTAAGACAAATCCGATTATACGTCCGTCTGATCAAGAATTAAACGAATTGGCCGCTTTGATCAACGAAAGTAAAAAAGTTACGATTTATTGTGGGATCGGCGCTGAAAATGCCAATCCGGAAGTGGTAGAATTATCGAAATATTTAAAAGCGCCGATAGGATATTCTTTTCGCGGTAAAATGGCCATCCAGCCGAATAATCCAAACGAAGTAGGACTTACCGGCCTGTTAGGATTGCCTTCTGCCTACCACGCGATGCATGAAGCAGATCTCTTACTTCTCTTGGGTACTGATTTTCCTTACGAGAAATTTATGCCTGTTAAAAATAAGATTGTTCAGATTGATGAAAGTCCGGAACGATTGGGAAGAAGAGCAAAACTGGAACTGGGACTTACAGGAGACGTGAAAGAGACCATAAAAGCATTATTGCCCTTGCTTCAGGAAAAAACAGATACAAATTTCCTTAAACAGCAATTGGAATTTTATGATAAAGTGAAAGAAAACCAATTGACCTACGTAAAAGATCCCGGAACGGAAAATGGAATTCAGCCGGAATTTGTAACGTATACTCTTGATAAATTAGCAAAAAAAGATGCCGTTTTTACCGTAGATACGGGAATGTGCTGCGTTTGGGGAGCAAGATATATTACCGGAACAGGCGCAAGAAAAATGCTGGGTTCCTTCAATCACGGTTCCATGGCGAATGCGATGCCGATGGCAATTGGTGCTTCTCTGGCATATCCGGGCAGACAAGTAATCGCGATGTGTGGAGACGGAGGGCTGTCGATGTTGTTAGGAGATATGGCAACTATATTTCAGTATAAGCTTCCGGTAAAAATTATTGTTTACAATAACAGATCCTTAGGTATGGTGAAGCTTGAAATGGAAGTAGGCGGAATGCCGGATAATGAAACTGATATGGTGAACCCGGATTTTGCTATGATTGCCCATGCTATGGGATATCCCGGAAAAAATGTTCATAAACCGGAGGAAGTGGATGCGGCTATTAAAGAATGTCTCGATTACAACGGACCTTATCTCCTGAATATTTTTACCAACCCGAATGCATTGGCACTGCCTCCGAAAATTCAATTCGACCAGGTGCTCGGAATGACTAAGTCAATGGCTCAGCTTATGCTCGGAGGGAAAATGGAAGAAGCTCTGGACACCGTGAAAAGTAACTTTAAGCACATTAAAGATATTTTATAAATAAGCTTCATACTTGGTATGGAGCTTTTTCTTAAGCAGGAGAAGTATTATCTTTGTTATATTAAAATGTAAACATCATATGAAAGCTATCATGTTTTTATCAGCGCTTCTAATCTCAGGCTTTGCATCTGCTCAGTTTGATGTAGAAGACCGGGACGATGATTTTATTACGGAAAATAACAGGAGTATTTTAAAAATAGATATTAAAGAACCGTTGTTGCAGGTAGCCGTAAAAAATTGCAACGATTTCAAGGCCGCTTCTTTCGAAGGTGGAATCTCTGCCTATAAAGAAATCCTCAGAAAATACATGTATGTCTATCTTAATACTGATTTTTATGTACTGAACGGAGATTTTGCATTTGCCCTAACCATAGATCAGAACGGCAAAGTCACCAATATTGAGGGAACTCCAAAAGTAGCCAACAGCCGGGTATTCTTTGATGATATGAAATATATTGTTAGGAGAATTAAAAAGAGCTGGATTCCTGCAACATGCAACGGACTGCCCGTAACCTCACAAATCAAAATCAAAATAAATTTATCTACCATCGCAACAGATCTGTAATTCATACTTGATAATTTATTTTTATGATGTCTTTAAGGAGAAGTTTGTTTTATATTAACTGTTGATGAAATTTAAAAGGAGTGAAATCTCGATACTCATTTAAAATAATAAAGTCATATTTTAGCGGCTTCAATTGTAAGCATATTTCATTTTTTTAACCATGAATAAATTTTTTCTTTTAATCGGATCAGTTATTACTGTATGTTTTAATGCCCAGGTTTTATATGAATATCCCAAAGATCAGGATTTTTATGAAGGAGGAAGACAAGGCTTTTACAATGATCTTCAGCAAGTTGTTAAAAAAAACAATTACAAGGCTTGCGATAAAACTGAAGTTCTGTTCATGAGATTTATCGTATATCCTGATAATACAGTAAAGTATGTTTCTGATCCGGATACAAAAGCAGTAGAAAATAACAAATGCATGAAAGACAAAGTTCTGAATGCAATTAAACAGACAACAAAATGGAAAGCGGCAGAAGTGGATGGGAAAAAGACTGCTGCCATGTTTTTGGGGATCTTCACCGATGATCTATTATTTAAAAATCCAGTGAATGAATCCGATTTTACAATGCCTGTTTATATGTACAAAGATAAAGAAAGCAACATTATGAAGTTTAGAGAAAATTTCACCAAATGTTTCGATATAAATGGATATAATCCTATTAGTGATTATTCATTTATCATCAATTTCGATGTAGATACCAATGGTGAAGCAGGCTTTTTTTATATTGAAAACCAATCTAATCTAGATCAGTTTAATGATATGGTTGTTAAATGTGCATCGAATACAAAAAAATCATATTGGAAGCCTGGATTATATAAAGGAATTCCTGTAAAGAGGTATTTTAGATTTCCTATTAGATTTAATTCACAATAAGCGAGCTATTTTTTACATTTAAACAAAATTTACCTCCTGCCATTCTGTCACAATTTTGTATCTTTGCAAATTCATTATGTTCAGTATTTAATGTTTTTGATTAAAGTTACATTTAAACCTTAAACGCTTGAACTTTAAACCGATTTATCGTGCAGGAAAAATATATAGACGAAACAAAACAGGGAGAAGCTTTTGCTATTGCCGAAAAAGATGGAAACTCAAAGAAATTATTCTTGGAGAGCTATGGATGTCAGATGAACTTCTCTGACTCTGAAATCGTAGCATCCATCCTTAATGAACAGGGTTATAATACGACGCTTAAAGTTGAAGAAGCAGATCTTATTCTTCTCAACACGTGTTCTATCCGTGAAAAGGCAGAACAGACCGTAAGAATGCGTCTTTCTCAATTCAAAAACCTGAAAAAAGAAAAACCAAACATGACGGTTGGAGTATTAGGCTGCATGGCAGAAAGGCTTAAAACAAAGTTCCTCGAAGAAGAGCAATTGGTAGACCTTGTTGTGGGACCCGATGCATACAGAGATTTGCCCAATCTTTTGAAAGAGACCGAAGACGGAAGAGATGCCATCAACGTCATACTTTCTAAAGAAGAAACATATGCGGATATCAATCCTGTTCGTCTCGGAGGAAATGGTGTAACGGCTTATGTAACCATTACCAGGGGTTGCGATAATATGTGTACTTTCTGCGTCGTTCCTTTCACCAGAGGACGAGAAAGAAGCCGCGATCCACATTCAATTTTAGAAGAATGCAGAAGTCTTTGGGAAAACGGATATAAAGAAATAACGCTTTTAGGGCAAAATGTAGATTCCTACCTTTGGTACGGAGGCGGCCCGAAAAAAGATTTCGTCAAAGCATCTGAAATGCAGAAAGCTACGGCTGTAAATTTTGCTCAATTATTAGATTTGGTAGCAAAAGCGGTACCTCAGATGAGAATTCGTTTTTCAACCTCCAATCCACAGGATATGAGCCTTGACGTTTTCAGAATGATGGCAAAGCATGAAAATATCTGCAAATATGTTCATTTACCGGTTCAAAGCGGAAGCAACAATATGCTTTTGGCAATGAACAGACAACATACCCGCGAAGAATATTTAGATTTAATTAAAAAAGCCAAAGAAATCGTTCCTGAAGTTGCTTTTTCTCAGGATATGATCGTTGGTTTCTGTAATGAAACGGAGGAAGATCATCAGGATACATTGAGCCTTATGAGCGAAGTAGAGTATGACTACGGTTATATGTTTGCCTACTCGGAAAGACCGGGAACGCCTGCTCACAAAAAAATGGAAGACAATATTCCGGCTGATGTTAAACAGAGACGTTTGGCGGAAGTCATTGCTTTACAGGGCGAATTGTCCAGAAAAAGAATGAAGTCCTATGTAGGTAGAGTGCATCAGATTTTAATTGAAGGAACTTCCAAAAAGAACGAAAACCAATGGAAAGGAAGGAATTCCCAGAATGCGGTTTGCGTTTTCAATAAGCTGGAAGGACAGAAAATTGGTGATCTGGTGGATGTTTTTGTTTTTGATAACACACAAGGCACACTTTTAGGGGAAACGGTAAAGTAGATTATTGGGGCAGCTTTGGAGTCTATCCTGAGCTTGTCGAAGAACTTCCTTTTTCTAGTCACTCAAGTCGGGCTGGGTGCAATTTAATGTAAAATAAAATTTAGAATTTATTCTTTCAAAATGAAAGATTTACAAAATACACAACTTTTACAAAACATTTCTTCATTACTCGATAATGCAAGAAGAAAAGTTGCTGTAGCAGTAAATCAAACCATCGTACTTACCTATTACGAAATAGGAAGAATGATTGTAGAGGATGAACAAAATGGAGAAAATAGAGCAGAATACGGAAAAGCTGTTCTGAAAGACTTGTCTTTGCACCTTACTGAAAAATTTGGAAAAGGTTTCTCAGTAGAAAACCTTGATAGAATGCGGTTTTTCTATAAAACTTATTCTGAACAAATTTCGTCAACACTGTTGACGAATTCATCAAATATAATTCAACAGACAACTTCTGTTAATTTCAATCTTTCATGGTCTCACTATTTAAAATTAATGAGGATAAAAGATATTAATGAAAGGAAATTCTATGAAATTGAAAGCTATAAAAATAACTGGAGCTTAAGAGAATTACAAAGACAATACGATTCAGCTTTATATACAAGGCTTTTTTTAAGCAAAAATAAAGAAGAAATTCTCCAGCTTGCTGAAAAAGGCCAGATTGTAGAAAAGCCTAAAGATCTTATTAAAGATCCTTATGTATTGGAATTTTTAGGATTGTCTGAAAAACCAAATTACTCCGAAAGCGATCTGGAATCTGGATTGATCGACAAATTAGAACATTTCCTTTTAGAATTGGGAAATGGCTTTACCTTTGTCGGAAGACAGCAAAGAATTACTTTTGAAGAGAAACACTTTTATATTAATTTGGTATTCTATAACAGAATTTTGAGATGTTTTGTCTTAATTGATTTAAAAATTGGCGAGCTGAAACATCAGGATATCGGACAAATGCAGATGTACGTTAATTATTTTGATAGGGAAAAACTACTTGAAGGTGAAAATAAAACGATAGGAATTATTCTTTGTCAGGATAAAAGTGAAGCATTGGTTCAGTACACCTTGCCGGAAGATAACGAACAGATTTTCGCAAGTAAATATTTTACGGTATTGCCAAGTAAACAGGATTTTATCAACATTTTAAACTCAGACAATGGAAAAACTTCATAAATATTGCCTCAGTGTATTGTTGGTAATCATCTGTACTAACATCTCGGCGCAGGTCAGCAATGGTTCTGGAGAAAACGGCGAATGCCAGCAATTGTACAGGCTTTACAGCCAGATTTTGCATCAGGATCAGGAAGCTTCCAAAGGATTTAGTGTTCATAAAAGATCCGTACGGAATTTTGCAATCAGTCACAAAGAAAATGCTGTTGATCTTATTGGACGAAACTATCCCGGTCAGGATCAAAAATTTTCTTTTAAAAATAAATACGGAGCAGATATCGCCGAAAAGCAAAAACATCAGCTGCTCCTCTACAATTTCGAAAAAAGCAATGAAGAAAACCTCTTTGCTATTAATTTATATTTTAAAACGAAGGTTTCAAAAGTCAGAAACAAAGATTATTTAGGGTAGTATGTTAATTCATTCAGACAAAAGTCAAATATTTTAACTTAAATCTACAGCAAAACTGTAAAAAATAATCTAAAACTTTACGTATGAGCAACGAGCTTCAAAATATAAAAAACCGTTTCGGAATTATCGGGAACTTTCCGGCCTTAAACCGTGCTTTGGAAAAGGCCATTCAGGTAGCACCAACAGACATATCCGTTCTTGTGATCGGGGAAAGTGGTGTCGGGAAAGAATTTATTCCTAAAATTATTCATTCAGAATCCAAAAGAAAACATCAACCTTACATTGTGGTTAACTGCGGAGCGATTCCCGAGGGAACCATTGATTCCGAATTATTCGGGCACGAAAAAGGAGCATTTACCGGTGCTACGGCAACCAGAAAAGGATATTTCGAGGTGGCAGACGCGGGAACCATCTTCCTTGATGAGGTGGGAGAATTACCACTACAAACACAAGTGCGTCTGTTAAGAGTACTGGAAAGCGGAGAATTCATGAAGGTAGGATCTTCTCAGGTTCAGAAAACAAATGTGAGAATTGTTGCCGCAACCAATGTTAATATGATGAAGGCTATTCAGGACGGAAGATTCCGGGAGGACCTTTTTTATCGTTTAAATACAGTGCAAATCGATATGCCGCCTTTGAGAGAAAGAAAAGGAGATATCCATCTGCTGTTCAGAAAATTTGCCATCGATTTTGCCGAGAAATACAGAATGCCGGAGCTGGAGCTGGAACCCGGAGCTGTACATTATATCGAAAATTATACATTCCCCGGAAATGTGCGGCAGCTCAGAAATCTTGTTGAGCAAATGACCGTTGTGGAAAGAAACAGACTTGTTACCCCAGAGAAACTGGCAGAATATATTCCTATGGAATCTCATCTTCCGATGGTTGTAAATACGCCAACTAATCAAAAACAAAGCGATTTTGGTAGCGAAAGGGAAATTATGTATAAAATTCTCTTTGATATGAGAAACGATATTAATGATTTAAAATCCTTAACTTCGGAATTGATAAAAAACCGCGGTACATCTGATCTGAGCAATCATGAAAAAAATCTGATCAACAGGATTTATACCCCTGAAAACCAGCAGAATGTTGCGCCAAATTCGTTATTGTATTTTGAGAGTAAAAATAATGATTCACCGGTTATCCAGAATCCTACCATCATTTCCGGGCAGGACGACAGCTATGAAGATGTGGAAGATATAGAAATTGAAGAACACAAACCGGAATCCTTATCCCTTCAGAATAATGAAAAGGATTTGATCATTAAAGCATTGGAAAAACATAAAGGAAGAAGAAACAAAGCAGCAGATGAATTGGGGATTTCCCAAAGAACGCTGTATAGAAAAATAAAACAATATAATTTAGAAGAATAATAATCATGATTAAACTTAATGCAAAACCTGTTAACTTCAAAATGGGAGATTATATCAGCGAAGGATTCGAATTTTATAAAGCAAACTTCGGAAGCTTGCTGGGCGCTTTTCTGCTTGCCATGATCATGTCGATCATTCCTTTTTGCGGACTTTTGGCAGTGGGAAATTTTTATAAATATTGCCGCGACTTAAGGGCCGGAAGAAATGTAAGCGCAGGAGATATTTTCAATTTTGATGATTTTACACCTTATTTTCTGATACAGTTGGTTTTGTTCGCGGGAGTAATGGTCATCTATATTCCGATGCTGTTTATGCTCCCGATGATGGGAGATAGAGATCCTTCAGCAGGTCCACCCGCATTATTTGTAATTTATATGATTTTCGTTTATATAGCGATCTTAATTGTTTTCTTAAAAGGTTTCTATATGCCTGCCTTAATTTCTCTTGGAAGAATTATAGATATTAAAGAAGCATGGAAGATCTCCTCTGTAATGAGCAAAGGAAATCTCTGGTCAATCTTTTTATATTCACTGGCTGTAGGATTTTTATCTCAGCTGGGAGTTATTGCCTGTTTTATTGGGGTGATTTTTACAATACCTTTTGCGTATGCATCTCACTACTTTGCGTATGAAGATGGGATGAAGCAGATTACATATGATGAAATTCAGGAAATTGGAATTAAAAATGAACTTTAAAATTAAAAATAATACAATCGGGCAGCCGAAATTTTGGCTTTTGCTGTTGTGTTTGTCGGTCATGAATTCGTGCTACAGTTTCACGGGTTCATCTCTTAAAGACGAAAAAACAATTCAGATTAATGAGTTCCCGAACAACGCACCTTTGGTAAATCCTACGCTTTCGCAGCAGTTCTCTACAGACATTCAGAACAGGTTTTTACAAAGAACAACTTTAAAAGGAACAAAAGAAAACCCGGATATTCTGGTGGAAGGTGAGATTACGGATTATTCCATTACACCTACAACCATAAGCTCTAATACCGTAACCAATCAAAATACGGGAGGAGTTATTCAGGAGTCTCAGAATAAGCTTACCATTACGGTGAAAGTACATTATGAAAACAAACTCCATCCTGAATTGAGCTTCGACAGGACATATTCTGATGAAGCGGTTTTTAATAGTAATTTATCGCAATCTGATATCGAAAGCTCTCAGGTGAAAATTGCGACCGACAGGATTATTAATAAGATATTTAACGACATTGTAGCGAACTGGTAAGATGAATAATAGAGTTTTAGAATTATTAAAGACCCCGAAAAGCATTCAGTCGGAAGACCTCAATCTTCTGAAAGAAGAAATTAATTCTTTTCCCTATATTCAGAATATCAGAGCATTATATTTGTATGGAATTCACCTGTATGATAAAGAAAACTATCAGAAAGTGCTTTCTACCACAGCAGCATATACCACGGATAAAAAAATCCTTTATCAGCTGATTAACGGTAAAATCCAACAGAAACCTAAAGCAGAAATTGCTACGGAAAAAGTAAAAGAAAAGATCATTCCTGCAGAAAATCCGCTTCAGCTTCTATTGCGGTCCAAAGCTTCAGTTTTTCCTTTAAAAAGAGAAGAGAAACATTTTGCAGAAGCCAAACCTGAAATATTTGAACAAGCTAGAGAGGAAGTAATTGAGGAAGAAAATAGTTTCGGAGTGCCTCCTTTGCCTAAACCTGAAGCCAAAGAAGTTTTTGTAAACGGGGAAAGAAACAGAATTTTATTTGAAGGAGAAGAAAATTTTCTTGAAGATGAAAATGTTGAGGTCATTGATTTAGAATCCACATTAGAATCGGGCTCTATCATTACTCAGAAATTAGATAAAAAAGAAGAAATACCGGTAGAAAAGAAAGGCAATATTCTGGGAGATGAAAACCCTGAAATTGTTGCAAATGAAAACTTTACGCCGGAAACCATTATTGAAGAAGAAAAAATACATTCCCAATCAGAAAAAGAAGAAATTCTGAATGCTTCTGAATTAAGTTTCCATGAAACTGAATCTTTCCTGCCAAATACTGAGGTATCAGAAAGCAATACTGAAGAAGTACAAGAAGGTAAAGAAACAGAAGTTCAAGAAGATGGCGTTTCTTTAGACAGTACTGAAGATGTTGCAGACTTTACTCCGGAAACGATTATTAATGAAGACAGGATTTCATCATCGGAAGAGGAAACAGAGACTATTCATGATGAAGCTGAATTAAGCTTTCACGGTATGGAATCTTTCCTTCCGGAAGTGAAGATACAGCCGAACACAGAAGAAAAAATTTCAGAATTTTCACAACAGAATTTCAGCAAACATGAAGATGAAATGCGAAGGCTGATCGAAGAAGTTGAAAAGAAAATGAAAGAGAAAGCCGCTGTCGAGACTTCTAAAAAAGAGGAAGAACCTGAAAATGCAGGAAACGATATCAGCTTCTCAGAGACACAGCGTTTTGAGGTAGAACCGGAAGAGCTCAAAAAAGAAGAAGAAAATAATGAATTGGGTGTTGAAACCAATATTCAGCCTGAGCTTTCAGAACAGCCGACAGAAGAACTTTCAGAAAAAAAATCAGAGGCTGCAGCCACAGAAACCACTGAAGTAAATACTGCCTGGAAACCAATGTCATTAGAATCCAATCTGCCAGATTCTCTGTTGAATAAACCGGCAGAGACTGTTCAGCCAGAGCCGGAAATTTCCTCAGAAGCCGCATCAGAAGATATTCAAAAAGAATCCATCGAAGAAACGGTACCTCAGACAGAGGAAGTTGCACAATCTGCTGAAAGCAAATCAGAAGATGCGGTAGAATTGAAAGAAGAAAATGCCAATCCGGAAGTACAGCACGAAAGCAAAGACGAAGCTCGTGTGATGAATGTGTCTTTTTTTGGTTCCGGATGGACAATTCCTCAACCTGAAAAGAAAATAGAAAAAACAGAAATACAGCAGGAAAAAACAGAAACTGCTTCTTCTGTTGAAAAAGTGTTTGAAAGTAAAGAATCCGATCTTCAAGACAGCAATATTCCAGGGTTCATCAATACCTGGCAAAGCTGGCTTAAAATCGACAGGCCACAGGAAGAACAGAAAGATAAAACCATCGTTAAAGACAAGGTGATTGAGGCATTCATTGAGAATAATCCTAAGATCAGTCAGCTGAAGGAGGAAAGTAATTTTATCGTCAAAGAAAAAGGAGACGATATCTCTCATTTGATGACAGAGACCCTCGCTACGTTATATTTCGAGCAGAAATTGTACATGAAGGCCATTAAAGCATTTGAAGTTTTAATTAAAAAGACCCCTGAAAAGAAAGAGTATTATGAAAGCAGAATTCAGGAAATAAAAGATTTCAGAACCAAAGGATAAGCTTATGAATATATTGGCAATAAACGCTTTTCAGATATTAATCGGTTTTATATTAACCGCTGTATTGTATGCCGCGGCCGTAGCCGTTCTTTTTAAAAATAAATCCGGCATTCTACCTTATCTTGCCTTAATTATTTTTCCTGTGATCGGGCCTTTGGGAATTATTATAGGAGATTATACAAATAAAAAAATACAATAATTTGGGCCGGAATTTTTCCGGCCCAAATTATTTATGCTGCAAATGAATTTTTAATTTCCACTAAGAACCTTTTTTCATAGAGTGGCAAAGTTTAATAAACTCCTCCTCAACATCACGAAACTTCTCAGGCATTTCAGAAGATGCCCAGAAAAGCATGGCCATTGTTTTATTCCCGAAACTATCATAAAAAAGATCTTTATGAAGACGGTAACATTCCCTAAGCAGTCTTTTGATACGGTTTCTGTGCACAGCTCTCTTGAAGTATTTCTTTGATACCGAAACAGCAAACTTTGTACGTTCGACAGGCGTAGAAGGCTTGTCTTTCAGCATGATGATTCTAAGATTCCCATTGCTTCTCCATTTACCTTTTTCAAAAAGTAAAGAAATCTCGGTGTTTTTTTTGAGTTTTTCGGCTCTGGGATAGGTAAAGTTTGTCATGTACGGATGTAAAGATAAGGGATAATTTTCTAAATGTTTCGATAGAATACACAGGTATTTTCTGATAATATTCCCTGAGCGTATCAGGCATTTAATCTGTACAAAAAATTCTAACCCTTTTTTACAAGATGATTAATTACTTCCGCTGCTGCATACAATCCGAAAATCGCAGGAATATAGCTGACGGTCCCGTAAAAAGACCTTTTGTAATTGGTTCCGTCGGTCATTTTTAAACTTTCCTCTTTTTGGATCTCATTAGAAAAAACACAGCGGATTCCTTTGTTAATTTTCTCCTTTTTCAGCCTTTTTCGAACCTGTTTAGCAAGGTAACAGTTATGGCTTTTGCTGATATCCCTTACCATAACCTTGCTTGGGTCAGTCTTTCCGCCGGCTCCCATGGAGCTTACTACTTTTATTTTTCTTCTTCTTGCAGCAATCAAAAGCTTCAGCTTTGGCGTTAGACTGTCGATACAGTCAAGGATATAATCAAATTTTCCCTCATCAAGAATTTGGTCCATTCTTTCAGGGTTAAGGAATTCATTGATTTTGGTTAAATTCAGCTTGGGATTGATGTCTAAAAGTCTTTCTCCCACCACTTCCACCTTATGTTTTCCGACAGTTGAATGCAAGGCGGGAAGCTGCCTGTTGATATTTGTAATGTCTACCGTATCGCCGTCCACGATCGTCATATTGCCAACTCCGGCTCTTGCTAGAAATTCTGCGGCAAAAGAGCCGACACCTCCTAAACCTACAACCAGTACACTTGCATTTATCAGCTTTTCCAGGCCTTCCTCCTTGATCAGAAGCTCCGTTCTTTCCAACCAGTATTTATCCATTTTGTATTGTCTCTAAATTTTCTAAAATTTGTTTATATAAACTCTCCGGCGAAATATTTTTTATTTCCGCAGCTTTAAAATACAAATCTCTGATATCGAAATTGTCATTATCGGTCTCTAAAAAGATTTTGTTTAAAGGAGTAATTTTCAAAGTATTTTGCAAAGATAAATTATACAAAACCGCTTTTCCAAAACTCAGGTAAAAATTATTTTTAAGCAGATCTTTGGCAATGCTTTCTTTTTTATTAAAACCATGTATGATCATAGGCCGTTCAGCATACTTTTTAAAAGAAATCACTTCATAAAATTTTCTCACGCAATGGATAATTATCGGCTTTTTAACGGCATTAGAAATTTTTATCTGCCTCAAAAAAACATCTTCCTGAGTTTTCAGATCAGTCTCTGCGAAAGAATCTAGTCCGCATTCGCCAATGGCAATACAATTTCCGGAAATATTTGATTCCAGCCAGCTGAATTGCTCTTCAATACTGTTAATGTCAATATCCTTAGGATGAATCCCGATAGAATAGGGAACATCTGTCGGGATGCTATTATTATCCAGATTGTAAATCCCGAAAGATATATCTTTTCTGTGATGATGAAAATCAAAAAAATTCATATTCAAAAATACTATTAATTTGAATGTTTTGTAATTTCCTTAAACGAACGTTTATAAATCTGTTAAAAATTTCTTAACTTTACTTCAAAGAGCATTGTATGAAGAAAAAATTTACAGAAAAACAAATACATATTTTAGACATCGCCGAAGAGCTTATTGCAAAAAAAGGTTATGAAGGCACCTCGGTAAGAGATATCTGTTCCAAAGCAAATATTAACGTTGCCATGATCTCTTACTATTTCGGGTCTAAAGAGAAAATGATGTCCTATCTCTATCAGTACAGAGTGCTGAAGACGAGAGAAAATTTTTCCGAGTTTGCAGATACCATTAAAGAAGGAAGACCTGAAATGCAGATGAAGGAGATTATAAAATACATTGTCGCACAGTTATTTAAGTATAATTATTTTCACGGATTTGTTACTCAGGAACTTCGCCATACGGAAAACCTTAAAGACGAATTGATGGATTTCTACCAACTGTTTGTAAAAAAACTGGATGAAGTAATTAAAAAGGGTGTCACTTCAGGTGTGTTTACCTTTACGCCAAAACCGGAAGATATTCTCACCACTATTATCGGATCCACTTTATTTGTAATACGGAACCGGAATTTTTATGAACTCTATGTTCCCAACAAAAGTGAGGAAACCTATTCCAAAGAAGCAGAAAAAAAAGTAAGAATGAATCTCCTAATGAGTGTTTTTGCTATTTTAGGATACGCTGCAGACTAAAATTACGTTAAATAATCATAAAAAAAAATCTATTGACAAAAAAGTTATATTTTTGCAAATTAGTAAATCGGCTGTATAATCCGAAAACTGTTGAATTTTTTATATGAAAAAATATATTTTAGGTCTTTTTGCTGTAGCTGTCGTAGCATCGTGCGTGAGCAATCAGGAAAGAGCAATGAAAAGTGCGGATAAAAATCTCATCTTAAAAACCGCCAATGACAATTTTGCCAAAAAGAAATGGAAAAATGCATTGGCTCTTTACGACAGGCTTGCCAATCTGGTGGCAGGAACGGACGATTTTCCGAATGTTGCGTTCAATACGGCTTATGCCAACTATTATGATAAAAATTTCAGATTGGCCGGAAATCAGTTTAAGAACTTTGCGGTGAATTTTCCTAAAGATCCTAGAGCTGAAGAAGCAGCATATATGGCCGCTTTATGTTATTATGAAGGTTCTATGGATTACAACCTGGATCAGTCTACTACACAGTCTGCCATTACAGAGCTTCAGGAATTCTTAAATAATTATCCGAACTCTGAAAGATCCAAAAATATCAATACCCTGATTGATGAACTGTCTTATAAGCTTGAATTTAAAGCGTATGAAAATGCAAGACAATACTTCAAAATGGGAGAATATAAAGCGGCTAACGTAGCTCTGGAAAATGTTCTGGAAGATTTTCCGAGTACCAAACTTCGCCCGCAGATCTATGATTATATCATAAAATCTCGTTATGAACTGGCTACAAAATCTGTTTACGATCTGAAAGATGAGCGGATTGAAAGCGCGCTGGCATTCACCAGACAGATCGAAAAAGAAATGCCGAATACTGAGCTTGCTAAAACAGCATTAGATATCAGAGAAAAACTTGAGAAAGAAAAGAAAGATTTCGTTGTTGTTAAAAAACAGACTGAAGCAAAAATTGCCGCATTAACGGAAAGACAGAAAAAGCTTCAGGCACAGACTGATGAAAAGCTTAAAACAGAGCAGCAGATGAAGGATCAGGTAGAAGCTGAAAAGAAAGCAATGCAGATCCAGAGGGATAGTGCAGCAATTAATACACCTCCGCCTGCAGCCACTTTCAAAATTCAAAGATAATTCGTAAATTTGCGAACTTAAATAAAAAATAATATTCTCAAAATGAGTGTAAAAGATACAAAAGCAGAAGTTAATACCATTACTTACGATAAGGATAAGATTGAAGACAAAGTAGGCTCAATCTACGAAGCGATTGTTATCATGGGAAAAAGAGCAGAGCAGATCAACGCTGAAATCCGTACGGAACTTCATAACAAGCTTGACGAGTTTGCTGTTCACAATTCTACATTAGAAGAAGTTTTCGAAAACAGAGAGCAGATCGAAATCTCAAAACATTACGAAAAACTGCCAAAGCCAACTTCCATTGCTATTGAAGAATGGCTCAACGAAGATATTTACTTCAGAAAGACTGAAGAAAGAAAATAAAAATCAGTGTATTTTTTATAAAATGAAGGTCATAAAGAAAATCTTTTCTTTATGACCTTTGTTGTTCGAACAGGTTTATAAGAAAAAATAAGTAATTTAGTATTCTTAAAAATAAATTGAATGAGTCTTTCCGGGAAAAAAATTCTCATCGCAATTTCTGGAGGAATTGCTGCATACAAAATTCACTTTCTGATCAGAGATCTTATTAAAAAAGGAGCAGAAGTACAGGCTATTATGACGCCTGATGCTGAACATTTTGTAACCAAGCTGAGTATTTCCACACTCTCCAAAAAACCGGTGTACTCAGATTTCTACAGTGACAACGGAACCTGGAACAGCCATGTGGAAATGGCATTGTGGGCAGATGTGATGATTGTTGCTCCTTGTACCGCAAATACTCTTTCTAAAATGGTTCACGGCATGTGCGATAACCTCGTTATTGCCACTTATATGTCTGCAAAATGCCAGGTTTTTATTGCCCCTGCAATGGATCTTGATATGTATGCGCACCCTTCAACCAAAAGAAATCTCGAACTGGCGGAAAGCTTTGGGCATATTGTAATTCCTGCCGAAACCGGCGAACTGGCAAGTGGACTGAGCGGACAGGGAAGAATGTCTGAACCAGCCACAATTGCTAAAGTAATAGAAGATTTTTTTGAGATAAATACTAAAAAAACACTCGAAGGAAACACAATTTTAATAACGGCTGGACCTACCTACGAAGCAATTGATCCTGTACGGTTCATAGGAAATCATTCTTCGGGTAAAATGGGGTTTTCTCTTGCAGAAGAAGCTTCAAGAAGGGGCGCGAAAGTTATCTTGATTTCGGGGCCGAGTTCTGAAAAAATCAGCAATAAAAATATTGAGCTGCATAAAGTGACTTCAGCCAAAGAGATGCTGGCGAAAGTCTTTGAATTTTATGATACGGCAGATATTGGAATCGCCAGCGCAGCAGTTGCAGATTATGCACCCAAGGAAGTAGCAAAGGAGAAAATTAAAAAGAATGACGAAAATTTAATCATTGAGTTGGTTAAAAATCCCGACATCCTTAAAGCGATGGGTGAGAAGAAAACCAGGCAGTTTTTGGTGGGCTTCGCATTGGAAACTCAGAATGAAGAAGAAAATGCAAAAGCCAAACTTGAAAAGAAAAATCTGGATATGATCGTGCTGAATTCCCTTCGTGATGAAGGCGCAGGATTTAAGAATGATACCAATAAAATTAAAATATTTACCAAGACGGAAAAGAAGGAATTTGATCTGAAATCTAAAGAGGATGTTGCTAAAGATATTCTGGATTGTATTGAAGCCCAACTTTTAAAATAATTTTAATAAATTTCCGTTCTCAATCTTTAATAGAAAATGAAAAAAATTTTAAGCATATTTTTAATTCTGTTTTTGTGTAATCTCAGTTTCTCCCAGGAACTGCTGGCTACCGTTCAGGTGAATTCCCAGCTGTTGGGAGGAAGTAACCAGTCGGCATACAAAGCATTGGAGAAAAGCCTCAAAGATTTCATCAACAATACCAGCTGGACAGGTAAGAGACTTCAGAACTTTGAAAAAATAAAATCAAATTTTGCAATTGTCATTACCGAGAGAGATGGAAACCGTTTCAGGGGGAATATTGTGGTGCAGGCTGTACGACCGGTGTACAATACGTCCTATGAATCTCCGCTTATTAACCTTCAGGATCAGCGTTTTTCTTTTGATTATGTTGAAAATGAAAACCTTATTTTTAATGAAAGACAATTTTCCGGGAAAAATCTTATTGATGTGATTAGCTTTTATGTTTATGTAATTTTAGGAGTTGATGCCGATAGCTTTCAATCGATGGCCGGAACCCAATGGTTTCAGAAAGCCCAGCAGATTGCCCAAAACGGCGAATCTCAGAATACATACGACGGGTGGAAGCAGATTAATGAGCCGAGAAGCCGTTCCATTTTAATCAAGGAAATTATGAGCCCCAACTGGAGCCAGCTGCGCGCAACCATTTATTCTTATCACAGAGCTGGGCTTGACAATCTTTTTAATCAGGATCAGACGGGAGCAAAAAAAGTAATTTTTGATTCTTTAATGCAGCTAAGACAATACGAAAACTCGTTCCAGCAGGCATATTTCATTAATCTTATCTTGGATACGAAAGCAGATGAGATTTTCAATATCTTTAATTCTGGGAATAACGGCGGAATTGTTTTGGCAGATCTTAAAAACGAGATGACAATTCTTTCTCCAAAAAATACCGAATCTCGCTGGAACAAATGGAAACAGTAATCTTCGTTTGAATCCTGAAATCTAATGTTCTATATTTGCAATAGCTAAAGTAATCGCTATTATCAATGCTTTCGAGAATATACATTAAAAATTTTGCCCTTATTGATACCCTTGAAGTATCATTACACAACGGTCTGCAGGTGATTACCGGGGAAACCGGTGCCGGAAAATCTATTATTTTGGGTGCGTTGCGACTGATCCTTGGAGAAAGGGCAGATGTTAAATCAATCTCAAAAGCAGAAGAAAAAAGCATCGTTGAAACCGAATTTTCTTTAAATAACCAGTTTAAAAAATTCTTTATCGAAAACGATCTGGATTATGAGCATCAGACCATTATCCGGAGAGAAATTTTACCATCCGGAAAATCAAGAGCATTTATTAATGATGTTCCTGTCACTTTGGATGTTTTAAAAGAACTATCCTCTCAACTTATTGATATTCATTCCCAGTTTGAAACTTCTAATCTTTTTACCGCAGAATATCAGTTCAAAATCATTGACGGCCTTTCTGAAAATAAAGAGATCGTTCACGATTACCAGAATGAATTCTCAGATTTTCAAAGCCTTAAAACACAGCTTAAAAAACTTCAGACCCAGCTTTCGGAAGCCAACAAGGAAAGTGATTATAAAACATTTTTGCTGAATGAACTCGAAGAACTTCATCTGGATGATGTAGATTACGAAGAGCTTCAGAACCAGCTTTCGATTCAGGAAAACGCTGAAATGATCTCCGATAATCTTGCGCAGGTGTTATCCAGATTTCATCAGGAAGAGGTGGGGATTCTTTCATTTTTTAACGAAGCTAAAAACAAACTTTCCAGGATTGCGGAAGTGTCCGGCAGTTTTGAAGAGCTCAATGAAAGGCTGGAAACTTCTTTTGTGGAATTAAAAGATATCATTTCCGAGTTGGAAGATGAAGCGGAAAAAATTGAGGTTAACCCGGAAAATTTGGTTTTATTAATCGAATTAAGCAACAGGATTAATAGTCTTTTTGTAAAGCATAATGTTGCAGATGTTTCCGGATTAAAAGAGATCAGGGATCAGTTGTCGGGAGAACAGCAGGGAGCTTCGGAGCTGGAATTCCAGATTGAAGAAATCCAAGCTAATATTGTTAAAAAAGAAAAAACACTTCAGGCTTTAGCCGCAACGCTGTCGAAAAACAGAAAAAAAAATATTCCGGTTTTCATTAAGAAAGCAGAAGCCTTACTCAAAAAATTAGGTCTTGAAAAAGCGAGAGTGGATATTGAATTGCAGGACGCAGCAGATTTCAATCACTTTGGAAAAGAAAATATTCAACTGTTGTTTCAGGCTAATTCGGGCTTTCCTTTGAAACCTATTCAGACTGCCATTTCTGGTGGTGAAAGATCGAGGGTAATGTTAGCCGTCAAAAAGATCATTGCAGAAAGTGATGAGCTTCCTACATTAATTTTAGATGAAATTGATACCGGAGTTTCGGGAAAGGTAGCCGAAGAGATCGGAAATCTCATGCGTGAAATGTCTGCAGATATGCAGCTGATCGTCATTTCTCACCTCGCTCAGGTGGCTGCAAAAGGAAACAATAACTATAAAGTGGTGAAGCAGGATGTTGCCGGAAGAACACAATCCACCATCGTTCCTTTAAGTGATAAAGAAAAACTCAACGAAATAGCCCAGCTTCTTTCCGGAAGCAAGATTACGGAAGCGGCATTGGCGCAGGCGAAGGAATTAATTGGATAATTTTTTTAAACATATAATACAGACTTGCGGATTCCCGGAAGTCTTTTTTATTCGGAATCAGTTCTACTTTTAAATCTGAAAGGATCTAAATTAAACACCATATTATAAAATATCCTGCAGATTTCACGGATTTCGCAGATGATAAATTATATCTACTTTTTAAACCTCATACGAATTTTAAATAATCTCCGGAGATTTCAAGTGGTTTAAATAGGTTGCATTAAGAGGACAAACGAAAGCTCTTTAAATTCTGTTACATTAGAAATTTATTTTTACCACTAAGGCATTAAGCTCCTTTAGCCTAAAAGACTTAATAAAAATCAATTTATTGATTGCTTAATTATAATCAGTTTAACTCACTTAAATTCTTAATGTTAATTTTAAGAATAAACTTAGTTTATTTTCATTTAAAAAATTAAGAAAGAAGTTATAAAAAAGAATTAAGTAAAATTTAAAAGCGCTCTTAAAGCTAAAAAACTGTAACAATTGTATCTTTATACGAACTAATGTAAATAAAAGATAACTATGTTTATAAAATTCCTGAAATTAGAGTTCAAAAGTTTTTTTCGAGGCAGTTCTCTAGGAATCAACCTGGCGATGAAGATTCTTCGCTTTATCGGAATTCTCTATTTTATGGCATGTCTGGTGGGAGGAGCATTTGGCGCATTCTTCTATATTCAGGAGGAGATGCATCAGAACCCGGTGCAAGTGGTTTCAAGATTCATGATTGCAGCCTGGGCGATTGATCTTATTGTGAAGTACATTTGGCAGGAATTACCCACTCAAAACATCAAGCCTTTTCTTACTCTTAATATTTCTAAAAGAACGCTGGTGAACTATATGATGGGCAAAACTTTTCTGTCTGCTTTCAGCTGGCTTAATTCCCTGTTTCTGATCACTTTTGCGATTATTGCATTGTTCAATGGATATGATGCATTAGGTATTGCAGGTTGGCTCATCGGGATTTCACTGTTGTTTTATCTGAATAATTTTATCAATATTCTTTTCAACGATAAAGAAATGGTTGCCATTGTTTTCGGCTGTATTTTTGCAGGAGTGGCAGCATTAGCCTATTATAACATTGTTCCTGTTCTGGATTATTCTGAAAAGTTTTTCTTTAATTTTTATGAAAGGCCTTATTTCGTAGTAATTTCAATTACTTTATTTTTGGCTTTATGGAGGATATGCTTCAGCCATATCCGGAAAATATTTTACCTGGATCAGGGACTTGAAGCTAAAAAAGAGGTTGGAAGAACGGAAAATATCACATTCCTGAATAAATACGGTGCGATCGGAACATTTATCAACAATGATATTAAGCTGCTAAAGCGAAACAAAGTTACCAAAGGAATTGTATGGGGCAGCTTCCTGTTTCTTTTCTACGGATTACTGATGTTCTCTTCGCCTATTTATAAAACTCCTGCCATGATGATGTTTATGGGATTGTTTGTAACAGGAGGTTTTCAGTTTATGTTCGGGCAGCGGGTTCCTGCTTTCGACAGTTCGTATTACCCTTTAATGATGACGCTGAATGTTCCTTACAAAGAATATCTGAAAGCAAAATGGTGGCTCATGAATATTGTAACGGGCTTTTCCATTATTCTGGCATTATGTTATGTGTATTTCGGGTGGGAAATGTACCTTACTTTTTTTGCTGCAGGAATTTATAATATCGGGGTAAACTCACAGTTTACGCTCTGGTCCGGTGCATTCAACAAAATGCAGATCGATCTGAATGCAAAAGAAAAAAGATTCGGGCAGAAAAACAGTTTTAATATGAAATCTTTGCTCCTGCTGATTCCTAAAATGTTTTTACCGATGGCCGTTTTCGGATTGATGCAGTACTTCTTTAATATTACAGCGGGAGTTATCAGTATTGCAGTTTTAGGATTGATAGGATTTTTACTGAGAGAGAAAATATTCGATATTATCGTAAGACATTATAAGGTAGAAAAATACAGTACATTAGAAGCATTCAAAAATAAAGACTAATATGATCACAATTAATAATTTAACAAAGACATACGGCAAAGCAACCGTTTTAAATATAGAACATCTGGAAATCCCAAATGGTGAAACATTTGGTTTGGTAGGCAATAACGGTGCAGGAAAAACTACTCTTTTCAGCCTGATGCTTGATCTTATTCAGGCAAGTACGGGATATGTAAGCATCGACGGCATCAAAGTAAACGAATCTGAAGCTTGGAAAAACAAAGTTTCCGCTTTTGTGGACGATTCTTTCCTGATCGGTTATCTTACTCCGGAAGAGTATTTCTACTTTATCGGAGAGCTAAGAGGTCAAAACAAAGCTTCTGTTGATGAGTTTTTAAAACAGTTTCATGATCTTTTCAGCGGTGAAATTTTAAACTCAGGGAAATACGTCCGTGACCTTTCTAAAGGAAACCAAAAAAAAGTTGGAATCGTTGGAGCCATTATTGGAAATCCCGAAATCATAATCCTGGATGAGCCTTTTGCCAATCTGGATCCTTCCACACAGATTAAGCTTAAAAACCTCATCAAAGAATTGTCAAAACAGGAAGGTGTTACGTTTCTGATCTCCAGTCACGATCTTTCACATACAACGGAAGTGTGCAACCGAATCGTTGTGGTAAATAAAGGACAAATGGTAAAAGATATCCAAACCAATCCTGAAACACTGAAAGACCTGGAACAATATTTTGCGGACCAGATTTCAAGTCCTGCAGAAATTGTTAATAATCCTGTTTAATAGATATTAGCAATATTTCAGATTTAAAAATCATTCATCCATATTTATGGGACATCAGTTAATTTTGTTCTGCTAAAATTTAATGTATGGAATTAATTGAAAAACTGAACTGGAGATATGCTGCTAAAGCAATGAACGGTCAGAAAGTGCCACAGGAAAAAGTGGATAAAATAGTAGAGGCCGCAAGATTGGCACCTACTTCAAGCGGTCTGCAGCCTTTTGAAATTATTGTAATTACCAATCAGGAAATTAAGGAACAGATAAAACCTCATGCCTGGAATCAGCCGCAGATTACCGACTGCTCACATCTTCTGGTTTTTGCAGCCTGGGATAATTACACAGAAGAAAGAATCAACGGAATGTTTGACCTTACGAATAAAATAAGAGGTTTTGAAAACGAGGGCTGGGAAAATTACAGACAGATGCTGTTGGGAATGTACCCGCAGAGATCTGCAGAAGAAAACTTCACGCATGCTGCAAAACAGGCTTACATTGGGTTTGGTGCAGCGATCATTGCCGCAGCATTCGAGGAAGTAGATTCTACGCCAATGGAAGGCTTTGTACCGGAAGAGGTTGATAAGATCTTAAATTTACAGGAAAAAGGATTAAAAAGTGTTCTTTTGTTGCCGCTTGGATACAGAGACGCTTCAAACGACTGGCTGGTAAACCTTACCAAAATAAGAAAACCAAAAGAAGATTTCATTACCGAAATCAATTAATTATTTTACTCATAGAAACACCCTTTCAGCAATTGAAAGGGTGTTTTATTTATTTTTCCCGATGTATTTTGTCAGGGTTTTGTCTTGTATCAAAAACATCTGCAATCTTAATCAGATGATTTTCCTCATCTACAGAATAAATAATTTTGTAATTTGATTCTACGATGTAATGATATTGAATTGTTCGATCTTTAAGTAAAAATTCTATTTGACCAATTTTTGGATTATCAATTAATTTATCTGGAGCCAAAAGAATTCTGGTCACAATTTTTAAAGCAACGCTGTAGCTTCCGGATATTAATTCGTAATAGTTAAAAATGTCATCAATCTGATTTTCAGAAAATTCTGACCATATGATTTTATATTTCACCTTTTGTATTTTGAAAGAAGTTCAGATGTGGTTTTGAATTTTTTATTTTTAAAATCATCTTCGGATCTGGAAATTCTCTCATTCATTTCTTCAACAGTAAAAGGACTAAATCGATTTTCCTCATCAATATTTTTAGCTTTCTTCATCAGTTTTTCAAACTGAGCAATCGCTTCCTCACTTTGAAGAGTGAGAAAAGCCTGTATGAAAGCTAATTTTCTGCTTTGAATGTCCATTTTTAGAAATATTTGATAATCAAATGTATAAAAATTATTTTAAAATTAAAATCCCTTTCAATCTGTTTTTGAAAGGGATTTTCTTTATAGAAATTTCTAATATTAAAACTCAGCATTCGGTTTCCAATCCACTACTGCTCTGATAAACGCTTCTGCATTTTCCACAGGAATATTCGGTAAAATTCCGTGTCCTAAATTGGCAATATATTTGTCCTTTCCGAAACGGTTGATCATTTCAGTCACCATTTTTTTGATTGTTTCAGGCGTCGAGTGCAGTCTTGCAGGATCAAAATTTCCCTGAAGGGTCATGGTGTGATTGGTCAACGTTCTTGCAAACTCAGGCTTAATAGTCCAGTCAACACCTAAAGCAGAAACCGGAGACTGAACCATATCTTCCAATGCAAACCAGCATCCTTTCCCGAAAACCACCACATGCGTCAGCGGACTTAATGCTTCCACAATCTGGTTGATATATTTCCATGAGAATTCCTGATAATCTGTCGGAGAAAGCATTCCGCCCCAGGAATCGAAAACCTGAACGGCAGACACTCCTTTTTCAACTTTTCTTTTGAGATAAGCAATCGTAGTATCGGTAATTTTCTGAAGTAGTAAATGGGCTGCTTCTGGTTGTGTGAAACAAAAAGATTTGGCAATATCAAAAGCCTTGCTTCCTTTTCCTTCTACGCAATAGCAAAGGATAGTCCAGGGAGAACCTGCAAAACCGATCAACGGAATTTCGTTGTCTAATTTCTGTAACGTTAATTCAATAGCATCAAAAACGTACCCTAATGTATCATTCACATCCGGAACGGCAACATTTTGAACCTGTTCCATCGTTCTGATCGGATTATCCAGCCATGGGCCAACAGATTCTTTCATTTTAAAATCGATTCCCATCGCCTGCGGAACCACCAAAATATCCGAAAACAAAATGGCTGCATCTAATGGAAATCTTCGGATTGGCTGTACGGTGATTTCGGAAGCCAGCTCGGGAGTCTGGCATCTTGTGAAGAAATCGTATTTGTCGCGAAGGGCAATAAATTCCGGCAAATATCTTCCTGCCTGCCTCATCATCCATACAGGAGGCCTTTCTACGGTTTCTCCGCGAAGCGCTTTTAAATATAGGTCGTTTTTAATCATAATCTATTCAATAGCATTGTTCCAATGAACAATTATATATCAGTCTTTGTTTACAATTTCTTTTTGTATCAGCTTTAAAACAGATGCAAGGGTATTTCCTTCTGCTGTTAAAACCGGCGCTGAACTGTATTTTCTGAGTTCACGGGATGTGGTTTCACCGATAGATATCAGGATCATGTTTTCCAGTGAATTTTGCTTTGCAAAACTACGAACTCCGCTCGGACTAAAAAATACGACAGCATGATATTTTTCAGTTATCAGCGGATTAACTTCTTCCGTGTTGTAAACAATGACTTTTTTGTATTTAATATTTTGCAGCGGAAGCTCATTATCCAGAACGCTTATGGCCAGATTGCCGCAAAAGTGAAAAAAGTTTTCGTGCTGGCATCTCCCCGTAATGAATTTTGAAAGGGCATCTGCGTTTTTCAGTACCTTAAAAGTTCCGAAACCATGTTTCCTTAGTTCTTTTTTAGTCTTTTCGCCGACACAGTAGATCTTGTTGTAATTTTTTGCGGTAAAATCTTCGTTAGGCCGGAATCCGTTTTTAAAAAATGAATCTACACCGTTTACACTCGTGAAAATGAGTGAATAATCCTTAAGGTCAAAAGGGTTTACGTGCACACGAGTTGTTCGTATTACCTCAATACAGTCAACCGCAATATCATCTCCTAATTCTTTGGATATAATAGTACGGTCTATATTTTTGGTAAATAAGATTTTCATGTTTAAAGCTTAAGCCTGACACTGGCTTATGGGAATCTTAAATCTGGTTCTTAATTTCAGCCATCAATTCTTTTCCTCCATTCTCAAGAACAACTTTAGCAAACTTTTTACCGAAGTTTTCTTCCTCGTTATAGATGAAATTTTCGTCAGTAGAAATAGCGTTCTTGCCATCTAAAGAGCATAGGGCAGCTTTAAAACGGATCTGGTCTTCAAATATTTCGGCAAAAGCGCCGATGGGAGCAGTACAGCCACCTTCCAGTGTATTAAGGAAGCTTCTTTCCATTTCCACACAAATCTGGGTGTTAGTGTGATTGGTAAATTTTCTTACAATTTCGTTGATTTCTGTTTTATCCGAATGCCCTGCAACTGCAATTACCCCCTGTGAAGGAGCAGGAATTAAAAACGGGATCATTTCATAATCGATATCCATTTTCATTCTCTTAATTCCGGCCAAAGATAAAATAGTAGCATCGAAATCGCCCTCTTCCAATTTCTGAAGTCGGGTTTGTATATTTCCGCGAATGTCTGAAAATTCAGCCTGCGGAAAGTTTTTTAACCAAAAAGCTCTTCTTCTCAGGCTGCTTGTCGCCAGTTTAAGTTCGTGAAGTTCCTTATTTTTTGCAGATTCTTTGCGAATCAGAACATCCTGAGGAAAATCTCTTTCCAGGTAGGAAATGATTTCCAGGTTTTCAGGAAGGTTGGTGGGTACGTCTTTTAAAGAATGGACGGCAATGTCGATCTCATCATTTAACAAAGCAATATCAAGATCTCTTGTAAAAACCCCTGTGATTCCAAGAGCATAAAGAGGTTGAGTAAGATTTTTGTCGCCGGAAGATACAATAGGAACGATTTCCGTTAAATAATTGTTGTTCTGAAGGTGCCTCGCCACTTCTCTTGCCTGCCAAAGTGCCAGTGCGGAATTCCTGGTTCCGATTCTAATGCTTTTCATTGAATTCGTTGTTTGGTTGTTCAACTAATATTTCGTGCATTAATTTACTAATTTCTTCGGCTTTTAACGGATTATCGATGATATATTTTGCAAAACGGTTGGTAATTTTCTGAATCATTTTATCAGAAAGTTCCATATCCGTGATGTTTATGTACTTATTTTTTTTGTAAAAATTGTGCATCTCATTGCGTTCCATATTCTTCAGAACTGCTTTAAAATGATGGATATTCGGAGCCAGCCTTCTCTTTTTTTCCCATTCAAGGAAGTCTTTCATCAAATCCTTAATGATTTTTTCAGCCTTTGGAATTTCTTTTTCTCTCTGCTGAATGGTATCCCGGATATGTTTCGAAAGCTCATCCACATCAATTAAAGTCACATTTTCATTCTCGATAACATTCTTATCGACGTTATTCGGAATGGAAAGATCGATGACCAAGGTTTCTTTTCCGTTCGGGAAATGAGATTTGTTAACGATAGGATGTCTTGCGCCGGTAGCTACAATGAGAATGTCCGTATTTTTAAGTTCCTGATCAAAATCGGTATAATCAATATGAGGAATATGGTATTTTTCTGAAATTTTTTCAGCCGTTTCCTGGGTTCTGTTGGCGATTTTTATTTTAGGCTGATAGACATGTTTTACAAGATTCTCTACTGTATTCTGGCCTATTTCTCCTACTCCGAGAAGAAGAATATTCTTTTCCGTAAGTCTTTTCTGATTGTTGAGGATATAATGAACCGCTGCATATGAAACTGAAGCTGCACCGTTGGAAATTCCAGTCTCGTTTTTAATCCTTTTTGAAATCTGAATAGCAGCATTAATAGCCCTTTCCAGATAAGGATTGGAATTCTGTCTTTCTTTTCTGAACCTGCTGTATGCTTTTTTAATCTGGCCGATGATTTCAAAATCTCCGATGATCTGACTTTCCAGGCCTGCCGCTACTCTGAAAAGGTGTATTAACGCTTCTTCTTTGGTAAGGATATTGGCAAACGGTAGGAAATCCATCAGATTTACTCCGATTGTTTTACAGTATTCTTCCGCAACCAATAGATAATTCGGGGAAGTGGTGTAGATTTCAGTTCTGTTACAAGTGGAAACAACAAATGCATCCCCTAAATTTTCATTGTGAATCCGGGTGACGAAATTTTTGATATTTTCGTCAAAGAATGCAAATTTGCCTCTTGTTTCTACATCAGCCTTTTCATAACTAATGGAAAGTACGGCAAAATTAGACGTTTGATGTATGTTGGAATACTGTAACATAAGCGTGGCAAATTTACATATTTTTTGATTAATTGGTTTCTGATAATGTATATGATAATTATCGTAAAAAACTATTTTGGGATCATTCTAAATAATTATAACAAAATTAGCAGAGGTATTTCTAAGATGATTACAATAAGATTCAGCATAAAAATTAAACAGTAAGTATTAATTATCACATCTGTGTGCAATAAAAAAATAATTAAATAGCTGCGATGTCTCATTGGACCTCCATTATCTTAAATCTGGTTTAAATTACAGTCTGTAAATACTTAAAGTAAAAGTTAATAAGCAATTGTAAATTTTAATAAAATTTTAACCAAATTATCTGCTTGTTAAATTTCTTTAGACGTGTTAAATTTATATCTTTGTAACTCTTTAAAAAATCAGAAGTAAAAGTATGAGTTTATTCGATATGTTTACGCAAGAGATTGCGATAGACCTTGGTACCGCCAACACCCTTATCATCCATAATAATAAAATTGTTATAGACCAGCCTTCAATTGTTGCAATTGAACGTTCTACGGGTAGACCTATCGCTGTCGGCGAACAGGCAAAACATATGCAGGGTAAAACTCACGAGGATATTAAAACAATTCGTCCCTTAAAAGATGGGGTGATTGCAGATTTCCATGCTTCTGAACATATGATTAAAGAATTTATCAAAAAAATTCCCGGAATTAAAGGTAAGTTTATCCAGCCGGCATTAAGAATCGTTATCTGTATCCCTTCCGGAATTACAGAGGTTGAAAAAAGAGCGGTAAGAGATTCGGCACAAAAAGTAAACGCAAAAGAAGTACGTCTGATTTACGAACCAATGGCCGCGGCTATTGGGGTTGGAATTGATGTTCAGAAACCGGAAGGAAATATGATCATTGACATAGGTGGCGGTACTACGGAAATTGCAGTGGTTGCACTGGGAGGTATTGTTTGTGATAAATCTGTAAAAATTGCAGGTGACGTATTCACGAATGATATTGCCTACTATTTAAGAACACACCATAACCTTTACATTGGGGAGAGAACCGCAGAAAGAATTAAAATCGAAGTGGGTTCTGCCGTTGAAGATCTTGACGTGGATATCGAAGATATTCCGGTACAGGGTAGAGACCTTATCACAGGAAAGCCTAAAGAAATTATGGTTGGCTACAAAGAGATTGCAAGAGCGCTGGATAAATCAATCATCAGAATTGAAGATGCGGTAATGGAAACACTTTCTTTAACACCACCGGAATTGGCTGCGGATATTTATAAAACAGGTATTTATCTGGCCGGAGGTGGCGCTTTGTTGAGAGGACTTGCAGACAGATTACATAAAAAAACCGGTCTTCCTGTGTTTGTAGCAGAAGATCCGTTGAGAGCTGTAGTTCGCGGAACAGGTATCGCCCTTAAGAATATGGATAAATTCAATTTCTTAATAAAATAATTCTAACTTTTTACGACATATATCTGAATGGGATTTTTGCTGAGATTATTTTCGAAGAATGCGCTTTTCGTTTTCTTTATATTTCTGCAAATTATTGCTCTGATTCTGATATTCTCTAAAAACGCAATGCAGAAATCCTGGATTGCAGGACAGTCTGCTGCCTTGAATTCCTGGGTTTCCGGATACATTGACGAAGGGGTTTCTTATTTGAAACTTAAACAGATAAATGAAGATCTCGTTACTCAGAATAAGGCCCTCATGATGGAACTTTACGGAAAGCAGGGTGCTAAAAATCCTCAGTTCAGAAAGATTCACGATACGCTGGGAGGCGGACAAATCTATACTTTTGTGGATGGCGAAATCGTTTTCAACAGTATCAACAGAAGAAACAATTATTTTACCATCAACCGTGGAAGAAGAGATGGAGTATTTCCGCAAATGGGAGTTATGGCTCCCAAAGGAATTGCCGGAATCGTAATTAATTCTACAGACAGCTATGCCTTGGTACAGTCGGTGTTGAGTGTAAATAAAATCAGAATTAACGCTGCCCTTAAAAATTCAGGATACTTCGGAACGCTTACCTGGAATGGTGACAATTCCAGAGTGATGCACCTTGCCGATATTCCAAAATACGTAGCCTTAAAGATCGGAGATACGGTAGTCACTGACGGAAAATCAGCCATTTTTCCAAAAGGCGTCATGATCGGTACTATTGCAGGGTATTCTGTTGATAATAAAACAGGGTTCTGGGATATCTCTGTGGAGCTTAGTGAGAAAATGGGAGCATTAAGCAAAGTGTATGTCGTTAAAAACCTTAAAAAGGCTGAGGTACAAAAAATTCAGGATACGATGCAATCGGTAATAAAAAAGGAAGATGATTAGCAGGACTTTATTTACGGACATATTAATCATGATTTTTCTGGTTGCATTACAAATCTTTGTACTGAACAGGATCACCATTTTCGGAAAGTATACACCCGTGCTTTATCCGGTATTTGTCATGTTTTATCCTTTCTTCAGAAATAAATTCCAGTTTTTAGCTTTAAGTTTTCTGATCGGTCTGTCGGTAGATGCCTTCCTCTATTCGTGGGGAATTAACGCCTTTGCGACAACACTGATTGCTTATTTCAGAACCTTAATCTTCAGAACATCTACAGATACTTCTACTGATTTCTTCTCATTTCAGTCTCTTCAGTGGGCGCAGTTTTTGCTGTTTTTATTTATGAGTATCTTTTTACATCAGCTTTTAGTGCAGTATATAGAATTCTTTAAGCTGAGCAGATTTTTTGAAATATTATTTAATGTATTGGTAACTAGTGTAATTTCGTTTATATTTATAGTTATTTACGCATTAATATTTAAAATCAAACAAAAAGTTTGAACACACGTTATTTAAAAATCTTTTCCGTTCTCCTTGCAGTCGCTGTAATTTTTATAGCGAGACTTGCTTATTTACAGCTTTTTACCGATCGTTATGCATTGAATGCGGCCAATACTTCCATTAAAATAGAATACGTCATACCGCAGAGAGGAGTTATTTTCGACAGGAACGGTAAAATTATGGTAGGAAACCAGCCTGCCTATGAGGTTTCTTTTACACAGGCACTCATGAGGCCAGACTTTGATACCATCGCCTTCTGCAATCTCATGAAAATCTCTAAAAACGATTTTATCAGAACCATCGAGGCTATTAAAAAAGAAAAATACTATTCCAAGCTGACACCGATGACCTTCATGAAAAACCTCAGCAGGGAAGATATTGCAAGGGTTCAGGAAATTATATTTAAATATCCGGCTTTCAGTATTGTATCAAGGCCGCAGCGTCAGTATGAAGTTTCAACTTCCGGAAATCTTTTGGGGTACACGAGTGAAGTGAATGAAAGAGAGATTAAAAAAGATTCCGCTTATTATTTGCCTGGAGATTTCATCGGTAAAACGGGAATTGAAAAAGCATATGAAAAAGAGCTTCGCGGAATTAAAGGGATGAAGTATATTCAGAAAGATATAAAGCTTCGTAATGTAGGACCTTACAAAAACGGATCTTTGGATAAAGATGTAGTTACCGGAAAAGATATTACGCTTACTATTGATTATGATCTTCAGAGAATGGCTGAAGAAATGCTTGTGAATAAGCATGGCGCTATCGTAGCTATCGATCCTAATAACGGTGAAGTTCTGGTTTCGGCAACAGGACCGGATATTGACCCGAATCTTTTTACAGGACCCAATAAATCGAGAAATTTGTACGCTTTATCAAAAGATACTATTTACGAAAATAAGCCAACGTTCGACAGATCCTTGCAGGCAGCGTATCCTCCGGGTTCAACTTTCAAATTACTGACTGCTTTGTCTGCTATGCAGATGGGCGTAATGGATGAAAATACTATTTTTCCCTGCGGTGGCGGTTTCAGTTACAGAGGTTTAAGAATTAAAGGACATGGTGGAGCAGATCCCCTTATTCCTTCGATTCAGGTTTCAAGCAACTGTTATTTTTCTTACGCATATCTTGCCATTATTAACAAATATCCCGGTAACCCTTCAAAAGGAGTTGATGAATGGAAGAAAATCATGAGCAGCTTCGGAGTGGGAGAATTCCTGAATAATGACTTTGCTGTAGGGGCTAAAGGAAGAATTCCGTCGGGAGAATTTTATGAAAAAAGAATGGAAATGATTCTAAAGGCAAGCGGTTCCAAAAAAGATCATAAAAATTGGGATCCTCTGGCTACGGGAGCTATTTTCAACGGAATGGGACAGGGAGATGTTCTGGTGACACCGCTTCAGCTGGCAAATTATGTGGCGGCAATTGCCAATAAAGGCTGGTATTATACACCTCACATTGTGAAAGCTATTGATGGTAAACCGAATCCTGATCCCAGATTCAAAAAGAAACATCAGACTTTAGTAGACAAGAGACACTTTGACCCTGTATTAAGGGGAATGGAAGCTGTGGTTTTAAGAGGTACGGCTCACGGGCTCAAATCCAATGATTTTACCCAGTTGGCTAAAACAGGTACCGCACAGGTACCGCAGGGAAAAGATAATTCAATTTTTGTTCTGATTGCACCAGCCGATAAACCTAAAATTGTAGTGGCGGCCGTAATGGAGCACGCCGGTTTCGGAGCTACATGGGCCGGGCCTGCTGCTACGGTAATTGCTGAAAAATACATAACGGGTGATCTTAAAAGGGAACATCTCTATAAAAAGATGACAACCTCGAGTTTCATGCCTGAATACAAACGGCAGTGGATTGCGGATCTTAAGCGCAAAGGCTTGTACAAAGATCCTGCTTTGGACTCGGTAAAACAAAAAAGAATGCAGGACAGCCTGAAGTTTATTAAAGAACAAAAGGCGAAATTGCAGAAAAAAATAGACGAGGAAACGAAAAACCTTAACAAAACAAAATCAGCTAAGCAATGAAATGGGCAGAAGGAATAGATAAATTAGGTCTTGGACTGTATTTCCTGCTGTGTGCTTTTGCCATTGCAAATATTTACAGCGTAGATCAGAAATTAGGTGAAAAGCAATTGATTTTCTTCTGTATTTCTCTCTTTGTGGGACTGGTCATTTTTGTGGGAAGAAGCAAGTTCTTTGAAAATATGTCCGGAATTATTTACATCGGAGGAGTTTTGTTATTGATAGGATTATTTCCTTTCGGGAAAGAAATTCTCGGACAGAAAAACTGGTATAAATTCGGAAGTTTTACGATGCAGCCGGTGGAATTTGCAAAGATAGGTACCGCGCTGATGCTTGCCAATTATGTTTCCGGTCCCGAATTTAATTTAAAAAACAAAAAGTCGCTCTGGACTACCTTAGCCATTGTCGGAATTCCTGCTGTGGTTGTTCTGGCTATTCCAGATGTGGGTTCCATGTTGGTATTTATCGCGTTTTTTATCGCGTTATACCGGGAAGGACTGAGCGGACTATTGTTCGGTGTAGGATTTCTTTTCGCAGGCGTTTTCCTGATTTCACTGGCTGTTAATCCTATTTGGGTAGCCATCACTATTGTTCTTATTGTTGGAGGCTGGATTGCCATGAATTACTACAAAATGTCCTGGAATATTATTTCCATTTCAGGAATTGTAGGATCTGTGGTTTTGCTTTGCGGATTGGCTTTCGGGTCACCCTATATTTTAGAGAAGCTTCCTAAACACCAGAGAGAGAGAATTGAAGTTCTTTATAAAGGTGAAAAAGCATTTAGAGATACATCAGGGTATAATTTATTATATTCAAAAACGGCGATAGGATCGGGCGGACTTTGGGGAAAAGGGTATCGCGAAGGTTCCGTAACGCAGGGGAAATTCGTTCCCGAACAAGAAACCGATTATATTTTCTGTACCGTAGGCGAAGAATGGGGATTTGCAGGAAGTGTGATTCTGATTTTGTGTTACATGATCTTTATCGGAAGAATCTATTATTTGGCAGAACAGCAGAAATCGGGTTTTAATCGCGTTTTCGGATATTGCTTTGCATCGATTCTGCTTATGCACTTTACCATTAATTTAGGAATGGTTATGGGGCTCTTTCCAACCGTTGGAATACCGTTGCCTTATTTTAGTTATGGAGGAAGTTCTCTGCTTGCCTTTTCAATGATGACTTTTATTTTCTTTAAATTAAATTATTCGGATAAGAATAGTTTGGTTTAAAAGGTTTGAAATTGGAAGCGGGGTGATGGAAGTTTACATCATTCTGTTTAAATTTTACATTGAAAAATCTGCGAAATCCGCGAGACAAAAAATATCATCAAAATTCAATGAAACAATCATATTTCTCAGATCAAAATTTCGAGAACACAGATTTCGCACAACAACCTTTAGATAAGGGCGAATATGAAGACTGTACGTTTACAAACTGCAATTTAGAGTATGGAGATCTTTCAGGTTTTAATTTCAATGATTGTGAATTTATCGGATGCAATCTGAGCATGGCAAAAATTGTTTCCACAGCTTTTCGTGAAGTTGTTTTTAAAGAATGTAAAATGTTTGGGCTTCATTTTAACGAATGCAACGAATTTGGAATGTCATTCAGCTTTGACGGGTGTTATCTTAATAATTCTGTTTTCTACAAGGCAAATATTAAAAAAACTGTATTTAAAGATTCAAAGTTAATTGAGGTTGATTTCTCAGAATGTGATCTTTCTAATACTGTCTTTAATAATTGTGACTTGTCGGGCGCCGTATTCGATCGTACAAACCTTGAAAAAGCGGATTTCAGGACATCTGTGAATTATACCATAGATCCTTCTCAAAACAGGCTTAAAAAGGCGAAATTTTCACTTTCTGAAATTCATGGACTCTTGTGCCAGTTCGATATAGAAATTGATAAAAACGGATAATTATTTATTTATATAATTTTATCCGTTAGTATTAAAGAAAAGCAATTCCTCTTCTCTGAAGGGTGGATTTTGAAAAGCAAAAGACAGGGTAGTCCGAAAAAGTTCATCAATAAAAAAACCATCAAAATTTTTGATGGTTTCATTATTTAAATCAATTATTTAAAATTAAAAACTTGTTCCGTTTGATGCGGGAGTTGTTGTAGCTAGATTATTGTAAGCCTCTCCGTTTTCATTAATGATTCTCTTTCCGAATCTGTACTTTGGTCCCCAGTACGAGTCATTAAGTGAAGAGATCATTACTCCTTTCGAAGTGGCAGCGTGAATAAATTTTACTTCGCCCTCTTCAGTTACACTTTCTACAATTCCTACGTGAGAAATTCTTCTTCCATGAGAAAAGAAGATCAGATCTCCTTTCTGAAGGTTTTCTTTTTCTACTTTTTCTCCTTCCTGAGACTGAGAAGCTGCAACTCTTGGTAAGCTAAGACCTGCTGCTGCCCCGAAAACAGAAAGAACAAATGCTGAACAGTCTATCCCGTTTCTCGTCATTCCACCGTATCGGTAAGGAGTTCCAAGATAAGTCTGTGCTTCCGTTAAAATATTGTCGATGGTTTTATTGTGCATGATTGCCTTAGCAATCTCAGAATTTTTAATTGAATTTTTAGCATTAGCTAAAGATGCTGCCTTTTGTGCAAGAAATGAATTAATCAATTGTTGCTTATCCTGCTCCATTTTGTGTGTGTCGATAGAAGCTAGTTTGGCATCTGTTTTGTATTCTTTAGCGTAAGTTGCTGGTTTTGAAACTACATAATTTGTGACACACGATTGTAACGATACTGTAGAAACTAAAGCAACTAAATAAAACAAAACTCTTTTCTTCATATATATTTGATTACCGTGTTAAAGGAATAAGTATTTTTCAAAAGCAATACAAAAATATGTATTCCGTATAAAAGGGCTCTGATATGAATAATATCATGTTCTGTTTTTAACACATTTTAACATATTGTTTAAGTATGTTAAAGAAAAATAAACCGCAGCAGCCTATTTTGGTCATGTTCGCGGTTTTTTTTATTAAGATTCTTTAACAAAATAAAAAAACGTAGTTGTTAAGTATGTGGTATCCTGATAATAAATCTAAAAAAAACGACATGATTTTAAAGAACTCTGAGAATATATTTGTATCATATTTGAGCTGGAATACAGATTTTTAATCTTTACGTTATGAGACTTCTTCGATATTTTTAATAATAAAAAACTCTCCGGAAATATCGGAGAGTTTAACTAATATGGAACTTTACAAAATGTTATTTTGTAAATAACATTTCTCTATATTTTGTCATTGGCCAAAGCTCATCATCCACCATCATCTCAAGAGCATCTGATGCCTCTCTGATATCGTCGAATAACGGTTTCACCTTATTGCAGTAGTCTTCTGCCTGTTTTTGGCTTTCAGAAACTGCTTTTGCCTCCTCTCTTGCTTGGATAAGATCTTCAACGCCTAATTTTATCTTGGAAACATTCTCGGAAATACTTGTTATTAAGCTCATTTGTTCTTTTGCTAAAGACTTGAACTCATTGTCACCAAATATTTCTTTAAGACCTTTTACGTTTTCAATCAGTCTGTTCTGGTAATTTAAAGCCGAAGGAATAATGTGGTTTCTTGCGATATCACTTAAAACCCTTGCTTCAATATCAATAACCGTTGAATATTTTTCTAATTTGATTTCGTTTCTTGCTTCAACTTCTCTGTGCGTAAAAATTCCCATCTCTTCATAAAGCGATAAAAACTTCTCATCCATTTCCTGTTTAAGAGCTTCAGGCGTAGTTTTTAAATTATTTAAACCTCTCTTTTCCGCTTCTTTTGCCCAGTCATCAGAATATCCGTCACCCTCAAACATAATGTTTTTACACTGCTTGATGTATTCTCTCAATATGTTGAAGATTGCTTCGTCTTTTTTAAGGCCTTTTTCAATCAATGCATCAACTTCTTTTTTGAAATCACGAAGCTGTTTTGCGGCGATGGTATTCATTACGGTCATAGATTCTGCACAGTTTGCAGAAGATCCAACCGCTCTGATCTCGAATTTATTTCCGGTAAATGCAAATGGAGAAGTTCTGTTTCTGTCGGTATTATCCAATAAAATTTCAGGGATTTTTCCTACTACATTTAGTTTTAAATCTGTTTTTTCGTCTGGAGAAAGTTTTCCTTCCGTTACTTTTTCAAGCTCTTCCAATACTCTGAACAGCTGGCTTCCGATGAACACGGAAATAATCGCCGGTGGAGCTTCGTTAGCACCTAGCCTGTGGTCATTGCTTGCAGAGGCGATACTTGCTCTTAAAAGGTCTGCGTATTCATGAACCGCTTTGATGGTGTTTACGAAGAATGTTAAGAACTGTAAGTTTTTCTTAGGGTTTTTTCCCGGGCTTAAAAGGTTCTCACCTGTATCTGTTGCCAGAGACCAGTTGTTGTGTTTTCCGCTTCCGTTTACACCAGCGAAAGGCTTTTCGTGGAATAAAATATGGAAATGATGTCTGTGCGCAACTCTTGCCATTACATCCATTAACAAAGAGTTGTGATCTACTGCAACATTTACCTCTTCAAACATCGGAGCAAGCTCAAACTGGTTAGGTGCTACCTCATTGTGTCTCGTTGTTACAGGGATACCCAGTTTCATGCACTCAATTTCCAGTTCCATCATGAAGTTCATTACTCTGGTAGGAATAGAACCGAAGTAATGGTCATCCAATTGCTGTCCTTTTGCTGGAGAGTGTCCTAGTAAAGTTTTACCGGTTAATACAAGATCCGGACGAGACTGGTATAATGCTGAATCTACCAGGAAATATTCCTGCTCCCAACCTAAAGTAGGAGTTACTTTGGTAACGTTTTTGTCGAAATACTGCATTACATTAGTTGCAGCTTCATCTACAGCATTAAGCGCTCTTAAAAGAGGTGCTTTATAATCTAAAGTTTCTCCTGTATAAGAAATGAAAATAGAAGGAATACATAGGGTAGTTCCCATAATAAATGCCGGAGACGTAGGATCCCATGCAGTGTAACCTCTCGCTTCAAAAGTGTTTCTGATACCACCGTTCGGGAAAGAAGATGCATCCGGCTCCTGCTGGATCAATAAATTTCCGCTGAATCTTTCGATTGCTCTTCCGCCTTCTATAGGAGTGAAGAAAGAATCGTGCTTTTCAGCAGTGCTTCCTGTTAAAGGCTGGAACCAGTGCGTGTAATGGGTTACCCCTTTGCTCATGGCCCAGTCTTTCATTGCTACAGCTACCTGGTCTGCAATGTGCCTCTGGATTTTAGTTCCTTTTTTTACTGCATCCATAATAGAATTGAATGCTTCCTTTGTTAAATATTCTCTCATTGTCTCTTCTGAGAAAACATTTTGGCAAAACAATTCGGATAGTTTTACAGGAACTTCTACAGAATTATCTCTTCTAAAGTCCTTAAATGGTAAAGTTTCTAACGCTTTGAATCTTAAAGTTGACATATTAGGTTTGATTTTTACGGGGCAAATTTACGAAAAAAATAAAACAAAAATATTTTTACCCTTGAAAAATTAAGGGGTATGACGAAAAATAATAAAATTTTAAATAAGGATTTGATTTTTAAAAGGGGTGTTCTAAGAGTAGTATCGCAAAATATGAAAGCAGTATAACTGTAGAATGCTCATACTGCCAAGGCTTATTATGTAAATACAATTTATAAATTAAAAATCATAATACAGTACATTATTTCATTTATTTTAATAATTCTATATTAATTTTTATTGATGATATTATTATGCATAATCTACTTCATTTATGAGAATAAATTTATCAATCTAAATTATACGAGGTGAAATGAAGATCTATACTAATATTGTATGCAGCTTATTAACTCAGTCTACAATTATAATTCGGATAACACATTGCAAGTATTACATCTTATAAAAAATAGACTAAAGTTGTCTAACTTTCATCGAAAATTCCCCTCCTTCGGAAATCGAAGAACGAGATTCGCTGAATCAGTTAAATAATAAAGAATAATTGAGGCCTTGGTAGCAAAATTTCAAAGAATTTGACGGGTGGTTTTACACAATCATTTCCTAGCCTCTATTGCCGCGACATCCTTTTTGTTTTCGGCCCGGCGGCAAAGCCGCCGGGCCGAAAACAAAAAGATAAAGCAGAAAGCGGGAAAAAGCTCCTGATTATTTTCTATTTTGAAGTGATCTGTTTTGAGCACTTTTCGACGTTGCTTGCTTATTTTCAAAGGCAATAAAAATACATTGAATTATATTATGTTAAGCCATTTATTAAAAGACACTTAAAATAATTTAGAAGGAGATTTTGTATATTTGTGTGAAATTTATTTTATGACAAATTCTAGAGCAAGAGAAACAACGGAAGCAATTGAAAGATTGTATATTTCTATGAGACACCTCTTTTACAGAGGTTTTTTTAAACCTGCCGGTGTTTCGGGGGAGACGATCAGAAGTTTGTTGAAAACCATTAATCCGGAAATCTACGGAAGCATGAACGTGCCGAGTAAACTCGAACTGAACGGTTTGATGTATGTACTGGACAGGCTTCCGGAAGGAATTGAAGAATGTGCTTTTATTCACCTTACTTCGGATGAAGGGTTTGATAAAGGAAGTTTCGAACCGATTGTTCCAAAAAAGAGAAGAAGAAACTGCTACAGGATCGATGAACACCAGATGAATATCGAAGTGCTTCTCGGCCGTTCCGAAATCTATGATATTCTTACGCATTTAACTTTCTTATTTATAGAAGCGGATAAGGTAAGAAATCTGGCTTTCATTCAGGATGAAAACTGGAAGCCAACACGGGCCTTCAAGATTATTGAAGAAGTAGTAAAAGGTGAAAAAAAATTCAGCAGAAAGGAAAAAGAAGTTGCCTTGATTCATCTTTCATCTCTTATAGGAAGAACTTTTGATGAAACCTTAAATGCCTACAATACGTTTGGCGAAGACAGCAATCCGGACCGTCTTTTCAAAATCATCTATAATCTGGCGAAAGTAAGCCTTGAAGATGCAAAGCAGACAAGAGAACGTGAAATTCATTTCAGTGCAATTTTAAAGGAAAGAGTAGGGCATCATTATTTCGGTGAAAAATGGGCTCATAAAGTAAAAGAGATTTTGTATGAAAACGACCTACACATGCGTCCGCTTCATATTATCTCTGCCAATATGCACTCAGTGAAAAATATGCTGTATGCCAATGAAGCCTTAAAGAAAAAAGATGATAAAGGAGTAGATTATAAATTGTACGGAGAAATTTCAGATAAAAAAGAACTTCGCGACAAAGTTTCAAAATATGCTTTGGAACAGGGTATGGTCTATATAAATGATAAGAGCGGAAGTAATATTGATGTTCAGATCATTGACCTCAGCAAGACCGAACTTAAAAATACGCCGTTCCAGGATATTAAATTCGGGGGCGATGATGTGATCATGGTTTTCGACTACGCTTTCGGAGAACAGGCTTTTGAGGTGATGGACGAATTGCTTAGGCCTTTCGAGCATAAAGGAGAAGTCTATATGATGAAAGTAAAATCCGTTTCCATTATGGGGAAAGCAGGGATTCTCGCCGGCGGAAAAGGAGATATCATGATCCCGACCTCCCATATTTTTGAAGGAACTGCGGATAATTACCCTTTTGAAAATGCCTTAAAGCTTGAAGATTTTAAAGACGACGAATTACAGGCTTTTGAAGGGCCAATGATTACCGTATTGGGAACTTCGCTTCAGAACAGGGATATTCTTTCGTATTTTATGAACACCTCATGGAAAGCAATTGGTCTTGAAATGGAAGGAGCGCATTACCAGAAAGCCATTCAGGTAGCTTCTAAAATCAGGCATCATATCACGCCGGATCTGTTTGTGATGTACGCTTATTATGCATCGGATAATCCATTGGAAACAGGAAGCACGCTTTCTTCCGGTGGTTTGGGGTTAACGGGTGTTAAGCCAACTTATCTGATTACGTTAAGAATATTAGAAAAGATTTTACAGAGCGGAAAAAAAGAAATTCCGGCTAAAAAATAATATTTTTTATTAAAGAATCTAAATCCTTCAAGGTTTCAAAAACCTTGAAGGATTTTTTTATTATATATATTTGCGTAAATCCGTGAGATCTGCGGGAGATATAAAAAACAAATTATCTTTAAAAAAATTAAAACAATGAGCTCAACATCACAATTAGCTAAAAGATTCAGAGAAGTATTGCTGGATGGTCTCTGGATTGCCAATACCAATTTTAAAGATCAGCTTTCAGATGTTACTTGGCAAAGTGCAACAACAAAAGTTGAATCTCTCAACACCATTGCCATGCTTACTTTTCATATTGACTATTATATTGCCGGACTGATTCATGTTTTTGAAGGCGGTGATCTGGAAATCAGAGATCAGTACAGTTTCGATCTTCCACCGCTTGAATCTGAAGAGCAGTGGGAAAATCTGAAGAGCAAATTATGGCGTGATGCTGAAAAATTCGCCACATTACTGGAACATATGCCCGATTCTAAAATGAAAGAGGTTTTTGTTGATGAAAAATACGGTACTTATCTCAGGAATATTGACGGAATGATTGAACACTGCTATTATCATTTAGGCCAGATTACTTTAATTAAAAAGCTTTTAAATTAAATACAAATCAAACGAATTATTGGCGCTTAAAATCTTGCAAAAATTTGTGAATTGCATGTCTAAACATAATCTATTTATACACCTGCAAATTTATCAGATATTTGAAAAAAAAATCAGTTTAATCTGCGAAATCCGCGAGATAAAATTTAACAATCAAAATGAATTTCATCTAAAAGTAATACAACTTCAACAATAACTCCACTTTTGAGGTTTTTTATTTTAAATACTTACCTTTAGAAAAAAATAAATTTATACATGAAAAGATCTTTTGCAATCCTTTTTGCGTTTATCATTTCTCAGTTTCAGGCACAGCAGGGGCCTTATTATCAGCAGAGTGCAAAATACAAAATGGACATTGATGTTAATGCTGAAAAATTTACTTACGAAGGCAAACAGACCCTGGATTATAAAAACAATTCGCCGGACGAATTCGATGTCGTGTATTTCCATTTGTACTGGAATGCTTTTAAACCGAATTCTATGATGGATCAAAGAGTGGCGGGACAGGGAAAAAACGGTGATTCAAGATTGCAGAAAGACGGAATTTCCAGGCTTGCATCGATCCCGAAAGATCAGGAAGGCGCGCAGAATATCCACTGGATTAAACAAAATGGCAAACCCCTGAAATTTGAAATCCAGGAAACGGTAATGAAAGTATATCTTGCAGAACCAATCAAGCCTAACTCTTCAACAACCTTTACGTTGGAATGGGATGCCGTAATCCCGCAGCAGATCAGAAGAAGCGGAAGAAACAACAGGGAAGGCGTTGATATGACCATGACTCAATGGTATCCGAAAATTGCAGAATACGATTACGACGGCTGGGCAACATTTGATTACATTGGAAGAGAATTCCATGCCCCGTTCGCAGATTTTGAAGTTAATATTAAAATTAATAAAGATTATATAATTGGAGCAGGTGGAATCCTTGAAAATCCTGCGGAAGTAAAAGGTTATGAAACGAACACAAAAGTTAAAGCAGATAAAAATAAAGCCACGTGGAAATGGACTGCGAAAAATATTTTAGATTTCGCATGGGCTGCAGATAAAGATTATGTCGTAAAAAGTTTTGATGTTCCGCAAGGCCCGAAAGTATTTTTGGTGTATCAGAATAATGATAAAACAAAAGTATGGGAAGAGGCACAGCCTTATCTTACGAAATATTTTCAGCTGATGAATGATCATTTCGGGAAGTATGCGTACCCTACTTATGCTTTCATTCAGGGCGGTGATGGCGGAATGGAATACGGAATGTGTACCATGATTTTAGGGGAAGCCCAGAATATTGAAGGACTAATGGGCTTAATGGCTCACGAAGGTGCTCATTCATGGTATCAGCAGATGTTGGCTACCAATGAGCCAATGCGCCCGTGGATGGATGAAGGCTTTACAAGCTATGCGGAAGGTTATGTAATGAACCAGTTGTTCCCTCCGGCAAAGGAGCTTCCGAACCCGTTCCTGAATTCAATCAATGGTTACAGGAATTTTATCAAAAGAGGAATTGAAGAACCTGCGGTATGGCTGGGAGATCATCATGACAATGGTACTTCTTATACTTATGCTTCTTACGTAAAAGGAGAATTGTATCTGGTACAGCTGGGTTATATTATGGGTGAGCAGAATTTAGCAGAAACACTAAAACAGTATTACAATCAATGGGCGCTGAAGCATCCTTCCGACAGAGATTTTCTGCATATTGCACAAAAAGTATCGGGGATGGATCTGAAATGGTTTCATCATTACTGGATCAATACTACAAAAACAATTGACTATGCTATTAAAGATGTGAAATACGAGGCTAAATCTACAACCATTACATTCGTTAATAACGGTCAGGTTCCCATGCCTATTGACTTCAGTCTTATCACAAAAGAAAATAAGCTGATTAATTATCATATTCCGATGAATATGACCCATACCTGGAAAGAAAAGGATATTTACGGTGAGTTTAAAACAATACCTTACTGGCCTTGGACCCAAAAGGAATATTCGATTACCGTTCCGTACAGCAAATCGCAGCTTACAGCAATAGGGATCGACTTTAGCCAAAGACTTGCAGATGTAAATCCTAATGACAATTTTTTTGAAGTAAAATAATTAATTGAAATAAATGAAAACTCCCCGAAAAAATTATTTTTTCGGGGAGTTTTTATGAATACAAAGTTCTAAAAATAACCTATTCGTGAAGATTACTTTATAAACTCTTTTACCATCCAATGATTAGGGTGCTTGTTGATCAAATCGCTTTTTAAGGCTTCATCTTTTGTGTTTAAATAAACATAAATTTTTAAAGGGATAGAATCGGGATATTCTTTTAATCCCAGAATAGCAGCAGATTTTGCCTCTTCAGTTTTATTTGCGCTGTCCAAGGCTTCATATTTGTAAATGTGGATAATGGCAGGGATTTTCTTGTAAACATTTTGGGTTTCCTCCTCCAATAATCTCGTTGTTTCCACCTGAAATTCAGAATCAGGTTCTTTGCCAACCATCGCGGTCTGGCTAATATGTTGCTGATACATCAAAAAAAGCATCAGAATATGAATGTTTTTAGTAGCCGGATCGGAAACCAGTCTCTGAAATTTTTCGAAAGTCTCCTGTCCCAGTTCATCATTTTCTGCCTGCAGGTTTTTTTCATAGAATTCATCCAGAATATTATAGACCGCTTTGTCGGTGCCGTCGATAGTTGATTCTTTTTTGATTTTTTCAAACACTTCCTTTGCAGCAGCTGCAGTTTGTGAGAAAGCGAAGATCCCGATGAAAAGAAAAAATAAAAGAGCAAGTTTTTTCATGAAAATTAAATTTGAAGTAAATTCGGGTTAAATATAATTAAATTGTTTTGATATATTCCATGCAATCATATGGATTGAATGGTGTTCTTTTTAAAATGATTAATTTAGAGGCGTAATAAATTAGTGATCCTATCTTAAATGAATTCAATCGTAATCAATGTTGGAAACAGCAATATCAGATTCGGTCTTTTTAATGACGACAACTGTGATATTTCCTGGGTAATCAATACAAAACCTTACAGAACGGCAGACGAGCTTTATGTTCAGATGCTGATGCTGTATCAGACCTATAAAATTCAGCCCAAAGAAATTGATAAAATAATTATGGGCTCCGTTGTGCCTCAGCTTACAAAAGTAATGAGTTCGGCCATCAGAAAGATTCATGGAATTAACCCGGTAATTGTCGACAGAAGTACGTCTTCCGGAGTTCAGGCAAAATCCAAACAGATGGGAACCGATATTTATGCCAACCTTGTAGCGGCGCACAATTTATACCCGGACCGAAAAAAAATAGTTCTGGATTTCGGGACCGCTCTTACGGCAAGCTGCGTTGCGGAAAACGGAGAAACATTGGGCGTGATCATCGCTCCGGGAATTGTTACGGCTTTAAATTCATTGATCAGCCAGACAGCCCAGCTTCCGGAAATAGAGCTTGTAAAGCCGAAAACCGTTTTAGGACTGGATACCGTTACCTGTATGCAGAGCGGAATGGTGTACGGGTTTTTAGGAATGGTGGAAGGTTTTATCGACAGAATCAATGAGGAAGTTGAAGACAACTGTTTTGTCGTGGCTACAGGTGGAGTTTCTCATGTCTATAAACCTTTAACGGATAAAATCCATGTAATGGATAGGCTTCATACGTTGAAGGGGCTTTACTTTTTAGGAAAGGATTTGTAGTGTCTGGTTAAGACTGAGTAATTTTATGCGCAAGTTTTGTGAAACTCAACGCTCTTAACCTTAATCTTTCATAATCATCTCTTTGACCTAAAAAATTCTTTAACAATAGAAGAACACTCATTTTCCATAATCCCGGTTACCATTTCTGTTTTGGGATGAAGGGAAAGATGTTGGTTGATAAACCCCCGCTGCTCATCTCTTGCGCCGATAACTACTTTTGAAATCTGTGCCCAGGAAAGTGCTCCGGAGCACATTACGCACGGTTCCAAAGTTACATAAAGCGTACAGTCTTTTAGATACTTCCCGCCAAGAAAATTTGCCGCGGAAGTAATGGCCTGCATTTCTGCATGGGCAGTAACATCATTTAATGTTTCGGTGAGGTTGTGGGCTCTGGCAATAACCCGGTTGCGGGATACCACAACACAGCCAATGGGAACTTCGTCTTTTTCAAGGGCGAGCTGCGCTTCACTGAGCGCCATTTTCATAAAATATTCGTCGGTAAACATGTTATTCTTCAAGTTTCATCGTTAAAGGAAGCCGGAAACGGTATCGCACAGGAGATCCATTTACAATAGCCGGGAAAAATTTTTTTGAAACAGAATATAATGCAATTTCGGCCTGCCTGTTGAAAGTGAAATTATCTCCCTGTGCTTCAACGTTTGTGATGGTGCCGTCTTTTTCCACGATGAAGGCAACATTTGCTTTAATCGTTTTAATTTCGGAATAAACCCCTCCAAGATAAAACAGATTGGAAACCTCTTTTCTGAGTTCATTAATCCCTCCGGGATAATCTGCTGCTTTGTCAGTGGCTACGGTAGGCACTGCAGGTGTTTCCGGAGTACTACTTGTTTTTATAATGCGTAACCTTCCAAGGTCTTCCAGATTTTTTGTCTTTAATAAAACGGCTGTGAGTGCAACATTTTCTATGCTGTCCATTTTCTGCATAAAAAGCAGATAGTCATTTCTTATAGAAGCTTTATGGAAATTGTTTGTTTCGGCATCAAATTTTTTTTTGAACTCCTGTCCCAACATAGAACGATGCTGGTTGTAATATTGTTTAACAAGCCTGAAATCTTCGGTCTGCTGCGAAGAGCAAAAGAAAGAAATAAAGCAGAGCAGGTATGGAAACAGGAATTTCACTTTGATATATTTATGTAAATGTAATCAAAAAATCCTTACATCGTTTAGTCTTTCAGATAGCTGTTCAGGGATTCCTGAAGATGATTGCGTATTTCATCAACTAAAATCTTAGGTTCTAAAACCTGAACTTCTTTTCCGTAAGATAAAATTTCCTGCATGAAATCATAAGTTGGGTGCAAAAAGAACTCAAAAAAGATCTCTTCCGGTGTTTCTTTTGTTTCTTTTTGTGACTGATGTAATGGAAAGCTTTTAATATATTCTCCCTGATGTCTGCTGCACTTTAAAACGATTTTTTGGGGATTTTGGGCGGCAAGATTCATTACTCCGAAGGCATTTTTAAAATGTTCCCTGAAATTATATTTATACTTTTCCTTAAATTGCTTATCATTCACATCAAGGTAGTTGATCCTGTCCAGCCCGAAAGATTTCAGCATTTTATCCTTGGTATCAATGGCAATGAGATACCACCGGTCTTTCGATTCTTTTAAGGCTAAAGGATGAACCTTTCTTGACGTCATCAGCTTGTTTTTATAATTATAATGCTCGAAAGAAACAATTCTCTTATTTCTGATGGCAAAAAACAGATCATAAAAATGTTCCACCCCGGTAGGTTTTCGACTTTCAAAAAAGATAAAATCCGAAAAATCGGGATGAAGATTAAGGGCGTTGCTTACCTGAAACGATTCAAGTAATTTCTGGTTGTATTCATCTACTTCCATGATGGGACGGCTCTCAATATAATATCGGTTATCACCCTTCTTTTTGTTGTGAATGGAAAGATTAAAAAGATTGGAAATTTCCCGTATATCCCGCTGTAAAGTACGGATCGAATAGCTTTTGATCCCTGCGTCCTGAAATTCAAAAGAGTTGAGCAGATAATCTTCCAACTGGGAGTAAGTAGCAGGGGAGCTTTCTAATCTCTTGATTATCAAAGCGTATCTGGTCAGATAAAAATCTTTTTTCATTCGGATAAGTTATGTTGCAGTTATTAATTTCGAATGGAACGCAAGATATCACGATTCATTTTTATAAGACAAATATAAAAGCTTAATACGACAAAACGTGTCGTGTTTTATTTTTGTGGATAAGTTTTCAACGCAAATGTTAGACTTAGATTAACATTCAAAAGCATAAAACTCCGCAGAATTATCTTCTGCAGAGTTTTATAAAAATATTTATGTGAAAGGTTAATTAGTTCGTTCATCAAGATGTTATCAATATCACAATATAGATTAGTTCCATTTTTATGATAATACTGTTCGTGCTGAAACTATAAACTACAGTGTGGATCATTTGGTTTTCATGGTTATTATTTTATCCTGATTCAAAAGTATAGTCTTAAAACGCCAAAACTCGACGTATTTAAATTAATTTAAAATTATTTATATAAGGCATATCGCTTATTTATTATATTTATAAGTTAAAAGGCTTATATTTTATTTTTAATGAGTTTCTGAACGATCTCATTCAGAATTTCTCTATTATCATCTATAAAGCATAATCCTGCCTGTATCAGATTTTCAATATTGGATCTCCTTACATTGTCCATTGCCGGAGATGCACTTTTCAAGGAAGGATTAAGCCGGTAATAATTTTTCTGATTTCTCTGTCCCAGTGTGTCAAACATCTGGCAAAGCTGATAATCTACTGTTTCTGCATTAGCGGACATTAGAATATCAATGATTGGATTTACCCAGCTTATTTTTCCTGCCTTTTCCAGCTTTCTGAAGTTATATGGCTTAGCCTCGATTCCCGTTCCGATGGAGATCAAAATCATATCATTCACCTTCGGATGATTGGTTTTCTGATGACTCTTCAATATCTCTGCAAAAGGAATTTTCCGGGCTTCTGCATAAGCACAGAGTGCTGGATTATTAGCGAACATGCCACCGTCAATCAAACTGAAGATCTGCCCGTACATTGATTTGATCTGAACAGGAGAGAAATAAGTGGGTGCCGCTGAAGTTGCTCTACACACATCTTTTACATAAAAATTATCTGTATTAAGCCGGGCTTTCCATGAATTAAACAGTTTGGCTCTTCTGTTTTCAATATCATAGCTTGTTATTAAACAAGGTTTTATTAGCTCTTTTAATTCTAAATTTCCAAAAAAGTCATTCAGATTTTTTTCAAGTGCTTCCTGAGATATTTTTTCATTAATCAATCCAAAAGGATTAATCAGTCTTTCCCAGAAAGAAACCTGAAATATGTCGCCACCTTTTTCAGCATAAAGTTCCAAACCTTTTTGGATGGAATATTTTGCTTTTCGGTGTTCATTGGGACATAGAATAATAGATGCAATCAGACCTCCTGTACTGCTTCCGGCAACAAAATCAAAATAATCACCGAGTTTGGCTCCCGGCTTATCATAAATCTGCAGCTGTTCTTCTATGTAACGCAGAATAATGCAGGTGATAATTCCCCTGATTCCGCCCCCATCCAAAGAAAGAATGGTTGTCTTTTTCATTTGATTTTACTTTTCTTTGGAGAAAACCAGTCAGCTAAAGACAATAAAAACCAATAGACTTCAGAAAAATAGCTATTGGTTTTTATTTATTTAGAGTTGTTTTTGGTGTTTCTCTTAAGCAAAAATAAATATGGAAAGCGACAGAACGCGTCGTGTTAAAATAATTTTTCAAACAAGGGAGAATTAAAATACCACATAGTCCTCTTTATCGCGTTTCATTTTAATGAGTTTTCTCCAGCTTGTTTTTATAATTCCTTTTTCGGTAAGAATTTCTTTTTTTTCAAAGTGTGGGAGATCTTTGAAGGTCTTCCAGTTACCACCCCACTCCCAGCCGTATTTAGCAAAAATTTTTACACATTCATACCAATCGGCTACCTTGTCATTATCCCAATCTTTGGCTGTATCCCAGCTGGCTGTTTTACCATCAATCATCATACAGATGTCAACGGCCAGTCCGTAATTGTGAATGCTTTGGCCGGCTTTGGCATTGGTCACTTTTTTTCCTAAAGTAATTCTTCCAATGGCGTAGAGTTTTTCCTGTTCTTCAAAACTTCTCAACCCTTGCGTGACTCTTACTTTTGCCTTCCCGGCCAAGGCTTCGTCACAGTCTTTAATAATCTGTTTTACCTCTTCCCTTACGAGGGGGTGAAGTTTTTCAATTCTTTGCAGCGTTACTTTATCCATATCAATAATTAAAGGTTGAAAAGCAAAATTATACCAGGTAAACGACAAAACTTGACGTATTAAAATAATTTAAGTATCTGTATATCAGATGCTAAATTAAAGATTGAAGGTCGGGGTTTATTTAAAATTTTCAGGCAGTTTGTGATTTAACTTTTCAATATCTTTTCGTAATTCCAAAAACATATCCTTCAGGTTATAATGCTCAAAATGATCCGGTTCAAAATCTTCCGGGAAAATTCCTGAAGCATACTGCCATATTTCCACAATTTCTCCCAAAGGGATCTCATAAGGTTTGTAGAATGGATTATCTGCAGCAACGGTAATAGATTTTTCTTTTTTAGCTTCCAGTCTTTTATAAGAAATGCCATCATTCAATGTAACAAAAACATAACTTTTATTGGGTTTCAGCTCCTCAATATTTTCAATATATTTTCCGATAATATACGATCCGTCTTTAAAAGGAGGCATAGAATCTCCCTGGGCAGGAAACGCTCTGTATTTACCATGAGTCAGAAAAGGCAATGAAATTCTCTGCAAACTTTCAATGTATTCCGGATCGCTGTACCCCGTTAAGTATCCCATAGAAGCTTTTTGCGGAACGATTTCAATACTGTTGTTGCCCAGTTTGTCAACAACAACCGGCAGAACAATCCTGTTATCCGGAAGTTTCAGGATCTCTTCCAGAGGATATTTTCGGATATCAACAGTAAGAAGCAAATCAATACTTACATTGAAATATTTTGAAATGCGGATTAATATCTCATACGGTGGTTCCGAACGACCATCTTCATATTTAGAATAGCGAACACGGCTCATTGACATTTTATCCGCAATTTCCTGCTGTGATAAATTTTTCTGAGCTCTCAAAAGCCTGATATTATCTGAAAAAATCGACATTGATACAAATTGTATCAGCAAATATAATAAAAATGATACAAATTGTATCTAATTTTGTAACGTGAACCGTTCGATTGTACATATGGACCTGGATGCATTTTTTGTATCCTGTGAGAGGCGTAATAATGACCAGCTCAAAAATATTCCGTTGATTATCGGAGGGGGAGACCGTGGAGTTGTTGCATCATGCTCCTATGAAGCAAGAAAGTTTGGGGTTCGTTCTGCAATGCCGATCCGGATGGCTCTCCGTTTATGTCCTGATGCAAAGGTTATCAGAGGAGATTACGAGCTGTACTCCAATCTTTCGCACATGGTGACTGAAATTATTCAGGAAAAAGTTCCGGTGATGGAAAAAGCGAGCATTGATGAATTTTATCTTGACCTTTCAGGAATGGACAAATTTTTTGGATGTTATCAATGGACGCAGGAAATTGTTGCGGCAGTTAAGAAAGAAACCGGGCTCCCCATTAGTTTTGCCTTGTCAACTAATAAAACCGTCTCAAAGATCGGAACCGGAGAATCAAAACCTGTCGGAAGTCTGCAAATAAAAGAATCTGAAATTAAACCTTTTTTAAACCCTCTTTCCATTAAAAAAATCCCAATGGTCGGTGATAAGACTTTTCAACTATTATCAAGGATCGGAATCCGTACCATTGAAACGTTATCTGAAATGCCGGTAATGGTGCTTCAGCAGATGATAGGACTCAACGGAAAAGAACTGTGGAAAAAAGCAAACGGGATTGATGAAAATCCTGTTGTGCCATATTCTGAAAGAAAATCAATTTCAACAGAAAAAACCTTTACCAATGATACCATGGATATTATCGAATTAAAACGGCTAATATCAGGAATGGCAGAGCAATTAGCATATCAATTAAGACAAGAAAAATGGCTGACTTCAACCGTGGTGGTAAAGATCCGTTATGCCAATTTTGATACGGAAACGAAACAGCATAAAGTAGCTTATACTTCAGCAGATCATACGCTTTCAAGAGTAGCACTGGAACTTTTCAATCAGGTATACACAAGAAGAATGAGACTGAGGTTGGTTGGATTGCGGTTTACCGGACTTGTGCATGGTAACCATCAGATGAATCTATTTGAAGATACAGAAGAACAGATGAGTTTATATCAAACGATGGATTATCTGAAGAATCGGTTTGGAGCTGATGCTGTGGGAAGGGCATCCGGGTTTGATTTCGAAAAATAGAATTTTAAATTTTGAAAAATGTTTTTAAACTGTCATTCTTTTCACAGCCTTCGGTACGGAACCCTTTCGGTAAAAGAATTGGTGGAAGAAGCACGTAATTTAGGCATTAAAGAGCTGGTACTTACGGATATTAATACCATTACTGCTATTTATGATTTCAAAAAAGAATGTGAAAATGCTGGAATTAAACCTGTTGCCGGAATTGAGGTAAGAAAAGAAAACAGACTACTTTATATTGCTGTGGCAAAAGAGTTTTCAGGAATTGGAGAAATGAATAAAGTTTTAACGGATTACAATTGCCATGGAGTTGAACTTTCCGAAAGAGCCCCTGCCCTTAAAAATGTATTTATAGTATATCCCATAGATAATATTCCTTTAGAATTAAAAGAAAATGAATATGTCGGGATCCGGGAAGAAGAACTCAATCTCCTGATTCGTCCCGAACTTAAAGTGCTGATTCCGCAAATGGTTATTCTGCATCCCGTTACTTTCAGTACTAAAAAACAGTATAATCTCCATAAAATTTTAAGGGCTATCGACAACAATACTTTATTGTCCAAGCTTACGGATGTGGATATTTGTAAAAAATCAGAATATTTTAAATCAGAACATCTGATTTTGCGCGGCTTTGAAAGATATCCTGAAATCGTACAGAATACAAGAAATCTCATCAATAACTGCAGTTTTGAATTCGATTTTGAAAAAGTAAGAAACAAACAATTTTACACCAAATCCAAACAGTCTGATGTTAGGCTTTTGAAAAGATTAGCGTATTTAGGATTGGAAAAACGTTATGGGAAGAATCATAAAATTGCTAAAATAAGAGTAGATAAAGAGCTGAAAGTAATTGATGAGCTTAATTTCTGTTCTTATTTTCTCATTACCTGGGATATTGTACGATACAGCAACAGAATGGGATTCATGCATGTAGGGCGAGGAAGCGGGGCCAATTCTATTGTGAGCTACTGTATCGGGATTACCGATATCTGTCCTTTGGAGCTTGATCTGTATTTTGAAAGATTTCTAAATCTCAACAGAAAAAGCCCTCCGGATTTTGATGTCGACTGGAGCTGGCAAAATAGAGATATGATTCTCGAATATATCTTTAAAAGATACGGAAAAGATCACGTCGCTTTCTGCGGAACGAATGTAGAATTCAAATACAAATCAAGATTCAGGGAAGTCGGGAAAACTTTTGGACTGCCTAAAGATGAGCTGGATGAATTAACGAAAAAGCCTATGGAAGCCCATGAGACCAATTCTGTTGTTCAGACCATTCATAAATATGTTAGGCTGATGGAGAAATTTCCCAACCAGCGAAGCATGCATGCCTGCGGAATTTTGATCTCGGAAGAACCCATCACCAACTACTCTGCACTTGAAATGCCACCAAAAGGATTTCCCATTGTTCAATTCGATATGAATGTGGCGGAAGATATAAAGCTGGAAAAACTGGATATCCTTTCTCAAAGAGGCCTCGGAACGATAAAAGATACCGTAGATCTCATCAGGAAAACACGGGGAATTGATGTTGATATACGCAATACCAAACTTTCCAAAGATGAAAAAAAAGCCAATGAATTTTTAGCCGTAGGAAGAACAATTGGTTGTTTCTATATTGAATCTCCGGCCATGCGCGGACTTTTAAGAAGATTAAAATGCGACAATTACAGGACGTTGGTTGCCGCTTCCTCAATCATCAGACCAGGGGTGGCGCAGAGCGGAATGATGCGCGAATATATTTTCAGACATAATCATCCGGATCAGTTTGAGTATTTCCATCCGGTGTTCGAAAAAAATTTAAAAGAAACGTATGGAATTATGGTGTATCAGGAAGATGTCATCAAAATAGCACAGTATTTCGGAGGCCTTACTCATGCCGATGGAGATATTCTGAGGCGTGCTATGAGCGGAAAAGAACGGTCCATTGAAAAACTGAATGAAGTAAAAACCAATTTTTTTAACTCATGTAAAGACCAGGGGCATTCTGAAGCGCTTACTGCTGAAGCATTCCGGCAAATCAGGTCTTTTGCAGGATATTCTTTCTGCAAGGCGCATTCGGCTTCTTATGCAGTAGAAAGCTATCAAAGCCTTTATCTGAAAGTATATTATCCTCTGGAATTTATGGTTTCCGTAATCAACAATCAGGGAGGGTTTTACCGTACGGAAGTGTATATCCACGAAGCCAAAATGTCGGGAGGAAATATTCAGGTTCCCTGTGTGAATTCCAGTGAGTTTCAGACAACGCTGAAAGGAAAAGAGATCTTTTTGGGACTCATGCTTTTAGAAGGTTTAGAAACCAAAATTGCTCACGCAATCGTTGAAGAGCGGGATAGAAATGGAAATTACAGATCTTTGGAAGACTTCATTAAACGCATTCCGATCGGTATTGAAACCATTCAGATTCTGATTTTTATTGGGGCATTCAGATTTACGGGAAGACAGAAAAATGAGCTCTTGGTAAAAGCAAGACTTTTGCTGGTCAATTTCAAACCGGAAAACATAGGTTTAATGCTCATTGAAGAACCTGTTCAGGAATTCAGGCTGCCTGAATTGAAGAGAGAAAATTTTGAAGACGCTTTTGATGAAATTGAACTCATTGGGTTTCCTGTTTCATGCAGCCCTTTCGACTTACTGAAAACAAAATACAGGGGTTCGGTTTTCGTAAAAGACCTCCTGCAATATCATAAAAAGCAGGTGAAAATGCTGGCTTATCTAATTGCCAGAAAACATGTTCCTACCCAAAAAGGACAAATGTATTTCGGAACCTGGATCGACGCCAACGGGGATTATTTTGATACCGCACATTTTCCGGACAGCCTGAAACAGTATGATTTTCAGGGAGGTGGCTGCTATTTGTTACTAGGAACCGTGGAGGTAGATTATCATTTTCCCACCATTACCATTCATAAAATGGCAAAAATGCCGATGATTCCGGATCCAAGATATTCTTATGACAAAGAAAAGCAGTATGATATTCATCGGCAGATCAGGGAAGATGTAAGCATGACCTCCCGCGAACCTTATCCTCAGGCTCATGAGATTGCATTGTCAAGAAAATTTAGCTAAAGTTACCGAAGTTTTATAGGAGCTGTTTCCCGCTTTCCATTACAATCTTTTTTGCAAAAAGGATTTTCATTGCAATCGGGGCTAATTGAAAGCCGCTTTTCAATAGAAACATTTTAGGTTAAAAGTAATTTCAGATTCATTATTTGGTAAATAAACTTACCGTTTCGTTCACCAGAAATCTTACCTGATCCGGTCTTCCCCGGTCACTTTTTGGAAGATTGTTGAAACTTCCTGTTCTTACGATAACCATATTATGCTCAGGAACCATGATGATGTATTGTCCTTGCAAGCCTAAAAAATAATAATGTTTAATCGGATTATCGTAATTGATCCAGAATCCCATTCCGTAGATCTCATCAGATTTTTCTGTTGGGACACGCATTTGGTTTACAAAATCAAGATTCAGGATTTGTTGGTCTCCTGCTTTTCCGTCATTCAGGAACATCTGACCGAGCTTTGCAAAATCCCTTGTGGTAGAATGGATGCAGCAATACGTTTTTTCCATTCCGCTTTCGTCTGTGCTCCATTCTGCATCTTGTTCCATCCCGAGCGGAGTCCATATTTTTTCCGATAAATAGCTCGCAAGCGTCTGGTTGACCGCTTTTCTCACAGCAAAACCCAACAATTGGGTAGAACCGCTCTGATATTCAAACCTTTCTCCGGGATGTTGTTTGAATTTCCTTGAAAAAGTAGCTTTTATAAGACTCCTTCCGTAGTATACCTTGGCATTTGGTAAAAATGGATTTTTATAGTCTTCTTCCCAGTTCAGGCCGGATTCCATTTGCGCCAGATTTTTCAATGTTAAATTTTCTGCAAATTCTTTGTTTTTAAATTCAGGAAAATAATCGGTAAAGCGATCATCTACACTGCTGATTTTTCCTTCTTCAATAGCCTTCCCAAAAAGCATCACAGTAACAGCCTTTGCCATAGAGAAAGAATTGGTCTTGGACAACTCATTGTAGCCGTTCCAGTATTGTTCGTGAATAATTTTCCCGTTCTTCACCACAAGAAAAGAAGCGGTGTTAGAATGATGCAAGTCGTCAACGATATTTTTCGGTAATGAGATTTTATTGTATTCAGAATCTTTTTCCCAGGGAATAGGATTATCGGCAGCAATGACATTGTAGGAGAAAAATTTTCCGTCATCAATGTGGGCGCTCATTTTTCCTTTCAGGTAGGTTTTGGAAATTCCGCTGAAAAGATAGCTGTATCCTAAAAGATAAAAAAGGATTGCAGCAATTATAATGAAAGTAACAAAATAAATAAGAATCGTCATATCAATAGATCTTAAAACAAATGTAAGCTAAATTTGAAAACATCAGAAGAAATGACAATTTTTAACAAAAAATAAGCCCTGATTTCTCAAGGCTTTTTCTCTATATTTTTGAAAGTAAATTTCTGAAGTTGGTCTTTTCATCAATGATTCTTCTCAACTCTGAAACAGGAACTCTTTCCTGCTGCATCGTGTCTCTGTCTCTGATGGTCACCGTATGATCCGTTAATGAATCGTGGTCTATCGTGATACAGTAAGGTGTTCCAATCGCATCCTGTCTTCTGTAGCGTTTTCCGATCGCATCTTTTTCTTCGTAGAATAAATTGAAATCGTATTTAAGGTCGTTGAAAATTTTCTCCGCATATTCCGCTAAACCGTCTTTCTTCATCAATGGAAGAATAGCAGCTTTAATCGGTGCTAAAGCCGGTGGTAATGATAAAACTGTTCTTTCTGAACCGTCTTCCAATACTTCGTCTTTTAAGCAATGAGAGAAAATGGAAAGGAATAATCTGTCCAGACCTACAGAAGTTTCTACTACGTACGGAACATAGTTTTCGTTTCTTTCCGGATCAAAGAATTGTAATTTTCTCCCTGAGAACTTTTCATGTGCTTTTAAATCGAAATCCGTTCTTGAGTGGATACCTTCCAGTTCTTTGAATCCGAAAGGGAAATTAAATTCAATATCAGCAGCAGCATTCGCATAGTGCGCCAGCTTTTCATGATCATGGAATCTGTAGTTTTCATCACCTAAACCTAATGCTAAATGCCAGTTCAGGCGTTTTTGCTTCCACTGTTCGTAGAATTCCAGCTCTGTTCCCGGAGCAACGAAGAACTGCATTTCCATCTGTTCAAATTCACGCATTCTGAAAATAAATTGTCTTGCAACGATCTCATTTCTAAATGCTTTTCCAATTTGTGCAATACCAAAAGGAAGTTTATGGCGTGAAGTTTTCTGTACATTTAAAAAGTTAACGAAAATCCCCTGTGCTGTTTCCGGTCTCAAATACAGATCCATTGCAGAGTCGGCAGAAGCTCCAAGCTTGGTTCCGAACATCAGGTTGAATTGTCTTACCTCTGTCCAGTTTTTGGAACCGGTATCCGGATCGGCAATTTCCAGTTCTTCAATTAAGGCTTTTACATCAGCAAGGTCTTCATTTTCCAGCGATTTTGCCAGTCTCGAAAGAATAGCTTCTCTTTTAGCTCTGTATTCCAATACTTTTGGATTCGTTGCTACAAACTGGTCTTTATCAAAAGCGTCCCCGAATCTTTTCGCTGCTTTTTCGATTTCCTTATTCTCTTTATCTTCAATTTTGGCGCAGTAATCTTCTACCAAAACATCTGCTCTGAAACGCTTTTTAGAATCTTTATTGTCAATCAATGGATCGTTAAAAGCGTCTACGTGGCCGGATGCCTTCCAGGTTGTAGGGTGCATCAGAATTGCAGAATCAATACCGACAATATTTTCATTAAGCTGTACCATGGCTTTCCACCAGTACTGCTTGATATTATTTTTAAGTTCGGCACCGTTTTGACCATAATCATAAACAGCGGATAAACCATCGTAGATCTCACTCGAAGGGAAAATAAAACCATATTCTTTAGCGTGAGAAATCACTTTCTTGAAAACATCTTCTTGCTTTGCCATAATTTTTTTAACGTCTGAATTTGCAAAAATAGTGAAAAACCGGGAAGTTAGAAGTTTTTATAATACAGAATTTTAGGAGTCGGGAACCTGCTTTCGCTACTCGCTATTTTCGGGTATTTAGGCGGCGCGGCGAAGCCGCGCCGCCTAAATACCCGAAAATGAGCTCAGACATGCCGCTCAATCAGGACTATGGATAAAGATTGTATTAAAACCTTACGGAATTAAAAAACAACAGCCCTACTAGCTTACATCAACAAATAACAGAAAATGCTGTAAGAATTGTAAGTTCTATGAAGTTTTGGATAAAATAAAAACTCTATCAAAACAATTTAAAATGTTAAATTTCATTCAATATTAATTATCCCAATATATCATTGTCTTAATTTGAGACAATTTGCCGTAATTTGTCTCAGCTAAAGTTTTTACAATGAAAAAAGGAGGATTTATTATTTTAACTTTTGTCTTAATGATCCAAAGTTTCCGGGCGCAGAACATTCCGGAAGGAAAGGTTGTTACGACATATATTACGGCCAAAACCTTACAGAATAAAGCCGGAGAAAATTCGAAACGCAGAGTTTCCGTTTATCTTCCGCCGGATTATGAAAAATCTTCCCAACGGTATCCTGTTATTTATTTTTTACATGGCTTTTTCTGGAGTGACAGCCTGTTGGTCAACAGTGACAGGATTAATCATATTATTGACCGGGCCATTAATTCAAAAAAAATTAAGCCCTTCATTATGGTGATGCCGGATGAAAGCACAGTTTTTAAAGGGAGTTTTTATGCCAATTCAAAATCTTCGGGAAAATGGTCAGATTTCACTTCGATTGAGCTGGTGAATTTTATTGATAAAAACTACAGAACCATCGCAAATAAAGACAGCCGTGGCATTGCAGGTCATTCCATGGGAGGGAATGGTGCTTTACGAAATGCTATTCTTCATCCTGAGGTTTTTTCTTCGGTTTATGCGCTTTCTCCCGGAATTTTAGATGCACAATATTTTGCGCTTTCTGAGATCGATTTATACAAAAATATAAGGCAGATAAATGAAGTTAAAGATTTATCAAAACCTGAAAATGCAAGAGCAAACATTATTTTTGCCATTGCGAGAGCATACAACGGAAATGAAAATAAGCCTCCTTTTTTCGCAGATCTACCGTTTTCGTTTGATGGTGATAGGTTAAAAATAAACCCTTCTGTCGTTGAAGAACTAAAGAAAAACTCAACTTCAGAATTGCCTTTTTCATATTACGAAAATCTTAAAAAATTAAAGGCTATAAAATTTGACTGGGGAAGAAATGATGAATTGAAGCACATTCCGCCAAGCTGCATGAATTTTAGCAAAACATTAGAAATGCTGAAAATAAAACATGAAGCTGAAGAATATATCGGAACGCATGGAAGTGAGGTCAGCAAAGAAAACGGAAGAATAGAAAATCACTTACTGCCATTTTTCAACGCAAATTTAAAGTTTGAGAAATAAGCCAAAAACCTCTACTTTTGCCACATGCTACAAATTCTTTATCGCGACGAACATCTTATTGCGATCAATAAACCCAGCGGATTGCTGGTTCATAAATCTTTTTATTCCGGCGAGGCAGATACCTATGCCATTCAGGAACTGAAAAAGCAGATCGGGCAGAAAGTATATCCGGTACATCGGTTGGATCGGAAAACTTCGGGTGTTTTGTTATTTACTTTAGATAAGGAAATGCTGAAAACAATGAGTGATGTTTTTGCAGCAAGAGCAGTAGAGAAAAAATATATTGCTATTCTGCGTGGTTGGGCGAAAGAAGAAGAAACCATCGATTATGATCTGATTAATGAAAATGAAGTAAAGCAAAATGCAGTTACGCGCTACCGTCGTTTACAGACTTCGGAAATCGATCTGCCTTTTCTTAAACATCAGACTTCACGGTACTGTCTGGTTGAAGCGACTCCTGAAACAGGCAGGTTTCATCAGTTGAGGAAGCATTTTAAACATATTTTACATCCCATTTTAGGGTGTAGAAAACATGGCTGCAATAAACAGAATAAGTTGTGGCTTCAGACTTTTGGGATCAATAAAATGACACTTCATGCGCATCAGTTAATATTCAATCACCCAAATTCTGGCGAAAAAATTATAATTAATGCTGCGATAGATGATGAATTTAAAAAAGTAGGCGATATTCTGAATCTTGATTTGAGTGCCTATTCTTAACATGCAGTTTGCTATCCAGGAAGCATCTAAACAAACTATTGATAATAATTTCATTCCTATGGAATCACAAAGTTGAGGTTATTTTCATATTAGTGAATAAGCGCCTGCAACCCTAGCCTCGATTGCAATGAAAATCCTTTTTGCAAAAAAGATTGCAATGGAAAGCGGGAAACAGCTTCTAAAAATTTTATCCTTCAATATTACAGGTATGTGCAGATTATGTTCATCTGTATGTTATAGACTGTGTATATAATACATTTTTTTCATTAATATCATACGTCAATCGATCATTAATTTTAAAATAAGTATTTTTGTAAAACTTTTTTTCAATGTACAAATCGCTTATTCGCCCGATTCTTTTCAAATTTGATCCTGAAGAAGTTCATCATTTTACTTTTTCAATACTGAAAAACTTCGGATTTCTCATGAAATTATTTTTCCCGAAACCTATTGCAGATAAACGTCTGGAAAGGGAAGTCTTCGGACTGAAATTTAAAAATCCTGTAGGGCTTGCTGCTGGATTCGATAAAAATGCGGTTTTGTTTAATGAACTGGGAGATTTGGGTTTCGCGTTTGTGGAAATCGGTACGGTTACACCGAGAGCTCAGGCCGGAAATCCTAAGAAAAGGCTTTTCCGTCTGATAGAAGACGGCGGAATTATCAACAGAATGGGTTTCAATAACGATGGTCTTGAAGCGGCTATTGAAAAACTGAAAGGCAATAAAGGTAAAATCATCATTGGCGGAAACATCGGAAAAAATACGGACACCGCTCCGGAAAACTATACACGAGATTATCTGGAGTGTTTTGAGGGTCTTCACCCTTATGTAGATTATTTTGTACTGAACGTAAGCTGCCCGAATGTAGGAAGCCACGCCAAACTGGAAGATGTGGATTACCTTCGGGAACTGATTACAGAAGTTCAAAAAATCAATAATACAAAAACGGTTAAAAAGCCTATTTTACTGAAAATTGCTCCGGATTTGAATCATAATCAGCTTGATGAAATTATTGAACTGATTGCAGAGACAAAAATCAACGGAATTGTAGTTTCCAATACATCGGTTAACAGGGAAGGTTTGAAAACTTCACCGGAAGTGTTGGCGCAGATTGGAAATGGCGGTCTCAGCGGAAAACCTATTCGTGAAAGAAGCACAAAAATGATTAAATATCTTTCCGATAAAAGCAACAGGTCTTTCCCGATTATTGGTGTAGGTGGAATTCACTCTGCTAAAGATGCCCTGGAAAAACTGGATGCAGGAGCCACTTTGGTACAACTTTATACCGGTTTTATCTACGAGGGTCCGGAATTAATCAATGATATTAATAAGGAAATTTTGAAAAGAGCCGGCAGGATTTCGAGATAAAATAGGAAAGAGAGTTTAACTGAGCTCTCTTTTTAATTTAAAGAAAGAAATGTGCAATCGTGTAAATAATCAGCCCTACGAGTCCGCCTACTAAAGTTCCGTTGACGCGGATGAACTGAAGATCTTTCCCTACTTCCAGCTCTAGTTTTTCACTGAGTTCTTTTCCCTGCCAGTTTCCGACGGTTGAGCTGATAAGGCTCCCAAACTGATGCGTATTTCTAAGAATATATTTATAAGCGGTTACCCGAATCCAGTTATCAATCTTGTTCTGAAGGCTTTCATCGGTTTTTAAATTTTCAGAAAACTCAGTCAGGTTTTTGGAAAGATATTTTTTTAAAGAAGATTCTTCTTGCTGAAGTTCGTATATTAAGGTGTTTTTGATGGAAAGCCAGATATCATTAGAGTATTCATTCAGCTTGTCGCCTTTCAGGAGATCATTTTTGATGTTTTTAAATTCTTCATCCCATTTCGGATCTTCTTTCAGATCAACAGAGAATTCCTGAATTTTTTGTGTAATTAGCCCTCTGATTTCATGTTGTAAATCTTCTTCAATTTCCCTGAAAAAATCCGAAAGTCCCATGGCAATTTTATCAGCAATTTTATTATCTACAAAAGCAGGAATGAAAGTATAGCTTCCTTTTTTTACACGCTCTTTGATCATTTCATCATTATCAAGAATATAGTTTTTAATCTGTGAAGAAAGGTTGGTTACTATTCTCTGATGGTCATTTTTCTCAATAATATAGCCTATTCCGTTTCCTACAATTTTGTTGAGCTTGATGTCATCGGTCATTTCCTGGACTTTTTTACTGATGAACTGGCTCACAGCCGTATCATCAAGCTTATGCAAAATATCCAGAACAATTTCCGAAAGATTTTTAATGAGAATATCCTGATTCTTCTCCTTTCCGAGCCATTCTCCCACATACCCTGAGATTTTCAGTTTCATCATGTAAGGCCGAATATTCTGAGGAGAAAGGAAATTGCTCACAACAAAACTGCCGAGATTGTCACCCAGCTTCTGTTTGCTGTTTTCAATAAGGTTGGTATGCGGTATAGGCAATCCCAAAGGATGACGAAAAAGTGCGGTAACGGCAAACCAGTCGGCGAGCGCACCTACCATGGCTGCTTCAGAAAAAGCCCGTACATAGCCTACCCAGTGAGAGTCTACGGTTTTTTGGAGAAGAGTAGTCCCAATAAATAGAGCTGCCATTAAAAAGAATAATCCCGTGGCAAATGCTTTATATTTTCTTAATTGTTTTCTTTTGGCCTCATCATTCATATGCTCAAATTTAGTACATTTGGTATATATTTTTTACCACAAAAGTCACAAAAGAATTTTCAAGATATTTAAAGTTAAATGTTTCTGCTGAAGTACATACTAGATTTTTATATACTGTGAAATTCACCAGCATCAATTTTAGCTAAAAAACTCTTATAATTTTTGTGGTTAAATTTTTAGTTACCTAAATCTTTAAGTAAATCTTATGCAAAACGAAGCAAAAAACAATCCATACTACTCACGAACAGACAGAACAACGGTGAATATTTCCAACGAAGAATGGAAAAAAATACTTTCACCGGAACTATATGCCGTAGCAAGAGAGGCAGCAACCGAAAGAGCTTTTACCGGAAAATACAATGAGTTTGATGAGTTGGGAGAATATTTCTGTGCAGTTTGCGGAAATCATCTTTTCAGGTCCACAGAAAAATTTTCCAGCAGCTGCGGTTGGCCGAGCTTTTTTGAAGCAGATAAAGAAGGCGTTTATTATAAAAGGGATTTAACCTATGGAATGGACAGAGTAGAGGTGCTTTGTAAAAGGTGTGATTCTCATCTCGGACATGTTTTTGATGATGGCCCCAAACCTACCGGATTAAGGTATTGCATGAATTCCGTTAGTCTTGAATTTGTTCCGGACGAGCAGATATAAAATAGTTTTTATTCACAAAATCAGGAAGTTAAAGTTTCTTAAATTTGAGTTAAAATAGTGGAGTTATTCTTTAAAATATTTATGTTTTTATACATTTGCTGACTCAATTGGATTTAACAAATTATTGAATGAAAGGATTTTATAGCGTATTAAGTATTGTTTACATGGTAACTACTTCATTCTACCTGTCACCGGAAAAAAAAGGGACAAAGAATGAAATCAGTACAAAAAAGATTGAAAGAGTAGCCGACAAAAAATCGGATAAAACCATCGAGAAAACAGTATCATCCTCAAAAGAGTTATACAAGTCTATCGCATTTGAACCAGGACATGAACTTAACGAAGAAGTTTTCTTCAAAGCCTTAACAGGGTTTGAGAATTTGAAGAAAGCTGGTTTGCTTAATCAGGATTCGCATTTACTTACCGTATGCGATTTTTCCATGTCATCAAATACGAAAAGACTTTGGGTAATTGATATGAATGAGGGAAAAGTACTGTTCAACTCGCTGGTAGCACACGGTAAAAATACCGGAGAAGAGTTTGCCACTAATTTTTCAAATACCGAAAGCTCGCTTCAAAGCAGTTTAGGTTTTTATATTACAGATGCAACGTATAATGGGGACAACGGATTTTCCCTGAGATTGCTGGGAATGGATAAAGGCTTTAATGATGCAGCTTACAGAAGAGCCATCGTAATGCACGGTGCAGATTATGTAAGCAACGAATTTGCAGCAATGCATAAAAGAATTGGAAGAAGCTGGGGTTGCCCGGCTGTACCGAGAGATCTTACACAGCCGATCATCAATACCATAAAAGGAAGAAACCTTCTTTTCATCTATTATCCGGATCAAAATTATCTTTCCAAATCGGAATGGTTGAAATCAGCAATATAAATGAATGAAACACCGGAATTTGTTCCAGCAATACGATTAAAAAACACTCCTGATGGAAGCTGTACTTTTGAAATGGGGAAACTTCCTGTTTTGAAAACAATCAGTACCTCTTCTTTCCGCATCAGCAATACTGTTGAAGAGTGGGAAAAATCTGATCATCCTGCACCCAGAAGACAATATGTGGTTACGTTAAAAGGAAAAATCAGGTTTAAAGTGAGTAATGGAGATACATTCCTTATTGAGCCAGGAATCATTCTTTTAGCAGAAGATATAGAAGGAAAAGGACACAGCTGGAAATTTGAAGAAGGTGAAACATGGGAACGGCTTTATATTCCGATTCCTGATCATGGTGAAAGTTTTTTTATCGCTGATTATAAGTAAATATTTTAATTGATTAAATAAAAAAGCAGTCTACTTTAGACTGCTTTTTTATAAAAATATTTTTTATGAGAACTTCTTGAAAATCAATGTTGCATTATGGCCTCCGAAACCAAAAGCATTACTCAGTGCATAATTGATGGCTTTCTCCTTGGCTTCTCCAAAAACAATATTAAGATCCTTAGGAATATTTTGGTCAATGGAATGAAGATTAATGGTTGGCGGAATAATTCCGGTCTCAATGGCTTTAATAGAAAGAATCGCTTCAGCGGCTCCTGCTGCGCCCAGCAAATGGCCGGTCATTGATTTTGTTGCACTGATATCCAGGTTTTTGCTTCCTTTAAATAATTTGTTAATTCCGTTAAGTTCCACCAAATCTCCCATCGGCGTGGAGGTTGCGTGAGGATTTATATAATCAATATCTTCTGTATTAATTTGTGCCTCTTTTAATGCAAGTTGCATAGCTTTAATGGCTCCTACACCGTCCGGATGAGGTGCTGTCATATGGTACGCATCTGCTGTCATGGCTGCTCCTACCAATTCTGCATAAATTTTTGCTCCTCTTGCTTTGGCATGTTCATATTCTTCAAGGATTAAAGCACCTGCGCCTTCTCCCATTACGAAACCGTCTCTGTCCGCATCATAAGGTCGGCTTGCGGTAGCAAAATCATCATTTCTTGTAGACATTGCCTTCATGATAGAAAATCCTCCCACGGAAGCCGGTGTGATGGCTGCTTCAGAACCACCGCTTACAATAACTTTAGCTTTTCCAAGCCTGATGTAATTGAAAGCATCCATTAATGCCGTATTTCCGGTAGCACAAGCTGAAATTGTTGTGTAATTAATTCCCTGCAGCCCGAATTTCATAGAAATCATTCCGGAAGCCATATTGGCGATGAATTTCGGAACGAAAAAAGGATTAAATCTCGGGGTGCCATCTCCTTTTGTAAATTCCATCACTTCGCTTTCAAATGTCCACATGCCACCCTGGCCCGTTCCCCAGATCACGCCGGTATCAAATGGATCCATATTTTCCAGCTCAAGTCCCGAATCTTTCAGTGCTTCTGCTGTAGAATACATCGCATATTGTGTAAAAAGGTCGCTTCTTTTGATTTCGTTGTGGGTTAAATAGACTTTAGGATCAAAGTTTTTTACTTCACAGGCAAAATGAACCTTGAATTTTTCTGTGTCAAAATGGGTAATTGTATTGGCTCCGCTAACTCCGTTAATGCTGTTTTCCCAGAATTCTCCGACATTGTTTCCCAACGGTGTTACTGCGCCGAGACCTGTAATGACCACTCTTTTCATAAGTATATATTTATCTTTATTTGATCTGTATCATCAATATATCAAAGATGATATTTTTTAATTATTGATTTTGAATAAATTGGAGGTTCCTCTTGCAATAAGGCGTGTTTTGTCTGCGTTCCAGATTTCACACTGGGCATTTACAAATTGCTTTCCTCTTTTAATAATTTTTGTTTCCGCGACAATAATATCATTTTCTTTGGCAGCGGAAAAATAATCAATGACATTATTGATGGTCGTCATGAAAGAACCTTCATTTAATGAATACATGGTTGCACCAATGATGTCATCAATAATCGCGGCAGTAATTCCTCCATGGAGATTTCCCACAGGATTCAGCCATTCTTGTCTTATGATGTATTGGAATTCCAGCTGTCCTTCTTCTGCGGAAAGGATCACCGGATTCAGCCATTTCATAAAAGGGGACGGCGATTGGGTAAATTCTTTTCCGATAAATTGTTTTAACTGTTCAAGTCTGTCCATCATTTTTATTTTTCCAATATCATGGTAACACCCTGTCCGCGGGCAGCACAAATGGAAATAAATCCTTTTCCACTTCCTTTTTCATCTAAAAGTTTGGCTAATGTTGCAATAATTCTTCCTCCCGTTGCAGCAAATGGATGTGCCGCAGCAAGGCTTCCGCCTTTCACATTAAGTTTAGCCCGGTCAATTTTTCCTAATGCCTTTTCAATCCCGAATTTCTTGGAAAGATCGTCATTCTCCCAGATTTTTAAGGTGGCTAAAACCTGTGCAGCAAATGCTTCGTGAATTTCATAATAATCGAAATCCTCAAGGTTCATGCCTGCTTTTTTCAGCATTCTATCGGCAGCAAAAACCGGAGCAAGCAATAAATTCTGTTTATTTTCAACATATTCTATTCCTGCTACTTCAGCAAATGTGATATAGGCAAGGACCGGAAGGTTGTTTGCCTTTGCCCATTCTTCGCTGGCAAGAAGAACAGCTGACGCGCCATCTGTAAATGGGGTTGAGTTTCCCGCTGTTAATGTTCCGGTTTGTTTATCAAACGCCGGTTTTAATTGTGCCAGTTTTTCAAGACTTGTATCTCGCCGAAGATTGTTGTCTTTATCCAAACCAAAAGCAGGAGAAACCATGTCGTTAAAGAAACCTTCATCATATGCTTTTGCCATATTCTGATGGCTTTTAAATGCAAGTTCATCCTGATCTTCGCGGGATATTTGATAATATTTTGCTGTTATTTCCGTATGACCACCCATAACGAGGCCGGTCTTAGGCTCCTGTCCTTTGTAAGGGATTGGCATCCAGTCTTTGAGTTTCGGATTTAATAACTGTTTGATTTTTCCAAAAGCAGATTTTTCTTTATTGGCTTTTAATAAAGCTTTTCTTAATCTGGAAGATGTTTCGAATGGAATATTGCTCATTGCTTCAACACCACATGCAATTCCGCTTTCGATCTGGCCTAAAGCAATTTTGTTTCCGATATAAATTGCAGCTTCAATCCCGGTGTCACAGGCCTGTTGAAGGTCGCAGCCTGGTGTAGCAGGATCCAGGGAAGTTTCCATCACCGATTCCCGGATGAGGTTGCTCTCGGAAATGTGCTTGATAACCGCGCCTCCGGCAACTTCTCCCAGTAGTTTTCCTTTTAGATTGCAGCGGTCGATCAGTCCGTTCAATGCTGCAGTCAGCAGATCCTGATTGCTTTTCTCCGCATAAGCAGTATTAATTCTGGCAAAAGGGATTCTGTTGTATCCTACGATGGCCACTTTTTTTGTTTCCATATGGGTGATATTTATGATGGATGTATATTCAGTTCTTTACTAATGATATTCAATACTCTGTCTAAAGCCTGGTTTAAAAATTTTTCTTCTCCTGTTGTTTTGGATAATAAAATTCCGCCTTCAATCAGCATGATAAAAAGGGATGCATATTCTTCGGCATCAGCATTGGCTGACAACTCTCTGTTTTTCTTACCTTGTACAATTACTTGTGAAATTTTAGAAATCCAATCCTGGAAAGAGATGGTAACCTGCCTTTTAAGTAAAGGAGAAGTGTCATCCGCTTCGGTGGCGGCATTCATCAACGGGCAGCCTCCGTTTAAAAAAACCAACTGCCAGTTTTTTCTGTAAAATGCAACAAAAGCATGCAGTTTGTCAATAGTAGTGGGAAATTCCTCACTGAAAGAACGGGACATGCTTTGCTTTAAAAGTTGGGCGTTGTATTTGTAGACTTCCAGCGCGACCTGATCTTTGTTTTCAAAATTTCCGTAGATGCTTCCTTTCGTCAATCCGGTAGCTTCTGTAATGTCTGACAGCGATGTGGCAGTATATCCCTTTGTATTAAAAAGAGATGCTGTTTTTTCAATGATAAACTGCCTTGTTTTCTCAGCTTTAGACATATAGGGTTTAAAAATTTCTACAAATATACAAAATATACCGATTGGTATATTTTATTTTTAAACCTTTATCTGTTTTAGTCGATGAAAGTGTAATTGGGTTTCATTTTATATTTTGGCTAAAGCCGGATGAATTTCTTAAATCAAAAGCGGGCTTTAGCCCGCTCCTATTAATCTTTAATCGTAGCAAATATTGGTATCTCAGCTTTCCAAAGTAGCATTCAAAGTAATTTCAAAATTAAATGCCGCACTTACGGGACATCCTTCTTCTGCTATTTTAGCATATTTCTGAAACTCTTCTTCTGAGATTCCCGGAACTTTTGCTGTTAAAGTGAGCTCTGACTTTGTAATCTTTCCCACGCTTGGATCAAGGGTGATTACAGAAGTTGTTTTTAATTCTTCAGGCGTAAATCCTGCCTGAGAAAGCTCAGCACTTAATTTCATGGTAAAGCAACCTGCATGTGCTGCTGCTAGTAACTCTTCAGGGTTTGTTCCTACTCCGTCTGCAAAACGGCTGTTGAAAGAATACTGAGTCTCGTTTAATGTTGTGCTCTGTGTGGTTAAATGTCCGTTTCCTTCTTTAATGTTACCGTTCCAAACGGCTGTTGCGTTACGTCTCATAATACTTTTAATTTTCTTGTTGTTAATATTGTTTGTTTTTGATGTTACAAAGATATGTTGGTTTTTGTTTTAAATAAATACATAAACGGACCTAAATATTGTACTTTTTTCCCGAGATGTAATTTTTCTTGAAATTTGACGGCGTACTTCCCGTTTTGCTGGTGAAAAGCCGGTTGAAATAAGCGGGGTCTTCATATCCCAGATCATAAGCAATTTCCTTTACCGGTTTATCCGTATAAACAAGAAGTCTTTTTGCTTCCAGAAGAATTCTGTTAATGATCAGCTGATTCGGAGAGTCAAGCTGCAAGTTTTTAAATTTATGGGTTAATGTTTTGGGAGCCATATGCAGGAGATCTGCATATTCGGAACATTGTGTTTTTCTCTGAAATGAATTTCCAGATGTCTGCTGAAATGCCGGAAAATATCCACTTCATTATTGGGAATTTTCAGAGATTCATTATCAAGATTCTGTTTCTTCCAATTTCTGGTAGCGCGAATGATGATTTGTTTCACGTACGTACGGATCATTTCTTCCGCAGAAGAATCTTTCAATTCAAGCTCATAGTGTATATTCTGAAAAAGCTGCTGAATTATCATATTTTCTTCATCATCAAGCTCTACAAAAGGAATCTCAAAAACATTGTGAAATAAAAGTCCGTCACATGATACTTCTTTATCATGAATCTGAATGCAGTAAAAATCACGGTTATAGTAAAGCAGTGTTGCATTTCCCCTGGCTTTTGTAATTTTCACATGCTGATTGGTTAGGAAAAAAATGCTTGGCTTGGTAACTTTAAAGTGATTAAAATCTACAGATAGCTCGAAGCCGGCAGGAATATACACGACTTTAATATCATAACGATACTTATTTCCTCTAAAAATTTCCAGGTTATTTTCCGAGAAATTTTCAATACCGAGTCTTTTATACTGGTCTTCAAAAATAAGAGGTTGCAGCATGATTTTACTTTAGTTTAAAGATACAAAAAAGCATGGCTTCTTTTATTACTATCGAGACCATGCTGTTTAAATTTTAGTTAAATATTATTCCGCTTAGAATGTTACATCCAGCCCTACATAAAAATTGGCTTTCATAATAGGAGCGTACACCATTCCGCCGTCAAAATAATTTCCGAAAGGATTTTTAAAATCAACAATTGCGTTGTTTTGTGAATAGGAAGTTAAATTTTCACCACCCAGATAAGCTCTTATTTTCTTATTGAAATTCCTTGAAATTTGAGCATTCAGAACTGCATAAGAAGGGGAATAAGCCCGCAATTGAAATTCCGAAGGATTTGATGAAGTATCCGGAAGCCTTTGTTTTCCTACAATATTTAATGTTGTATCAAAGCTCCAGAAACCACCATTATCATTTTTGTTGGTTGAATAGGCTGCATTTACAAAGCCTCTATGCTTAGCCATAAAAGGAACTGCTCTTCTTCCACTGAGATAATCGGCCTGAACATCATAATATTTGTATGCAAATCTCAATTCAAAGTTTTTAAAAGGCATAAGATCCCACTGGGTCTGGAATGAATTGGCAAAGGATTTTCCCTCCAGATTGTAAAAAGTAAGCAGTTGAGGAGAGCGGTCAAGATCAACCATCACCTGATCCTGGAAATCAGTTCTGAAGAAGTCTGCGACAATGGAAGACTTTCTTCCGAAGAGTTTGAATTCCTGCTGAAGGCTTGCTCCGTAATTCCACGCAATTTCCGGTTTCAGGCCATAAATGTTACCGCCATTTTCAAGAATCTGGATGGTTCTGTTGGAGGCAAAATACTGCTGGCTTTCTGCAAAAATATTTGCTGTTCTGAAACCTCTTCCGGCGGAAAGCCTTAAGATCGTTTGCGGAGTAAGGTCATACTTGAAATTTAACCTCGGTGTAAATTGTGTTCCTGCGAGATTATGAAAATCAACTCTTGCTCCCGCTACCAATGTATATTTTAATCCGGTTAATGTATATTCTGCAAATGCTCCAGGAACAATTTCGTTTCTTTTAAAATTTCCTGCCAGATAGTTTTCGTCATATCCGTCATACATGAAGCTTGCACCGGCCTTGTATTTGTGATTCGTGTTTCCAAGAATACTTTCAAAAATTAAGTTTGAATAATACGTATGCTGTTTCCCGGAATAATTTCTCAATCCGAAAAAGCTATCCTGCTGATGAAACGTGTATTGGTTCATCCAGCCCAGGCTCTGGTAGGGTTTTCCTTTAAAAACATACCCTGTTTTATTCCATACCTGGAATCTTGAAATATCGATCCCCACTCCGTAAAGAGACTGTTGAGCCTGCGGAATTTTTTTATCAAATCCTATCTGACCTGCCGTTCTTTCGTCTTTAATAAAGTTGATCCCGAAATGAGATCCGAAACCTGATTTTTCGAGATCGTTATAATTCAGTAAATAAGCTGCATTCAGTTGGGTTCCTTTCGGTCTGTCCAGAAAGCTGTCGTCATTCATATCCGTATCCCCGAACGTTCCGTTGCCGTGAAGAAGAAAAGTCTGAGACCATTTGTCGTCGATATTGGAAACGCTGGTAATGTTGGCTTCTGTTCTTCCGTTAAAATCCGCAAAAAGATTCAGTGATGTTTCCGGCTTTTCGGAATGTTTTAATAATTCGGTATTGATTTGTCCCGTGATACTTTCATAACCATTCGTTACAGTGCTTCCTCCCTTGGTAAGCTGAATGCTTTCAATCCATCTTCCTGGAATAAAATTTAATCCGTAAGCGGAAGCCAGCCCTCTGATTTCAGGCAGCAGCTCTTTGGTTAAACTTGTGTATTTCTGATCGAGACCCAGCATTTTCAGCTGTTTGGTACCTGTTACTGCATTGCTGAAAGAGACATCTACAGTTGCATTCGTTTCAAAGCTTTCGGATAGATTACAGCATGCGGCTTTCAGTAATTCTTTTTTATCAATATTGAATATTAATCCGGCTTCCTTTTTACTAAGTGAAGTGGCTGCCTTCGAAGCTGTTACGGTAACACCATCAATACTTTATTCTTGGTGGTTATTTGAAGCAGCATGATCATGTGCGGATTCTTTACCTTCTTCGAAATGTACTTTAGGATTAGCTTCTCCAAACGGAACTTCTCTGTCGTATAAACAGCACGAAGGCAAATTTTTGTAAGTGCTTTCGTTTGACTTATACTTTTCATTATCGTGTCCCACTTCAGCAATCTTTTTTAGTATTGCATCCGCTGAAGTTTTTTCGGTATTAAAACTTAAAGTTACCGTCTGTTTTTCTGCGCTCCATTCTGCGGAATCGGCTCCGGCATCTTGTGCTGCCTTTTCAATTCTTGCTTTGCAGGATTCGCAGTTTCCCTTTACATAAAATTCATTTTCTGCTTTCGAATGCATTTTATGTTCAGTAGCAGCTGGTGTAAAATCATCTCTTTTGTAATGGCAACAGGCAGGAAGTGCTTTATAGTCTGCGTCTTCAGCCTGAAATTTTTCATTGTCGTGACCGGCTTTTGCGACTTCTTTCAAAATATTATCTGCTGAAACATTAGGTTCTGTTTCTAAGGTCAAGGTTTGTGAATCAATAGAATATTTTGCTGTTTTTGCACCGGCTTTTTTAGCTGTTTTTTCAATTCTTTCTTTACACATTTCGCAATTTCCACGTACTTTGAATTGATTATGAGAAAGTTGCTGCGCGAATACAAAAGGAAAACATAATAAGAATACACCAAGAATAGTCCTGGAAATATATAATTTCATTGTTGTTAAAATTTAGATTAATTAAATAATGTAGTATCTCAACAATGCAATTATTAACAATCATTAGTAGACTGATAAACCTGTACATTGTTACATTTTTTTATTAACCTAATTTCGGCGGTTGCCAGATTTCTCTCAGACGTCCTGAAATATAAGGATCCGAGTATTGGAAATTTAAATTCTTATTGGATTTGTAGTATGAAATATCCAGTTTCAGGCTTCTGGAAAAAGGAGTTTCTATAAAGCTGTAACATGCTGCGCAGTACGAGCAGCAATCGTCATTACATGAAGAGCTTTTCTGTTTGTTGCCGTGATTATCTTTAGAATTCTCCGGCTTCTGCTTTTCGCAGCATGATTTTGCGGAGCCTTCTTTGCAGCATTTTTCCTGCATGTTCTGAGCATAAAAATTGTCTTTAGGAATCATGAAAATTCCTAAACAGAATACAATTGTTATGATTTGAACTAATTTCACGAATACAAAGATACAAAAATTATGGTAAGGGTTCGCCAACTTTTACGCTGCAATTATGCCATGGTTGTCCGTGGGCAGGATTCAGAGCAGGTTTTGGGCCTGTTGGTGCAGGAGTTGTAACAGGAGCCGGCGTGTTTTGGGCAATATTCTGCTGTACCGGTTGCGGAGCAGGTTTGCTGTTTAAAGGCTGTCCTACAGGAATATCACATCTGTGGCCGGGTTCTCCGTGTGGAGGGTTCATTCCTTTTGCCGTTTTAGTATTTTTCGCTTTTCCGTTTTCTACAGAAAATTTTCCGGGTTGTAATGAATTGGGATCAATCTGGATGGTTTGTGCCTGATTCGGTGTTGCTGATGGAGTCTGACCTGGCTGTTCCGGCTTGCTGTTCAAAGGCTGTCCAACGGGAATGTCGCATCTGTGGCCGGGCTGGCCATGAGGAGGATTCATTCCGGGAGCTGTAACTGCTGCTGCCGAGGGGCTTTGTGCGGGCTGGATTCCTGCCTGATCCAACAGCGAAGCTTTAGGAGCCTGATTTGCGGAAACGGCTGGCTGCTGAACACCGGCTTCTTCTTTAATATAAGTGGCTCTTTCGTCTTTTTTACAGGAAACAGGTACCATTGCAATGGCTAATAAGCCCAAAATTGTATTCTTCATATAAAAACAAAATTAGCAAAACATTTTGAATTGATTTGCTAATTTATATTGATAATAACGATTTTGTAATTAATTCTTAACCAAAAGCCTGAATCCTTCGCCATGTACATTGATAATTTCCAAGCCTTCATCATCTTTCAAAAGCTTACGCAATTTTGCAATGTAAACGTCCATACTTCTTGCCGTGAAGTAATTTTCTTTTTTCCAGATTTTCCTTAATGCCAGATCTCTCGGCATGAAATCATTTCTATGAATGCAGAGAAGTTTTAGCAATTCGTTTTCTTTAGGTGAAAGTTTGTATTCATTATCTCCCACTCTCAATTGTCTCAGCATAGAATCAAAGAAGATATTACTGATTTTGAATTGTTCCTGCTCTTCATTTTCAAGCGTAGAACTTCTCTGCAGAATTGCCTTTATTTTATACAGAAGTAACTCGGTATCAAAAGGTTTTGTGATATAATCATCGGCTCCCAACTGGTATCCTTTCAGGATGTCTTCTCTCATGTTTCTGGCTGTCAGGAAAATGATCGGTGTGTTTTTATCAATTTTTTTTACGTCTTCAGCTAATGAAAATCCGTCTTTTTTCGGCATCATTACGTCGAAAATACAAATGTCAAATTCATTTTCTGTGAATTCTTTAAGTCCCTGCTCTCCATCCGTTGCCAGAGTAACCTCGAAATTATTTATCGTTAAATAATCTTTCAGTACTGCTCCAAAACTCTGATCGTCTTCTACTAATAATATTCTGTTGCTCATAATTTTAATAATTAAGAATTAAAATTTTAATAATAAGGATGAACATGTTCACTCCCTCTTCGTATATTTTGTTTATTTGGTTGATGTATTATTGATAAATAATTAAATAATGCTTTAAAATATTGATTAACTCATTGGCAGCTTAATGGTAAATGTGCTTCCTCTTCCTTTTTGGGAATCTACCAAAATCTGGCCTTTATGCAGTTCCACAATCTTTTTTACATAAGAAAGCCCCAATCCCTGGCCTTTTACATTATGAATATTTCCTGTTTCTTCTCTAAAGAATTTTTCGAAGATCTTTGTTTTATTCTGAGTTTCCATTCCCATCCCCTTGTCTGAAACTTCAATTACATACAAATGTCCCTCATTTCTTGTCTTTATAGAAATTTCTGGAGCCTCTGGAGAATATTTATTGGCATTATCCAAAAGATTTACCAGCATATTGGAAATGTGAAATTCGTCAATTTTAAAAATATATTCGGTAGCATTAAATTCCTGAGTAAGAATGCCGTTTCTTTGCTGAACAATGAGGTTGAAGGATTCCGTTGTTCTTTTGATGAGTTCTCTTACATTGGCTTCCCTTAAGAATAGTTTTACTTCATTTCTTTCAAGCTTTGACATATTCAAAACATTTTCCACCTGTTTTTTCATCCTTAGGTTTTCCTGTTTTATCAGCTCGGAATAGTATTTTACTTTATCCGGATTAGTAGCGATTTTATCATTTGCCAGAGAGTCTGTAGCAACGGAAATCGTGGCTAGTGGAGTTTTAAACTCGTGAGACATATTGTTGATAAAATCCGTTTTCACTTCTGCCAGCTTTTTTTGTCTCATCATATAATTGATGGAGATAATGTAGATTCCCAAAATAGTAAGCAATGAAAGAAAAGTTCCCAACAGCATTGGCCAATTGTTCATTGCAAGAGAATATTCCTTTTTAGGAAAAACCAAAGCAAGTGTATATAATGTCCTTTCTTTCGAGTCTGTAAACAACGGATAACTGTATGTATTATTATCTTTCTTTTCTTTGTACAGTTTGTTGGCAACGCTCGTAAGTTTGTTGCTCTTATCGGTAATTCCATATCCGAAAGTTGCAGAAATTCCTCTTATCCTCAACTCTTTGGTAATCACAGAATCTAGTGTTTTTTCATCTACTCTTTTGGTGATTGGAAGGTTATTGCCATTTACCTTCACAAATTCTTTCATGGCATAATCACCGTTTTCGATATCGCGGTTGATATCGGCGGTGAGGAGCTCACGGTTGGTCGTGTCTCTTTTTATTTTGTAAGATGCTTCATCAGAATACAGTGTTGTAAGATTCAGTGAGTCTCCTTTTGGAGAAATCGGGAGCTGATTTTTTTCAATAATATTCTTTGAATAGACAATTTGTCTTTGTGTTCCCGAATCCTTTATTTGCTGGATAGTGGTTAAGGATGGCTGGTTATTATTGGCAAGAATTGTTTTTCTCAAATCTTTGTTATCTACATTCCAGTATTTATCCACTTCAGCCTCACCAATAATTTTTGATGTATTTTCGAGTGCAGAATAGACTTTGGAGGAGAAATCCTGATCCAGTGCACCATAATATCTTTTCAGCCAATAAAATTGGAGTGTGACGAATACAATCAGTGAAATCGTCATAAACACCGATATTATTGGGATGAATTTATTATTCATTACTTAGTAAATTAAAAAAACAGACTGTTAAAATTAAATATTTTATGAATTAATGAACAAAAAACGAGCCATAAAATTGTGTAATTTTTCTTAAAAACATCTTTTTTAACATTTATTTATGAATCAGAGATTTTTATTATCTTAAAAATGCTTATAGTAAATAAAAAAGTAGATTTGTCTAAATAAAATTATTAATATGAAATCTAAAATTATTTTTAATTGGGATGCAGACTCGGCCAGTGTATATGTTATGAAGATTTACAATACCGATGTTTCAACCGTTTGGGATTATTTTACAAAATCCAGATTGCTTGATCAATGGTGGGCTCCGAAACCCTGGGAGTGTGAAACCACAAGCCAGGAATTTAAAAACGGGGGAACGTGGCTGTATTCAATGGTTGGTCCCGAAGGTGAAAGGCATTATGCTCAAATGAAATACGGGGAAATTACGGAACATCGAAGTTTTGATGGTACGGATTCTTTCTGTGATGAAAACGGAAATCCTAACCCGGATTTTCCGGAAGCCAAGTGGCTGTTTGGATTCACGGGAGTGGAAGAGGGAACAAAACTCACCGTAAATATTCATTTTGCATCTGAAGAGGCGATGAATCAATTGCTGGAAATGGGCTTTGAACAAGGCTTCAAAACAGGGTTGGAACAATTGGAGGAGATTTTGAGTCAATAATTCTATGCCGCAGGAATTTTATACGATTAATGGGAACGGGCTTTAGCCCGTTTCTTTTACCCAACAATTCAGGGCTTTAGCCAAAACTTAAAAGAAAAAAATGGAAAGTTAAAATTACTCTCCATTTTTATTTTCATTCAATTTAAAATTCAATTATTTCTTCATCCTGAAAATACTGGATAATGGCTTTCTTCATTAAAAGTTGCTGTTCGTTGGGTTTAAGTTCAGGGAGATCTTCCAATTTTTCGAAATGAGGATATCCGTCGTCATCGTAATGAGAAAATTTATAATACCCGAAAGGTTCCAGTAATCTGCAGACTGCAATATGAATGAGGTTTACTTTGTCGTCTTTTGTATATTTCTGCTGTCCGCTGCCTAGCTCCTGAAGTCCAATCAAAAAAAGGTAGGTTTCTATTGGAGCATTTTTTTCCGTATCGAAATTTTCAATGAAAAATTGCTCTACTTTTTGCCAGTATTCTGTTTCGTTACTCATTTTTGTTTTCTAATTTTAGTAAAAACGCATATTCCAATGCATCTTCTTTCAGAGACTCAAATCTTCCGCTTGCTCCGCCGTGTCCCGCGCTCATATCAGTTTTAAAAACAAGAATATTATTGTCGGTTTTAAGCTCCCTTAACTTTGCAGTCCATTTTGCAGGCTCCCAATATTGTACCTGAGAATCATGCAGGCCGGTTGTGATCAGTACATTCGGGTATTCTTTCGCTTCAACATTATCGTAAGGTGAATATTCTTTCATATAATGATAATATTCTTCATCATTCGGATTTCCCCATTCGTCATATTCTCCTGTTGTTAACGGGATGGTTTCATCCAGCATAGTGGTTACAACATCTACAAAAGGAACCTGAGCAACAATTCCGTTGAATAGAGACGGTTCGTAATTCATAACCGCACCTACAAGCAAACCTCCAGCACTTCCGCCCATCGCGTATAAATGTTTAGATGAGGTGTAATTTTGTTGAATCAGAAATTTAGCAGCATCAATAAAGTCGAAAAAAGTGTTCTTCTTGAAAAGCATTTTTCCGTCTTCGTACCACTCTCGTCCCAAGTATTCCCCGCCTCTGATGTGAGCAATCGCATAGATGAAACCTCTGTCCAGAATGGACAATCTTACATTAGAAAAACTCGCATCCACGGTATGCCCGTAGCTTCCGTAACCGTACAAAAGCAAAGGAGTATCTGTAGATTTTATAGTATCTTTATGATAAACTAGAGAGATCGGGACTTTCGCTTCCCCGTCTCTTGAGTCTGCCCATATTCTTTCGGAAATATAATTTTCAGCAAAGAATTTTCCACCCAGAACTTCTTGTTGTTTCAGAAGAACGGTGGTTTTTTCTCTCATATTGTACTCGTAAGTAGAACTTGGTTGTGTCAGAGAAGTATAGCCGTAACGCAATACTTCCGTGTCAAATTCAAGATTCACGCCGATATAAGCTGTGTATGTTGGATCTGAAAAAGGCAGATAATGAGATTCCTGTGTTTTTTCATCAATGATTTTAATTTGCAGCAAACCTTCTTCTCTTTCCTCAAGAACCAGATAGTTTTTGAAAATCTCGAAACCTTCAAGAAGAACTTCAGGGCGGTGGGGGATAACATCTACCCAGTTTTCCATTCCGCAGTTATTGATTTTAGTTTTTACGATTTTAAAATTAAATGCATCGTCTGCATTGGTGATAATATAAAACTCGTCTTCGTAATGTTCAACGGAGTATTCCAGGTCATCAATTCGCGGTTGTATAATTGTCCACTCGGCGAAAACATTATCTGAAGGGATAAACCGATGTTCATCCGAAATTGTGCTGGAGCTTGCAATGAAAATATACTCTAAAGATTTTGTTTTAAAAACATTTACATCAAAAGTATCATCTTTTTCGTGGAAAATTAAAACATCTTCTGAAGTATTAGTTCCAAGCCTATGCCTGAATACCTGAAAAGCTCTTAAGCTTTCATCTTTTCTGATATAAAAAACATGCTCGTTGTCATTAGCCCAAACTGCTTTTCCGGTGGTATTTTCAATTTTATCAGGAAGAACTTCTCCCATTTTTAAATCTTTGAAATTGATGCTGTAAATTCTTCGGCTTACATTATCAGATGAAAAAGATGCCAACTCGTTATTAGGGGAAACAGCAACGCTTCCCACTTCGAAATAGCTCTCACCTTCTGCCAGAGTATTTACATCCAGAATAATTTCTTCCTCGCTGTCTAAGCTTTGGTGTTTTCTGCAGAAAATAGGATACTCTTTTCCCTCTTCATAACGAACGATATACCAGTAGCCGTTAAAAAAATACGGTAAAGATTCATCGTCTTTTTTGTAGCGGGCTTTCATTTCTTCAAAAAGTTCTTCCTGTAGCTGTTCTGTATCTTTCATTACAAAATCTGCATAGGCATTTTCTTCTTCAAGATATTGTATGACCTCCGGATTTTCCCTTTCGTTGAGCCAGAAATAATTGTCAATTCTTTTATCACCGTGTGTTTCAAGCGTCTTTTCTATTTTTTTTGCCTTTGGAGCTTCCATTCAATATTAATTCTTGTTCAAATTTAGTTAAAAAAAAACCATCTTTCCTGTATGAAAAGACGGTTACTATATATTTTAGCGTAAAACTTACTTATGAAGCGACTTGATATACTTTTCCAAAGCCATAGTCATAGATGGAGTTTCCTTTGTAGGAGCCATAAGATCTACTTTTATTCCTGCTTCTTCAGCGGCAGCAAGAGTAGTGGTTCCAAAAACACCGATTTTTGTTTCCTCCTGCTTGAAATCAGGGAAGTTTTGTTGTAATGATTTAATTCCCTGTGGACTGAAGAAAATCAGCATATCGTAATCTTTCACATTGATATCTGTAAGATCGCTGCAAACCGTTCTGTACATGATCGCTCTTTTCCAGTCTACATTAGAAGCTTCCATTGTTTTCACAATATCCGGGCTCATTACATCCGAAGAAGGTAAAAGATATTTCTCTGTCGGGAATTTTTTGAATAAAGGAAGAAGATCCGAGAAATTCTTTTCCCCGAAACTGATCTTTCTTTTTCTGTATACAATATGTTTCTGAAGATAATTGGCAATTGCTTCCGACTGGCAGATATACCGCATGGTATCCGGAACCGCAAAGCGCAGTTCTTCTGCTAATCTGAAGTAATGATCAATCGCATTTTTACTCGTGAAAATAATCCCGGTGTATTGCGTAAGATCGATCTTCTGTGTTCTCAGTTCTTTATTGTCAACTCCTTCGACGTGGATGAAAGGGCGGAAATCTATTTTTATCTTTTCCTTCTTTGCAATATCCAGGTACGGAGACGACTCACTTGGCGCTGGTTGAGAAACCAATATTGACTTTATTCTCATCATTGACAGTTATTAAAAAAATAATAATTTCCAAAGCAACAAAAGAGGTGCAATTTGGAGGGTGCAAATATACAAAAATTTATAATACCATTTTTCAGGTAAGATGTTATTCTTGTGAAATATGTAGAAAAAAACCTTGAAAATGAATACAAAAGAAAAAAAGTAGAAATAATACAAAAACATTTTATTTCTGTCCAACGGGAAATAATAATGGATTACACATAAAATGATCAGTAAAAAAGAAAGGATAAAATAAAATTTAGTTGAAGTGAAATAAAATACTGTCCACTTTTTCCCATCACCTGTACTCTGAAAAAATAAAAAACCCAAACCGGATTTCAGCAAATAAAAAAAAATCACTGCAAGTAAGCAGAACCCGAATTTGTTCAGCTGGTATCCCAATATCTGAAGGTCCGCAATGTATTTCGGGACAATAGGAATATACTGCGAAATCAATACAGATAAAGTAAGAGCTGTCACACACGATGTAATAACCCAACTCGGAAGATTGTTGCTTGCATCAAAATATTTCTGCAGCAGAAAGTCTTTCAGATTTGCTTCCCGTTCGATAATATTCATCATAAATAAATATAAAAAGATGCAACCCAACAATATACAGATTACCCAATCGTTGTTTTCAGGTATTCGTATATGATTTATAAAATATTGTGATAATGGCAAAGGAGTATTTTTTTGCAAAATTATAGATTATTTTGTATAAAATAAAAAGGTTAAATAAACTATCTTTGCAAACTGAAATGAAAAAGCTGGTCATTATTCCCACGTACAACGAAAAGGAAAATATAGAAAATATTATTTCCGCGGTTTTTGCATTGGAAGATGACTTTCATATTTTGGTAGTAGACGATTCATCTCCTGACGGAACGGCAGAGCTTGTAAAAGAGTTGCAGAAAAGGCATCCTCATTTTCTGCATTTATCGGTGAGAAGAGTAAAGGACGGGCTTGGCAAAGCTTACATTCATGGGTTTAAATGGGCCATCGAAAATAAATACGATTATATTTTTGAAATGGATGCGGATTTTTCCCATAATCCGGCTGATCTGCCAAAACTCTTTGAAGCATGTCTGCAAGCTGATATGGCAATCGGATCGCGGTATTCTAAAGGGGTAAATGTTGTCAATTGGCCCATGGGACGGGTTTTGCTTTCCTATTTTGCTTCAAAATATGTGCGGTTTGTTTTGGGACTTCCGATTCATGATACAACGGCAGGTTTTGTCTGTTTTTCAAGAAAGGTATTGGAAGAAATAGGCCTGGATAATGTTAAATTAAAAGGATACGGGTTTCAGATAGAAATGAAGTTCCGGACCTTTAAAAAAGGATTCAAAATTGTAGAAGTACCTATTATTTTTACCAACAGGATCCTTGGGGAAAGCAAAATGAATGGCGGAATCATTCATGAAGCGGTTTTTGGAGTTTTAAATTTAAAATGGAAATCAATCATCAACAGATTATGAAATAGTGTAGTATGAATTTTCATTTTGGAATTTTAAATGCAGTATTTCATCAAACAGAAAAAAATTAACTGATGAAAAAATTGATCTTCTTCTTTGTGCTGATATCTTTATTCTCCTGCGGAGATTATATTGATAAACCAAAAAATCTTGTTTCACAGGATAAAATGGCTGCAATCATGGCTGATCTGGCCATCAACGATCAGGCAACTTTCATGTACCCGAATTCAAACCTGGAATCAGGAACAAGATTTGTCCTAAAAACACATAATGTAAAATCAGAAGACTATATCGAAAGCTTTAAATATTATGTGGTGAAGGAAAAAATGAATGGAATTGTTGAGGACGCACAGGAAATATTATTGAAAAAAGATCCTAAGGCGGAAAAATATGTAAAGGATAAAAAAAGTAAAACAGGAAATACTGATAATCTTCCTCTTTTATCAAGATAATTATAAAATGCAAAAGTTTTTTACTATAGAAAAAACCTCTGAAGGGAAGGCAAGAGCGGGAGAACTTACTACAGACCACGGTAAGATCCAGACACCTATTTTTATGCCTGTTGGAACGGTAGCAAGTGTAAAGACCGTTCACCAAAGAGAATTAAAAGAAGACATAAAAGCCCAGATTATTTTGGGTAACACCTATCATTTATACCTTCGTCCGGGAATGGACACGATGCAGGAAGCAGGAGGTTTACATAAATTCATGAACTGGGATCTTCCGATCCTGACTGATTCCGGAGGCTTCCAGGTATTTTCATTGGCAAGCAGCAGGAAAATGTCTGAAGAGGGCGCCAGATTCAAATCCCACATCGATGGAAGTTACCACATGTTTTCTCCCGAAAAGTCTATGGAAATTCAAAGACAGATCGGGGCAGATATTTTTATGGCTTTTGATGAATGCGTTGCGTATCCTTGCGAATACAACCAAGCCAAATCATCCATGGAACTTACTCATCGTTGGCTGAAAAGGTGTATCGACTGGACAGAAAATAATCCTGAATTATACGGACATAAACAAAGACTTTTCCCAATCGTCCAAGGATCAACTTATTCAGATTTAAGAAAAATCTCAGCACAGGTGATTGCGGAAGCAGGAGCAGAAGGAAACGCCATCGGCGGACTTTCTGTAGGAGAACCTGAAGAGGAAATGTATAGAATAACTGATGAGGTTACCGATATTTTACCAAAAGAAAAGCCAAGATACCTTATGGGGGTAGGAACTCCTTGGAATATCCTGGAGTCTATAGGCTTAGGAATCGATATGATGGACTGTGTAATGCCCACAAGAAATGCCAGAAATGCCATGCTCTTCACCTGGAAAGGGGTTATGAATATGAAAAACGAGAAGTGGAAAAAAGACTTTTCACCACTAGACGAGTTTGGAACAAGTTTCGTAGACAGAGAATACTCGAAAGCATATGTGAGACATTTGTTTGTTTCCAAAGAATATCTGGCGAAACAAATTGCTTCGATTCATAATTTGGCTTTTTATCTGGATTTGGTGAAAGTAGCGAGAGAACATATCTTAGCAGGAGATTTCTACGAATGGAAAAATTCGGTAGTTCCCGTTCTTCGTCAACGATTGTAAACTGAAAATATCAATGGGAGTCCCGAAGGGACGACCTAAATAAGGATAGGATGCAAATCCTATTTAATTTAACGCAAATGATATACCAGTCCCGAAAGGACGGCATAAATAAGGATAAGATGCAATCCTATCAATTGAAATATAAAGAAATTTATAACGCATTAAAAATAAAATAATGCTGAAAATTATAGACAGATATATCGTAAAAAAATACCTTGGAACCTTCAGTTTCATGCTGGTATTGCTGTCTATTGTTGTTTTGGTGATTGATGTTCAGCAGAAAATTCCCAGAATTGAAAACGCTACCGCTATTGATCCGAAACTGAATCTTACCTACTTTCTGGTTCATTTTTATCCCTTCTGGATCGTCAATCTTGTGATGACGTTTCTTTCTATTCTGGTATTCATTTCAGTGATCTATTTCACTTCCAGAATGGCAAACAATACCGAGATTGTTGCGATTATAAGTAGTGGCGCCAGTTTTCACAGGTTTGCAAGGCCTTATCTGCTCACGTCGCTCTTTATCGCTGTAATTTCTCTGGGAATCAACCATTTTGTATTGCCTTGGGCAAATATTCAGAAAAACCAGCTGGAAGCGTATACTTACAATGCGGCCAATAAAGAAAAAGTATTGGGGACGGCTCCGGTTTCCGCACAGCTCAGCAAAACAGAATATATTTTCATCAATTCGTGGAATAAGCGTGAAAAGCGAGGGTCGGGATTTGTTTATCAGAAGTTTGATAAGAACAGAAAAATGGTGTACGAGCTTAAATCTTCTGATGCTTCCTGGGATAAAGATAAAAAAGTTTTTGTATTAAATTCTTATACAGAAAAAACCATCAATAAAGATGATACCGAAAAATTGTCAAATGGTTTTGACGTAAAGAAAAGTTTCGGGCACGATCCTGAAGAGCTATTTCCCAATGAATTGTTGGGGCAAAATAAAACGACTCCGGAACTATTAAAGTTCATTAAACGAGAAACAGAAAAAGGAAACAGTAATCTTAATGCTCACTTGAATGAGCTTTACCAAAGAACTTCGATGCCTGTTTCTATCGTGATTCTAACCTTTCTGGCACTCTCCCTTTCTTCACAAAAAAAACGCGGAGGACTGGGAATTAACCTTGCGGTAGGAATATCGCTTGCCTTTGTATTTGTCTTCTCATTTGAAGCTCTTAAGGTGGTTTCAGAGAACAAAAGTATGTCTCCAATGCTGGCGATGTGGTTTCCGAATATTGTTTTTTCCCCGCTTGCTTTGTATTTATATCTAAAAAGAGCCAATCAGTAGAGAAGCTTTATTTCTTTGTGATAAAACGAGCGTAAACCATCATTTTCTAGTTCAATCCATAGATTACCATTTTTGTCAGCATTTTTAATGATGCCATTTTGTCTCTTTTCGTTAAGCTCAAAGACAGAAATCTCATCTTTTCTGAATAAAGTATTGTTGAAACGATTCATTATTTCATCTTCAGGTGGACTTGTAATTAGCTTTTCAACTAGGAAATCATGAAGAGCAACTGTAAATTCACTGAGGTTGAAGTGTCGTCCTGTCTGTGTTAAAATAGAACCTGCATTTGATATTTCGTCAAATTTTTCCTGAAGCACATTAAAACCCGCTCCGATAATGAAATAATTCTTTTGATTAATTTTTTTCTTTTCAATCAGAATTCCGACGACTTTTTTATTTTTAAGGATAATATCGTTTGGCCATTTTATTTTCACTGAACTATCCGTCAAATTGGCAAGGAAATCACAGATAATGATTGCGGTATAATAATTGAACATGAAATCAGACAATGAAAAATTTTCCGCCTTTATGGCAAGCGTATAGGCTAAATTTTTTTCAGCAACTGAAGACCAGGTATTTCCATATTGGCCACGGCCCCGAGTTTGGTTAAAAGTATGAAGCGCAACAAAATCAGAATTTTCATAAAGTAAAAACTTTGAAATTTCGTCATTAGTAGAAGAACATTCTTTCAGGTAGAATAGTTGACTCATTTAAGAAAACTTTAAGACTTTCGGAGGTTAAAAGTAAGGCTAAAGTGAAAGAAAAACAATAAATTTGCAGATTATAGTATTTTTTAATGAATAAAACAGCAGAAAAACAAGAATTATTAGATAAAATCGTTGAGGCAATTCAGGATGTAAAGGGTGAAGATATCATGATCTTTGATCTTTCAAACATTGAAAACTCTGTCGCTGAAACATTTGTGATATGCAGCGGTAACTCCAATACGCAGGTAGCCGCACTCGCAGGAAGTGTTGAAAAGAAAGTGAGAAACGAGTTAAAAGAAAGACCTTGGCACGTAGAAGGAACTGAGAACGCAATGTGGGTGTTGGTAGATTATGTTTCAGTAGTTGTCCATATTTTCCAGAAACAAGTACGGGAGTACTACGATATAGAGGAGCTCTGGGGTGACGCAGTCATTACCAGAATCGAAAATGAATTTTAATTTTAAAAAGTATAAATGAACAATAAAGGATTTAACTGGTTTTTTCCTATCATGATTGTGGCACTTGTGCTGTTTTTTGTTGTCAATTCTATGGGCGACAATAGCGCAAAGACAATTGATGAAGACGGTTTCTTTAAAGAGATGCAGGCAGGAAAAATCCAGCGAGTTTTAATAGATAAACAAGCACAAAATGCTGACGTGTTTTTAACACAGGCTGCCAAAACAGCTACTGTAAAAAAAGACGATAAAGCAAACCCTTTTTCAAATCTTTCAATGGCCCCGAAAGCAGATTACACGCTTAAATACGGGGACCTCAGATTATTTCTTGAAAAATTCGACGCTTTAAAACAACAGAATCCGCAGATTACAACATCTAAAGATTATGCAGAAGGTGAAAGCCCATTAATGAGTATCTTAATTCAGGCATTAATCTGGATCACTATCTTAGGACTATTTTACTTCCTTCTATTCAGAAGAATGGGAAGCGGAGGCGGTCCTGGAGGACAAATTTTTTCCATCGGAAAATCCAAAGCAAAACTTTTTGATGAGAAGGAGAGGATTCAGGTGACCTTCAAAGATGTTGCAGGACTAGAAGGTGCAAAGGAAGAAGTTCAGGAAGTTGTTGATTTTCTAAAAAACTCTGAGAAATATACAAAACTGGGAGGTAAAATTCCTAAAGGAGTCCTTCTGGTAGGGCCTCCGGGAACAGGTAAAACGCTATTGGCGAAGGCCGTAGCAGGTGAAGCTAAAGTTCCATTCTTCTCTCTTTCAGGTTCAGATTTCGTAGAAATGTTTGTTGGGGTAGGAGCATCTAGAGTGAGAGATTTGTTTGCTCAGGCTAAAGCAAAATCGCCGGCGATTATTTTCATCGATGAGATTGATGCCATCGGACGGGCAAGAGGAAAAAACAATTTCTCAGGCGGAAACGATGAGAGAGAAAATACATTAAACCAGCTTCTTACTGAAATGGATGGTTTCGGAACCGATACCAATGTCATTGTAATGGCTGCAACCAACAGAGCAGATATTCTAGATAAGGCGTTGATGAGGGCAGGGCGTTTCGACCGTTCCATCTATGTTGACCTTCCGGAGCTGCATGAAAGAAGACAGATCTTTGATGTACATTTAAAGAAAATCAAGCTTGATGATAATGTAGACAGAGAATTCCTGGCAAAACAAACTCCTGGTTTCAGTGGGGCTGATATTGCCAATGTATGTAATGAAGCCGCTTTAATTGCTGCAAGAAACAATCATACTTCAGTAACAAAGCAGGACTTCCTGGATGCGGTAGACCGTATCATCGGTGGTCTTGAAAAGAAGAATAAAGCGATCAAACCTTCTGAAAAGAAGAGAGTAGCTTATCATGAAGCAGGACACGCTACGATTTCCTGGTTAGTAGAACACGCATCTCCGCTTTTAAAAGTAACCATTGTTCCGAGGGGACGTTCCTTAGGAGCAGCATGGTATTTACCGGAAGAAAGACAGCTTACAACTACAGAGCAGATGCTCGATGAAATGTGTGCAACTTTAGGAGGAAGAGCTGCAGAACAGGTAATCTTCAATAATATTTCAACAGGAGCTCTATCTGATCTGGAAAGTGTGACCAAGAGAGCACAGGCTATGGTTACGATCTACGGATTAAGCCCGAACATCGGTAATATTTCGTATTACGACAGTTCAGGCCAGTCTGAATACAGTTTCGGAAAACCATATTCTGAAGAAACAGCCAAGAAGATTGATATTGAAATCAAAGGAATTATTGAAACTCAATATGACCGTGCCGTTCAGATTCTTACAGAAAATAAAGATAAGCTTGATGCACTTGCCAGCAAGCTTCTGGAAAAAGAGGTTATTTTCAGAGAAGATTTAGAAGAAGTATTCGGAAAAAGAGCTTGGGATCCTGAATTAACGGAAAAACCCGTTACCAATACAATTCCTGCATCGCAGCAGCCTAATGAAGAAATTATCATTAAGGATAAAGAGGAAGATAGTGAAATTCAGGCACCTGAAAGTCCTACTCAACTCTAAAAAAAATTTAAAATAGATTATTAAAACCTGACAGTCTCCGATTTGTCAGGTTTTTTCATATTTATCGGCACGTTTTTAGATTTCTATATGATTATTTTATATTTTTGTATAAGTGTCTAAAAAAATAAATTAAATTGAATTTATTCAAAAGGATTGTAAGCAAACTTACCAACCAGCCTGAAGAAGAAGAAAAGCCAAGTCTGGAAAAGCTCGGAGATTCGCTTAAAAATGCGGATCTCGACTATAAATTTGCCCAATTGTTTACTCATTCAGGAGGATTTTTCAATTACTGTGCAGATGAAGCAGAGGCATTAAAAATATTAAATCAGATTATTAAAATAGAAGGAATCAGCAATGTTTTCTGCTGGGATAAAGATCTCCAGAATTTTTTAAACGTTGTAAAAACTCCCTATACTGAAGAACTTCAGAGTGATAATGATGCAAGTTTTATTACCTGCGAATATCTTATCGCCTATGATGGAAGAATTATGCTTTCTCACAATAATATTCTGCATTACCATTCTTCTAGGCTGCCTAACAAGATTATTGTAATGGCCAATGTTTCGCAGATTGTAAACAATCTCAATGATGCTATGGGGAAAATCAAAAGAAATGGCAATATCAAAAACCTTACTTCCATCAGCGGAGCGCAGTCTAAACTGGATACTTCTTCCAATAGCAACACGAAACTCTTTTTATTGTTGCTTGAAGATTAGGCATCAACGTATAAATTTTTAAAATTTTGGACAAAAATCTTATTCAAAGAACTCTTTCAGGAATTGTTTATATCGCAATTATTATTCTTTGCTCAACCCCTCTTGGAGCAAAGCTTATCAACAGCATAAGTCCCGATCTAATAAAACAGGAATATCTTTATTATGGATTAATTACATTTCTTTTGGGCGTAAGTTCATGGGAATGTTTTAAAATCATGAAGTTCGGCAATGGGTACGAAAGATGGGTGGTTCTCCCATTAATTGTCTTTATTTTTTATATTTTTTCTAAAAGATATTTCAGCTTTGATTTTTATTTTGATTTTAGGTTCAGTGAAATTCTGGCTCTGCTTTTAATAATCATCGCTGTGGTTACTTTATTCAAATATCCTAATGAATTGTACTACGACAGCGGAAAGCTTATTTTTACAGTTATTTATGTAGCGCTGCCGTTTAGTTTCGCCTTAGGCCTACCTAAATTTTCGAGATTTGACGATAGATTCACGCTTGAAGTTCTTTTCCTCTTCGTGTTAATATGGAGCAGTGATACATTTGCTTATTTAACGGGAAAATTCTTCGGAAAGCATAAAATGGCACCTAAAATTTCTCCTAAAAAAACCTGGGAGGGATATATTGGTGGTGTAGTGCTTACCTTGATATTATCATATTTTATTCAACATTATTATCCTGATCTTCGTGGAAACTGGATGGTAGTAGGGTTTCTGGTAGCTGCTTTTGCTCCTGTAGGAGATCTTGTTGAAAGCCAGCTAAAAAGAAATTTCGGTGTTAAAGACAGTGGAAACATCATCCCGGGACACGGCGGAGTACTTGACAGGCTCGATAGTTTTTTAATCTGCGTTCCTGTCGTATATTTGTACTTTATATTAGAAAAATTTATTTAATCTCATGAAATTACACAGAGAATCGAAAGGAACAATCACCGTTGCCTCCGTATTGTTTATCATTTTGAGTGCATTGGCCATTTATTTTCTTGAAATGTGGTCATTGGTGATCATTCTGCCCTTGCTGGTCGTTTATAGCCTTGTATTTTGGTTCTTCAGGGTGCCAAATCGCGATATCCTTGATCATAAGGAGAATGTAATAGCCCCGGTTGACGGAAAGGTAGTTATGATAAAAGAAGTGGAAGAAGACGAATTTATAAAAGGAAAAGCCATTCAGGTTTCCATATTTATGTCTCCGCTTAATGTTCATATCTGCAGATATCCGGTTTCAGGAAAGGTAATTTACAAAAAATACCACCCTGGAAAATACCTTGTAGCATGGCATGAAAAATCTTCAACAGAAAATGAAAGAACAACTGTTGCGGTAGAAAGTCTTACGAATCATCAGGTGGTATTCCGTCAGATTGCGGGATATGTAGCCAGAAGGATTGTTTTCTACTGTAATGAAGGTGATGATGCGAAAGCAGGCCATGAATTCGGCTTTATCAAATTCGGGTCGAGAATGGATGTCTTTCTTCCTCTGGATACTGAGATTATCTGTAAGATCGGGGATATCACAAAGGGTGGTATCGATGTTATTGCAAGAATGAAAGAGTAATATTTACGTTTAAAATATTTGAAAGGCTGTCTCATAGAGGCAGCCTTTTATTTGGTTTAAAGAACACGAGTCATCAATAGGAACGGGCTTAGCCCGTTTAATACATAATACAATCATTGGCTTTAGCCAAAATTTAAAAGATTAAAAAACGATAGCTGTAAATAACCGTTAATAGGCCTTTTTAACCTCATTAATCAACCTTAAAACTAGTTCTAATGGCAAATCTTCATGTATATTAATCAGCAGTATTTTAAACTTCTTTCTGCCTTCCTGGAGAAGCAGCGGATGATCAATCCTGTCACCGTGGTAAAAGCTGATGTAGTATTTTTTATGTTTTTTACTGAAATTAAAATAACACAGCATTCTCTTTTTGTATTTGAAAAAAGGCAATCCGAAGCTCAGTGTTTCCGTGATGTTTTCCGTATCGGATTTCAGGATTTTTTCGCGCAAAAAAAGAAGAGTACTTCTTTCAGGCTCTTCCAGTCTGTAGAAATACTCTTGTATGGGATTCATATTGAATTTAAATTTAATCGAAATTTTGCAGTTCCACCAGCTTGTTGTACATGCCTTTCTTGGCGATAAGATCATGATGGGTTCCCTGCTCTATAATTTTTCCTTTTTCCATTACCACAATCCAGTCCGCTTTCTGAATGGTTGAAAGACGGTGTGCAATAACTAGAGAAGTTCTGTTTTCCATCATTTTTTCCAAGGCATCCTGTACAAATCTTTCAGACTCGGTATCCAATGCTGAAGTGGCTTCATCGAGAATCATAATTGGAGGATTTTTCAGGACCGCCCGTGCAATAGAAATCCTTTGTTTCTGGCCGCCTGAAAGTTTTCCTCCGGCTTCGCCGATACTGGTATCGTATTGCTTTGGAAGATCCATGATGAAGTCGTGGGCATTGGCAATTTTTGCTGCAGCCTGGATTTCCTCCAAGGTAGCATCAGGTTTACCTAGGGATATATTATTTCGGATAGAATCGTTGAATAGTATATTGTCCTGTGTTACCAACCCAAATAATTTTCTGTAGCTGGAAAGTTTTATATTGATAATATTTTCTCCGTCAATAAGAACTTCACCTTTATTAACATCATAAAAACGTGTTATAAGATTCGCCAATGTACTTTTTCCGCTGCCGCTCTGTCCTACCAGTGCTACGGTTTTACCTTTCGGAATAGAAAGTGAAAAATTTTGCAGTACTTCACGGTCTTCATATCCGAATGTAATATTTCTGAATTCTACATTTCTTTCAAAACTCCTGATTTCTTTAGCGTGCTTCATTTCTTTAATATGATAGTCTGCATCCAAGATCTCAAAAATTCTTTTGGCAGAAACCTCTCCTTTCTGGATATTGGAGATGGCTGAAGACAGGGCTTTCAAAGGCTGCAGAATCGTATAAAATAAAGCAATATAGGTTATGAATTCGCTTCCGGATAATCCTTTCCCCTGAATAGCCAGCCTGCCCCCAAAATAAACAATCATTCCTATGGTGATAGCGCCTAAAAGCTCACTCACCGGAGAAGCTAGAGCTTTTTTCTTAAAAAGTTTTAAGGAAAGTCTTCTTATATTATTGAGGACTTCATCAAATCTTTTCTTAATCTGAGGTGAAGCGTCAAAAATTTTAATAATTTTCAGTCCTACCAGTGTTTCATCTACAAAAGAATACATTTTTCCCAATTCATTCTGGGCTTCCCCTGTGTCTTTTTTCAGACTTTTTCCTATTATTGAAATCAAGGTACCCATGATCGGGAAAACAATCAATGTAAAAATGGTAAGCTGAAAATTAGAATATAAAAGATATCCCATTGTAATGATGATTACAATTGGTGACCGGATAAGATCAATTAAACTATTTAGAATATTACCTTCTACTTCACTTACGTCTGAGGTTATTCTAGCGAAGACATCACCTTTTCTGGAGTTTGTAAAAAACGATACGGGTAAATCTAAAATTTTATCATGCAGTTTTATTCTGAAATCTCTTGAAACTCCTGTTCGTGAAAATGTCAGGTAAAACTCTGACAAATAACTAAATATGTTTCTCAGGAAGAACATGGATATAAATAAAATACAAGTGATAAGAAGAATATATTCCGGTCCTTTCTCCATCTGTACCTGCTGAATCTGATAATTGAAGCTTTCCTTTAAAAATGTTCCGGCTTTTGAAATGCCTTCGTACGTAGGTTGTTGATTAATCTTTTCTGCTTCTTTATCAAAAAGAATATTTAGCACCGGCATGAAGAAAAGCATGGCAATAATATTGAACAGTGCATATAAAATATTAAAAAAAATTCCGGCAGCAATTGTTTTTTTATAGGGGAGTATGTTATCTATCGCTCGTTTATAGTAACTCATTAAATTTTTAGATTAATTTACAAAAATAAGGAAATTAAATGATAAGACGTTTTTAAAGATCTTTTACTTTCTCTAATAGGTTTTGCCAGACTGGATTTTGTTACAAATATTTTATTAAAAATAAAAACCACAGGTTTTCCTGTGGCTACTGAAAGACTAAAACTTTACAGAATTATTGTATTTCGGGCTGAAATTTTCAGGTGATAATTTCTCAACCGTTTTTCCGAAATTATTGATGATCTGTGTGAGATTGTCAAAGTCAACAATGTTAATATCATCGCTTTCGTTATGGTAATGAGAAGCTTTTGTCATATCAACCGTTGAAAAAGAATGGGCGATAATTTTCTTTTTTACAAAACTTACATTATCCGAACGGTAAAATAACTGTTGTGCAGCATAAGGATCAGGGTTGATCTTCAGGTCGTTTACTGCGTTCAGATTAAAGAGCTCATCAAGATCAGAAAACTCATCACCGGTCATAAAGAGTGCATTTCTTCCGAAGGCCGATTCTGTGGCCACCATTTCAAAATTGAAAAGAGCCGTAAGGTTACTGTAAATTTTATCCAGGTTTTTATCGGTAGAAATTGCTTTCGATCCCAACATTCCTTTTTCTTCGCCGTTGAAAGCTATAAAAACCATTGAGAATTTCGGATCTTTATTTTTAAAATAATCTGCAATTCCTACAAGCGTTGTGATTCCGCTGGCATCATCATCTGCTCCGTTATAGATATTATCTTTGGAATTGTTGCTGGTTCCGATATGATCAAAGTGACCTGAAAAGCCCAAATATTTATCTGTTTTACCTTTTTTAATCCCGCAAACATTATATGCCGTTTTGCCTTTATAGGTGAAAGGAACCAGGTAAGAATTTCCTGTACAGTATTCCAGATTATTTTCCTTAAAGAGCTTTGCGATATAATTGGCAGCGTTTTCATTTTCTGCAGTTCCGATTTCGCGCCCTTTCATTTCATCTGAGGCGAGCGTAGAAAGTACGGTCTGAATTCTTTCTTTTGAAACTTCCTGTGCAAAGGAAAATACCGAGAGTAATGAAAAGGTAAGATAAGTAAGTTTTTTCATGAAGTAAAGTTTATGTAATCTGTCGCAATTTATATAAAAATGTTGCATTAGCCATGGAAATAATTTTATTCAACAATCATGATGTGATAGGCGTACAGGAAGTAATTAAATGAAAAAACAGCTCCTGTAGAAGAAGCTGTTCTCACTCAAAAAATCGTTGTACGGTTATCGAAGTCTGTCTACAGATTTTACGAGCCTTTCATCTTTATTGATATATATATTTGCAATACACAAACATACAATCGCAATTAATGAAAAAACCGGCTCAATACCCTTCTCAGGAAACTGAATTCCTCCGGATAAGTTGAGTAACCAGTAAATCAATACACCAACCAACAAAGCGTTTATAATGATGCTGATGTTATTCAGCAAAATCTGTCTTTTTCTGTTTTTGTAACTGAATACACTTAATAATCCAATCAAAACAAGGATTACACAGGCCGTATCCAGTATAGGTAAACTCTCTGAAATGATTACATCCTGACCTGTAATGAACAGAAACACAGCAGCTAAAACTGCCAGAAATGTCCATATCGTCTGTATTCTTTGTATCATTATAATTAAATTCCCTGCAAAAGTAGCATAAATTTTGCACAATTCAAAAATAAGTGTAGATTTGCATTATACAAATGTACTTGAAAACCAAAGTCACCGGACTTACTTTTCTTACTCACAATTAATTACATTTTTTACATTAAATATGTTTAACATTGAAACGTTAAGGTCAAAATCCGTAACGGAGCTGACTAAAATCTTAAAGGATTTGGGCGTTAAAGTTGCAAGAAACAGCACTGATAATGACAAAATCTTTGCAATTCTTGACTTTCAGGCATCAAATCCCAAAGTGGCAAAAGAATATTTCAACGCCACAGAAAGCAGTTTAACTACTGAAGAGAAAGCCACAGAAAAACCTGCGAAGGCACCTGCAAGAAAAGCTGCTCCCAAGAAAACGGCAGCTAAGCCCAAAACAGAGGCAGTAGCAGAACAAACACCAAAGGCTGAAGAAAAAACAGATACACAAGAAAAACCTTCTCCGGAGCCTATTCAGGAAGAGGTAAAAGCAGAACAGGAAGAAATGGCAGAAGAGGCTTCAACGCCGTCTGCAAAGAAAAAAAGAAAAAGGCTTCCTGCAACAAATACAACTGCTACAGAAACAATACAGGAGAAACCTGAAGTTCATAAAAACACAGAATCCCAAGAACCTGCTCCGGCAGAAGAAAGGCCAAACCACCCTCAAGCTCAGGCCAGATCCCAGAAAGGACAACAAAACAATCCGCATAACAACGGAAATCAGAATAAAAACCAGAACCAGAACCCGAATCAAAACCAACATCAGAATAAGCAGCAACATCAGCAACATTCTGAAAGAAATGACGAACACCAGGAACAAAAGAAGGAGTTCAGTTTCGATGGAATGGTGAGCATTGAAGGGGTGCTGGAAATTCTTCCGGATAACTACGGATTCCTTCGTTCCTCAGACTTCAGCTATATTTCTTCGCCGGATGATGTATATGTTTCTACCGCTCAGATCAGAAATTTCGGATTAAAAACAGGAGATACAGTAAAGGGGATTGTACGATTACCGAAAGAAGGCGAAAAATATTTTTCTCTTTTAAAACCAACAGAAGTTAACGGACGCGATTTGGCGTTCATTAAAGACCGTGTTGCATTTGAATATTTAACACCGCTTTTCCCGGAAGAAAAATTTAATCTTGCAGGAAAAGGATCTACAATTTCTACAAGAGTGGTCGATTTGTTTGCGCCTATCGGAAAAGGACAAAGAGCCATGATTGTTGCCCAGCCGAAAACCGGTAAAACCATGCTTTTGAAAGATATTGCCAATTCTATTGCGGCAAACCATCCTGAAGTGTATATGATGGTGCTTCTTATCGATGAACGTCCGGAAGAAGTAACGGATATGGAAAGAAGCGTTAATGCAGAAGTTATTGCATCAACCTTCGATGAAGCTGCGGAAAAACATGTGAAAGTAGCCAACCTTGTTTTGGCAAAAGCCCAGAGAATGGTAGAATGCGGCCATGATGTTGTGATTCTTTTAGACTCTATAACCAGATTGGCAAGAGCGTATAATACTGTGACACCGGCCTCAGGGAAAGTGCTTTCCGGAGGGGTAGATGCGAATGCATTGCACAGGCCGAAAAGATTCTTCGGAGCAGCAAGAAAAATTGAAGGCGGAGGTTCTTTAACAATTATTGCAACAGCACTTATTGATACAGGTTCTAAAATGGACGAGGTAATCTTTGAAGAATTCAAAGGAACCGGAAACATGGAACTTCAGCTTGACAGAAAAATTGCCAATAGAAGAATTTATCCTGCTATTGATCTTGTAGCTTCAAGTACCCGTAGAGATGATTTGCTTCTTGATGAGGTTACTTCGCAAAGAATGTGGATTTTAAGAAAGTATCTCTCTGAAATGAACCCTATTGAAGCAATGGAATTTGTTGATAAAAACATCAAAGGAACAATTAATAATGAAGAATTCCTTATGTCGATGAATAAATAATAATAATTTATTTTTGTTAAATAAAGAAAGCATGGATCGTTGATTCGTGCTTTTTTATTTTAATCAGTATTTTTAAACTTCTCACTTTTCACTATCACAATTCATTCAACTCAATATATCAATGTTAAAGATTTATTAAAGTAATGCCGGTTTTTTGAATATCGGCTTAATTATGGTTAAATTTGGGTTAATAACATTAAAAATAAAATTATGTCATTTGAATTACCAAAACTAGGATATGCTTACGACGCATTGGAGCCGACAATAGATGCAAAAACAATGGAAATCCACCATACAAAACATCATCAGGCATATATCGATAATTTGAACAACGCTATCAAAGGAACTGATCTTGAAGGAAAGTCCATCGAAGAAATCTGCCAGACAGGAACTGATAAGCCGGCTGTAAGAAATAACGGTGGAGGGCATTTCAACCATACTTTATTCTGGGAAATTTTGACTCCGGGAGGGAGCAAAGAGCCGGTAGGAAATGTAAAGGCTGCTATCGAAACTTACGGAGGTTTTGATAAGTTTAAAACTGATTTTTCCGATGCTGCTAAAACAAGATTCGGTTCAGGATGGGCTTGGTTAGTTAAAAATACTGACGGTTCCGTTGTAGTAACTTCCACGCCAAACCAGGATAATCCTTTAATGCCGGTTGCAGATGTTAAAGGAACTCCGGTTTTAGGGCTTGATGTTTGGGAGCATGCGTATTACCTTAACTATCAGAACAGAAGACCAGATTATGTAACTGCATTTTTCGATGTGGTAAACTGGGATAAGGTTGAAGAATTATTCAACAAATAATTTAAACTATTCATAAAAGAAAAAGGTTCAGAGTAATTCTGAACCTTTTTTAATATCTTGTAGTATCACTTCCTGAAAGCCCATTCATCCTCAATCCGTACTTCCAATTAACATAGGCGAAAACCTGGTATAATTTATATTCAAATTTAATTCCGTAATTTTCTTTTGGATCATAATCAATGGATGATTCTATAATGTTTCTGTATCTGCCTGAAAAATAATAAGAATTCCATTCACTTACCAAGAGTATGTTTTTTGTTTTAAGATAAGATTCAGAATATTGGCTTATAGGTTTTGCGACTGCACTCATAAAATAATCAAACTGTGTGTCAATTACTGTGAGATCCCATTCGTCGTCGTTATTTTTCGACGGTTTGATTTCAGATTTCTCTTTATCTTTTTTAGACTTATCCTGAGCAGGGCAGCCGAATGGTAAAAGAATAATGATTATAAGGAAGACTAAATTTTTCATACAGATAAAGGTACATAAAAAAAGCACTCAAAATGAGTGCCTAAATTTTAGGGTTCTTTCTGAAGAACTACAAATGCCGGAAAGTGGTCACTGTATCCTCCTGTAAACTGATCTCCGTTCCAGGACCTGAAAGGATATCCTTTGTAGTTTCCTTCCTTGTTCACAAGGTAAGGTGGTGCAAAAACTTCTGCTTTGTACACCGAATATTCTTTGGTTACCTGATCTGAAATTAAATTTTTAGAAACAATAATCTGATCAAACAAGTTGGGCGCGTCCTGATAAGCTAATGAAGCAACTCCTTTTTTGTATAAAGGATACATTAAATTGAGATATGGTGTTTCTTCACTTAAATCTTTCGGACTTGGTTGCGCTTTCAGGTAATTTTTTAAACTTGAACTTACCGGATCATCATTAAAGTCTCCCATGGCAAAAAGTTTTGTAGAAGGATCTGCTGCTCTTACGCTGTCCATTTGCTGTTTCAATAAAGCAGCTGCGGCATTTCTTTTAGGAAGGGAGGCTGCCTCACCACCCCTTCTGGAAGGCCAGTGATTCATGAAAAATGCTACTTTTGTATTATCAAGGAAACCTGTTACTACCAAAATATCTCTTGTGTACTCTCTTTTACCGTTATCGCCGAAAACTTTGAGTTCTTTTTTTAATGAATTGGTAGGGGTAAATCTTCTTTTCTGATAGATAAGCGCAACATCAATTCCTCGGTAGTCGTAAGAATTGTAATGGATAATTCCGTAATCATATTTCTTTAAGGCCGGCTCTTTTATGAGATCTTCAATGACCTGTCTGTTTTCAACTTCAATAAGTCCGACAACCGCAGGAGCAGTTTTCGTATATTGAGCGCCCATTTCAGAAATTACTTTAGCTTCATTTGCCAGCTTCGCCTTATAAATTTTAGTATTGTAATTTTTGGGGCTTTGTGGTGTAAATTCTTCCGAACCGCTTTGATATCTTACGGCCTTTTTTCCCATTAATGCACCATCATTCCATACGCCGTCATATTTTTCGGCTTCTAAAAATTTGATGGAATCCATAGGAATACTTCTGTGGAACGCCGGATTCTTAATATCTTTCGTTCCGTCAATATAATCTGCTGAGCGTATGGTGTCCCAAAGGTTTTCTACATTCAGAAATCCTACTGTTGCTACCTTTCTCAATTTTCCCTGCTGTTGAGAGAATGCCATCACTGATAAAAGGAGGGCCAGGAAACTCGAAAATCTCTTCATTATCTTAGAGTTATTGTTAATATTTATTTAATCTGCAAATTTACTTTTTTTTAATTCATCACATTTTAAATATTTGTAAATTTAGAATATGGTATTTGCGTTTTTATTTATAATGATTCTTAAAAGTTTGCAATGTTAAGAAAAAATAAACTGAAAAACATTGTAGATTATAAATTTTGACTAAATTTGCCTCCCCAACTTTTAAACTGTTGAGAATTAACAAGAAAAGTATTTAAAAATAAATATACTCATGATTAAAAAACTATCATTAGTCTCTTTATTTACTCTGCTTCCAGCTTCATATTATTTTGCGCAGACTACAGTTTCTGCGTATCTGAAGGATGCTGATGGAAAGCCTGTTGAAAGGGCAGAAGTAGATCTAAAAGGGAAGGATAATGATGTAACGGCAGACAAAATAGGATACTTCCAATTTATTGATCTTATGCCGGGACATTACCAGATTGTAATTACAAAACCAAATTACGAAACCAAAGTAATGGAGTTTGATGTAATGGACAATGAGAAGAAAAAGGATTTGGGAGTGATTACTCTTTATTCTACACTTACAAACGCAGATCAGGGTTTAGCAATTATTGACAGTGATGATGAGAGTGATGAAAGCAGCAATCAGGTCTCTACGGTAGGTTTACTGCAGTCTTCGCAGGATGTTTTCAACAGAATTGCAGCATTTGATCTGGGTTTTTACTGGTTCCGTCCGAGAGGCATTGATGGCAGAACAGGTGAGACGATGATGAATGGGGTCTCCATGGTAAAATCAGATAATGGTAATGTAGATTTCAGCAATTGGGGAGGGCTGAATGAAATTACAAGATATCCGGAAATCGCAACCAATCACTCTCCCTCAGAATATGCATTTGGCGGTACCAGTGGAGTTATTTATAAAAATACGAAAGCCAGCGAATACAGAAAAGGCTTTCAGTTTACACAATCGTTAACCAACAGAAATTACAGAAACAGAACTTCTCTGCGATACAGCTCAGGAATGAGCAAGAGCGGTTGGGCGTTCACATTGATGGGGGCGAGAAGATGGGCTGAAGAAGGCATCCAGGAAGGAACATTCTATGATGCCTACGGAACGTATCTTGGCGTTGAAAAAAAATTCAGTGATAAGCATACGATGACTTTCAACTTCATAGGCTCTCCATACAGAAGATCTACGGCAAGCCCGAGTACTCAGGAAGTGTATGACTACAGAGGGGTACATTATAATTCTTACTGGGGTTATCAGGACGGAGAAAAAAGAAGCGAAAGAGTAAGAAAAGGTTTTCAACCGATCTTCCAGCTACAGGATTTCTGGAAAATCAATAAAAACTCAAATCTTTGGACTACGGTTTCCTATCAGTTAGGGAAAGACAGAGGCTCCCGTTTAGACTGGAATGGTGTAACCAACCCGTCTCCTACGTATTACAGAAATTTGCCGAGCTATTATCTCAACAGCATTATCTACAATGCAACCAATAATCCGCAATTCACTCCAGAACAATTTACATCCTTAATTGATGGATACAACACAAGCTTAAACAGCTGGGTAAATGGAGATCCGGAAGTAACGCAGATTAATTGGGACAGAATTTATAAAAATAATATGAAGACTGATGTTGTAGATCAGGCTGAAATGTCCCGCCTTTACGGATTAAATGGAAAACGTTCAAAAATATATCTGGTTGATGACGTAAGCGACGATAAAATATTCAATGCCGGGACGCATTATACCTATAATTTCAATGACCGTACAAAGTTTATTTTAAACGTTTCTTACCAGAACTACAGGTCTGAACTTTACCGTGAAGTGAAAGATCTTTTGGGAGGTGATTATGCCATTAACGTAGATCCTTTTAAAGAGACGGCAAAACCGGGATCTACCGGATTTTACAATACGCTCGATTCAAATGTTGAGGTAAAGGTAGGAGATCGTATGATGTACAATTATATTCTAAGAAGGCAGGAAGCAAAAGTAAATCCGGGGCTAAAATTCTCAACAGGGAATTTTGATGTTTTCGTATCTGCGCTGGCGGGTTATTCTTCTTCAAACAGAGAAGGCCTGTTCAAACATTATTTATACGAGAATTCTTACGGAAAAAGTAAAGATTATAATTTCTGGAATTTTGGTCTGAAAGGACAGGTTGTTTACCGAATTAATGGTAGAAACTTCCTGGTGTATAACGGAGCTATGTTCAATCAGGCACCTTTCCTTGAAGATTTGTTTATTAATCCGAGAATTAATGCTTTGGTAAATCCCACCATTAGAAGTACGGTGTATACGGCAAACGATTTAAGCTATGTTGTAAGCACTCCTTTTGTAAAAGTAAGAGCTACAGCTTATTTGGTTGATACTCAAAATGAAACGAATGTACAAAGATTCTTTGCCGATGGTATTCAGTTAAATAATACGAATCCGGACGGAACTGTTTCTCAGGTTCAGAGTGCTTTCGTAACGCAGGTAATGTCTAATGTTGAAAAAAGAAACATGGGTGCAGAATTAGGGGTTGATGTTAAAGTATTACCGACATTGTCCTTACAAGGTTTAGCAAGCTATGGACAGTTTGTATACAGAAATAATCCGGATGTATATCTTGTTTCTGATGCTTCCGGAAGCAGCGTTACTTCATTCGGGAAAGCTTACATTAAAAACTACAAGCAGGGAGGTACGCCTCAGCAGGCTTTTTCCTTCGGTTTCCGTTACAACAGCCCGAAATACTGGTGGGTAGGAGCAAACTGGAACTATCTTGATGATAATTATCTGGATCCGGCTCCCGCATTAAGAACAAATAATTTTATTCAGAACGCTTATTCCAGCACTCCATATCTTGGCCTTACGAATGATGATGTAAGAGATTTACTAAAACCGGTAAAACTGCCTTCCGCATTTTTCTTAAATGCCAATGTCGGAAAATCTTTCGTGTTTGGAAAGTATTACCTTTTAATCACGGCATCTGTTAATAATATTTTAGATAACAAAAAATATATTACAGGAGGGTTTGAGCAGACAAGAGAGACCAAAGCTATCGATTTTGCAACAGATTATCTTAGCCCGACTCCATCTTTTGGTCCGAAATACTGGTACAATCAGGGGCGTTCCTATTTTGTTAACTTACAATTCAGATTCTAATAAAAAATAAAACAATTATGAATAATATCTCTAATTTTTTAAAAACGGCATTTCTGACAGTGGGAGTATTGTCTGCAGTGTCATCCTGCGTGAAGAACGACGAGTGGGAAACACCGCCTATCGAGTGTTCAAATAAATTTCCGGAGCCTACCATTGCAATGGCTGACTTTGTTGCCCAAACTCCTTCTACAGGATATAAATTGATAACGACAGATCAGATTTTCGACGGATATATCATTTCATCCGATGAACAGGGGAATTTCTATAAAACTATTTCTTTCCAGGATAAAATCTCAGATCCTACCGTAGGTCTCCAGATTGAAGTTGATAAGGCAAGTAATTTTGCGGATTTTCCGGTAGGAGCACACATTAGAATTAATGCTAAAGGATTGCGTCTGGGAATAGACCGAGGTGCCATTAAATTAGGTTCTGAAGATCCTGTTTATGCAATCGGAAGAATTCCTCAGGCTCTTGTTGGAAGATATATGTCAGGAGTTTGTAACGGAAACGGGCTGGATATCCAGACTATTGTTCCTAAGCAGCTTACTTCTTTAGCTGAAGCTAAAAACCCTGCATTAATCAATACCTTGGTTACAGTACCGGATGTTCAGTTTAATATTGCTGAAATTTACCCTACTGTAAAAAAATATATTGATTACGATGCAGGAGGACAGGGGTTGGATACCGACAGAAATATTGAAGATAAATTAGGAAATGCTGCAGTGATCAGAAATTCCGGTTTCTTTAAAACAGGAGGAGAGCTTCTTCCTACAGGAAATGGAAATATTACTTTCGTGGTAAGTCGTTATAATTCTACCTGGCAAATGCTTATCAGAAGTATTTCTGATATTAAGTTTACAGGGACAAGAGTAGATGCTACGCCGCCGAAAGGAGGGAGCGCAATTACTTATTCAGGATCTTTCCTTGAAAATTTTGAAAGCTATCCAACTAATCCGACGAACCTTGAAGTGTATCCTAAATATGTAAACGATCCTGTTTTAGGAAACAGATACTGGCAGTTGAAAACATTTAATAATAATAAATATGTTCAGTTGGGTGCGAATTCAGGTTCCGGACCTTATGTTACATATTTTGCGGTACCCGTTGACTTTACGGCAGCCAATACATTGAAATTTAATGTAAACGTAGGATTTTATAACGGAAATGCTTTAAAAGTATATTATACTACCAATTATACTCCACTAGGGGATATTACACAGGCGACTAAAACAGATATTACTTCTGCATTTACAATTCCGGTACTTCCTACAAGCGGTTACGGTACATTGGCTCCGGCAGGAACCTATACTTTCCCAACTACATTAACGGGGAACGGATTTATCTTATTCGAATACTCAGGAAACGGAAGTGGAGTTACTACTACCATTCAACTGGATAATATTCAGGTTGAGTAATTAATAAAATCTAATACTTTAAAGACTGTCTTTTTTAAGGCAGTCTTTTTTTTGAATTTCTCTTATACTCATATTTTTATTTCAGATTAATAGATTGGATAAGTATTTAAATTGTTTTTAATTATTGGTTATCAACGGATTGCTGTAAGGAAAAGTGATGGCCGTCATACAATAAACATAAAAAAACCACCGCAATGGCAGTGGCTGATATTTTTTATTTTCTGTTCTTCCTTAAAAGGAAACTTCATTTACTTCTTTTCCGCGTTGGAAGTTCATAGTTCTTTGATTTCCTTTATAAGCGATATTAACAAGGTTAATCTGCTTAGGAAAAGCACTGAGAAGTATGGTATTTTTAATTCTTAAGGTATTAATATCTGAAACGCCTCCCGTTTCAAAATATACCCATACTGTTTCTCCGCTTACCTGGCTTCCTGTGAACGTTATTGTTTTCGGAGAGCCATTGACATACACATCAAAATTATTATTTACATATTTTTTTACTTCTGCTTCAAATGCTGCCGTATTAGGGTTTATTTTAATAGCGTCGGAAATATGGTTAGTATTCATTTTTGTGGTGAACTTTAAGGTTTTGCTTCCCTCAATATAGTCCACTTTTGTCATTGAAGAGAAAAAGTCTACATTCATGAAACTCATTAACGCAAAAAGCATTAATATTCCTGATATATAAAAATAATTTTTCATCTTAGATAATAGCTTTACAATCATGATTGTTTATTAAAGGTGACAAATAATATGCCAATTAAAAGTTCACATTTACAGAGTATTTGTCATAAAATGCTTTAATATGTGCTACTGCTTCATCAGCGGTATCTACCACACGATATAGATCAAGATCTGCTTCATTGATCATCTTCTCCTTAAGTAAAGTTGATTTGAACCAATCCAGCAAACCGCTCCAGAATTCGGAACCTACTAAAACAATGGGAAATTTCCCGATTTTATTCGTCTGAATTAATGTTAATGCTTCTGTAAGCTCATCCAGTGTCCCAAAACCTCCAGGCATTACGACAAAACCCTGAGAGTATTTCACAAACATCACTTTTCTTACAAAGAAGTAGTCGAAGTTCATGGAATATAATTTATTAATATATGGATTGAAATGCTGTTCAAAAGGCAGATCAATATTAAGCCCGATAGATTTTCCTTGTGTATTGAAAGCTCCTTTATTTCCTGCTTCCATAATACCGGGTCCACCTCCGGTTATAATCCCGAAGCCTATCTTTGTAATTTTTTCCGCAATTTCCACAGCCATTTTATAGTATTTACTCTGTGGTTTCAATCTTGCAGATCCGAATATAGAGACACAAGGGCCAATTTTGGCCAGCTTTTCATAGCCATCCACAAATTCAGCCATTACTTTAAAAACCATCCAGCTGTCTTTTGTGATGGTTTCGTCCCACGTTTTCTGACGCAGGCTGTTCTGAAGTTTTACGTCGTTACTGTCAAGTTCAGGATTTATCAAGCTCTCGTCTCTTGTTCCTTCAATTCCCATTGCAAATTATTTAAAATATTTTTCGGCCTCTTTTATAGATTCCGGCTTTCCTACATCGATCAATATGCTCTTATGGACAAACCCATGAATTTTTTCCGTCTGCATGAGGTCAAGATATTCTTCCATTACGGAAAACTTCCCTGTTCTTTTTATTTTATCAAACATAAGAGGGTTGATACAGTGAATTCCGCTGAAAGCCAAAGCTTTAAAGCCTTTGTTGAATTCTGCAAGCCTTTGCTCACCAGTCTGTACATTAAGCCAGCCTCTTAAAATCATCTCGTCATTGAATAGCAGTTTTCTGGAGCTTTCTCGATCCGAAACGGCTAATGTAGCAAAATCTTTTATCTTTTTATGATATTCTACAAATTCTGTGATATTCATATCAGTAAGAATATCAGCATTCATGATGAGAAAATCTTCCCCATGATCGAGGAATCTTCTAGCAAAAATTAAGCCGCCTCCCGTTTCCAGCAGTTCTTCAGATTCATCTGATATTTCAATTTTACACCCAAAATTATCATTCTGGTTTAAAAAATCAACTATTTGATTTCCAAAATGATGAATGTTGATCACAAAGTCATTAATCCCGAAATTTTTTAAATATTTAATATTTCTTTCCAAGATGGGAATATCATTTACCTTTGCCAATGCTTTCGGATGGTGTTCGGTAAACGGTTTTAGTCGGGTGCCTTTCCCGGCAGCAAAAATTAAAGCTTTCATTGTTTATAATTGATAAGTGATGAATGATGATTGATATCTATAAAAAGGGTTAAAATCATTTATAAATTATCGCTTATCATTTATGAATTAAGTTGATGCTGTTCGTCATGATGAAGGCTGATTTCTACTTTATCACCATATTTTTCCTCAATAAAATGGGCTATTTTTATGGCAGAATAAACAGACCTATGTTGTCCTCCGGTGCATCCGAAATTGATCTGCAGGTTCTCAAAACCTCTTTCGAGGTAATTGTCGATGTTGATGGAAATAAGACTTTTGATAAGGTCTAAAAATTTAGGCATATCGGTTTTTGTTTCGAGGAATTCCTGAACACCGATATCATTTCCGGTCTGAATTTTATATTCTTCAATTCTTCCCGGGTTCAGGATACCGCGGCAATCGAAGGTAAATCCGCCGCCGTTACCTGTTGTGTCTTTCGGGATCCCTCCTTTTTTATACGAGAAGCTGTGTATGTCAATGTGTAGCATTTCTTTATTTTATTTATTTAACCATTAAGGTTTGTTTTTATTTGTTTTGTCATTCCGTAAGAATCTTAGTTCTGCTTTAAAAGATCCTTCGACTGCTTCGCGCTCAGGATGACCCGTCAATAATTTCAATTAATGTCAATCTGAGCTTGTCAAGATTATTTTAATTCAATAGCTCCTCAATTTTCAACCGTGTTTCCGGCAGGCTTAGCTGGCCGATTAGTTTTTTCAATTCGGGATAATTTTTCATGTTTTCCCAACTGGCTGAAAATGCTGTAATATTTTCAATTCCTTTTTCGATGCTCGCGATGAAATGCGGTTTTCTTTGGATCATGCCTCTGAATCCGTATGCTCCCAATACCTGAAGGAATCGCATAAGCTGAAGGGGGTGTACCGACTGTTTCAGCTGAAATTGTATAGGTTCGTTATCAAATTGGTTAATGTAGAAATCCAGCATTTCACTTTTGAAATCTTCCGGAAAATTGGCTTTCGCCTGAAACAAGAAGGAAATCACATCATACATGAGTGGACCTTTCATGGCAGACTGATAATCGATAAATGATACCTTATTATATTCGTTTACCATAATGTTCCTGGACTGAAAATCCCGAATCATAAGGCCTTTCGGTTCCAGGCTTTCTATTAATGCGGCTATTTTTTTGAATTCTTTCAGTAAGGAAGATTTGTGATATTCCAACTCCAGAACATCGGCTACAAAATTTTTAAAGTAATAAAGATCATGAATTACGGGAAGCTCATCGTAGTTTTCGTATTCAAAAGCTTTTTTAAAATCGATTTTATCCTGTGTAAGAACTTGCAGCTGATAAAGCTTTTCTAAAGTCTGCTTTACTAAGTATTTTACATTTTCAGACAACCTTTCTTTTGTAATAATGTCAGAAAGTGTCTTTTCTCCCAAATATTCCTGAATATATATTTTCCGGTCATCAGAAACAGCAAAAATAGCAGGTGTATTGAGTCTTAAATCTGAAAATATGTTCGAGTAATACAAAAAACTTTCATTTTCTGCAATATTTTCGTTATAGGTAACAATGTACTTTTTATCGGTTTTAGCGAAAAAATTTACTCTCGCAGAGCCGCTTTGAGCTAATGTGATAAACTCAGAAGTTTTTTCTCCAGTATAATTTTCAAAAAACTGTTGTGCAAATTCGGAAATCATAGACAAAACAAATATAGTAAATTACAGCCTAATTTTTATCTTTGTGATATGTTAAAGGATTTTAAACCGGTATTAAGCATTCTGTTACGCTTCATCATTGTGTATGTGGTGTTGCTGCTGATGTATCAGTATTATCTGAATGTCTTCCGGCACGAAGGCCTCGATCCTTTTTCGCGTTTCATTGCGGAGCAGGTGCGCAGCATTCAGAATTATCTGGGATATCCTACGCAGCTTTATGATGACGTAAGGGGTGAACAGGTGTACTTTTACGTAAGAAAATTTTTATCCTACCAGAATGGTGGAAGGATGTAATGCCATATCGATCATGATTCTTTTTGTTGCATTTATCTTTGCCTTTTATAAAGGTCTTAAAACTTTTATTTTTATGTTGGCAGGGCTTATTTTACTATTTATCATGAATCTTTTCAGAATTGTAGGTTTAAATATCGTAATGACCGATTATAAACAGTATGGTAAGACATTTCATGATTTTGTCTTTCCGGCGGTGATCTATGGAACGGTGGTGCTTCTGTGGCTTATTTGGATAAAATTCTTTGCTTTAAAAAATGAAAATTCTTAGTTGGTTTGTCGTCATTTTGGGCATTTTCGGCCTTATCGCTGTACGGGTGTTTGAGAAAAGGCTTTTTTACGATCCTTTCTTAAGTTACTTTCATGAAGTGAATAAAGAGCTGCACTTTCCAAATTTTGAGTGGGGAAAATTAATTGCCGGTCATCTTTTTAGGTTTTTTTTAAATTTGTTTTTTTCCTGCTTGATCATCCAGTTTTGGTTTAACAATAAACAATGGACTATACAGGGTGCAATTTTAATCGTTATCATTTTTATCATCACTTTTCCGATTTATCTATACTGTATTTCCGTGCGGTTTGATGTGGGACATCTTTTTTCTTTTTACATGAGAAGGTTTGTCATACAACCTATAATTTTATTGCTCATCATTCCTATGTTTTATTATCGTAGGAGGATAATGCAGCAGAGAATCGATTAGCTGATTTGATTTTAGTGAAGCATAGCCTTCAATAATTACGTGTTGATCATGATTGGAGAATTTTTTATAAGTACAGAATATCAATCAGCAGTGTGTTTATCCACGCAGGTTACATTTTCCGGAGTCCAGGTTACTCTTTTTACAAAATCCTGTTCACGAACGGGGCAGTCGGCAATCTGGCAAACAGGACATGAGATGGGTTTGCAGTCGTCCATATGAAAATTAAACTCTACACTTCTTTTGGTATTTTTTGCCAGTAGAATGATCATTTTTTCCATTTCATTGTGTGCATCCCGAAGGCTGTAATACCACGGCAAAGTAATATGAGCATCAATATGGAGGTTAGCACCAAACTGCTGAATTTTCATGTTGTGAACATCAATCCATTCTGTGCGCCGATTTTCTTCGAGTACTTTAATAATCTGATTCAAGAGATCGGGATCCTGTTCATCCATAATTCCGCTTAGCGATTTGCGGATGATCTTATAACCTATCAAGATGATATAAAATCCGAATATAAGAGCCACTGCAGAATCCAGCCAATAGATTTTAGTAAGATACACTATTACCAAACTGATAACTACGCCTAATGTGGTAATGGTATCCGACTGAAGGTGTTTTCCGGATGAGATCAGGACGTGAGAATTTTCGTGTTTCCCTTTTTTAATAGAGATATATCCTAAAAGATAATTGACAATGGCGGTCGCTGCGATAATAGCAATACCCCAATCGAGCTTTTGTAATATTTTTCCTGTAATAAGGCTGTTGATTCCTTCATAGATAATCATGATACCGGCGATGGCGATCAGTGCACCTTCAATTCCGGATGTTACGAACTCTACTTTACCGTGTCCGTAGGGATGGTCTTCGTCTTTAGGTTTGGCTGCCAAATACAGTGAATATAATCCCATAAATGCACTGATTACATTAACAATGCTTTCCATGGCATCGGAAAATACGGCGTCCGAACCCGTAAGTTTCCAGGCAACTATTTTTCCAATGAACAGGATAATCCCAAATACGGCAATAAGCTTTTGAAAGGCTAATTTATCTTTATTATTTTTTTTCTGAACGTTCATAGGTTTGATAAAAAAAAGAATCTCAATTTTGAGACTCTTTTTTATTTTGTTAGTTTAAACTAAGTTGTTGGCTGCAAGATATTCTGCGATCTGTACTGCGTTTGTTGCAGCGCCTTTCCTCAGATTGTCTGCGACAATCCAGAGATTCAGGGTCTTGGGCTGTGATAGATCCCGTCTTATTCTTCCCACAAATACTTCGTCTTTCCCTTCTGAATAAAGAGGCATCGGATATTCGTTATTTTTAACATTATCCACCACTACAACACCCGGCGTTTCGGATAAAATTTTTCTTACTTCATCAAGGTCAAATTCATTTTCAAACTCGATGTTCACACTTTCCGAGTGTCCTCCCTGAACGGGAACACGCACTGCTGTTGCCGTAAGGTTGAAAGTATCATCTCCTAAAATTTTCTTAGGTTCTTTCATCAGTTTGATCTCTTCTTTGGTATAATCGTCATCTGCAAAAACATCGCAGTGAGGAAGAGCATTTTTGAAGATCTGATAAGGATATACTCTGGCAATAGTTTCGTCTCCGCTGATCTCAGCATTAAGCTGATCTACGGCTGCTTTACCGGTACCTGTTACCGACTGGTAGGTAGAAACGATTACTCTTTTCAGATCATATTTTTTATTTAAAGGACCTAAAACCATCACCAACTGAATGGTAGAACAGTTTGGATTGGCAATGATTTTATCTTCTTTTGTCAATACATCTGCATTGATTTCCGGAACGACAAGTTTTTTATCAGGATCCATTCTCCATGCAGAAGAGTTGTCGATCACTGTTGTGCCTGCTTCGGCGAAAAGCGGAGCAAACTCGAGTGATGTAGCACCTCCGGCAGAAAAAATAGCAATATCAGGTTTGGCAGCTATAGCGTCTTTCATGCTTACGATGGTAAATTCTTCCTGTTTATACTTCACCTTTTTACCAATAGATTTTTCGGATGCTACCGGGATTAATTCTGTGACAGGGAAGTTTCTCTCCTCGAGAACTTTAAGCATAACTTGTCCAACCATTCCTGTTGAACCTACTACAGCTACTTTCATTGATTTAATTAAAAAATTGTTTTGTTAATATATTATGCCCCAAAGACTCTTGTCCACGGGAACGCGAATGCAAATAAACCTACCGCGATCAGTCCCATAATTACCACTGCTAACGATATAGTAGGGTTGGTTTTTACTTTTTTGTTAACGATCGTCATTAAAACGGCTGCAATCAGCATAGAAAAAGGATGTTCAACATATTGAAATCTCAAAGCGGGATTCTTCATTACCTCTCCCATATTAAGTCCGTTTGAAAATGTGGTAATCAACATAATGATTCCCAATACAAACTGAATATGAAAAAATATCATCGCAAAAAGCGTTGTTTTCTTAAGGAAATTATTCACTTTACCACTAAAGCCGAACATGGTTGCTAAAAGTGCGATAACAAACAGCGTGACTAAAAGTATTTCCAGATAGGCGAATCCTTTGTGTGCATTAAGCAAAATGTTGTAAAAGTCCATAGTCTATTTTTTCTTTTTTTAAGTACACAAATATAGCAAAAATCCCGGCGAAAAGCCGGGATTGATATTGAGAAAATCTAATTTATATATTATTAGAAATTGAAAGAAAGATTCGCCGCCCATGTTCTTCCGAATCCAAAGAATACTCTATTGCCGTCAGCAATTCCGTTATACATTCTTCCAGCCTGCTCATAAGTTTTACCTTTATCAGGGTCATTATTAGCAGTTATGGTATCGTTGCCAAAAATATTCGTAGCACCATCAGAAATATACGTTGTATCCAGTAAATTATAAATGTTGAATCCAACGGTGAAATACTGATCTTGATTTCTCAACCTGATCTTGTAAGAAGCTCCTACGTCAAGAAGGTTAAAATCAGGTAATTTAAGTGTTCCTCTTTCCTGATTTGCCTGATTCATGAATGTCTGCGCATCAATAGTAGAATAAACTTCTCCAACATATCTCCATGTTCCGTAAACATTAAGATCTTTTACAGGTTTTATTGTTGCTCCAAGAGATGCTGTAAGTTGCGGAATACTGTTGTTACTGCTTCCTCCTACTTTTACACCATCAAGGTATAATGTTGTATTTGCAGCTCCGTCAATAGGGTTGTTATTATCATCAAAGTTTGTACCTGTCGCGTTTCCTTTGTATTTGTAGTCGCCTACAGAGATCATTCCGTTGATATCAAGGAAAGAAGTAGGTTTATATACTCCATCAAATTCCACTCCCATGTGAAGCTGTGTGATTCCATTAATCTCAGTATAACCGTTTACAATGCTGGTGCCAGTAGGAGATGTTGCATCTGGAACCTGGAATTGAATGTTTGATCTTCTCAGCCATCTGTCAGACCATTCAGTTCTATATAGATTGACATTGAAGCTCAATTTAGGAGATCTGAATCCGTAGCCTACTTCCGTTGAAAATACTTTTTCATTAGTCAGGTTAGGGTTAAGTAGTTGCTGGTTATTTGGATAAACTGCATTTAAGAACGGTTGTCTGCTATAGTATCCAATATTTGCAAAAACATTATGGTACTCATTGATATTGTAGTTTGCACCTCCTTTAATATTATATCCGATAATATCTTTAAATCCTGTCTTTGTGTTTACCGTTTGTCCTTTAAGAGTGCTTCCGTCTTTTACAAAATTATCAATTCTTTGATAACTTTGATTTGATACAGACCCTTGTAAAAATGCAGATAATTTATCATTTGTATATTCAATCTGACCAAATCCGCTGTACCATAAAACCTCTCCGTCGTTACTATAACCTATTTGCTCATTAAGTGGAGCAGTAGATCCTCCAAAAGGATTCCAAGATAATTTTTTATAATCGTACACTTTATTTACGACATAAGGTGCAACATTTGCATTTCCTCCTTCTTTATAACCGGTAGCTCCATACAGGTCTGATGCTACCTGATAATGATAGCCATAATAATATCGGTCATCTGTACCTACAGAAAAATTCCAGTTTTCATTAATTTTATGTTGGAAATTTGCTAAGATACCATACCAGTTATGAGAATTGATGCTTGCTCTTCTGATAAGAGTTCCTCCGTTTGCAGCATTTGCGGCATAAGGGTTTACAGCTGCATTGGCAGCAAATACAGCATCGTAGTTAAAATGTCCTGTGTTATCATAAAAGCTCGTTAAAGATTTTCCTCCAACTCTGCCGAGATCACCTGTTCCTCCACCTCTACCATTAGACATGTAAAGTACTGTACTTAATTTTGACTTTTCATTCATATTCCAGTCCCAGTTTAGCATCATTACAGGTTTAGCATAATAATTTGATCTGTTTGCTAATGCTACTTTCTCTCCATTTGGAGCTGTATAGTATCCGAAATCTGAATTGTATTGTCTGTATGGAGTACCGTCTTTATCAGGATTATATGTTATATAGTTTCCTATAGTTGGAGCAAATGTTCTTTGATCATGCCATTGTGGTGCAGAAGTTAATGTAAATTGGAAGTTGTGTTTTTTATTTGGTTCCCAACCTAATGCAAAATAATAAGCATATGCCTCAAAATCTGTATTTTCAATATATGTTCCTCCTGAGATTCTACTCATTAAAATTGAAGAGGACCATCCTTTATCGGATTTTCCTGTATTATAAGCAAATGAAGTTTTTAAATAGTCATTGTTCCCAATTCCTAATCTTACAACTCCACCTTTTTTCATATCAGCAGAACGAGTAAGGTAGTTAATTGTTCCTCCAACAGAAGCAATAGCTAGTTTGGATGAACCTAAACCTCTTTGTGTTTGAATAGTGCTTGTTACATCTTGTAAACCGGTCCAGTTAGAAAAGTATACAGTACCACCTTCCATATCATTTACTGGCATACCGTTTACCATTACAGCGATGTTTCTGGATTCGAAACCTCTCATAGTAATACTCCCATCTCCAAAACCACCACCTGATTTTGTAGCGTATACTGAAGGTGTGGTGTTTAAGATTTCGGTAATTTCTTGGTTTCCTAATCTTTCTATAATCTGTGCTGCCTTAATAGTTGATGCAGCAACTGGTGTCTTTCTATCCTTTGCGATATCTGTTACACCCTGTAAAATTACCTCCTCAATGTCTGTGGATTTTGATGTCGTATCCTGAACTTGTTGAGCGTAATAAACACTAGCTGTAGATAATGTAATTATCGCAGTTAGCATTGATTTGTTGATTAATTTCATAATCGTTAGTAATAGTTAGATTTAAATTTTCTGCAAAATTCGGGAAATAAATTTTAACTAATATTAACTTTATGTTAATTTTTACTCAATCTTAATAAGCTCTAAATTTCTGATTTACAATGCATTGAATAATAATCGAGATTTCATATGAAAAAAATCACATTATTGAATTTTTAACAAAATGCTTATGTTTTTATTAAAAATTCAACCTTATTTTACAGCTTTTAGGCTCAGATCCATATTTTCTGCAGAATGGGTTAATGCCCCTGCGGAAATATAGGTAACCCCAGTTGAGGCAATTTCCTTTAGTTGGTCTCGGGTAATTCCACCGGATGCTTCGGTTTCACACGACCCATTGATCATCTTTACAGCTTCTCTCATCATCTTAACACTCATATTATCAAGCATGATTCTGTCAACTTTAGCATTAATCGCTTCCTGAACTTCCTCAAGGTTTCTGGTTTCAACCTCAATTTTTAGTTTTTTCTTATTTTTTTTAATGTAATCTTTTGCCATTTTTACGGCATTGGTAATGCTGCCGTTATAATCAATATGATTATCTTTCAACATAATCATATCATAAAGGCCATACCGATGATTGGTTCCGCCACCAATGGCAACCGCCCACTTTTCGCAAATTCTAAAATTAGGCGTTGTTTTTCTCGTGTCGAGAAGCTTGGTTTTAGTACCAACTAGACGAGAGTCCCAATCATGCGTAAGAGTGGCAATCCCGCTCATTCTCTGCATGCAGTTTAACACCAGTCTTTCCGTTGAAAGGATAGATCTTGCACTTCCCGTTACAATAAAAGCAACATCGCCAATTTTAACGGCATCACCATCTTTGACAAAAAACTCAATTTTTAAGTTTTTATCAAAAGTTTTAAAGATAATTTTTGCCAATTCTACTCCGGCAATAATACAATCCTGTTTTACCAGAAGTTTGGCACTTTGTTCCAGATCTTTAGGGATCGTAGAAAGGGTAGAGTGGTCTCCATCCTGAATGTCTTCCTCCAAAGCATTTTTTATGAACTGTTTTACAGCTTTATCGGTAATGTATGCAGGTCTTTTCATATTTCGTATTTTATTGGTAAAACAAAATCTTTCTCTAAATAAAAGATCATGATTTATAAAAAGTAAAAATTTTTAATTTCTTTAATTTTCAATACTAAGCCAGGTCCTTATTATAAAACGCCCCTTTATTCTCCTTCATTTCCATAGATTGGGTAATGATGAGGTGGGCGACAGTTGTTAAATTTCTAAGTTCCGAAAGCTGAGGTGAGAGAATTGAATAATGGTAAATTTCATCGACGGCAGCAGCAATTTCCTGATGTTTCTGAAGGGCCATGTTGAGGCGGCGGTTGCTCCGTACAATACCTACAAGGTCGCTCATCATTTCCTGAAGCTGTTTTCGGAGGTATGAGACAATTACCATTTCATCCATAATCTTCATTCCTTCTTCGTTCCATTCAGGAACCGCTTTAAGGTCGTCGAAATTAAAATTATTTTCTATCAGTAAATCAACTGTTTTTATTGCAGCATTATGTCCGAAAACCAAACCTTCCAGTAAAGAATTGGATGCTAGTCTGTTGGCTCCGTGAAGCCCCGAATTGGTGCATTCTCCTACCGCAAAAAGATTTCTGATAGAAGATTGTCCGTCCTTATCTACTTCAATTCCTCCCATGAGATAATGACAGGCAGGAACTACGGGGATGAGTTGGGTGAAGGGATCAATCCCCTCATCTTTACATTTTTTATAAATATTTGGAAAATGTTCAAGAAACTTTTCATGATTCATTTCCCGGCAATCGAGCCCTACATATTCATCTCCGGTGATTTTCATTTCGGCATCAATAGCTCTTGCTACAATATCTCTGGAGGCAAGTTCTTCACGCTCATCATATTTATGCATGAATTTTTCACCTCTTTTTGTTCTTAGTTTTGCTCCGTCTCCGCGCACCGCTTCGGAAATCAAAAAAAGCATTCCATCAATCTTACTGTATAAAGCGGTAGGATGAAACTGGTAATACTGCATATTGGAAACCTTTCCCTTTGCTCTGGCTACAAACGCGATTCCGTCTCCTGTCGCGATGGTAGGATTGGTTGTATTTTTATAAACATGTCCCGCCCCTCCTGTTGCAACCAATGTAATTTTTGAAGTAATCTTTTTAATTTTTTTAGATTTTTCATCTAAAATATAAGCGCCGTAGCAGTGGATGTCGCCTTCATTCAGTTCTTTTCCGGGAACGTGGTGTTGGGTTATGATATCAATAACATAGTGATGGTCAAGGATTTCAATATTGCTGCTTTTATTGGCTGTTTCCAATAAGGCTCTTTCAATCTCAAAACCTGTAATATCTTTGTGATGTACAATTCTGTTTTCGGTGTGGCCACCTTCTCTCCCTAAGGCAAATTCTCCGTTTTTCATATCGAAATTGGCGCCCCATTCAACAATTTCATTAAATCTTGCAGGAGCTTCCGTCACTACCATTTTTACAACATCGCGCTTATTTTCGCCGTCTCCGGCACGCATGGTATCTTCAATATGCTTATCAAAATTATCATTTTTAGAATCCGTTACTACGGCAAGTCCGCCCTGTGCATATTTGGTATTGCTTTCATCTTCATCAGATTTTGTTACAATTATAATTTTGGCATCAGGAAGCTGCTCAGAAACTTTTATGGCATAGGAAAGTCCCGAAATGCCGGAACCGATTACTAGTACATCCGCTTTTATCATATCCTTAGTTTAAGACAATCGTCTAAATAATTAAATAAATTTAAACAATTTTTCGTTTGGTTTTCTTACTTTTTTCATGTGTTGGAAATGATCTTCTTCCGAGCGGTAGCCTAATGCGAGGGTAACGGTTACTTTTTCGGCATCAGGATTTATTGCTAAAATTTCTTCGATAAGATCCTGGCGGAAGCCTTCCATGGGGCAGGTATCTATAGCTTCCATGGCGGCGGCGTACATAAGATTTGCCAGCACGATGTAAGACTGTTTCTCTGCCCAGCTGAAAATTTCATCCTGAGTTTTTTGATTAATATGCTGATTGATGCTTTTTCGGAAAGGATCGAGTTTCTCCTCGGGAGTTTTCCTCACTTCTGAAATGTGTCTGAAGTATCCGTTGATGTAGCTTTCGTCCAATATTCTTTTTGAAATGATTACAATAAGGTGCGAGCAGGTGGAAATCTGTGATGGATTGTAAAATGCCGGAATTAGATTTTCCTTCATCTCTTTACTTTCCACAACAAGAATTTTGTAAGGCTGAAGGCCCAGAGAGCTTGCCGATAATTTTCCGGATTCCAGAATGTTATGCAGCGTTTCTCGGGGGATTATGTCGGCATTAAATTTTTTCACAGAATATCTTCTGCTTAAAGCTTCCAAATAATTCATATGACAAATTTAAGGATTGAGCGTGAATTAACATGGTTTAATATGAAATATATCGTTGTAAATTATAATTAATGGAGCTATTTTAGGAAACCTTCAAGGTTTTCAAAACCTTGAAGGTTTGGCAGAAAAAAGAGCTTCCGGCGGCCTGAAAGGCCGCCGGAAGCTCAAGATAAAAGTATTAATTTAATCCCTGTTCTTCACCAGAACCCATCCAGCGTAGGTGATAGGCGTATTTTTCTTATCATTTTCATTCCATGAAACAGAATACCAGTAACTTCCTGTAGGAACTTTTCTTCCTGCCATAGTTCCGTCCCACCGGTATCGGTTGGTTTTATCTGCTTTATGAATCAATGCTCCGTATCTGTCAAAAACATTAAATACAAGATTCTGTTTTCCTGAAAGCGCAGAATAATCAATTCCATCATTAATACCATCTCCATTTGGTGTGATTACATTGATAATATTCGGAACTACAATGCTGATGACTATAGGATTACAGTCATATGCATCTTTTACATAAATGTGATTGTCTCCTCTCGGAATGTTATTGAATTCGTTAGAATCCTGCCATTTAATTCCATCGGTAGAATACTGGTAAGGTGCAGTCCCTCCTGTTGCATACACCGTAACTGTTGTATTAGAAATATTAATACTTGAGATAACCGGCTGATCTGAAGCATAAACTTTTACGGTCTGGGTTACCTCACAGTCGCCGGTCTTCAGCTTTACCCAATAGGTGCCCACTCCGATATTTGACACGGTTTGTGTTGTTGCGCCGTTGCTCCATTCATATGCTGTAAATCCAGGTCCGGCATCAAGAGTTGTTGTATCCTCTATACAAATAATCTTATCTTCTAGAGTGTTTGAGAAAACCTGAGGAATAACGATAAGATTAACCTTAGCGATGGCGTAGCAACCATTTCCGTTAATAACCTTGATATAAACAACTCCATTTGGCGAGATATAAGAATTAAATGTCACAATTGAATTGGTTCCGTTCAAAGCATCAGTTAAAGATGGGTAATATTCTTTCACAACTCCGTTTTGAGTCGTCACGGGAGCGGTTGTGAGATTGAATAATCCTGTTGACGGACTGCTTTCAATAGCGCATGCTCTTAGTGTAGCTTCCTGAACTTCAACTACAGGAAATAAAGCTAATGTAATTTGCGCTACATCGGTACACCCTTGTGGAGTGGTAACCTGAGCATAAATAGTAGCTGCAGGAGAAAGAAAAGCGGAAGAATTGGTGATCGGACTGATATGATTATTGAGATCATACATCGTATTGTAGAACACTGCGGTACTTCCCGGAACGGATGATAACGTTGCTGATGTGAGATCAAATACTGCTCCTCCCGCGTTATTGTTATTACAACCGGTAAGCGTTACATCGTTAGCAGCAAAAGGGCTTGGTGTGAGTACAATGGTTCCGTCTCCGTTGTCGCATAATGTTGAAGAGGGGTCTTTTACTACGACGGTAATGGTAGTGGCTGCTGTTGAATAGTGATAATCAGACGGATTGGTAATTGGTGTTCCTCCCGGTCCGAAATAGGAAAAGGTGTAATTCGCGGGGTTTGTTACAAACTGATTCTGAAACGAAGTAAGATCCACCGTTCCGTTTCCTGTTGCCGGATTTATGCAAACAAAAGGATTGATTGTGTTTGTTAAGATTGGAACTTTATCAATGTAGATTTTTGCATTTTTAATGGAATGCCTTGCGCTCGCTCCGCCGGTTGCGGCAGAGAACCCGAAATAGCCTGTTGTCATACCTACAGCTCCTCCGGAAGGAGCAAAAGACTGGTCAACGATAAGTACACCGTCAATTCTGATTTTGATAAGCCAATTGGCGGTATTAGCCGGATCTGTTTCACCATTTACTTCTACATGTTTATAAGTTGATCCCACAAAAGGCTGTGTTGGGTTAAGGTCTGGAGAATGAAAAGTGCTTCCTGCAGTGTTATTGTACTCGATATTGTTATTTAAGCCATTATTTGTTCCGTACAGAACATGGATTTTGCTCATCTGTCCTTCTGTGGAGTTATTAAAAATATCAAATCCTACCATTAATCCACTGGCATTTGCGGGAATTCCGAGTCCTCCTCCTGAAACAAATCCCGTTGGAGGATTGGCCAGGTACCAAAAGGTAAATCCGTCGCCTCTTCCATATTGTGCAGTTCCGTTACCGTCGATTCTGAAATCAAATTCAACTTTCCATTTGTCGCAATATTTCAGGTTGATAGGATCCTGAAGCTTTATTGCTCCATATTGGTCTCCGATGTCCTGGGTGAGTTGTATGAAATCCGTATTGATTGAAGCGCTGGAAACGAGATCCCATCCGGAAGTGTTTACTGGATTACCGGTAAGTTGATAGGTTTGCGCAGAATTTTTGCCGAAAAGGCAGATTAAAATCAGGAAAAAATAAGAGAGTAGATTGTTTTTCATGAAGTGATTGGTTATTAATTATTGAGTTTTAATTGTTCATTTATGTTTTCTTTTTTTAGTATAGTTAAAAAAAGACCACCCCATAAACCGGAGTGATCTTAATGTAAATTATTATTCTCTGTTCTTCACCAATACCCAGCCATTGTAAGTGGTTTGTGTATTGTTTTTATCGTTTTCGTTCCAAGTTATGGTATACCAGTATGTGCCTGTGATTACTTTTTTGCCGCCAGTGGTTCCATCCCATTTATAATTTCTGATTTTGTCAGCTTGATAAAGCTTGTTTCCGTATCTGTCAAAGATGGTGAAAACAAGATTTTTCTTATAAGCAAGCGCAGAATAATCGATCACATCGTTTACATTATCTCCGTTCGGGGTAATTGCATTAATAAGATTCGGAACCGTAATCTGTATCTGAATTGGGGTACAGTCATAAGCGTCTTTTACATATACTTTTACTTCGCCTCTGGTGAGTCCTGTGAATACATTCGAATCCTGCCAGTTTGCTCCGTCAAGAGAATATTGATAAGGACCTTTTCCTCCAGTTGCATTTACCGTGATCGTATTATTCGTGATATCGATAGTAGCTATAACAGGCTGCGGTGAAGGATTTACTTTTACCATCTGCATCGTTGTACATCTTCCTGTTTTTAGTTGTACCCAATACAAGCCTGGGGTAATATCCTGAATAGATTGAGTGGTGGCACCTGTACTCCAAAGGTAGGTGTCAAATCCTGGTCCTGCATCCAGTGTTGTTTTATCATCAATACAGATTGTCTGGTCTTTTAATACTGAAGAATAAACAGGGGGTAAAACCTTAAGTGTTATTTTAACAATCACAAAGCAGTTGGCAAGATTGGTAATTCTTACATATATTGTGGATGATGTCGAAATATAATTGTTTGCTGGCACAATCTCGTTGGTATTAGAAAGTGCGTCAGCTTCGGTTTTATAATATTTTTTTGTAATTCCTGACGCTGAAGTTACATTTACTTGTGTAAGGTCAAATGATGCTGTATTGGGAGCGCTTTGAATGAAGCATGACTCTACGGTTGCGTCATTTGCAGTAATCGGTGGGAAAAAAGCTAAGGTAATCGGTGCCGAACCTACGCATCCCAGTGGAGTTGTAACTTTTACGTATACGGTACCTGCTGCGGAAACATAATTTGCAGGATTCGAAATTTCAAGACCGGCATTCAGATCTGCTAAAGTTTTATAATATTTCTTAGTGGATCCGGTAGGTTCATTTACATTGGCAAGAGTAAGGTTAAATGTTGCGGTTCCCGCATTGTTATTATTGCAAGCGGTAAGAGTAGCCGGAGTAGCCGTAAATGGTGATAGGTTGAGTTGTATTTTACCATCCGGGTTGTCACATAGTAAGCCGGAATTATCTTTAACTAATACCGAAACGGTTGTATTGGCACTGAACTGATAATTGGTAGGATTCGTAATTGGTGTACCTGAAACACTGTATGAGAAGGTATAGTTTGCAGGATTGGTTACAAATTGATTCTGATAACTCGTTAAATTTACTGTGCCTTGTCCCGTGGTTGGATTCGGACAGAAAGTATCGGTTACTGTTGTTTGGTTTAGGGCTACTTTATCAATGTAAACTTTTACGTTTTTAATGGAATGTCTTGATCTGTTTCCTCCTGTAGAAGCTGAAAATCCGAAATAACCCACCGTCATAGCCGCTGCAGTTCCTGAGGGAGCAAAAGATTGGTTGCAGATTTGATTCCCATCAATAGTAATTTTTACAATCCAGTTGGCGGGAGCTGCAGGATCCACCTGTGCGGTCACTTCAACATGCTTATAGTTGGTTCCCTGAAAAGGAAGGGTGGTGTTCATGTCCGGTGAGTGAAAAGAACTTCCGGCGACATTGAAAAATTCAACATTGTTATTGTCTGTTGTATTGGGTACCTGTCCATAAGCTACATGTACTTTGCTCATTACCGCTGTAGTCGTGTTGTTGTAGGTGTCAAGTCCTACGATAAATCCCACGGCATTTTGTGACACTCCCAAACCGGAACCCAATACGCTGGCAACGGGCGGGTTTGCCAGATACCAGAATGCGATACCATCGCCATTTGCTGTCTGGTTGGAATCCATTCTGAAATCAAATTCCACGCGCCACTTATCACAATATTTAAGATTAATTGGATCGTTTAAGCGGATTGATCCAGATTGGTTGTTGGTGTCCGGAGTCAGCTGTACAAAATCTGTATTGACTACGGTGGGAGCTACCATTGTCCATCCTGTTGTATTTACCGGATTTCCTGTTAGCTGGTAGGTTTGAGATAAAGCATATTTCGGAAAAAGAAGCAATGCATTTACCAATAAAAAGAGGTAGATTTTTTTACTCATTTATTAGACACTTAGATTTAGACGTGTCAAAGATATTAAATACTAATCAATAAATATATATTTAATGTTAATTTTACTAAAATTGATAGTTATTTTATAATAAATGATAAGTTATAGAAGAAAATACTGAAAGGTTTACACTTGTATTTAGTTTGAATATAAATTAAAACAGGGAGTTCTTTTCCATGTTTTCAAAATAAGTATCAATATCCAAATCTGCTGAAGAAGCAGCAGTTACGGCAAGCCTGTCACATAGTTCATTTTCAAAATGGCCTGCATGACCCTTGATCCAGTGCATTTTTGGCTTGTAGAGATTATATAATACCACAAATCTTTGCCAAAGATCCGGGTTTTTCACGTTTTTCCACCCTCTTTTGATCCATCCTGCAAGCCAGTTCTGATTAATAGCATCAGCAACATACTTGCTATCGGTGTAAATATGAATATCGTTATCGGGAGATTTCAGTTTTTCGAGAGCGGTAATCACGGCAAGAAGTTCCATCCTGTTGTTGGTGGTTTTTCTGAAGCCTTTGGAGAATGTTTTCTGATAATTTTTTTCAGGTACCCGCATGAGAATGCCATATCCGCCTTTTCCGGGATTTCCGCTGCATGCGCCGTCGGTGTATATTTCTATTTTCATGAGGTTAAGGTTGAGGCTAATATTTAATTAAATAATTCATCTAAAACTTAGCCTTATTTTTTTAGAAAGGAAAATCATCGTCATCATCAAAATCATTCATAGAAGATCCTGATACCTGGGAATTGTTCGGAAGATCAAAAGCTGCTCCCGGTTGTATGGTTGTTTTAATTTTATCGAAACCGCTTGGTTCATTTGATCCGAAATTCGAAGGATATCCACCTCCCATTCCTCCATCAAAAGCCGCTTCAATATCACCGAATTTAGCAAAATGTTTCAGGAAGGATAAGCGCACATCAGCAGTTGCGCCGTTCCTGTGTTTGGCAATAATAAGTTCAGCCTGGTTTTCTGTTGAGGTTTCCTGTCCTTCTTCATCATTATCCCAAACGGTGATTTTATAATATTCCGGTCTGAAGATAAAGGATACGATATCCGCATCCTGCTCAATCGCTCCGGATTCCCTAAGGTCGGAAAGCTGAGGTCTTTTTCCCGGACGTGTTTCCACACTACGGGAAAGCTGTGAAAGCGCAATTACAGGAACGTTGAGTTCTTTTGCAATGGCCTTCAGTGACCTTGAGATCATGGAGATTTCCTGTTCACGGTTTCCGGTTCCTTTTCCGCCACCACCTGCTGTCATCAGCTGAAGATAATCGACCATGATCAGTCGTACGCCGTGCTGCATTACCAGTCTTCGGCATTTTGCACGGAAATCAAAGATGGAGAGGGAAGGGGTTTCATCGATATAGAGCGGAGCATTTTCCAGTTCTGACACATTGGAAAACAGTCTTTGCCATTCTTCATCGTCCAGTGTTCCCTTTCTTAATTTTTCAGAAGAAATTCTTGTTTCAGAGGCGATCATTCTCGTGATAAGCTGCACGGAAGCCATCTCTAAAGAGAAAAGAGCCATTGGAATTTTGTGTCCTACTGCAATATTTCTTGCCATGGAAAGAAGAAATGCTGTTTTGCCCATTGCCGGACGTGCTGCAATAATGATAAGATCGGAATTCTGCCACCCTCCGGTTTCTTTATCCACATCACGGAATCCTGAAGGTACCCCGGAAAGTCCTTCTTTATCTTTTAAAGATTTGATGGTGTCAATCGCCTGCTTTACCAATGAATTTGCGGTGTCGAATCCTTTCTTGATGGTTCCGTTGGTGATTTCGAAGAATGATTGTTCAGCTTTATCTAATAATTCGAAAACATCGGTTGATTCTTTATAGGCAGCATCAATAACGTTTGCAGATACATTAATCAAACTTCGTAAAATATATTTTTCGAGAATAACCCGAACATGGTATTCAATATGAGCAGATGAGCTTACCCCCATGGTAAGATCAATGATATAGCTGTCTCCTCCGGCTAGATTTAATCTACCATCTTTTTTCAGATCCTGAATAATGGTCATTAGGTCAACCGGCTGGTTGCCTTCGTAAAGTTTTAAAATGGTAGAAAAAATTACCTGATGTCTCGGATCATAAAAAACTTCCGGTGTCAATAAGTCAATAGAGTGGTCCAGGCCCTTTTTGTCAATCAAAAAGGTCCCGATCACCAGCCTTTCGAAATCCAGTGCGTTTGGCGGCATTTTTCCGTCAGCAATGGAGAGTTCTTTTGCAAAGTTTCCGTTCGTCAATGAAGATAATGTTTCTTTCTGCGCCATAGTTCTGCAAAGATAGTTTTTTTGAAAAGCAATTAAAAAATAGTATTCAACAATTTATGAACATCATGTTGTTTAAACGTTGTCATAAAAAGGTTTGGCGTTGATGTGCATAAAAAAATCACCTCTGTAAAGAGGTGATTTAAGTATTTGAAAATTAAGTGATTAATTAATCAATATTTTTTACCAGTACCCAGCCGCTGTATTTGGTTTCGGTATTGTTTTTATCGTTTTCGGTCCAAGTAACCGTGTACCAGTACGTACCCGTCACAATTTTCTTACCGTTGGAGGTACCGTCCCATGTGTAGTTTCTGATTTTATCTGCACGGTACAGCATATTTCCGTATCGGTCATACACAGTGAAAACAACATTTTTCTTATAAGACAGCGCTGAATAGTCTATATAATCATTTTTGTTATCTCCGTTCGGTGTAATGGCATTAATCAGATTAGGAACCGTTACCTGAACGCTGATCGGATTACAATCGTAAGAATCTTTTACATATACTTTGTTCTCTCCCCTCGGAAGGCCTGTAAATACATTTGAATCCTGCCAGTTAATTCCATCAAGAGAATACTGATACGGCCCTTTTCCTCCAGTTACGGTTACCGTGAATGAATCATTTGTGATTTCAATATTGGTAATTACGGGCTGTACAGAAGCAGTTACTTTTACCGGCTGTAATGACCAGCATTTTCCTGTTTTTAGTTTAACCCAATACATACCTGCGGTTACATTGGAAATGGATTGTGTCGTAGCTCCCGTGCTCCATTCGTAGGCATCAAATCCTGGTCCTGCATCTAAGGTAGTTTGATCCTCGATACAGATGATCTTGTCTTTAAGAACGCTTGATATTACAGGAGGTAATACGTTCAGGTTGATTTTTGCAATAGCGTAACAACCCGTATCATTAGTAACCTTTACGTATACAACACTTGTTATTGCAATATAAGCGGTTGGATTCAATATTTCATTGGTTCCTGCCACAGCATCAGCTTGTGTTTTGTAATATTTTTTGCTAATTCCTGTCTGTGTGGTTACATTTGCCTGAGTAAGATCAAAAGAAGCCGTAGTAACTGCAGTATCAATGAAGCATGATTCTAATGTTGCTTCCGTTACAGTGACAACCGGAAGATATTGTAAAGAAATCTCTGATTGTCCGGTACATCCCTGTGGATTAGTTACTTTTACATAAATTGTTTTAGGCGCTGCAGATGTATAATTTGCAGGATTCATAATTTCATTGGTTCCTGCATTTAAGTCTGCCTGGCTGGTATAGTATTTCTTTGTAACGTTTCCTGGAGGGTATACGTTTGCAGCAGTCAGATCAAACAAAGCTGTTCCTGCATTGTTATTATTACAAGACTTGAGTGTAACATTTACTGCCGGCAGGGGAGCAAAAAACTGCAGTGATATTTCCGCATTTCCGTAACATCCCTGATCTGTATTTATTTTTACATATATAGTCTTAGGGGCAGTAGACGAATACGTTGCAGGATTGGTGATTTCATTGGTTCCTGCGTTCATATCGGCTTGAGTCGGATAATATTTTTTCGTAACTCCTGTTGTAGGTGCATATACAACAGCCGTTGTTAAATTAAAAGTACCCGTACCTGAATTATTGTAGTTACATGTAGTAAGCGTAGCATTGTTGGTGGTGATATTACCGGGAACAAACTTAATGGATCCGGTCTGGGTACAGCTGTTGATCGGATTGTTTGGGTTCGTTGGATCCTGATAGTGGATGCTATAATAATAAATAGTCGTACCGTTTATTGTAATTGGCGTTGTGATAGGATTCGCCGCTGTAATAGCATCGTTTAAATTGTTATGATAAGTAACCTGGAAATTAGGATTTCCGTTAATAATTCCGGCGCTTAATGTGCTGAAATCAAATGTGGTAGGAAGCTGACATTGTACAATTTCATTAGGCCCACCCGGTGTTGTGCTTGGCGTGCCCGGCGCTACAAAAGGATTCGGTGTTAAGTTAGGATCAGTAAAAGGAGATGCAAGGGTGGCAGTTCCTCCCCACTGTAAAGCAAACCCTGTTGTGTTTGATGAAAAGTTATCTACAATAAGATAGTATGTTTCGCCCGGCAGCACGTCCATGTATTTTACAAAACGATCTGAAGGATTTCCCAAATTATCGGTACCGGCACCTTCTGAAGTATCGAGCGAAGTCATATTAAGTCCTGTAGGGCCTCCACCCGCAGAAAAAGAACATCTTACAGGTAATCCCAATGCTCCACATTGTACATTGGGTCCGTAAACTGCCCAGTCATAATCTGTGCTGGTACCTGTTGAATTAGGATTAATGACAAAAGTAAGTGTTCCTCCGGTAGCAATAGTAAATTTGTACCATACGGAAAAATGTTCTGTTGAAAGGCATCCTCCCAATGGACTTTCCTGTGTGGCTCCATGTCCGCTCGGTGTATATGACTGTCCTGAATTTCCACAAACGGCAATTGCCGTAACACAGTCTGACTGTGAAAACATCATTTGTGAGAAAAATAAAATAGTCAGCAGCAGTAATTTCTTCATGAGAAATGATTTTTTATTGTTTTTTTGAATTTATGTGAAAAAAACCGCCTGATAAAGCGGTTTTTTCTCCATTATGTATTGTTTTATTCTCTATTCTTTACCATTACCCATCCTGAGAATTTGAATGGTGTGTTTTTCTTATCGTTTTCATTCCATGTTACAGTATACCAGTAGGTTCCCGTAGGCACTTTTTTACCTCCTGTCGTTCCATCCCACTTATATCCGTTAGTTTTATCGGCTTGTCCCACTTTTACACCATATCTGTCAAAGATGCTGAGTATTAAGTTTTGCTTGCCTGCCAATGCGGAATAATCAATTACATCATTAACACCGTCTCCGTTAGGAGTTATTACATTTACAAGGTTAGGAACAATCACAGTTATTGTAATAGGTTCGCAATCGTATCCGTCTTTTACATATATTGAATTATCGCCTCTCGGAACATTGGTGAAGATATTAGAGTCCTGCCAGTTGATTCCATCAAGGGAATATTTGTAAGGAGCAGCTCCGCCTACTACATTCACAGTAATGCTGTTGTTGGCAATATCGATATTAGAAATAACAGGCTGATCAGAAGGATAAACTTTTACAGTTTGTCTTGTAACACAGTCGCCGGTTTTAAGATCTACCCAATAAGTGCCAACCGTGACATTGTTAATGGTTTGTGTTGTAGCACCTGTACTCCAGTTGTATCCTGTAAATCCAGGTCCGGCATCAAGTGTCGTAGTGTCTTCTATACAGATAATCTTATCATCCAGCGTATTTGAATATACAGGAGGTAGAACAATAAGGTTTACTTTAGCTACTCCATAACATCCGTTTGCATCCGTAACTTTTATAAACACAACTCCGTTTGGAGCGATGTATGTGCTCGGATTGGCAATCTGATTGGTTCCTGCCACCGCATCAGCCATAGATGGATAATACGTTTTAACTCCAGCCTGAGTAGTTACAGGTGCTATAGTAAGGTCGAATGATGCTGTCGCCGGATTGGTTTCAATAAAACATGATCTCAGCGTTGCTTCAGTTACAGTTACTACAGGGAAAAAAGCTAATGTAATTTTTGCAGTTGCCTTACAATCGAATGTTGAAGTTAATAATACATAAACTTCACCTCCAGCAGAAACATACTGATAAGGATTTGTGATTTCGTTAGTTCCTGCATTAAGATCTGTTAATGTGGGATAATACTTTCTATTGACCGTAGGATCAGGATTAACATTAGCAGTGGTAAGGTCAAAAACAGCAGTGCCCTCATTGTTATTGTTACACTTCGTTAATGTTACATTGGTACCGGTAATGGCTTTTTGTATAAATTTGAAATTGCCGGGAATCCTGCACCTGTTGATTGCTGTAGCAGGAGCACCAGGAACCGAATAGGTGATTGCATAATAATACGTATCCGTAGTATTTACAGTTATTGGTGCCGTGATTGGGTTATTTCCTGAGATTGCGTCATTTTGACTATAATAATACGATACATTAAAGTTAGGATTATTATTTACAATACCTGCAGAAAGCGTCGTAAAATCAAAAACTGCTGGATTTGAACATACCACAACTTCTCTCGGGGAGTTGGGTGTAGGTCCTGGAGTTCCTGGTTCTATGAAAGGATATGGCTGAAATGCGCTGTTAAATGGTGAAACCAGTGTAGCGGTTCCTCCCCATGTTAATACGAATCCATTGGCGCTTGAGGAGAAGTTATCTACAATAAGATAGTACGTTTGTCCGGCTACTACGTTCATACTGGAACAAAATGGAGAACCTCCTGCTCCCGCCGTTGTGTTGGTTGCCGTTGTATTAAGCCCTGTAGGTCCATCCGCTGCAGAATAATTACATCTTATCGGTCCGCCTAAATTTCCGCATGTCACATTAGGGCCATAAACTGCCCAGTCATAATCGTCTGTAAACGCATTTGGATTGATAGTAAAGGTTAATGTACCCGAAGTAGCAATCGTAAAAGTATACCAGATTGAGAAATGTTCGGTGCTTAGACAACCTCCTAGCGTCTCCATCACATTACCCGGCCCTGTAGGAGTAAAGGATATTGGAGTATTTCCGCAAACCTGTACGTTTCCGCCGCAATCTGAACTTGATTGCGCAAAAATGGCCTGGGAAATTAAAATTAAAAAAAGATATAGAGTTTTTTTCATTTTAGTTGTTTTAAAATTTTTAATCCGAAGATTAATTCATAGATGGAATAAGCAATCTGCCCCAAGTAGGTGCAGCGGAAGACGCGCTTTTGCTTTCAAGTCCAGTCGATGCCTTTTTAAACAACTTTTCAGCATTTTCTTTATTCCCGGATCTTTGCTCAAATTTAGCTTTAAGAATTGCTAATCTTGGATTTTCCGGTGAAACAGCCTGAGCTTTAGCTATCATTTGTGAAGCAATATCCAAATTGCTCTGGACATCTTTTGCTCCCTTCATCTCAGCTTTCTGAAGTGCAATTAAGCCTAATAAAATATCAGTCTCGGCAGTATTTGATTTAGATGCTGAAGTGCCGCCATGAGCATACTTGCCGGCTAATGCATTTAAATTTGAAACGTCCGATGAAGGAGATTTTTTAAGCTGTAATTCTGCTTTCATATACATCGCTACGGCAGCATAATAATATGCATCCCATTTTTCCGACGGTTTTGTGGAAGTAAATACTGAAAACTTTTGGAAAATTGTTTCATAATCGTTTTCTGTCTGAGCAGTGTTTACCTGCGAAACAGTTTGTTTGAAGTCTTTTTCACTGTACGTTTGTGCTTGTAAGCAAAAGCCTACTACACAAAAACAAATAAGTAGAGTTTTTTTCATGTAGGGGTATTTTATATCACAAATATATAAAATTATTAAATTTAAATTAATGATTTTGAAATTAATTTAATAATTTGACCTTCATATTCTTAATATTGCATTTTTCTCAATTTTTTATTGGTCGTTCCTACGATTAGTGCAACAAGCACAGTCATTGTTCCTCCAAACACTACGGAGCGTACTATTCCTAATAATTTAGCCATAAGTCCGCTTTCAAACTGTCCCATTTCATTGCTTGACATGATGAAAATTGAATTTACACTTAACACTCTTCCACGTATGTGGTCCGGAGTTTTAAGTTGTACAATGGTTCCTCTGATGACCACTGAAATTCCGTCCAGCATTCCGCTCATCATCAAAAACAAGAAAGAAAGCCAATACAACCGTGATAATCCGAAACCGATAATACACAGACCGAATCCCGTCACCACTGCGAGTAGAATTTTACCCTGATTTTTCCTCAGTGGGACGATCGACAATACTGTAATAATACACATTGAGCCAATATCTGAGGCCGCATTCAATAGTCCAAAACCTTCCGCGCCCACTTTGAGAATGTCGGTAGCATATACCGGAATCATCGCAACAGCCCCGCCGAAAAGTACGGCAAACATGTCAAGACAAAGAGCACCCAGAATTTCTTTAGTTTTTAAAATGTAAGAAATTCCTTCACGCATACTTTCTATAACGTTAATTTCCTCCTTTTTGTATTCGGAATGTTGTTTATTTAGCTGAAAAAAAAATAAGGATGCCAGAAAGATGAGTGCAATAATTACAATAAGAGTCCATCTTACTCCGAAATAACCGATCAAAAATCCTCCTGCTGCATGCCCGCAAACAGAGGAGATTAGAAAGGTCGCCTGGTTTAAAGTAACCGCATTCGGGAGGTTGTCTTTTTTTACAATTTTAGGAATCATAGATGGTACGATAGGTCCTATAAAGGCTCTGGCAATACCGGTAAAAAAAATTACAGCGTAGATAAAATAGGTAATCTGATGCCCCGTAAAATGCATTTCTACATTAAAAAATGCAGGGATGAGCAGTAGTCCGATTAAAAAAATATAAGCATAATTACAAATGAGTAATAATCTCTTTTTTTCATTCATATCAATTACATGTCCTGCATAGAGTGCGCAGCTTACTGCCGGAATTACTTCCGAAAGGCCAATTAAACCAATTGAAAAAGGATCTTTTGTTAATTGATATACCCACCATCCCAGTAGGGTTGCAAGCATTCTGAATGCAAGAACAATAAAAAATCTTCCCGTAAGAAGATTCCTGAATTCGACATTTTTTAATGTCTGTAACGGGGTAAAAGAAATCATTCCACAAAAATAGCCTCAAATCTAGATTTAAGGCTACATATATGGTATTTTTTTAAATGAAAAATTGAATGAGTGCTAAAAGATAAAATCTATTTTAGTTGTCGGCACGTGATGCACTGATTACCAAGGCTGCTACGCCAGCTGCTCCGATGATCGATGCACCGATCACAGTTTTTGCTTTTCTGCTGTCTTTTACTGCAGCTACATTAGCTTTAGGTATTGTTACAACTGTACTGTCTTTTTTGCCGGCAGTTCCAATAATATTATCTCCTTCCACATTACGGAATAATATTTTTTTATTGTCCGAACCGTCTCTCATCATTACAGTATACATTCTCCCTGCTTCCAGATTAGAATAATCATTTTTAGCAGTATCCATACTATATTTTGTGGTTGCACAAGATGAAATTACAAATAACGATGTCAATAAAGATGATTTTAAAAGTACAGATGCTTTCATTATTATTTTTTAGTTTTCCAAATTTATAATTTTTTTCGAATATATGTTTCCGGAATTGAAAAAATATGGTTAAAGTTTATTTATTTTCAATAAATCTGCAATTTTCCTATCATTGGCCAGTCGCGGGATTTTGTTTTGTCCGCCCAGTTTTCCCTGTGATTTTGCATATTCCTGGAAAGCATTTTTCTTTAAGTATGTGATCTGAAGTTTTTGCAGAATATTTCCGGAAATAAGATCATCATAGTATGTATTGCGTTTTCTCAGCTGGTTGTCTAGTTCATTTCGGAAGAGCTGAAGATTTTCAGGTTCCTTTTCAAATTCAATAAACCATTCGTGATAAGGAAGTCCATCTTCAGGGTTCACCTGTGGTGCGAGGTGGAACTCGGTAATCTGGGCAGGATATTTCTCTACGGTTGCTTTCATTGCTTCTTCTACCTCAAAAGCAATAACATGCTCCCCAAAAGCAGAGGTAAAATGTTTTGTTCTTCCGCTTACAAGAATTCTGTGCGGGTTTTTATCAATAAATCTCACCACATCACCGATCGAATACGCCCACAATCCAGAATTGGTAGTTAAAATTAAAGCATAATCTTTATTAAGCTCTATTTCGCTCAGCGTTAATCTCCGCGCATCAGGCTTGCCATATTCTTCCAAAGGAACAAATTCGTAAAATATTCCATGATCGGTAAGCAGCAGCAATCCTTCTTTTGTGTAATCATCCTGAAATGCAAAAAAGCCTTCGGATGCAGGAAAGGTCTGAATAATATCCACATTTCCTCCCAAAAGTTCTTCCATTTTATCACGGTAAGGTTCATAATTTACGCCTCCGGTTACGATCAGCTGAAGATTAGGAAAGATAAGTTTGATTTTTTTGCCATGCTTTTCAACAAGCTTTTCAAAATACATAATCAGCCATGGCGGGATTCCGGAAATAAGGGTCATGTTTTCCTTTTCTGTTTCCTCAACAATTTTATCTACTTTGGTCTCCCAGTCTTCAATAATATTGGTTTCCCAGCTCGGAAGTCGGTTTTTCTGCAGATACTTTGGAATATGATGGGCTACAATGCCCGAAAGACGTCCGGTTTTTATTCCGAAAACTTCTTCCAATTCCGGGCTTCCCTGAAGAAAGATCATTTTACCGTTTACAAAATCGGCGTTGTTTTTTTTAGCAATATAATGAAAAAGAGCACTTTGCGCACCTTTAACCTGAAATGGCATGCCCTCCTTTGAAATAGGGATATATTTGGAACCGGAGGTTGTGCCGGAAGTTTTGGCAAAATACTCGGGAACATCCGTCCATAAGATATTGGCTTGTCCTCTTTTTACCCTTTCAATATAAGGCTTTAGGTCTTCATAATCTGAAATCGGCACTTTTTCCTGGAAATCTTTTACGGATCTTATGTTTTCAAAATCATGTTCTCTTCCGAAAAGTGTCTTTTTAGCAGTATTTACAAGAGAAAATAATAACTTCTCCTGATTTTGTTCAGCATTTGTTTTGAACTCAGCTTTACGGACATGTTTTTTTGCCCACAGTAATGCTATATTTTTTTTAAGGAAGTTTACCATTCTTCAAATTTATAAATAACTGAATAATCTTGAAACTTTATGAGCAATATCCAACAAAAAAACCGATGAGAGATCATCGGTTCTTCGAAATTTGATTATGAAAATAACAACTATTGATGAGTTTTCTTGTTTTTGAAAGCTTTACTCAAAGGTAAATAAAATTCTGACTGATAGATCTCAATTTCAGAACGTTAACTAAAGTTTATCAGAGCTTAAAAAAACATTAAATATTTAGCCAATCCTATAAAAACAAAACCTGCTTCCCTTTATAAGAGAAGCAGGTCCTAACATAATATAACGTATAAAGTTGGTTATCGTGTACAATTAGCTCTCCACGATTTTCCGTCCTTCAAATATAATATTCTCAGTTCATTGTTGTCGATTCTGATGTAGGAAGTTGCTGTAGATCCTACCATTACCAACGTGTTGTCCCCCTGCTGGTCAAATTCTATTCCGTTCAGATCAGGAATTCCGTTTGAAAAAGCGAAGTTATACTTTGTTCCGCTTGCTATTTTCGTTACAAATACACTTCCGTCATTAGAATCAATGTTGGTGTCTCCATCTGAATAGCCTACGCTACCTCTGTAGGTTCCTGCAAAAAAATCATTGTTGGCAGGATCGTCGTCGTCGCTGCATGATGTGATTGCCGTGACTGCAAAAAACATGAGCATGAATAGTCCTAAAATTCTGATTGCTTTTTTCATAATAATTATTTCTTAATTTTTGGTAGTGTAAAGTTCCCAAACAACGTGCCATAAATGGAACTGGCGGATATTTTAACTTTTTTATTAAAATTTTAGTAAAAATTAAGATTTTTAGCTTTTGTAAAGCTTATTTTTAATGCTTTGGCCTGATTCTGGAAGCAAAATAAGTCGTATCTTTGAAGATATCAAACGGTTTCGGAAATTCCCGAAATCGCTTTTGTCGTTTATACCTTTTTATATGCAATTAAAAACTGTTAGTGAAAAATTTCTTCCGGATCTTCTACAGAAGGAATTTGGTAAAGAAATTTTTATACAGCTGGAAAATCATCAAAATATCTCTGTAAAAGGCAGTGCGGGATCGTCCGTTTCTATTTTTGTAGCAGAGCTTTTTCTTACCCGAAAAAAGACTGTCCTTTATATTGTGGATGATAAAGAGGATGCTTTATATGCGAATACAGAAATGGAAGACTTATTGGGAAAAGATAAGGTGTTGTATTTTCCGGCAACTCATATGGAACCCTATCAGGTTGAGAAAACGCAGAATGCAAATCTGGTTTTGAGAACTGAAGCCATCAATAAAATTACTTCAGGAAAATCTGCGAAGGTAATTGTTGCTTACGCAGGCGCACTTTCTGAAAAAGTGTTGAAAAAAGAAGATTTTAAAGCCATTTCTCATCATATAAAAGTTGGCGATCAGCTTGATTTTGATTTTGTGGATGAGCTTCTGCATCATTACAATTTCCAGCAGGCAGACTTTGTTTCTGAACCGGGAGAGTTTTCCGTAAGAGGTGGGATTGTAGATGTTTTCTCATTCTCGAACGAAAAACCTTACAGGATCACTTTTTTTGGTAATGAAATTGAAAGCATTAAAACATTTGATATCGAAACACAGCTTTCTGTTGATAAGGTTATTGATTTTCAGCTGGTTTCCAATATGAATTTTACGGTCACCGGAAACCGCGTTTCTCTTCTTCAGCTTTTGCCAAAGGAAAGCATAGTCGTTTCAAAAAATGGGATTATCGGCATGCAAAAGCTTAAAACGTTCTATGAAAAAGCATTGGAAAAATATGATACGCTAAATAAAGATATTTCCCACAGAGCGCCTCAGGAACTTTTCATCTCCGATCAGGAATTTTTATTTGATTATAAAAAATTTACTACTGTAGACTTCGGAAGCGTTTCTATTGAAGGACTTATAGAGCTTCAGGAAGTAAAAATAAACCAGATTCCGCAGCCTTCTTTTCATAAAAACTTTGAGCTGCTGATAGAAGACCTGGAAGAAAAACAGAATGACGGTTTTGATACCTGGATTTCGTTTTCCGGAGAGAAACAGAAAGAAAGGCTGGAATCTATATTTGAAGAATTGGAGCATGAGCTTCCGTTTAAAAGTTTCAAATCTGAACTTCATGAAGGGTTTGTAGATCATGATCATAAATTACTTGTGTACACAGATCACCAGATTTTCGACCGTTATCAGCGCTACAAAGCAAAAAATACATTTGCGAAATCAGAACAGCTTACCCTGAAAGATTTAATGTCTCTGAAAATAGGGGATTATATTGCGCATATTGATCATGGGATTGGAAAATTCATGGGGTTGGTAAAAGTAAATAATGACGGTAAAATCCAGGAATGTTTTAAACTTACCTACAAAAACGGGGATTTGTTGTACGTGAGCATTCATTCACTTCATAAAATTTCAAAATATAACGGGCCCGAAGGACGGGAAGTGGTTCTGAGCAAACTCGGATCACCTGCCTGGAAATCTTTAAAGCAAAAAACAAAAGCAAAAGTAAAGCAGATTGCTTTTGATCTTATAAAGCTTTACGCTCAAAGAAAGACTGCCAAAGGTTTTGCCTACACCCCGGATTCTTATTTGCAAAACGAACTGGAAGCAAGCTTTATCTATGAAGATACTCCGGATCAGGAGAAGGCAACCATTGACGTGAAAAAAGATATGGAGGCAGATACGGTAATGGACAGGCTGGTTTGCGGAGATGTAGGTTTCGGAAAAACGGAAGTGGCAATCCGGGCGGCATTCAAAGCGGCAACAGACGGAAAGCAGGTTGCTGTACTGGTTCCTACCACGATTCTGGCTTTCCAGCACTATAGAAGTTTTAAAGAAAGGCTTAAAGATTTTCCGGTAAACGTTGCATACATCAACCGTTTCAGAACAGCCAAGCAAAAATCTGAAACGTTGGATGCCCTTAAAAATGGTAAAGTGGATATTGTAATCGGAACGCATCAGCTTGCGGGAAGTACCGTAAAGTTCAAAGATCTGGGATTACTTATTATTGATGAGGAGCATAAATTCGGGGTTTCGGTAAAAGATAAATTGAAGACCCTGAAAAGTAATGTTGATACGCTTACCCTTACTGCTACACCAATTCCGAGAACATTGCAGTTTTCCTTAATGGCCGCAAGGGACCTCTCGGTAATCAAAACTCCTCCACCAAACAGACAGCCTGTGGAAACGCAATTGGTTGGTTTTAATGAAGAAATAATCCGGGATGCGGTTTCGTATGAACTTCAGCGCGATGGACAGGTCTATTTTATCAATAACAGAGTAGAAAACCTTAAAGAAATTGCAGGATTAATACAGCGTCTGGTTCCGGATGCAAGGGTCATTACAGGACACGGACAGATGGAAGGGAAGCAACTGGAGAAAAACGTTCTCGATTTTATGGAAGGAAAATATGACGTTCTTGTTTCTACAACAATTGTTGAAAGCGGGGTGGATGTTCCGAATGCCAATACCATTTTTATTAATGATGCACAACGTTTCGGGATGGCAGATCTCCACCAGATGAGAGGAAGAGTAGGGCGTAGCAATAGAAAAGCCTTCTGTTACCTCATTACACCACCCTATGATATGATGACCTCCGATGCCAGAAAAAGACTGGAAGCCATCGAACAATTTTCCGATCTCGGAAGCGGTTTTCAGATTGCCATGAAAGACCTTGAAATTCGTGGAGCCGGAGATTTATTGGGCGCGGAGCAAAGCGGATTTATTAATGAAATGGGATTTGAAACCTATCAGAAATTAATGCAGGAGGCACTTGAGGAACTGAAAGATGATGAGGAGTTTGAAAATTTATTTGAAAATGAAGAGGAAAGAAATAAACTCTTTAAAACAACGAAAGATATCAATATCGATACGGATCTAGAACTGATGTTGCCGGATTCTTACATTTCAAATACAGAAGAACGATTACTGCTATATCAGAAACTCGCCGAAATCAATAATGAAAAAGAACTTGAAAAATTTGAATTTGAGTTGAAAGACCGTTTCGGTGATCTACCTGAGGAAGCAAAAAATCTACTAAAAAGCGTGAGCTTAAAATGGCTTGCATCAGAAATCGGATTTGAGAAAATTGTTATGAAAAACGGAGTGTTTCTTGGATATTTTCCAGGGAATCCACAGGACAGGTTTTATCAGACAGATAAGTTCAGGCATATTATTAATTATCTTACCCAAAATCCTGCAGAGGCACAGCTTAAAGAAAAAAGTGGTAAAGAAGGCAATCAGCTGATGATGAGGAAAGATAAAATTCGTAATGTTGATGAGGTGAATTCTCTTTTAAAATCGATGTTAAAACCGGTTAGTTAAGCAATTAATATTTTTATAATTAATTGCAAATCAGATATTTTTTATAAATTTTTTAAATTTATATCAATCCGGTGTGATTTTTTTTATATTTGTATTTATGGAAAAAAATAAACACAAGTGTATAGCCGGATTATTCATATGTATTTCATTAAATGCACAGGTAGGAATTAAGACAACGTCTCCTAATTCTGTGCTTGATGTAAACGGAATAACCAGTTTAAGAAAAGAGCTTAGATCGGGCGGAACTTCCAGTCAGAAAGGTAATGCCGGACTCAATGGCCAGGTTTTGGTTTCCCAGAGTGAAGGTTTGCCTCCTGTATGGAAATCATTGAATGTATCCTATGTGGAAGAGGGACAATACAAATTAACCAATACGTATTTGTCATCAGATCAGGTTGGTATTACAAGTCTATCCGCAGGTGTTGCAGCTGATGGTTTTTATTCAAGCAATATAGGGGACGACATAACAGACATTACTAAAGGAAAGTGGATTAAAATTGCAGCGCTGGAAAACAATTTTGTCATTAAAAACAATAAAAATAAGCTGAATTATCAATTTCAGACTGGTATTGAAATAAAAGCTCCATCTGCAACCTCTGCACAATATATTACTTTTACATGTGCCGTTTTCAGGAATGGAAAGCTGGTTGCGGTAAGACCTGATAAAATTTCTTCTAATAATAATAGTAGCAAGCAGGGCTTACAGGATTATATATTTACTCTTAATTATACGGAACAGAATGTTTCCACAGGTAATCAGAAAGTAGAAGTAGCCTGTCGCAAAATAGATTCTTCGAATCTGAATTCTGAATTTACAATAGGTAAGAATATATCAAACACCAATACAAATTCCAATGCATTTACTTTAGAATCTGTGTTTAAAGTAGACATAATTGAATTTATACCATACTAATTAAATAATTATGAAAAAATTATTAATACTTTTATTACTTTTATTAAGGACCTATATTTATGCTCAGGTAGGGATAAAAACAGCAAATCCACGGTCTATTTTAGATGTAAACGGGGATGTGAATCTCAGAGGGAAACTATCTGTTCCTAATGCCAACAATAGTCAGCTTACAACAGGTATTGATGATCAGGTTCTTGTTTCTCAAGGCGAAGGATATCCTCCGATCTGGAAAACGTTACGTATTCCCGATTATGAACAGAATAAGTTTTATTTGATTTACAGCAATTCTTTTTCAGACAGGACTGGTATAAAGTTTACTTCATCAGAAGAATCATCCAATGCTGCTTCAATATCGACTTCACTTGTAAAAAATGCAGATATCAGTACTTTAAATTTATTCAGGAAAATTTCATCCTTATCGCAGCCGTTTACTTTATATAGCACAACAAGCAAAATGTATTTTCAGTTTGAGACTGTGGTACAGGCAGATTTTCCTGCAAATGGGAATCCGGATATTGCCATAGATTATGCATGCGGAATCTTTGTTGATGATAAACTGGTCAATTTAAGGCAAAGAAATATTAAAGCAAGTTCCGGCACCAATACATTCATTACCCATAATCAGATAGGGATTGCAGATAATCTTTCTAAAGGTAGCCATACCGTAAGTGTAGCCTGCGCAAGATTGAAATCTTATAATTCTTCGGCAACACTAGGAATAGGAATTAATGTGGCCACCAATATTGATAGCTTTATCGCCCAGTCTTCTCTTAAAGTGGATGCTTACGAAGTCCCCGAAATATTTAACCCTGTAACAAATTAAATCATGAATAAAATATTTATCGCAATACTATCATTATTTTCAATTGGTCTATATGCACAGGTTGGTATAAATACGAGTACACCTGCCGGTACTTTGGATATCAACGGAGATCTTAACGTAAGAAATGAGCTTAGAATAGGAGGGACAAATACAGTGAAGGGAGACGCCGGTGCAGCAGGAACAATATTTCATCATAATGCTAATCTTAGTGTGAATGACTGGAAAAGTATAAAGGTTGCAGATGGGCAAGGCAGTATGTCAATTTTCTCTGTTAATACTCTAACAGATCAAACCGGGGCAACATTCAGCGGAGCCAACGGATTAACCTCTCCATATGTAGAAAACTCTGCAATTGACAATACATGGACAGTGCTCTCCGGAACACAGGACACTTTTTCAATCAGTAGTTCTACTAACAAAGTTGTATTTTTATTTCAGACGACCGCACAAAAAACAGGAAACGGAAGTTCTTCATCAGGATTTGCCTGCGGGATTTTTCTCGATGATCTGCTGAAAGCTGTAAGAACAGATGTTGTACTCGGAACCGACGGTTCTTACAAAATTTTTAATCTCAATGCGACACTTTCCAATATTGTCCCTAAAAACAATTATTCGGTAAAAGTAGCGTGTACGAAAAGAAACCTGAATTCCGGAACTTTGGGAATAGGAACGCCTGTTAATGCAACATACCTTAATGCTGCAATGGCCAATTCTGTTTTTACCACCTCGATACTTCAACCTTATTAATTTCTATGGAATTGTTTTAATGAAGATAATTTTTTTAGATTTTTGTATTTTAATACTTATCTTAAAATTTAGTTTTCAGGTCAAAGAAAATCAATTATATTTGAAAGCATAAAAATTAGTAACGTATGATAAAAAAGTACTTCATCTCTTCTCTTGCTCTTCTGGCAATGAGTTTTTCAGTTTCATGTGATAATACTACGGAAGATCCACCCAATCAAAATCAGAATAATTCAGGGAGCACAGCAACCATTACCGGACCAAGGATTTTGAGCAAAATTACCAGTGGAAATGTGGATCAGGAAGAATATATTACCAACGCTGGTATTCTTTCGCAGGCCTTCCTTAGAGATGCGGGAAGCACCAATACCATTACGGCTACCGTTACGTATTCCGGCAATAAAATCTCCACCATCAAATATTTAGATAATGTTAATCCGCATGTTATAAATAACGTTTATACCCTATCTTACACTGCGGGAAAATTATCGGAAATTAGTATGGATCAGGCGGTTCTTTCTACCACAAACCATAGCGATTTTACGGTGTATTATGATGCAAACGGCCAATTATACAGAATTGTGGAAAAGAAAAAAATGGGAGGCAGCACAAGCTACACCCATTACGTAGAAAACAAATTTACACTTGCGGCAGGCAATGTGACAAAGCTTGATTATACAGCAATGCTAATGAACGCCGGAAATCCGGACCCGTCAACTTCTACAACGATGTCTTACGCATATGATAATTATGATAATAAAATAAATCCTTATACTACTTTACCGAAGGAATATTTCATGGTTACAGGTACCTTATTCCCAATTAACTTTAATGCATTGTCTTCCAATAATACAGGGAAAATCACCCTACTCAGTCCCGGCGCACCGCAAACCAGCGTACCTAAATCTTATTTGTATGATTCTCAAAATTATCCCATATCGGATCCTGGACAGATCGTGAAATATGTGTATAAACCTTTATAACTATAATTTATGTTTATTAGTTTTATTTGAAAAGGAATAAAAACATGACTTTTATTCAAAAAAAAACTATATTTGTGGAAAAATAAATAATCCCACCTTGGAATGAAAAGACTTTTTTATTTTGTTTTGCTTTTAGTAGGTATTTCTGCAGTTCATTCTTGTAAAGATTTGGCAGATGAAGACGGAAATCCGCTGCTTGATATTAACAATAATACCGGGCTTAACGGTGCGCGAGCACTGTACAGAGAAATTACAGATGCAGATACGCTGGCTACATATTATTATAATGGCCTTCAGATGTCTAAAGTAATTACAAGAAAAGCCTCGGTAACGGATGTACAATATAGTGGCGATAAAATAAGCAGAGTAACCTTTAAAGGTTTCCTTGATGCTGATAACAACGGTACTCCGGACGAAGACAGTACTTCATACGAACAGCAATTTACCTATGGTAATACAGGAAGATTGGAAATTATTTCTGAAAACCGTTCCGTATACAACAGAACTGCTCCCGTTCCGCCTTCAACTACTCCTGGACCTTGGGTAATTCTTAGAAAATCAAAAACAATCTATAATCTTACCTACAGTTCTACTACGTCAAAGCTGGCTAAAATAGTTATGCAGACCGGTAACGAGACGATAGGTACTCCTTTTGCATACAGTAACTTTTCGGAAACTACTTATGAATATTCCGGAGATAATGTAACAAAAGTAATCAGAGGTTACGGACCAATTGCAGGTGGTGTATTTGGTGCAGTAAATACAAAATATGGTTATGAGTATTCTAATTACGATGCGCAGATCAATCCGTTTACCTTATTACCAATGGCGTATAAAATTTCCAGATTATTATCTACTGAACAAAATGACTTTGAAAGCTGGATCTTGTCTCCAAACAGCCCTAAAAGAAAATCTGTTTCTGATCTGATGCAGCCTGTTCCCGTACCAACTGTTGTTTCTACCGATTATAATTATGATCCTCAAACATATATGAGAAAAGGATATGGCATAAACTATATCTACAAACCATTATAAGAATAAAACTTTTAAAATATTATTAACTCAATCTTTTTCAGGTTGAGTTTTTTGTTTTAATACATTAATTTTGCAAAAAATTTCTCAATGAAATATTTGATAGTAGGCCTGGGAAATAAAGGTCCTGAATACGAAAATACACGCCACAATATAGGTTTTAAAGTTGCAGATAAAATTGCTGAAACATTGGAAGCTCCTTTTAAAAGTACAAACTTCGGATGGATGGCAGACGGTAAATATAAAGGGAGAAGAGTACTGGTTTTAAAACCGGATACCTACATGAACCTTTCTGGAAATGCCGTGAGATATTGGATGCAAAAAGAAAATATTCCACTGGAAAATGTGTTGATTATAACGGATGATCTTGCGCTGCCGTTTGGAACACTAAGAATGAAAGGAAAAGGATCGGACGCGGGGCACAACGGACTTAAAAGTATCAATGAAATTCTTCAGACACAGAATTATGCAAGGCTTCGTTTCGGGATTTCAGCAGACTTTTCCGAAGGAAGACAGGTTGATTATGTTCTCGGAACATGGAATGAAGAAGAAAATGCAGTTCTCCCGGAAAGAATAGATAAGTTTTCTAAAGCAAGCCTGTCATTTGTTTTTGCCGGAATTAACAATACGATGTCTTCTTTCAATGGGAAATGATATAGCAAGTTATTTTACAGAAGCTTAGCTTTTATATACGGTAATGTCTATCACGATCTTTTTCTCAAGAAAATTCTTTTCATTGGGTGTAAAGCGGTAATTATGTTCCTGTTCAAAAAACTCAAGCGGGGTGGTTGCGGTATTATCCGGTTTCCACTTGATGATCATTATCACATTGTTCTCGGAATTGATGTCTTTGTCAGAAAATGAGAAAGAAGTACTCGGAAGAGGATTATTCGTATCCTCTCTAAACTCGGATTTGACTTTTTTAAACTGCATCTGAATCATATCTTTTAGCAGAAGAGAAAAACGTTTACCTATATATTTTTCTTTGTTCGTTTCAAACCTTTTTGCATAAGTCAAAGTATCTGTTATTGCTTTACCAGAACTTTCCTGAGATTTAACGAAAATATTCAGAAAAAGTAAGAATGCAGAAAGGAGTAGTTTAACTGGTGTAACCATGATGATTTAGGGATTTTACTGTTCAAAAGTAATAATTTCCTGAACAAATAATTAAGGTTAATCTTAAGTTTATTCTAAAAGATTCTGACTTACAGCCAAAAACCAAAAAAGACCATCTAAAATGATGGTCTTCTGATGTACTTTTAAATATAATTTACAATCTATCTAACGATAATATATTTTTAATCCTATTATAAAGGATTAGATGTTGCTTACAGCCAGCTTACGGCGCCGGTTTCTACATCATAATTAGCGCCGACAATTTTAATTTTGCCTTCTTCCTCAAGTTTTCTGAGTGTTGAACTCTGCTTGCGGATGTCTTCAATAGCACTTTTTACATTTTGGTGGTTTAATCTTTCTAAAAGATCGCTGTTTTTTGAAGAGCGTTCTTCTCCGTCTTCAATTACATGTTTGATGATTGGATCGAAATGGTTGATAAGATGGTTCAGGTTATCCATTCCCAGTCCTTCGATCTGTGCGGCATCAAGACCTCCTTTCAGTGCTCCACATTTAGTGTGTCCCAGTACAACAACAAGTTTGGAACCTGCTACATTACATCCGAACTCCATAGAACCCAGAATATCCTGATTTACAAAATTTCCCGCAATTCTGATGCTGAAAATATCTCCAAGACCCTGATCAAAGATTAGTTCTGCAGAAGTACGGCTGTCAATACAGCTTAAAACAACGGCAAACGGCCACTGTCCTTCTCGTGTTGCATTTACCTGCTCCAGAAGGTCTCTGTTGGCTTTTAGGTTATTTACAAATCTCTGATTCCCTTCCTTTAAAAATTCTAATGCTTTTTCAGGAGTAATGGTAGACTGAGTTTCGTGAGTGTGTGCTTTCATATAATCTGTTTATATTTTTAAAGTTAAAAAATTATCAAACAATGTGCTTACATTGCTCGTTTGTGTGTGACCACAATATGAGAGTTTTCGTCTCTTTCGTAGTCTCTGTATGACGTTTTGAACCCTAAGAGTTCTACATTAATATCTTCTTCTTTTGCCCTGATATTGGCAAAATCCTGGATCATCTCCAAAACATCGGTAGCAATATAAGAGGTGCCTCTCGCGTCGATAGTAACGGTTGAGTTCGGCTTTATATTTTTCAATGTTTTCTTAATGGCTGCCTTGTTCAGGAAGGAAACTTCTTCAGCCAGTTTCATTGTAATTTCGTCTGCATCATCAAGTTTTTCCCTGCTCAGATAGTAAGCTCTTTTCATATTTCCTTGCAGAATATAGAAAACAGAAATAGCAAGGCCTATTCCAACACCTTTCAGCAAATCTGTTGCCACAACAGCCACAACAGTTGCTACAAAAGGGATAAACTGAAATTTACCCAATTGCCAGAAGTGTCTGAATGTAGCAGGTTTTGCTAACTTATATCCTACCATAATCAACACCGCTGCAAGCGTTGATAAAGGAATGAGATTTAAAATAACTGGAATTGATAAAACACAGATTAATAGAAGAATCCCGTGGATAATGGTAGACATTTTTGAAGTAGCGCCGGCATTGGCATTGGCAGAGCTTCGAACGACTACTGAAGTCATTGGAAGTCCACCGATGAATGAACTTACGAGGTTTCCTATTCCCTGAGCTTTTAATTCAAGATTGGTATCTGTAATTCTTCGCTGTACATCCAGCCTGTCGGAAGCCTCAATACAAAGCAACGTTTCAATGGAAGCCACAATGGCAATTGTTGCCCCTGCAATCCACACCTTTGGATTTAGAAAACCATTAAAATCAGGAATTGTAATTAGATTTTTAAAATCTTCAAGCGACTGTGGTACGGGAAGGGATACAAGATGCTGCTTTTCTATGGCCAGTGAACTGCCCGTCATTTTAAAAATTTCATTCAGACCGATACCTGCAACAACTGCTACAAGCGCGCCTGGAAGCATTTTTATTCTTTTAAGAAAATGAACTCTATCCCAAATGATTAATATAGATATGGAAACCAGCGTGACAATAATGGCTCCCGGCTGAATGGCTCCGAATAGTTCTGAAAAATACCCGAAATTCAGTCCGTTATCAAAGATTGACTGGTGTCCTTCATAATCTTTATCAAACCCCAAAGCATGCGGAATCTGTTTTAAAATAATAATAATCCCGATAGCTGCAAGCATTCCTTCAATAACGTTATTTGGAAAGTAATTGGAAATGCTTCCCGCTCTTACGAACCCTAAAACCAATTGAATAATTCCGGCAATAATTCCGGCACAAAGAAAAATATTAAATGCGCCAAGATCTGTGATCGCCGTAAGGACAATAGCTGTTAATCCGGCTGCAGGTCCCGAAACGGAAATATTGGAATTACTTATTGATCCTATTACCAGGCCACCTACAATACCCGCGATAATTCCGGATAACGGAGGTGCACCTGAAGCAAGTGCAATCCCTAAACAAAGGGGAAGCGCTACTAAAAATACTACGAGTCCTGAAGGGAAATTCTCCTTTATTCCTCCTATTAATGATGTTTTTTTCATGATGATAAACTGCTGTGAATAGAATTGATTTATTTTAAATCAATTACAAAAGATTGGAAATTAATTTTTATAAATAGTACATGAGTATTCAATACCAAAGATGATATGAATAATGATTGAAATTTAAATAAAAATTAAGCTTCCGGAGGCGGAGAAAACAAAGATAATAAAGGTGACAGATGAAAGGAATCATCTATCGGTACAAAAGATTTTTTGTCCAGAGAAGGCTCAAAAAACTTCAGATAATCAAATACATCCAAGGTTTTTGGGAGGGTCTTTTCGTAAACAATAAAGGAAGATGGATGAGAGTGTGGCTCTTCTTCATTAATTACAACATTCGTTCTTATCATATCCCAGCCGAATACCGAGGCAATACCCGGTAAAGCCGTGAAGTTCAGGAAAAACAGTAATGTAATTAAACTCCAAAGTTTCATTTTACTTTTTTTAAGACTTTTTGGTCTTTCTACTCATAACCCAGTCGGAACTCGTAAGGTTGTAGATTTTCTGGATGTCTTTGAGAATTTTTTCAAAATCGATTTCCAGATCAATAATCTTACCTGTTCTAAGGTTAAACACCCAGCCGTGAACAACAGGATACTCCTCCAGGATATATCTTTCCTGTACACAGGCCATTTTAATAACGTTGATGCACTGCTCCTGAACATTCAGCTCAACAAGTCTGTCATAACGTTTGTTTTCATCTTCAATAGAATCCAGCTCGCTTTGATGAAGTCTGTAAACGTCGCGGATATTTCTTAACCAGGGATTCAGCAATCCTAGATCTTCGGGTGTCATGGCTGCTTTTACACCACCACAGTTGTAATGACCACAGACAATAATGTGTTTTACTTTAAGATGTTCTACAGCATATTGAATAACGGCTGTTGAACTCATATCCAGTGTATTCACTATATTGGCAATGTTTCTGTGTACAAAAACTTCACCCGGTTTTGCTCCCATCAATTCTTCAGCAGTTGCCCTGCTATCTGAACAGCCAATGTAAAGATAATCCGGATTCTGAGCCATTGCAAGATCATGAAAAAAATCCGGATCGTCTGCAAGTTTAGATTCTACCCATTTCTTGTTGTTTTCAAAAATAACTTCGTACGATTGTGACATAATTTTTATTTGTATAATTATTTATTTCGTGTAAATTATTTTTAAAATCAATAGACTAAATCAATAATACTACAAAAATATAATTTTTCATTAGAATCTTACGACTTTTAACAAAGTTTAATATTAAAATTTGCTTAAAATCGTATAGGACTTCGATTATTTTTATAAAAATTATTCAAACTAATCATTACATTAAAGTAAATTAAATAGATCGGAATTTGGAATCTTAATAAAAAAGTTCTACAATTTACATAGTTAATAAAGGGTTAATGTAGTTGTAAATGTAAAAATGAATCAAGAGCGAAAGTTTTAATCCGGCAATTTACTGTAATCCATACTTTTCATTTCTAAATTTAAATACTTGTTTTCCTTACTTTTATAATTTTTTGGAGGTTCTAGTCCCATGTATTTCATTATCAACGGATAGACATACGTTGTCTGTGTCTGTAAAGTTTCACGGCCTGTAATTCTATAGACAGATGGAACTTTATCACTGAACCATATGAAAAAAGGAACCTGAGTGGATTCTTTAGAGTCTGTATGAAGGAGTTTGTCTGCCTGTATCTTAAGTCCGTGATCGGAAACATAAAGAACAACAGAATCTGTATTTTTAAGCATTTGGAAAATTTCTCCCAAGACATAATCTGTATATTTTACAGAGCTGTCATAACAGTTCATCCCTTCGGAATTCCAGTTAGAAGGCAGCCTGTTGCAGGGATTGGGGTGGCTTCCCATGATGTGAAGGACTATAAATTTGTCTTCATTGGCTGCAACAACATTTTTAAGTTCAGGAATGATTGCTTCATCATATCCGTTAATCCATCTTTTGTTTTTAGACATAGAAGCCATAGCGGTTATTCCTCTGGCACTGGCTTGTGTACTGAGCCAGAAAGTATTGTATCCACTTTGGTTGGCAAGATTAATAATATTGTAAGACAGCTTGTCATAACGGTGCTGGAATTCGTCCGGATGAATGCTGGACAGCATGAGCGGAACACTCAGATTGGTGATTCCTGCGGGAGAAACGGCATTGTTAAAAACCATCATATTTTTGATCTGCTGGTCCGCGTAAGGTGTGGTTTTTTTTCCATAGCCATATAATGACATATTCTGTTTTCTTTCGGATTCCCCAATGATGAGAATTACATTTTTTATCCCCGGTTGTATTTTCTTGATATTAAATACCGGAATATTTTTTTTGATTGCATCAATGTCTTCCTGTACTTTGATCGCCATATTAAAATCAGATAGATGATAATATACATTTTTAACCATTCTTCCACCTCCCTTATTGCTTATATACCTGTGTTTAAGGTAAAATGCGAACGGCATTAAAAGCCATAATAAAGCAAGAATAACAAATTTAGTATTGAATGTAACAATATTGTTTTTTAAATAAATAACAGAATACAATAACATCACGAAAAAAACTAAAAACAGGAGTGTTGGCAAAATAAACATATAAGACATACTGAAAGCCTCATTCGTATTTGTTTCCAAAATACTTATAGCCATTCCGACATTAAATCCGGAATGATAAATAAAAAAGCATGATGCTGAAATCAAAAAATTCACACTTAGCAATAAGCACAATATCACAGAAAATGAAGCGGTGTACCTATTCTTAAAAAGAAGTGCATTAAATACAAGAAAAGAGCAGAACATCAATCCGTATTCGAGGATATTCCGCACACTTTCAAACCATTCTGTACCGGAAAACTTTTGAAATACAAAAGGGAAAGAAAGCAAAAAACCTGTAAGGTAGAGAAGAATAATGAGTATAGGAATTAATTTTTTTAACATGAGATTGTGTTTTTATAGTGTAAGAGTTGATAATATACTAAACTTTACGATTAATATAACCTTCTGTGGCGTTTGTTGTGGGGATAATTTTCGCTGGATTTCCCATAACAACAGAATTGGATGGAACATCAAAATTTACATAAGAATTGGGAACAATTAAGACATTATTTCCGATCGTGACTGCTCCGACAATCACAGCATTAGTTCCGATCCATACTTCATCGCCTATAATCGGGGAACCCTCGTTTTTGCCGCGATTCTGCTGTCCGATGGTAACACCCTGCGCGATATTGCAGTTTTTACCGATAACAGTATTTGGGTTGATTACCAGACTGCCCCAATGGCCGAGGTAAAATCCCTCTCCAATTTGTGTTTCAGGATAAATCTGGAAACCATATTTAATCTGGTAATGGCGTAAAACCATTCGCCAAAATGTATTTAAAATTTTTGTTTTTTGATATTTCTGAGCCATTCTCAGGATATATACAAAGTGAAGATTGGGATTGATGCATTTTCTCCAGATTTCGATCTTGGAGAGCCACTCTCCGCTTTCCCTGTAAAAATCTTTCTGAATGATGGAATAATTTGACATGGCGTATGTTTTTAAACTTCGTCAATGATTTTTTGAAGGTGTTCCACCGATTTTTCTAAAACAAACGGAAGTTCGGTCTTTGCGATTTGGCTTTTATAATCCTCAGCAATATTTTCATCGGTAAGGAATTTTTTCATTCCCTCATAGATTCCTTCATCGGAATTTGGAGTGATATTTCCCAGCCTTCCATCCTGAAGAAGATCCCGTATTCCTGAAATGTCTGTCGCTGAAACAGGTTTGTTAAGGATAAGTGCTTCGGCAATAATGGTAGGAAATCCTTCATGTCTGGATGACATGACATAAAAATTAGCTTTTTTAAGGTAGGGATAAGGATTACTGCTGAAGCCTAGCATTGTAACTGTCTCCTGAAGTCCAAGTCTTTTCAGTTGATCCTGAATATTATTAAAATCATAGCCGTCACCAATGATTAGCAGCTGATGCTTTAGTCCCTCATCAATCAGTTTTTTATGAACATTTAGCAGCCGATCATACCCTTTCTGAGGATACACTGTCCCAACTGTAACGAATGTAGGAAGATCTTCGCTTAAAGCATAATCATGGATTTCGGCTTCTGCTTTTCTCAAGGTGTCGTTACGATCAATAGGATTATAGATTTTAATAACGGAAGCTCTTTCGGCTTCATTCTTTGCCAGCTCGTACATTCCGTCCCGGAGTTTATCTGAAATCACCAAAATCCTGTCAAACCTGAAAAATTCACGTATTACTTCTTGCGTATAATCTTTTAGATTAAATATATCATTCTGTACCCAGATTATTTTTTTTGAATTTTTCTGCGGGCTTGAAAGAATTTCCCTGTACATCGCATGAATAGCCGCAATTTCCACGTCGTATTTTTTATTTTTTAAGATAAACCTGTAGAGCAGAAAAGGAAACCATAGGAACATTTTCTCATAAAGAACCCTTAATGCCTTTACTGGGATATCTTTCGGCCTGTTGGTGGTAATCATTTCTCCCTTTATGAGATAGTGAATTTTCACCCACGACGGAACTTCCTGTATATACAGCCCGGAATAAAGATTCAACAGAAGATCAACTTCATACTTATCCGGAGGAAGATTTTTGAGAAAATTCACCAAGACTTTTTCTGCGCCACCATGACGTAGAGAGCCTATTCGAATGAGGATTTTTTTCTTTTTCAATTTGTTTTTTTCTTTTTTGTGTTTATGAGAACTAAGTTATTGAATTTTTCTCGCTTTTTTATATTTATGAGGAAGGTTTTCTTTAATATAGGCATCAAGTTTTTTCCTGTTCTTTTCCAGCTCCCGCGGATATTCCGGATTGTTCTTTAAAACAATGTCTCCATAATCTTCTATTGTACAAAGAAACTGTGCAGGGTTTCCGATAAATACAGTATTGTCAGGCATTGATTGCGATAATACGGAATTGGCTCCCAAAATACAGTTATTCCCGATCTGTACATCCTGTATAATCACACAGTTCAGACCAATGGTGCAGTTGTTGCCGATTTTTATCCTTCCCAGAATTCTGGCATCTTCATAGCCGGGAAGTTTTCTCAGTAAGGTTGTTGTTCCGCCGTGATTCACAAACCGTACACCGGCTGCGATATTTACATGATCTCCTATTTCAATAAGGTAAGGCTCGGTTCCGAAAAAAACTTTATCGGGCATATTAAAACTTCTGCCCACTTTCATACCTCTGTATTTTGCTGCTTCAAGGTTGGCTCTATTGAGAAGGGAATGATAGAGCGCATGCATTTTTATTAAAATTCTAAATAAAAAAATCATCATAAGTGTACATTTGTTTTGTTACATTTGCAAAGAAAGAAAATTTATTAACATGATGAAAATTTCGAAAGTAGAATTTTATCTTCCTCAGTCTGTGTTGACTAACGAAGATCTTGAAAAGCTGTTCCCCGAATGGAGTTCGGAAAGAATCCATGAAAAAGTAGGAATTTCACAACGCCATATTTCTGCTGATAACGAGACGGTGCTTGATATGGCCGTAAAGTCTTCAGAAAAAATTTTTGAAAGTTACGACCGTAATAAAATTGATTTTATTTTGTTCTGTACCCAAAGTCCGGACTATTTTCTGCCTACTACAGCATGCCTCCTTCAGGATCGTCTGAAATTGAGAAAAAATATCGGGGCTATTGATTTTAATCTCGGCTGTTCAGGTTTTGTTTATGGATTGGCTTTTGCCAAAGGCCTGATCTCGGCAGGAATTGCCAAAAATATTCTTCTGGTAACCTCGGAAACCTATACCAAACATATTCATCCTGACGATAAAGGAAATCGTAGTATATTCGGGGATGCTTCCGCATCAGCCGTTGTCGAAAAGGCAGAGAACCCCCGTGATTATCAGTTTTGTCTGGGTACGGACGGAAGCGGAGCAGAGAACCTTATTGTAAAGAAAGGGGCTTTCAAAAAAGATTTTGAACTCAATCCCGAGCATGAATTTAATCCTGAAAATATATATATGGATGGTCCTGAGATTTTCAACTTTACGATTGAGAACATTCCTGGACTCGTAAAGCAAACACTGGAAGTAAACGGAATGGAAATGGATGATATCGACCATTTTGTCTTTCATCAGGCCAATTCTTTTATGCTGAATTATCTGCGGAAAAAAACAAAAATTCCCGCAGAGAAATTCTACATTGATATGGAAAAAACAGGTAATACTGTATCTGCAACCATTCCTATTGCCCTGAAAAACATGATAGATAAAGGGATGGTAAAGGAAGGAGATAAAATTCTGATGGCCGGTTTCGGCGTAGGATATTCCTGGGGAGCCACCATCATGGAAATGTAAAACACAAACTTTAAAAAATTTATACCAATGAAAACATCTGTTTTTTTAGAAAAGCTTCAGGAGGAGCTTGAAGAAGATGAAACTTTAACTCCTGAAACCAACCTGAAATCTTTAGAAAGCTACGACTCAATAAGCTTGCTCACCATTATTGCTTTTGTAGACGAAAACTTTAGTAAGATAATCGAAACCAAACATTTTAAGGATATAGAGACGGTTTCGGATCTTATGAATGTGATCGGAATAGAAAATTTCGAAGCGTAATGGATCCTTTTTCATTACAAAACAAGGTGATCCTTATTACAGGCGCTTCTTCCGGTATTGGAAGAAGCTGTTCTGTAGAATGCAGTAGGAGAGGCGCAGATCTGATTCTTATAGGAAGAAATCATGATGAACTGATGAAAACTGCATCTCTTCTGGACCCTAAAAGTAAAGTTGAGGTCGTTACAGAGGATATTACTCAAACGGACAATCTGGAAACCATGATAGCGCGTAACGTTCTTATTTTGGGTAAAATATCAGGATTTATACATTGTGCAGGAATTGAAAAAACATTGCCACTAAAAAAACACAGTTCTGCATTGTACCGCGATATATTTGAAATCAATGTCATAGCAGGATTTGAAATTGCAAAAATTTTATCTTTAAAGAAATACAAAGATGAAACTGCCAGTTTTGTATTTATTGCATCGGTTGCCGGAATGGTAGGAGAGCCAGGAAAAGCGGCTTATTCGGCGAGTAAAGGGGCTGTAATTTCAGGAGCACGTTCTTTGGCGATGGAGCTTTGCCGAAGCAATATTCGTGTAAACAGTATCAGTCCGGCAATGATAAATACCCCGATTTTAGAAAAGATGTTCGAAGATATAGGTGAAGATGCTTCTTTGGAGATTACCAGAAAGCATCCTCTGGGAATTGGAAATCCTGAAGATGTTGCCTATGCCTGTGTTTTTTTGCTTTCTGATGCTTCGAAATGGATTACAGGAACAAATATAGTGGTTGATGGCGGATATTCTGCGCAGTAATCACTTTTTACTGACTGTTGTAATCATTTCTTCGATGCTGTTAAATATTTTTTGATTATCGAACTGGCTTTCAATGTCTCTGAGGTTTTCCAGAATTTGTGCAACAAGTACAGAGTCGGTAAGAAAAGTTTTCATGGCAGAATACATTTCATCTGTTTCATAACTGATAAGGTATCCTGTTTTGCGGTCTTTGATCATTAATCCCACATCTCCGACATTGGTGGCGATGATAGGTTTTTGAAGAAGTAATGCTTCTGCAATTACAAGAGGCCGCGCCTCCGTTTCTGAAGGAAGGATAAAGTAATCTGCTCTTCTAATATAAGGATAGGGATTCATTTGGTTTCCCTTTAAAATAAAAGTTTTTTCAATATTATATTTTGCAGCCTGGAAGCTCAGATTTTTCATTTCATCACCGTCACCTATAATGATAATGCTGTGATGAAATCCTTCATCAATAAGCCTCTTATGAGCTTGAATAAGTTTATGATGGCCTTTTCTCGAATCAAGCCTTCCTACAGACACAAAGACAGGTCCTTCGGGAAAGATTTCTGGTTCTTCTATAGCTTTACTTTTAATTTCCTCAATGGGAATAGGATTGATAATAACACTTTCTGCCGGATAGTTTAAATCCGGATTATAGTGATGCATCATTTTTTTAATCTTATAGGAGCAGTAGACTATATGGTCAAACCGGGGAAAGCTCTTTAAAACTCCCGATACTGCTGGCTGAAATGTGGAAACACCGATTTCCGAATGAAACCACCCGATTTTTTTCGATTTTTTGTTGGTAGAGTTAAGTACGGCATCATAGTCTCTATAATCCATACCAATTTCCACGTCAAAAACATCATTAATGAGACGGTCTGCAATGGCTGGATTGGATTTTAATTTTTTTAGCTTTATTCTTCTCGTCAAAAGCTGAATTTTCTTTAGAAGTGGATTGCCGGAAAAATCTTCTTTCCCGTCAGTAAGATATAATTTTCTTACATGTTCAGGAATTTCATTGCGTAGCTTACCCTGGTTTAGGGTGAGACATACCGTCATTTCAAATTTATCGGGATCAAGATTTTTAAGCAAGCTCAAAAGCACTTTCTCCACACCTCCCATTTCCATAGAGTGATGCCGGAACAATATTTTTATTTTTTTTTGTGACATTATCTAAAGATTGATTGTAAAGTAATCTGTATTTTTTTTCTGACGCGAAAAGTCACCTGATGCTGGTATTCCAGCAAATCAAAAATTTGCTGCGAATCGGTATAATGATCAGGAATCTTTTTCCCATTAATGGTAGTAAGTCCCCTGCGTTTCATGGTGTTGAAAATTACCTGCGCAAAATATTCATGTGATTTTCTTTTGTTGTCATTCTGTGAAATACCTCCCTCATGCGTTCTGTAAAGGTAGTTCACTTCGTTTATGAATTGCACTTTTCCTTTTTCGTACATTTTAAGATAAAGATCCTGATCTTCACCTATCCTTAACTTTGGATTCATTTTTTCCGTTGTCTGATAAATATCTTTTCTAAATGCTACAAAATGTGCAATCTGAATGGGAAAGTTAAAGAAATAAGGATTTCCGTTCGGGACCTGCATTGCGGATCTGAATGGTGAAATAGGGGTAAGGTTGCGATCACATGTCATAAACCTGGAGTAGGTAAGAACTATGTTTTCTTTTGATGCAAATACTTCCATGAATCTCTGTATAGCAGTAGAGGTTATCGCATCATCGGGATCTACGAAACCGCAGATCTGTCCTTGTGCAAGTTCAATAAGCCTGCTTTTTGTAATGCCTACACCTGAATTTTTATTGTTTTCAAAAAACGTAAATCTTGAATCTCCTGAAATAATTTCCTTTATTTTATTTTTTTCGTCTTCAGAGGAAGCATCATCCACGATAATTGCCTCCCAATTTGTGTATGTCTGCTTAATTATACTTTCATAACAATCCCTGAAGAAGTGGGAATTGTTATAATGTGCAATAAGAATAGAAAACTTCATCACTAGTTTTTTAACATTAAATCCTGATGATTGATTACGGTTGTATTAGCGGGGATATCTTTGTAAATAACACATCCTGCTCCAATAATACAATTGTCGCCGATAGTAACTCCTTTTAGGACAGTGACATTACTTGCAAGCCAGCAGTTGCTTCCTATCCTGATCGGTGCTTTTGTGAACTCTGAATGAAACAATTTAAAATTCGGTCCGGACTGGTAAGCATGGTTGTGATCATACAGCTTTACATTTTCTCCGAATAGTGTGTGATTGCCTATAGAAATACTTTCCAGGCAATTAATGGAACAGAAGTTATTCATGAAAAAGTGTTGCCCTATTTCTAAAGTTGCATTCTTTTTTACCAGAATGTGCACATAATTCCTAAAGCTAGCATTATTTCCTATGGTAACTTTATTTAAATTTTCATGCAGTATAAATTGGTCATTGATCCCCAGCGTTATTTCCTTGAAAGAAACATTAGGATGTTTTTTGAGAAGAGAAATCTGATTTCTTCTCTGGATTTTTGCTAAAATTTCATTAAGCATAATAAATTTTTTCTCATTTGTATCGTACAAATATAATTTGTTTTATATAAATTATAATAATAAATCTTATTTTTGTGCCTTAAAATTAATGCTTTATATCAAAAATGTCTTCGTACATGAAGTGCTTTTGGTAAAGTAAGACATGTTGCGATTCTGTGAAGATTAGTCAGATTACTTTTACTCGGTTTATTGCTGCAATGGCGATTGTCATTTCGCATTTTAATAAAGATTTGTTTTTATATAAAATAAAGTTTATTTCCGATATTTTTCTTCGGACCAATGTGGGAGTAAGTTATTTCTTTATTCTTTCCGGTTTTATCATGATTGTTGCTTATCACAAAAAAGAAAAAATTGAATACCTTGATTTTTACCGTAATAGAATAGCCAGAATTTATCCGCTGTATGTGGTCGGTTTGCTGCTTTATTTTGTAACCCGGTATTCTGATTTCGGTTTTTACAAAACCTTTTTATATCTCTCTGGAATTCAGAGCTGGTTGCCGGGAAAAGCGCTGATTCTTAATTTTCCGGGCTGGTCTATTTCTGTAGAGTTTTTGTTTTACCTTGTATTTCCCTGGCTTTACAATTATTTATATTCAAAAGGAAATAAAAGCATCTGGATTATTGCTGTTCTGATTTGGATCGGGACTCAGGTTTTTTCCAATTTATATATTAACTCGCTTTCTTATAAAGGCCCACATACAGATAGCCATGAGTTTATTCATTATTTTCCGCTCTGGCACATCAATGAATTTTTAATTGGAAGCCTTGCCGGGATATTTTTTGTGAAAAACCGTAAAGAAAAGAATTATGATCTCGCTATTGTTTTAGTATTTATTGCAATACTGCTGTCATTAGTTTTCATTCCTCTGAATTTTCATAATGGTTTAATGGCTATTTTCTTTGTTCCGGCAATTTATATGATTTCCTGTAATAATGGTATGATAACTAAAGTTTTCTCTATGAAGCCGCTGGAGTTTCTTGGCGAGATCAGCTATGCTATTTATATTATACACATCCCTGTTCTTTATATTTTAAGATCGTTTTTATGGGATAATTTTCACATATCTCAAAGCAATGCCGTTTTTTGGATTTACATTTTGGTTCTGATGGTTGTTTCGGCTCTTTTTTATCAGCATGTTGAGAAACCGATGCGTGATTATTTAAGGAAATTAAGTTTTTTTAAGTAATAAAAAAATGGAAAACGGTAAATTTAGTTTAAGAATAATTGAATTAAACAATCTCCACATCAGTAAAGATCTTTCCTGAAATTAATATTGTACAGGCCAGAGCGAATGCTTTTGTAATCTGTGAAAAGATACTTTACGATCATTCCCCATTTTTTCAATGTTGGAGCAAGAGCTATTTCGTAGCTTCTTTGCATTCTCTTCATATGCAATCTGATATCCTGAGGAATTGTACTTTCGCTCTCTGCCCATTTATTAACTTCTTTCCAAAGGAGAACCCTGGTTGTGGCAGGATTTATTTTTCTTGTGTCAACTTTTGTGATCCTATTGTTTTCATGGACGCCTCTTATGGCAATGGCCTGATCCAAAATGCCAGGATAAAGACTAATGCAAAATGATAAACGGAAAAGAAATTCTGTATCCTGATGAAGTCTGAGTGAGTTTTTAAAAAAAGAATCCATCCTGTTTAATGCATTTTTTCTGATCGTCAAAGTATTTAAATGAATGAGTCCAAAACTTCCTTTCATACCAAGCTGGCCGGTAAATACATCTTTTGGATCATGTTTTTCATATACTGTTGTTAATCTGTCACCAAATACTTTATAATAATCATTTCTAGCCTTTTCAGAATAATAATGAACACCCAAAGCTCCGTAAACGCCATCAATATTTGGATTTTTAAATAATTCTTTTTCTGCATCAAAACGATTGGGGAGATAATAATCATCGGCATCGAGAAAAGCAATGAAATCTCCCTCAGCCATTACTATACCTAAGTTTCTGGAGGCTCCTGCACCATGATTTTGTTTATCAAGATGCTGGTAAAGTTTCACGCGGCTGTGTTTTTTATCGAGTTCCCGACAAACTTCTAAGGCATTGTCCGGAGATTTGTCTTCTATCAGAATGATCTCAAAAACCTCATCAAACTGAAGTGCTGATTCTACAGCCTGGGAAACATATTTTTCGGCATTATAAACGGGAATGATTACGGAAATTTTCATCGATGTAGTGTTTTAAAATTTAAATGGCTGCTGTAATTTGTTTTTTAGAGAAAAATTTTTATTTATATATATGAAAAATAAAGTTTTTTTAAATACTCATCCGGGGTTATTTCTGAAAAAAAATCCTCTGTAAAGCAATTGAATTCTATTGTATAGGAAGAACCTTCTTCTACTGTTTCATAAACTGCTTTTTTGTTCAGGTAATTTTCCATCTGTGATAAAATTTCATATAATGAATATTGATAAGGATACGCAAGATTGATGGTTTTATTATTAAAATTTTTCATGTATCTGCTGATAAATAAGGCAATATCTTCTGTGCCAATAAGGATTCTTCTTGCGTTATTGTGCAGCATCAGTTTATTTCCCGAAAGGATTGAGTTTTTCAGAAAATTAATCAGGGTATTAGGGTTTCCGCCACGTCCCACCGCATTTCCTACTCTGAAGATGATAAATCTTCTGCACAATTCTGCGATCAGTTTTTCCACCTTCAATTTATGAATGACGTAAGGACTCTCCGATTTTGTAGGATCGTAGATGCTGCAGGTAGAAAAGTAAATGAGCTTTTTGTCGGGATTCCGGCTGATGACAGATTTGAGAAGTGTGGTTTCTCTATCAAACTCAGAAGCCTCCTTTTCGAGCGAATTGGAAACCCCTGATGCAAAGAAAATAACATCTTCTTTATCGTAAGGCTGTAAGGCATTTGCCATAATTCCGTTACCTATAATCATAATTCTTTTTTATCATTTGTTATTTTAAGGCTTATAGCCAGAATTGGTTATAAAAAACTCCTTCCTTCACGTAGAGATTTTTTTTTGTTATGGGAAATCATTTTCCAATCTATCGACGTGTATATCCTGATTGTTTGGTAATGCTGTTTTAGTGATTTTAATTGTAGTGTAATTAAAGATTTTAACATCATTTTGAAGCAGATGATATATACTTTGCTTACCGATTGTTGATTATTAAAAGGATCTGAAAATATCTTAATTAATTTTCTTTTATGAACAAGAGCGGTACTGTCAAAATATATATTTCCAGTTCTGTGCTCTCTATCATGATATATAATTGATTGCGGAGCAATACCTATCTTTAAACCATGAAATAATACTCTTTTGCAATAATTGTCATCCTCTCCGTAATGGTAAAATGACGGGCTGAATCCTCCTACTTTTTCAATGCATTTTCGCGTCAGTAACCAGGCAGCAGCATTTACGAAAGGTGCTTCATAAAGTGGGGCTAATTTTTGTAAGAAAGCATCCGAATATAATTTTTTACATTGTCCAGGGATTATATAATTAGAAAAACTGAAATCCAGTTCAGAACCATTTCCGTTAAGATGAATAGGGCTTAAGATGCCGAAATCTGGATTTGTTTCTGCGATTTTAATAAGACAATCAATAGTGTCATGTTCTATATAAACATCCTGATTCATTAAAAAAACATAATCAGAATCTTGTTCATATGCTTTTTTAATACCAACATTATTTGCCTGTCCGAAACCTAAATTAGAGGAAAGTTTAATAAGATCTGCCTGAGGAAATTTTTCCTCAATCGAAAGGAGGCTGCTATCGGTAGAGGCATTATCAATGATAATGGTATGCTCAATTAATCCGGCTTGATCAATGGAAGATAAACAACGATCAATCCATTTTTCAGAATTATAGTTTACAATAATTATCTTAACCATTTTTTAATCTTTGATTTGAGGGATTTGTATTTTTTTAAAACATATTTCTTTAACTCATTGCTTTTAGAAAATTCATTATCCAATGATTCTTTTAATGAATCGTGCAAAAAATGATAATACTCTTTATGCAATATTTTATGGTACATATTATAATCATTGATTTCTGCTTTGCTATTTACATTTGTAGCCTGATTTTCATGAATTCTGAATGCTACCAGTGGTTTATTAATTACAATAACAGGTTTGTTTTTCAGAATTCTGTACCAATATTCATAATCTAAAATCTGTTTTAGCCTTACATCAAACAGCCCGATACTTTTAGTAATTTCTTTTCGAAACATAACACAGCTCGGTTCGCCGATTTTATTTCGATGTGAGTCTAAAAATGATCTTTTACCAAAAACAGCATGCGTTAAATAATAAATGGAATCATTGAATAATTCGTAATCAATTTGTAGATCGTTATATTTTTCGATCCAAATTTCAGTTTGTTCCGATTTCATATTGACATCAACAATGAAATCTCTCTTGCAGGCAACCAACCCAATTTCGGGGTATTCTTTATAAATTTCCATCATTTCCTCAATACAGGTATCGTATAAAATATCATCCTGAAATAAGAATTTGATGTATATTCCATTTGCTTTTTCAATACAATGATTCCAGTTTGCGCCTATACCCTGAGGTTGATGATTGTAAATATGTACCGGAAATAAGGTGCTTTCTTTAAATTTTGTACAAATCTCTAATGTTTCATCTGTAGAATTGTCGTCTGATATAATTACTTCAATATTTTTATAAGATTGAGCATTTACAGAATCTAAACTTTCCTGTAAGAATTTTGCACCATTGTAGGTGGGAACGCATATTGAAACTAATTGATTATTCACAACATTATTTAATAAGATGTTTTATTTTTTTGATAATGATTATAAACAGCTTTTTAAAAGACAGACGATAGGCTGCCGTTTCCGGAGATATTGGTTTGTCGAGGTGTTTTGTCAGACTTTCAAATAAATGCTTATATCGAATAGAAAGAAGATGATAAGTTTCTTTTTTATGAAAAAAATGTAAGGTTAAAAGTTTAACGGTAAACATGGTATTTACGATCTGATGAACTCGGCTTTGGCTGCTCCAGATTCCGTTTCCAACACGATATGCGGCCATTTCTTCCGGCAGATATTTTATAAGACCATATTGTGCATTGAGCATATGTAATGGATAATCTCCTAAGGGTGAATATATAATCCAGGATGGTAATTCATCAAAATTTTTCCTAAATACAACTGATGGCGTATGTATAAAGTTTCCGGCTGCCAGATGTTTCAAATTATACGTTTGCTCTTCATCAGGACTTTTAAGAATAGCGTATGCTTCATTTCCGGATGTATTTATTTCTTTTACTTTATGAAATATAATGCTGTATTCCTCATTATTTTCTAAAAAATCAACCTGTTTCTGAATTTTGAAAGGATCTGTCCAGTAGTCGTCGCCTTCACAAATGGCTATGTATTTTCCTTTTGCTTGAGAGATTGACCAAGCAAAGTTGGGAATGGCACCTTTATTTTCTGCATGTCTTGTATATTTTATCCATGATCCATTCGGATGATTCTGAATGATTTCCTGGACAATCGCCTCGGTGTTATCAGGAGAACAATCATTGGCAACAATTAGTTCTATCTCAAACTCTGCTTTTTGAGACAGCACACCTAAAATGGCCTGAGAAATAAATTGATCTTGGCCATAGTTGGGCATTGCAGCACTTACCAAAAAATTTTTTTTCGCATTCATTTTAATCATTCTGCTTTTTAAAAGTTAATGAAATGAAAATTTTTTCTCCATTTTCAGGATCAATATAGTAGGCATTTTTAAAATTCTTATGAGATAATGCTCTAAGTTTGTCAATAAACTTGCCTGCTGTAGTTTCTTCCTTTAAATCGATCTTACAGAGTTTATTAAAATCTTTTTTAAGAAATAAATTCCCTTCATTTTCGGGTAGAATTGTCTTGTACGTATTATTTAGAATAGAATCAATATTTTTGTTAAAAAGGTCTATTTCTTTTTCAAGAATCTTATCATACAAACTTCCAGAGGTATCATATGATTCTTTTTTCACAAAATCACGGTCAATGATGGGGCCATGATCCAGTTCTTCATCAATTTCATGAATTGTAGCTCCTACTGGTAGGTTGTTTTGAATTGAAAAAACTTGAGGATACCAGCCTCTATTTATCGGATTATAACCAGGGTGGATATTGATGCATTTAATTTTTTGAACTAAGATATTGGGGAAAAACTGTTTGCAATGAATGGATAAAACGAGATCGTAATGCTCTATGATAAAGTTAATATCAATTTCCTTTTTTAAATCTAAAATCATTACTTCTGATTTTATTGATTCATTAAAATCATTAATGTCAGAAAACGGACTAATTGAAAAATTTACTCTTTGTTCAGGACTTAATTTCTCTGTCAAAATATTTTCTAATTTTCTGCAGAGGTAAGCATTGTCTGATATAACTAAAATATTATTAAACATAGCTTAATTGTTTTGAATTCTCAACATTAATCTGCTAATCAGTTCCACCTCTTCAAATGTAAGATCATAATAAAAAGGCAGGCACATAACTCTTTTGGCAATATCATCCGTAACGGGCATTTCCACTTTTGGTAAATAAGGTAGTGATGATGCTAAACTGGGATAAAAATATCTTCTTGTAAAAATTTCTAAAGTATCCATTTGCCTTTTGAGTTTAAGAAGCAATTCCTCACTTTCTAAAATAATAGGATAATAGGCAAAATTATCCTCAGACTGTGGATGCCAAACCGGCTTCTCAGCTTTTAATCCAACTAATTTTTTATCATAAAGTGATGCCAGCGCTTTTCTTTTTTCGTGTATTTCATGAATGTATTTTAGATTGGCAAGTCCCATAGCAGCATGAAATTCCGAATTCTTTCCATTGATTCCTAAACCCGAAAAGCTGTCAAATCCTGAAATTCCAAAATTGCGCATAATTGCGAGTTTTTTTAATAAGTCAGGATCTTTTGTCGTTATCAGACCTCCCTCTACAGAATGGTATAATTTGGTGGCATGTAGAGAGCATGTCGATATATCACCATATTCAAAAACGGATTTTCCATTAACTTCTACCCCAAAAGCGTGCGCAGCATCATATATTACTTTTAGGTTATATTTTTTTGCAATCTTTTCTATTGTTTCAACATCACATGGATTTCCGTAAACGTGAGTGGCCAAAATTGCGGATGTTTTTTCTGTAATTGCCGATTCTATTTTAGAAGCAGCTATATTTAGAGATTTCGGATCAATATCTACAAAAACAGGAGTGCAGTTTTCCCAGACAATAGATGAGGTTGTTGCGACAAAAGAAAATGGGGTTGTAATAATTTCTCCCTGTAAATCCAAAGCTTTTATTGCCATTTGTATGGCCACTGTTCCGTTGGTAACAAATAACAGATGATTAATGTTCAGGTGTTCTTTTAGTTCCATTTCCAACTGACTGGCTAATGGTCCCATGTTGGTAAGCCAGTTTCTTTTCCAGATACCGGTTAAGTATTTTTTATATTCTTCCTGAGGAGGCAAGAAAGGTTGTGTTACGGGAATCATAGCTGTAGATTTAATGGGAATTGTGAGGTTTTTCCTCCTTTTCTAACAAAAACAAGCTCTACAAGCCACAAAACAGGAATCTTTAATGGCCTATTTAAATCTGTGATATCATACAGTTCATATCCCGCATCATCCATTTTAGTAACAAGTCTCAGCAGGGAGTTTTTGTAAACTTTATTCTGGATGCCTGCTTCTACAATAAAAATTTCTGTTTTTCCAAATAAAGTTGATGATCCGTCAATCACTTCAAGATCAAGCCCTTCAGCGTCTATCTTTACAATGTCAGGATAGTTTAGATTATTTTCGTGAATAATAGAATCAAGAGTTTTAATGGGGACTTCAATTTGCTTATATCCCATTTTAGCTGCTTCTTCTTCAGAATAAATAAAAGAACAACTATCATCTCTATCAACGATTGTAAATTTTAAAACGTCATTTTTATCGCCAACTCCTACAGGCAAATATTTTATTTTAGGATTTTGCAACAAGTCTGAAAATTGTGCAGAAAGTCTTTCCTGTGGTTCTATAAGAAGATAAGACGATTGTGGAAAGTATTTCAGGGCTTCCCTTGTCCAGGTACCTGTGTTGGCACCAATATCAACAATAAAGTCAGGTTGAAAGTTGATTTCCTTAAGTGTTGAATAAAACTTATTGAGCAGGTTATTTTTTTCGCTTTCAGGAGCTGTTTTTTTTGCCCGTTGGAGAATCTCATGATAAGTTTTATTTTTAAGAATGGTATATCCCGCTTTTTGGGCTATTTTCTGTAATAAATTTTTCATCTGTGTATTTTTTTAATATAAGTTCCATTTGAATGTCGGACGAATATATCCCGGCTCACGCCCTGTCCAGGCTCCTATTTCTCTTGGGGCGTCTTCAACAATAAATGTGAATATATCAGATTCAATAAAATCTGCTCTCGAACGATCTTCAATAATATATAAGCTTAAATAATAATTCCCCGACTGAAAATATTTTGCGGGAAAAGTGCATTTTATTTTTTGATCTCCAGGTTTTAGCGGAAATTGCTCATAATGAGAAAGAGAAAAAAGGGGTTCAGTTTGTTCGTTATTTAAAACATAAGTTAGATGATACCTTTCAGGATTTTCCGATAAAACATTAATATCCGTTATTAATTCTATTTCCTGATTTTCATATAGATTTTTAGAATCATTGGCACCGGAATTTTTCACTTCAATTCTTTTGATTCTCACATTTTCTGTTCCAATGTCAAAAGACTGTATATATTCATTTCCTTTAGAATTTCCAAGATAATAGCTTACACATTTATCTATATTCCCGGCATATTTTACCATCCCTTTTTCCAATAAAATTCCATTGCTACAAAGTGTTTTTACGGCCGTCATGTTATGGCTTACAAAAAGGACGGTTCTTCCTTCTCCTTTCGTAACATCGCCCATTTTTCCCAGGCATTTTTTCTGGAATTCTGCATCGCCCACTGCCAAAACCTCATCTACAATCAGGATTTCAGATTCAAGATGGGCGGCAACAGCAAAAGCAAGACGTACATACATTCCCGAAGAATATCTTTTTACCGGAGTATCAATGTATCTTTCCACACCGGAGAAATCTACAATTTCATCAAATTTTCTACTGATTTCTTTTCTGGTCATTCCAAGAATAGCGCCGTTGAGGTATACGTTTTCCCGGCCGGTCATTTCAGGATGGAATCCTGTTCCTACTTCCAGCAGCGATGCAATCCTTCCACGGGTGTATATTTTTCCACTGGTAGGTTTTGTTACCTTACTCAGTAATTTTAAAAGGGTAGATTTTCCTGCGCCATTTCTCCCGATAATACCTACCGCATCACCCTGCTCAATTTCGAAATTGATGTTTTGCAGAGACCAGACATATTCGGATTTACCTTTTTCAGCTCTGTTATTGGTTTCGCCGATCTTAAGGTAAGGATCATCTTTGCCTCTCATTTTGTGCCACATACGGTTAAGGTCATGGGAGAGTGTTCCGGTGCCTACCTGTCCTAATCTGTATTGTTTTGATATATTTTCTGCTTTTAAAACCAGCATAATAATAGTGTTGGGAATGTTAATAAATTATTTAAACAGTGTCCATAAAAGTTTTCTCCACCTTATTGAATATAAGGGTTCCTGCAATCAGAAGTAAGAGAATAATAAATGAACTTACGATAAGCATGACAGGTGAGAAATCTCCAACTCCCAGCCATGCATATTTAAAACACTCAAAAATCCCTGTCAATGGATTATAGAAAGCCAGCTTTTTAAAAAAAACCGGGAGAGATGATGTGGGATAAATAACCGGAGTTGCATACATGTAAAGGTTTACTCCAAATACCAACAGCATGCTGAGGTCTTTGTACTTCGTAGTAAGAGAAGAAAATATCATTCCTGTTCCTAATGCAAAGAAAGCCATGAGAACAATAAGGAAGGGCGTTGCAACGATCCATATATTCGGCTGAATTTCTCCTTTGAAAAGGTAATAGATCCATACCATCAGGAATAAAAGGAATTGTACCCCGAAGCGCATGAGATTGGAAATAACAATGGATATTGGCGTTACCAGTCTGGGAAAATATACTTTTCCGAAAATGCCGGCGTTTCCTACGAATGTGGAAGAAGTGCCAATGAGACAGGATGAAAAATAATTCCAGAGTGTAACTCCGGAAAGATAAAATAACAATGCCGGAGCACCGTCTGTAGATAATCCTGCTATTTTGCCAAAAACAATAAGGAAAGTAATCGTGGTTAAGATCGGGTTTATAAAAAACCAGATGGGACCTAAAATTGTCTGCTTAAAACTGGATATGAAATCTCTTTTTACAAACATGTAAACGAGATCTTTGTAATTCCATACCTCTTTTAATTTTAAGTCGAGCAAAGAATGCCGGGCTTCAATTATTTCGGTCCACTTTGTTTGTGGTTCATTCATTTGTGTTATGTTTATTGCAAATTTATATTATTTTCTTATATCTAGCATATTTATTCTTAAAAAATTATTATTAGGTTAAAAAAATTACATATGATTGCTGCTTTACCATGATTTGTTGTGTAATGCAGTAATTTTAGTTAATATATATAAGCTCTTCTTTAGGGTATTTATCTATTTGATAACCAGTTGTTTAAGGTATTCACCATATCCGCTCTTTCCGTATTTTGCAGCCGTTTCCAAAAGCTTTTCTTCATTGATGAATTTATTTCTAAATGCTATTTCTTCAATACATCCGATCTTGAATCCTTGTCTTTTTTCAATTACCCTTACAAATTCCGATGCATCATTAAGAGATTCGAAAGTTCCGGTATCAAGCCATGCAGTGCCCCTGTCTAACACACCTACTTCAAGTTTTCCTTTTTGAAGGTATACATTATTCACATCTGTGATTTCAAGCTCGCCTCTTGCAGAGGGCTGAATGTTTTTTGCAATTTCAACAACTTCGTTATCATAAAAATACAATCCTGGAACAGCATAATTGGATTTCGGTTTCAGGGGTTTTTCTTCAATGGAAACCGCTTTGAAATCATCATCGAATTCTACCACTCCATATCTTTCAGGATCTGAAACATGATACGCGAAAACAACTCCGCCATCAGGATTGGTTTTATTTTTAAGCAAAGTCCCCATCTCGGAACCGTAGAAAATATTATCTCCTAAAACCAATGCGGCGGAATCATCGCCGATAAACTTGTCACCGAGAATAAATGCCTGTGCCAGTCCGTCCGGACTTGGCTGTACTACATATTGGATGTTACAGCCTATTTGTGAGCCGTCACCCAAAAGTTTGATAAAACCCTCCTGGTCATGAGGTGTCGTAATGATCAAAATATCCTTTATTCCCGCCAATAATAAAGTTGAGAGCGGATAATAGATCATGGGTTTATCATAAATTGGCATCAGCTGTTTGCTGACTGCGATCGTAAGAGGATAAAGTCTTGTCCCTGATCCTCCGGCTAAAATAATTCCTTTCATTATATTGTGTTTTTAATGATATTGTTTTTCGTAATATTTCTGGTAGTCTCCGCTTGTCACATTTTCCAGCCACTCTTTATTTTCAAGATACCAGTCGATGGTTTTAGCCAATCCTTCTTCAAAAGTTACCGATGGCTTCCATCCAAGATCTTTATTCAATTTTGTTGCATCAATGGCATATCTTTTATCATGTCCCGGTCTGTCTTTAACAAATGTGATAAGCTTTTCAGAATAGCCTTGCGGTCTGCCCAGTTTTTCGTCCATTTGTTTGATAAGTTCTTTTACCAGATCAATATTCTGCCATTCATTGAATCCTCCGATATTGTAAGTTTCTCCCGTTTTAGCCTTATTAAAAATCTGATGGATCGCTTTCGCGTGATCAATAACAAAAAGCCAGTCTCTTGTATATTTACCGTCACCATAAATTGGCAAAGGTTTTTCATTGATGATATTGGATATACAAAGAGGAATTAATTTTTCCGGGAAATGATTCGGGCCATAATTATTCGAGCAGTTTGATACAATGAAAGGCATTCCGTACGTATTTCCGTAGGCTCGTACCAAATGATCGGATGCAGCTTTTGAGGCGGAATAAGGAGACTGCGGATCGTATGGAGTAGTTTCTAAGAAGAATCCGGTTTCGCCCAAACTTCCATAGACTTCGTCGGTAGAGATGTGATAGAAAAGATTCGTTCTTTTTTCATCCGGAAATCTTCCGTGGGTATGATCAGGATTCAAAGCCCAGAACTCTTTACATAAATTTAAAAGATTTGCGGTACCATTTACATTGGTATTGATAAACGCCATCGGATCCGTGATGCTTCTGTCTACATGGCTTTCTGCAGCTAAATGTACAACAGCATCCGGATTGTATTTTTCAAAAACTTTTCTTAATTCTTCAGGTTTTGTGATATCTGCCTTCTCGAAAACGTAATTCGGCTCATTTTCAATATCCTTTAAATTTTCAAGATTTCCTGCATAGGTGAGCGCATCGAGGTTAATAATCGTCGTTTGCGGATTATTTTTCACAAATTCTCTTACAACGTGGGAACCAATAAAACCTGCTCCTCCTGTAATGATTATATTTTTCATGTTTTATGTGCTATTCGCCGCTGGCTTTTGGCTGTGGCATTAACTTGATTTTTTTTAAATTGAATCTTACTGAATGGTTTTACGTCCAATACTCTTATAATAGAATCCATTCTGCTCCGGAATTTCCAGAGGATACATATTTCTTCCGTCAAAAACAGCTTTGTTTTTCATTTTTTTAGCCATCAGTTCAAAATTAGGGTTTTTAAATTCAGGCCATTCGGTTGCAATAAATAAAGCATCTGCGTTTTCAATAGCCTCATACATGGTTTTGGCAAACTGAATTTTATCTCCCAGAAGTTTTCTGACATTATTTTCCGCAACGGAATCATATGCAACGATTTTTGCGCCCTTCTCAAGTAAAATAGAAATATTATCAAGCGAAGAAGCCTCGCGGATGTCATCAGTATTCGCCTTAAAAGCCAGTCCCCACATCGCAATTGTTTTTCCTTCGATATTCCCGCCGAAATATTTTTCAATTTCTCCTACAAGAATTACTTTCTGGGCGGCATTCACTTTTTCCGTTGCTTCAAGGATTTGAAAATCAAATTCTTCATTTTTACCTGATTTTATCAAAGCCTTTACATCTTTAGGAAAACAGCTTCCGCCATATCCTATTCCCGGAAACAGGAATCTGTGCCCAATCCTGTCATCACTTCCCATTCCCAGACGAACTTTGTCGACATCGGCCCCTACTTTTTCACAATAGTTAGCAATCTCGTTCATGAACGTAATTTTTACGGCAAGAAATGAATTGGCAGCATACTTTGTAAGTTCGGAAGATTTTTCATCCATAAATATAATAGGAATTCCCGTATTGGTAAAAGGCTGATAAATCTTCGCCATAATGTCCTTTGCTTTTTCCGAGCTGGAGCCTACCACCACTCTTGAAGGGTTCATGGAATCTTCAACAGCGAAACCTTCTCTCAGGAATTCCGGATTGGAAACCACATCAAAAGGAATTTGTGTTTTCGATTCAATTACCTCTCTTACTTTATCGGCTGTACCAACAGGAACGGTACTTTTGTTGACAATGACTTTATAATTGGTCATCATATCCCCGATATCCGAAGCTACCTTAAGAACATAAGATAGGTCTGCAGATCCGTCTTCTCCCGGTGGAGTTGGCAAAGCAAGGTATATCACTTCGCTTTTGTCTAATGCTTCTTTTAAATCGGTTGTGAAAAATAATCTTTCGGATTGGATATTTCTTAAGAACATCTCCTCAAGATTCGGCTCATAAATGGGAACTACGCCGTTTTTCATTCCCTCAACTTTTTTTTCATCAATATCTACACAGTATACTGAATTTCCAAGTTCTGCTAAAGTCGTTCCTGTGACTAATCCTACATAACCTGTTCCTACAATAGTAATATTCAAAGTAAATGTATTTTTAAAATTAATACAAAAGTAATAAAAATACCATCATGGTAATATTTTAAATAATAATTAACTTATTGTATTGATAATAAGATATTTTGCATTTTTGATAAATATTCGTATATTTGCAGTGGATTTACGGAAAAACATGGGAAGGCCTTCGGAAGAAAGCCTTTTTTCGTACGGGTAAATCAGCATTTTAAATAACATATGGAATTTAGAAAAAGAATTGAAGAATTATTAAATGATTTTCTGGAAACCAGAAAAGATCTGTTTCTTATCGATCTGAAAATTTCTGCCGGAGATGATATTACCGTGATTTTGGACGGTGATAATGGTGTTTCTCTGCAGGATTGTCTTGATGCAAGCCGTGCAATAGAATTCAATATGGATCGTGAAGAGCATGATTTTAGCCTTCAGGTAATGTCCGCAGGTTTGAGCGAGCCATTGGCGAGTCTCAGACAGTTTGCTAAGAATATTGGAAGAGAGATTGAGGTTTTACTCAATAACTCTGAAAAAATTGAAGGAGAGCTTGCAAAAGCAGACGAAGAAAAGATTACACTAATCCTGCGATACCGCAAACCGAAAGAAATTGGCAAAGGTAAAGTAGATGTGGAGGAAGAGAAGGAAATTCCGTACTCTGAGATTAAAAAAGCATTAGTAACAATTAAATTTTAAAAGAAAAAAGAATACATGGACAATATAGCGTTGATTGAATCCTTTGGTGATTTTAAAGACGAAAAGGGGATCAGTAAGATTGATCTTATGGCAATTATTGAAGATTCACTGAAAACTCTTTTAAGAAAGAGATACGATTCTGATGATCACTTTGATGTGATTGTAAATCCTGATAAAGGAGATTTTCAAATCTTTTTAAATAAAACCATTGTGGAAGACGAAATGTCTGAAGATGATGATCTTGAAATAGAAATTTCCGAAGCTAAAAAAATCGACCCCACCTTTGAGGTAGGCGAAGATTTTACCATGGAAATTCCTGTTGCACAGCTTGGAAGAAGAAATATTCTTACCCTGAAGCAGATTTTGGCTACGAAATTGCAGGAGCACAACAATGCTATGTTGTATGAGCAGTTTAAGGACAGAATCGGAGAGATTGTTGTAGGAGAGATTCACCATATCCGTCACAAGCACGTAATTCTGCTTGATGATGAAGGGAATGAATTTATTCTTCCTAAGGAAAATCAGATCCCGTCGGATTTCTTTAAAAAAGGAGAAAACATCAGAGCTATTGTAGAAACAGTAGATTTCAAAGGTTCAAAACCGCAGATTATTATTTCCAGAACTGCACCTAAATTCCTTGAGAAATTATTAGAGCTGGAAATCCCTGAAATCCAGGACGGAACCATTATGTTGAAAAAAGTAGTGAGAATTCCTGGTGAAAAGGCAAAAATTGCAGTAGATGCTTACGACGACAGAATCGATCCGGTAGGAGCTTGTGTAGGGGTGAAAGGATCAAGAATTCACGGCGTGGTAAGAGAATTGAGAAATGAAAACATCGATGTGATCCAGTGGTCGAAAAACCCTGAGATTTTGGTGAAAAGAGCTTTAGGAAATGTTACCATCAATAAAATTGATATTAACGAAGAACAGGAATACGCATTGGTGTATACTCCGGTTGAAGAAATTTCCAAAGTAATCGGAAAACAAGGCCAGAATATCAGACTTGCTTCTTGGTTGACAGGTTATGAGATCGATGTACACAGAGAGTCCAGCGAAGATGATGATGTTGAACTAAAAGAATTCAATGATGATATCGAACAATGGATTTTGGATGAATTTAAGAAAGTAGGTCTTACTACGGCAAAATCGGTTTTGGATAAAGAAACTGAGAGTTTATTGAATATGGTAGATCTTGAAGAGGAAACCATTGAAGAAGTGAAGCGTATTCTGAGAGAAGAATTTGAAGATTAAGATTTGTAAATAAATTTTAATAAACAGTAAAAAAGAAATACTTTAATTTTAAGAATTAAAAAACAGTAAATAATATAGATGCCAAAAATTAGATTAAATAAAGCGGTTAAGGAATTCAACATTTCAATGTCCAGATTAGTAGAATTTTTACAATCAAAAGGCATTGAGGTTGAAAGCAATCCTAACGCTCAATTAGAAGAAGCGGCATATTCTGCATTGGAGGCTGAGTTTGCCAAGGACGGCGAACAGCGCAAGGCTTCCCATGAGGTGGTAATCACAAAAGTTCCGGAAGAAAAACTGGAAATTGAAGAAAAGAAAACCCCTGAAGTAATAAGAGCTAAAGCTAATAAACCGGAAACTAAGATTTTAGGGAAAATAGACTTAGAGCCTAAAAAACCTGAAGTGGAAGAAACTCCTGCTCCGAAGCCGGAACCTGTGGCTGAAGAGAAAAAAGAAGTTGCTCCTGAAACAAAAGCAACTCCTGAAAAACAGGAATTCAAAGTTCTGGATAAAATAGATTTGTCTCAGATCGAGTCCCGAAACAGACCCGTGAAAAAAGACAAACCGAAAACAGAAGACAAAAAAGAAGAGGAAAAACCTGTGGAAAAAGCACCTGAAGCTGTAAAAGAAACTCCTAAACCAGTTGAAGCAGTTTCGCCAAAACCTGTAGAAGTGAAAGTTGAAACTCCAAAACAGGATGATGATCAGCAAGAACCTCAGAAAATTGAAACCGTTTATCAAAAACTTGACGGCCCTAAGATTGTTGGTGAGAAAATCGACTTGACGCAGTTTGCCCCTAAACAAGGAGCTGGTGCTAAAAAGAAAAGAAAGAGAATTGAAAAGCCTGGTCAAAACCCACAAGGCGGAAACAATAATCAGCAAGGCGGAAATAATAATCAGCAAGGAAACCGTCCGCAAGGTCAGGGTGGACAAGGTGGAAACCGTCCTCAAGGGCAGGGTGGACAAGGCGGAAACCGTTTTGGAAACAATAACCAAGGTGGTACACAAGGAAACCGTCCTCAAGGACAGGGTGGCCAAGGTGGAAACCGTTTTGGAAATAACCAGGGTGGTGCACAAGGAAACCGCCCGCAAGGCCAGGGTAATCGTCCACAAGGCCAGGGCGGCGGAAACCGTTTCGGAAACAACAGACCGGGTCAGAGAACAATGCCTGTTGAATTAACCGATGAACAAGTAAAAAACCAAATCAAGGAAACCCTTGAAAAACTAACTAATAAGGGAGGGAAATCTAAATCTGCAAAACACAGAAAAGATAAGAGAAACTACCGTAGAGAACAGGATGAACGTCAGCAGGAAATTGATGCAGCAGACAGAACATTAAAAGTAACCGAATTCATCACGGTTGGTGAATTGGCAAGTTTAATGAATGTGTCTCCTACAGAAGTAATCTCCGCATGTTTCTCGCTAGGTGTAATGGTTACCATGAACCAAAGGCTTGAAGCAGATACCTTATTATTAGTTGCAGACGAATTCGGTTATAAAATTGAATTCTCAGATGCAGATCTTGGAGAATCTGATGCAGAAGAGGAAATCGATTCTGAAGAAGATCTTCTTCCAAGAGCTCCAATCGTAACAGTAATGGGACACGTAGATCACGGTAAAACTTCATTACTTGACTACATCAGAAAAACAAATGTAATTGCCGGGGAATCCGGAGGTATTACTCAGCACATCGGTGCCTATAATGTAAAACTGGAAAGCGGACAAAGAATAACATTCTTAGATACGCCGGGTCACGAAGCCTTTACCGCAATGAGAGCAAGAGGTGCGCAGGTAACTGATATTGCCATTATCGTAATTGCTGCAGATGATGACGTGATGCCTCAGACAAAAGAAGCAATTTCCCACGCACAGGCTGCAGGAGTTCCAATGATTATTGCAATTAATAAAGTGGATAAACCAAACGCAAACCCTGATAATATTCGTCAGCAGCTTTCTGGCCTTAATCCGCCGGTTTTGGTGGAAGAATGGGGAGGAAATGTTCAGGCGCAGGAGATTTCAGCGAAATTTGGTAACAATGTAGATACGTTATTGGAAAAAGTATTGCTTCAGGCTGAAATTCTTGAGTTAAAAGCAAATCCGAATCGTGCGGCAAATGGAGTTGTTATAGAAGCTTCTTTGGATAAAGGAAGAGGATATGTTGCGACAATGCTTGTACAGACCGGAACCCTGAAAGTAGGAGATTATGTAGTAGCAGGTAAAAATCACGGTAAAGTAAAAGCTTTACTTGATGAGAGAGGGAAAAACCTTGATGAGGCAGGTCCTTCAATTCCGGCAACCATTTTAGGTCTGGACGGCGCGCCTACAGCAGGAGATAAATTCCGTGTTTATGCGGATGAAAGTGAAGGTAAATCAATTGCCAATAAGAGAGAGCAGCTTCAAAGAGAGCTTTCGATCAGAACTAAAAAGCATACAACTCTTGAAGAACTGGGAAGACGTATTGCTTTAGGAGAATTCAAAGAGTTGAATATTATTCTTAAAGGAGACGTTGACGGTTCGGTTGAAGCGTTATCTGATCAATTACAGAGATTATCTACGGAAGAAATCAGTGTTAAAATCCTTCACTCTGGGGTTGGCCAGATCACGGAATCTGATATCAACTTAGCGGCAGCATCGGATGCAATTATTATCGGATTTAATGTAAGAGCCGGAGCAAATGCTAAAGATCTTGCAGACCGTGAAGAAATTGAAATCAGAACATATTCTGTAATCTATAAAGCGATCGATGAGGTAAAAGAAGCCATGGAAGGTATGCTTTCTCCTGAAATTCAGGAGCAGGTGATTGGTAACGTTGAGATCCGTGAGGTATTCAAAATTTCTAAAGTGGGAACAATTGCAGGTTGTATGGTTCTTACAGGAAAAGTTACAAGACAATCCAAAGTGCGTTTGCTTAGAGATGGTATCGTTAAGTTTGACGGAGAACTTGAAAGCTTGAAGCGTTTCAAAGACGACGTAAAAGAAGTGACGAAAGGTTACGAATGCGGATTGAACCTTAAAGGATACAACGATATTGAAGTTGGTGATATTCTGGAGGTTTATGAAGAAGTGGCTGTTAAAAAGAAGCTAAAATAAAAATAAATAGATTAATTAAATAAAAGGCGTTTCACAATTGTGAAACGCCTTTTATTTTATACCAAATACCATTTCTCTAATAAATACGAAAACAAATAGGCTCAATTAATGAAATAAATTAATATATATCTGCTCCAATTAAATAACTATTCCTTCCTGTTAAATATAATAAAATACCCCTTATTATTAAATCCTTTACGACTATGATCTAAAAAAGCCTAAGCAATAATAATGCTTAGGCTTTTTTTTAATATGTAATTGGCTTTAAAAGGTTATCTATTAAACTTTAAGCTGATTATATATTTATTCTTTAATAAATTTAAAGTTTCTTGATTCTCCGTTCTTACTTGCATAAGTTCCTACATAATTTCCAGCCTTTAGATTACTGATATTAATTTTCGAATCCTTAGTCTCTGTAACAAGTACCAGTCTTCCTGTCATATCAAAAATTTTAATAGAAATATTTTTGGTATCATTATCCTGAATAGTAATAAAATCTTTAGCAGGATTTGGATAAATACTTACAGTAGTAGTTTTAGTATTAGTTTCATTTACCCCTAAAGTACCAAGTGTATCAGCCGTTACAATCAGTGAAAATTTCTGGCTTCCTCCTGTTAAGGTCCCTTTATGGGTAACAGTAATGGTGTAACTTCCAATTGGGTTTTCAATATCAACTCTCTCAAAGTTGTCAGCATTGTTTGGAGAATCATTTGTTGCCGGGCTAAAAGGTGAAGCCATTCCTTGAAGTTTCCAAGGATAAAAAATACTATTATTTTGAGTTACCTTAACATCCAGATCATTGATCAGATATACGGTTGATGGGTCTACAGTTCCTGTATTCGCAGTTGGGTAGCCCGGATCAGTCCAAGAGATTGATACTCTTAGAGGATTATTTCCGCTTGCAGTAATATTTCGGGTATATGTTCCTCCATTATTTAATGTTAATTCCTCAATAATACTTTTTGATCCGAAGATTGAATTTCTATCACGGATTGCAATAGCAGCTTTCTGAGCATTTACCAGACCCCAACCAAATGAATAATCAGGTCCTTGGTCTATTCCAGCTTCTTCTGCTGTGTGCAAAATGAGCCCTTTGGTTGTAGCTGCTCTCATATAAGCATTATATAGCTGATTGTAATATTGCTGTAATAAAAGTACCACACCCGTGATGCCTGGAGATGCCATAGATGTACCAGACATAATTCCTTCCGCTGTGTCGGAGGTATTAACAGTAGATCTTACAGCAACTCCTTTCATTGAAATGTCCGGTTTTATTCTTCCGTCATCTGTTGGTCCCCAGCTGCTGAAGCTCGACATTACAACGCTTGAAGGTCCTGTATAGTTAGTGACTTGATTAATAGCTGCTACGGTAATAATGTTTTTTGCATTACCGTGACCGAAGATCATATCATAACCTCCTTTTTGGCTAATTTGTGAAGAGCCAGGAGGCGTTGTCTCATTACGGTCGTTACCGGCAGAAAAAACTGGCAGATAATATGGGTTACTGAAGCATATATTATCAACTTGTCTTGCTCTGTTATCATAGGCTCCATAAAACCATATAGCACTTAAAGATCCGAATCCATATGAATGGTTTGATGTTAAAAGCCCCTGTATAGCTTCTGTCTGCATTTCACTTAAGTCTGAATTCCAGTCATAAGAATTGATGCTTGAGTTAAATGCAACACCTCTTACCAAAGGGTTGATTCCCTGTGCTGCAATTGTTCCTGCAACGTGAGTAGCATGATCTGCGCCTGCAGCTCCATCCAGAATATTTATTTTGCTGAAGCCATTTGTTATAAATTCTTGATGTGTAAAACGGGCACTGCCTCCATCCCATTCACCTGCTATCATCCCTTGCCCCTGTATATTTATCCCTAAAGCACCTCCGCTGTATAATGCATTTGCCTTTGCAGTTTGTGCAGCACCTTGATTATGAGTTTTAGCATATATCAGTTCTCCATTTGGCTTGATATCCATTAACTCAATTTTAATGCCCTTATCTTGACCTATATAGGATACCTTACTAACTTCCGGATGAAGTTGTAAATAGTTTGTTATTCTGATTTTAGCAGCCTGTTCTTCCTTAATCAATTCTATTCTCTGTAATTCATTCGCCTGTACATTGGAATATGATGCAATCTTTTTTCTTTCTTCAGCGGTTTGGGCTGAAAATAAACTGGGTATAATAAGAAGCCCTAAAAAGTAATATTTATTCTTCATTCTATAAAAAAAATTTTAGCAAAAATACATAATAATTTCATATATATATTTTTAATGTTTAGATCTTTAATTTTTTTTTAATATCGTTACTTATTTTTATAAAAAAATATACTTACATTAATAATAACATAAAGTAAAAAAACTGCTGCGAGAGAGGCGTTTGAGAGAATTATAATTTTTATCACATATTAGTGTAAAAAAAATTAAAATTTGTCAATTTTAACTCATAAAAATTTATGTTAGGATATTTTTAGGAATTTTATTCGTAATACGTTAAAAAATTTGGTGATGTTAATATTTTTTAACATATTTGCACGAAATAATATTAAAATTTGTTAATATGAATGTTAAACTAAAGTTGCTTAGCACGGGTGTACTTTTCTTCTTAGGAAATGCGGTATTGCAAGCACAGGAAAATGACACTCTGAAAAGTGAACAAAAAATTGAAGAGGTAGTAGTAGTAGGATATAAGTCTGTAACAAAAAGAGAAGCAGTTATTTCTACAGCTAAGATTGAAAGCGAACAAATTAATAACCGACCAAATCCAAACTTAATGAATATTGCTCAAGGGCAATTGGCGGGGGTTAATATTTCCACAGGAACAGGGCAGCCGGGTTCTAAGCCTCAGGTTGTAATTAGAGGATTTAGTACCATCACAGGTAGCTCAGATCCTTTATATGTAATTGATGGATTTCCAACAAATGCAGACAGTTTTAGATCTTTAAACCCAAATGATGTGGAAACGATGGAGGTGCTAAAAGATGCATCTGCAATTGCACAGTATGGTAACAGAGGATCCAATGGGGTAATTGTTATCAAAACTAAAGGTGGATCTTTCAAAGAAAGAACGGTATTCAACTATCGTTCTCAGATTGGGGTTTCTACACTTCAAAAGAATAAATATAACATGTCTAACTCAAAGGAGCTTTTGACACTTGAAAAAAGAAGAGGTATCGGAAAAGGTTCTACATTGTCAGACGATGCAATCGCGAATTACGGTATTGATACAGATTGGTTAAACTATTTCTTTAATCCGTCATTATTGCAAAGTCATGATTTTGGGATTACAACAGGAAGCAATAATCTAAACTCTTATACAAATGTTGGCTATTTAGAGCAGTTAGGTATCCTTTCAACAACAGGACTTAAGAGATTTACTTTCAGGACGAATCTAAATGGTAGAACGAATGACAACAGATTTACGTATAAAGTGGGTGTTGCAGCAGGTTTATCAAGAAACAATCAGGCTTCTAGTTTAGGTACTGGTGGAGTAAACCAGAATATCGTTTTAGGAGCTTTCAGAGGGGTGCCTCACCTTTCACCTGACGAGTATGCTGCTGGAGGTAATATTTCTGCACAACTTGTAAATACGCCATTGTTCTTGATTGATAAAGAAAGAACCTTTAAAAGAGCTATTGATGATTTACGTTTAGACATTACTTCTGAAGCAAATTATAAAATTACAGACGCTTTAACGGCTACCATGAGAGCGAATGCTCAATTGTTGACTTTGGATGGTAATACATACCAGACTCCTGATGCGTTTAACTCTGTTTATTTTGCCGCTGCAGATCAAAGATGGTTAGGTTTCGAAACAATTTCTTCTTCAAGACAATTTAACTTCAATAACCTTTGGCAATTAGATTATACAAAAACATTTGGAAATCATAAAGTAAGCGTTTTAGGAGCTTTTGAATACAATAACTTTATGATTAAATCGTCTTCTCTGACGCAAAACGGATTAAACCCTAAAACATGGGTTCCGGGTACAGGATCAGGATGGCCAGGTTATGACCCAACGGACCCATATAATATACCTGATGTAAGCGCGGGACAATCAAGATTGAACTTGTATTCTTATTTTGCTAACGTTGACTATGATTACAATAGAAAATATGGAGTTGTAGCTAACATCAGAAGGGATGCAACCAGCCGTTTCAGTAAGGAAAACAGATGGGGAACTTTCTGGTCAGTAGGGGCAAGATGGAACATTAATGAAGAAAGCTTCATGGATAATGTAAACTGGGTAGATATCTTAAAATTAAGAGGTTCTTATGGTACTACAGGAAACCAGAGAATTGAGAATGGAACTGTTTTCACAAGTTTGAACCCACCGTTATATCTTGACATATATCAAGTGGCTCCAACAGTGTATAATGGAGCTGACGGATATGTATTAAACCTAGGTTATGCAGATCTTCGTTGGGAAACTACAAAACAATGGAATGTTGGTATTGATTTTGAATTGTTTAAGAGAAGACTAAGAGGTACATTTGATGTTTATGAGAAAAAAGGAGAGAAAATTTTCTATCCATGGCCTCAGAGTTTATTGACAGGGCAGTCTGCTATTAATATTAACTCACCAATTGACCTGAAAAATAATGGTATTGAAGTTCAGTTAGCTTATGATCTTATCAAAACAAGCGATATGACTTTAACATTAAGAGGGAATGGTGCGATGAATAAAGAAAGAGTGTATGGCTTGCCACAAGATCCACTAATTACAGGAGAGATCCCTCAACAGTATAGTGCAAATGGACAATTATTCCAGGCACCTTATGTGTACCATTACTTAGGAGTAAATCAGGCAACTGGTAACCTTTTATTTGAAGATGCTAATGGTAATGCAACAGAAAATCCTACTACCGCAGATTTAAAACCATTGAAATATGGATTTAATCCAAGATATCAGGGAGGATTTGGATTTGACTTTAACTACAAAGGAGTATTTGTAAATACAACATTCACTTATGTAGCTAAATTCTATAGATATGATTATGACTGGGCGTCTATCTATGATCCGGCAAATATTGGTAACTTCAATGTGAGTGCAGATCTATTAAATGCTTGGACACCAACCAATACGAATACTAATATTCCATCCTTAGCAGCTGCTAATACAGATGCAGATGGTCTTTCAGACAGATTCTTAGTTGATGCTTCATATTTAAGATTAAGAAACCTACAAGTAGGATATACGGTGCCTCAATCGTTGTTAAGCGGTACTTTTATTACAGGAATGTCTATTACATTACAAGCTGAAAACTTATTTACTTGGTCTAAATGGAAAGGTTTTGATGCAGAAAGTCCAAGTGCATCAGATCAAAGCCGATATCCAACGCCAAGAATTTATACTCTAGGATTTGATATTAAATTCTAAAATTTAAAATTTAACTAATGAAAAAAATACTTTACATAGCAATTGCGGTCTTCGGATTAACTACAACATCTTGTAGTGAAGACCTTATGGAGACGTATGCACCAGGTGCATTAACAGAAGAGGTTGCACTTCAAACGGTAGATGATGTTCAATTATTATTGAATACAGTTTATGCAGGTTTAACCAGCAGAACACAATCCGAGTTCGTTTCAATTTTTACAGACGAAGTGGGAATCGGTTTTGCAAATGGAGGACAGGGAGTAAATGATGATTATGTTTTCTTTCTTACTCCGCAATCTACAGGGCCTGCTGCAATCTGGGCCAATAATTATGTTACATTAGCAAGAATTAACCGCGTTTTATTAAATGTTGATAAAATTGTTCCTGCAGATGCTACTGAAAAAGCTAGATTGGATAAAATAAAGGCTGAAGCATTAACGTTAAGAGCATACTGTCACTTAACTATCTTATCATATTTTACAACAAATATGAAAGATACCAGCGCTTTGGCAGGTATCCTTTCTAACAAAATCTTTGTTGCAGATGATAATGATTATCCTAGGAATACAAACGGTGAATTTTATAGTTTAATTCAGAGTGATTTAACAAATGCTATCACTCTATATAACTCTCTGCCACCTGCACAATCCTTGTTCTCTAACATCTATGCAAGCAAAGTTCTTGCTCAAGGTTTGAAAGCTAGAGCTTATGCATATGCCGGAGATTATACAAATGCTGAAACTTGGGCAGATACGGTAATTAATACATCTGGTTTGTCTTTATCAACATATGCAAACTACCCGTCAGTTTTCTTAACAGAAAGTAATCCTACAAGTGTGGAAGTAATTTTCAAATTGAAACGTACGACTGCTCAGAATGCTCAGGCTTCAAACTTACATAATGCTTGGTATAATGGTAATCCTACAACTGCAGGAGCGCCGTATTATGAAATTAGCAGAGCATTGTTCAATAAGCTGGCTACGAACGATACACGTTACAGAACAATGGTGTCTCCTGTTTCAGTAATTGATCCTAATTATGCATCATCTGCTAATGTAAGAGATTCTGACAGACTTCTTATTAATAAGCATGGAGGAACTTTGAGCGGCACTACAACATGGGCTCAAACGGCTACCAATGGTAATAATAATGATATTAAAATCATGCGTTTAGCAGAAATGTATATGATTAAAGCTGAAGCCAGAACTGCTGCAGGTGATTTAACAGGTGCTGCAACAGCAGTGAAGTCTCTATTAGACAGACGTTACAATGCTGTTCAGCCTCTACCAAGCTATGCCAATGCAACAGCAGCATGGAAAGGTATTCTTGATGAGAGAAGAAAAGAATTCGCATTTGAAGGATACAGATTTATTGATATTAAGAGATTGGGAACATTAGCTAACTCCGGAATTGACAGAGATCCTGCAGATTATCAATCTGCTACGGCTAATTACCCTGGTGGAAATCCTGCGAACTTGCCATTAACAAGTTACAAGTGGGCGTTACCTATTCCTGCATCTGAAACAAATGTAAACAGTGCAGTTCAACAAAATCCTGGATACTAAATAATAAATTTTAAATTTCAGTTTATGAAAAAGTTTTTAAATATATTCACGGTTGCAGCGTCTTTACTCACATTAGTTTATTGTAGTGAGGCTGAACAACCTTTTACTGAGGGTGATTCTTATTTACACTTTGCAAAAGAGCAAAGCGGGAATGCATATGTAGAACTAAACTCAGGTAATGCTACGTTTAAGGTTCCTTACGGTGTTACTAAAGCTGTTGAAGGTGACCATAATGTTGAATTGGTTTTAGATCAATCTAAATCTACTGCAGTTTTAGGGACTGATTTTACCGTCTCTTCTGCAACTCTTCCATCTGGTTCTGTTTTTGGAGATATTAATCTTAATATCAAAGAATCAGCAGCAGCGGCTGGTAAAAAAGCTGTATTTAAAGTAAAGTCTGCAACTCTCCCATCTGCAAACTTTAAAAATGAATATACAGTTAATTTTAATTTGAGATGTCCAATTTCTTCATTTGTTGGAAACTTTACCAATACGGAATCTTGGTGGAATAACCCTGGAGGTAATTTCCAGATTGTACAAGGTACAGTAGCAAACCAACTTTTGGTTAAGGATTTCTGGGATGTAGGATTTGATTTGAAATTAAATTATAATCCTGATACTTATGTAATTACTGTTCCTGATCAAAGTACTGGTTATTTTGTAGCACAATATAATGGTTATATTTATGCTAAACCTACTACCGCTGGTCAAGTATCAAGTTTCAATCCTTGTACAAGACAGGTTACATTATATATCCAATATTACATACCAAATGTAGGTTCGTATGGTAATCAGGTTGAAAAGTTTGTAGGATTTTAATACGTATTTAGATTATCCTTATTATTAGATAACTATTACTACTAACTGATACTAATAAAACCGTCTCATTTTTTTGAGACGGTTTTTAGTTTTTCATTCCTATAGTACTATCTATCAATGTAACAGTTCCTGTTTTAAGCAAATATTACTCTTTAATAAATTTAAAGTTTTTCTTTATTCCTTTCTTAGTTACGTAAGTTGCAACGTAATTTCCTTTTGTTAAGCTGCTTACGTCTAGTCTATTGTTTACCGTTAATTCATTCAAAACCATTTTTCCCGAAACATCATAAACCTTTACTGTTAGATTGCTTTCATTTTCATTAATGAAGATGTAGTCACGTGCAGGATTAGGATAAAATTCAGTTACTTCTTTTTGATTAATTTCCCCAACACCTAAAGAACTGAGTGAAGCCGCTGTTGCGATTAGAGAAAAGTTTTGACTGCCACTGGAAAGAGCTCCTTTATGAGTTACAGTTATAGTATATGTTCCAGAGGGATTATTGATATCTACTCTTTCAAAATTATCCACATCATTAGTAGTAGTATTAGTTGCAGCCTCAAATGGTAAAGACATCCCCTGCATTTTCCAAGGATAATAGGTATTGGCATCTTTAGTAACTTTTATATCTAAATCATTAACCAGATATTTTGTAGTGGGATCCACTGTACCTGTATTAATAGTTGAAGATTTAGGATCTGTCCACGAGATAGAAATTTTTAAGGGGACACTACCGCTTGCAATAACTGTTTTAGTATAAGTTGCACCAGTATTTAGAGTAAGCTCATCAATGATACTTTTATTAGATGTGATTGAATTTTTGTCCCGTATGGCAATGGCAGCCTTTTCTGCATTTACCAGCCCCCATCCATATTCATAATCCGGACCAGGCCAATTTCCTGCTTCATCTGCAGTATGTAAGATCAGCCCTTTCACAGTAGCAGATTTCATATAGTTAGAATAAAGCTGATTATAATATTGTTGCAATAATAATACAGTTCCTGTTATTCCGGGGGAAGCCATGGATGTTCCGGACAAAAGCCCGGTTGCTGTATTAGAGGTGCTTAATGTCGATCGTACATTAACACCCTTCATGGAGATATCCGGTTTTATTCTGCCGTCATCCGATGGTCCCCAACTGCTGAAAGACGACATCGTTACACTGAACTCATCGATGTAGTTAGGAACTTCATTCACAGCGGCTACTGTCATTGCATTTTTGGCATTACCATGGCCGAAAATCATGTCATATCCGCCTTTGTTTCCAAGCTGTGTAGATGCCGGAGCGGTATTGTCGTTTCTGCTGTTTCCTGCTGAAACAACGGGTAAATAATAGGGATTATTATAGCAGATTTCATCAAATGACTGCGCCCGGGAATCGTAGGCACCAAAAAACCAGATATTACTTAATGCACCAAAACCATAGGAATGATTGGAGGTTAACAATCCTGTGGATGCCTGCGAAAGCATTTCAGATAAATCATCGTTCCAGTCATAATTAAGTACCGATGCATTAAAAGCAATACCCTTTGCATTAGAAAGAATTCCTTGTGCACAGATGGTTCCCGTAACATGGGTAGCATGATCTATATTGCTTGCTCCATCCATGTTTGTAAGCTTAGAATTTCCGCCTACCATAAACTCCTGATGAGTAGTCTTGGCGCTTCCGCCATCCCAAACACCGGCAATCATATTTTGTCCTTGTATATTCAGACCCAGGGTGCCTCCGTTATAAAGTTTGTTAGCCCTTGCTGTAAGAGCAGCACCCGCATTATCCGTCTGTGCATAAATTAATTCCCCGTTTGGCAATACATCAATAAGCTCCCGGACTCCATGATTTGGTAAATTTATTTTCTTTGGAAATCCGGGTTTTTTGGTTAAATATCTTGATAATCTTAAATTACGATCGATTTTGTCAGTAATAAATTGTTTCTGTAGGGCTGCATTAGCGGCAGTATTAGAGTAATTAGCAATTTTTAGTCGGTTCTCTAGGCTTTGACCGTTTAATGATAAAGATAGTAATGGAGAAATTAGGAACAAGATTGTGGTATTTTTCATATGATACGTGCTTTTTATTTACAACATTAAATTTATAGAAATCATCATTTTAAGCGCTATCAATCAATAATAAAATGTGTAAATGTTAATTTTTATTTAACATTAAACTGGTTAATAATTATTCAAATTTTTAACTCCGAAAAATCTAATAAGAGTTAAAAAAAGAAGTTCGATATTATCATCTGATAAAATACATTGTCACATAAGCCTGCTTACAAAAGCAATTTATAATTTATTATATAATTCAAATCTTAATAATAAGAGATATTTCTATAATATAGTTTTATTATTAGTCATTTTAATAAAGATTTTGTAAATAATATTTAGACACAGCATTTTAGAAATTTAGAACAGTTCTAAATAGTATTTTTTCAATAAAAAAAATACTTCCATAATTATTTTTCACAAAAAAAAATTTCCACAAAAAAAATTATGAATTAATAGTATGAACAAAAGAATTGATTTTGGTTAAATTAATGTATTGGTTTTCAATGTGTTGTGTCTTATTTTGGTTTGGTGCTTTTAATATTTATTAACATATTTGCCTCATTAAATATTAAAATTTGTTAATATGAATGTGAAATTACGAGTATTAAGCGCCGGAGTTTTGTTCTTTATGGGAGGACAAGTCTTATTAGCGCAAACAAAAAATGATACTATTCCAAAAGAGAAAACCATTGAAGAAGTGGTAGTTCTTGGTTATAGCAAAACTCAAACTAAGCCTTTAAATTCCACAGCTACAGTAACGATTTCCGGGGAAAGATTGGAAAACAGACCTAACGTTTCCTTTCTTCAATCATTACAGGGTGAAGTCGCAGGTCTAAGTGTAAGCTCAACTTCAGGATCTCCAGGTTCTGCAAAATTAGATTTGATAATTAGAGGAGTAAGTTCTATTAGTTCTCAATCCGATCCACTATATGTTATTGATGGTATGATTTCCAATGCAACTCAATTCCGTAATTTAAATCCAAATGACATTGAGAGTTCATCTGTTCTTAAAGATGCTGCTGCAACTTCAATCTATGGTAATAGAGGAGCCAATGGCGTAGTTATTATTAATACTAAGAGAGCAAGATACGGAAGCAGATTCGATATTTCATATAACACAACAATTGGAACAAGTTTTCTACCGCAGACGAAATATGATATGGCAAGCTCTCAGGAGTTGCTGACGATTCAGAATCGTGCAGGAATAGGAATGGGTGCCAGTATGACAGCTCAAGAGATTGCTAATTATGCAATCAATACTAACTGGAGAAAGCACTTCTTCAGAACAGGTATTACTCAGGGTCATGATGTTCAGATCTCTGCAGGAGGTCAAAACCTGAACAACTATACTTCTGTAGGTTATATGCAGCAGGATGGTATTGTCCCAACTACAAATTTTCAGAGATTTACTTTAAGAAATAACTTAATGGGTAAGTCAAAAGATGATAGATTCAACTATTCACTAAATATAGGTTTAGGTTATTCGAGGAGAAATCAGTTGGAAGAGGAAACAAGAACTGATATTACTTCTAATGTAATACAGAATCCGTTATTAGGTTCTATCGTAGGGTTACCAACGTTGGCACCGAATGTTTATGCTAATGGGCAAGATCTTTTGAATAATATTGGATCGGACTTCAGTAACGGCAATAATGTATATGTTCTTGAGGATATTTTGAAAGGGACACTTCCTAACAAACTTACCGAAACAAGTATTACAACTAATGCTTCCGTTTCGTATAAGTTGAATGATGATTTAACAGTGGGAAACAGAACGGGTGTTGATTATAAATATAGTCAAAGAATTTTCGCAAGGGCACCTTGGTCTTACCTTGCATTAGTGGTTGCAGATAGTCAAGGTACTGAATTCGGAGGAGTTGAAGATAATATCAAATCTACAGATTTTACTATTAGTTCAATCACTAATTTGAACTATAAAAAAGTGTTTGGAGATCATACGGTTGAAGTTGGTGCATATTTAGATTACATGAAAGTTCACTATGAAGCGACTTCTTTGCGTCAAAACGGATTAAATCCACTAAACTGGTCATTTGGAGCAGGTACTGGTTGGGTAGCATTTAACCCTGCAACTCCGAATATTTATAATCCTTCCAACAGTGCTTCGAAAGTTACTGCCGGAGCATTGGCTTACTTTGGGACCTTTGATTATGACTACGCGAATAAATATGGTGTTTCCGGAACATTAAGAAGGGATGGTAGCTACCGTTTTGTAGGAGATAACAAATGGGCAACTTTCTGGTCAGTTGCAGGACGTTGGAATATTGATAAGGAAAACTTTATGCAGGGTTCTAACATTGATATGTTGAAGTTAAGAGCTTCTTATGGAACCAACGGTAATGCCAACGTAATCGCTGCTACCTATGGCACAAATCCATTGCTTGTTGGAACAAATTTGGTAAGAGATACTAATACAATTGGTTTAGGATATAACAATGTTAATGCTGTTTATTATACAGGAACAATTGCAAATCCTGATATTCAGTGGGAAGAAATCAGCCAGTTCAACGTTGGTTTAGACTACATGTTCTTAAACAGAAGATTGGAAGGTAGTGTAGATTATTATAAGAAAATGACTGATAAGCTTTTTAACCCAATTAATATTTCTGCTATTACCAGTTTATATTCTATCAACGGCAACAATGGTAAACTACAAAACGAAGGGGTTGAGGTAAGTGTAAAATATCATTTACTAAGAAACTCAGATTTCAAATTGTCTATGTATGCTAATACTGCCTATAACAAGAGCAAATTTACTGATCTGTTAAAAGATGATACTACAGGAAACACAAGAAATGTAGTGGGGGGTCAACTTGACGAATGGTATATGGTCCCTTATGTAGGGGTGAACCAAAGTAACGGTAATTTATTATTCTTGGATATCAACGGGAACGTAACTGAAACTCCGGACATCAACAGAGATGCTAGAGCAACCGGTAAGAACTATTTACCAAAATGGATAGGAGGGTTCGGTTTAAATTCATCTTATAAAGGATTTACTTTAGATATACACTTCTCATATCAGCAGGGAGCATACAAGTATGACAATCAGTTAGACTATGTATACGACGCGACTACTGTTGACGGATATAACGTATCAAGAGACCTACTAAATGCATGGACCCCAACAAATACCAATACGAATGTGCCTTCTTTATTAGCTACCAATTTTGCTTATAGCGGAAATTCAGACAGATTTCTGAAAGATGCATCCTTTGTTAGATTAAAGAATGTTGTATTAGGATATAAAGTTCCTAATGAAATGTTTAGTAACAGCGGAATCAGAGGGGTTAGGGTTTTTTTACAGGCAGAAAATTTATTAACATTTACAAAATGGAAAGGATTTGATCCGGAACCAACCTTCGCAGTTTCAACGTCAGTTTATCCTAACATGAAAACCGTTTCTTTAGGGGCTAATATTGACTTTTAATTAACAGTAATTAATATAATTAAAATGAAAAATATTTATTATAAATTTTTAACAGTATGTTTTGCTTGCACTGTTTTGATGTCGTGTAATGATGCTATAGATATTGTACAGGAAGGAGAGCTTAATGATGCAACTGTTTTTAAATCCACAGGAGATCTAGAAAAGTATTTACTTGGATCAGTATATACGAGTGTAGATGTTTCTAATCAAATTAAGTTTTCTTCTGTATTTACAGACGAATTAAAAATAGGTCCAAGTAATACAGGACAAGATCAAGGTCTATATAGGTATGTACTAACTCCAGGAGATGGATATGCAACTGTGATTTGGCAGCAGCATTATGCAAGTATCAACAGAGTTAACAGACTGATCGAAGCTGCTCAGAAAATCACCCCAGCCGCTTCAGAAACTGTACAGTATAATAATATTCTTGCAGAAGCAAGAACATTACGAGCACTTGCTTATTTGAATTTGGAGACCTATTTTTCAACAAATATGGCTGATGATAATGCTACAGGGGTAATTTTAATTGACAGAGTTCCTCAAATCCAGGAACAATTGCCAAGAAGCAAGAATGCTGATATATGGGCATTCGTTGAAGGTGACTTACAATTTGCTGAGGCAAATTTAGCACCTCCATCATCTCATAATTTCCCTTTCTTTGTAAGTAAAACATTGGTTAATGCAATTAGAGCAAGAATGTATTTATATAGAAAGAACTATACATTGGCTAAGCAATATGCACAAAATGTATTGTCTACTTCAGGTGTATCATTAACAATTTCTACCCCTGTTCCGGGAGGAACTCCAGGAAGCACTAGTTGGAACACAGCATTTTATGCGACTTCTCCTAACAACCCGTACAGGAGATTGTGGGCAGATCTTAATAATGGAGAAAACCTATTCACATTAAGCAGACCAGTAAATGGAACAGGAGGTAATATTGCTGGTATTTACACTACGAATACTACTAACTTATCAGGTTCTCCACTATGGACCGTAGGATTAAATTTATTCAATGTTCTTAATGTATCAAATCCTGCAATTCCTGGAACTTCCGCAGATATCAGAAGATATGCTTTTATTGATCCTACATCAGTACCTGCACAAGGTGTCTATTTGATTGACAAATATCCTGGTAAAACAAATGCTCCGTTAAGAAACGATATTAAAGTGTTCAGGTTATCAGAAATGTATTTCATTCTGGCTGAATGTGAAGCGCAGACTCCTGCCGGTTATGTAGTAGCTGCTAATTACATCAAAGCGGTAAGAGATGCAAGAAGATTTAATACTACTGCACCCCTACCGGTATATGCTACAAAGGTTGATGCTCTAAAAGATATCTTAAAAGAAAGACGTGCAGAGCTTGCTTTTGAAGGTCACCGTTATATTGACTTGAAAAGACTTGGAAGTGAAGCAGGTGTAAGTATTGACAGAAATGCTAATGATGATTTCAATCCTAATACTCCTCTTACTTTAAATATTACAGATTACAGATTTACATTACCTATCCCGTCTGCTGAAATTTTAGGAAACCCATCTATTCAGCAAAATCCAGGATATTAATCTTTAAAAAATAATTTTATGAAAAATTTTTCAAAAATAATATTTCTTTTTATAGCTGTTCTTTTTGCTTCATGTAAAGAAGAAGAAGAAATGTACTATGATGGAGATTCGTTTGTACAGTTTAATAAGGGTACAAGTTCAGATGCCTTTGTGGTAGCAGGAACTAATTCATTAAACTATGATATTAATTATGGAGTTCTTAAAGGAGTCGAAGGAAATCATCAGGTAAAACTTGTATTTGATCAGTCTAAATCAACTGCAGTATTAGGAACCGACTTCCAGATTGTAACTGGAACTGACGAGATTTCAAACGGTGAAACAATGGGTAAATTCGTTGTTAAACTTTTAGAAACAGGAGCAACTCAAAGTGGTAAAAAAGCTGTTTTCAGATTGCAATCATCATCTCTTCCAATTGCAGCATTTAATAATGAATTCACATTAAATGTTTCATTAACTTGTCCTATCTCTTATTTCGTCGGAGATTTCACAAATACGGCAACATGGTGGAATGCTGGACCTGGCGGAGCGTATGAAATTGTAGAGAATCCTGCTGTAGCAAACCAACTTTTGGTAAAAGATTTTTGGGATGTTGGAATTGACTTAGTGTTAAATTATAATCCAACTACATATGTTGTTTCTGTTCCAGATCAGAATACAGGATATTTTGTGACACAGTATAATGGCTATATTTGGGCAAAACCTTCTACTGATGCTACGCAAATTTCTACATTCAATCCTTGTACAAGACAAATGACTTTATATTTAAATTATTATATTCCAAGTGTTGGTTCTTATGGAAACCAAACAGAGAAATTTGTAGGATTTTAATTGTAATGTCGATATAATTACTACAATAAAATAAAAAAGATCGCAATTCGCGGTCTTTTTTATTTTATTAAATTTGCTGAACAAAATTAGATAATGAAGTATATACTTTCCATCATACTCTTCTTTAGCCTTACGGTAAACGCTCAGGTAAAAAATAAGACCGATTCAAATCAGCTTCCTAAGAACGGAGAAGATACTCTGGTCATTGATTCAGGAACAAAAGATTCTTTAAAAATCTTTAAGCCAACCATTAATGATTATTTATATCAGACCCAATTTGCAGAGAAGAAAGTTTTTGATACGGTAATAACTTTTGATAAAACCTATATCTTTTCGCAATACAACAATAGGGACAATTTTGGGAGGGTTCAGGTCGCTAATATCGGTGCAGGTTTTAACCCTCTAATCTACGAACATAATCCCGAACAAAATCTGGCGCTCTTGCCCACCAATAAATCTTATGGCATTCTTGGTGTTAATGATATCCATTACTATGATGTAAAGACACCCACCGCAACATTTATTTACCATAATGCCATTAAAAACGGGGCCGCTCTAAGATCTTCCTATACCCAGAATATCGGAAAAAGATTTAATTTTTCTCTGGAATACAGCGGATTACGATCTCAGGGAATGTACAGGAACTCCTTGGCAGCCAATAACAACACATTGTTTACCGGACACTATATTTCCAAAAGCGGAAATTACGAATTGTTTGCCCATTATCTTCATCAGAATGTTAACAACCAGGAAAACGGGGGAATTGCTGTAGACAGCCTTTTCCAAAACGGTGACAGTGACTCTCGAAACAGGCAGAATATGCAAGTAAATCTGGCTTCTTCAAGCTCGCAGTTTTCGTATCGAAGATATTACCTGACCCATCAGTTTGCACCATTTAACTCTGATAAAATTCCTTTTAAGATAAGACACACCATCTCCCACCAGGGAAACAAATATTTTTATACTCAGGAATCACCGGAAGCATTTTGGTATGAAGCTCCGCAACAGCTTGTGGCAGACGCTCCGTTGTCATCAAAAAAATATTCAGACAATTTTAGCAATACAGTAAGTCTGGTTTGGGATAACGAAAAATTTAAACTTGATGCGGGAGTCCGATATCAAATGCTGAAATTAGGTTCAAGTCAGATTATTCTGCCTTTGCTTGAAATTCCTACAGAGATCAAAGAAAACAGAATCGGGGCGGTGGGAAATTTACAGATCAGGTTATTCGATAAATTTCAGCTCAATTCATTTCTGGAAATCTCCAATGGAAGCCAGTTTGGAAGTTACCTGAGAACAGCGAATAACCTCAAATTCGAGCCGATAAAAGATTATTTTGTAAATGCAAAGCTTAATTTTCAGACCGCTTACCCATCGTTCAACTATCTTCTCAACACTTCAGTTTATAACAATTTTAATTACTATTTTCAGGATGCAAAAAACCAGACCGTAATGGAAGCCGGTGGAAGCCTTAATCTGAAATGGTTTAAAACCGAATTGTTTGCCAATTACTTCAGAATTGAAAATTATACCTACTTTGATGCAGCTGCAATGCCGAAACAAAGTGAAAGCTCAGTGAATATCTCCCAGATTGGAGGCGACGCGACATTCAGCTACGGAAAATTTCATTTAAATACAAGACTGCAATTCCAGAATGTACTGACCAACAAAGATCTTCTGCCATTGCCGGGATTTATCGGGCGGGCCAACCTCTTTTATCAGTCAAAAGCGTTTAAAAATGCAGCCGAAATACAAGCCGGAGTAAAAGTTTATTACTTCTCAAAATTTGCATCCAGAGAATATTTCCCGATCCTTAATGAATATATTCTGCCGGGAACAGGTTCTTTTTCAATTGGCGGAGAACCGATTGCCGATGTATATTTTAATATGAAAGTTAAAAAAATGTTCTTCTTCATTGAAGGACAGCAGATCGGAACAGTTATTTCCCACAATAAAGCCTATGCATTTCCAAGCTATCCGGTCTACGACTTCAGATTGAATATCGGGATTGTATGGTATTTGTTCAACTAAAATTATAAACAGGTTGAAAACAATAAACAAAATATCTTTTCAGGATATAGCTACTATTCCTCAACTGGTAAAGGACTTTTTAAATCAAAATATTGAGGGTTTCGAAGAAAATACATTTTCTTTACAAAACTTTAAAAATAAAATACACGAAAAGCAAAATGCTTTCAAACCGGAGAAAAGAGAGATTCTCGCTGAAATATTGGAAAATCAGCTTTCAGGTCTAACAATTTCACCTAGACAAAGGCAAAATATACAGTATATAAAGCTTGAAAATACATTTACAATTACTACAGGTCATCAGCTGAACCTTTTTTCGGGGCCGGTATTTTTTGTGTATAAAATTCTACAGACCATCAAAACATGTTCTTATCTAAAAGACAACTTTCCGGAATTCAATTTTGTTCCGGTGTACTGGATGGCTTCGGAAGATCACGATTTTGCAGAGATCAATCATTTTAAAACCGAAAACAATTATTATGAAATTAATGAAAAGTTCGGTGGAGCAGTAGGAAGAATTCCTCTAAGTGATACGTTTTTCATCTCAGAATTCGAAAAAGAATTTAAAGATTATGTTTTTGGAACCGAATTAATTTTAATGTTGAAAGAAGCTTATAAAGCCGGAAATACTTTAACGCAGGCCATTCAGATATTGGTTAATCGCCTGTTTTCAGATTTCGGTTTGCTCATTCTTGACGGAGATTCTAAGGAATTGAAAACACAAATGAAAGAAACCTTCAGAGACGAACTTGTGAATTTCAGCCTGCATGAAGAATCAAAACAAAAAGTAGATTTCTTAACGGGGAAATACGGTAAAGTTCAGGTCAACCCACGTGAAATTAATCTTTTTTACCTCACGGAAACCAGAGATAGAATTGATTTTGACGGGAAGAATTATAATATCATTGATAAAAACACACAGTTTACAACAGAAGAAATTCTGAATGAGCTTGAAAATTATCCCGAAAAATTCAGCCCGAATGCGCTGATGCGCCCAGTTTACCAGGAAACCATACTACCCAATCTGGCCTATATCGGAGGAAATGCAGAAATCATGTACTGGCTCGAACTGAAAGATTATTTCACCAAAATTAATCTGCCTTTCCCTATTCTGATTCCAAGAAATTCAATGTTGTTTCTGAATAAAAAAACATTAGGGAAAATTGAAAAGCTGCAATTAAAAATTGAAGATTTTTTTCAGAATTTTACAGTCATTACCAATCATAAAATCTTAGATAACAATGAAATTTTAAGATTGCTGGAAGAAAAAGAAAGTCAGCTGATACATCAGTTTGCAGAACTAAAAGCAACTGTGGAAACTACTGAAAAATCTTTCGGAAATATGGTAAAAGCGGAAGAAGTGAGACAGATGAAATCTTTTAAAAGAATGAAGAAAAGACTCCTTCACGCAGAAAAAATCAAACAGAAAGAATTGCTCGAAAGGCTCGAAAATCTGTTTCTCGATGTACATCCTTCCAAAAACTGGCAGGAAAGAGTATACAATTTTAGTGTCTTTTTTGCAGACCATGGTAATGCATGGCTTGAGACTTGTTTAGAAGAAATGCAAATTGACGAGTCTAAATTAATAATTCTTGCCATTTAATTTTAAAGAAGTATTTTTGTAAATATAATGATCCAATATGATAAAGAGGTTTTTTATTCTGTCCAGTTTATGTATGGTTTTGGGGGTGTCTGCTCAGAAATCGCACACCGTTGTAAAAGGCGATACTCCTTATAATATTGCTAAAAAATACGGACTTACTGTTGATGAATTGCTGAAACTTAATCCCTCTGTAAAAGACGGGAAATTAGCAATAGGGGAGGTTTTAACCGTTAAAAATGATAAAGCAACTTCCTCATCTATAGCAACTGTTTCCACAAAACCTGCCGCAAATGGACAGTTGGGGAAAATTGTGCTTCAACCGAAACAGACCATCTACGGAATTACAAAACAATACAGGATTTCGGAAACTGATCTCAGAAAACTTAATCCGGACCTTGAATCTCACATGAAGATCGGGGATGAAATTACCCTGCCTCTTGAAAGCATTAAAAAATATGGAGCCGGACAACAAGCTGCCGTTTCAACAGTAAAGCCTGAAGAAAAGGTCACAGATACACCTGCTGTTATAGCTTCAGAAGGAGAATATATTGTTCAACAGAAGGATAATTACTACAAAATTTCAAAACAGTTTAATCTTACAAGAGAAGAACTTTTTGTCTTAAATCCGGGACTTGAAGAGAAAGGCCTTAGACCGGGAGAAAAAATTTCGGTTAAAAAACCAGGAAACGCAAATGAATCCGGCGCAGATGTTTTTGGAGAAACAAACAATTCAAAGGCAAAAGTAGATTCCGGAAACGAAAACGCTTCGAAGGATGAGAATACTGCCTCTTCTGATGATTATGTTACTTACACTGTTCAGCAGGGAGATACGGTATTTTCCATTGTCAATAAATTCGGGATTTCGATCGATGAATTAACTGCATTAAACCCGGAGTTATCTCGTGGATTAAAAACAGGAATGGTGTTAAAAATCAAAAAGCTTGATCCTGCCTATGTGAAGAAAAATGGAGATGCACTGAGTGTTGTGGTAATGCTGCCTTTCGGATACAGCACCGGAGAAACTCAGTACAGAACCATGGCATTAGATTTCCTTACAGGAGCAAAATTAGCCATTGAACGAAATGCGAGAAACGGGCAGAAATTAGATGTGAAAATCGTAGATTCCGGAAATGAAGCGTCTTTCCGAAACTCACTCACACAGATAAACCCTGATAATACCGATCTCATCATTGGACCATTCTTTAAGTCGAATGTCATAGATGTTCTCGATTTTACAAAAAATCAGAAAATTCCGATTGTAGCACCTTTTGCCAACTCTCCGGAATTATATAACTACAGCAATCTTATTATCGTTGAGACCAATGACCAAACCTATGCTGATAAAATTGTTGAAGAAGTAAAGGCGGCATATTCTGATCAGAAAATATATATTGTGGCAGATGCTAAAAAGGAAAATGCAAACTACATCAAGGCGGGCCTTGAAAAAATATTAAAAAATCCTAATGTTACGATTGTAAATTCAGCAGCAGATGTTCAGCTTGATCAGAATATGATGACCGGTCAGTCTGCTCCGGTAATTGCTATTCTTGCAAGCGACAATGATGCGATAGGAGAAGCCTTTGCCAACAGGGTTATTGCATTGTCGAAGGAAGTTCAGGGGGTAAAAGCATTCAGTATGCATTATGTTCCTGCATTTGAGAAAAAAGTGGATGATCTCGCTCTGTCCAATCTGGTGTATCTTATGGACAGAAAAATCAATACAGAAGGAAACTTTGAAAAAGAAATTCTTGCAGCTTATAAAACCAAATATTGTAAAACACCCCCAAAATATGCCATCATCGGTTTTGATGTCGTTAACGATATGCTTACCCGTGAAAATAAAAAAGGCGAGATTTTTAGACAAATCAATAAAGTTCAGACACAGCTGGCGACAAAATTTGAGTTTGTAAAATCTAAAGCAAATGGTGCATATGTAAATACAGGCTACCGTGTTATCAGATTGGTTCAATAAAGCATTTAGCTATTTTTGAATAATATTATTAACATTATATTTATATTTGCAAAATATTTTAAATTAATAAATGAAAGCACTTGTGTTTCCTGGGCAGGGTTCTCAGTTCGTAGGAATGGGAAAAGAACTATATGATTCTAGAAAAGACATCAAAGATCTGATGGAATCTGCCAACGAAATTTTAGGATTCGATATCCTTTCTATCATGTTCGGCGGAACGGATGATGATCTTAAAAAAACCGAAGTTACCCAACCTTCAATTTTTATACATTCTGTTGCTGCGCTCAAAGCAGTAAATGGTCTCGGAGCAGAAATGGTTGCAGGACACTCCTTAGGAGAGTTTTCGGCATTGGTTGCCAACGGCGTTTTATCTTTTGACGACGGGCTTAAGCTGGTTTCTGAAAGAGCAAAAGCAATGCAGGCTGCTTGTGATGCCAATCCGAGTTCTATGGCTGCAATTCTCGGGCTTGATGATGCTAAGGTAGAAGAAATCTGTGCACAGATCAGCGGAATCGTTGTTCCTGCCAATTACAATTGTCCCGGACAATTGGTGATTTCAGGTGAAACATCAGCGGTTGAAGAAGCATGTGTAAAATTAAAAGAAGCAGGAGCAAAAAGAGCATTGTTATTGCCAGTAAACGGGGCTTTCCACTCTCCTTTGATGCAGCCTGCACAAGAGAGGCTTGCTTCTGCCATTGAGCAGACAAAATTCAGAAAAGCCACCATTCCGGTGTATCAGAATATCACGACAACAGCAGTTTCTGATCCGGATCAAATTAAGAAAAACCTTATTGCACAGCTTACAGGTCCTGTAAAATGGACACAGTCGGTTCAGCATATGATTAAAGACGGAGCTACTAATTTCGTAGAAGTAGGACCCGGAAAAACATTACAGGGACTGATCAAAAAAATTGACAGTACTGTTGATGTTGCATCTGCAATCTAAAATCTAAAATCATGGGCGAGATATTTTCACCGGGAAAGCTGATGCTTACTTCAGAATATTTCGCAATGGACGGAGCTCTTGTCTTAGCGGTACCTACCAGGCTGGGACAAGAGTTTTCTTTTAAAGAAGTACAAGACGGAAAATCACTTGTTTTCTGGGAAGCCTATCACCAGAACAAACTATGGTTAAAAGCTGTCATCGATTATAGAAGCTGGCAGATTGTAGAAACCAATATTCCCATAAGTGCTGAATTCATTTTAAAAACCCTAAAAAATGTTCAGTTTCTTTCCCAAACTAAATTTAAAAATAATTTTACCTATCACCTTACCACCAATCTGCAGTTTCCGGCAGACTATGGCCTTGGCAGCAGTTCTACCTTAATGAATAACCTGGCTGTATGGGCAGAAATTGATCCTTTTTATTTAAATACGATAAGTCTTGGTGGCAGCGGTTACGATATTGCTGTAGCAAAAGAGAAATCTGCCGTGCTTTATCAGAACAAACCTGAGATAAAATATGAAAAGGTAAATTTCAATCCTCCATTCAAAAATGAACTGATATTTATTCACCTCAATCAGAAGCAGAACAGCCGTGAAGGAATCAATTTGTACAGGTCGAAAAATAAGTCCCAAAAACTCGTCGATGAATTTTCGGATCTTACAAGAAAAATTTTGTTATGCAATGAATTGGAAAATTTTTCGAAGCTAATGTTGATTCATGAGCAAAAAATATCAAATTTTCTTGAAATTCCCACAGTTAAGGCCCGTTTTTTCGCCGATTGCCCTGTTTTTGTTAAAAGTTTGGGCGCATGGGGTGGAGATTTCGTTATGAGCTCAAAATTTGATGGCTTTAAGGAGTATTTTTGGGGAAAAGATTTTAACACTATTTTCGAATGGCAAGATCTAATAGGCTTGTAGTCAGTATATTATAAACTTGTTTTTTTATTTGTCATTTTGACTTATATCATTATATTTAAACCACTTTTAACAATTAATTAATATTAATTTTGTTAAGCCAAAAAAGAAATAGAAAATATAAGTAAAATGAAAAACGCTAAAATCATCCAGGATTTAGAAAAATTAGGGATTAAAGGAAACTATCAGGTCGTTTATAATCCTTCGTATGAAGAATTATATCAGGCAGAGGTTTCTCCTGAAAATCAGGGCTTTGAGAAAGCTGAACTTACGGAATCTGGTGCAGTATCAGTAAAAACAGGAATTTTCACAGGTCGTTCACCTAAAGACAGATACATTGTTCAGGATGATGTTACGAAAGATACGATTTTCTGGGATGGTAAAGTAAACCTGCCAACAACACCGCAAATTTTTCAGTCTTGTAAAGAATTAGTGCTGAATCAGCTTTCAACCTCAAAAAAAATCTATGTAGTGGATGCTTTTTGCGGTACCAATGCAGATACCAGGTTAAAAGTGAGATTCATTATGGAAGTGGCGTGGCAGGCGCATTTCGTTACGAATATGTTCATCCGTCCTTCGCATTATGAACTCGAAAACTTCGGTGAACCTGATTTTACGGTAATCAACGGATCCAAAACAACAAACCCAAATTGGGAAGAACAAGGATTACATTCTGAAAATTTCATCATGTTTAATCTTACTGAAAAACTTCAGATCATTGGAGGAACATGGTATGGCGGCGAAATGAAAAAAGGAATGTTTGCCATGATGAACTATTACCTTCCGTTAAAAGGAATGGCTTCCATGCACTGTTCGGCAAACGTAGGTGAAGAAGGAGATGTTGCACTTTTCTTCGGACTTTCCGGGACAGGGAAAACTACCTTATCTGCTGATCCCAAAAGATATCTGATCGGGGATGATGAACACGGCTGGGATAACAACGGCGTTTTCAACTATGAAGGTGGATGCTATGCAAAAGTAATTGACCTCTCCGCAGAAAAAGAACCGGATATTTTTGCAGCCATCAAAAGAGATGCGCTTCTTGAAAATGTAGTGGTAAACAACGGTATTTCAGATTATACGGATAATTCTATTACAGAAAATACAAGAGTATCATATCCTATTTATCATATCAATAAAATTGTTTTGCCTTCAAAGGCAGGGCATGCCAGTAAGATCGTTTATCTTTCTGCAGATGCTTTCGGAGTATTGCCTCCGGTTTCAGTTTTGGATGAAGATCAGGCACAATACCATTTCCTTTGCGGATATACTTCAAAATTAGCAGGAACGGAAAGAGGAATTACAGAACCTGAACCATCTTTCTCGCCGGCATTCGGAGAGGCATTCTTAACCTTGCACCCTACGATGTATTCCAAAACACTGATTGGTAAAATGAAGGAGCACGGCGCCAAAGCATATCTTGTAAATACTGGATGGAACGGAACCGGAAAAAGGATTTCATTAAAAGATACAAGAGCCATTATTGATGCCATTATCGACGGTTCTATTGAAAATGCGCCGAAAACAAGAATTCCGATCATGAATCTGGAAGTACCAACATCATTGCCAAATGTTTCTGAAGGCATCCTTGATCCGAGAGATACATACAGTAATGTCGAAGAATGGGAGGAAAAAGCAAAAGATCTTGCTGCAAAATATATTAAAAACTTTGACCAGTATTGCAATTCTGAAGAAGCTAAGAAATTAGTCGCCTCAGGACCTCAATTACAAACACAGACAATTAAATAAATGTATAAATCCTCATCAGACGATGAGGATTTTTTTATTGTAATACATCAGCAAAATGTCATGCTGAGCCTGTCGAAGCATCTTGGCTGGCTTTAAATTTATTTAAAACTTAAAATTGCCAATCGATATCCATCCATTCCAAATCCCGACAAAACTGCATCCGTATTTGCCGCCGTCACGGATTTTTGGCGAAATTCTTCCCTTTTGTAAATATTGCTGATATGAACCTCTACTTTCGGCTTTGAAATATTTTTTAAACAATCCGCGATCGCATAAGAATAATGCGTAAAAGCTCCGGGATTAATCACCAGAGCATCAAAGTTATCTTCCTGAAGCCTGTTAATAATTTCTCCTTCAATATTAGATTGGTAATATTGTATTTCATGAGAAGAAAACTCGGATTTTAAAGTTTCCAGGAAATCTTCCATGCTTGTTGTTCCGTAAATTTCCGGTTCGCGGGTTCCCAAAAGATTCAGATTCGGACCGTTTACAATTAAAACTTTCATGTCATAAAATTAATAGTTTTTACAGTATGATTTAATAGTTAAGTTTATTTTTAGCAAAATATCCAATACAACTTGCGAGAAAGTCATATAAAACAATTGAATAATGTATCTTAAAACCATTAACTTTGAGAAAACAATCCTATAAAATGAAAACTGTTAAAGGCTAAAATGATAAATGATTCAGCATTATGAAAAAGGATATTGAAGGTAAATTGATAGATAAAAATACCAAACCTACCAGTATGAGGATTTTGGTGTATGATTTTCTAAGTTCTCAGGAAGCCACGCTGTCATTATCCGAAATTGAAAATCATTTTGAGCATGCAGATCGTACAACCATTTACAGAACTTTGAAAACATTTGAAGAGAAAGGAATTGTTCACAGCATACAGGAAAATACAACAACCAGATATAAACTGTGTCACGATGGCTGCAATGAAAATACCCACAAAGACTGGCATCTTCACTTTTACTGTAAAATTTGTAAGCAGACCACCTGTAAAGAAGATATTTCTTTTCCTGAAAATATTAAATCCGATTTCAGGATTGATGAAATAAGACTTTTTGCTAAAGGAATTTGCGAAAATTGCCTGGAAAGTTTGCAATAGTATTGCATGGGTTTTGTCTGTAATTTTGAATAAAAATTTAAGTCATGGAAGAATGCTGCAGCACAAAACCGAAAAAAGAACACCAACATCATGAAGGTCACGATCACGATCATCCTCATGAGACGGGAGATCAGTCTGTTTTCAGGATGTTCCTTCCTGCAATCATCTCTTTTGGATTGTTATTAATAGGAATCGCTTTGGATCATTTCATCAAAGCTGACTGGTTTACTGGCTGGATTCGTCCGGTTTGGTACTTCATCGCCTATATTCCTGTAGGTGTTCCGGTTTTGAAAGAAGCGTTTGAAAGCATAAAAAACGGAGATGTATTTTCCGAGTTTTTCTTAATGGGAATTGCCACCGTCGGCGCTTTTGCAATTGGAGAATATCCTGAAGGAGTAGCCGTAATGCTTTTCTATTCCGTTGGCGAAGTTTTTCAGGCAATGGCAGTAACAAGAGCCAAAAGCAATATCAAATCTTTACTCGACCAGCGTCCCGATGAAGTAACCGTTTTAAAAGGAGGAAAACCTCAGATTATAAAATCCGAAAAAGTTAATATCGGAGATGTCATTCAGTTAAAATCTGGAGAGAAATTAGGATTAGACGGAGAATTATTATCCGAAACCGCCTCATTTAACACTTCTGCATTAACCGGTGAAAGTAAACCCGATACCAAAACAAAAGGAGAAACTGTTCTGGCCGGAATGATCAACCTAAATACAGTAAGTGAAATAAAAGTGACAGCTGCTTACAAAGACAGCAAACTGAGCAAAATTTTAGAACTCGTTCAGAATGCGACCGCTCAAAAAGCTCCCACCGAATTATTCATCAGGAAATTTGCTAAAATCTATACCCCGATTGTTGTATTTCTTGCGATCGGAATTACATTTTTGCCATATCTCTTTGTTGAAGAGTATGATTTCAGAGCCTGGCTGTACAGGGCATTGGTTTTCCTTGTGATCTCTTGTCCTTGTGCATTGGTGATTTCCATTCCTTTGGGATATTTCGGAGGGATCGGTGCAGGAAGCCGAAATGGCATTTTATTCAAAGGAAGTAATTTTTTAGATGTTTTGGCCAACATTCAGCATGTGGTAATGGATAAAACCGGAACACTAACGGAAGGTGTTTTTAAAGTACAGGAAGTTCATTTTGATGATGAATTTAATAGAGATGAAATTTTAAGATTCGTCAATGCTCTGGAAAGTAAAAGTTCACATCCAGTAGCAACGGCTATTTATCAATATGCGGGAAAAGTCGATCACTCAATTTTGTTGGAAAATGTGGAAGAAATTGCGGGTTATGGTTTAAAGGCAGTCATCAACGGAAAAAAACTATTGGTCGGAAACTTCAAACTGATGGATAAATTCGACATTAAATATGATGTTCAGCCTGAAAATGGGGTGAATACTTTAATTGCTGTTGCATATGATAAAAAGTTTGTCGGATATTTAAAAATCGCAGACTCCATTAAAGCTGATGCACAATTAACAATCAATACATTAAAATCTTTAGGGGTAAAAACCACAATGCTCAGTGGAGATAAATCCTCTGTTGTGAAACATGTTGCCGATACATTAGGCATTCAGAATGCTTACGGAGATCTGCTTCCTGAAGACAAGGTGAATAAAGTGAAGGAAATAAAAGCAAAAAATCAAACCGTTGCTTTTGTAGGCGACGGAGTGAATGATGCTCCGGTTGTCGCATTAAGCGATGTCGGAATAGCGATGGGAGGATTGGGAAGTGATGCGACAATTGAAACAGCAGATGTTGTCATTCAGGATGATATGCCGGTTAAAATCCCGATGGCTATCAATATCGGAAAACAGACCAGAAAAATTGTGTGGCAGAATATTATGTTGGCATTTACCATCAAAGCCGCTGTTTTAATTTTAGGAGCAGGAGGTTTGGCAACCATGTGGGAAGCCGTTTTCGCCGATGTCGGGGTAGCTTTACTTGCCATTCTAAATGCTGTAAGGATTCAACGGATGAAGTTTTAGCCCGGTTGAAAGGATAAATTTTTCAATTTGGCTTTAGCCGAAATTTTTTTTCTTCCAAAAATTTCGCAGATTCCTTTAATCATCATAAAGCATTTTTATTCATCTGGGAAAATCAGTGCAATCCGTGGTTAATAAATTATGAAAGCTCCCGCAGATTTCACAGATGCCGCAGATTTTTAATGCGTTAAATTATTTATCTAAATGGGTGTGATCTGAGAAATCTTTGCGAAAATATAGCGTACAATTAAACCATTGCCAAAACTGACTTTCATCATAATCTATCTTAAAAACAAATTTTCAGTAGTATATTTGTAGAGTAGAATATATCATTGAAGATTTTCGTTTCCATATTTATCATTTTTACGATTGCATTACGTCCTGTTTTGCCTTTGATTAATTATGCCGTTAATTATGACTACATCGTAAAAAATCTTTGCGAAAACAGAAGCGTTCAACAATCTACTTGTAAAGGGAAGTGCTACGTAGCAAAAGAACTGGCAAAAACAGAAAAGCAATCCAATACCAATCAGACAGTAAAGATTCCAGGACTCGATGTATTTATAGCCCATGAAATACTTTCCTTTTCAGATTACCAGTTTGATGTTGTAAAGAAAAACTCAGACTCGCGTTATATCAATTTCCATACTTCAGAATATTTTTCCAGAATATTCCATCCTCCTTTAGTTTAATATTATTTTCGGCTAATTGTTTAGTTGAATCGATACTAAAAATAAAGTATAGCTATCATTTGCTGAGTGTTAACGCCTTTGCGAACCCTTAAACATTAAGTTTACAAAAAACTTGCGAGCTTAGCGTTAAACTAAATTTATTGTTAGGTTTTAGTTAAAAAATCAATCCATTCAAACATTATTAATTTCAATGTAAATAAAATGAAATCAAAACTTATTTTAACAGCATTATTGTCTGTTTCATTAATGGCGTGTGCGCAGGAAACTCCTAAAGTAAAGCATAAAAAAGCAAAAACGACCGTAAATTCCGGAACAAAAACAGTGAAATTTGCCAATGCGGTAGATCCGATCTGCAATATGCCCACAGAAGCCGATATGAAAGATACGGCAGTCTATAAAAATAAAACGTACGGTTTTTGCAGTGCTTACTGTAAAGACGAATTTAAAAAGAATCCTGAGAAATATGCCAAAAAATAAAAAGACCAGCAATTCCAAAAGCAAAGTAATTGTTCCGATTGTAATTATTGCTCTGCTTTTTCTGGGGATCGGTGTCGGAATGGGGTATTTCAAAAAAAATCTGTACACCGTAATGAAGGTTCCGGACTTTGCATTAACAGATCAGAACAACAAAACCGTCACTAATAAAGACATGCTTGGAAAAGTCTATCTGGTAGAATTTTTTTTCAGCAAATGCCCGACAATTTGTCCGGTCATGAATACCAACATGAAGGCTATCGAAGAGAAGATTAACAATCCCGGTTTCGGAATTATTTCCATAAGCATTGATCCGGAAAATGATACCTCGCAAATGTTAAAACAACATGCTGAGAGAATCGGAGTAAAATCTCCGGACTGGCATTTTCTTACGGGGGACAGAGACTATATCGGGAAACTGGCAGATCAGTTCAATATCTATGTTGGAGATAAAGAAGACGAAAGCGAAAGCCTTAATCACAGCGGAATGATTGCCCTTGTAGATCAGGAAGGAAATATTCGTTGCCGGTATAATAAAGACAATATGCCGATTTTGTATTATTCGGGATTAAATTATGAAGATCCGGAAGGTAAAACACCGAAGCTTACCGGAAAATACCATCCTGACAGGGAAATATTAATAGAGGATATTAAGAAATTATTGAAATAGAGATTTGGAAGATGGAAGTTAGAGGCTGGAAGTTTTATGTACTATGTAAAAAACTTCAAGCTTCCATAATCCATCTCCCAGAAAGAATAAACCACATAAAAATAAAATAGTATGAAGATTTTGAAAGTAGCTGCCCTAAGTGCAGTTTTTGCAGCGCAGTTGGCGTTTGCACAGTTTAAGCAGACACCATTGCCGTATGCTTACAATGCGTTGGAAGGAAATATCGATGCACAGACAATGGAAATTCATTACTCCAAACACGCAGCAGCGTATGTTGCAAACCTGAATAAAGCAATCGCAGGAACGCCTCAGGAAAAACAGACCTTGTTCGAGATTATGTCGAATGCCTCAAAATTACCGGCTGCCGTAAGAAATAACGCAGGAGGACATTATAACCACGAGTTATTCTGGACGGTTTTAACTCCTGAAAAAAATACACAGCCTTCTGCAAAACTTGCCAAAGCAATTAATGATGCATTTGGAAGTATGGATGCTTTTAAAGAAAAAATGAGCAAAGCGGGAGCAGACCGTTTCGGTTCCGGTTGGGCTTGGCTTTCCGTGGATAAGAATGGTAAATTATTCGTTTCCTCTACGCCTAATCAGGATAATCCTCTAATGGATGTTGTTGAGCAGAAAGGAACCCCGATTTTCGGAATTGATGTTTGGGAACATGCGTATTATCTGAAATATCAGAACAAAAGAGCAGATTATTTAACGGCGATCTGGAACGTAACCAACTGGAAGGAAATCAGCAGACGGTACGAAGAAGCGATTAGCAGAAAATAATCTATGAATATATTATTGCGCATATTCTGAATGGTGCAATTAGATTCCTACAAACCTGAACCTTCATCTTTATGGTGAAGGTTTTTGTATTACAATTTAACTAAATGAATAGGGCGTGTAATGTGTGGGAAATAAAAAAAAGAGATCCAAAAATTGAATCTCTTTCAGTAGCCCGTAGGGGAAACACTTTTTACAAAATTTGAGCATAAATTTTCAGAGATTACTTATAAAAATCAAAGATTCCTTGATTCTGATTTCCTTTGTTTGACCTCCTCCCCATACTTGTATTCGGAAGATTTTCGTAAATATTTATAATGTTTGTTAAAATTTGTTAAAAATCCGACTCTTTTTTTGAACATCTGTTATAAAGCTGATATATAAAAATTTATAATTATGACTATTAAAGTACGTGAAATAGACCTGAAAGGTAATTGGATCGGAATTCAATTGGACATTCACAAGAATGGGACACGAAAAAAGAAAATGCTGGATATTAGATACTACAAATATCCAAAAACTCCTCTTGAAAGGGAAATCAATAAGGAAAGGAAAGAAATAGTCAAAAAAATTGTAGCAAATATCGAACTAAGGGGAATTGATGATTTGTATGAGAAAGGCTATCAAACAGAAAAAGATTTCTTTGAATACTGTGATGAATTTATTGAAAGAAAAGCTCAACATAGTGAGATGCGTACATTTAAGTCAATGATTGCAAAGCTCAAAACTTTCTGGAAAAAGAAAAAACTGCCTTGTTCTGAAATTGATGAAGAATTTTTAATTTCTTTCAAAGATTATTTGGATGCAACATTGAACGGTAGTACTCCGTTCAACTATTTCAAAAAGTTGAAAAGAATTATCAAGGAGGCTACAATTTCCAAGTATTTCAAAACAAATCCTGCTTTAAATATCAAAAACTCAAAAGGAATTTCAGCTGAAAAAGATATTCTCACATCGGAGGAAGCATTTTTATTGTCTATTACAGAGTGTTCCAACTCAAATGTTAAAAGAGCCTTTCTTTTCAGTTGCTTGACAGGTCTACGTTATTGTGATGTCAAGATACTCAAATGGAGCAATATCAATAATGAAAACATTCTTTCAATCGTTCAGGTCAAAACAAAGGAAAAGGTGGTCATGCCTCTTCACGACAATGCTATTAAGCTCTTGGGAGAAAGAGAGCAGGGGAAATCTCTTGTTTTTGATTTGCCTTCCCATACAGGTTGTCTGGGTATTTTGAAGAAATGGGTTGAAAAAGCTGAAATTGATAAACACATCACTTGGCATTGTGCCAGACACACTTTTGCTACGTCTTTGATTTTTGCAGATGTTGGAATCAATATGGTTTCATCGCTTTTAGGTCATAAGGATTTGAGGCAAACTCAAATCTATGTCAGAACCGCTGAACTTTCAAAAACCAAAGCTATCAATAAATTACCAAACATATTACCAGACTGATTATGAAAAAAGAAACTTTTGTAGAAATGATTATAGAGATAAGAGAATTACTCAGAAATCAAAAAAAGACTATGACTATTGATGATGTATGTTACTATACAGGTTATCAAAAATCATATATATATAAATTAACCAGCAAAAGAAAAATTCCGTACTGTAAAAAGGGAAAAAGTCTTTTCTTTGAAAAATCTAGAATTGATGAATGGCTTACGGAAAATAAAGTCAAAACACTTGAGGAGATAAAATCCGAAGCAAATAATCAAAAACCAAAGAAAATTTAGTAAGAAAAGAGAAAATCATTTCTCTTTTCAGAAATTGAAAATTACCATTATCAAAAGTCTCGGCAAAATTGTCTGATTTTAAATAAAAAGCGTATTAATATTCCGAAAAAAGAAATAAGAAGAGTATTAATACAAGTCAATTTTGCCGTTTGACTTTCGTTCACCTCAAAAAATAAATAAATTATGTTTGATACTAATGCTCTAACATTATATCGAAAAGACGCTGAAACACCTTGGAATACTGATGAAATTAAAAAGAACTTAATGCCTGCTGATAAATATGTCAGGGGGAATTTTAAGCCAACAGGAATGATTAGAAATATGGCAGTATTTATTAATGATGAAATGATTAAAATTGATGGAAGCATTCCCAAATATTTTAATAATAACAATATTGAAAACTTTGATTTCAGATCCTATCCAATTGCTATTATGTTATTGAGTGATGAACTAGGTGTTGATCTGAGAAATGCTCGGATAAGAAGACTTGATATTGCTGCAAATTTTGAATTGGAAAACGAAGTTTCAGATTACTTTCTTGGACTATATTATTTGAAATATTTTCAGCGGGATACGTCAAAAAGAACTACTCTGAGATTTTATTCAAATAGTGGAAGAAGAAACTTAGTTTTTTATGATAAGATAAAAGAGTTTGCTACAAAAAATAAAAAACTTATTCAGGAGGATACTTCATTTATTGATACTTTCCATAATTTGGTTAGGTATGAATTTATGATGCAATCAAATCCTTCAAAAATCTTGAAAATTCCAGACTTAAGGGTTAAAGATTTATTTGAAGCAGAAAACTGTAAAAAGGCTCTTAAATTGTGGTTTGATATGTATAATAAAATTCATAAAAAATCATTGTTAGAATATCCTGATTTAAAAGGCTTGAAAGGCTTTGAAGTTTTTATGAAGAGATATCTCATTTATGAGTTTGGTAGGGATAAGATTGAATTTTTATTAAAGAAAGGAATTGACAAGGGCTTATTGTCCTCAAGCGATAAGTCAAAAAAAATTAAGCAATTTGATAATGCATTGAACTCTGATTTGGGATTCAAATTTGATAAAAATACAATCGAAATCACTCATAAAGTTCGAATACAATATGTCGAGGGTTTGAAGCAAATTTTCAGAATGAAATAGATGTCAAAAAATAGTCAAGTAGGTAGTTGTTGAGCTACTTTGTGCTTTTTAAAAGAAATCAAGGAGAATTAAAGAAAAAATGTCAAATCCTTGAAAATCTCTTTGTTGAAACGAAACAGAGAAAGAAATTAGAAAAATTTCTATCTTTGCAATTCAAATTTTATCGGAAAATAAAAGTGTAAAACTTTTGCTTTTGTTCTGTGAATCGGCAAAATTCTTAAATGTTACAAAACGCAAACAGTTTCAGCACACTTGTCTATATGGGCAAGTGGCTTATCCTGTTTTTATGTAACATAGGCTTTGCCGAGCCTTCAGAACTAAAAGCATGTGAGAACCACTTGCTTTTCTTTTTTTTCAGAAAAGCTGTTTTGCGATAGTCTTCATCATATCATTGAAAGATTAAAACAGTAGCAATATGAAAAACAATTATGGTTTTTTCTTCCTTTTATTGATTCTGACAGCCTTTTGTCAAGGCGTAAAAGGACAAGAAACAGAAAAACTGGAACAATGGATTTTTCCAGTCAAAAACAACTTTATTTCCTTGAAATCCAAAACAAATTCAGAAGAATTTTTCAGGATTAATTACTACAAAATTTCAAATCAGTTTATCGGAACAACCCTTGAAATCGGGCTTATGAACTCAGAACCGAGTGCAAAGCTCTTTGAGATTGGGAATGATGAAATTTCATTGATTAAGACAAAAGACGGAGCTTCAATTGATTCAGGAGGGAAAGAATACAGCTTCGGGAAAAATAACATTTATTTCAAGCTCCCTACCCCAATCGGAACAACCAAATGGAGCTATGCAGATGATGATGGAACTATATATTATGGTCTGTGCTATTGGAAAGAAGGAAAACAAAAGTTCCTTGTTGTTGAGCGACAAATGTCAGGAAGACAACAATTTTCTGAAAAAACAGTTGAATACTATTCTAAGGACAAGGGATTGGTAAAACAGGAAAATATCAACATAAAAACTGGCAAAATTTCAGAATCCTATGCTGTTGAAGAATCAGGATTTGATTCTCAAACGAATATTGAGGATTTTCCTTTGTTTGGTTCTTTGGAATCAATCGAAAAAGACAAGACTTCTGAGACAAAAGAACAATCAAATACCGCTAATCAACCTCAAAACAACATATCATATCCAGACGGAACAATTCCAAAAGAATACATAGTACAGGTGTTTTTAGACAAAGGTTTGCCTTACACTGTCAAAGATACTCTCATCATCAAAAACAAACGGGGAGTAGCAGGAATACCAGCACCAAAATATTTCAAAGGAGAGCAAGGGATTTACTATGACGGAAATACAATACCTCACGGTGATTGGATGATTGATGCAAAAATAGTGAGTGTTTCCTATTTCAAACAACCCTTCTCATTTGTTCAGCAGTTGTATTATTCAGACGGAGAGGGTAATTTGAGAAAAGTTACCAATCCAAAATTCTACGTCGATATTGATTACAAACTCAATGATACATCAACCTCAAAAGATTTTGTTATGAAAGAACCAATTGATAAATCCTCAGACTTGTACAAAGAGCTAAGTCCGAAAATGCAGAAACAAGGAATTTATTTGGTAGTCAAAAAAACCAATGAGGAAAATGTGAAATCACAGAAAATTGTACGAATAAACTTTGAGGAAGAATGAAAAAGACTGCTGTAATATCAATAATTATTTTCTTCTTGTTTTCCTGTTCCAAAAGAACAACAATTCAACAGGTAGATTATGATTTGAAAGGAATGCTTGAAAACAAGGTTGAGGTTCAGAATCTTGAAATCAAAAAAATCTCTCCCTTTTCTGAAAACGGACATGAATTAGATAGCGTTTACTTTGATTGTGACCTTTTGTTTACCGATGACTTGTTTTCAGACGACTTCAAATTCAACAGGGGTATGAATGTATCTGCTCAAAACAATGTGTTTATTTATGACAAATCAAGTAGATTGGTAGGCTTGAAGTTCGGGAGAACAAAATTGATGCAAAATTAAAATTATATGGAGAGAGTCCTGTTACTAGAAAATGAAACACACAAAAGAACGGATTGCAACCTATTCATTAAATAATACTTATTGTAAAATTTTGGCTATCGCCACTTTTAAGTTACATTTGTGTGTTCAAATGTAACTTTTTTATTTATGGAAATAAATATTGCAAAATTGCTTAAAGAAGCTCGTGAGAAGCACAATCTTACACAAGAACAACTTGCTCAAAAAGTAGGAAAAAAGAGAAGTTACATTTCAAGAATTGAAAGTGAAGAAGGTAATAATATAAAAATCAAGACCCTTGCTGAGATTGTTGAAAAGGGGTTTGGTGGAAATATTAAAATTGAATTTTAATTATGAGTGTAAATATATTACAATACGAATCCGATATTTGGAAAACAGCGGATTATCTTAGAGGAGCAGGAATTAAGGAAAGTGATTTTCCGAAATACATGATGCCATTTTTTGCACTACTGATGGTAGAGAGTAGACTAATAAGGGAAGCAGCAAAACTTGAAAATGAACTTAGTAGAGAGAATATAGATGATTTTGTGGAGGTTTTTCAATTAGAAGGCTTAGGTTATAACGATTATGTTATCAGGAAAAATAAGACACTAAAAACTATTAGCCAAAATGATAAGAATTTTAATTTAGATTTCCAATTGTATTTGCGGGCTTTTGATGGAGAAACCAAAAGTTTATTAGGTGTTGAACGAGGAACGGAAGAAGAAAAATATCTGGATATTTCCGGAGTAAGCAGTCTTCTCAACAAAAAACGGATTTTGTTCGATTATGTAAAAACGTGGAGTGAGATTGATTTAACACCATTTAGTAATTCCGAGATTACAACACTTGAAGAACATATCAAAAGAAAGTGGGCAGATATATCTGCGGAAACTGCTGGAGAACAATATACACCAGATGATATTATCTCTTTGATTTCAGATATTATTGTTTCAAAAATTGAAGACAATGGGAAATTCTTAACCATTTATGACCCGACTTGCGGAGGTGGAAATTTACTCTTTGGAGTAGAAGACAGAATCAGAGAAACTTTCAGCAATAGACCTACTGCAACTTTTGGAGAAGACTGGAATGATGCCTTATACGCTTTGGCAAAGATTGAAAGCCGATTTAGAACAGACTCTACCATTAGACACGGTAACACGCTTACGGATATTAAGTTTATTGAAAAACGTTTTGATGTTATAGTTGCTAATCCGCCTTATGGTGTAGATTGGAAAGGCTACCAAAAAGACATTCAGAATGATAAAACGGAACGTTTTGTTGCTTTGCCTTCAATTTCGGATGGACAGTTTTTGTTTACCCAGCATATTTTATATCAGTTGGCAGATGATGGTATTTCCATTGTCGTCCACAATGGTTCTACACTTTTTAGCGGAGATGCTGGAAGTGGAGAAAGCAATATTCGAAAATATTTCTTTGACCAAGATTGGGTAGAAGCCATTATCCAAATGCCTACTGATGAGTTTTTCAACACGGGAATTTATACCTATTTATGGATATTTAATAAAAATAAATCTGCGGAACGGAAAGACAAAATTATCCTTATCAATGCCAGCGAACTTTATGAACCTTTGAAAAAAAGCAGAGGTAAAAAGCGCAAGCAGATGAATTTGGATAACAGAAAAGAAATTGTGGAAATCTTTACTGATTTTTCTGATAATAGTTTTGCGAGGGTTTTCGATAAATGGGAATTCTTTTACAACAAGCAGTCTATAATGCTGACGAACGTTGATGAAAACGGAAAATCAATAGAAATGCCTGTAAAAATCAATCGTTCAGGAGAAACAGTAGAAGAAAAGTCTATCAAATTGAATCCGGTAAAAATACAGTGGTCGTCAGATGATAAAACGCATAACTGGACGGAATTTGAAATTTCTGAATTTAATAAACAAAATTACAATTCGCTGGAGGAATATTTTGAAAGTGAAGTAAAAACGTTGTTGTCCGGTATTGATTATAAGGAAGGTCTATTAAAAGTTTATACTGACAAAGAAGCTTACTATTTCGACAGCGACAAAGAAACTATCATAAAAGAACAAAAAGGGAAACAAACAGAATTGGGTTGTGGTAAAATAGTGATAAAACCTGCATTGAAAAAAGCAACCAAAACCAAAGATGCGGTAATTAACGTTTCGATAGAATTAACAAAAGACTTACAGAAAGATTACGAAATAATCCCTTACAACTCTAATGAAACCGAAAACCAAAAAGGAATAGATGTCTTTATGGCAAAATATGTAACCAAGCCTTTTAACTATATAGAAAATGTGGTAGGAGTTGAGATTAACTTTAACAAAGTTTTTTACCAACCGGAACAGTTAAGGGAACTTATGGAGATAACCCAAGATTTAAAAATGCTGGAAGACGAATTGTCAAACCTTGAAAACGAGTTAGAGATATGATTGTTTTAGATAAAACTTTTCAAGATGTTTTTATAGAATCTCTACCTGCAAATTGGATGTTAAGTAGAATTAAAGACGTAGGTAAAATTTATGGTAGAATTGGTTATCGTGGATATACTACTTCTGATATAGTAGAGGAAGGCAAGGGGGCTTTATCGATAAGTCCAGGAAATATTAGTAATAATTTGTTTACATTAAAATCAAAAACTTTTATTTCTTGGGATAAATACTATGAATCTCCCGAAATTATGATTTTTCCAAAAGATATTATTTTAGTCAAAACTGGGTCTACAATTGGAAAAGTCGCATTAATACCTGATGCTGAGTATAAACTTACTTTGAATCCACAGGTTATAGTTCTGAAAAAAATTAAAATTGATAATTCATTTTTTTATTATTTCCTAACCACAGATTATATAAAATACTTATTCGAATGTTTTCAGTCTGGAGGTGCAACACCAGCAATTTCCCAAGAAAAAATAAATAATTTCGTAGTGGGATTTCCTAATGATTTTTCAGAACAAAACATTATCGCCCAATACCTCGACACCAAAACCCAAGCGATTGATAAAAAAGTTAAACTATTAGAGCAAAAAATACGGCATTACAAAGAACTTCGAAAAAGTATTATCAACAAAGCGGTAACTAAAGGTTTAGATGGGAGTACGAAAAACTGGAAGAATGTTCGTTTAAAAGATATTGGATATCTTTATAGTGGCTTATCCGGTAAAAGTGCGGATGATTTTAATCAGGATGAAAATCCAAATAGTAAAAGATTCATTCCTTTTACCAATATTGCAAACAATACATATATTGACAAAACTAATTTTGGAACTGTTGTAATGTCTGAAAATGAAAAACAAAATTGTGTAAAATCAGGAGACCTGTTTTTTCTGATGAGTTCAGAAGGTTATGAAGATATTGGAAAAACAGCGGTTTTGGGCAATGATATTGGAGAGGTTTATCTCAATAGTTTTTGTAAAGGATATAGAATAAACAATAATAAATATTTCGCTCCTTTTATCAATTATTTACTGTTGTCTGATACTTATAGAAAAAAAATGATTGTTGAAGGCAAAGGGTTTACAAGAATTAATCTTAAAATGGAAAAGGTTAATGACTTTGAAATATTTATTCCAAGCTTTAAATCGGAACAAACTGAAATTGCTCAATATTTAGACGAGAAGACCTCAACAATAGACAGAATAGTAAAAAATATAGAAACACAGATTACTACACTCAAAGAACTGCGTAAAACACTTGTCAATTATGTAGTAATGGGGAAAATAAAAGTAGTAGAAGCATAAAAGCAAAAAACGCAGAACATCTTGGCTCGCATTTTCGATTTCTTTCCCTCGAATAAGGAATTAACTATATTGAAAATGTAAATATTTTGCTTTACAAACAACAGATTATTTGATAAAAATTAAAAATGAATGAATTAGACTTACAGGACAAATACCTCATTCACTTTCTTTGTGAACGTACAGACGGTTTACAGTATAAAGAAGCCAAAGCTAATACTGTTTCTTCTCATTTTTTTATATTGGAAGATCTTAAAGCGTTTTTGTCTGAAACCACGCTTAACAAAGACAACTACAAAAAACTATTGAGAAAATTCGATAGCGAAAATGAACTTTTGGAAGTGTTTAGTAATTTTTTGGATGAGCGTATCAAATCTTCAATGAATATGGCATTGTTCATCAACAACAACAAAGCCGTAGAGTTTGAAGGTGTAAAACTGCATTTGTTCTATCCAAGCGGAAGCGAACTTTATGAGGACAAATTGTTTAATGAAAATATATTTTCCGTAGTTCAGGAATTACCCTATACGTTTAAATTTGAAGGGAAAAACTGTTTTTCTTTCCGCCCAGATTTGTCATTTTTTGTCAATGGAATTTATTTAGGTTACAGCGAACTCAAAAGCAACTGGAACAATCAAAACGCAAAGAAAAACGGAATAAAAAAAGTAGCAAAAGATTATCTGTCCGCAGTTCAGGAATATCTGAAGATAGCAGATAAAAATGATTTGTCCCAAAGTATCAGGAAAGATTTCCTGAAAATTTTTGAAAAAGCAATTCATATTACCTCAACCGATATTAACGAAACTTATATTATACGAAACATAGGAAATCATTTTGATGAAATAAAATCGGCAGATACAGAAGGAGGCGATTTCGATGATTATTTTTTAAAGGTTGGAAAAGACTTTAAAGTTTATCCACTCCGTAATCCGGAAGCAGGAAAAACACAACGTTTCGAGGAAGTTTTTAAAGCACTTTATGACAAAAAGAAGATTGAAAAAGAAATTCTGTATTACAATTTCATCGAACGGGAACTTATAAAAAAAGAAGGAAACCGTACAAAAGAATATAAGCATAACGACGGTAAACTTATCAACCCGAGACCAAAACAGAAATTCGGAACGGATAAAATTTTAGATAAAATAGATGAGTTTCTTATTCACGAAGCAGAGCCGGAATATTTTATACAAAAATTGGATGCTGAATTACAGGAAATCGGAATTGGAGAAGAGCGCAGAAAAGAACTAATTGCCAAAAGACAAAAATATCAGAATAACAAAAACGTTTATTCTCTACTCCTGCAATATTCAGCAGGATTTGGGAAAAGTAATATCATTGGCTGGACAGCCTTACAATTAAAAGATTTAAGAAAAGACGGAAAATACGTTTATGATAAAATAATGTTGGTTGTGGATAGATTGCAGTTAAGAGATCAATTGGACTCAATGTTGCACAATATGAACATCCAGAAAGGAATGTTTGCAGAAGTCTACGACAAAAAAACTTTTATCAGCGCTTTGAGCAGTGATAAAAGAATCGTGGTGGTAAACCTGCAAAAATTTTCAACCATTAATGAAGTTTTGGATGCTTCTGTCATCAAAAAACTTTCTACGCTTCGCATTGCTTTTCTCATTGACGAAATCCACCGAAGCAACAGCGGAACACAGCACGAAGAAATGATCAGTCTGTTTGATGAACTGCAAAGCAGTTTTGATAACAATGATACCTATCAAAAAAACAGAACTAAAAAAAATCTGATTGTTGGTTTTACAGCTACACCAAGCGACCATACTTTAGCGAGATTTGGGGAATTCAACAAGTATGCCGAAGCAGAAAAAATTTGGGTTCCGTTTGACAGTTACACAATGAAAGAAGCCATTGAAGATGGCTATATCCTAAATCCAATAAAAAATATTGTTCCGGTTTCTGCAAAAATGTATTTTGAAATCCCGGATAATGAGCTGGAAGGATTTGAAGAAGATTTAGGCTATTTTAAAGAAGCTATTCCTGAAAATACAGATACAGGAATTGACGAATATGGAAAGAAATATGCTATCCGAAAAAAGAAAATTTATGCTAATACAGATCGTATAGATGCTATTTCAAAATTCATTGTAGAACGATTAGTAACAGCTGTCTATACCAAAATTAGAGGAACAGCAAAAGCAATGTTGGCAGTTTCATCTATTCCAATCGCTATAAAATATAAAAAGAGAATAGAAAAGTATTTTGAAACAATAACAGCAGATAAAAAGTACGAAAAATATAAGGACGCTCCTGTTTATATCGTGTATTCTGATAGCCAAGACCAACCAAATAGCAATACACTTAATAATGGACTAAGTGAAAAATCTGTTTTACAAAATTTCAAACTTGCTAAGAATGGAATTATTATAGTTGTGGATAAATTGCAGACAGGATATGATGAACCAAAACTTCATACTTTATTTTTAGACAAAGAAATCAGAGGTATTAATGCCATTCAAACTATTTCCAGAGTAAATAGAACTACGAAAAACAAAATTGATTGTAAAATAGTTGATTTTTCTTACAAAAATATCAATGTAAAAAATATTAAAGAGGCATTTGAGCACTTTAGCAATGTTGTTGTATCTGACTTTGATCCGATTGGTGATGAAGGGAAGTTAAATGTTTTTTATAACGAGCTTTGTCAGAATCTTCTTTTTACAAATCATTTTTCAGATTTTGTGAAATATAAAAATGATGATTTAGGAATTGATACGATTTTAGATATTGAGGAAGGATTTGAAAACTATATATTAAAATCTTCGACAGAGGCAAAACTACTTCGGGAAAGGATAAATAAATATTTCAAAATTCTTAATACTATTGAGTTTGTAATTGAATTTGATCAACGTTTCAAAGAGCCATTCTTCTTAGAATTTTGGAGAAAATTTAATACTATTTTCAGGCAAATCAATAAACCTGATGAAATTATTGATGATGTAGAAATATATTTTGATAATAAAATTGGGATTATTGCTCCGAAAGATTATATAGAAAAGCCAAGTAAGCCAATAACTTCAGGAACAAAAGGTGATGGAGATACTCATAAATATAAATATAATATTCTTAAGGTAATCGAAAAGAGAAATCAAGAAGAAGAGGAAATTGCAGAACTAATTGAAAATTTTCAGAAGCAAATTGATATTTTCTTTGATTATATTAAAGGAGATAATATGGGACTACGTTTGATTGCTAAGATAAACGATGATGGATTAGCCTTTTCTCAAGAAGAAATCTATAATGATTTTGCTAAGATTTATCGTAAATATACAGTTTTGAATAAGGGCTTGGATGATTTCTTCAAAAGAGAGACAAAAGATATTTTACCCCAAATTTGTGATGATTTTGAAAAAACTTTGAAAACTAATAATTAGACATGGCAGTTCCAGATTTTCAAACAATAATGTATCCATTCCTGGATGTTATTAAAGACGGTCAAATATATTCATTAGACCAAATGGTTGAGATGTTATCGGTTCACTTTAGTCTCAATTCAGATGATTTGAGAGAGAGAATTCCAAGTGGGAAACAACCTCTTTTAGGAACAGAGTAGGTTGGAGCCGCAGTTACTTGGATAAAGCAGGATTGATTATTACCCCGTCCAGAGGACATTATCAAATAACAGAATTAGGTAAACAAGCATTGAATGATGTTACTTTAAACTATATAAATATTGCTTTTTTACGCAGATTTGAGGCATTCCAACAATGGGAATCAACTTTTAATAGTGAAGCTTCTAATGATCCAACAGGTAGTAGTGTTATTGAAGAAATACAATCAGAAACACCAGATGTAATAATAGGTAAAGCGACAGAAAATTTACATAAGTCTTTAAAATATGAGCTTTTACAACTACTCAAAAGTAAAACACCTGATTTCTTTGAGCGTTTTGTTGTTGAATTGTTAGCAAAAATGGGATATGGAGGGGTAGATGCATCTAATTTTGAAGTAGTGGGGCAATCTAATGATGGTGGTATTGATGGAATAATTTATCAAGATCATCTTAGGATTGAAAAAATTTACGTTCAGGCTAAAAAATGGGATAGTACTAAGGTAGCTCCAAAGGATATAAGGGATTTCATTGGTGCCTTAAATTTGAAAGGCACTACGAAAGGAGTATTTATTACTACTTCTACTTTTACTAGTGAAGCTTTGAATGCAGCTAATCAAAATCCACACAATAAAATTGTATTAATTGATTCAGACAGGCTTTTGGAACTTGCTATTCAGTTTAATGTTGGAGTTCAAACAAAGAAGATTATTGAGATCAAAGAAATTGATAGTGATTTTTTTGAAGATTAATTTCTTTTTCTTTTAATTATAATTAGCCTCGTATTACGGGGCTTTTTCGATTGACGGTAACAATTTTAAATAATTAGTTTTTAAAGCTTAAAATGCTAGAACTAATAACAATAACTAAACGAATAATCTTTCCGAAAATGGGACGATTAATTAATATTTTAACCGAAATTAACTGAAAGATTTCTAAGTCGAATATATGACAAAAGGAAAAGAAAGGAAAGAGAAAATTTTAGAAATCAAAAAAGATTTTGGAAATTCGCTTTGTACAAGATCGTGTAAGAGAGATTTCGGAAAATCGGAAGAATTTCGTAAGGATTCAAAACAAAAAAAACTCTGATACTTGTATTTATCAGAGTTTTTTGATTGTTGTTAAGTAGCCCGTAGGGGAATCGAACCCCTCTTACCAGAATGAAAATCTGAGGTCCTAACCGATAGACGAACGGGCCAGCTATCTTCCACTTTTTAAAGTGTGTTAGTTTTTGTTTTTATAAGTATCAACTCTTATTAATTACCAGGTTAGAGTAGTAATTAAGTTTTTGTAGCCCGTAGGGGAATCGAACCCCTCTTACCAGAATGAAAATCTGAGGTCCTAACCGATAGACGAACGGGCCAACTATACTTATTAAGCTAGTTTGTTAACGTGCTTAGTTAATTTGCTTTTTAAGTTAGCAGCTTTGTTTTTGTGGATAATGTTTTTCTTAGCTAATTTATCCAACAAAGCGATAACTTTTGGCAATTGCTCTGTAGCAGCAGCTTTGTTTTCTTCACTTCTTAACACCTTCATTGCTGTTCTAGCAGTCTTGTGGTAGTATCTGTTACGAAGTCTTCTTACTTCGTTTTGTCTAATTCTTTTTAATGCTGATTTATGATTTGCCATATCGTTCAAATGTGAGTGCAAAAGTAAAAACTTTTTTTTTATCTGCCAAATTTATCTTTAAAAATTTTTAATTTTCTTCTGATAAATATTTTCGGAGTTTTCCTATTGCCTGTTCTATTTTAATATTCTCTTCTTCTCTTTCTAATTTTTTGATGGTTGCCATAAGCATGGCCATCGCGTTGTTCCATTCTCCAGTGGTATTGGTGAAGGTAAGTCCGTCAATCGTTACTGCAAAATCGACTCTTTCTTCTGTCCTGTAAAGTCTGAAACTTATTTCATCATCATTGCCTGTAATCCCGTCTTCATTGATTCTTAAATCGTAACTTTTTGGGTTAGAGTGGATTTTTTTGAAAAGCATTTTAGCTTCCTGTATTTTTAAATCCGGCATGATATACATTTGTGGCTTTTATAAGAATAATTCATTCTCCTTTAAAGCGGTGCAAAGATAATATTTTTTTCTTTTCAATGAAATATATACTTGATATTTGAGGTAGTTTTTTTGTAATCCATTCACTTTCAGAATGGATTTTTCTATCACACTAATTAAACAATTTCAATATGATTGTCCCATATTAATATGCAACTTCAAATATAAATCAATAATATAAAAATAAGATACTTATTGCGCTTCTATTCAATTAGCTTTTAGAAATTCTTATTTAATCCAAAAATTATATGTATTGGTAAAATTTTTTGGGTATATAAGCTCTCACTGATATTTGTGATTGAATACCTTTGAATGCTATTTGAGTTTAAAAGGTTATTTCCTTGTAAAAATAGGTTCAGATTATATTTTTTTATCGCATAATTGACTTTAATATCTAAAAACTGTGTGATCTTTTGATTGGTCTTTCCAAATTTATAATACTCTAAATAACTTTCTATTCTTAATTGGGTGTTGATAGTAAAATAAAGGTTTAAAAAACCTTTTTGATCTGTGTATTTGTTAGTATTTATATCGGAGTTTATTTTGTTGAAAATCCATTCATATCCAAGCTCATAATTAATAAAATCAGTCCATCCTGATTTCATTTCAAAACCTATATTGATGTTGGAAAATTGCGTTCTTATTAATGGCTGATTATTGATGCTGTTTTCATAATCCGAATGCATATAAGAACCCAAAAGACTTATTCTTGATTTGATAATTTTAATATATTTTCTTAACTCCAAATTAGAAGAAAGTGTTTTGTTATTTTTTTCAAAAATATTTTGATTAAATGTATAATTGGGGTTTACTATCATATTGTTGGAAATATATTTTCCACTTGTAGAATAATTGGTACTAAAGTTTAAATATTCCGAAAGCAAGTCTCCTAAGCTATAAGAAAGTCCGAAACTGCTATTAGGAAATATTTGGAAGCCTGTATTACTTTGTTTAAAAGTTCTGTTTCCCTGATATATGTAATTTATATAGATCTCATTAATAGAGATGCTGCTAAATCTTTTTCCCGCAAAAAGATTGAAATTTCCCGTTTTCTTATTTTCATATCCTATATTGAAGTTGGGAGAAAAATAAAATCCGGTATTTTTATCACTATTTAAGTCTGATGAAATTAACTGGTTTAATAATGTCAGCCCATAATTCCATTTTTCTGATTTATTTTGGTATTTAATCTGTGTAAAAAAATTATTTTGAATATAATCAACTTTATTGATGAAGTTAATCTTATCAAAGTTTACTGCTTGATTATTTTGGTTATACAGGAAAATATTCGAGTGCAAAAGATCTTTTCTAAATTCATCACCCAATTGAACTTCCAGTGTATGTTCTTCTGCATATTTTTTTAGATAAGAAAACTTAGCACCTCCGAAATTCATTTCTGAGTCAATAGTCTGATTGATTTTTTTTGCTTCTGGATTATTAATCAGATACTCAAAAACATTATTTTCATCCGTAAAATTATATGGCCTGTTTTGATATAAATACTTTGCTACAGCAACAAACGCCCTTGAAGAATCTATTTTTTTTGTGTAAACGAATTTGTTTTCATTTGCAAAAAGTCTGTTATTTCCATTTTGATTATTGGGTTGCTCATTGAAAATAAATGTATTGTTATTATTTTCTTTGAGCGAAGAAATTTTATTGTAAAATTCAATAGTAGAGTTGTTTTTAAAATCTTTTGTAAGTTCTAATTTTCCGACAAGGTTTCTATTGGACTGTTTCCATGTTTTGTTTTCCCTATTGATGAAATTTAAGCCGTCATAATTGAATTTGTAATAACTATCAATATAATTCTTGTTTTCGGTTTGATTAAAAATGGTTACAAATTTTAACTTCCAGTCATTTTTGAAATTATAGATGTAATTCAGAGAAGTCAATTTATCATTATTAAAATTAGTCCTTTTGTCCTCAAACTGGAAATTCTTTTGATGTAGATTAACAACAAATAATGTATTGATATTATTTCCAACATTTTCTACATTGTTCTCTGAACTTGGGTTAATGAGATATTCGACACCTTTCATTTCATTCAATCCCAGATTATTTCCATTGGCAAGTAGGTAAACTTTCCTTCTTTTAGAAAAATTCATGAAGTTAAATTTGGCTTGATACATTTTTTCAATATAGCTTGTAGAAGCCAGTAAAACATTACCAAACCATTTGCTTTTAGCATCTTCTTTAAGGGTGAGGTTAATAGCAATACTTTCGGAATTTTCTATACTTTTAAGCAGTTTGTTTTTAGAGTAATTCTTCAATACCTGAATTTTATCCAAAGGTTGAGAAGGCATATTTTGGGTAAGCGTTTGATATCCTCTTTCAAAAAGATCATCGTTTTCTATCATAACCCTATCTACTTCTTTATTTCCGAATTTTATTTTTCCGTCACTTTGAACGGTAATGCCGGGTAATTTTTTTAATAGTTCTTCTACATTCTGTTCTATTCCGTTGGAAAAACTTTGCGCTTTAAATTCTATTGTATCTTTTTTTATCCTGATAGGAGTAGTTCGGGTAATTACAACTTCTTTTATTTCTTTTGTATTATCAGCATCTAATTCTATAATTTTAAGGTCAATATTTGACCTTCTTTTAATAAAAGAAACAGGAATCTTTTTCATTATATATCCCATTGCGGAAATCTGCAATGTAAATGCCCCAAAAATATCTGTATTTAATAAAAAACTCCCGTCCTCATTGCTGAAGACGAAAGTTATAATGTTCCCTTGCAAATCCGTGAGAATCACATTTGCTTTTAAAATGGGTTGTTTATTTTCTGATAATACGAAACCCTTTATTTCTGTTTGTGCAGAAATTTTGAGAAATAATATTAAAAATAATAAACATAAATGTTTCATCAAGGTTTTTTAGACTCTTCCCATTCAAACTCTGTTTCATTTAAATTATATCTTATTGGCCTTGGGTTTTTAAGTATAGTACCTTTAGGTAATGAAGATAAAGCCTTGTCTCGAATAGATGATAAAGACTCATTTTCTAATCTTATATAATCTTTATAGGATATTACCAAGGATAAATCATTGTATGATTTCTTGATCTTTTCGGGAACTAAAAATAAACCATTCAAGACAATTCTTGTTGCTTCAAAAATGAATAGTCTATGTCTTTCCTCCACTTTCAAAATTAACCCGGGCAAACCGAAAAATTTCCACGGGCCTTCTGATAATGGTATATCTAAAGTATACCAAACCTTATAATCTCGCCCTCTAAATTTTACACTTGCTAATTTACAAGTATATCCTAAAATTTTTTCTTCACCATCAATAAATTTATAATTATTTTTGATTTCATCTTTAATGAATTTTTCCTCTAATGGTGGAGGTTTAGGGATATAAGTGTAAGAGTATATATTATCTTCATTTTGCCTTTTGTATATACTTCTACGTGTATTACTAGATTTATATTCGTTATCAGAATAAAAATCTTCATAACTTTTGTAGTTTTTCTGAGGCGGCATGACATAATAACTTTCTTTGTCATTTACCAAAAGATAATGTGAAAAGTTAAAAACCTTATCACCGCCATCTTGTAAGTATTGATATTCTACCAATGTGTTTTGAGAATATCCTAAAAACAAAAGAAAATGAACAAATAGATATGCCAGCTTCATTATAATTTATTTAATTAGAGTAATAATTATGGAACCATCTTCCTCATCACCAAGACATGGTCCAGGCCCTTCATCGATCGTCGCATCATAAACCCAATCTTCAATTATAATACGAACTTTAGTGACATGATAACAGTCAAATAGTGCAATTTGTTTTTCTTCATCATTGTTAGTTGATGCAATTTTTTTTTCACTAATGTTATCTCTGAGATCTTTTTTTTCTGCAAGTGCATTTTTTTTAACTTCTTTTTCAATGCCCGTGTTTGCTAATGCAATTCCTGGAACGGTAACTGTTAAAAACAGTCCTAAAATAATTTTTCTCATAAAATTTAGTATTTTTTTAATTTCCTATTTTTTTTGTTAAAAAGATTAGCATAGACATTTTAACTTTCCTTTCGGGGGCAGGTTTTCGGATTCTTCCTACCTTTCTATATTGCGCAATATATATATTCTTTTAAGGATTTGTCCCTATAAACAAATCTTAATTAATTATCAAATATATCTAAATAGCTGTTCTGAAAGTAGAAGGAGCCATTTGTGTTTTATTATCGGATTTCAAATTTAAAAATTTTTTTCATTTGAGAATGAAATATTTTAAATATTTATATATTCTTAGTTTTGAATGATTAACGCCAAAAGCTTGACATGGTGATAAATACTTAAAAGATGGATTGGTAGCATTATATTTTTTCCATTTCAAATTTTAAATTAGGACAAAAAATGCTTTATATAACTTCGTGCTACTTTACATTTCTAAAAATAAAAATCCCTAATAAACATTGTTTAAAAGGGATTTTTAGTTAATCTTGTGTAAAGAGCTATGTTTAGCTTTTTTCGTAGCCTATAGGGGAATCGAACCCCTGTTGCAAGAATGAAAATCTTGAGTCCTGACCACTAGACGAATAGGCCAAATTTTGAGGTTGCAAAAGTACTCATTAACTTTTTAACTTCAAAATTATATTGCTTTATTTAGCTACTTTTTGAATGACCGTATTCTTAATGCCTTTAGCTTCAAGATCTTTCTGAAGTTTCACTGCATCTTCCAAAGTCTGCACTTTTCCATAGGTGTAATAGAAAACACCGTTTTCCTTATTTCTTTCCACATCTTTAAGATTCTGCAGAATAAATGAATTTCCGTTCAGTTTATCACCTGAATACACCTCAACCGTATAATAACCGGTATTCAGTTTCTGGTTGGGCATGAAACCTACCGCATACGCATTCCGGAATCCGGCATCTTTAGCGGTTTTAATATTTATATCTCGCACTGACGCAAGATTTGTAACGCCATAGTAATATTTATACTGTCCGTTTTCTTTAATAGGAAGGATGTAATTTAACCCTTTTAATGCAGGATCGCCATCGTTATATTTTGTTGGTGAAGTTAGAAGTAAAATCCTGAAGTCATTTTTTAATGCAACTTCCGCCGGTTTTTCCGGTTCCGGTTTCTTCGCTGATCCGGCATATCCGGATTTACGGTCTATCGCTTTTTTATAATCGATAACCGCTTTATAAATACTTTCGGCAATTTCACTCTGTCCCTTATCTGAAGCCAGGTAATGACTTTCTTCCGGATGATTAATGAATCCTGTCTCAATCAGTACGGAAGGCATCGCATTCATACGGAGAACGTGCAGGTTTTTTTGAAAAACACCACGGGAAGTTCTTTTGTCTTTATTAACGAAATTGTCTTCTACAAGACCTCCCAGAAGAAGACTGGATTCCAGATATTTGCTTTGCTGAAGTTTCAGAGCTATAAGGGATTCCGGTGAACTCGGGTCATAAGAGCCGAAGGTCTGTTTATCTTTTTCATCCAGGAAAATCACGTCGTTTTCTCTTTTGGCAACTTCAAGGTTCGTATCATTTTGGTCCGGCCCCTGTACAAAAGTTTCTGTTCCGTACGCAGTAGGTCTTTTTGAAGAATTACAGTGTATGGATATAAAAAGATCCGCTTTGCTTCTGTTGGCAAGGTTGGTTCTGTCTGAAAGAGAAGGGTACTCATCTATTTTCCGGGTGTAGATTACTTTAAAATCCTTATTTTTTTCGAGCATTGCTCCCAATTTTAATGTAATGGCAAGCGTAACATCTTTTTCTGCAATCCTGCCTATATCATCATAGGTTCTGTTGGCTCCGTGGTCACTTCCCCCGTGTCCAGCGTCGAGAACGATGGTGAATTTCTTTTGCGAAAAAATAAGGTTGATCGAAAGAAGAAGGAGAAATGATAAAATTATTTTAAAATTTACTTTGTGCATCCTACAGTTTTAAAAATTATATTAATTTTGAGCCTTAATTGTATATAAATAAATATTACACATAAATTGGCCAAAACCGTCTCCAAAAATATATTACAAATTTTAATTATCCTAATTTTTAACAATTTTTTAGCACAGCAAGCTCCCGAAAAATTGACTAAAAATACGGTTAATGATACTATTCCCAAACAAGATACCATTGTTTTCAAAAAAGAACCGCTCGAAAGCGTTCTTCAGACTAAAGCAGACTATAACCGCAGGGACTTTCAGAAAAAAATGATTTATCTGAATAAAAACGCCCAGGTAAAATATCAGGATGTTCAGATTGATGCAGATTATATTTCTATTGATGAAGAAAAGAGCCTGATGTATGCGCGAGGAAAACAGGATTCTTTAGGGAGGTATATTGAGCCGGCTGTCATTACGCAGGCTGGTAAAAAATACGAAACCGACGAATTTCAGTACAATACAAAAACAAAAAAGGCGATTGCGTTTAATGCCAGAACCGAAGAAAGTGAAGGGGTTATTGTAGCTGAAAAAACAAAAAAATACAACGATTCGGTTTTCGCCATGCGACGTGCCGATTATACAACCGATGATTATTTCATTAAAAAGAAAGATACCACAGCAGATTATTTTCTGCGTGCATCCAACATCAAGCTGATTAAAACAAAAAATAAATCTTCCATCATCTCCGGACCGATTCAGATGTATATTGAGCAGGTTCCCACTCCGCTCATCATGCCTTTTGCCATTTTACCGTTTTCAGACAAAAGATCTGCTGGTATTTTGATTCCGAGTTTCGGGGAAAGACAGGATGTGGGTTTCTTTCTGAATGGCTTGGGATATTACCAGCCGATAGGGGAGCATTTTGATCTTAAAATTTTGGCGGATCTTTATACAAAGGGAAGCTGGAACCTTCGTCCTGAGATGAATTATGTCAAGAAGTACAGATATTCCGGAAATTTCTCTGCAGATATAGGAACCGCAGTACGAGGAATTAAGGGATTGGATGATTACGGAAAAACAAGCACCTACAGAATTGCTTGGAGACATACACAAGATACAAAAGCAAATCCGTTTCTTAATTTTTCGGCTTCAGTAGATATTGTCAGCACAAAATTTTACAACAATACCCTGAATAATAATTATATTTTAAATCAGAATGTATTAAATACTCAGCAAAACTCAACAGTAACAATTACTAAAAGGTTTCTGAGATTACCGGCAACCATTACAGGGACGGCGTCTTATTCCCAAAACTTCGCTACGGGACTGTCAGATCTCCGCCTTCCGCAAATGAACGTAGCCATCAATCAGTTTTATCTTTTCAAATCAAAAACGGGAACAAGAACAGGTCTGCTCGAAAATATTACGGTGAATACAGGACTTAATCTTACCAACTTTGTGCAGACTGATGAAGGAGAACTTTTCACCGCCGCAATGTGGGAAAAAATGCAGACCGGATTGAAAAATAACATAGCCTTGGGAACCAATACAACCATTGCGAAATATTTTACATTCAGTTTGGGAGCCAACATTGATAACGCTTTAACTACTAAAACCGTTAGAAAATATTATGACCCCATAACAAACAAGGCGGTAACGGCAACTGATAAAGGCGTAGCAGGATATTCTACATTTTCAACCACAGCAAGTATTCAGACGACTTTATACGGACAGGCAAATTTTAAAAAAGGTGCTGCAATTGAAGCGATCAGACACATGATTACACCAAGCATCGGGTTTACTTATTCTCCTGATTTTGGAGGCGCAGGTTTTGGATATTATAGAAACTATTATGACGTTAATGGGGCTTTAACACCTTATTCTATCTTTGAAGGCGGCATTGTAGGAACTCCGAGCAGCGGAATGGTGGGTGCACTCGGATTCAATATAGGAAACAATGTTGAAATGAAGGTGAGGTCTAAAAAAGATTCTACAGGAATAAAGAAAATTAAGATTTTTGAATCTTTAAACCTTTCCGGAAATTACAATTTCGCAGCGAAAGATCATCCTTTTTCAATTATAACAATCAATGGTCAGTCCTCATTTTTTGATAATAAATTAAGTTTAAATACAAGTTTATCACTAGATCCGTATAAAATCATTTATCTTCCAGGTCAGGACACGGGAATCAGAACTGAAGAACTGGGTGGCTTTAGTGTTCAGGGCTTTAATGTGCAGCTCTCATATCCTTTAAGCAGTGAGTTATTTGGGGAGAAAATAGATTATTCCAAAAAGTATCAAACTAAAGGCGAAGTGAGAAATGAAAACTATTATTTTGACGATGATAATTATGCGCATTTTGATCAGGCATGGACACTGAATGTAAATGCCAATTATGCCTATACAAAAAGCTATGCATCCAGAACGCCTACAAGGCTGGCTTCAGTAGGTCTTGACGGGAGCATTAAGCTTACCCCTTTTTGGAACATCAATGCTAGCACACATTATGATATGGTAACTAAACAATTAGCATATACAAGAATAGGTTTTGCGAGGGATCAGCGGAGTTTTACCATCAATTTTAACTGGGTACCTTTCGGGCAATATAAAGTGTATGATTTCTTTATTGGGATAAAAGCCAACATCTTAAGTGATGCTCTGAAGTATAAAGACAGAAGTTTTACCCAGCCGAATGCACCATTCTAGCATTAGATTTGATATTTGATTATAGAAATAGAATATAAATTTTATATTTGCACCCAAAATAAATTCTAATGAAAAAAATAATCAACACTGTAAATGCTCCTGCAGCAATCGGACCTTATTCACAAGCCAATATGGCAAACGGAGTTTTATACATTTCCGGTCAGATTCCTGTAGATCCTGCAACAGGTAAATTGGTGGAAGGAATTGAAAAGGAAACACATCAGGTAATGAAAAATCTTGAAGCCATTCTTACGGAAGCAGGAATGACCTTTAAAAATGTGGTGAAGGCTACCATTTTCCTTAAAAGTATGGATGATTTTGCAGTAATGAATGATATTTATGCGTCTTATCTTGATGCGGAAAGCTTCCCGGCGCGTGAAACAGTACAGGTTTCTTGCCTGCCGAAAAATGTGGATATCGAAATTTCTATGATTGCTCATCAGGATTAATGAATTTTTTAAGAAATACAATTGCGGTTATTGTTGGCCTGGGAATTGCCGGGCTCATCGTTACTCTTGGAATAAGAGTATTTCCGCAATGGGTTACTTTCGATGCTTTTGCTCCTTTTGAGCATTGGGAAAGATTTCTTCAAAGCATGCAGCATAATGATGCATTCTTTGGCTTTCTTTTGTTTATTTCTGGATTAGGAACAACAATTGGAGGTGTGGCAACAGCGATTATTGTTAAATATGCCAAAGTAGCTTATGCAATCCTTATCGGTTTTATTATGCTTTTCTTCGCTATGCTGGATATTATCATTTTCCCATATCATCCCACCTTTTATAAAATTTCTATTTTCTTAACTTTTTTTCCTTTCTCCTGGATAGGAGGTAAGATTGTGGAAATTATTTATGAACGTAAAAATAAAAAAAGGATTTCCGAAAAGGTAAATCAATCATAAAAAAACGCTGCATATTGCAGCGTTTTTTATTGATTTGAAAATATTTACTAAGGCATTTTAAAACCTCTTGTATAAATTTGTCCGTAAGCATCCACAAACTTTACCGATACATTTCCTGAATATTTATCAAGAATCTTTTCTACATCTTTTTGTGAATTTACAGGCTTGCCATTAATTTCGATTACAATATAATTATCTACAATCCCTATTTTGGCAATCTCACTTCCTTCTGTTACATTCTTTGCAACCACACCGCTGTTCAATCCGTAATCTGTTTTGAATCTTTCGCTCAACGGATCAAACTCGGCTCCGATTTTTTCAGTAACGCTAAGATCTGCTTTCGTTCTTGTTGAGGTTCCTCCTTTTTGGTCTTTTAGTGTAACAGTAGTTAAATTTTCTTTACCGTTTCTCAAATACGTTACCGCAACTTTATCACCAGGACGTTTGCTTCCGATAGCGATGGATAAGTCGGCAAAATCGGTTACAGCAGTATTGTCGATTTTAGTAATTACATCTCCTACTTTCAATCCCGCGTCTTCCGCGCCGCTATTATCCCCAAAACCGGTAACATAGACTCCTGAACCAGATTTGATGTTGGTTTTTTTCTCTTTGTTATAAGCCGCTACCTGCATATCATTAGATAGATCTAAAGACTGTACTCCAAGGAAACCTCTTTGTACAATACCAAATTTCTTGATATCTTCAACAATTTTTCTGGCTAAATTGGCTGGAACGGCGAAACCATAACCCTGATAATATCCTGTTGTAGACTGGATCGCAGAGTTGATTCCGATAAGATCTCCATTCGTGTTTACCAAAGCACCTCCTGAGTTTCCGGGATTGATGGCTGCATCAGTCTGAATAAAGCTTTCGATAGGATTGGCTGCTTTACCTTGTGAGCTTAAAATCCCAATCCCTCTTCCTTTTGCTGAAACAATACCAGCAGTTACGGTAGAATTTAGTCCAAGCGGATTTCCTACGGCGAGTACCCATTGTCCAACTTCGATATTGTCAGAATTTGCAAAATTCAGATACGGAAGTCCTTTTTCTTCGATTTTCAGTAAGGAAATATCAGTATTCGGGTCAGTACCTACTAAAGTGGCAATGTATGATTTTTTGTTGCTTAAAACTACCTCTAATTTGTTAGCGCCTGCCACAACGTGGTTGTTTGAAATAATGTAGCCATCAGGAGAAATAATAACCCCGGAACCCATGCCTGAAGGCATATTGTCCGGAGCCTGCTGCTGTCGCTGTCTTTGCTGTCCTCTACCTCCAAACGGATCTCCAAAGAAGAAATCAAAAAGATCCTGCTCAGAAGCACGATTGGCGCTTCTGGACTGGTAATTTTTAATGGTAACTACGGCAGGAACGGTCGTCTTTGCTGCTTTTACAAAATCTTCGCCTACCGCTCCGGAATTCATTCCTGCAAAGGTAACGTCAGAAGCAGATTTGGTAAAATATGACTGGTCTGCAGCGTTGGAATCATGATTGAAATATTGTAAGGTTCCAACAGTAGTAGCTCCTGAAATAACGCCTACTACGGCAAACGGTAATAGCTTTTTTAAAGTACTCTTCATTATAATATATCTTTCTTATTTATTAAATTATTATTGTGAAATTTTCGTTTTATTGTGAACAAATTTAATGCTAAATAGGTATGTTGTAAATGTGTAATGTTTCAATTTTAACTAAAATTTAACAACAATTGTAATAATTTATGTAGTATCTCGTAAATTCCGAATCTTCATTAACGAAGATTAAAAAAAACTTAATGACATTCTGACATATTGATGTCTTTATTGTCACAAAGTTAAACTTCCAACAAGATGTTATAGCACCAAAATGATACCATAGTCTTTTTTTATCTGATATAGTTATGTTTTCAGATATTTTAAAAATAATTATCTTTGCAAAAATTTTCTCACTTAAAACGTTTATAGCATGCAACTGTACAACACCTTAAGCGCAGAAGAAAGAGCTCGACTTATAGATGAGGCCGGAAAAGAGCGCCTTACATTATCTTTCTATGCGTATGCCAAAATTGAAGATCCCAAAAAATTTCGCGGCGATTTATTTATAGCCTGGAATGCGATTGATGCTCTTGGCCGTATTTATGTTGCGCATGAAGGAATCAATGCTCAGATGAGTGTTCCTGCGGACCATTTTGAGGTATTTCGCGAAACGCTTGAGGCTTATGATTTCATGAGAGGTATTCGCCTTAATGTAGCGGTTGAACAGGATAATCATTCATTTTTAAAATTAACGATCAAAGTACGGAATAAAATCGTTGCCGATGGCCTGAACGATGAAACTTTTGACGTTACCAACAAAGGCATTCATTTAAAAGCAAAAGAATTTAATGATTTGCTTGAAGATCCGAATACGATTGTTGTAGATTTCAGAAATCACTACGAAAGTGAAGTAGGGCATTTTGAAGGTGCCATTACACCTGATGTTGAAAATTTCAGGGAAAGCCTGCCTGTCATTAACGAGCAATTACAGGATTTTAAAGAAGATAAAAATCTTTTGATGTACTGTACCGGAGGAATTCGTTGTGAAAAAGCGAGTGCTTATTTCAAACATCAGGGTTTCAAAAATGTATTCCAGCTGGAGGGTGGAATCATTGAATATACCCGCCAGATCAAAGACGAAGGAATTCAGAGTAAATTTATCGGTAAAAACTTTGTATTTGATCACAGGTTGGGCGAAAGAATTACCGACGATATTATCGCACAATGCCATCAGTGCGGAAAACCATGTGACAACCATACCAACTGTGCCAATGATGCTTGTCATTTACTGTTTATCCAGTGTGATGAATGTAAGGAAGCTATGGAAAACTGCTGTTCAACGGAATGTCAGGAAACCATTCATTTACCATGGGAAGAGCAGGTAAAATTGAGAAAAGGTCTTCAGGTGGGCAATAAAGTATTCAGAAAAGGAAAATCTGAAGCGTTGAAATTCAAAAAGTCAGGTGATTTGCCGAATAAGCCATTGGCAAAAGCTGCAAAACCCGAAACGAAAGATATCCGCCAGAAAATCAGAGTTAAAAAAACATTAATCGGAAAAGCAGAGCATTATTATTCAAAATCTAAAATTGCTCAGTTTTTAATTGAAAATAACGGACTTTCCGTAGGAGATAAAATTTTGATTTCAGGACCGACAACGGGCGACCAAGAGGTGACGATAACACAGATTTTTGTAAACGGAAGCTTTAGCGATGTAGCAAAAACAGGTGATCAAATTACTTTTGAACTGCCTTTCAGAGTTCGTCTTTCTGATAAATTGTATAAGATTAGTGAGTGATATTTTAAGGCATTAAAACTCCGTAGGAGTTTTATCTGTGTAGAACAATAATTTCGAAAATAATTACAATGGCGCTCCGTAGGAGCGCTATCTTTTTATAAATTTAGACATGAAAAAGTCTGACCTCCGAAAAAAGTACCTGGAAAAAAGAGAATCTTTGTCCGACGAAGAAATTTTTCAGCACTCTGAAAATATTTTCAGGAATTTTATTGAATATTTTAAACCTTTAGCACAACAAAAGGTACATATTTTTATTCCCAGTCATAAATTTAAAGAAGTTAATACCGGGCTGTTTACAGATTATTTTTTTAGCCGCAATATCAAAGTCTTCGTCCCTAAAATAGTTGATACAAAGCTGATTGCTGTAGAAATATTTGCAGATTCAAAATTTGAACTTAATAACTGGGGGATTTCAGAGCCCGTTTCCAATGAAGATTCAGGGGTTTTGGATTTTGATTACATTATAACACCATTGCTGTATTGCGATAAATTCGGTAATCGAATAGGTTATGGTAAAGGCTTTTATGATGGGTTTTTCGAAAGTGTTTCTAAAGAATCAAAAAAAATCGGAGTCAATTATTTTAACCCCGATGAAAATATCGATGATGTCTGGGAAGGAGATATTCCTTTAGATTATCTGGTAACTCCCATAGACGTGCTGTCTTTCTTTAATAAAGGATTGGAATAGAAATTCAGAAAGAAAAATTTGAATTCTTTTTTTGTGTTTGGGGTAGAAACAAGTATGTACTGAGCATTTTTCTCAAAAGTACCCAATGTTTTATTCTTATTGTCGAAGTATTCCACACTGAATTTCGCAAAGTCCAATGTGTCCTGGTTATGAAGATCTTTATAGACTTCCAGATTATTTACTTTAACGGCTTTTACTTTCAGGCTATCCAACTCATGAAACAAATTTTTGAAAGTCAGGCTGTCTGGTTTATGAAAGTAGCTCTGCATTTGTGAATAGATCACTGTGTCGATTTCTGTATTTCTGTTTCCAGATAAATAAAGTGTAGAAAGGTCTAAAAGCTCCTGAACCTTCTGTTTGGTAATATAGTTAATCGCCTGTGCGCTGTCCATTTGTACAGCAGGATAAGTTTTGGTGTTGTTACTGTTTCTAAGCTTATCTAAGTCACTTATTTCTGTCTTTTTGTTGTTACAGGAAACAAATGAAACAAGCAATACTGTAAAAATTAAAAAGTTATTTATTCTTTTCATCTGTTGCAATTTTAAATTTGATGGAGATGATTTTTCCGTTGTTATCTTTTTTCATTTCAATTACACTTAAATTTTTCAGGGATGTAGTTGGTGTGGTTACCAGTGTAATGTATTTTTGTTTATCCAGTCTTTCAATTCCGTAGATATTATTATCATAAATCTGGTAAATAACAGCGTTTTTGCTGATTAAGCTTTCCAGCTGGTTTCTTTTTCTTTTAAGCTCTTCCGGGTCGCCATTTGCGTCTTTGATAGAAAAATAATACGCCGCCATCTTATAATCATCCGGTTTCAATTCTATGATTTCCTCATCGGGTGCATTCTCAAGGCTTCTGTTGACTTCCAGGTATTCGTAGAATGGTGAACTAATCTGCATTTTCAGATTTTTATCCTTTGTAGAATAATAGAAGCATTCTCCTGGCTTAATTTTATAAAGAATAGGAGATTCGTTTTCTTTAATAACTTTTATTTCCAGTGTGTTTACCACTCCGACTCCTCTGTCTGCATCGTTAAAACAATATTTATATGTTTTCGAGAAAATAACATCTTTGAATCCCAAAAGACCTGTTAACACAACCAAAACTGAAGTTACAAGTGCCCATACATTTCTTCTGACAAAATTCTTCTTTGGTTTTATCTCGTCCTTATTTTCTGCGTGAGTTAAATCATTGTTTTTGTTAATCGTTTGATTTTCAATTAGTGATTTTTGTAAATCTGCATTTTCGTTCTTTTTTGAATTCTGTTTTTGAGCTGAGATTTCGCTTTCAGGAAGAATGGTGGATTCAGAAACTGTTTTTTCTATTTCAACAAGATCTTGATCGCTAATTTCTTCATCATCCTTTAATAGTTCTCCTGCAAAAAGATGTTGTTTTTTGAACTCGTACCAAGACTCAAAACCCGCATAAATGCTTAATAAATTAAGCATGTCAATTCGGGGTAATTTGGTAACGGGAGAATTCTTAAAATAAGTGTAAAAAGATTTTTCGCTGATGTTGCCTTTTGCCTTTTTACGAAGATCTTCCTGAAAATAAATGATATCGATTCCCTTCCATTTAGAAATATCATCATAGGAAGGGGTATGTTCTTTCAGATATTGAGCCTGGACATCCCTTTTCAGCTGCTCAAAGTGTAATAAATCTAAATCAGTCAATTTATCTTAAAATAATTAAATTATTGATTATCAGTTGTATTTATTTGTAAAACTATTTTACAAAGGTATTACAATTATTTTTCTTAAACAAATTTTCTATCTGCTATACCTTTGTCTCGTTCAAATACCGAACAGAGAAAAAGATTTTATAAAACAATATTAACAAAATTAAATTTAATTTATTATGAAAAAGTCATTATTCGTAGCTGCTATCGCTGCTATCTCTTTAGTTGCTTGTAAAAAAACTGAAACTAACTCAACTGACGCTGCTAAAGATTCAGTAAACGCTACTGCTGATTCAGCTACTACAGCTATCGATTCTACAGCTGAAGCTACTAAAGATTCAGTAAACGCTAACGCTGAAGCTGCTAAAGATTCAGTTAAAGCTGATGCTAACGTAGCTAAAGAAGAAGTAAAAGCTGAAGCTAAGAAAGAAGAAGCTGCTAAATAATTATAGCATACTTTAAAAATAAAAGAACCGCTCACCCAGTGATGCGGTTTTTTTATGCTTTTACTACATGATAGTCAACTAAATTCATTTCTTTTGTCTCAATGTTTCATAACACGTAATGGCAACGGCATTACTCAGATTCAGGGAATCAATGCTTCCCGCCATTGGAATAAGTGTGTTTTTACCTTTACCCAACCAAAAGTCACTTAATCCGGAATGTTCCGTTCCAAAGATTACAGCAGATTTTTGCCTGAAATCTCTTGTATGGAGGTCCACTGAACTTTCATCCATGATTGTTGTGAAAATTTCATATCCGCTTTTTTCAAGAAACTCCAAAGTCTGCTCATTTTCTGCCTGAAAAACATTCATCCCGAAAAGGCATCCTACACTTGATCTTATTACATTAGGATTATAAAAATCCGTTTTTCCGTCGGAGACAATCAGTCCGTCAATGCCGAAAGCTTCGCAGCTCCTTAAAATGGCCCCCAAATTACCGGGTTTCTCTACACCTTCAACGACGATAATCGTAGAATCTTCTTTAGGCTTAAATGAGAATAAATCGGTCTCTTTTATTTTATATACTCCTATGATTCCTTCAGAGCTGCCGCGATAGGCAATTTTTTCGTACACTTTGTCACTTACCAGATGTACCTTACCTGTTGGAATTTCCTGCTGGAAAATATTTTCACAGATAAAAAACTCAACAGGCTCAAAACCAAAGCTCTGTGCCCGCTCATTTTCCTGCTGTCCTTCTACTGCAAAAACGCCGGATTTCTTGCGAAACCTGTTATCGGTAAGGAGTTTTGTGATGTATTTTACCTTTTCGTTCTGAAAGCTTTCTATTAACATGCTGCAAAATTATATAAAATCTTTAAGATGTAATAATATGATCTTTCCACATCCTCAGGCTCCGGCCGAAGGCCGGAGCCTGAGGATGTGGAAATAATATCTATTCCCCCGTAAGATCCAGGTATGCCTGTGAACTGTCAATTAGACTCTGAGGAAGCTCTTTTTTATTTTTTATGCCGAGCTGTTTCAGCTTCTGTGTTTGCAAAACAAGGTTGTCATTTCCTGTAGAAAGCTGTTTAAAGGCATCATTATAAACATTTTTAGCCATGTCAAGATTCTTTCCTACTTTTTCCAGGTTGTCTATAAAACCGACAAATTTATCGTACAGCCGCGCGCCGCGGTCTGCAATTTCCATAGAATTCCGGTTCTGGTATTCACGTTTCCAGAGATCGGAGATTAATTTTAATGAGGTGATCAGATTGCTTGGATTCAATAACAAAATCCGTCTTTCATATGCATAGTTCCAGAGATCCTGGTCTGCCTGCATAGCCGCAATATAAGCCGGTTCGCTGGGAATAAACATCATCACGAAATCCAGGGATTTTCCATAATCGTCGTATGCTTTCTGGCTTAGCTGAGCAATATGGTTTTTTACGGATGAAAGATGTTGATTTAGTTTTATACGGTAAATCTCCTGATCGGTTTCATCCACGAGCTCTGTAAAAGCGGTAAGAGAAACTTTGGAATCAATAATTACATTTCTTTCGTCAGGATATTTTACCACAGCATCAGGACGCATTTTTTTTCCCGAAAATTCGGAAAAGAGCGCTTTGTTGTCTTCATCTCTCAGCTCATGTTCCAGAAAATATTCACGGCCTTTTACGAGTCCGGATTTTTCCAGAATGCTTTCCAGAATCATTTCGCCCCAGTTTCCCTGTGTTTTGCTTTCACCTTTTAAGGCACGCGTAAGCTTTTTGGCATCTTCGGAAATCTGCTGATTCAGCTCAGCAAGTTCTTTTACCTTTTCTGCCAGTGAGAAGCGTTCTTTATTCTCTTTCTCGTAAGCTTCATTAACCCTGTTTTTAAGGTCTGTGATTTTTTCCTGAAAAGGTTCGAGGATTGTTTTGAGATTATGTTGGTTCAGGGTCGTAAACTTTTCTGCTTTTTCTTCTAAAATTTTATTGGCAAGATTCTCAAACTGCAGTTTCGACTCTTCCTGAATTTTCGTAATTTCCTGCTTTTGGGTTTCAAGAGATTTTTGTAGATTTTCATTGATGGCTGAAAGTTCGGAGTTTTTTGCGAAAAGGGATTGTTTCTCTGTCAGAAGATTTTCAATTTGGGAAGTTTGCTGTAATTGTACTAGTTTTTGCTCTGAAAACTGAACATTTAATGAAGTATATTCCGCTGAGATTTTTGCAAATTCATTTTTTAAATCATTCAAAAGATCGGCTTGGTGAAGGTTCAATTCTTTATCATCCAGAATATGTTGATTCAATTCCTGAATTTTTAAATGGGAATTTTCCAGATCTGAATTGCTCTTGATGTACAGACTATTTAGTTCATCAAATGATTTTCTTGAAACCATTGACGCCTTTAAAGCGAAATGCTGAATGGCGGCCCCGATAATTCCGCCTGCGATGCATCCGATTATTAAATATGTGATCTCCATTTTTCAAAATTACAAAAAGGATAGCTGATTTCTTTTGCGGGAAACCATAAGTTTTATTTTGGGAATAAATTTTTTAAATTATTGTTTAATGGAATGTTTTGATGGTTTCAATATGTATATTTGTGTGAATTATTCATTGTTTCATCAGTTTAAATTTAAAATATACTTTAATGAAATTCTTAAGTATTGCAGCCATTATGTTTTCAGTCATTTTATCAGGACAGGATTTTGCCAACTATGCTAAGTATGAAAAGCAAAACCAGGAAATTTTATCCCAAAACATAGTTCCGAATACAGTGTTTATGGGAGATTCCATTACGGAAGGCTGGTTTTCTACTGATCCTTCATTCTTTACAAAACATAACTTTGTCGGAAGAGGAATCAGTGGGCAGGTGACTTCGCAGATGCTCTTGAGATTCAGAGAGGATGTTATTAATCTAAAACCGAAACGTGTCATTATTCTTGCCGGAACCAATGATATTGCTGAAAATCAGGGCCCGATTTCATTGGATAAAGTGTTTGGCAATATCGTTTCAATGGTAGAGCTTGCGGAAGCAAATAATATTAAAGTTATTTTATGCTCTCTTCTCCCAGCATATGATTTTGGATGGAGAAAGAATATGCATCCCGCAGAAAAAGTAATGGCCCTCAATAAAATGATTGAAAGTTATGCCAAAAAGCACAATATTCCGTATGTGGATTATCATTCCGAAATGAAAGATTCAAGAAACGGATTGGATAAAATCTATACGGAAGATGAAATTCATCCCAATGCAAAAGGGTACGAAAAGATGGAATCTATCCTGATGAAAAAGCTAGGAGTAAAGTAAATCCGGTTATCTATTTTATGTTGAAGCAATGATCTCAATATTTTTAGCGACATCACTGCTTTCGCATTCTTTTAATTCTTTAGCAAACCCAAAATTATAAGTTTAAGATTGATGATCTGTGTAGACTTTTTAATCCTATAGGTTCTTTTAAGGTGACCTATAGGACTTTGGTTTGTTTTACCTATAGAATAATGTCATCTGAATTGATAACCTCTTTAATGATTTTCATGGATTGTTCATTTTTTATAAATTTTAAATTAAAGATTTTCAGTTTAATACAACAATATGGGAATTAAATTACATAAATAAGCGTTTATAATTGCCTATTAATAATGAATTTTATATATTTGAATAACTCATTATATAGTGAGGAAATTTATATTTATTTATTATGAAAAAATCATTAAAAAAACTTACAAGAGAAGATTTAAAAGGTGTAAATGGAGGTAAAATTATCGGAGGTGGCGGAAGTGCCGGTTTTCCTTGCTATTGTGAAGGTGTTTTAAAGGGAAACGCCGGAACAGCTTTAGAATGTGAACTTATGTGTTCTTAATAACCATTACGCATATCATTAAGCATGAGAGAATTCTACTGTAGAATTCTCTTTTTTTATGATAATTGGGTATTCCTAGAAAGAACCACTTTGTTTAAAAAATACAACCTGAAAGCTAATTTTTGTAAACAGAAAAATGTATTCTGTCATGGATTTTCTTTCGAGATTTCTTTGTGATATTTTAAATACATCGGCAATGCGGCAGATCCGTACCAAGGAAAAATTACATAGCTGAAAACGCCTGCCTGTACGGCGGGATCGGTTTTTACCCATTGTTCCGCTTCTTCTTTTGATTGGGTATTGAAGATAAACATGCCGCGGTAGTTTTCTTTATTCTTTTCCAAAAAAGGGCCGGCAACAACTATTTTTCCTTCATCGGCAAGTTTACCGATATTAGCCAAATGACCTTTCATTAATTCTCCCATCTTGGCTTTATCCTCAATTTTAGCAGTGCCTGTCGTGAGCATCACAACAACGTAAGGCTTCATTCCGTATTGATCCGCACCAAGCTTTGCGGCAAGCTCCTTATTGAATGTGTTTGCTGGAGTATTGTTGGAGGCATTGGCTCCAGGTTTTCCGGGTTCTCCGTCTTTGCCTTTTGTAATGACACAGGATGAAAGAAGAGAACACAGGAACAATAATAACAAAAATTTTTTCATTGTATCAATTTTTTATTCTTAAAAATTCTTTGGCAAGCTCAATCATTTTTGGGTCTCCCGTATATTTTCCATGTTCGTCGGAAAGTTTTACGGTAGGGATCCATTCTTTGTTCGGAGCCTGGACACCTATTAATTTCATGACGATATTCATAGGTTTTAAGCCTACATCGTTGGTTAGGTTGGTTCCGATTCCGAAAGATACACCAATTTTTCCTTTGCAGTAATTAGTGATTTCTTCCACCTTTTCAAGATTCAATCCATCGGAGAAAATAATATATTTGAATAAAGGATTGATGCCGTGCCGTTGGTAATGAGCAATTGTTTTATCTGCAAATTCAAGCGGATCGCCGCTGTCGTGACGCACACCGTCAAAAAGCTTGGCAAATTTTTTGTCGAATTGCTGAAAGAAAACATCGGTAGTGTAGGTATCCGAAAGGGCTACTCCAAGATCTCCTCTGTAAACGTCTACCCAGTGCTCAAGCGCCAGTTCGTTTGCCATTTTAAATCCATATTCGGCAGCATGGAACATAAACCATTCATGGGCGTGTGTTCCAATAGGCTTTACTCCGTATTTCATGGCAAAATGCACATTGGAACTTCCTATGAATGTTGAATTTTTATTTTGTGTTAAAGCTTCCATTACCAGATTCTGTACCCTGTAAGAATGTCTTCTCCTGGTACCGAATTCGGCGAAATTGACGGCAAGTTTTTTTAGAGTTTCGGCCTTTTCAAGGGTTTTGTTCATGACAACTTCATTAGAATCTCTTTCCATATGATTCATTTCATAATGAAGCTCACTAATTAATGCCAATAAGGGGACTTCCCAAAGAATTGTTCTATACCAAAGCCCCTCTACAGTTACGGAAAGCTCATTTCCTTCCTGTTGTATTTTTACTTCGGACGGATCATAGTGATAGCCTTCCAGGAAATCCAGATACGGAAGATCAATGTACGGACAGGTTCTGGCCATGAATTTCTTTTCTTCTTTGCTAAGTTTCAATTCTGCCATTTTATTGACGGCCTCTCGTAGAGCAGCATCGAAACCGGTCGGGAACTGGTGTTTTCCGCGGTTGATAAATTCATATTTCACAATGGAGCCGGGGAACAGCTTAACCACTGCATTCTGCATGGTAATTTTATAGAAGTCATTATCTAAAATGGAATTCAGTCGAACGTCTTGCATAATTGTGTAATTTGTACGCAAATATAATTAATAAAAATAAAATCACCTAAATGTAAGGTGATTTTTTAATCTTAGAGGCAAAATTTATTATTTACCGAGATAAGAATTGTACATCCATACTTCTTTTTCCTGCTCGGTGATATAATCGCTCATTTGAGAATTGGTTCCCTCATCCCCGGCTTCATCTGTAATGTCAAGAAGCTCCCTTTGCAGATCAATAACTACTTTGAAAGAGTTGAGGATATTTTCAACACTTTTGTTTGCATCATTTACTTCCTGACTTTCTTTGATCGTAGCCACTTTAAGGTAATCAGAATAGTTGTGAGCAGGTGTTGCTCCCAAAGTGAGGATTCGTTCTGCAATTTCGTCAATCTTCAAAACAAGGTTGTTATACAGTTCTTCGAATTTTGGATGAAGCGTAAAGAACTGATCTCCTTTAATATTCCAGTGCGAACCTCTCGTATTTTGATAGAATACGGAATAATTCGCTAAAAGAATATTGAGTTTTTCAGCTATTTTTTTGCAGTCTTCTTCCTGAAGGCCTATAATGTTAGCATTTTTCATATTGATGATAGTTTATTTTTACAAAACAAATTTAAGTAAATATTATGCCGAAATGCTCTTTTCATGATTGATGATACTTATCTTTGAAATTCTTAGAATTAATTTATATGATAAGTGATTTGAAGCTTGCGAGAAAAAGCTTTTTAATTTCAGTGGCTGTTTTTATACTGGTTTGTAGCGGATATTATTTACTGTCGGTATCTAAGACAGATGGCCATTATATCTATCTTATTGATGATGCATATATTCATCTGGCAATGGCTAAGAATTTTGCATTGCATGATGTCTGGGGTGTTACCAGGTATCAATATTCTTCAACTTCGTCGTCGCCGCTTTTTACTTACCTTATAAGTGTTCTGATCAGCTTCTTTGGAAATAATGATCAGCTTTCTCTTTATTTTAATATTGTCTTTGGTTTCGGAACAGTTTATTTTCTGAATCGGTATTTTTCGGGAATATTCAGCGAGAGTAAAAATATTGTTATTTCCGTACTTTTCACCTTGTTTTTTTCGGTATTGCACCTTCAGGTGTTGTCGGGAATGGAACACGTTTTCCATGTTTTTTTATTTGTGGTAAATATCTGTTGCTTTTCAAATTTTAAAAATAAATATTCGGTTTATGGATTTTACCTCTCCTTATTACTAATGGCATTGGTGCGTTTTGAAAGTATGTTTTATTTTGTAATTCTTGCTTTTGTATTGGTTTTAATTAAAAAATGGAAGGATGCTTTAGGTGTTTTATTGATGGGCTTTGTCCCAATTATACTATTCGGTTGGTTTAATTATCAGCAGGATGGATATTTTTTTCCAAATTCAGTGGTTGTAAAAGGAACAAGGTTTACTTTTGATTCCAATTTTCCGCATCAGCTGAAAACAATTTTTTTAGACAATTTTTTACTGAACGTGAGCTTTTATAAAATTGGTTTTTTTCCGGTACTGCTTAGTGTTGTTTTCATTGCCAGAGATTATCATAAGAAGAGTTTTCAGGAACTCATTAAAGATAATTTCTTTTTAATTGTAATCTCTCTGCTCATGATTTGTCATTCTATGTTTGCAGATCTTAAAGGCATGTTCCGTTATGAGGCGTATATTCTGGCTGGCTTTTCAATGGCTCTTATTCCCAAACTGAAAGATCTTTTTGAAAATTTCGGGAACTATATTAGAAGTGAACGGTTGATTGCAGGAATTGTATTGATGAACATTTTTTTATTGATTTACAAGTTTTCGTTTGCTCACAAAATGCTTGAAAACGGAGGCAAAAATATTTATGAACAGCAAATGCAATCCGCAAAATTTCTTCACACCTATTATAATGAATCAAAAATAGTGGCCAATGATATTGGTGCCATTACCTACTTTACGGATATTCATCTGTTGGATACTGCAGGGTTGGGTTCTAAAGAAACCATTGTTTTTAATGAAAATAAAAGGCATCCTGATGCGGAATTTCAAAATTTTCTGGCACAATATACTACTAATAATGCATATGATATTGCTATCATTTATGATGCTTGGCTGCAGAATTATATTCCCAAAAACTGGAAAAAAGCAGCTGAACTGAAAATAAAGAATCCTATTACGGTAGCGAGAGATAAAGTCAGTATTTATGCTGTCGATCAGGACAATCTTCAAGAACTTAAGGAAAATATTAGGAATTTTAATTGGAACAGAAATGTTGATGTCACCATAGCCAATTAAAGCGTAAGTATCTGTTAATTAAATTTTAAATAAAAACATTATTTCCAAATAAGCGCTTGCTAATTAAAAAAATATTATTATTTTTGCACCCTAAAATAAAAAGCAATTAAATGCCTACTATTCAACAATTAGTAAGAAAAGGAAGAGCCACGCTTGCCAAGAAGAGCAAATCGGCTGCCCTTGATTCTTGTCCACAAAGACGAGGTGTATGTACGAGAGTATATACTACCACTCCTAAGAAACCTAACTCTGCACTAAGAAAAGTTGCAAGGGTAAGACTTTCTAATGGTAAAGAAGTCAACGCCTACATCCCGGGCGAAGGACATAATCTTCAAGAGCACTCGATAGTATTGGTAAGAGGCGGAAGGGTGAAAGACCTACCGGGAGTACGTTACCACATCGTAAGAGGTGCTTTAGACACCGCTGGTGTAAATGGAAGAACACAGAGAAGATCAAAGTATGGAGCTAAGAGACCTAAACCAGGACAAGCACCAGCTGCACCAGCAAAAGGAAAGAAAAAATAATCATTAAATAAGGAATAAGACAATGAGAAAGACGAAAGCTAAAAAAAGACCGTTGTTACCAGATCCGAAATTTAATGATCAGTTGGTAACTAGATTCGTAAACAACTTAATGCTTGACGGTAAGAAGTCAATCGCATTCAAAATTTTCTACGATGCGTTGGATATTGTAGAAACTAAAAAAGGAGAGACTGAAAAAACAGCCCTTGAAATCTGGAAAGATGCACTAACAAATGTTATGCCTCACGTAGAAGTACGTTCCAGAAGAGTAGGTGGAGCTAACTTCCAGATCCCAATGCCAATCAGAGCGGATAGAAAAATTTCTATGGCAATGAAATGGTTAATCAAATATTCTAAAGCTAGAAATGACAAGTCTATGGCTTTGAAACTGGCTAATGAAGTAGTAGCTGCTTCAAGAGAAGAAGGTGCTGCATTCAAAAAGAAAACTGATACTCACAAAATGGCGGAAGCAAACAAAGCTTTCTCACACTTCAAATTCTAATCTGAAATGGGAAGAGATCTTAAATTTACAAGAAATATTGGTATTGCTGCTCACATTGATGCGGGTAAAACTACCACTACAGAAAGGATTTTATTCTATACAGGTGTAAACCACAAAATTGGGGAGGTTCACGATGGTGCTTCTACAATGGACTGGATGGAACAGGAAGCAGAAAGAGGTATTACCATTACTTCTGCTGCAACTACTTGTAACTGGAATTTCCCAACAGATCAGGGAAAAAAATTACCTGAAACAAAACCTTACCACTTCAATATCATCGATACACCGGGACACGTTGACTTCACTGTTGAAGTTAACAGATCTTTGAGAGTATTGGATGGTCTTGTATTCTTATTCTCTGCAGTAGATGGAGTAGAGCCTCAGTCTGAAACAAACTGGAGACTTGCTGACAACTACAAAGTTGCGAGAATGGGATTCGTAAACAAAATGGACAGACAAGGTGCTGACTTCTTGAACGTTGTAAAACAAGTAAAAGAAATGTTAGGATCTAACGCCGTTCCAATCGTTTTACCAATCGGTGCTGAAGAAGACTTCAAAGGGGTTGTAGACTTAATTAAAAACAGAGCAATTATCTGGGATGAAGCTGGACAAGGTGCTACTTATGAAGTAGTTCCGATTCCTGAAGACATGAAGGATGAGGTTCTTGAATATAGAGAAAAATTAGTAGAAGCTGTAGCTGATTATGATGAGACTTTGATGGAGAAATTCTTCGAAGATCCGGATTCAATTTCTGAAGAAGAAATCAACGAAGCATTAAGAAAAGCTACTATTGATCTTTCTATCATTCCTATGACTTGTGGTTCTTCTTTCAAAAACAAAGGAGTACAGTTCATGCTTGATGCTGTTTGTAAATATCTTCCTTCTCCATTAGATAAGGATAATATCGCAGGTACAGATCCAAGAACTGACGCTGAAATCGAAAGAAAGCCATCTGTAGATGAGCCATTCGCTGCATTAGCATTTAAGATTGCTACCGACCCGTTCGTAGGTAGATTAGCATTCTTCAGAGCATATTCAGGTAGATTGGATGCTGGTTCTTATGTTTTAAACACAAGATCAGGAAACAAGGAAAGAATTTCCAGAATCTATCAGATGCACGCAAACAAGCAAAATCCGGTTGAATATATTGAGGCTGGTGACATTGGTGCTGCTGTAGGATTTAAAGATATTAAAACAGGAGATACCTTATCTGATGAAAAGAACCCAATCGTTCTTGAATCAATGATCTTCCCGGATCCGGTAATCGGTATCGCTGTTGAGCCTAAAACAAAGGCTGACCAGGATAAAATGGGTAACGCTTTGGCTAAATTGGCTGAAGAAGATCCTACTTTCCAGGTTAAGACAGACGAGGCTTCAGGACAAACAATCATCTCTGGTATGGGTGAGCTTCACTTGGATATCATCGTAGACCGTATGAGAAGAGAGTTCAAGGTAGAAGTTAACCAAGGACAACCACAGGTAGAGTACAAAGAAGCACTTACACAAACTGCCAACCACAGAGAGGTTTACAAAAAGCAATCTGGAGGTAGAGGTAAGTTCGCAGATATTGTATTTACTATCGGTCCTGCAGACGAAGGAAAAACAGGTCTTGAATTCATCAACGAAATTAAAGGTGGTAACATTCCTAAAGAATTTATCCCTTCAGTTGAAAAAGGATTCAAAGAAGCTATGAAAAATGGTCCTTTGGCTGGATTCGAAGTTGAATCGATGAAAGTTACTTTGAAAGACGGATCTTATCACCAGGTTGACTCTGATCAGTTATCTTTCGAACTTGCTGCAAAGTTAGGTTTCAAAGAATCTGGTAGAGCTGCTAAAGCGGTTATCATGGAACCAATCATGAAACTGGAAGTAGTAACTCCTGAAGAGTACATGGGTGATATCGTAGGAGACCTTAACAGAAGAAGAGGTACTGTAAACGGTATGGATGACAGAAATAACGCTAAAGTTATTAAAGCTTTCGTTCCGCTATCTGAAATGTTCGGTTATGTAACTTCTCTTAGAACATTATCTTCAGGTAGAGCAACATCTTCTATGGAATTCGAAAGATATGAAGCTGCTCCAACAAACGTTGCTGAAGAAGTAATCGCTAAGGCTAAAGGTTAATATTAAATTAGATTAAAATGTCACAAAGAATCAGAATAAAACTTAAATCTTACGATTACAACTTAGTGGATAAATCTGCAGAGAAAATCGTAAAAACGGTAAAGGCTACCGGTGCTGTTGTAAACGGACCGATTCCATTGCCAACGAACAAGAGAATCTTTACTGTATTAAGATCTCCACACGTAAACAAAAAAGCAAGAGAGCAGTTCCAATTATCAGCTCATAAGAGACTGATGGATATCTACTCTTCTTCTTCTAAAACAGTAGATGCTCTAATGAAATTAGAACTTCCTTCTGGTGTAGACGTAGAAATTAAAGTGTGATAAAGGTGCTTGAAGATTGAAGTCTTATTGATGGAAGTTTTCTGGCCTCACAATTGAGTTTCCAAACGCTGAGCTTAGTCGAAGCGTGCTATGATAATAAATCCCTTTTCGAAAGAAGAGGGATTTTTTTATTGTATAGAATATCAATTTCACAAGAAAAGTGTTAAAATTAGTATTATGTATTGCAAGGTTCTATTTTATATGTATATTTGTAAAAAATATTAGTATGAAAACTTTGTATTTTATCATATTATTAGCTGTTTCTGTAACCGCTCAGACCCACCGTTTTGTCTATGATGTTGTTTACCGACCAGACTCTGCATCAACAGAAACTCGCAAAGCTAATTATTATCTTGATATCAATCCGGATGAGACATTCTATTATGAACGTCCCTTTTTTGTAAGCGATTCTATTGAAAAAGCGTCCGGCTTAAGAACTTTCAGTGGAAAAGCTAACGATCTAATGAGTAAAAAAATTAAAACAAGGGAGTATACTCTTTACAGCATCCAGAGCTTTGATATTTACCAGTTGAAAGATGAACCGAAAATATCGTGGAAGATCGAAAAAGAAACAAAAAAAACATCGTCCCTTCAGCTTCAAAAGGCTACGGCAAAGTTTGGAGGAAGAAATTGGATCGCATGGTTTTCTAAAGATATTCCTTTTCAGGAAGGCCCGTACAAATTTTATGGTTTGCCCGGACTGATCGTTGAAATTTATGACGATAACGAGAATTATCATTTTTCGCTCAATAAATCTGAGAATTTTACTGAAACACAATTCATCAGTTTCTATAAAAATGCAAAAGCAAGAGGAGTAGAGATTCCGTATTCTAAATATCAGTCGATGCTGTTAAGTTATTATCATGATCCTATAAAATTTATCAACAGCGGACAGATAGAAATCAATGAGGATAATAAATTGGCCCTGGAAGATGGAAGAATAATTTACAAGCCGGAAGAACTTCGTCAATACGCCATTGAAGAGCAACAACGCATCAAAAAATATAACAATCCTATCGAGCTCGATAAAGCGGTTCGCTATCCTGAAATAAAAAAATAATTTAGCAAAAATATAAACTATTTCTATGAAAAAATTTCTATTAATAATGATAATGTTCAGCTTATCATTGAGCGCACAAACGCACAGATTCATTTATGAATATCATTTTAAGACCGATTCTACGACAGACGAGAAAAGAAAAGTAAGTATGGTATTGGATGTAAATCCGGATGATGTAAAATTCTACAACTACGATTTTGTTGTCACCGACTCCATTAATAAAACTAAAGGTGAAAACAATGTAGTTTGGGACGATACTCCAGCACTCACACGAAAGAAAAATTCGACTATACACACCAATTATATAATGGTTCAGAATATGTTCATTGTTGAAACCAATGATAAAATAAACTGGAATCTAGAAGATGACACGAAAATGATAGGGGGGTACAAGCTCCAAAAAGCAACTACAAAATACGGAGGCAGAAACTGGACTGCATGGTTTACTAAAGATATCAGTCTCAACGAAGGACCTTATAAATTCAAAGGGTTACCCGGAATGATCTTTGAGATTTCTGATGATAAAGACAACTTTAAATTTTCATTAGTAAAAAGCTACAAACTCCCCAAGACCTATGAAACACTTGAGATTCTTGAGAAATTCGGAGGGCAGAATCCTGTTAAAATTCCTGAATCAAAGCTCAGGAAAATGATGCTTGACAATTATAATGATCCGTTACACACCTTCAAAGAACATTATAAAAATAATACCAATCCCGAAGCCCGATTTATGGTAATGGGAATTGAAGTGAAAAGGCCAGAACAACTCAAAGAACTTTCTGAAATGATGCAGAAAAATATTAAGAAAAACAACAACCCTATAGAACTTGATAAAGCGATACACTATAACTAATCTCATTACCAATTAACTTAACCCAGGACTCCGCTATTTCGGCGGAGTTTTTGCTCATTATTCACTGAAAAAATTAATAAAATGGCTAAAGCAGATCAAGGCTTCTTTGAAAGGTTTTCAAATCGGGCAGCAAAGTTCACAGGAAGTTCGTATGCATTTATTGGTGCAACATTAATTGTCATCATCTGGGCTGCATCAGGTCCAGTCTTTAACTATTCTGAAACATGGCAGCTTGTCATCAATACCGGAACAACAATTATTACTTTTCTGATGGTATTTCTAATCCAAAAAGCACAGAATAAAGATTCAAAAGCTATTCAAATTAAACTGAATGAATTGATTGCTGCTAATGAAAAGGCCAGCAACAGAATTGTGGATATTGAAGATCTTACGGAAAAGGAGCTCGATCAGCTGCACTGCTACTACGAAAAGCTTGCAGACTTTGCTGAAGAGGATGAAGATATTCACTCATCACACTCTATTGATGCAGCACAGCGAAATCAGGATTATAAAGATGCATTATTCAGAAAAAAACATGAAGAGTGGCTGCGGGAACAAGAAAAAAAGGAATCCAAATGATTCCTTTTTATATTACTTCATAAAGTAACTGAAATAAGTACAGCTTCCAAGAAGATTTTTAGCGGTTTCCGTATCGGAATACTGAGACTTAAGCAGCGCAAAATAAGTCCTGTATTTCTGATTTTTTATCTGATCGAGTTGCTTCTGGTAAGCATCGCTTTTTTCACTCCATTTAGGATCAGAATAATCAACCGTTGAAGGATGTTTGGCTTCATATTGATAATATTTTCCCTGTTCTGCACTGGCCATCTGGAAAAGGATTCTCGCTTTTTGTTCTTTATTGGTCGATGCATTTAAGGCCCGTTTGTAATAATTAATGGCCAGATCATAATTATCAGGTTCGATATAAATTCTGTCCGGAAAGCCTTTATAATAATACTTGTAAGGATTTGCCCTCTCCGAAGTGTCGAAGTAATATTTTCCTCCGTTTGAATTATCAAGATCCATCACAAAAAGCTGTCTGTAATATCCCAGAATGGAAGTATTGTACAGAACATTTCCTATAAGCTGATTAGCGGTTGTCGATTTTTCATCTTTTCCGGTTCCTATTTTTTTCAGCCGAATCAATGCATCCGCGAGTTCCAATTTATTCATGGTTGGCTTAATAAATGGAAAAGCCGAATAATCTTCCCGCTTCATACTTTCCTCAGGTGAACTTTGATAACTTACCCAGACATTGTGACCGAAAACAAGATCGGAGATATTGCTGAATCCGTCGTAAGCTCCGGGTTGATATTTCATCGGAGTAATTTTTTTCTCCTCATAATTCCATTCAGTTCTTGGGATTCCGGAGAAGTTCTGTGCTTTTGTATAAAATGATTTAGCTTTTTCAAAATCTGCCTGCCTCATAGCTCTGTCACCGTAAATCACCGCAAAGAAAGCATCAATATTTCCAACTTCATCAATATTTTTAGCAATAATCTGCTGTTCAAACTGTGTTTTGTTGGGCTTTCGGTAAAAATCTTCTACACTTTTCACAAGACTTGAATTCGGACTGTACTGCAGATCGGAAAGTTTGTTGTTCATCAGGAAAGATTTTCCGTCTTCACCCTGAAGAAAATAACGGTTGGCAAGAACGTCCTTCAGAAAATCTGCTGTGGAAGGAACTTCACCGTAGTAATTATATTCATCTGTTTCAGTACTGTCCTTTTTTATTTCCGGTTTCTCTGCAAAATATTCTGAATAATCTTTCATTAAATGATCTTCGTAATCCGCATCAATTTTTGGTTGGGAAACAATATCATTTAAGACTTTCATTCTCTTGATTTCTTCCAGATATTCGGGGTTGGAAGTTTTAATATTTTCAAGAATTTCCGTGCTTGCTTTATAATCTTTTTTCAGGAATTTCAGATAAGCATCTGCAATCTGCCAGTATTCATCCTTGGATTTTTCTTTTGTTTTTGAGGTAAATTTTTCCAGGTCATCCAAAAAATCTTTTGTTTTATCATCATACCAGTAATTGTTTTTGGTGAAAACCGGAATTCTGTCCGGATTGTTCAGAAGTTCATCATCATTTTGATCTGCTTTTCCATCAGTAGAACTTTTATCTTTCTTACTACCAAAAAGATTTTTAAAAAAACGTACGATTTTTTGCCAAAATGATAGCTCTTCTTTTTCAGGTTTTGTAGTTTCCGTTATACTTTTCTCTTTGTTATTTCCTGCATTGGTTTTCTCAGTAACGGTGCCATTGTTGTCGGTATAATAATAAATAGGAAGATAGCTTCTTTCCAGTTCATTGATGCTTCTTACGGCCATTACTTTCAGGATCTCCGAATCCGGATTAATTTCAAACATTTTTTCCATCACCGGAATAGGATTGTTAAAATCTTCATATCCTAATAGGAAATAAGCCATGTTTTTGTCTTCATCGGTATTGGCTCTTTTCAAAATATTATTAAATGAAGCGGTATCCGAAAGTTTCATAGAGACAAAAGCAGATTCTTTTCGGCTTTTGCTGTCCCGGAACACCTGAAAGAAATTCCAGTTGGCTTCGCTGTTCATTCCCAATCCTCGCTGAGCTCCTGCGAGTTGGTCAAGTGCCATAATATAAGGAGCATCTTTCAGTCTTAAGGGTTCTACATACGTTTTAAATGCCTTTATGGCTGCATCGTAGTTTCTTGTATAATGGTTGAATCGTACAAGCTGATAGCCGTATCGTTGTTTTATCTCGGGATTTTTTGCGGCATTATATAATGAGGTAAGCGCAGCAATTGTTTTGTTGTAATCCAGATTGGTTGCATTCTTTCCGTTTCCCGGCTCTCTGTAATAAAATGAATCTGCGCTCTCAATATAATTGATCTTCATGTAAGGCTCAAGGTATTTGGCCTCAATAAGATAATCGATCCCTTCACGGTATTTTGGATAAAAGCCCGGCCCCAATGTTATCAGCAGCTGATTGGTTGGTGATCCTTTTTTTAAAGCGTTAAGATCATTAATACTCATTTTATTTACGAGATATTCTGTCTGGGCATAGTTTAGTTGATTATTAAAATATCTTTTCCATGAATCAATATTTTCATCCGGAACCATGGAAGGTTTAAAATCGGTGTAAAATCTCGTAGAGTAACTGTGAAGAAAAGGCAGGTAAGATTTATCCTTAATAATACTTTGTGTAAAAAGATTGAAATACTCATAGTCCGGATCAGACCAAGCGCAGGCTCTGGATTCTGTATAAAACAGTGAAACAACGGCAAGTGAAAGAAAATATTTTTTCATTGTAAATCGGTGTTTGGTTATTATTTGAATCTTTACGGCAAATTAGAAAAATTAAAAATTCAAATTTCGGTTGTTAACAAATTTACTATCAAGTTGATAATAAATTATAGAGTAACGGTTAATTTTTTCATCTAAAAAATTGGTGACTTCGGCAAGCTGACTGTCAGAGATGGACTCAACTTTAACTTTAAATCCTTTATTCAAATAGTTTCCGAAATAGAAGCCGTCTTTCAGGATTTCAATTTCATGACCTGAAATTTTTTTAAAATTTGAATTTTCCAGATCTTTTTCAGATAAAGCGTTAATTAATTTATGTTTTCCCAAATGATTCGTCACGATTCCCCACGAATAAATTGGCAGGGCAACCTCTATTTTTCGGATAGGATATTGATCAACATCTGCAAGGTAACTTTTCAAAATCGGGACATCCAGGATAGAATTGTTATCAGAATTTTCAAGCGGAGATGAAGTGGAGTAGCACATCAGATAAACCTTATCAACCGGCGGAATTCCCATCTTTATTTTACCTTTTACCTGGTGAAGGCGAAGCGTACAGGTAACTTCTTTTCCTGAAACTTTTTTCAGTTCTTTTAAAAAGGTAAAATAATCATCACGTGTTCCCGCCGTCCAGTCACAGTCGATCTGTATTTCTCCGGCAGTATTCAAATGATAATCTGTAATTTTCTTTTTAATTAAACCATTAATGCTTTGGGTAAGAAAGTGGATTTCCTCTTTTTTAATATAAAGAAAAGTACGGTTGGTGATAAAAACAACGGGTACTATCTGCTGCTTAACGTTAAAACTCTGGTCTTTGGTAATAACACCCACAGGCTGAAATTTTTCTCCGGTTTTATCAACATCAAAAAAACGTGTATATAAAAACGGAACAGTTGCTTTATCCAGCACCTTTTTTTCTTCAGAATTGAGGACAAGTCTGGTTTTCCAATAATAAAAAGAGTAAGAGTGATCCTGTTTTTTAGTGCAGGAAAATATAAGGAACAGGATACATAAGAAACTTACAGTTCTCATTGATAAAAGTCGATATCCTCAAGGGTAAAGGCGGAATTTATTGCTTCTACTGCATTACTTATGTTCTTTTCAAAAAACCGAAAAGGAGTATTAAATGCAATCTTCAATTTTGGCAGTATGCTGGATGTGTTTTTCATTTTAAAAAGGTATTATTAAATAATTTTTAACCTAACAAAAATCAAACCGTAATTTCGGAGAAACTGCTCATTTCGTTATCAAAAGATTTTAAGATTCACAAATTATTCCCGTGAAATTTTTTTATGATTTTGCAAAAATGATCTAATTGTTTAAAAATCAAAATATTTTGTGTGAAATATTTGTCAGTTATAAAAATATTCATAAATTTGCACACTCATTTTAGGGGCGTAGTATGCCTACATCAAACGTAGAAATTACTTCAGACTTCCTGAAAATGGTGATAAATAAAGGATAAATTTTATTATAATATAAACAATGTCAGGTATTATTGGTAAAAAAATCGGTATGACATCTTTGTTTAACGAAGAAGGAAAAAACATTCCTTGTACAGTTATCCAAGCTGGTCCGTGCTCGGTTTTACAGGTCAGAACCATTGAAAAAGACGGTTATAAGTCAGTTCAGTTAGGTTTCGATGACAAGAGTGAGAAGAACGTTGGTAAAGCGTTAGCTGGTCATTTTAAAAAGGCTGGTTCTGCTCCTAAAGCTAAATTGGTAGAATTCTACAGAGAATTCGTTGATGAAGTGAAAGTAGGAGAAGAAGTAACTGTAAACTTATTCGCTGAAGGTGAATTCGTTGACGTAACAGGAACTTCTAAAGGTAAAGGTTTCCAAGGTGTTGTTAAAAGACACGGCTTTGGAGGTGTAATGCAGGCAACTCATGGTCAGCACAACAGACTTAGAGCTCCAGGTTCTATCGGTGCTGGATCAGACCCTTCAAGAGTATTCAAAGGGATGAGAATGGCTGGAAGAATGGGAGGTAAGCAGGTAACTGTACAAAACCTTCAGGTGTTAAAAGTGGATCAAGAACAAAATCTTTTAGTAGTAAAAGGTGCTGTTCCGGGAGCTAAAAATTCTTATGTAATTATCAGAAAATGGAACTAGTAGTATTAAATACATCAGGAAAAGAGACCGGAAGAAAAGTAACTCTAGACGAATCAGTATTCGGAATTGAGCCAAATCAGCACGCGGTTTACTTAGAAGTTAAACAGTACCTTGCTGCACAAAGACAAGGAACTCATAAAGCAAAAGAAAGAAGCGAAATTACTGCTTCTACTAAAAAACTTAAGAAGCAAAAAGGATCTGGTTCTGCAAGATACGGGGATATCAAATCTCCTGTGTTCAGAGGTGGAGGTAGAGTATTCGGACCAAAACCAAGAGACTACAGATTCAAATTAAACAAAGCGCTTAAGAGATTAGCTAAAAAATCTGTTTTATCTCAGAAAATGAGAGACAACAGCATCAGAGTTTTAGAAGATGTGAGCCTTAACGCTCCTAAGACTAAAGATTTCATTACATTATTAGATGCATTAACATTGAACGGTAAAAAATCTTTGTTCATTCTTCCTGAAGCTAACAAGAATGTATATTTATCTTCAAGAAACTTACCTAAAACTAAAGTAATGAACTTCAATGAAGTAAGTTCTTACGATTTGGTAAATGCAGGTGAGATCGTTTTCTTCGAAGGTGCAGTTGAAAAATTCCAGGAAAATTTAAAGAAATAAATCATGTCAGTTATTATTAAACCAGTTATTTCAGAAAAGGCTAATTACCTTACGGATTTAAGAGGTACTTATTCTTTCTTGGTAGATACCAAAGCGAATAAGATCCAGATTAAAAAAGCTGTGGAAGCGGCTTACGGTGTAAAAGTAGCAGACGTAAATACAATGATTTATGCTCCTAGAGTTTCTGCGAAATATACTAAGAAAGGTCTTCAGGTTGGAAAGACGAACAAATTGAAAAAAGCGGTAATCAAACTTGCTGAAGGTGAGGTTATCGATATTTTTGCTGTAAATTAATTATAATATTATAAATAATAGTAATGTCTGTTAGAAAATTAAAACCTATCACCCCGGGACAGAGATTCAGAATTGTAAACAATTTTGAGGAAATTACTACCAACAAGCCAGAGAAATCTCTTACAGTTGGTATTAAAAAGTCAGGTGGACGTAACCAAACAGGTAAAATGACCATGCGTTACACCGGAGGTGGACACAAAAAGAAATACAGAATTATTGACTTCAAAAGAAACAAATTCGATGTTGAAGCAACAGTAAAATCTGTAGAATACGATCCAAACAGAACTGCATTCATCGCTTTATTAGAGTACGCAGACGGAGAGAAGAGATACATCATCGCTCCAAATGGTATTAAAGTAGACCAAAAAGTAGTTTCCGGAGAAAATGTAGAACCAAACGTAGGAAACGCAATGAAATTGAAAAATATTCCATTGGGTACGGTAATTTCTTGTGTTGAAATGAAACCTGGTCAGGGTGCAATTTTAGCAAGAAGTGCAGGTTCTTCAGCTCAGTTAACTTCAAGAGACGGAAAATATGCGATCATCAAATTGCCTTCAGGAGAATCAAGAATGATCCTTACTGAATGTATCGCAATGATCGGTTCGGTTTCCAACTCAGATCACCAGTTAACGGTATCAGGTAAAGCAGGTAGAAGCAGATGGTTAGGTAGAAGACCAAGAACAAGAGCGGTAGTAATGAACCCTGTAGATCACCCGATGGGTGGTGGTGAAGGACGTTCTTCTGGAGGTCACCCAAGATCTAGAAACGGTATGCCGTCTAAAGGTTACAAAACTAGAAAGAAAAACAAAGTGTCTAACCGTTACATCGTATCTAAAAGAAAATAATTATGGCAAGATCACTTAAAAAAGGACCGTTCATTCATCATACTTTAGATAAGAAGGTTCAGGCAAATATAGAGTCTGGTAAGAAGACAGTTATCAAAACTTGGTCTAGAGCATCGATGATCTCTCCGGACTTCGTAGGACAAACTATTGCTGTACACAACGGGAAATCTTTTATCCCGGTTTACGTTACAGAAAACATGGTAGGTCACAAGTTAGGCGAATTTTCTCCAACAAGATCTTTCAGAGGTCATGGTGGTAACAAAAACAAAGGAAGCAGATAATCATGGGATCAAGAAAACAAGATAGTTCAATCGCAAGAAAAGAAGCTAACAAGGACGTTGTGAAAGCTTCATTAAATAACTGCCCATCTTCTCCGAGAAAAATGAGATTAGTTGCTGATATCATTAGAGGAGAGCAAGTAGATAAAGCTCTTTATATCCTTAAATATTCTAAGAAAGAAGCTTCTAACAAATTAGAAAAATTACTTCTTTCTGCAATTGCCAACTGGCAAGTGAAAAACGAAGGAGCTGACATTGAGGAAGCAAACCTTATCGTTAAAGAAATATTCGTGGATAGTGCAAGACAATTGAAGAGACTAAGACCAGCTCCGCAAGGTAGAGGGTACAGAATCAGAAAAAGATCTAACCACGTTACATTAATCTTAGGTAATAAAGAAAATTAATCAAGGTATGGGACAGAAGACAAATCCAATTGGTAACAGATTAGGTATCATCAGAGGATGGGATTCTAACTGGTTTGGCGGAAACGATTATGGAGACAGAATCGCGGAAGACTACAAAATCAGAAGATACCTTGAAGCTAGATTATCTAAAGGTGGGATTTCAAGAATTTATATTGAAAGAACATTAAAATTAGTAACAGTTACAATTACTACCGCTAGACCGGGACTTATCATCGGGAAAGGAGGTCAGGAAGTTGATAAACTGAAAGAAGAGTTGAAAAAATTGACTAAAAAGGATATTCAGATCAACATCTTCGAAATCAAAAGACCTGAGCTTGATGCAGTATTAGTTGCAGACAGCATTGCTAAGCAAATCGAAAACAGAATCTCTTACAGAAGAGCTGTTAAGATGGCGATGGCAGGTACAATGAGAATGGGTGCAGAAGGTATCAAAGTTCAAATCTCTGGTAGATTGAACGGAGCTGAAATGGCAAGATCAGAATCTTTCAAAGACGGAAGAATTCCATTGTCTACTTTCAGAGCAGATATCGATTACCATATTGGTGAGGCATTAACTCAGTACGGAAAACTAGGGGTTAAAGTTTGGATCATGAAAGGTGAAGTTTACGGTAAAAGAGAACTTTCTCCACTAGTGGGACAACAGAAAAAAGGAGGTCAGTCTGACAGAAGAGATAACAGAGGAGGAGACAGAGACAACAGAAGACCTAGAAAAAACAACAATAATAATAACAATAATAATTAAAAATTTTAGATAGAAATTTTGAATTTTAAATTACCGTTACTTTTTTAAAATAAAAAAAATCTAAAATCTAAAATCTAAAATCTAAAATTTAGAAATTATGTTACAACCAAAAAGAACCAAGTTCCGTAGAGTTCATAAGATGAAGATGAAGGGGAATGCCCAGAGAGGTAGTCAACTTGCTTATGGAACTTTCGGAATCAAGGCGACAGAAGGTGCTTGGATCACTGCAAGACAGATTGAAGCTGCTCGTATCGCTGCGACAAGATATATGAAGAGAGAAGGTCAGCTATGGATCAAAATCTTCCCGGATAAACCAATTACTAAAAAGCCAGCCGAAGTAAGGATGGGTAAAGGTAAGGGTGCTGTGGAATATTGGGTAGCTGTAGTAAAACCAGGTAAAATTATGTTCGAAGTAGGAGGTGTTCCTTACGAAGTAGCGAAAGAAGCTCTTAGACTTGCGGCACAAAAATTACCAGTTGTTACTAAATTTATAGTTGCTAACGATTTTGTAAAACCTCTTTAATCTTTGAATACAATGAAAAAAGCTGATATTAAAAATTTAAGCGCGGGTGATATTCAAGCTCAATTAACTGAAGCAAAAGCTCAATATTCTAAATTGAAGTTGGCTCATGCAATCAGCCCAATTGAAAACCCGATCCAAATCAGAGATTTGAGAAAAACAATCGCTAGACTAAACACTGAGTTAACTAACAAACAATAATTTCATTTTAAAATGGATAGAAATTTAAGAAAAGAAAGAATCGGAGTGGTTTCCAGCAATAAAATGGAAAAAACTATTGTTGTTAGTGAAACTACGAGAGTAAAGCACCCGATGTACGGTAAATTCGTATTAAAAACGAAAAAATATACTGCACACGACGAGAACAACGAATGCGCAGAAGGAGATACAGTTTTAATCCAGGAAACTAGACCTTTGAGCAAAAACAAAAGATGGAGATTAGTAAGAATCATTGAAAAAGCTAAGTAATAATGTTACAAACAGAATCAAGATTAAAAGTTGCTGATAACACAGGTGCAAAAGAAGTACTAGTTATTAGAGTTCTGGGAGGAACCAGAAGAAGATATGCTTCAGTTGGTGATAAAATCGTTGTTACTATCAAAGATTCTACACCATCAGGAAACGCTAAGAAAGGTCAGGTATCTAAAGCTGTAGTAGTAAGAACTAAAAAAGCTGTTAGAAGAAAAGATGGTTCATACATCAAATTCGAAGACAATGCTTGTGTATTGCTAAACGCAGCGGGAGAAATGAGAGGTACCCGTGTTTTCGGACCGGTTGCTCGTGAGTTGAGAGACAAAGAATATATGAAAATCATTTCATTAGCTCCTGAAGTACTTTAATATTTAAAATTGTAAAAAAATGTCAAAGTTAAAAATAAAAAGAGGAGATAACGTAATCATTACCACAGGTAAAAAAGATATCAAAGGTAAGACTGGTGAAGTTATTGAAGTGATCAAAAAAGAAGGAAGAGACCCTAGAGTTATCGTTGCAGGACTTAACATCGTTAAAAAACACGTTAAGCCTTCAGCTTCTAACCCTCAAGGAGGAATCACTGAGAAAGAAGCTTCTATTCATATCTCAAACGTAGCTTTAGTTGGTAAAGACGGAAAAGCTATCAAAGTAGGTTACAAAACCGAAGGAGATAAGAAAGTAAGAATCAACAAAAAAACGGGTGAAACTTTATAATTTTAAATAACACATGGAATATATAGCAAGACCCAAAAAAGCATATAAAGAAACGATTGTTCCTGCAATGATGGAAGAATTCGGATACAAATCTGTAATGCAGGTACCTAGATTAGAGAAGATTATTTTATCTCAAGGTCTAGGAGATGCTACAGCAGATAAAAAAATCATCGATTATGCTGTTGAAGAATTAACGAATATCACTGGCCAAAAGGCTGTAGGTACAATCTCTAAGAAAGATGAAGCTGCTTTCAAATTGAGAAAAGGAATGCCTGTAGGAGCTAAAGTTACTTTAAGAGCTAACAAAATGTATGAGTTCTTAGACAGATTAACTTCTTCTGCATTACCAAGAATCAGAGATTTCTCTGGTATCAAAGCTGATGGTTTCGACGGTAGAGGAAACTACAACTTAGGGATCACTGAGCAAATCATCTTCCCTGAGATCGTAATCGACAAAGTGAAAAAAATCCAGGGGATGGACATCACTTTCGTTACTACTGCGAAAACAGATAAAGAAGCTAAAGCATTATTAACTCACTTCGGTTTACCATTCAAAAAGAACTAAGAAATGGCTAAAGAATCAATGAAAGCGCGTGAGCGCAAAAGAGAAGCACTAGTTGCTAAATACGCTGCTAAAAGACAAGCTCTTAAAGAAGCTGGTGATTACGAAGGACTTCAAAAATTGCCTAAAAACGCTTCACCTGTAAGATTACACAACAGATGTAAACTAACAGGAAGACCAAGAGGATACATGAGAACGTTCGGTATTTCCAGAGTAACTTTCAGAGAAATGGCAAACAACGGTCTTATCCCGGGAGTGAAAAAAGCTAGTTGGTAATAATTACTAATTAAAAATCGGGACAATTAAGTTGTCTGGATACTAAAGAATAAATAATATCAGACTGAAGATTTCTGAGGTCTGATATTTTTACGCTTCAAGTCCTTACAATACTGATTGTTCTTTAACCAATAATTTATAAAGAAAAATGGTAACAGATCCAATTTCAGATTTCCTAACAAGAGTAAGGAACGCACAAAGCGCAGGCCACAAAGTGGTGGAAATTCCTGCATCGAAAATCAAAAAGGAGATTACTAAGATCTTATTTGATCAAGGGTATATCTTAAACTACAAGTTTGAAGATAGCGCTGTTCAAGGAACGATCAAAATCGCTTTAAAGTACGACAAGCAAACCAACAAACCGGCTATCAAGTCTATCCAAAGAGCTTCTAGACCAGGTTTGAGACAGTACAAAGGTTCTACAGAACTTCCAAGAGTACTAAACGGTTTAGGTATTTCTATCATCTCTACTTCCAAAGGAGTAATGACTGACAAGAAAGCTAGAGAAGAAAAAGTAGGCGGTGAAGTAATCTGCTATGTTTATTAATTTTTAATCACAGGAAAATGTCAAGAATTGGTAAAGCAATTATAACAGTTCCAGCAGGAGTTACAATCACTGAAAACAATGGTGTGGTAACTGTAAAAGGTCCTAAAGGAGAACTTTCTCAGGAACTTACAGGCGGAATTACTATAGAACAGAAAGATGGTGAACTGAACGTAAACAGACCATCTGAAGCTAAACAACACAAAGCGCTTCACGGTTTATACAGAGCGCTAATCAACAATATGATTGTTGGTGTAAATACAGGTTTCGAAAAGAAACTGGAATTAGTAGGGGTAGGATACAGAGCTTCACACGCAGGTCAAAAACTTGAGTTGGCTTTAGGATTCTCTCACGGTATCGTACTTGAACTTCCAAGCGAAGTGAAAGTAGATACATTGACTGAAAAAGGTAAAAACCCAATTATTACTTTAACGTCTCACGATAACCAACTTCTAGGGATGGTAGCTGCAAAGATCCGTTCTTTCAGAAAGCCTGAACCATACAAAGGAAAAGGGGTAAGATTCGTAGGAGAAATTGTTAGACGTAAAGCTGGTAAATCTGCTTAATAAATTATAAGTATTATGGCATTAACTAAAGTAGAAAAAAGAATAAGAATCAAAAGAAGAGTAAGAGGAAAAATCTCCGGATCTTCTGAATTGCCAAGATTATCTGTATACAAAAGTAATAAGGAAATTTACGCTCAGTTAATCGACGATAACAGTGGAAAAACTTTGGCTTCTGCTTCTTCAAGAGAGAAAGGCGTTGAAGCGAACGGAACCAAAACTGAAGTTTCTGCTGCCGTAGGTAAGGCAATCGCTGCCAAAGCTATCGCTGCAGGAATCGAAAATATTGTATTTGATAGAAACGGATTCGTATACCACGGTAGAGTAAAAGCTCTTGCTGACGGTGCGAGAGAAGGTGGACTTAAATTCTAATCATTAAATTTCGGAAATATGTTAGGACTAGATAATATAGAAAGAGTAAAACCGGGAGGATTAGAACTTAAAGATCGTCTCGTAGCTGTTAACAGAGTAACAAAAGTAACCAAAGGAGGTAGAGCTTTCGGATTTTCTGCAATCGTAGTGGTAGGAAACGAAGAAGGTGTTATCGGTTACGGTTTAGGAAAATCAAAAGAGGTTGCTTCTGCAATTGCTAAAGCAGTTGAAGATGCTAAGAAAAATCTTGTGAAAGTTCCTGTAATGAATCACACAATCCCTCACCAAACTTCTGCAAGATACGGTGGTGCAGATATCTTCTTAAGACCTGCTTCTCACGGTACAGGGCTTATCGCCGGTGGTGCGGTAAGAGCGGTATTAGAGTCTGCTGGTATTCACGATATCCTTTCAAAATCTAAAGGATCTTCAAACCCTCACAACGTAGTGAAAGCTACTTTCAAAGCGTTATTGGATATCAGAAGACCTGAAGAAATTGCTAGAATGAGAGGAGTTTCACTAAGTAAAGTGTTTAACGGTTAATAATAAAACAATGGCAACAATCAAAGTAAAACAAGTAAGAAGCGCTATTGGAAGAACAAAAACCCAAAAGAGAACGCTTGAAGCATTAGGATTAAAGAAACTTCACCAAGTTGTAGAACACGAAGCTACTCCTTCTATCTTAGGAATGATAGCTGCAGTTAGTCACTTACTTGAAGTTCAAAAATAATTTTTAAAATAATTTTAAAATGAATTTAAACAACATAAAGCCAGCTGCAGGATCTACTTTCAATTCAAAAAGAATTGGTAGAGGACAAGGTAGCGGAAAAGGGGGTACTTCTACAAAAGGACATAAAGGACAAAAATCAAGAGCCGGATATTCTCAGAAGATCGGTTTTGAAGGAGGTCAGATGCCTTTACAAAGAAGACTACCTAAATTCGGATTCAAAAACGTAAACAGAAAAGAATTTAGAGCTATTAACCTTGATTCTATCCAGACTTTAATTGAAAACAAATCCATCACTGGAGATATTACAAAAGAAGTTTTGGTAGCAAACGGTTTGGCAACTAAAAACGAATTAGTGAAAATTATGGGTAGAGGAGAATTGAAATCTGCGGTTTCTATCTCAGCTGACAAATTCACTAAATCTGCGGAAGAGCTTATCGCTAAAGCAGGTGGAAAAGCAATTACCTTATAATAATTACTAATGAAAGAATTTATACAAACCCTCAAAAATATTTGGAGTCTTAAAGAACTTAGAGATAAAATTATCTTTACTTTAGGAATAATCCTTGTGTATAGATTCGCATCTTATATCTCCTTACCTGCAATTAACCTTGCAGAAGTGGGAGATCTCTTAGAGCATTATAAAAATCAAGGCGGTAACAAGCAAGGAGCAGGTCTCCTTGGCTTGCTTTCGTCGTTTACGGGGGGAGCTTTCAGCCACGCTTCCGTAATGGCGTTAGGTATCATGCCTTATATTTCTGCTTCTATTATTGTTCAGTTGATGGGAATGGCTATTCCTTATCTTCAGAAGCTTCAGAAAGATGGAGAGTCAGGTAGAAATACATTGAATCAGATCACTAGATGGTTAACAATAGGAGTTTGTCTTGTACAGGCACCTTCTTATTTAACTTCTATTACTCAATTATTCTTACCGTATGCTCAGTTCTCGTCTGCATATTATGTAGAGCCAAATTCCATCATGTTCTGGTTGCCAAGTATTGTAATCTTGGTTGCCGGTTCAGTATTCGCAATGTGGTTGGGTGAAAAAATCACCGACAAAGGTATCGGGAACGGTATCTCTATCCTTATTATGGTGGGGATCCTTTCAAGATTACCGGAAGCATTTGTGCAGGAAATGGCAGTTCAGAACGGAAAAGGAGGAATGGGATCTATCATGATCCTTATTGAAGTGATTTTCTGGATGTTGGTAGTTCTTTTAGCAGTGGTATTATCCGTTGCGGTAAGAAAAATCCCAATCCAGTATGTAAGCAGAGCTCAGGCAAGAGGAGGTGTAAACAGAAATCTTATGCAGGGAGCAAGACAGTGGATTCCATTGAAAGTAAATGCTGCCGGTGTAATGCCGATCATTTTCGCTCAGGCGCTGATGTTCGTACCGGGACTTTTAACTAAGGTGGACGAATCAAACACTTTTCTTGCAGGTTTCAAGAATGTTTTTAGCTGGCAGTACAACGTATTGTTTGCGCTATTAATTATTATCTTCTCGTTTTTCTATACTGCAATTACGATTCCGGTAAACCAGATGGCTGATGATTTGAAGAGAAATGGAGGTTTAGTACCTAAAGTAAGACCAGGAAAAGAGACCGCTGATTATTTAGATGATATTTTATCAAAAATTACCTTGCCAGGTGCAATTTTTTTGTCTATCTTTGCAGTCCTTCCGGCAATTGTACACGGAAGCTTTGTTCAGACAGATGCGTTCGCCTTATTTTTCGGGGGAACGTCACTATTGATTATGGTGGGAGTAATTTTGGATACTGTTCAACAGATTAATACCTATCTGCTGAATCATCATTATGATGGCTTAATGCAGTCTAAATTATCAAGAACGACTGGATATTAATTTATGGCAAAACAAAAACATATTGAACAGGACGGCGTTATCACGGAAGCACTTTCGAACGCTCAGTTCCGTGTTGAGCTGGAAAACGGGCATGTTCTCATCGCTCATATCTCCGGCAAAATGCGTATGCACTATATTAAGTTATTACCTGGTGATAAGGTAAAATTAGAAATGTCTCCTTACGATTTGTCCAAGGGGAGAATTACATTTAGATATTAAAAACAATCTGCCAAATGGAGCGCATGTTCCATTTGGCTATTGTTAAAAAATAAATACTATCAAAATGAAATCGTAAGATTCCATTTGACAGTTTTAAAAAAATAAATATTTTCAAATGAAAGTAAGAGCATCAATTAAAAAAAGAAGCGCTGATTGCAAAATCGTACGCAGAAAAGGTGTACTATTCGTAATCAACAAGAAGAACCCAAAATTTAAACAAAGACAAGGCTAACATTAAATTATGGCGAGAATTTCAGGTATTGATTTACCAAAAAACAAAAGAGGTGTTATCGGTTTAACTTACATCTACGGAATTGGAAGAAGTACTTCTTCAGAAATCCTTAAAGCTGCCGGTATCAGCGAAGACAAGAAAGTCAACGAATGGAATGACGATGAATTGGCTGCAATCAGAAACTATATCTCTGAAAACATTAAAGTTGAAGGAGAATTAAGATCTGAAGTGCAATTGAACATTAAGCGATTAATGGACATAGGATGCCAACGAGGAATACGTCACAGACTTGGATTACCTTTAAGAGGCCAGAGAACGAAAAACAACTCTAGAACCCGAAAAGGAAAGAGAAAAACTGTTGCTAACAAGAAAAAAGCTAGTAAATAATCGTTAGGAATTATGGCAAAACAAACTAAAGTAGTTAAGAAAAGAAAAGTAAAAGTTGAGGCTATTGGTGAAGCACATATTCAGGCTTCTTTCAATAACATCATCATTTCTTTAACAAATAAAAACGGAGAGGTTATCTCTTGGGCTTCTGCCGGTAAAATGGGTTTCAGAGGTTCTAAAAAGAATACTCCATTTGCTGCTCAAATGGCAGCTGAAAATTGCTCTGCTGTAGCTCACGAAGCTGGATTAAGAAGAGTGAAGGTGTTTGTGAAAGGTCCGGGTGCAGGTAGAGAATCTGCGATCAGATCTATTCACAATTCAGGAATTGAAGTTAGCGAAATCATTGATGTGACACCTATGCCGCACAATGGATGTAGACCACCAAAAAGAAGAAGAGTTTAATTTTTAGAATTTATCCATTATGGCAAGATATATTGGTCCTAAAACTAAGATTGCAAGAAAGTTTGGTGCTGCAATCTACGGAGATGACAAAAACTTCGAGAAAAGAAAAAACCAACCGCCAGGACAACACGGTCCTAACAAAAGAAGAGGTGCTAAAAAATCTGAATACGCAGTTCAGTTGGCTGAAAAGCAAAAAGCTAAATATACTTATGGTATTTTAGAGAGACAGTTTGCTAACTTATTCGACAAAGCACACAGAAGTAAAGGGGTAACAGGTGAAGTTCTATTACAACTTTGCGAATCTAGATTGGATAACGTAGTGTACAGATTAGGTTTTGCTAAAACAAGATCTGCTGCAAGACAATTGGTTTCTCACAGACACATTACCGTGAACGGAGAGCTGGTAAATATTCCATCTTATTTGCTTAAAGCAGGTGATGTAATTGCTGTAAGAGAAAAGTCTAAGTCTCTTGAAGTAGTTACCAACGCATTAGCTTCTAAAGCAAATTATGAGTGGTTACAATTCAACGATGAGAAGAAAGAAGGTACTTTCGTTTCTGCTCCTGAGAGAATCCAAATTCCGGAAGACATCAAGGAACAGCTTATCGTCGAACTTTACTCTAAATAATTTTTTAATCAAATTTTTGCTCAACCCAATAATATGGCAATTTTACAATTCATAAAACCCGATAAAGTAATTTTACTTAACTCTGATGAATTTAGAGGTCAATTTGAATTCAGACCACTAGAACCAGGTTTCGGGCTTACAATCGGTAATGCTTTGAGAAGAGTGTTGCTTTCTTCTCTGGAAGGTTATGCTATTTCATCTATCAAAATAGAAGGTGTAGAGCACGAATTTTCAACTATTCCAGGAGTAATCGAAGATGTTACCGAAATTATTCTTAACCTGAAGCAGGTAAGATTAAAAGCTACAGCAGAAAACCAGTCGAATGAGCAGGTTAATGCTAAAGTTTCAGGTCAGACGGTTATTACTGCTGGTGATTTAGGCAAATCAATCAACGGATTTGAGGTTCTTAACCCGGATTTGGTGATCTGTAACCTAAACAGTGATGTAACTTTCGAAATTACTTTCAATATTGAAAAAGGAAGAGGATACGTTCCTTCTGAACAAAATAAGTCAAACAATGCACCTGTAGGTACTATTGCGATTGACTCTATTTTCACCCCGATCAAGAAAGTACAGTATAGCATTGAAAATTATCGTGTAGAGCAAAAGACAGACTACGAAAAACTTGTATTAGATATAGAAACTGACGGATCTATCAGTCCTCAGAACGCTTTAACAGAAGCCTCAAAGATATTAATTTATCACTTCATGCTATTCTCTGATGAGAGAATCACGCTTGAAACTGAAGCCGTAAAAGCATCTATCCAATATGATGAAGAAACGCTTCACACAAGACAACTTCTTAAGTCTAAATTAGCAGATATGGATCTTTCCGTAAGAGCCCTTAACTGTCTGAAAGCAGCTGAAGTAGAAACTCTTGGAGAATTGGTTTCTTACAGTAAGTCTGATTTGATGAAATTCAGAAATTTTGGTAAAAAATCTTTGACAGAACTAGAAGAATTAGTGCATTCAAAAGGTCTTAACTTCGGTTTCGACGTTGCAAAATATAAGTTAGACGCTGATAAATAATTAATAATGAGACACGGTAAAAAATTCAATCACTTAGGAAGAACAGCTTCTCACAGAAGTGCTTTACTTTCTAATATGGCTTGTTCTCTAATTGAGCATAAAAGAATCAACACTACTGTTGCTAAAGCAAAAGCTTTAAGAGTATATGTTGAGCCTCTATTAACAAAAGCAAAAGAAGATACTACACACAATAGAAGAGTTGTTTTTTCATATCTTCAAAATAAAGAAGCGGTTGCTGAATTGTTCAGAACTGTAGCACCTAAAATCGCTGAGAGAAATGGTGGGTATACAAGAATCATCAAAACTGGTTTCAGACCTGGTGATGCTGCCGATACCGCTCTTATCGAATTGGTAGACTTCAATGAGCTTTACAACCCTAATGCTGAAGAGAAGAAAACAACAAGAAGAAGCAGAAGATCTGCAACAGCTAAAAAAGAAGCTGTAGCAGCTGAAGCTCCTGTAGTAGAGGAAAAAGCTGCTGAGCCTACGGCTGAAGCTGCGGATTCTACAGAGGAAAAAACTGAAGAATAATATTCATTTCAGATAAAAAAAACCGTTCAGATTCTGAACGGTTTTTTTATTGCTTAGATTTTTGTTTTTACCAGCTCAATGATATTATCTCCCTGATCCAGAATCAGGCTGTCTCCCTTTACAGTAGCTTTCATATCCATCTTTTCGTAGATTGTTTCATTTCCTTTAGATTCTACTTTATTTAATATAAATGTTTTATTGTTGCTTCTCACACTCATCGTCTCTTCGTCATAGTTAAAAACTACTTTCACCAGACTTCCGTCTGTTGCCTTATACACATAGTTTGTCTTAAGATATTTTTTCCCATTAACGTCGGTTTCATAGTGAATGGTTGAATCTACTTTACCATTATCTGCTAATATTACTCCGGATTCTTCAGATTTTAAAACACTTTTATTCCCGTTTTCACTTTTTTTACAGCTTGTAAGAGATACCACAATAGCTGCAGTTGCTGTTAAAAGTACTTTTTTCATGATGTTAATTTTTTTAATGTGTTGATTGTTAAATAAATTGATAACTACTATAAATTTTTACTAAATTTAATAAAAACAAAAACTAAACCAACAGAACGAGACTCAAACTTTAAAAATTACCCAAAAGAGTAATTGACTTTTCTTTGTTTTCTGGTGAAATTTGTCTTTAAATACATTAACAACATGAGCATATCAATAGCAATTGTAGAAGACGAAAAAAACTATAATAATGCGCTGAAAAAAGTCATCAACTATCAGGATGACATGCAGGTAGTAGCCCAGTTTTTTGATGGAAATGATGCATTACAAAACCTTACTGATGTTTCTCCGGATGTAGTAATGATGGATATTCAGCTGCAGGATATGCTGGGCATCGAAGTCATGGATAAACTCAAAAAAGAACTTCCGGATACGCAGTTTATCATGTGCACAAGTTTCGAAGACGATGAAAAAGTTTTCAATTCTCTTAAAGCCGGTGCTATGGGATATTTGGTAAAGGGTGAGAGTATGGATAAAATCCTCGCTTCTATCCGCGATGTCTATAACGGTGGCGCTCCTATGAGCTTTTCTATCGCCAGAAAAGTATTAAGCCATTTCGAAAGAAAGCTTCCCGACATAAAAGGTTTTGATGAATTGACGGAAAGAGAAAAAGAAATTCTCGAACTGCTGTCTCAAGGTTTATTATACAAAGAAATTGCAGGGAAGAAATTCATCAGTATTGATACTGTGAAAAAGCATGTCGGAAATATTTACAGAAAACTTCACGTCAATAATAAAGTGGAGGCTATTAATAAATTTAACCATTTTAAAAACTAAGAATTATGAAAAGTAAAAAAAAAAGAGTAATCATCGCAATTACTGCTATTGTTCTTTTAATAGCATTCGGTGCTTATTATATTAATTATCATTATGGTAATTATTTTGGTTCAGGGCTGGTCTCAATCAAAACTCCTCCTGCTCAGGCAAAAATTATGAAAGACAACTATTCGAAAGGAGTTGTCAAAAAAATATTAGACCAATATACAGGAGAAAAAATAGAGCATAATATTGATTGTTATAGACACGTAATTGAAAATGCTCCAGCTGGTACTGAAAATGTCCGTGTACACTTTATTCGGCTTACAGATTTATTTATTAAAAAATATAAAATTCTTTCAGATTATAATGGGAAATTATATTTAGCATTTGAATATATTGATAAGGATAAAAACCGGCTTGGAAAACCTTTTCTCTTTGATGAAAATTCAAAACTTCACGAAATAGAAGAAGATTTTGGCTCAACGGTCGACGCGTATCTCAACAATATAAATTACAAAATTACCGAAGCAATAAAAAAAGATAATACGAAATATATCATCATAACGTTGGCCTCACTAAAGGATCACTTAAAAAATATCACAGTAAAAAACGGAATGATTTTAAAACCAACATCTGTTGAGTTTGATCTCACAGAAGAATACAATCCGGATGATAGTACGTGTAATAAACAGCTGACTTTTTTTACGAATATCAGAAGTAATTTTGGTGGATATATAGATGATTTGTCAGAATATAATATGAACTCACTTTGCCCAAATCAATGTCCATGAATATCTTTTATGAAGGTGTTGTCATTGCAACTTTTTTGTATTCAATGTACCTATTGGTATTTAAAAGGTTTACCCATCAGCAATCTTACCTTTTTATATATTTGCTTGCAGTAATAGTCATAGATATCATTCCTGTAAACTATCCAGACTCAATTTTGATAAATCGGAATACATTATTTTTAGGATATATTCTTTTTTCATTGATTTATTTTGGATGCATATATCATATAAAGATAAAAAACAGAACCTTTAGATTCTTAAACTATGCTATAATCATTTCAATCTTGATTCTAAATATGTACAGCTTTGAATTTGATGATAATGAAAAAATTAATCTTATTGCGATAATCAGTCTTCCGATAGTTTTTATTTACGAATCTATTTTCTGGTATTTGTTTAAACTCAAAAATATTGATGAAGACAAGATTACTGATGATTTTTTTTTCTGGATAAGTTCCGGGATATTAATTTGGTCTGTATTTTTTGTTTTCAGGGCTATCCCGATGTATTTTTTACAAGACAATGATCCGCAATTATTAAGCTTAGTTATAACAGCTTTTTCAGTTGTAAACACGATTATGTATATATTGTTCCTTATAGGCTTAATTTTTATTAAAAATGAAAGAACTTCCTGAAGAAATTAAAGTAACTTATATTTTAGCTTTGATAATTATGATGTCATTTGTCGGATTCATCATAATGATTGTTGTAATGTATAATAGAAAACAGCTCTTATACTTAAAGGAAAAACAGCTCAAAGAATCCGAATACCAAAACCAGCTTCTCCAGAAAGAACTCGAAAAGCAAAAGCTCATCGAAAAAGAACGGGAACGGATTTCCCACGATATGCACGACGATCTCGGAGCAGGAATCTCTGCATTAAAACTCCAGGCAGAGTTCTTAAAACAACGAGCCGAAGACGAGGAACTCAAAAATGATATCGAAGAACTCCTGAAAACCTCCGAAGAAATGAATCTTTCCATGAGAGAAATGCTTTGGAGCCTGAATTCCGGAAATGATACACTCGGAGGCTTTATCGACTATGCTAAAATATATGCACAAAATTTTCTTAAAAAAACAAACATTCAACTTATGGTGGAGGACGAAAATGTAATTTCCGAAACCGTTATTTCAACCGAACAAAGGAGAAATCTGTTTTTATGCTTAAAAGAAGCCTTAAATAATGCTTACAAACACAGTAAGTCAAGTCAGATAAAATTATCGTTTGCACAAAAAGATAAAGAATTTATTATGAAAATTTCAGACAACGGCATTGGCATCGGAGCAAATAATCAGGAAGGAAACGGTCTCCGGAATATGAAACGCAGAATGAAGGAGCAAAACGGACACTGTGAATTTACAACCGAAAACGGAACCCATCTGTTTTTCAACATAAGCTTGTAAACGCAGTTTTTAATAAAAAAATCACTTTTTATAGAATTATCCTTTTAGACAATGGGTTAGAAGTAAATTTTTTAAATAACTTTGATGTAATTCAATTAACTAACTGAAGAGTTGTCCGATAGATACTTGCAGCTCTTCATTAATAAATACCAATCATTAAAACAATAAGTCATGAAAACAATTGTTGATTATTTATTAGAATGGAATATAACTTCTAAAAAAGGAAAGGTTATTTTAAAGCTAAAAGATTCAGATCCCGAAATTATAGATGATTTGGATTTCCAGGAATTCTCGGCTTTAGCAATAGTACTTGAAAAAGGAAATGCAAAATTTGATGAAACAGAAAACTCAATTTATAATGTAATGCCATGAAAATATTATTTTATCTACTCGTAATTTTGTCATGTATTTCATGTAATATAAGACATAAAGCTACTTTGAAAGAACTGGAAAATAAACGATCAAACTATCAGATGTCATACGATGCTACACGCCGGGGAGCCGTTATAAGTGTTGATAGTGCTGGTAAAATCGATAAAATCCTATCCGAAGTTCAACCCGATGCTGCCATAGCAACAACAACAGATATTACCAGTAAGCTTACCGGTAAATTAAAAACGGGAGATAGTGTATCCGCCGAACAAATTACAAAAATAGCCGAAACACTATCCAAGCTGGGAGAAAGAACAGCTCCGGTAAATATGCTTAGAGACGCCTTATACAGACTGGAGGAACATTGTATAAATTTTTCTGACGATTGCAAGGGTGACCGATACTTCAACAGCTTTGATAAAGTTGTAAATTTAATAGTCGAACTACAAGCGGAAATTTCAGAAACTGCTGCTAATGAAGCCAGAGCGGAAGAAGCCAAAACCATAAGAACACTTACACCCGCTGAAAGGGAAAAATATAATTTAAAATAAATAAAAGATTTTAGCTAAATTTTAATTCAAATATTAACTAAAATTTAACTCTGAATAAACGTATAAATTACTCTAGATCTGCTTTGAAAAGTTAAAAATTGATTAAATTTGTCTGAACTATAAAAAAACGAACAATGAGTTACATTTCTTACATAGAAGCGAGACAAATTTTAGATTCAAGAGGAAATCCTACAGTAGAAGTAGATGTATTTACGGAAAGCGGGGCAATGGGTCGTGCTGCAGTACCTTCAGGAGCATCTACAGGAGAGCATGAAGCAGTAGAACTGCGTGATGGCGGTTCAGAATATATGGGGAAAGGTGTTCTTAAAGCTGTTGAGAATGTAAGAGAAGTAATCGCGCCTGAATTGGTAGGACTTCCTGTTTATGATCAGAATCTTATCGACCAGATTATGATTGATCTTGACGGAACAAATAATAAAGGAAACCTCGGAGCTAATGCAATCTTGGGTGTTTCTCTAGCGGCTGCTAAAGCGGCTGCGGCAGAACTGAAAATGCCTTTGTACAAATATGTTGGCGGTGTAAATGCCAATACACTTCCTGTTCCGATGATGAACGTTATCAATGGCGGTTCCCACTCAGATGCACCGATTGCATTTCAGGAATTTATGATTATGCCGGTGAAAGCAGACTCTTTCTCCCATGCATTAAGAAAAGGAACTGAAATTTTCCATAACCTTAAATCAATTCTTCACTCAAGAGGCCTTTCAACGGCAGTAGGTGATGAAGGTGGTTTCGCACCAACATTCTCCGGAACCGAAGATGCGCTAGATACCTTACTTCAGGCCATCGAAAAGGCAGGATACAAGCCTGGTGACGACATCATGTTAGCGCTGGATTGTGCAGCTTCGGAATTCTATAAAGACGGAATTTATGATTACAGAAAGTTCCAGACTCCGGATGCCGCTCAGTTCTCAAGCAGCGAACAGGTTTCTTACCTTGCTGAATTAGCAGCAAAATACCCGATTATTTCAATTGAAGATGGTATGCAGGAAAACGACTGGGAAGGATGGAAGATGTTGACTGATAAAATTGGCGACAGAGTACAGCTGGTAGGTGACGATTTATTCGTAACAAATGTTGAAAGATTGTCAAGAGGGGTAAAAGAAGGTATCGCAAACTCAATTTTGGTTAAAGTAAACCAGATCGGTTCCCTTTCTGAAACGATGGCTGCTGTACAAATGGCACAGAATAACAGATTCACATCCGTTATGTCTCACAGATCAGGAGAAACAGAGGATTCTACCATTGCAGATCTTGCTGTAGCGATGAACTGCGGACAGATTAAAACCGGATCTGCTTCAAGATCAGACAGAATGGCAAAATACAACCAGTTGTTGAGAATTGAAGAAGCATTGGGTGAAACTGCAGTATTCCCGGGATTGGATGCATTTAAAATCAAAAGATAATTTAATCGAAATTATAAATAACGGCAAGCGAAATTTTTAGTTTGCCGTGTTTTGTAATAAATAGTATATTTAGAAAAAAAATAAATAATGTCAGACAACAAAGTAATATTGAATTACGATGGTAATTCATATGAATATCCAATTGTGGATAGTACTATCGGAGACAGAGGAATCGATATTTCAAAATTAAGAGACCAGACAGGTCTGATTACACTTGATTTAGGGTATAAAAATACCGGGGCTACACTTAGTGACATCACTTATTTGGATGGGGATAAAGGAGAGTTATTCTACAGAGGATATCCTATCGAGCAGATTGCCGATAAATCAAACTTCACAGAAGTAATGTACCTTTTACTGCACGGTGAATTGCCAAATCAGGATCAGTTCAATTCTTTCGAATCAAACATTAAAAAATATAACTTCGTAGCAGAGGAGATGAAAAAAATCATCGATGCTTTCCCTCGTTCTGCTCATCCTATGGGAGTTCTTTCTTCTTTAACTTCCGCTTTAACGGCTTTTAATCCAAAATCTGTTAACGTAAATTCTAAAGAAGAAATGGATCATGCTGCAGAATTGCTTATTGCAAAATTCTCTCACCTTTGCGCATGGACGTACAGAAAAACTCAGGGATTACCGCTTAACCACGGTGACAACAACCTGAATTATGTAGAAAATTTCTACAAAATGACCTTCAGAATGCCAAACCAGGATTTTGAAATTGATCCTGTGGTTGTTCAGGCTTTGGATAAATTATTAATCCTTCATGCAGATCATGAACAAAACTGTTCTACTTCTACGGTAAGAATGGTAGGTTCTGCTCATACAGGTCTTTTCGCTTCAATTTCAGCAGGGGTTTCTGCACTTTGGGGTCCGCTTCACGGTGGGGCGAACCAGGCAGTAATTGAAATGCTTGAGCTTATTGAAAAAGATGGAGGTGATGTAAACAAATGGGTTGCTAAAGCTAAAGATAAAAATGACAGCTTCCGTTTAATGGGCTTCGGACACAGAGTTTATAAAAACTTCGATCCGAGAGCAAAAATTATTAAGAAAGCTGCTGATGATATCCTTAATGCTTTAGGTATTCAGGATAAAGCGCTTGACATTGCAATGCAGTTGGAGAGAGTAGCTCTTGAAGATGAGTACTTCGTTGAAAGAAAACTATATCCGAATGTAGACTTCTATTCAGGAATTATCTACAGAGCATTAGGAATTCCTACGGAAATGTTTACGGTAATGTTCGCATTGGGAAGACTTCCGGGATGGATTTCTCAGTGGAAAGAAATGAGACTAAAAGGAGATCCTATCGGAAGACCGAGACAGGTGTACCAAGGTGCTCAGAAAAGAGATTACATCGATATGGTAAACAGATAGTATAAGATTTAATATCTAATAAAATCCGTCTCACTTTTTTGTTGTGAGACGGATTTTTATTTTTTAAAATTATTTGTATATCGTATTTTTACAGCTGCGTTTACTCCTTGAATCATGATCATCGATCCTTCTATTATTTCAATAAATATTCTAAAATTTTGCCTTTTCAAATTCTACAAAACGTACTCAGAATCGTCATGTTTCACTTTTAAAATTTCCACAAAATTTATCTGCGAAAATTACCTAAATAAGCAATCAATTATCATAGTCTACTAAATTACTCAAGTTAAAAACTGTCATCAGAATGTTTTTCAGATTTATATTGTGGCCTAAGCCTAAAAATACCTTAAAAGTTTCCCAGGTTCAGGCCTTTACTTATATTTGTAGCATTGCATAAATCTTTATGAAACTAAATATAAAAAACGAAACAGGAAGGCTGAAATCAGTGGTTCTGGGACAGCCAAATTCAATAGGAGGCGTACCTACACTTGAGGAAAGTTACGACGCCAAATCGTATTACTCAATACAAAACAATGTATACCCGAAAGAAGAAGACATCATCAATGAAATGAATGCTTTCGAGGCAGTATTGAAAAAATATGATGTGGAAGTCCTGCGTCCGAGCATTATCGAAGATTACAATCAGGTATTTGCAAGAGATGTTGCTTTTGTGATTGATGATAAGATGATCATCTCTAATGTAATTGCCGACAGAGCAGATGAGCAGGGAGCCTACAGAAATATTTTCGAAAAGGTAGAATGGAGAAAAATCATTAACCTTCCGGAAACAGCACATATCGAAGGTGGCGATGTAATTGTCTGGGACGATTTTCTGTTCATCGGAACATGTTTCAGTGAAGATTACAGAAGCTACAAGACGGCAAGAACAAATGAATATGCTATAGAAATCCTTAAAGAATATTTTCCTAAAAAAAGAATTATCGACCTGGAATTAAAGAAAAATGACAAAATTCCTTATGAAGGTATTCTGCATCTCGACTGTACTTTCAACCCGATTGGTAAGGACAAATGCATCATTTATAAAGATGGATTTGTTGATGAAAGTGATTATCGTCTGATCATCGATATTTTCGGGGAAGAAAACTGTTTCCATGTTACGGCGGAAGAAATGTTCGAAATGTTCCCTAATATTTTCTCTATCTCTCCGGAAGTAGTGGTTTCAGACAAAGCATTCACCAGAATGAACAATCATCTGAGAAACGAATGGGGAATGACTGTTGAAGAAATTCCTTATCGTGAAATTTCAAAAATGGGCGGATTGCTGAGATGTTCCACAATGCCGCTTGTTAGAGAGTAGGAGCGCGGGAGAGTCTGAGGGCTTTAGAGTATGAGTGTATTTGTTTTTATTTAAAAAGTTTATATTTTTAAACTTAAATACAAATGATTATGCCGACTATAAAATTTCATCAGGATCTGTGGGTGTATCAGAAATCTTTTGATACTGCGATGGAAATCTACCAGCTTTCAAAAATTTTCCCTAAAGAAGAACGTTATTCTCTTACCGATCAGATACGAAGATCCTCACGCTCAGTTTCAGCAAATATTAGTGAAGCATGGGGCAAAAGAAAATATGAGAAATCTTTTATAGCAAAACTTACAGACTCCGAAGGTGAAGCCAGAGAAACTCAGACTTGGCTGCAATTTGCAAGAAGTTGTGAGTATATCAATGAAGAACAATTTAAAATTTTAAATAATCAATACAACCAGATAATCGGAATGTTAGTGAATATGATGAGTCAGTCACAGAATTAGTGTACATTTTCTTCAATAAATAAAGAAGGAAAGTAATTTGCACTAAACACTAAACACTAAACACTAAACACTAAACACTAAACACTAAAACACTCCAACTCTCAAACACTAAGACACACAAACCCAAAACACCCTCAAACTCAAAGTATGCAGACAACAGATACCGTACTAATGATAGAGCCTATTGCATTCGGATTTAATGCAGAAACGGCAAAAAATAATTATTTTCAGGTAGAGCAGAAAGGTTTCGATACCCAGTTCAAAGCTTTGTCAGAATTTAAAGCTTTTGTTGAAAAATTACGAAGCAAAGGAATTAATGTCATCACCATAAAAGATACATTGGATCCACACACTCCGGATTCTATTTTCCCGAACAACTGGGTAAGTTTCCATAAAGATGGGAGAGTAGTTGTATATCCAATGTTTGCTTCCAACAGAAGAGTAGAAAGAAGAGAAGATATCATTGAAACCATCAAAGAGCAGGGATTTGAAGTTGCTGAAATCGACGACTGGTCTTTTCCTGAAACCCAAGGACACTTTCTGGAAGGAACAGGAAGCATGATCTTCGATCACGACAACAAAATTGCTTACGGTTCAGTTTCTTTAAGGCTGGACGAAAACCTTTTCAGAGAATTTTGTGAGAAGTACGGTTTTACGCCGATTGTTTTCCATTCATTTCAAACTGTCGGAGAAGAAAGACTTCCGATTTACCACACCAATGTAATGATGTGTGTAGCAGATAAATTTGTAGTAATCTGTCTGGATTGTATCGATGATGAACTGGAAAGAAGCAAAGTCATTGAAACCATTAAAAATTCAGGAAAAGAAATTATTGAAATTTCTGAAGAGCAGATGCAGCAGTTTGCCGGAAATATGCTTCAGGTAAATAATAAAGAAGGGCAGAAATTTTTGGTGATGAGTGAAACCGCTTATAAATCCTTAGATGAGAACCAGGTTGCGGCGATTGAAAAATATTGTGAAATCATTTATTCCGATCTAAACACAATTGAAGTAAATGGCGGCGGAAGCGCACGTTGTATGCTTGCTGAAGTTTTCTTGCCGAAAAAATAATATATTTGCTGAAAATATATTGAATTGGAATCAATTACCAGCAAAGGTTTACATATTCTTCTGACTTTGGAAACGGAGTCAGAAGCTTTATTATTAGACAGCGAAGGTTTTCTGGAATTTACCCGGAAAATACTCTCCACAAAAGACGTTGAAATTGTAGGAATTACCAGTCATATTTTTGAAAACCAAAGTTTTACTGCTGCGGTCTGTCTTAAAGAATCTCACCTGTGCATTCATACCTGGCCGGAATTCAGGCAGCTTACTTTTGATGTTTTCCTCTGCAATTATCTACAGGACAATACGGCAAAAGTTGAAAAAATTGCCGATGAATTTATAGAATATTTTAAAGCTAAAACCATTCAGAAACACAAAATTTACAGATAAATATGCATTACATTTGTCCCGTATGTAAAACCGAGAATACGATTGATGCAGAATTTGAAATCATTGAATATATCTGCAAATCCTGTTCAAATCTTATTGATATTTCTAAAAATGTTTCCACAAAAGTTGTTAAAAAACCCATCGAAAATGTAGTTCTGGAAGTCGGACAGAAAGGAATTATCGACAATACAGAATATACCGTTACAGGAATCATTATCCGCAAATATGGAAGCACTATTTTCTGGCGGGAATATTACTTAAAAGATAAAAAAGGAGAAGATGCTTTCCTGAGCGAAAGCGATGGTCATTGGGTTTTGCTTCACATGATTGATAAAATGGATGTGAAAAGAAAATCATGGAACAGTATCATTCTGGAATACGGTTCATTAAAATTAAGACGTTATGAAACAACTGAATGTCACATTCATGCCGCGGCAGGTTTTTTTGATGACAGTCTGGATTTCGGACTCTCAACCTATAAAGAATATGTGAATGGTACAAAGATGATTTCCGAAGAAAAATCGAAAGACGGAATTCAATATTTCTTTGGAACACATATTTCAAAATACAAAGTAAAAAAGGCTTTTAATATTGCTAATCTTCCCAATTATACGGGAATCGGAATTGTTCAGCCTTTTTACGTTAATGTAAAACAGGCGATCAATATTCTTGCTGTTTCAGCGTTGCTGATTTGTCTAATCCAGCTTTATGTGGTTGGTACTAGAACAAATGCTCTGGTTTTTGAACAGGAAATTAATTTTGCCGACGTTGCCAATAAAGAAATAGTAAGCAAAAGCTTTGAGCTATCAGGAGGCTCTGCACCATTGAACGTTGAGGTTTCTTCCAATGTCGATAATTCCTGGGCCAATGTAGGATTAGGTTTGGTGAATGAAAAAACCAACGAAATTGTGTTTGCTTCAAAAGATATCGAAGAATATCACGGTTATGAAGATGGTGAAAGCTGGAGCGAGGGAAGCCAGCGTGAGTCATTTAATTTTTGTGGTGTAGCTCCCGGAAAATATCATTTTGTAATTTCTGCAGAAAGACAGGAGCCTCTTAAAACTTCGAAGCCTTCAAGATACATATCTCCGGATGGTAATCTTTCAATATCGAGAGAAGAGAACGGAAACATCAGTGTAACTAATCAGTCTACGTTCGAAACAACATCTTTCGGAGATGCTAAAATGATTAAGAATGATTCGGTAACCGCATTAGGACAATTGGTTCGCAAGACATTTGGAAAATCGGATATTGATTCTTTATTAAACACAAATGCTCAGGCGGAAACAATATCTGCAACCCCTGAAAATAAATCCGTGAAAATTAAAGCCAAATGGCTTCCGGTTTCCTTCAGAAATTTTGTATTTGTTCTTTTATTTCTCATTGCGTTATTTCTGGGGATCTATTTCGGAAAGAAAGCATTTGAGAGATCAAAATGGTTCAACAGTTCAAATTCACCTTATACTTATTCTTAAGATGGAAAATATACTTATTTATATAAAAGAAAACTGGATTCTGTGTCTCTGCGGAATGTTTTTTATCGGCTGGTTTACCTATCTTACCTTTGCAGGAAACCAGTTTTGCGACTGCGAAAAAACGGAAACCTACCGCGACGGAACTACAAGAAGATATCATTCTTCAGGAGTCGGTTATTACAGATATTATCACAAATAAAAAATATAAATTATGGATCAGATCAATTTTTTACCGGTTATCAATTCAGTTATTTATTCCTTCTTAGGAATTGTAATTTTGCTGGTTTGCTATCTAATTATTGAAAAATTAACGCCGGAAAAAACATGGCACGAAATCGCTCACAATAAAAATACGGCATTAGCTATTATTTTCGGAGCTTTCATTATCGGGATTTCAATTATCATAAGCGCAGCGATTCATGGATAAAAAGAGGATTCCTCTTGAACTGCTGCTCATGTTTTCGGTGTTTGTCATCGCAACCTGCGGACTGATCTACGAATTGGTGGCGGGAGCTTTGGCGAGCTATCTTTTGGGCGATTCCGTAAAACAGTTTTCCTTCATCATCGGAGTCTATCTTTTTTCGATGGGAGTCGGATCATATTTTGCCAAATTTATTAAAGGAAATTTAATAGATAAATTCATAGAAATTGAAATTCTGGTCGGGATCATCGGCGGAATAAGTTCTGTGGTTTTATTTATTCTGTTTAATACGTTGGCGCATTTTGAAGCCGTTCTCTACCTTTTTGTATTTTTTACAGGCTGTCTGGTCGGCGTGGAAATTCCGCTTTTAATGAATATCTTAAAAGACAGGGTTCAGTTTAAAGATCTGGTGTCAAACGTATTCGCATTTGATTATATCGGAGCATTGCTGGCTTCCATTTTATTTCCACTGGTATTGATTCCGCAGTTAGGCATCGTAAAAACGCCTTTATTTTTTGGCTTGATTAATATCTCAATTGCCATATTTTTATGTTTTTATCTGAAAAAGGAATTATCAAAACCGGTTTCATTAAAAGTTAAATCAATCGCAGCCTTTCTTCTGCTTGTGGTTCTCTTTATCTTTTCAGACAAAATTTTATCATTTTCAGAAGAAAAATTATATGGTGAAAATGTCGTTTACACCAAAAGTTCGCCTTACCAAAGAATCGTGTTAACCAGAAACAACCGTGAATTCAGATTATACTTGAACAATAATTTACAGTTTTCTTCAGTAGACGAATACCGTTATCACGAAGCGTTGGTTCATCCTGCGATGTCGATGGCTAAAAAGATCGATCATATTTTAATTCTCGGCGGTGGAGACGGTTTCGCCGTTCGTGAAGTTTTAAAATACAAAGAAGTAAAAGACATCACTTTGGTGGATTTGGATGGAGAAATGACAAACTTTTTCAGGAATAATGAAACCATGCGCCAGTTGAACCAAAGCTCTTTATCCAATCAAAAACTTAAAGTAATCAACAAAGACGCTTATATCTGGGTAAAAGAAAACTCTGAAAAGTACGATGTTATCATTATCGATTTTCCGGATCCGTCCAATTACAGCTTAGGAAAATTATATTCCTTACAGTTTTACAGAGAACTCGAAAGACTCACTACTTTAGATACAAAAATTGTGGTACAGACTACTTCACCCTATTTTGCTCCAAAATCTTTCTGGTGTATCGAGAAAACAATTAACGAGCTCTTTCCCTTTACTTCAGCTTATCATAGCTATGTTCCGTCATTCGGAGAATGGGGGTTTTCAATAGCTTCCTTTGAACCGATCAACAATAAAATTTACCGCAAAATTCCGAATCTGAAATTTTATGATTACAATTTCTCACAGCTTTCTTACTTTACAAAAGATATGAAGGCTAAAGATATCGAAGTCAATCGATTGGATAACCAGATTTTAGTACGATATTTTGATGAAGAATGGGGTAAAGTTCAGTAGAAGATGTCATTTATTTATTATATTTGTATCATAAATTGATACTTAAATTGTAGAAAAATGATAGCTGAAATCGAAAAATATATAGAAATCCAGAACAACATCGATCAGATTCTGAAAGATTCACCATTTAAAATTTCTTACATTATTGAAAAAACCGGAATTAAAAAGCCTACCTTTTTTAAAAAAATGAAAGAAAAGAGATTTACTTCTGAAGAACTGCTTTCTATTGCCAAAGTAATGGAACCCATTTATAGAAATGAAACCCATGAAGAGATTCTTGAATCTTTAAAAAGGGCTGAAGAAGATATTGAAAATGGCAGAACAATTTCTCATCAGGAATTAATGAAGCAGGCTCGTGCAAAATTAGAACAGCGTAAGAATGAGGGTAGAATACAGTGATCTTTCCAAAAAGGATTTCAAAGAGCTTCAAAATTATCTCTTCGATCATTTTAAAATTCTGGTTTTCAGAAAAATTTTGGATAAATATGAAAAAGCTATAAATTTTGCCAACTCAACCCACTCAATTTTCCAGAAAAGATTTCCTTAAAACCATGTTCTTGGGCAGTCTCATGATTCCTTTTTTACACTATTGCAGTAAAAAAGGCAAATCGTTATTACTTAAAATCACCGGAACCAATCATATTTTAGGGCACAAACTCTGGGCGAAGGATTTTCCTCAACCTACACAAGAAACTCGCACAAAATATCTTGTTGTCGGGGGAGGAATTTCAGGACTTTCAGCATGTAGATTTTTCAGTCAGCATCAGGAAAACAATTATCTGTTGCTCGAAATGGAAAACCATTTAGGCGGAAACTCGTCGAATGGACAGAACAAATTTTCAAAATTTCCTCTGGGAGCGCATTATTTGCCATTGCCGAATAAAGAAAATACTGAAATCATTCAATTTCTGAAAGAATGTAAAATTTACCAGGGAGATGACGAAAACGGTGATCCGATTTTAGATGAATATCAGATGACTTTTCCGCAACAGGAACGGTTGTTTTTCAAAAATTCATGGCAAAATGATCTTGTCCCGCAAAACGGAATTTCCTCAGAAACAAAAGGGGAATTCGACCGTTTTTTTAAAATGATGGATCATTTTCAGCATAAAAAAGATGCGGAAGGAAAATATTGGTTTGCCATTCCGGTTCACGATTCCAGTCGGGAAGATGAGGTCTTACCATTAGAGAAAATTATTTTCAAAGACTGGCTGAAACAAGAAAATTTTACATCTGAAGAATTACTCTGGCTGTTGGATTATTCCTGTCGCGATGATTACGGTTTGGGAATCAATTATGTTTCAGCTTGGGCGGGAATTCATTATTTCGCCGGAAGAAAAAATAACTGGAGCAAAAAATACAAAGATCAGGTTTTCACATGGCCGGAAGGGAATGCTCGTTTGGCAAAACATTTTTCAAAATATACAGAAGGAAAATCTTCATCGAATAATTTAGTTTTTGAGGTGAAAATTAATGATAAAAATGTTGAGGTTTTAAGTTTTGACAATATTCAGAAAAAAACAAAAAAGATCATTGCTGAAAAAGTTCTATTCGCGACTCCGCAATTCGTTAACGAAAGAATTTTCAACAATAAAAGGGCTGAACATTTTAACTATGTTCCGTGGCTTTTAACAACGATTACTTTACAAAATGATTTCGGAGGAGATGAAGAATTGGCTTGGGATAATGTAATTTACGGTTCTGAAGGTTTAGGATATATTTACGATCAGCATCAGAATGTAGAGCAAATCATGGGCGAAAAAGTGATTACCTACTACAGAAGTTTTTCTACCAATGACTGTAAAAAAGCAAGGAAAAAATTATACGGTCTGAAAGAAGATCAGTTGAAAAGCCTTGTTTTGGAAGATTTAAAAAAAGCCCATCCTATGATAGAAGATTTTATCCTCGAAATGCAGTTTCACAAAATGGGTCATGCCATGATTGCTCCCGTTCCGAACCAGATTTTCGGAAATTCAGAAAAAGCGAAACAGCCGATTGATGGAAAAGTTTTCTTTGCCCATTCTGATCTTTCAGGAATTTCAATTTTTGAAGAAGCTTTTTATCAGGGATGGAGAACCGCGAAACTGATGCAGCAATTTGATTAAAATTAAAATAAGAATTCAAACCTTATAGGTTTTTAAAACCTATAAGGTTTCCCCAAAATAAAAATGAAACAACCCTGGATCCATAACGCAAAAACAGACGGCTGGTTTATCCTATCGCCACCTTTTGTTATTTTGCTGATTGTTTTCCTGTTTCAGAAGCAGATTCAGGGGCTCGAAAATCATTATTCCTTTTACACATGGCTTTTCCTGATTGTTTTCGTGGATGTTGCGCATGTGTATTCAACGTTATTTAAAACGTATTTCGTTAAAGAAGAAGTCAGGAAAAGAAAACTGTTGTACTACGGAATTCCTGCATTGAGCTGGATTTTAGGATTGATTTTATACCAGTTCGGAAGTCTTACCTTTTGGTCGGTGTTGGCTTTGGTTGCGGTTTTTCATTTTATCAGGCAGCAATATGGTTTCATGAGAATTTATGCCAGATTCGAGCCTAATAACTGGGGTAAAATAGTTGATGAAATTGCGGTGTATTCTGCCACAATTTTTCCGATGTTGTATTGGTTTAAAACACCCAGAGCTTTTACGTGGTTTGTACAAAATGAATTCAATTGGCTTCAGCATCTTCCGGATTATATTCCTGTCATTAAGATTTTATATTTCGGAATTTTAATGATTTGGATCGTAAAAACCATTTATGAAATTGTTAAAACCAGACAATTTAATATTCCAAAAATTGCCTTAATTTCAGGCACTTATCTTTCGTGGTATTTCGGAATTGTATACTTTAATAACGATCTGGTTTTCACTTTCCTGAATGTCATTTCACACGGAATTCCTTACGTTGCTTTAATTTACATTACGGAAATTCAACAAAAAGAGAATCAAAATCTAAACCGTCTTTCTTTATTCAAGTCTACCTTCGGCATATTTTTATTTATTTTCGTTATTCTTGCTTTTGCATTCTTTGAAGAGTTTTTATGGGAAATTTTGGTTTGGAATGAACATTTTTCATTGGATCTGAATGTTTCATTGAATTGGTTTCAGCTTTTAGTTCCTTTATTAGTCGTTCCTCAGCTTACGCATTACTTATTGGATGGCTTTATTTGGAGAAAACCGAAAAAAGTTAACTAATTTTGTTTCCAAAGTTAAAAAAGTATGAAAATGCAGAAGTATCTCTTGTCATTAATGCTTTTGTTGGGCATATTTAATTTGAACGCCCAGCAAAAAACATTTTGTAATCCGATCAATATCGACTATGGCTACACTCCGTTCGAAGTTTTTTCAAAACAGGGAAAACACCGTGCTACAGCCGATCCGGTAATTGTTAATTTTAAAAACAAGCTCTTTCTTTTTTCCACCAATCAGGAAGGATACTGGTACAGCGATGATATGCTCGACTGGAAGTTTGTAAAGAGAAAATTCCTGAGAGATAATAAATACATCCACGATCTGAACGCTCCCGCAGTTTGGGCAATGAAAGATACATTGTATATTTTCGGGTCTACCTGGGAACAGGATTTCCCGATCTGGAAAAGTACCAATCCAACCAAAGACGACTGGAAAATTGCCGTTGATACTTTAAAAGTCGGAGCATGGGATCCCGCATTTCATTACGATGAAGACAAAAACAAGCTGTACTTGTATTGGGGATCAAGCAACGAATGGCCATTGTTAGGAACCGAAGTGAAAGTAAATACCCTTCAGTCGGAAGGTTTTGTAAAACCAATTGTTAGATTAAAACCGGAAGATCACGGTTGGGAAAGATTCGGGGAGTACAATGATAATGTTTTCCTGCAGCCTTTTGTGGAAGGCGCCTGGATGACGAAGCATAATGGGAAATATTATATGCAGTATGGTGCTCCGGCAACGGAATTCAGCGGATATTCGGACGGAGTATATGTGAGTAATAAACCATTGGAAGGTTTCGAATATCAGCAGCACAATCCATTTTCTTACAAACCGGGAGGTTTTGCAAGAGGGGCAGGACACGGTGCAACGTTTGAGGATAATTATAAAAACTGGTGGCATATTTCAACCATTTTCATTTCAACCAAAAACAATTTTGAAAGACGTTTGGGAATCTGGCCTGCCGGATTTGATAAAGATGATGTAATGTATTGCAACACGGCTTACGGAGATTATCCGACGTATCTTCCGCAGTATGCACAGGGAAAAGATTTCTCCAAAGGACTTTTTGCAGGATGGATGCTACTGAATTACAATAAGCCGGTTCAGGTTTCTTCAACATTGGGAGGGTATCATTCCAATTATGCGGTTGACGAGGATATTAAAACGTACTGGAGTGCCAAAACAGGGAATTCCGGAGAGTGGTTTCAGACGGATTTAGGAGAGGTTTCTACCATCAATGCGATCCAGATCAATTACGCGGATCAGGATGTTGAATTTATGGGGAAAACGCTGGGCAAAATGCATCAGTATAAAATTTACGGTTCGAATGATGGCAAAAAGTGGAATGTTATTGTTGATAAAAGCAAGAATACGAAAGATGTTCCGCACGATTATGTAGAATTGGAAAAACCTGCAAAAGCTAGATTTCTGAAAATGGAAAATCTTAAAATGCCAACCGGAAAATTTGCATTAAGCGGATTCAGAGTTTTTGGAAAAGGCGCAGGAGCAGTTCCCGGAAAAGTTCAGAACTTTGTTCCGTTGAGATCAGATCCGAAGAAATATGGGGAAAGAAGAAGCATCTGGATGAAATGGCAACAGAATTCCGATGCAGACGGATATGTAATTTATTGGGGAAAATCTCCCGAAAAATTATACGGAAGCATCATGGTGTACGGGAAAAATGAATATTTCTTCACCGGAGCCGACAGAACGGATGCGTATTATTTCCAGATCGAAGCTTTCAATGCGAATGGAGTTTCAGAAAAGTCGGAAATTTTTAAGTCTGAATAAGATACTGTTTAAATATTGCTAAATAAAAGTTTTATGGTTTTCTAAATTAGAATAAAATTGTTTATTATTAAATTTTACATTAAGAATTTCAGTTAGTTAAATTGATTGTAAATAAGGAATCAATAAATTGATTTTTATTAAGTTTTTTAAGCTAAAGATGCTTAATTCCTTAATGGTAAAAATAAATTATACATTTAAGCGACTCTAAAAATATTAATAAGCGCTCTGAAATTTCAGGGCGTTTTTTCTTTATCAACATGCATTAAAAACCTATGTATTTTTTGAATAAGGAAATCAGAAGTTGGTTCATTGATCCAGTTAATATGGTTTACATTGAATTCATACGATTCATGATAGACTTTATTTTGTTCTAATGCTGAATCTAAAATCTTCATTTGTGACAAAGGAACAACATTGTTATATGTTCCATAGAAAGAAAGAGTAGGAGGAGAAGTTTTGCTTACCCAGTGTACCGGACTTCCAAAATCCATTAATGATATATTTTTTGGAACAATTGTCGAATCAATCAGATGTTTTTCCAGGAAAGAATAATCATCGTAATTTTTAAATCCGGAATCATTAAGATCTGCGGGTCCGACAATATTGACTACTGCTTTTATATTTTTATTCCGGTCAGATTGATAGCCATATAACATAGAAAGGTTTGCTCCTGCGCTGTTTCCTAAAAGTATATATCTGGGTTTGAATGGTAATGTCTTATCGAGATACTGCATCATAGACCGGATATCATCTGTTTGGTTAGGAAGGGCAAAATGCGTCATGGAAGCCAGTCGGTAATCGGCATTTACAAAAATATTTCCCGGAAATTTTTCCATCAGCTTGTAGGTAAAAGCAGTGAGCTCAGATTTACTGCCTCCACGCCATCCTCCGCCGTGGATAATGATGAAAACATCTTTTTCTTTTTTGTGTTTTTCCGGAGAATAAATGTCCATTTTTTGTTGGGAATCTTTTCCGTACGGAATATTTTTTTCGATAGTAAAAGAAACATCATTTCCGAAATTAACGGTTTTTTGTTGACAGCTGTTGCAGAGTACTATGAATACAATGCCGAAAATGACTAAACAGTTTTTCATGGATAATGATTTTTTCTGAGGTTATTTATCTGAATCAAAAATTATGCTTGATTTTACATCCTAAATTTTAACAATAAAAAACCCACCGCAAAAACGGTGAGTTACCACAAAAAATAATATATATGAAGAAATGATTGTTTTATCTTGTTCTGTTTTTAATAGCATCGGAAGCACTTTCAATATCTCTTACTTTTTTCACTTTCTGATTTCCGAAATTGTACGTAATGCTTACAGTAAGGTTTCTTCTGTACTGGTCGTTTCTGATATAATTGTAGTTTCCGCTTGACTGGAAATCTTCTATTTCTACCAAGTTGGTTCTCAGAACATCATTCACATTTACGGCAAAAGTCCAGTCGTTCCAGTTTTTCTTGATGCTGAGATCAAGGCTCATCAGGTCTTTCAAGATTCCAAGCTCGATCTGCTGCTGGTCTACATAGAAGAAGTTTACTCCCAGGAACCATGTTTTCTTTTTATCAAGACGAAGGGTATTGTTACTTGTGATGACCAAACTTGTAGATTTTCTGTCGTTAATATAGGTGTCAAAAACCTGTCCGGTTGTAGGGTCCGTATTAAGAGTTCCGTTGTTGATATTATGCTGAACTCCCGCATTGAAATTAAGAGTCAGATATTGTTTGAAAAGCGACTTCTGAACTCCCAGCATGGCAGACATTTCCTGCTTGTCTCCGAAATTGGTTCTAATATACGCCAGCTGAACTCTTTTCTGGTTGGTTTCCGGATCGATATAGCTTCTCTGTAAAGGAACCTGTGTGATCTGGTCCTTAACATAAGTGTGGTTCAGGATCAGGAAATATGAGTTTTTATACATGTAAGTTAATTCCTGGTTATAGGTAGAAGATGCTTTAACAAAAGGATTATTCTGTGTGTAATTATCCTGTGTAATGATATTTTTTACCGGATTAAGCTCCCAGAAACTTGGCCTTCTCATTCGGCTTGAAAATGAATACGAGATATTATTCTTATCATTAATTGCGTAGTTAAAGCTTAAATAAGGCAGAAAATTGTTGTAATTTCTTTCTATTCTTTGATATTCAGGTTGTTTGGCGTTGTCAGAAGTTCCTAAGCTGTTGGTGATTTCATATCTTGCCCCGATTTTCCCTGAGAATTTATCCGAGAATTTTTTCTCTAAAGTAAGATAAGCTCCATAAATACTCTCATCATAAATAAAATGATTGGGATCTGTTGTAAGATTCACGAGCTGAAGCTGTCCCGCATCATTGTAGATGTAATCGTAAGTATAGTTTTTGGTATCGTTATCAGTTTTGGTCTTATTGAAATTTCCTCCAATGGAAGCAGTAAAATCATTTTTGAATTTCTGAATATAATCTACTGTTCCGGAAAAATTATTAATGACTTGTGGAATATCCTGGATGATCTTCTTTCCTGTCCGTGAAAATCCTGAAGTGCTTCCCGCAACGTCCGAAATCATCGTGTTGTTATCAGAATACTGGAATCTCTTATAATTGAGATAGGCAGCATTTACATTGAATTTGCTTCCCAGAGAATCAAGCTTCAGTTCATAGTTTAAATTAAGGGAATTATTGTAGTTTCTTACGTTTTCTTTATTCTTCGTTCTTGTATAATCTGTTGAAAGCAGATTATCATTGTTGTCGTATCTTGTAATGGTATTCAACAAATCGATTGTAGAATTGTAGCTTCTGTTTGCCCACGAATTCCAGGATAAGGCCAGGTTACTTTTATCATTCAGCTGATAATCAACATTTAAATATCCTCCTAGATTTTTGTTAGGATCATCAATATCACCTACCGATTCGTTCTGAACATTTCCCGATCTGTTTCTTAAAACATACGTTTGAGGATTGATATTTTCACCACCGCTTAAGTTGGCGTTGATTCCCAGCTTGTCTTTTCTGTAATTTACCGAAAAGCTTGCGTTGCTGGAATTGTATTTATTCTGAGAGTTTGACATTCTCATGTTTCCGCTGGTACCGTCACTCATCTTTTTCTTCAAAACAATGTTGATGATCCCATCGGAAGATTCTACCTGAAATTCACTTCCGGGAACCGTAATCACTTCGATTTTCTGAATATTTTCTGCGGGAGTATTTTTTAAAAATTGTGTTAAAGATTCTGCATCCATATTGGTTTTCCTGCCATTGATGTAAATCAGTGCATTATTTTTTTCCGTAATTTTTAAAGTCTTGTCATCGGTGGTAGACAACAGGGGTGTTTGTTTCAGAAGATCAAAAGTAGTATTTCCTTTTGCTACAGGAGAAGCTGCTACATCATACACAAAACGGTCGCTTTGTTTTTTAAAGACCTGTTTGGTCATTGTAACACCTTCAATACTCTTAGTTTTTACACTGTCTTGTTTTTTCTCCTGGGCGAAGATCAGTCCGCTGAAAAATATAGCTGCAATTAGAATGGTGGTTTTCATGTTTTAAATTTTTAGAGAGTTTAATAGCTTGTATTTGTCATTATTTAACATTGCAAAGATATATAATAAATTAAGTATCTTGCAATACAAAGTACTTAAAATGTTTTCAAAATAAAATTAACTGGTTGATTTTCAGTGTGAAAAGTTTTAGCTAATATTTTAAATTATATTGACTTTGTTAATTGTAAGACAATCTATATTGAAAGATTATTACATTTAAATAAAAAAAATGTAAATAAAAATGGAAAGTATTTGAATAAAAATAGACAAGAAAACCAGATGTAAGTATACTCAATAAAAAAAGGATCTAAAAAAGATCCTGTGGTATGATTTTATTCTCTGTCGAAGCGGGCAAGTTTTTTATCGATCCAGATTGTGGCGAAAGGAAAGAAAGCTGCAATCAGCGAAAAAACACTATCTTCATCATCCCACTCAAAAATTTTTCTGATGGCTGGCAAAAATAAGAGATAAAGGGTAAAAAATAAACCGTGAATACTCCCGATCGTACTAATGTAAACAATTGGGAAAATATCCTCAGGATCTGTTCGGATCCAGATCATTGCGGAAAAAAGAAAAAACCAGGAAACTGCTTCTGCAAGGCAGATATTCCTAAACCATCTAATAACTCTTTCCTGTGGATATTTTGAAAATAACTTTTCTAAGAAATTCATAAATTTTACATATCGTTAATTCAGGACTAATAAGAAACCTCCAGCTTCCATCCTCCAGCATCGGGTTTACCGAAGCAAAATTACTTATAAAAACTGCTCCCATCCAAATATTCAAAGACTTCTGGAGGAAGCATAGGTCTTACATTTTTTCCTGTTTTAATCATATTTCGGATTTCCGTTGCCGAAAGTTCGATAACCGGAGCTTCAATCAAAGAAATGTTTTCATGCTGCAGATATTCCGGATCTTTTTTTTCACCATCATACATTCTCGGATATACAATGATATGATGATTTTTAATTAATGTTTCAGAGTTTTTCCATTTGTGAAGGCTTTGCAGATTATCTTCGCCCATAATTAGGCTGAAAGAATAATCAGAATATTTTTCATGGAGATAGGTTAGGGTGTCTATCGTGTAGCTTGGCTGAGGTAAAGAAAATTCAACATTAGAAGCACGCATTTTCGGATAATTTTTTACCGCGAGCTGTACCATGTCCAGGCGGTTATGATCTTTCAGTAAAGATTTTTTTTCTTTAAATGGATTTTGCGGACTTACTACAAACCAGAGTTCATCCATATCCGTATGCTCCAGAATATAATTGGCAAGAATCAGATGCCCGATATGGATAGGATTGAACGAGCCGAAAAAGAGACCTACTTTCTTCATTTTTAATCCCTGAATTTCACATCTTTAATATTCAGGTAATGTGTCACATTACCCTTCCAGTGATTTTCCTCAAGCGTAAAGGCAAGATCAAAGCTCTTTGTCCTAAAATTATCGGCAAACTGTCCCAGCTTGAATCCTACGCATTCAATATTTCTTCCCGTAGATTCCTGCCTGATATAAAACTTGAGATGATTGTTATCTTTTCCCATGGTTTTAATATAGCCTGCAACCCTCTGATTGGTTAAAGCCAGGATAGGTTTCATATTGTGAGGCCCGAAAGGTGCCAGTTTCCGGTGAAAATTAATAAACTCCCTGTTAATATCTTCAATCTGAATTGGAGAATCAATGGTTATGGAAGGCTCCTTTTGATGTTCTTTGATTTTTTCTGAAACGATTCTCTCGAATTTTTCTTTAAAAGCATCAAACTTTTCTTTTTCCATCGAAAGTCCTGCCGCAGCGTGATGTCCTCCGAATTTCAGGAAATATTCTGAACACATGTCTAATGCTTCATGAACATCAAAATCTGAAACGGATCTTGCAGAAGCAACCATTTCTCCATTGTTTCCGTCAGTAAAAACCAGGGTAGGCTTATAATACGTTTCAATTAATCTTGACGCAACAATACCAATTACCCCTTTATTCCATTCCGGATGATAAACGATGGTGGTATATTTTGTCTCCTGCTGAGATTCAATAATTTGGTTTAAAGCAGAAAGGGTAGAATTCATATCAAGCTCACGTCTTTCATCGTTGAGATCCATGATATCGCTTACAATCTGGTGGGCGTGTTTCAGGTTATCGGAAACCATCAGTTCAACAGCTGCTTTTCCGTGTGAAATTCTTCCTGCAGCATTAATCTTCGGAGCAATTTCAAACACAATATTGGAAATTTCAAAATGAGAAAGTTTGTCTTCAGGAATTAACAGTCTTAATCCCATATTTCTGGTTTTCCGAAGCGTTTTAAGTCCCATTTTAGCAAAAACCCTGTTTTCACCGGTCATAGAGACAATATCTGCGGCAATGGAAATTGCCAGAAGGTCTGTAAGTTCAAAAAGCTCTGCTTCAGGGATTTTATAAATGGTATTTAAGCCCTGGCAAAGTTTAAACCCGACACCGCAGCCGGAAAGTTCCTTGAAAGGATAACGGCAGTCGCTTCTTTTAGGATCAAGAACAGCAACAGCATTCGGAATAGCTTCACCGGGTAAATGGTGGTCGCAGATGATAAAATCAACACCTAAATTCTGGGCATAATTGATCATATCCAACGCTTTAATTCCACAATCCAAAGCGATAATTAATGAAAAGCCGTTTTCTTTGGCAAAATCAATACCTTCTGTGGAAATTCCGTACCCTTCAGAATTTCTGTCGGGAATATAAAAATCTAGATATTTTTTCTGAACAATTTTACTGAGATAGAGATACATAAGGGCAACGGCGGTAGTTCCGTCTACGTCGTAATCCCCATATACCAGTATTTTTTCTCCGTTCTCAATCGCAGTAGCAATACGCTCTACAGCTTTCTGCATATCTGCCATTAAAAAAGGATTGTGAATGTCTGTAAGGTTTGGTTTAAAAAACTCTCTGGCCTTTTGATAATTGTCAATTCCTCTAAGAACGAGGAGCTTAGATTCGAAAGTTCCAAAACCAAGAGACGAACTTAATCCATCCACAATTTCTTCATCGGGTTCGGGCTTGTAAATCCATTTTTGACTCATTTCACAAAAATAGGGAAAAAAGTTTTAAAAGGAAAGTTTAATGTCGTCGTAGAATGTTAAAAAAAACCGTTCATGTCATGAACGGTTTTAATATTTAAGAATACATTTTTTCTCTTAATTCTTTTACCTTTTTATCTGCAAGATATTCGTCGTAAGACATTTCTCTGTCGATGATTCCCTGTGGAGTTAGTTCGATGATTCTGTTACAAACCGTGGAAAGCATTTCGTGGTCATGGGAAGCCAATAAAATGTTTCCTTTGAAGTTAGACAAAGAGTTGTTCAAAGTCGTAATACTTTCAAGGTCTAAGTGGTTGGTAGGTTCATCCAATAAAAGAACGTTGGCTTTCTGAAGCATCATTCGGCTGAACATACATCTCATTTTTTCACCTCCAGAAAGTACTTTACAGGATTTTAGTGCTTCATCACCCGAGAAAAGCATTCTTCCTAAAAATCCTCTTACGAATTCTTCGTGACGCTCTTCATCGTTTTTGGTGAATTGTCTCAACCAGTCAACCAGACTAAGATCTTCCTGGAAGAAACTGGTATTATCCAAAGGCATATGAGATTGGGTCGTGGTAACTCCCCATGCAACCGTTCCTTTATCTGCCTGAACATTTCCTGCTAAAATTTCGAAAAATTCTGTAATTGCTAAAGAGTTTTTGGAAAGAACCGCAACTTTATCTCCTTTTTTAAGGTTTAAATCAATGTTAGAAAACAACAATTCTCCATCTTTGGTTTTTTCTAAACCTTTCACGTCTAAGATCTGATCTCCCGCTTCTCTTTCCATTTCGAAAATAATGGCAGGATATCTTCTTGAAGAAGGCTTAATATCGTCGATATTCAGTTTATCGATCATTTTCTTTCTTGCAGTAGCCTGTTTTGCTTTGGCTACGTTGGAACTAAATCTTGCGATGAAATCCTGAAGTTCTTTCTTTTTCTCTTCGGCTTTTTTGTTAGCCTGCGCTCTTTGTCTTGTTGCCAACTGTGAAGCCTGGTACCAGAAAGAGTAGTTACCTGTGTAAAGGTTCAGCTTAGCATAATCAAGGTCACCGATGTGTGTACAAACGGTATCTAAGAAGTGACGGTCGTGCGATACAACGATTACGGTATTTTCATAATCTGCAAGGAAATCTTCCAGCCATGAAATGGTTTCGATGTCAAGGTCATTGGTAGGCTCATCCAGAATAAGAACATCCGGATTTCCGAAAAGTGCCTGAGCTAAAAGAACCTTTACTTTGTCTTTGTTTTCAAGCTCGCTCATCATCTGCCAGTGCATATCATCTGTAATGCCTACGTTGGACAGCATAGTCTGTGCATCAGATTCTGCAGTCCATCCTCCCATTTCATCATAGATTACACCCAGTTCTCCGGCTTTAATACCGTCTTCATCAGAAAAGTCTTCCTTCGCATAAAGCGCGTCCATCTCTTCTTTTATTTCGAATAATTTTTTATTACCTCTCAAAACCGCTTCCAGAACAGTATATTGATCGTAAGCAAAGTGATCCTGCTCAAGAACGGACATTCTTTTTCCAGGCTCCAACGATACATGTCCCGTTGTTGGATCCTGTTTTCCTGTCAATATTTTAAGGAATGTAGACTTTCCTGCACCATTTGCTCCTATTATCCCGTAGCAGTTTCCTTTCGTAAACATAATGTTTACTTCGTCAAAAAGAACTCTTTTCCCGAATTGTAAAGATAAGTTAGATACTGTTAACATATAGTTTTGTAAATTTGGCGCAAAAATACGAAAAGAATTTGGGTATTTCGTAATAATGTAATATTCAAGTTTTTAAATGTAAGGTATTTTTTATATATTTCATTAATTAAATTTATGTAAATGAGGTGTTCATAAGGGACAATTTAATAAATATTAAGTCCAGACCTTATTTATCTAAGTAGTAGATGAATTCGAAATGAAAATAGAAAAGACAGTCAATATATTAAACAGAAGAGCCAGGTTTGAATACGAAATCCTTGAAGAATATGAAGCAGGAATGGTGCTTACAGGTACCGAAATAAAATCTTTGCGATCTTCAAAAGCATCTATTGCAGAATCGTTCTGTCAGTTTATAGATGGGGAGTTGTACATTATTAATATGATGATTGACGAGTATAAATTGGGTACATTCTACAATCACAAAACAAAAAGGGAACGGAAATTGCTGTTGCACAAAAAAGAGTTACAAAAACTTGAAAAGAAATTAAAAGATGCGGGGAATACCATTATACCTTTAAAATTATATATCAATGATAAGGGAAAAGCAAAGGTATTGATTGCCCTCGGAAGGGGTAAAAAACTCTTTGATAAAAGGGAGAGCATTAAAGATAGAGAAAATAAACGTAACCTCGACAGAATATTAAAGAAAAGTTAAAAATCATCGGAAAAACTTTGTATATAAAGAAAAATTATATTTATTTTGCATTATCAATTATTTAATCATTTAATTCTATGAAAAATCTAAAATTAGGAATTTCAGCATTGGCGCTTACTGTCGCTTCTACTGTGTTCGCTCAGACTACCAACAATCCGTGGTTAATCGGAGTTGGTGCTCATGCGGAAAACCATATGGCACAGAGAGAAAATTTCAGTAATACGTTCTCTGCTAATAATTTGACGAAGACAATGTTCAATGTGAACAACTTCTCTATTACTCCGCCATTATCTAAACTTACTGTTGCTAGAAACATAGGTAAAGGTTTGGTTATCGACTGGCAAACTACTGTAGGTAACGTTGAAAACAAGAGATTTAACATGGGTAAAGAATTCATGTTGATGACAGGTCTTGGTTTCCAGGCAAAAGCTGCAGGTCTTTTATGGGATGAAGAATCTTGGTTCGACCCGTATTTAAGAGTTGGTGCTAACTACCTTAGACATGATTATACATCTCTTACTTTCCCAAGAACTGATGCCAACGGAGCATGGATTGGAAATGGTGAGAATGGTAACGAGAATGGTAAAGCAAACCACTTCACTGTTGCAACAGGTGCAGGTGTTAACTTCTGGTTAACTAAAAACTTCGGTTTAGGTGTTCAGGGAGATTACGTATCAACTCCTGGAGACAAAGCTAATTATGCTAACTTCTGGCAAGCTTCTGCTTCATTAAACTTCAGATTTGGTAACAGAGACAGAGATAAAGATGGTATCTTAGATAAAGACGATTTATGTCCTGATACTCCAGGATTACCAGAATTCCAGGGATGTCCTGATACAGATGGTGACGGAGTTCCAGATAAAGACGATCAATGTCCAGACGTAGCTGGTCCGGTTGAAAACAACGGTTGTCCTTGGCCAGATACAGACGGTGACGGTGTAATCGACAAAGATGATGCTTGTCCTACAGTTGCAGGTCCTGCAGAAAACAACGGATGTCCTTGGCCAGATACAGATGGCGACGGTATCTTAGATAAAGATGATGCTTGTCCTACAGTTCCAGGTCTTCCAGAATACAACGGATGTCCTAAACCTAAGACAAAAACTGCTGAAGAAGTTGAAAGAGAATTCGGTAATGTTTACTTCGATTTCAACAAAGCTACAATCAAAGCTGAATCTTCACCTGCATTAGACAGAGCTGCTAATATCATTAAAACTGATGGTGGTCACTATGTACTTGAAGGTAGAACAGATGCTAAAGGATCTGAAGCTTACAACTTGAAACTATCTAGAGAAAGAGCTGCTGCTGTAGTTGCTGCTTTAGATGCAAGAGGTGTAGATGCTGATGCTCTTAAATCTGTAGGTGTTGGTAAAGCAAAAGCTACTGTACCTGCTACAGCTTCTGATGCTGAAAGACAAAAAGACAGAATCGTAAAAGTAATTCCTATCGAAGATATGAACGAATGGAATGCAATGAAGAAGAGAGATTACGAAGATGCTCCAGTGAAAAAAGCTCCAGCTAAGAAAAAAGCTCCAGCTAAAAAAAGAAAATAATTAATTTTTCTAAATAATAAATACCTCCAGTTTTCTGGAGGTATTTTTTTTTCGTTCACTTTTAATTAATTTTGTTGAAAATTAAAAAATAAAAATGGGAAGAGCATTTGAATATAGAAAAGCTTCTAAAATGGCCAGATGGGACAAGATGGCCAAAACTTTTTCTAAAATAGGTAAAGATATCGCGTTAGCGGTAAAAGCCGGCGGTTCTGATCCGGAATCAAATCCTGCACTGAGAAGATGTATCCAGAATGCTAAAGGGGCCAACATGCCAAAAGATAATGTGGAGAGAGCGATTAAAAAAGCAAGCGGTGCAGATGCGGAAAACTATGAGGAAATCACTTATGAAGGCTATGGTCAGGGAGGAGTTGCATTCTTTATTGAATGTACTACCAACAACCCTACAAGAACTGTTGCCAACGTGAGGGCTGTTTTCAATAAATTTGACGGAAACCTCGGTAAAAACGGAGAACTTGCTTTTATCTTTGACAGGAAAGGAATTTTTACTATTGATCTGGCTCAAATCAAAATGGATTGGGATGATTTCGAAATGGAAATGATTGACGGAGGTGCAGAAGATGTGGAAAAAGATGACGAAGAAGTTATGATCACCACAGCTTTTGAAGATTTTGGATCGTTATCACATAAGCTGGATGAACTCGGAATTGAAGCAAAAAGTGCAGAACTTCAGAGAATTCCTAATAATACGAAAGAAGTGAACGAAGAACAGTTTAAGGCTAATATGAAAATGCTTGAGCGATTCGAAGATGACGATGATGTACAAAACGTTTATCATAACATGGAAATTTCGGAAGAGATGATGAATACGCTTTAATGCTGAAATTTGTATCATATAAACCTCACAGTCTTTTAAAAGCTGTGGGGTTTTTTTAGCAATACTCAAAAATAATATAACATTCATATACAGTTAATTTTCAAGTGGTTTCTTTGCATAAAACTATGAAAAGAAACGTTGAATTGGTTGTTATATCGGATGTGCATTTGGGAACTTATGGATGTAAGGCTAAAGAATTGCTGAGGTATCTCAATTCTATTCAGCCGAAAACATTGGTTTTGAATGGTGATATTATTGATGTCTGGCAATTTAAAAAATCCTACTTTCCAAAACCTCATCTGAAAGTGATTAAGAAAATCCTTTCATTTGCTACAAAAAATACGGATGTGTACTACATCACCGGCAACCATGATGAAATGTTCCGGAAGTTTACAGACTTCGAACTGGGAAATCTTAAGGTTTGTAATAAAATCTGCTTAAATATTGACGGAAAAAAAACATGGATTTTCCACGGTGATGTTTTTGATGCTTCCGTTCAGCACTCAAAATGGATTGCCAAACTAGGTGGAAAAGGCTATGACCTTTTAATAGTCATCAATAATATTGTAAATTGGTTTTTGGAGAAGATGGGAAAAGAAAAATATTCATTTTCAAAAAAAATCAAAAATAACGTAAAAAAGGCTGTTAAATACATCGGAGATTTTGAACTTACGGCTTCGGAACTCGCTATTGACAATCATTATGACTATGTAGTTTGCGGACACATCCATCAACCTCAGATTCGTGAGGTCGTTAATAAAAAAGGCTCCTGTATTTACCTGAATTCCGGTGACTGGATTGAAAATCTTTCAGCTCTGGAGTATCATGATAATGAATGGAAAATATTTTATTATGAAGATCATAAACATCTGTTGAAAGACGACTCTGCAGATGAAATCCAGGAAATTAACAGCAATGATCTCTTAAAAATAGTAACCAATTTCGCGAAATGAAAATTTTATATGCATTTCAGGGGACGGGAAATGGACATGTTGCCCGCGCACAGGAAATCGTTCCCATCCTGAAAAAGTATGCGTCGGTTGAGACATTGATCAGCGGTCACCAATCACAGTTAAAGGCTGATTTTGGCATTAACTACCAACACAAAGGAATGTCACTGCTGTATAATAAAACAGGAGGATTGTCGTACCGCAAGACATTTACTGATAATAACTTTCTTGAAGCTTTTAAAACGATTAGGGAAATTGATCTTTCTAAATATGATCTTATCATCAACGATTATGAGCCGCTCACGGGATGGGCAAGCAAACTAAGAAATTATCCGATGATTGAACTCAGTCATCAGGCTTCCATGCTATTTAAAGAAACCCCAAAACCGGATAAGAAAGATTTTTTTGGAGAACTGGTATTAAAATATTATGTTCCGAGTGATAATAAAATTGGTTTTCATTTCGAAAATTATCATCCCAGGATTAAAAAACCTGTAATCCGAAGAAAAATCAGAAATCTTAATCCAGATAAAAAAGATTTTTATCTGGTGTATCTGCCCAGTTTTTCAGATGAAAATATCATTAAAGTTTTAAAACAGATTCCTGTTGAGTGGAAAGTTTTTTCAAAATACTCAACAATTCGATTCAGAGTAACTAATGTTGAAGTTTTCCCTATTGATGAAATTCAATATCTTAAAAGTTTCGAAAATTGCGACGGAATTCTCTGTAACGCAGGGTTTGAAACTCCTGCAGAAGCACTTTTTATGGATAAAAAACTATTTGTGATTCCCATTCATAATCAGTATGAGCAGGAATGCAATGCCTGTGCTTTAGATAAGATGGGAATATCCAGCTCCAAAGTTTTAAACCTTAAGGAAATTCAGAATTGGGTAGCCTCAGAGCATCATCTAAAAGTAGATTATCCGGATGATATTGAAAACATATTATTGAATGAAGTTTTGCTTTAGATAATCTCTTAAAATGGTGATATTATTACAGATAAATAATTATATTTATATTATCTAAAATAAAAATTATTAACACCAAAAAAATATTAAAATGAAAAAAGCAGAAACCTTTAGAGGTAAGGCTCTGTCTAAAAATGAGCTGAAAAGTCTCTACGCAGGAGATAAAAATCCTGCGTGCGTTATTTCTTGTTGTGATCCAAAATTGCCGCCGTGCGGATTTGTGAACTGCAATGGGGTGCAATGTCCCGGACAACCAAAATAAAACGCATGACTTTAAATAAAAGACCACAAAATGGTCTTTTTTAATTTATAGGAATTACATATTGCTATTTGCTTAAAAAAACATCGTCAACATCGTTCATCCTCATCATGACAGATCTTGCGTAAGAACAGTGTGGATAAACTTTCCAGTTGTTTTCTCTCGCGAACTTAATGGCTTCTTCCACTAAATATTTTCCCATTCCGCGGCCTTCAAATTCAGGATGTACCAATACGAAAGAAATGATAAATTTACTATCTTCGGGAAAAATAGTGTACGTTAGCCTTCCGATTTCCTTTAATTCATTATTTAAAGTAATGACCCCGCCGTTTCCGGATTTATTATTTTCAAATCTCATAATTTAAGTTTTATTTAAAGTAAAAATACAAAAACTGCACCGCGGAAATTTTGATGAATGTTAAGAAAGTAAAATCATGAATGATACTTCGCAGATTGTTAATTGTCAATTCGCAGCACCTGTGAATATTCTGATAATAAAAATCATGTTAAATATTAATTAAATCGACCTTTCACTTTAGCTATCTTTTCCGGTGTAATAATTATAATCTTTGATAATAATTCCTATAAACTGCCTTTCCGTCATTTTTGTAGGGTCTACTTCCAGTTTAAGAATATTTTTAATCTTGTCGGAAAGTTTCTTGATGATCTGGCGGTCATCGATTCTAAGGGCTTTGAGATAATTATCTTTAATGATTCTCATATCATTATCACTCAATGCGATAACCTGAGGAAAAGTAGGAACATAATCTTCGCGAATATTTTCTAAAATCGTATGGGAAATATTAATCTTGTTCTTCAAGGAAATTACAGCCGTCCCGGAAGCGATATCTCCTAAACGTTGATTGTTCTTGGAAACGATCATGGAAACAAGACCCACAACTCCTACAAACAAAGTGTCTATAATTCTGAAAACCCAGCGAATGAGGTAATCCCCGAAACCCGCCTGGTAGCCGTCTATTTTCACAACTCGGATTTTCATAACCTTTTTTCCCGGAGTTTGTCCTTCCATAAGGCTTTCAAGAACCACGGGATACACTACTATAGGAAAAAGCAGCATGATATAAATTGCTGCAACAGACCATGGATCCAAACCCTGCAGCAAATATCCGAGATCCAGAACCGTGAAGAAAATATACAATACGGATATTCCGTACGCTATTTTTATGAGAAGATCAATAAAGAAAGCAATCATCCGGTCCCCAACACTGGCGATGTTGAAATTAATATTTACATTTTGTGAAGTATTAATCGCAATTTGAGACATAATTTTTATTATTTTAGCCTTAAAGTTATGAGAGAAGTTTATTTCATTAAACAAAATAAAGAAAAATGGTTGGGAATCGAACAGGTTATCCAGGGGAAAATTAAAAAAAATCCTGATGACCTCTCTTCGCTGTACATTAATCTCATCAACGATCTTTCTTTTGCGCAGACTTATTACCCGAAAAGCAACACCACAGTTTATCTGAACCATCTTTCTTCACAGATCTTTCAGAAAATTTATAAAACGAAAAGGGTAGAAGAAAACCGTTTGGTGTATTTCTTCAAAACGGAAGTTCCATTGCTTGTATACCAATACCGAAGATATCTTGGCTATGCTTTTTTGTTTTTTATTTTATTTACATTGATTGGCATACTTTCAGCGGTGTACGATAAAGATTTTGCTAAAATTATTTTAGGAGAAGGTTATGTAAACCAAACCATTGAAAACATCAAAAAAGGAAATGCGGTAGGCGTTTACCAGAGCGGATCTACCTGGGGCAGTACGATCGGGATTATATTCAATAATATCGGAGTAGGCGCCAAACTGTATATTTACGGGATTTTTGGAGGAATAGGTACTTTATGGGCATTGCTCTCAAATAGTGTTATGCTCGGTTCATTCCAGTATTTTTTTTATGATTACGGAGCTTTAGGCGACAGTGCACGCGGAATATGGCTTCATGGTGTTTTCGAGATCTTTTCCATGGTGGTGGAAGCGATGTGCGGACTAATCCTAGGTGCATCCATTCTCTTTCCCAGAACATTTTCAAGATTCAATTCTTTTAAAAACGGATTTAAAGATTCATTTAAAATATTTTTGAGTACGGTACCTTTCACCATCTGCGCCGGAATTATCGAAGGTTATGTTACAAGACATGCACTGAATATGCCTTTGTCTTTAAACCTTATTATTATCTTCGGCTCATTATTTATTATAGGATTTTACTATTTTATATATCCTTCCATCGTCAACAAAAAAATCAATAACCAGATCCATGATGCAGTTTTATAAAAAGAGAGATTTCGGAACGTTTATCACAGACAGTTTCAATTTTTTCAAATTATACGGTAAAAATTATTTTAAAAATTTTATGCTTCTGAATGGATTGCTGCTGATTCTGATGGTGGTAGTCATTGTGTTCGGATATAAAGAATTTTTAGGAGCATTTTTCGGTTCAAATATGGCCGGACAAAGCTATTACTTCGAACAATTTCTCAGTGATAATACAGGGATGCTTGTTGTTTGCGGAATTTTGTTATTCATTCTTTCTTCGGCGCTTATGATCGTAAACTTTCTGTTTCCTGTTTTCTATATGAAAAGGGTTGCGGAAGGACAGACAAATATAAAAGCAGATGATATCCTGAGCGATTTCAAAGCAAACGGTAAAAAAGTAACTGCTGCCTATTTCGGATTAACATTCCTTGTGTTGCCCGTTGCATTTGTTATTTTCGGGATCTCTTACATACTTGTTTTTATTCTGATAGGATTGGTAGTTATGCTCTTTGTGGTACCCAATTTATTCAATATCATCTTATTTTTCTGCTTTGATTACTTTAACGGGAAAAAAGGCTTTTTTGAATCACTAAGCTATGCCATAAGATCTCAGTTCTCTTATAAGAACGGAAGAGAAAATTCGCCGTACTGGAAATATTGGGGAGCAACCATTATCATGATGGTCTTGTTTTATATTGTAAGCGTCTTTTTTACATCTGTTCCCATGATTCTCTTCTTTATCAAACTTTCTACAACAGCTCCTGATGCACAATTTGAGCAAAATCCTTTTGCCGGAAGTTTCGGAATTTTGTTTTTTATGATTTACGGAATTTCTTCTGTTATCTCAACCCTGCTAATGAATGTTTTATACGTTAATTCGGGATTAATGTATTACGATAGCCGTACAGACCTTCACCAGAAAATGGAGCTTGCAGAAATAGATACCATCGGGATTAATGAATAAGTTGTTTGTTTTTTCACTGATTTTTTTAGCTGCAGGATCTCTTCATGCGCAGGATGATCCGCCGCCAACTGCGGAAGTTTATATAGATTCGATCAGCACGAACCATTACAAAAATATGTACCGGGCAGATTCTGTATTGCTGAAAAAACCGGTTACCGAGAATACGGTTTATCCCAAAAAATTTAAAGAAAACGTTCCGTCAAGATATAAAGGCGAAGATTTTGACTATACCACGACAAAACCAAGAATGTCGGTATGGGAAAAGCTTATGAAAAAAATTGTGGAGATTTTAAACAGTATCTTCGGGGAAACGGTTTTTACAAATTCATCCAATATTGCGGGAATGCTTGTACGGCTGTTTGCGATTATTCTCGCAGGCTTTCTGCTGTATTTTATTATTAAATATCTTATCGGTAAAGATGGAAATTTCCTTTTCGGAAAGAAAAACAAAAAAGTAGATCTTAAAGATGAAGAACTTCATGAAAATATCCACGAAATCAACTTTCCGGAGAGCATACTAAAGTTTGAAAAATCCGGTGATTTCCGTTCCGCGGTGCGCTATCAGTTTTTATTTGTATTAAAAAAACTCAGCGATAAAAAACTTATTGCCTGGAATCCCGAAAAAACCAATAAAGATTATGTGGCAGAATTAAAAGCTCCGCATCTCAAGGAAGAATTCTTTCAGCTTTCTTATATTTTTGAATATGTGTGGTACGGAGAATTCAGTATTTCGGAAGAAAGCTATGAACAATTTAAAACCCAGTATCAATCGTTTAAACCGTAATTTTTACCATGAATAAAACTTTCAAAATATATGCCGTGATTTTCATCGTTGTGATGATTATTCTGGTATTATTTGAAGCCAATAAAACGGAAAGGACGGACTGGAGAAAAAATTTCGATATCAACCAGAAGTCACCTTTCGGCTTGTTTGTTTTTAATAATGAGGTGAATACATTGTTTAAAAATAAAATCAAAAAAATATCAGAAACACCATACAATTATTATCAGGCCGATAAGAAACCGCACAATATTCTGGTTATAGAAGAAAATATCGACAAGGAATCCTGGCATAAAATTCTGGATCAGGTATCTGACGGCTCAGATGCGATGCTGATCGTCAGTGAAATGCCCAAAGAAATTTCAGACAGTATCGGCTATTACGATTCCCAGATTTCTTTTGAAGATGAAAATGTACTGAAGCTTACGGATAAAATATTCACAAACGACTTTATTCATCTTGATAAATTCCCGTCGGGAAGAGGTTTTACTTTCATAAAACCCGGTGTTGAGGTATTAGGAAAGACCGTTGAAAAAAACAATACCGATCAGGCAAACTTTATTAAAATAAAATTTGGAAAAGGTAAAATTTACGTGCATTGTGAGCCCCTTTTCATTACCAATTATTATCTCCTAAAACGTGGAAATGCAAGATATGCACAGGACGTTTTTTCCTACCTTGATGATCGCGAAACCATCTGGTTTGTAGAAAATGACGCAAAAGTTTCGCAGTTTTTCCTGAGATTTATCCTTTCCAAACCGGCATTAAAATATGCATGGTGGGTTTTGCTAGGAGGGCTTGTTCTGTTTATTTTCTTTAATGCTAAAAGAAAACAGCGTATTGTACCGATTATAGAACCGTTAAAAAATACCTCCGTCGATTTTGTGAAAAGCATCGGAAATCTGTATCTTCAGGAAGGAGACTTTCACGATATGATGGCTAAAAAAGCACAGTATTTTTTGAACAAGGTAAGAATGGATCTCCTGATCGACACGCAACATCTCGACACAGAATTTGCTAAAAAACTTCATCTCAAGACCGGTAAGCCAATGGAAATGATCGATGAAGCTATTCATCTGATTAAAAAAGCCCAGGATCCGTACGCACAGGTAATGAAAGAAGATCTTGCAAAAATGAATACATTGCTTGATGAAATAATTTAAAAAATATAACAATACAATAATGTGACAGTGTAGCAATATAATGATGAATACGGTTTTAATTGGTAAACTGTTACAGATCCATTGTTACATTGAAAAAAATTACAATATGGAAAATTTTGAAAACCCGAATACAGAAGACCAGCATTCTATATCTCCTGATAAAAAAGAAGACCAGTTTCAGTCGAGAATAGATATGATTGAGCTTAGAACAAGCCTGGAAAAAGTAAAATCTGAAATTGCAAAAGTAATCGTGGGACAGGAAAGTATGGTAGAACATCTTCTTGCTGCATTGCTTTCAAACGGGCATGTCCTTATAGAAGGCGTTCCCGGAGTGGCAAAAACAATTACCGCAAAATTGCTGGCGAAAACCATTGATGTCGGTTTCAGCAGGATTCAGTTTACACCGGATCTCATGCCTTCGGATATTTTGGGAACTTCGGTTTTTAACGTTAAAAATTCTGAATTTGAATTTAAAAAAGGACCGATATTTTCAAGCTTTATTTTGATTGATGAAATCAACAGGTCTCCTGCAAAGACTCAGGCCGCCCTCTTTGAGGTAATGGAAGAAAGACAGATTACCATGGACGGAACACGCTACATCATGGAAGAACCCTTTCTTGTAGTGGCAACCCAGAATCCTATTGAACATGAAGGTACCTATCGACTGCCCGAAGCACAGCTTGATCGTTTCCTGTTTAAAATCAATGTAGGATATCCTGATCTGCAGCAGGAAATTGCCATCATAAAAAATCAGCACGAAAATAAAACGGAAGATAAAACGGATGTGGTAAACCGCGTGATCTCAGCTCAGCAATTGAAAAATTACCAACAGTTGGTGAAAGAGATTATCGTAGAAACACATCTGATGGAGTATATTGCCAAAATTATTGTGAATACAAGGGAAAATCAGTTCCTGTATCTGGGCGCTTCGCCAAGGGCAAGTCTTGCATTGCTAACAGCTTCAAAATCTTTTGCTGCCTTGAGAGGAAGAGATTTTGTAACACCGGAAGACATCAAGGAAGCAAGCTACGCCGTATTGAGGCACAGAGTAATTGTTTCGCCGGAAAGAGAAATGGAGGGTCTTACAGCCGATGAAATTATCAGACAAATTTTAGAAGGAATTGAAATTCCAAGATAGACGTAAAATTATTACTGCTATCTGTAATCTGCCATTTTAAGAATGAAAAACTTATACATCAATACGCGCTTTTTTTACATGCTCATCGGAGTGGGAATCCTGTATATCTTTGCATTCTTCTTCCCGTTTCTTATGTGGGTGGCGCATATTGCATTAATGCTTTGCTTTTTAGCGGTAATGGTAGACTCCCTCTTTATTTTTAACAAAAATAAAGGAATTTCGGCACAGAGGATTTTGCCCGAAAAACTATCGAACGGTGATGAAAATCCCATTAAAATCGACATTAAAAACAATTACGATTTTAAAATCAATGTTAAAGTCATCGATGAAATACCTTTTCAGTTTCAGAAGCGTGATTTCCTGATTGAGAAACAGATTGCTCCCGGCAGAAATATTTTTTTTCAATATATCCTAGAGCCAAAGCAACGGGGGGAGTATAATTTCGGAAGCCTTAATGTATATGTTTCGTCACCTTTGGGTTTCGTTTCGAAAAGATTTAATTTTCAGAAAGATGCTAATTTACCTTCGTACCCATCTTTTATTCATCTTCGAAAATATGAGCTGATGGCTATTCAGAGTGAATTTCTGTTGGGCGGCATCAAAAAGATAAGAAAGCTGGGCCATACCATGGAATTTGAGCAGATCAAAGAGTATGTTCCCGGAGACGATATCAGAACCATTAACTGGAAAGCTACTTCCAAAACAAACCGCTTGATGGTCAATCAGTTTCAGGACGAAAAATCCCAACGGATCTTTATGCTGATTGATACCGGAAGAACGATGAAAATGCCTTTTAAAGGATTAAGCCTGTTGGATTATTCCATCAATGCGACAATGGCCTTATCCCATATCATCCTGAAAAAAGGCGACCGTGCCGGAATGATGACATTCTCTAAAAAAACGGAAAATAAAATTGCCGCCGAAAATAAATCGGGACAGCTTAGAAAAATTTCCGAAGCGCTTTATAATATCAAGACCGATTTTTTTGAAAGTGATTTTAATAGGTTGTATCAGGATGTAAAATATTCTCTAAACCAGAGAAGCCTTATATTGCTGTTTACCAATTTTGAAACACTGGACGGCCTCAACCGTCAGCTGAAATATCTGCGCGGCATAGCCAAAAATCATTTGCTTGTTGTCGTCTTCTTTAAGAATTCGGAGCTTCAGACGCTGATCCATAAAAATCCGGAAAGCATGCAGGAAATTTATGATGAAATAATCGCCGAAAAATTTGAATTTGAAAAGAAACTGATCATTCAGGAACTTAAAAAATACGGTATTTACACGGTTTATACCTTGCCGGAGAACTTAAATATCGACGTTATCAATAAATACCTGGAGATAAAAGCAAGAGGAATTTTATAATTTTGTAATAAGCAATAAGCAACAATGAAAATAACACTTAACAGAATCAACGACGATTTTTTATTTGAATGTACCAATGCTCAGGGAAATTCAATTCTTCTCGATAATACAACACAACCGGGCGCAAAAGGTGTTTCGCCTATGGAAAGTGTTCTGATGGCTGTTGCAGGCTGCAGCGGGATTGATGTGGTTTCCATCCTGAAAAAGCAAAGGCAGGAAATTACGGATTTTAAAGCTGAGGTGGAAGGGGAAAGAATTCCTGTCGATGATGCAAAACCTTTCAAATCCATCAAAGTAAAATTTTTGCTGGAAGGAACTATTGATCCTAAAAAAGCTCAGAAAGCAGCCCAGCTGTCTTTTGAAAAATATTGTTCTGTTTCCAAAACCCTTGAACCTACTGTAGAAATAGGATACGAAGTCTGGGTTAACGGAGATATCGTTCAGCCTTAATCTTCTTATACTCACAAAAGAAACCCGCAGATAAATCTTTATCCGCGGGTTTTTAATATGATTTGCAATTATTATTTCTTGATGGTTTTCATGCTTTTCAGAGAGCCATCTTTCATTTGTAAAGTAAGGATATATATACCGGATTTTAGTCCTCCTAAAAATAGTGCTGAAGAAGGGTTTTCGATAGTTTTCACTACTATACCCGAAAGATCCGTTATGACAGCTTTTTTCACGTTTTCTGCCTTCTCAAGATATAAAGTGTCCACAAATGGGTTAGGGTGGGCAATTCTTTCTTTTTCTTTTACAGTTACCTCACTTGTTGCTAAAGCCAAAGGCTCCAAAGTAACCGTTACGGTAAATGTATTGTTATCAACTTTATTATATTCTGCAGTACAACCTGATCCTCCATACGTTCTCCATGCTCTCAGCTCGAAGTTTACAGTTCCGGTAAGATCATTAGCCAATGTAAGTCCTGTCCTGTTATAAGAATACGTTCCTGTAGAAGATCCTGATCCCGATGTTACGGAAGCTTCTGTAACATTGTTGGTAGTACAAACCAGGAGGCTTCTTTGCTCGCCCATCCATCCGTTTGATGCTGTTGACATTTTATAAGAAACAGCTGTAGATTTTATCTTATATCCTGAAGGTACATTAACGCTCAGAGTTCCTGCGCAACTGGTTGTTGATGAAGTAGTAACTCCTGAATTGTTAAATTGAGTATTGATATCTCCGGCTGTGTAAAGAGTGCTGATCTGTCCCGGAGTGAACTCTTTCATTTTCCAGAAACTTTGCGAAGAACCTCCACAATTTGATCTTACCCAGAAGTAATACGTTTGCCCGGTAGTAAGTTGATTAAGAGTTACCGAAGTTCCTGAGGTTACATCTCCAGTAGGAGGTGTTGTTGCGGTAGGAGCCGTAGGCGAAGTACTGTAATAATATTGATATCCTGAAGCAGGAGCAGTGGCCGGTGCCGTCCAGCTTAATGTTGCTTCGGTCATAGTAGTGGTAGCGGTAATATTTGTCGGTGTGCTGCATGCGTTGTATGCATCTGCTGCGAAAGCAAAAATATTAGGGATGCCTCCTGTTCCAACTTTTGTTACCGTTACACTTTTTACACTTTTTGATTGATTGGCGGTACTGATTGCCAGTGGAATTTGATATAGTCTCGGATTAGTTCCTGAACCGGATTCAAGATTATCATTAGATATATTGATTCTCCCGATTCCCTGAATAGCATAGCTGCTTCCTCCATACCAGTCCGAAATACTGACTGCTGAAAATGTTTGTGAAGTATTATCTGTGAAATTTACGTCAACATCCACTGTACATGCACCACTTCCCCCTGTTGCCAACATATATACCGTAAGTGCCTGAATAGGTGTTGCGAAAATTAAAGTTCCGTTGTCGGTTGCATTTTGAAGTCTGAGCGTATTGTTTGAATTGTAAGAACCTAACTGATAAGATAAGCCTGATGTGGAAGATACAACAGAGTTAATAATACCGTCTATGGGAAGTCCGTATGTAAGGGGGTTGCTTGTGGCCGTCAGTTGGAAATCCCGGGAAACAAAGGCATAGCTTACTCCGTCAACATCATTATTGGTGGAAGATGCAGAAGGACCTACGCCATTGGCAATAACATCAGCATTGAATCCACTCTGAACAGGCAGAGGCTGATATTCTTGGGCGTTAATTTGATAATTGCATACAGCTGAGAGTACCAAAGCTGCTAGAGGTAGTAGTTTTCCTTTCATAAGAAATAGTTTATTAAATTTATTTTTTTGCTAATATAATATTAAAAATTTAAATTTAATTTAAAAATATTATAAATAACATACCAATTATTAATTAATAATGATTTTATACTAACATTAAATAGATTTTGGCTATATATACGCATTTCATCATTGAGAGAATAAATATATGTGGTATATAAATGAAAAAGCCCCTTAAAAAGAGGCTTAATAATTAATCGAGAAATAAATTTTAAAATGACATTCTTGGCTTCAGCAGTTTTGCAACAGTTGCTGTCCATCCGGTTTGATGGGAAGCTCCTATTCCCCGACCGTTATCGCCGTGGAAATATTCAAAAAATGTGATGTAATTCTTGAAATTTTCATCGTAATTGAATTTTGGATTCCCTCCGTTGAAAGGTCGTTGTCCAACATCATCTTTTAGAAAGATAGAACACAATCTATTGCTTATATTTTGAGCCACTTCATCAAGATTTCGCTTATCGCCGCTGCCTGTAGGAAGTTCTACTTTCATGCTGTTTCCGTAGTAAAAATGGAATCGCTGTAAACTTTCCACAATAAGAAAGTTGATCGGAAACCATATTGGCCCTCTCCAGTTGCTATTCCCTCCGAACATTCGGCTGTCACTCTCTCCGGGAGTATAATAAACAACATTTTCCGTACCGTGAACCGAAAATATAAAAGGATTTTCTTCGTAAACTTTAGACATAGCCCGTATTCCGTAATCGCTTAAAAATTCTTTTTCATCAAGCATTCTGCTCAGAACTTTTGTAAGTCTGGTCTTTCTGAGGATGCTCATGAGATGCTTTCTTCCCTGGCCCTCCTCTTCCCAGTGGGAGACCAATTTTGTAAGCTCAGGTTTGTTTTTAAGCACCCATTCCATTCTTTCAACAAAATTTGGCATTTTATCGAGCAGGTGATGATCGATAATTTCCACAGCAAACATTGGGATAAGGCCTACAATACTTCTTAATTTTAGAGAAACACTGTCGCCGTTTCCAAGTTGTAAAACATCGTAGAAAAAGCCGTCCTCTTCGTTCCAGAGTCCTTTTGTTCCTTCACCGAGGTTCTCCATCGCTTCGGCAATATACAGGTAATGTTCAAAAAATTTAATGGCCATATCTTCATAAACCTGATAATACTGAGCCAGCTCCATTGCAATACGCATCATATTCAAAGCATACATCGCCATCCAGCTCGTTCCGTCGGCCTGCTCAAGATGTTGTCCGTCTTTCAATACCATATTCCGGTCAAAAGCACCGATATTATCGAGACCGAGAAATCCGCCTCCGAATATATTTTTACCGTTTTTGTCCTTTCGGTTGACCCACCAGGTAAAGTTCAGAAGTAGTTTCTGAAAAACTTTTTCTAAAAATAAAAGATCCGGTTTGCCGTTTTGCTTTTCATCAATTTTGAAGACTCTGAAGCAGGACCATGCGTGTACCGGTGGATTTACATCGCTCAAGTTCCATTCGTAGGCTGGAAGCTGTCCGTTAGGGTGCATATACCATTCTTTTGTAAGCAATAGAAGCTGTCCTTTCGCAAACTCTGCATCAATAATGGCATACGGAACACAATGAAAGGCAAGATCCCATGTTGCGTACCATGGATATTCCCACTTGTCGGGCATTGAGATGATATCTTTATTGTGGAGATGGTTCCATTCCGTATTTCTAACATAATTATTAAAGTCTCTTGGAGCTGCAAAGTTAGGATCACCTTTGAGCCACTTTCCTACATTGTAGTGGTAAAACTGCTTATTCCAGAGCAATCCTGCAAAAGCCTGCCTTTGTACATTTCTTTCATCTTCATTCACAACATCATTTTGGATCTCCTCGTAAAATTCATTAGCTTCTTTAATTCGCGCGCTGAAGATTTCATCAAAATTTTCAAAAGGTTCATCAATATTTTCTGGAGAAAGCCTGAAATCGAAAGACTTCGATGCTCCGGCCTCAATGGTTGCATTTAATAGAAATGAAGCTTTGGTTCCTCTTTTTTCGGGATTTACCGTATTGCTGCCATAGATTATATAATCATTAATTCCATCCTTAAAATACGTGTTTCCGGGATATGGAGCTCCGTATAACTTTGGAGTGTTGGTTTCGTTTTCGCAGAATACACTTTCCGCATTCGTATCTCTTGAATAGAATTTTTTTATGGAAATACTATCATGCTGAATATTGATACAGCCTTCATGGGAAGCAGCTGTCTGTCCTTTATAAGTATTGTAGCCCCATTTCCAGTTATTTCGGAACCATACAGTAGGTGCCACTACAAGAGGTGCATCACTAGTACTTCTGTTAAAAACCGTTATCCTTACTAAAAAATCATTATGATCCGCTTTCGCATATTCAATGAAAATATCAAAATATTCATCCTTGTCAAAAATTCCTGTGTCAAAAAGTTCATATTCAGGCTGTTTTTTGCTTCTTTTGGCATTTTCGGAACGAATGTCGTCATAAGGAAAAGCATTGATGGGATATTTATACAGCATTTTCATATAGCTGTGAGTAGGAGTATTATCCAGATAATAAAAAATCTCCTTAATATCTTCACCATGATTTCCCTGAGGGTTACTCAACCCGAAAAAACGTTCTTTTACCATCTTATCCTTTTTATTCCAAAAGGAAAGGGCGAAACAAAAAATTTGCTTAGCGTCTGAGATTCCGGCAATACCTTCCTCTCCCCAACGATAAGCATAGCTTTCTGCATTATTGTGATTGGCAAAATTCCATGCATCGCCGTTGGGGCTATAATCTTCCCTAACATTTCCCCATTGCCGGTTACTGACGTATGGTCCCCAGTTTTTCCAGTCTGTGTTTTGTAATCGTTGTTTTTCAGCAATCATATCTCATCATTTTTCATTACGAAGGTAGTTTTTTTGTCAAAAAATTCCAACTTCCGAAATTTGAATTAATCTTAAAATATTCCCAAAAACTCTCTATGGATGGGAGTTTAAGATGTTAAGTTAAATTTTTATAAAGTTTTAAAATAAAAGTTTTATCTTTGCACCATTCGTTCATTCAAATATTGAAAATGTTATCAAGAAAGGTTGAGGGATTAGACCCTATGAAACCTTAGCAACCCTTTGCGCAAGCAATGAAGGTGCTACGTTCTACCAAAATTATTTTGGACAGATAACTTATCTGAAGTTCTTTTCAGCCATTCCTGTGGCATTTTCAATTGTATTTAAAATAAATAGAATTGGAAACCGAACTAAAACATATTAATTTTTCATACCAAACCGATTCCGGAAAGGAATATCATATCCCGTTGAGCTATCAGCTTTTCGGGAGAGAATTGTTTTCCGCACCGATCATTCTCGTAAACCATGCTTTTACCGGAAATTCAGATGTTGCGGGAGAAAAAGGGTGGTGGAAGAAACTGATCGGTAAAAATAAGGTCATTAATACGAATCAATATACCATTCTGTGTTTCAATATTCCCGGAAATGGGTATGATAATTTTTTTATTGAAGATCATGAAGATTTTACAGTTTCAGACATTGCAAATATTTTTTTGAAAGGTCTTGAGTTTTTAAATATTAAAACCTTACACGCTATTATCGGAGGCTCTCTGGGAGGAGGAATCGGGTGGGAGATGCTTACGAAAAATCCTCACCTTACAGAAATTTTTATTCCTATTGCCTGCGATTATAAAACCCATGACTGGCTTCATGCACAATGTCTTGTTCAGAAATTCTTATTAAACCAAAACGATGAACCTTTGCAAAAAGCGAGAATACATGCCATGTTGTGCTACCGGACACCGGAATCTTTAAATGGCAGATTCCAGAATAAGTACAATAAAGAAAAACAGCGGCTGGAATCGGAGGATTGGCTGATTTATCACGGAAAGGCTCTAAACGAAAGGTTTAGTTTACAATCTTACCATCTCATGAATCATTTGCTGATGAACATTAATGCCGAAGAATCCCAATTAGAAAAAATAGAATCTTACATCCATCTCATTGCGGTAGATACGGATCTTTTCTTTCCTGCTTCTGAAATCCGAATGTGCTTTGAAAAATTAAAGAAAGATAAAGCGAATGTATTCTATCACGAAATCACTTCAGTTCATGGGCACGATGCCTTCCTAATGGAATACGAACAATTAAATACAATCATAAAAAATATTTTGTAGGAGATGAAAAATAATGCAAACGAAATAAAATTTTTGAGAAACAGGTCAATCATCAAATTTGAAGGAGAGGATTTCTTAGGTGAAATCGGTATTGACGGACGGATTTTTAAAGCGCTTACCTTGGCGCGAATTAGTGTGGGAGTAATTTCACAGCAGGCCATAGAAAACGGAATTTCCATTTTGGTTCATGAAAATGATTCCGAAAAAGCAGTGAATTGCCTGATTGATGAATTTGAATCAGAAAGAAAATCAGGGAAAGTTTCCCAGATTTATAGCATTAATAATGTGTCGATTTTAGGATTTGTTGCGCAAGATTTTAATAAAATATTGGCCGAATTGGCCAGAAATAATGTTTTTCCGTTGTTGCTTAATCAGATTGCAGCAGAGAAAAGAGTGAATATTGTGGTTACTTCATCTCAGGATGAAAAAGCAAAAAATATCATAGAATCTGAAATTTCTAAAAAGCCAAAGACAGTTCACTTGGCCATTATCGGTCATGGGAACGTAGGAAAGACATTAATAGAGCAGGTTTTGGAATCGTCGGAAGAAATTAAAAGAAGGAAAAAAATCGATCTTAAAGTAGTAGCTGTTGCCAACTCGAAAAGGATCGCATTTAACAAAAAAGGTTTTGGCAGTAATTGGAATGATGAGGTCCTAACAGCGGAAAATCCTTCTGATGTTCAGCAATTGATTCACTTTTCAAAAGAAAATCAGTTGGAAAATTTAATTGTTGTAGATAATACGGCAAGCAAAGATTTCGTGAGAAATTATCACACATTGGCAGAAAACGGCTTCGATCTGGTTTCTTCCAATAAAATTTTCAATACCCTTCCGATTTCAGAATACCGTCAACTAAGATATACGTTGAACAAAAACAATCGTCGTTATCTTTATGAAACCAATGTAGGAGCAGGTTTGCCGTTGATTGATACTATCAAGCTTCTACACCTTTCAGGAGAAAATATTACCAGAATTAAAGGGGTTTTTTCCGGAACATTAAGCTATGTTTTCAATAATTTTTCTTTGAGAAATGATAAGTTTTCTACCATCATTAATGAAGCACTCGAAAAAGGATATACAGAACCTGATCCAAGAGAAGATCTCTCCGGAAACGACGTAGCGAGAAAGTTATTGATTTTGGCGAGAGAATTAGATTTAATCAATGAATTTGAAGATATTAAAATTCAGAATCTTGTTCCTGAAAATCTGCTTTCTGTTTCCAAGTCAGAATTCCTTTCAAGATTAGAAGAATTAGATGAAGAATATCAGAAAATCAAAGAAAATCAGGAGGAAGGACACGTTTTAAGATATGTAGGAGATCTGCACGGCGATTTACAGAAAGAAAAAGGTGAACTAGATGTGAAACTGATATCCGTTCCGGCAACCTCCGCTTTAGGACAATTGAAAGGATCAGATTCAATCTTCGAAATCTACACCGAAAGTTATGGTGAAAACCCAATAGTCATCATGGGAGCAGGAGCCGGAGCGAGGGTTACCGCAAGAGGAGTCTTCGGAGATATTTTAAGAGTAAGTGAAACGAAATAACTGAATAAATGTAACAATATAACAATCTATCAGTTTAACAATTTACGTCAAGAGCACTTTACTAATTGTTACATTGATAAACTGATAGATTGGTAAATTAAAATTTTATGGAGAACGAAAATTTTGAAACCTTTGCCATAAGAACCCAGACTGAAAGAACTCAGTTTGATGAGCATTCAACGCCTTTGTATCTCACCTCCAGCTTTATTTTTCAGGATGCGGAAGATATGCGGGCAAGTTTTGCGGAAGAAAAACAGAAAAACCTGTACAGCCGCTTTTCAAACCCGAACGTAACAGAATTTACCGATAAAATTGCCAAAATGGAAGGCGCAGAAGCAGGATATGCTTTTGCCACAGGAATGGCAGCGATTTATTCAACATTTGCGACTTTGTTAAATGCAGGAGACCATATCGTAAGCTGTCAGTCGGTTTTTGGTTCTACCCATACCTTATTCACAAAATATTTCCCGAAATGGAATATCGAAACAACTTATTTCAAAGCGGAAGATGCCGAAAATGTTGAAAAACATATTAGACCGAACACAAAAATTCTGTATCTGGAAACACCTACCAATCCGGCGATTGAAGTTTTGGATCTGGAGTTTTTCGGACAAGTTGCGAAAAAACACAATTTAATTTTCATTGTAGATAACTGTTTTGCGACACCTTACCTTCAGCAACCAATCAAATACGGAGCAGATATCGTGGTGCATTCCGCAACCAAATTAATAGATGGGCAAGGTAGGGTTTTAGGCGGAGTTGCCGTAGGAAGAGAAGATCTGATCCGTGAAATTTATCTTTTCGCAAGAAACACCGGACCTGCCATGTCGCCTTTCAACGCATGGGTTTTGTCTAAAAGTCTCGAAACACTGGCAATTCGTGTAGAAAAACATTGCGAGAACGCCTTAAAAGTTGCCGAATTTTTAGAAAACCATACCAATGTAGAGTTGGTAAAATATCCCTTCTTAAAATCTCATCCAAGCTATGAAATTGCTAAAAAACAGATGAAGTTAGGCGGAAACATCGTTGCCTTCGAAATCAAAGGAGGGATCGAAGGCGGAAGAAACTTTTTAGATAAAATAAAAATGTGTTCCCTTTCCGCAAACTTAGGCGATACGAGAACCATTGTAACACATCCGGCTTCTACAACGCACTCCAAATTATCCGATGAAGAAAGAAACGAAGTAGGAATCACGGCAGGTTTGGTTCGCTGCTCGGTTGGTCTGGAAAATGTGGAAGATATTATTGCAGATTTAAAACAGGCATTGGATTAATTTGATTTGGGCAGCTTTATCCGCCTTCCGCTCCCGCTTTTTTGCCTCCGCTTCGCTGCGGCAAAAAGAGCTCCGCTCAAGTCGGGCTGCGAAGATTCGACGTAAAACCAGCCTTGTCAAGGCTTAGACAAAAAATATAATAAAATGAAAAATTCAGAACAATTATACAAGGCATTATCCGAAAGAATTTTAATTCTGGACGGAGCCATGGGAACAATGCTTCAGCGATACAAGTTTGAAGAAGAAGATTACCGTGGTGAACGTTTTAAAAACTGGCCACACCCAGTCAAAGGAAACAATGATTTGCTGTCTTTAACGCAGCCCCATGCAATACAAGAAGTTCACAAAAAATACCTCGAAGCAGGAGCAGATATTATCGAAACCAATACATTTTCAGGAACAACTATTGCCATGGCAGATTATCACATGGAAGATCTGGTGTATGAACTGAATTACGAATCTGCAAAAATTGCCAGAAAAGCTTGTGACGAGTACACCGCTAAAAATCCGGATAAACCAAGATTTGTAGCAGGTTCCATTGGCCCAACCAACAGAACGGCAAGTTTAAGTCCGGATGTGAACGATCCCGGCTACAGAGCGATTACGTTCGAAGAATTGAGAATTGCTTACAAACAGCAGTGTGAAGCTTTATTAGACGGAGGTTCAGATATTTTACTGGTAGAAACTATTTTTGATACTTTGAATGCAAAAGCAGCTCTGTTTGCCATTGATGAAATTCAGGATGAAAGAGAAATCAGAATTCCTATTATGGTTTCAGGAACCATTACCGATGCTTCAGGAAGAACGCTGAGCGGACAAACGGCGGAAGCTTTTTTAATCTCGGTTTCACATTTGAACTTGCTAAGTGTAGGCTTCAACTGTGCTTTAGGAGCAAACCAGCTGACTCCGTACCTGGAAACATTGGCGCACAATTCAGGATTTTATGTTTCTGCCTATCCCAATGCCGGCTTACCAAACGCTTTCGGAAAATATGATGAAACGCCGGAAGATATGGCTCTCCAGATCAAAGAATATGTGGAAAAAGGATTGATCAATATTATCGGAGGATGCTGCGGAACAACGCCCGATCACATAAAAGCAATTGCTGATCTGGTCTCTCAATATCCACCAAGAAAATTGAAGGAATTTGTCTGATTCAATAGAATTTTTTAATTAAACAAAGGGTAAAGGAACGTTTTTTAATATTATCTTTAATTATCACACAAAATTTAGATATAATGGAAAAACCTATTTACTTAAAAGATTCAGAGGATGCAAAATTATTTAATGAATTAAGAAAAAAAGTGAACCAGCGAGTAGAAGCAATTCCTGAAAATCGGGATATATACATTCAAATCAAAGCCATTATACTGCCTTTGCTGTATTTTGGGCTGTATGTTTTTGCTCTGCTACATGCAGAAAACGCCGGAGTATACATTTTAAGTTTTGTTTTGATGGGATTATCTCTCGTACTCATTTATTTGAATCTAATTCATGAAGCAGCACACAATAATATTTTCAAAAGCAAAAAACTCAACAGTCTGGTATTGCAGATTTTCGATTTTGTAGGAGCCAATTCTTACATCTGGAAAAAAAGACATATTGCAAGCCATCATGCGTATCCTAATGTGGATGGATGGGACACCGATATTGAACAAAGCGGTCTTTTATTGATCGTCCCATGGATAAAAGCCAAAGGAATTCAGAAATATCAGCATCGGTTTTTCTTTCTGGTTTACCCTTTATATTTATTCAACTGGATGTTTATCAGGGATTTCAGGGATTTTTTTGATAATGATAGAGTAATCCTCAAAACGCAGGGAGCGATTCCTGTAAAAGAAAAAGTGAAAATGATTGCGTATAAACTGTTTTATTTTTTCTATCAGATTGGTGTTCCGGTTTTGTTTTTTAAGGTTTCGATAGGTCTTGCTTTGGGAGCATGGTTTCTACAGGTGATTGCGGCGAGTATTTTTGCGCTCTTTGTATTGCTTCCATTACACCCGCTTCCTGACAATGCTTTCCCGAAGCTGAATGAAAAAAATGGATTGCCTTTTAGCTGGTTGCATCATCAGTTTGAAGTAACCAATGATTTAAAAGAAAATAACTGGTTTGTAAGAAATGTGCTGGGAAATTTCAACTTTCATGTTGCCCATCATCTTTTCCCCAATTACAGCTATGCTTATTATAATGAAATTACAGAAGAAATCGAGGAGTTTGCGAGAGATCACGGATTGGCCTATAAAAGATTTCCGATTGCCACCGCCTTAGGAAAACATGTTGATTTGCTGAAACAGAATGCAAACAACGCTTATTTTATTTTAGAAGAATAATTAATGAAATATTTAAGATTATCGGGGCTTGAGCCTTTGATTATTACGCCGGAAAGTAATTTTATCAACGTTGGGGAAAGAACCAATGTTGCCGGTTCAAAGAAATTTTTAAGATTAATAAAGGAAGAAAAATTCGGGGAAGCACTTGATATTGCCCGTCATCAGGTTGAAGGCGGTGCGCAGATTCTCGACATTAATTTTGACGATGGACTGATCGACGGAAAGGCTTCCATGATTAAATTTTTAAACCTGATTGCCTCAGAACCGGACATCGCAAGAATCCCTCTCATGATCGACTCTTCGAAATGGGAAATTTTGGAAGCAGGATTACAGGTTGCACAGGGAAAATGTGTGGTCAATTCAATCAGCTTAAAAGGGGGTGAAGAAGAATTCATCAAACAGGCAAAAGCCATTAAAAGATATGGAGCAGCCGTTATTGTCATGGCTTTTGATGAGGTGGGACAAGCCGATACTTACGAACGTAGAATTGAAATTTCAAAACGGTCTTACGATATTTTGGTGAATCGTTTAAATTTTCCGGCAGAAGATATCATCTTTGATTTAAATATTTTCCCAGTAGCAACGGGAATGGACGAACACCGCAGAAATGCCGTCGACTTCATTGATGCAACAAGATGGGTTCGCCAAAATCTTCCTTATGCATCGGTAAGCGGAGGAGTGTCTAATGTTTCGTTTTCATTCCGTGGAAATGATACCGTGAGAGAAGCGATGCATTCTGTTTTCCTGTATCACGCCATTCAGGCAGGAATGAATATGGGAATCGTGAATCCTGCGATGCTGGAAGTGTATGATGAAATTAATAAAGAGCTTCTCGAATTAGTAGAAGATGTCATTCTCGACAAAAGAGAAGACGCTACAGAACGCCTTCTTGAGTATTCCGAAAAGAATAAATCTGTTAAAAAAGAGAAAGTTGAAGAACTTGAGTGGCGCACAAAACCTTTACAGGAAAGAATTACGCATTCTTTAGTAAAAGGAATCGACCGTTTTATTGAAGAAGATGTGGAAGAAGCAAGATTACAGGCAGAAAAACCCCTTCACGTCATTGAAATTAATTTAATGACCGGAATGGGTGTTGTCGGAGATTTATTCGGAAGTGGAAAAATGTTTTTACCGCAGGTTGTAAAATCGGCAAGGGTCATGAAAAAAGCGGTGGCGTATTTACAGCCATTTATAGAAGCGGAAAAAGATGGTTCGAAACCAGCGAATGGTAAAATTCTGATGGCAACGGTAAAAGGAGACGTTCATGATATTGGTAAAAATATTGTGAGTGTTGTTTTGGGCTGTAACAATTACGAAATTGTTGATCTAGGTGTAATGGTTCCAGCTGAAAAAATTATTCAGACCGCCATTGAAGAAAAAGTTGATGTGATTGGACTTAGCGGACTCATTACACCAAGTCTGGATGAAATGGTTTACATCGCGCAGGAACTGGAAAGACAGAATTTGAATTTCCCTTTACTGATCGGTGGTGCAACGACTTCAAAAGCACACACAGCCGTAAAAATCGATTTAAAATATAAAAATGCCGTCGTTCACGTAAATGATGCTTCAAGAGCGGTAAATGTGGTAAGTTCATTATTGGGCGACCGAAATAAAGAATATGTTGATGATCTAAAAAGCGAATATTCTGAATTCAGAGAAAAGTTTCTCAATAGACAGGTGGAAAAAGACTACGTTTCTATTGAAGAAGCCAGACAGAATAAATTTAAAATCGACTGGGAAAATGAAGAAATTTTTACACCTAATCAGTTAGGAATTACCGTTGTTGAAAATCAGGATCTGAGAGAATTACTGCCGTTTATCGACTGGTCGCCGTTCTTCAGAAGCTGGGATCTTCATGGAAAGTATCCGAATATTTTAGAAGACGAGGTGGTCGGAGATCAAGCAAAAGAATTGTTCAAAGATGCACAGGTGATCTTAAAAAGAATTTTGGATGAAAAATTATTAACGGCAAAAGCTATTTTCGGAATTTTCAAAGCCAATTCCAACGAAGCTGATGATATTTTAATTTTTGATGAAAACAATGATCAAAAAACGAAGTTCATTACCTTAAGGCAGCAGGCACAGCGTTCCAAGGGAAAAGATTATCTGGCTTTAAGTGATTTTATTGCCCCTGAAAGTTCAGGAAAAACCGATTATATGGGAGCTTTCTGTGTAACAACAGGTTTCGGAACGGATGAACTGGCGCAGGAATATGAAAAAGCGAATGATGACTACAACGCCATCATGGTAAAAGCTTTGGCAGATCGTTTCGCAGAAGCCTATGCTGAATTTTTACATAAAAAAGTGAGAACGGAATATTGGGGGTATGCCAATCAGGAAAATTTAACTAATGAAGAATTGATTGCCGAAAAATATAAGGGGATCCGCCCGGCTCCGGGATATCCGGCCTGTCCGGATCATCTTGAAAAGCATACCATTTGGGAATTGCTGAAAGTGGAAGAAAATATCGGAGTTTATCTGACGGAAAGTTTAGCCATGTTCCCGACGGCTTCGGTTTCCGGATACTATTTTGGAAGCCCGCACGCCAAATATTTTGGATTGGGAAAAATCGCAGAAGATCAGCTGAAAGATTACTCCTTTAGAAAAGGGATTTCTTTGCAGGAAGCGAAAAAATGGCTGAATCCTAATTTGGCAGATGGAATTTAATTAAAATAATGAAAGAAGATTACGACTTTATTGCTTATTTGAAATATCGAACATCAGATGAAGGAGGAAGAATGACTCCTACTCGAACAGGTTATAGGCCTCAAGTAAGATTTGATTTTGAAAAATCAACATCATCCGGAAGACAAGTTTTCATTAATAAGGATTGGGTTTCTCCCGGTGAAAACGTCGAAGCCGAAATAACATTAATGTCTCCGCACCTTTTTGAAAATAAATTATATGAAGGATTAAATTTTGAATTCATTGAGGGAGCAAAAATTATTGGAGTTGGAGAAATTTTAAGAATTAAAAACGAAACTTTAAAAAACAACATTTTAAGCTAAATGAAAATCACCGACCATATTAAAAACGCAAATGGAAAAACCTTATTCTCGCTCGAAGTTGTTCCGCCGCAAAAAGGTATCGGAATCGAAGACCTCTACAAAAATATTGATCCTTTGATGGAATTTAAACCGCCATTCATTGATGTAACGACTTCCAGAGAAGAATATATTTATATCGATAAAGGAAACGGTTTGATGGAACGCCGTATTACGAGAATGCGCCCTGGGACATTGGGTATTTGTGCTGCTATTCAACATAAATATAACGTGGATACGGTTCCACACCTGCTTTGCGGAGGTTTTACCAAAGAAGAAACAGAATACCTTCTGGTAGACTGTATGTATCTTGGAATTGATAATGTGATGGCTTTAAGAGGGGATGCAATGAAAGGACACCAATATTTTGAACCCACTGCCGGAGGCCATGCAAGCGCAATGGATCTTGTTCATCAAATCAATAATCTGGGAAGAGGTAAATATCTGCACAATGAAGATCAGGAGTGTGACGAACATAATAAATTCTGTGTTGGTGTTGCGGGTTATCCCGAAAAGCACATCGAAGCACCTTCCATGAATTACGATTTAAAATGGCTTAAACAAAAAGTGGATGCCGGAGCAGATTATATTGTCACCCAAATGTTTTTTGACAATAAAAAATTCATTGAATTTGTCAACAAAGCCCGAGAAATGGGTATTAATGTTCCAATTATTCCCGGTATCAAACCGATTGCTACCAAAAAACACCTCAAGCTTCTTCCTCAGGTTTTTAAAATTGATCTGCCGGAGGAACTGATCAGTGAAGTTGAAAACGCTAAAAATAACGATGCCGTAAAACAAATCGGAATAGAATGGGCAATTACCCAATGCCGGGAATTGCTGGATTTCGGTGTTCCGGTACTGCACTTTTACTCGATGGGGAAAAGTGATAATATTAAAAGAGTAGCGGGAGAACTTTTCTGATAAAGTGAAAATAAATATTTGATTGGAGTTCTGCAAAAATGCAGAACTCTTTTGATTAAGTTTCGGCGGCGAAGCCGCCGAAACTTAATCAAAATTATAAAACAGGATGTCTCTCAAATTCTTTATTCCGGTCAAATAAATATCGATAAGTTGCCAGCTTTTTTGTTACTGTGGTATCAAGATTTTCAGCAATTTTGATCATTTTAGGATTAAAATCCCCAATCCACTGCATTTCCGTAACTGTAAAATCGGTATGTTTTCTCAGGTGCTGTGTTCCTTCCCAGATCATATATCCTTCAATCCCTTTTTTCTGCCATTCCGGGATTACTCCGAAAACAAGACCTACCATTTTCTCATTTTTCTTAAACTTTTTCACCCATAAAAACTTAAGTTTTTGAAGAAGGCCAAATTTTCCGTTCAGATACTTAAACCATTGGTTCAGGTCTGGAATATTCATCCACATGGCAATAGGCTTTCCTTTTTCATATACAAACCAGGAAATATGTTCATTGATGATAGGCTTCATAGTTCTAAACATTTTCAGCACCTTAGATTCTTCCATACATTTTCCCTCACCATGAGCCGCCCACGCTTTATTATAAATTTCCGTAAAATCTCTTGCGAATTTTTTCAGGTTATTTTTTTTCATGGGTTGGGCCGAAATATCAGGATTTCGTTGATGCTTTGCATGCATTACCATAAAAACGCGGGAAACTTCCGCAAAAATAGGTCTTGAAAAACAAAGCTGTTCAAAATACACCCTGAAGCCATAATTTTCGAAAAGCTTCTTATAGTAGGGAAAATTGTAATTCATTCCGTACAAAGGCTGTTCAAACCCATCCGTTAATACACCCCAGAATTTATCCCGCTCCCCGAAATTGATGGAGCCATCCATCGCTTCCATTCCCCTTTTTTGGAGCCATTCTTTGCAATAATCAAAAATGAAATTGGCTGTTTCCTGATCGTTAATACAATCAAAGAAACCTATTCCGCCGGTAGGTTGCTGCTGTTCGTAAAAATTGTTAATAAAAACCGCAACCCTTCCTACGGTCTCATTTTTCTTGTTTTTAAACAAAAACCTTTTGCATTCACCATTTTGAAAGAATTTATTTTTCTCAGGATTAAAGATCTCCTGAATGTCTTTATCCAAAGGTTTGATATAGTTCGGGTCGTGTTGATAAAGTCTTGCCTGGAATTCTAAAAATTCCCTCTCTTGGGCTTTGCTTTGTACTTCTTCAGCAATAATCATAGCGTAACGTGATGTTGGCGGCGAAAGATAATGTTTTTCGGCTAAATTAAATATGACGAACAGATTTTATCCGTATTTTTGTGCAAATTAAATAAAAATGGTTGATTTTACTGACAACGACGATGATATTTTCACTGGAAAAGAACATACGCCTATAAGGAAAGATGCTTTTGATAAATCGCCAGAAGAGAAGATAGAAAAAATAACCGAACTTTTTGGAGAAATCATGGAAACACTTGGGCTTGACATGACCGATGATTCCCTGAAAGATTCCCCAAGACGGGTTGCAAAAATGTATGTTAATGAAATTTTCGGAGGACTTCTTCCTGAAAATAAACCGGGGATTTCCACCTTTTCAAACAAATACAAATACCGCCAGATGCTGGTGGAGAAAGATATTACCGTATACTCATTCTGCGAACACCACTTTTTGCCGATTATCGGAAGAGCGCATGTGGCATACATTTCCAATGGCGAAGTAATAGGCCTTTCGAAAATCAACAGGATTGTTGATTATTATGCAAAGCGTCCTCAGGTTCAGGAAAGGCTTACCATGCAGATTGTAGATGCCCTAAAGGAATCTTTGGGTACAAAAGATGTTGCCTGTATCATTGATGCAAAACACCTGTGTGTCAACTGCAGAGGTATTAAAGATACTGCAAGCTCTACAATTACCGCAGAATTGAGTGGTATATTCAGAACCAATCCTATTACACGGCAGGAATTCCTTCACTATGTAGGAAGCCATGCGAAGTTGGATTAATAAAATGTAAATAATGATAAAATTTAAAAAAGTTTCAGATAAAATTTTTATTGCAACAATTATTTGTTGTTAAAGCCAGTTATGAAATTTTGAATTTTAAATCTTAAACTTTAAATTAAATTATGCAACTAAAAATATACAACTCGCTTAGCGGCGAAAAAGAAATATTTAAACCTATTTTAGAAGGAAATGTGGGAATGTACGTTTGTGGACCGACTGTTTACAGCAATGTACACTTGGGAAATGTGAGAACTTTCCTTTCCTTTGATTTCATTTACCGTAGCCTTACGCATCTCGGATACAAAGTGAGATATGTTAGAAACATCACAGATGCAGGGCACCTTACCGATGACGGAGATGTCAACAACGACAGATTCGTGAAGCAGACCCGACTGGAAAAGCTGGAACCAATGGAAATCGTACAGAAATACACGGTGGATTTTCATAAAGTTCTGGAAATGTTTAATTTATTGCCTCCGAATATTGAACCTACCGCAACAGGTCATATTGTGGAACAGATTGAACTGACCCAAAAATTAATCGAAAGAGGATTTGCTTATGAAAGCAATGGCTCCGTCTATTTCGATGTATTGGAATATAACAGACGAGGTCTGAATTATGGAGAATTATCCAAAAGAAATATCGAAGAGCTTTTTGCCAATACCCGTGATCTTGACGGGCAGGGAGAAAAGAAAAATCCTCAGGATTTTGCCCTCTGGAAAAAAGCTTCGCCTGCACATATCATGAGATGGAATTCTCCTTGGGGAGAGGGTTTTCCCGGATGGCATCTGGAGTGTACAGCAATGAGTACAAAATATTTGGGCGAAACGTTTGACATTCACGGCGGAGGAATGGATCTTAAATTTCCACACCACGAATGTGAAATCGCACAAGGGAAAGCCTGCAATGATGCTGCTCCGGTAAACTACTGGATGCACGCCAATATGCTGACTATGAATTCCCAGCGTATGAGCAAATCAACGGGGAATTATATTTTGCCGATGCAATTAGTTACTGGTGAAAATGACTTTTTTGAAAAGCCTTTCCATCCGTCTATTGTACGTTTCTGCTTCCTGCAGGCGCATTACAGAAGTGTTTTGGATATTTCCAACGATGCGATGCTGGCAAGTGAAAAAGGATTCATCAGGTTAATGGAAGCCATGAAAGTTTTACACTCAGTTACTCCGAATGATGAAAAGCAATCCAGTTTCAATCTTGAAGAGTGGAAAAATAAAGCCTACGATGCATTAACAGATGATTTTAATTCGCCGGTTCTTATCGCACATTTGTTTGAAGCAGTAAAGTATATTTTTGCTTTAAATGATGGAAAAGAAACCATTTCAACGAAAGACTTGGAAGATTTAAAATCTACTTTAAATGCTTTAATATTTGATGTTTTGGGACTTCAGACGATTGAAGAAAATAACAATGAAAAACTGGATCAGACGTTAAAGGTTTTAATTGAGTTAAGAAATCAGGCTAGAAAATCAAAGAATTTTGAACTGTCAGACCAGATCCGTGACAGACTTCTTGCAGAAGGCATCGAGTTGAAAGACGGAAGAGACGGAACAACGTACGTTTTGAATTAAATTTTAAAGTTTTACCTTACATATATTTCTCGCAGATTTGCGGATTTAGCAGATGGTTCAAAATCTGCAGAATCTGTAAAATCTGTGGGATTTTTTTATGATTAATTATCATCATTCTGAATATAAAATGAAAGCTTACAAACGAAGTTGGCCTGCATATTAAAGAATCATTCATATAATCTCTGAATTCTGTTTTAAGAACGAAGAGCAGAATACATTTCCTAATGATTCTCAAAATTAATTTAAAACTTTATTTTCAATCTAAATTTTTTATAAATCAATTCAAAAAATGTGTAACTTAGTCATAATAAAATGATTAAAAATTTAAAATGTATAAACTATGAAAAAACATCTATTCCCTTTATTCTTGCTATTTATCGGTATTAATGCTTCTGCTCAGCAGGATTTTTTCGCGCTTGTCGGCAAAGACTCACCGAATATTATCTTTAATGATTTCCGGGCTATTGATGCAAACAACGTAATTTCAGGAGAAACAATTTTTACGGAAACTTCTTCTGCAAAAGTTTTTTCTCAAACTAGAAACGGTGCAGTTACGGAAGATAAAAATACCTATAACAATGCACAGGCTGTAAATATGGCGACTTTAGCCTATGATGCATCCAACAACAATCTGGTGTATATGCCGATGTTTTCATCAAACATCTATGTTTTAAATGCCAAATCGCGCGAAATAACATTGGTTGAAAATAACGTGGCACGAGTAACCGCCTGCGATATTAATTCTCATTTTACAAGAATGACAACAGGTTATGATGGAAGTATTTACGCGCTAAACAATGTTGGCACACAGTTCATTAAAATAAGCAAAGTAGGAAATCAATATTCAGTAGTTGATCTGGGTACTATTACAGATGATACAGCTAATGCTAAAAATTCTTTTACTACCATGGAAACAGGTTTTGGAGGTGATATGATTGCTGATGCTGAAGGTAACTTTTATGTATTTTCCGCCTCAGGAAATGTTTTTAAAGTGGTAACAAAAGATTTAAAAGCCAGATTCATCGGTAAAATTTCAGGAATCCCGGATAATTATTCCGTAAACGGATCTGCAGTCAATTCAAAAGGAAATGTTGTTATTGCAAGTGCAAAAGGTGGCTCACTGTACGAAGTTGACCTGAATACACTTCAGGCAAAACAACTTCCGGGAGAACAAAACCTTCATATTTACGACTTGGCAAGCAAGTATTTTGCTAATGACAAAGCGGTTTCAGGAAATGTTTTTGCAAACATTGATATTTATCCTACAAGAGTAGATGAAAAACTAATCAATATAAATGTTAACGATAAAGCAGTAAAAGGAAATATCAGATTGAATGTATTCGATCTATCCGGCAAAAATGTAATGAAACATAGCTTATCTGTAAAAGAAGGATCTTTGAACCAACAGGTTTATCTTAGAAATCTTGTTAGCGGAGCGTATCTGGTAAACATTACAGACGAGTCCGGAAAAGTGCTGCTCAACAAGAAAATTGTAGTAACAGAATAATCTTTATTTTTACAATATATAAAACCTTTTCAAAATATTTGAGAAGGTTTTTTTAATGAATATTTGATATTCAATAAGTTTTATTTTTCAATATTATAATGTATTTTTATAAAAAAAATGTAAATGAAGATATACTTTAATGTAGGTTACAGTACAAAAGTCGGAGAAAGGCTTCAGTTGGTTATCAGCGAAGAAGATGTTGTATCGCAGACTCATCCTATGTTTTATGAAGAAAACGGACAGTGGAAATGTGAAGTGGATTACTTTTCAAAATCCATTTCTTATCAATATCAACTTGTCGATGAAAAAGGAAATCTCCTACGTCAAGAATTTGTCCTGCATCGCTTGAATTTCCCTCATAATTATAAAGAGTTTATCATTTTTGATCACTGGAACAACAAAAATTTCCCCGAAAATTATTTAAACAATAAAATTCTTTACAACAAACTCAATACATTTAAACCAGAAAAAATATCGGTTTTAAAAAAACATACGCATTTATTCAGAATTGAAGCGCCGATCTACCATCCTGAGTGGTCGGTCGTGCTGCTTGGCAGCACCGCTTCTCTGGGTAATTGGGACTATGAAAAAGCAGTTCATTTGTCACAGACAGATTTCGGGATCTGGGAAACCTCAGTGGAAATTCCTGAAAATGAATTTATACAGTATAAGTATTGTCTTTACGATAAGGTGTCTGGAAAAGTTTTTGATTTGGAAACCGGCGAAAACCGTTTTGCGTTGCCGAATACATCGAAGGATGTGCTTCATATTGTTTCGGATCATTATTTTAAATTCAAACTTTACCAGATGTATCATGATGCCGGAGTCGCAGTACCTATCTTCTCACTGAGAACGGATGACGGCTTTGGTGTAGGAGAATTTTTAGACCTAAAAAAATTAGCAGATTGGTCTAAAGAGACCAATCTTGGAATCATTCAGATTCTTCCGATTAATGATACCACCGCTAATTATACCTGGACAGACTCTTATCCTTATGCGGCAGTTTCTGTTTACGCCCTCCATCCGCAATACATTTCCCTGGAAAAGCTGGATTTTCCTTTGCCTGAACATCTTACTGCTGAATATCACACTGAAAAATCCGAGCTGAATGCGCTGGATTTAATCGATTATGAAAAGATGATCTCCGGAAAGTGGAAATACCTGAAAGCGGTTTTTGATGCTGATAAAGAGAAAATTTATAAAGACAGGAATTTTAAAAAATTTATTAAAGACAATGAATCCTGGCTGATTCCATATGCTGCATTCTGCGTTTTAAGGGATAAATACAAAACACCGAATTTTAACGAGTGGAAAACCCATAAAAAATACATTCCCGGAAAAATCGCACCTTTCTTTAGTGCAAAAAGTAAAGATTACGACGCTTCCATGCTCCATGCTTGGGTGCAATATCAGCTTCACCTCCAATTGAAAGAAGCCATTGATTATACGCATAACCTTGGTGTTTCTGTAAAAGGTGACTTGCCGATTGGTATTTACAGATTCTCGGTAGAAGCGTGGACAGAACCTGAATTGTTTGGAATGGATTTTCAGGCAGGTGCACCGCCGGATCAGTTTACGGAGCTGGGCCAGAACTGGGAATTCCCAACCTATAATTGGGAAGCTATGAAAGCTGATGACTACAAATGGTGGAAAAACAGATTTAAAGCTCTGGAACAGTATTTTGATGCCATGAGGATTGATCATATATTAGGCTTTTTCAGAATCTGGAGAATGCCGGTTTCCGCAACACAGGGAATTCTTGGATATTTTTATCCTGCTGTTCCGGTGACACTGGAAGAATTTGGCAGATGGCACATCCCTTTTAATTTCGATAGGTATTGTAAACCATATATCAACGATCAGATTCTTTGGAATTATTTTGGTGAAGAAAGAGGGAAAGCTCTTGAATTTATTAACAACAATCACGACGGTACTTATTCTTTTAAGGAAGAGTTTAATACCCAAAGGAAATTGTCGGATTTCTTCAAGAAAAATCCTCGTGGCCCCATTGAAGATCAGCTCATATCACTTTGTGCCAATGTTCTGTTTTTAATTGAAGAAAGGAACGGACAGGTAGTTTATCATCCGAGATTCAATGTTTACAAAACTGAATCATATAAATATCTTTCAGATTGGGAAAAGAAGGCTATCTACGATCTGTACCATGATTACTTCTTCAAAAGACAGGATCATCTCTGGTATGAAAAAGCCATGGAAAAATTGCCTGTAATCTTGAATTCCACCAAGATGCTTATTTGTGGTGAAGATCTGGGACTGGTTCCTGATTGTGTTCCGGTTGTAATGGATGAATTGGCTATTGTTGCTTTGAAAGTCCAAAGAATGCCTTCGGATAATATTCCTTTCTATAATCCTAAAAATGCAGGATATCTGAATGTGGTAACAGCTTCCTCTCACGACAGTTCAACGTTGAGACAATGGTGGAAGGAAAATCCATCACTTACCCAGCAATATTTTAATCTTCAGCTGATCCAATACGGACAGGCACCTGATAACATGGATCCTTATCTGGCTGAAATTATTATGAAGCAACATCTTTATAATGATGCCGTGCTGTCGATTTTCCCAATACAGGAATTTTTGGCAACCGATCAGCGATTGGCAAATATCGAGATGGATAACGAAAGAATTAATAATCCCGCAGTATTTCCGCATTACTGGAGATACCGGATGCATCTTAAGCTTGAGGATCTCAAGGATGAATCAGACTTCAATAAAAAGATAGCGTATTGGGTGAAAGATAGCGGAAGATCATAAATTTAACAATTGATTATCAATTTGTTAACACGTAATTAAAAGAAGTTTTATCGAAAGATTTAACTTCTTTTTTCTATTTATATCAAAAAGATAGAATGAATAATTCTACAATATTATTAACCAATTAACGGCTTTAAAAATGAAAAAAATATTGATCGGTTTTGCTTTGAGTCTCGGAGTTTTTTCCTTTGCTCAGCAGTATCCGGATTACGGATGGGATAATGACGGATATTATCAGAATGATGGCGGCTATTACAGCGATGAAGATGATCAGAATTATTTTCCTGATGATTATTACTACAATTATCCACAGGATTATTATCCACAGAATTATTATCAGAGTAATTACAACGATTACCGGAATAGCATTGTTAACATCAACTGGAATGTATTTTTTACCCAAAACAGATTGAACCCATGGCAGATTGATCAGATCTTGAGACTGAATAATCTTTATGTAAGTTTCTCATCATGGAACAGATTCTACAGATACAATCCTGACAGATGGTACTATGACAGATTCTACGCTTTACAAAGAATTATGGGGCCAAGAGTTTTTGTAGTTTTCCAGAATAATTATTACAGAGGGTACAGTCCGGTAGTGTATTTCCAGAATTACAGAAGAACACATTATGCGGCAATCTGCAGACCAATGCCAAGATACAGAAATGTAAATATCAATATTTACAGGGTAGACAGGGCAAAATTCAGAAGAATGGATAATCCTACTTTTAATATTGTAAGATCCAGCGACAGACCAAACAATGGATTCAGAGGTTCAGCTCGAGATGGTAACTATGGTAATAACGGAGGTTTCCGCAATAATAGTACAGGAAATAAAAATAATGATAATTCAGGTTTCCGAAATAATGGTAATACACCAAGAAACAACGGAGGTTTTAGAGGAGGAAATGATAATGGAATAAGAAATGATGGAGGATTTCGTGCACCAAGAGCCGAAAATAACGGCAACAGAAGTGGTGGCTTCAGAGGAGGGGAAGTAAGGAGGGAAGAAGCTCCTAGAAGAGAGAATAATGGTGGTTTCAGAAATGATGGTGGTTCCAGAAGAAGCGAAAGTACTGCGCCAAGACAGCAGAATAATGGTGGAGAAAAAAGAAGTAGCGGAGGTTTCAGAAACGGATTTGCAAAGAATTAATTTTCATATATTATATTTAAGTGGTGTGAAGGGCAGATTTTTTTAAATCTGCTCTTTTTTTCAATTGATATATTTTTATTAAATTTTAACATTGTTTTTTGATATTTCATATTTAACTTTTGATTTAACTAATTATCAAAAAGATATAAAGGAAATAATTGAATAATAGATTTTCATATATTATATTTAAGTGGTGTGAAGAGTAGGTTTTAGTTCCTACTCTTTTTTTATTATTACCAATTAAATTATTCGTATTTAATTTTAACAATATTTATGAAATTTTCTGTTTAACTTTTATTTTAACTAATTATCAAAAAGATATAAAATAAATATTTAAAAATTTGTAATATGAAAAAATTAGTATTAGCGGTAGCATTTATCGGATTTGGAGGTTTGGCAATGGCTCAACAGATTACTCCACAGGACAGACAGGCAAAGAGAGCTGAAATGCAGCAGAAGTTTCAGCAGAAAGAGCACGAGCACATGGCGCAGATGCAGAAAGATTTAAATTTAAATCAGGCTCAGGTTGATAAAATTAAAGCGCTTCATGATAAAAGAAAATCTGAAATGAAAGCGGAGTTTGAAAAAAATAAAGGTGAAAGACAGGCAAGAGCTGAACAGATGAAAGCCAAAAGAGCACAGATGGATTCCGAAATGAAGCAGATTTTAACACCACAGCAATACGATAAATGGCAAGCCGACAGAAAGGCTAAAATGGAGCAGAGAAGAATGGCAATGAAAGAGAGAGGAGCCAGAATGCATAAGCCAATAAATACGGTGGCTCCGGATGCAACAAAGTAGTTTATAATTTTGATTTTTTAATGTGTTGAAGGATGGGATTTATCCCGTCCTTTTTCTATTAATTTTTATTAAAACTTTTGTTTTAGGAGTTTTATTCCCTAATTTTGACTGTAAATTTATACCTATGGTTAGCGAAAAAATTGCGAAATTACTTAATGAACAAATAGCTCACGAACAATACGCTGCTCAATACTACCTGTCAATGTCCGCATGGTTTTCAGGAAAAGATCTTGACGGGATTGCCAACTATTTCAGAGTGCAGAGCAAAGAAGAATTAATGCATGCCGATAAAATGTTTGATTATCTTAACGATGTAGGAGGCGAGATCATAATAGGTGAGATTCCAAAACCTCCGCATGAATTCCTTGGAGCTATCGATATTTTTGAAAAAGCATTGGAACACGAAAAAAAAGTAACGAAAAGCATTTTCAACATCGTGAAAAATGCCAATGATGAAGGCGACTTTGCCACAACTTCATTCTTACAATGGTTCATTAATGAACAAGTGGAAGAAGAAGCAAGCGCCTCGCAGCTGGTAACAAAAATTAAAATGGTTTCTGATAATCCTTCAGCATTGTACCTTTTCGACCAGGAACTGGCACAGAGAGTTTTCAATCCTAAGGGAGAATAATTGAATTAATTATTATATTTCTGTCAAATTCAATTCAATCTTCTAAAACGAATAGATGTAACATTTAAGCAAGATATGTTAATCATAATTAATTATTTTGTTCAGGTCAAAATTTTAAGCAATATAGATTTGTCTTCGCGCATTAATATATAGAAAAATTCTTTTAATAAATACTGCTAAAATTGAAAGGAACTATGAAAATTATTGTAGTTTAGCGGCTCAATAAAAAATAATAACCTATGAAAAAGTCACTTTTGGCGGTAGTTCTAACAGGAACTCTATTCTTATCATCATGCGCAAGCGATGAGCAAAACTTTAATGATGTTGAAGCAAGATCTCAATCTAAAGTTGAAAACTCAATGCAAATGAAATCTGCACAATCCATTGCTTCTGACCAAAAAGTTATTGATTTCTTCATGAATGAAAAAAGATTCATGGATAAAGCTAAAAGCGAAGAAGAAGTTTTTGCTTTAGATGCTGAAGAAACATTGGATGATAAGCAGAATAAATTCTATGCAGTATTCAATACATCAGAAACTGAGTTTCATAATTATGTAGAAACTCAAAGAGAATTAAAAAACTATATTGAAGAAACTTATCATTTAGGTGATCTGGATGGAGGTGTAAGAGCTGAAATTTTAACACCTGTAATGGAAATAGTTCATCCGGAAATTGTAGAATCTTTCTCTGATTGTAGAGGCGTTTATATAGCTAAACTAGCGTTGAATGCATCGGTTGCATATGGCGCTCATGTTGCATGCTTAACCGCTGACGTAACAGTTATTGTTGGCGCTCTTTGCCACTCAGCTGTTTTAGTTGGTCAGGCTGCTGCCAATTATATAGCTCTAGACGAGTATAGAACTTGTATTAAAAACAAATAGTATAAATTTATATTCAGGACTGGATATGGCAAAGACAAAAAAAATTCTATTTATACTGGTAATTCTATTTTTGAATTATATTAGTAAATATTTTTTTAGTGAGCAAAGTATTGTAATTAATTATATTACTGCAGCAATTATAATTATTGCTTCAACAATTATGTTAATTCAAAGCAAAAAAACTAGTATCGTTTTCAATATTAGTCTACTATTGTCTCTTGCTTTATTTTTTATTTTTTGCTTTATTGAATAAATATTTAAAGCTTTGATTATAAAAAAAAGGCCGAAATTTTCTCGGCCTTTTTTAATGATTAAGTTCTTTTGAATCAAATTGCCCTACAGATAAATCAACCTTGTCTTCAACACTTTTTTTCCAAGATTTTCCAGAATATTTTTGTAATTCTCAATTTGGCGTTCATTCTTAGTAGACTCTTCCCCTGTTTTAAAATCAACAATAATATATCCTTCCTCACTTTTCAAAATACGGTCAGGCCGGTACACTCTGCTTTCACCATTTTCGGAAATCATAATATCTTTTTCGTTGATAACCTGCCATTTTTCATCAAAGAATTCAGCATGCGTTTCGATAATATCTTGTAAGCTTTTCTGGATTTCTACACTTTCCTCAATGGTTATATGACCTTCAAGCACGTAGCATTCCAAGACTTTTTTAATATCTTTTGCTGTATTAATCTGCGAAAGCAATTCATGTACGAAAAGCCCGATTCTCACCTTCTCATTTCTTACCTGATAATTTTTTGAAGGAGTGGCAATTTTTATCGAAGTATTTCTTTCGCTCATATTTTTCAGAACCCGGATATCTTTGGTTTTAAAAGATGAAATTTTCTCCTTCGAATATTTTTTCAGCATTTCAGGACTAACCTCATACAGATCAAACTCATCGAGATTCTCTGGATTCTTAGACTGAAGAAAATCCAGCAGCTCGAGATTATTGGATGTTTTATTAGCCTTTTGAATATAGAAAAACAGCTGTTCCACAGGACGTGTTGTCGCTACATACTGCAGGCAAAGACGATCGACAAAGTTTTTATATGAATTTTGTTTGTTGAATTTTTCAATTTCCTCATCGTAAACTTCCAGATTTTTACTGAATTGGTTAATGTTTACTGATTTCAGTGGGGTATCTTTAGATGTTTCAAACCAATTGGTAAACTCGGCATCACGGTTTTTGTTCATCATCGGAATAAAAACAATCGGGAATTCCAGTCCTTTGGCCTTATGAATCGTCATAATCTGAACTGCATCAATATTTTCGGAAGCCTGAATCGTGTAGGTGGAAGCCTCTTCATCCCAGTATTTCAGAAATTCTTTTGTACTCGCACCGGCATTTTGGGTGAAATTAAAAAGCATTTCCAGGAAGTTCAGCAGGAAGTCTGTTTCCTTATTTTCAACAGAAAATTCATTGATGTAATATTCTACAAAATTATAAAGATTAAACCTCGGAAAATGATCTTGTTTAAGCTTCAAGGCATATCTGTTCTGAATAAAATCCAATATTTCTTCATAAGAAGTAAGATCGAGGATTTCTTTCATTTCCAGAGTGAAATCTGCCATGTGTATCCTTCCCAGCTTATTAAGATAATACATCATCATAATCAGGTTGGGTTTATTCTTTGGATTGACCTCCCATTTCAGGAATTCGATAACTGCTTTTAACGTATTGGATAATTCCAGAGTTAATCCTTTATCGGAAATGGTTTTAATATTTGTTTCTTCGCCTTTATAATATACTTTCAGGTTTCCTAATTTCTGAGAATAACTGAAAATATCAAAATTCCCGCGGCAAAGGATTGTTATGTCTGAAAATTTAAAACCATTATCCAAGATTTCCTGGATATCTTTCCGCATTCTTTCGGAAGTATCACTATAAAAATCTTCGTTCGTAAGATTTTCAATTAAATTAACTTTAACACGCCCTTCAATGGAAGATCTTGGAGTCTGCTCTGCATCTGTCCCGAAAATATTCTTATGCTCTTCTTCTAAAATATCAGAATGAAAGCGGTAAAGATCATTATTGAACCTGACTATATTTTTGGCGCTTCGCCAGTTGTCTTTCAACACCAGAAGTTCAGCTTCCTTTGGAGTAATTTCTTTTTTGTTGATGATATCAAGCATCAGTTTGCTTTCTCCGCCACGGAAACGGTAAATGCTCTGTTTTGGATCTCCAACCAATGTGAATGAGGTATTTTCAGTAGAAATGGAATGATCTCTCAGCGGAAGAAAATTCTGCCATTGAAGCTCGGAAGTATCCTGGAATTCATCAAAAAAATAATGCTGAAACTGCGATCCAACCTTTTCGTAAATGAAAGCAGATGGCTCATTTTTAAGATTTTCGTTGATCAGAATATTAAATTTGCTTAATAAAACAAGATCATTTTCCTGTTCTATTTTTCTCAGCTCATCCTGGATGTCCTTATTTACTTTTAGCGGTAAAAGTGCCGAAAGGATTTTTTCTTTTTTCTGTGTCTCAATATACAGCAGGATCAGCTGCATCCTGTTTTCCAGAAGCTGATCAAGAATTTCTAGAATATCAGCTTCCTTATGTTTTGATTTTGAAGAAGCACCTTTACGGTAATTATTAACAACGGATTCCTCTGCAGTCGTAGGAAAAGGGAAGCCGGTTCTTTTTTGCTGATAAAAGTCCAAAACTTTAGTGAAAAAACCGCCAATTCCGTTTTTGCCCTGCGCAAAATCTTCAAGCTCGATACCTTTCGACCTGAATAATTCTATTGATTTCGCAGCGAGTTCAAGCGCTTGTTTTTTGTTGAATACAATCTCTTTACGAAGTTCATTTTTAATATTTTCGTAATTCGTGCTGTCGAAATCTTTATTGTTTTTCAGGTGTTCATAATGAATATCTTTCACAAATTCTTTAGCAGAATCGTAAAGGTTTTTGTTTAGATTAATCCGCTCATTATTTTCAAGACTGTAATCTACATAATCCATAAAAGACTCGGAAATCACTTCATTTTCCCCGATCTGGTCAAGCATTTTGTCTACGGCTTCAATCAGAAAAGGCTCGGCTTCAATTTCAAGATTGAAATTTTTAGCCAACCCCAGTTCATAAGAAAAGCTTCTCACCAGTCTGGAGTTAAAACGGTCTATCGTTCCGATATTAAGGGTGGAATAATTATGAAGGACATAATCCAACAGCTTCTTTGCCCGAAGATGGAGCTCGTCGATCGTTATTCTTATACCTTCCTTCTCAAATGCTTTCTGAATATTTTTAAGATCACCATTTTCAGCGAAATCATCTGAAGAAAAATTTCCAAGCCAGGTCAGGATTCTCTCTTTCATTTCGTTGGCCGCCTTGTTGGTAAAGGTCAACGCCAGAATATTCCTGATCGACTGCTGCTGATTAGGATACCGGAGACAGATCATCAATAGCCGCTGAACTAAAGCATAGGTTTTTCCTGAACCGGCTGAAGCATTGATAACGGTATAAGAATTTTGCATTTTGAGTGGAATTCAATCTGCAAGTTACTTAATTTTTAAGTGAAATTTTAACAAATCCGGTTGCAGATTTAACAGTTTAAGGACTAAAAATCAAAAAGAAATGCTAAAACCCGTTAAGTGAGGTTAAACTTCATGAAATATTTAAAAATATTGATAGTTTTGCTCTAATAAAAAACTTTCCGTGAAAATTAAACTACTCTTTCTTTTATTCACTGTTTTCTCCATTACTGCACAAGCTCAGGATTATATTTTCGGGAAGGTGACTTCTGAAGAAAATACTGAAATTGCAGGCGTTACAGTTATCAACATACGAACCGACGAAAGAATTTCAACCAATCGTGATGGTCATTTTATGATATCCGGAAGAAGCGGGGATCAACTCCGGTTTGTGAAAGAAGGATATGAAAGGACTAGCCGAGGAATCAATAATGAAGACATCAGTGCACCTGTTAATATTAAACTTGTGAGATCGGCAACGCTTATTGCTGAAGTGGAAGTGAAAAAAGAACTTACGGGAGATATTAAAATTGATTCCAAAAACCTTAATCCTCCCAGGAAAGTTCAGAAACTTAAAAATGATCTTGCTGTTTATATGACCCGAAAATCTGCACCTTCGGTTCTTGCACCGAGGCCGGGAGAATTTGTACAGCCGGTAACGAAAGGGGTTTTTTCTCTAGGAAAAGTTAAAAACAAGTGGGACGATATTGATTTGCTAAATTACTTACAAAATGCCTTGGGAACAGCTTTCTTTGAAGATCTTAAAATTGAAAAATCCCAAATACAACATTTTATTCTTTACATTCTAAGAACAGGTTTCGAAAGAAAAAACATCCTTAAATATGGTTATGTTACTGAAGCAGATCTTAATAGATTTAAAAGTGCAGTGCTGAACAGGATTTCTACTTACAAAACCCCGTAAAATTTCCAATTTAATGTAAAGTAATGAGAATAAAGCTTTTAATTTTTATTGTCTTTCCTTTTCTGAATGCATTTTCACAAAAAACGGTGGAAGGATCAATTACCGATGAAGACGGGGTTGCCCTTCCTGCTGTAATGATCATGAACATTTCCTCAGAGAAGAAGACGTATACTGCATTAGACGGAACTTTTTCCATAGAAGCAACTCCTGAAGATGAGTTACGGTTTATACGTTCTGGCTATGAAAGGTCCTCCATACAGGCAAAATATCTTACTGATAAAAAAGCAATAATAAAACTGGTAAGAATCGCCGAAGAGATTGAAGAGGTAGAACTTGCCAACCTTACCGGTGATATCAAAAAGGATTCCCGTGCAGTAGCTAAAATTGATAAAGGAAAGATGGTGGAAGATGCAGTAGGACTTCCGCAGCCTGCTGGAAAAATGCGTGAAACCCCTGCAGATATCAAACAGGTATTGCTTCCTATTCTGTTGGGGAATCTCAATATTCAGGGGCTTTATGATCTCGTTAGCGGAGATGCAAGGCGGATGAAGAGGCAGTATAGATATGATGATCTCCAGGAAGATATTGCATGGATCTGCGAAAGGGTAGAGGATGATTATTTCATCAAAGCAGGCATTCCCAAAGAAAGAATCTCCGAGTTTATTGAGTTTTCATTTTTAGAAAAACCACAGACCAGAACTTTTGTACGGGCTAAAAACCTCACCGGCGCTTTATCACGGATGGAAGAGTCTTTTCCGGTATTCGTTGAAAGACTGAAAGAAAGTTCTGTTGAAAAGTAGTTTATTCAGGCATTAATGATAGACAATATCATAAATTTCGTCTTTAACATTATTTAGATTTTCAGGAGTATAGTTCGATAAAAGCCAGAGGTTAAGCGGCTTTTTCCCTTTTCCATAGCTTGGCTGTACATACATTTCATCGATAAGGCGGAAGCCGTTTCTCTGATAGAAAGCATACCTTCTTGCCGCATTTTCATTGAGGTGATCAGGTTCTATTTCCAGAATGATTCTCGGAAAGTTTTCAAAAAGATATTGGGTAATGTTTGAACCCAGCTTCTGGCTTCTAAATTCTTCAAAAACTTCAAAATGTTCAACAAAAGTATAATTGCTGAGTTCCCAAAGGATGAGGTATCCTATGTTTTTCGAATCATGAAGTACTGATATTATTTTTGCTTTCGAATTTGAGAACAATGTAATAAGCTTTTCCCAATCCCTTCTTTCATCTTCTGGGAAAGTGTTGCAGTACGACTTGTAAATTTCCTGAACCCTGTAATCTTCAGGGGATGTAATCTGTAAAAATTCCATAAGTTAAAGATCAAAAACATTAGGTCTTCTCGTGATGAAAATATCTTTCACCCATAGTGTAAATGCCAATCCGAGATAGATAAGAAAGAAAAACCCTGCCGTGGCAAAAGTGGAGTAAATAAAGAAAACTCTTAGTTTGGATACGGGAATACCCAGTTTAGCGCCGGTTCTCGTAAGAACACCGAACCATTCTCTTTCCATTTTGTGGCGGATATTATCTAGCATTGTGAGATTGTTTAAAAGTTTAATCCAATACTGCAATTTAAGCAATTTTTTTGTACACAAAAATGATTGAAATGATATATGAAACTTTGGCTTTCCAAAGCACTCGGTATTTCGACATTTATTTTTGTCCAATTTTCAATGATTGAGTTTTTTTCTGCAGATAGATTTTTATAAAATAAAATAAGCTCCTCTGCAATTTCTTCATGGTGATGCTGATGATAGGTGTATTTCAACGGTAAAATAGTATTCAGTATAATCAATTCAATAAAATCTTTACTCAATACTTTCGGTTGATTTACATTTGAAATTTTTCCGAAATTGAAATGATTGTTCCAATATTCCGAGGCTTTAATTTCTTTAAATACAACGAATAATTCTTCGGCAGATTTCGCATGGATAACTTTTGAAAACAGATTCTGATGTTGGTGATACAGGTCTGCTATCTGCGCCAGGCGGACGGTGGGGAAATTATGCGGACGCAGCCTTAAGAATTTAGGGTGGATTTGTACATTCGGTATATTGAACTTTGCTTTTAAAAAATCAAATTCCCTTTTCCAGATTTGCATGGCTTCATCTTCAGGATTTTCCAGCCAGCCCGCAATCCCGAATAATAAGGCTTCAAGCTGGGTTCTGTTTTGGCGGACTTTCAGAATAATGGAAAATTCAATACTTTCTGCAATTTGTCTGAATATTTCAGCATTGATCTTCAATCCGAAAGAATAGGCAAGACTATGGAACAGCACAGCTTCAAAATTATTTTTAAACTTTTTAAGACTTTTCTCAAGCTCGTTAGATTTTTCATTCAGTTTTTTCAGGATATTTTCTTTATGAAAACCTGCAGGAATATATTTCGGATCAAAGATGTCTTCGCAGCCAATGAATTGATTTCCGTTTAACAGCTTTTCATATTTCCACAACATATTCTGGTCAATGTAATGCTTTAGTTCTAATGTGGGAATATTTTTATTTTTCAGTTCATCGATATCCATATCATGCTCATAGACGGCATGCAGAATAATATTCTGGTAATTGGGATCCTGTGAATGATGGTGAAAGATCCAGTCGGAAGATTTTATATGAAGTTCAATATGTCCAGCCAAAGTAACGTCGCCGACTTTTATTTTAGCTGCTAAGAAATCCGGCCCGGAATCGGTATTCCATTTTCCGAAGTCTATAATTTCAACGGGATTCTTTTCAACATCTCTAAAGTCAAAATGTTTGAAGATCTTATGATTCCAGAGATATTGGAGTAATTTTTCGGTCATGAGTGTTTTTTTGTGTTGTGCTAATTTAGGAAATTGTTGCTGATAATAAAACCGCTTTCATTGATGTAGCTTTTTCTTTAAGAATGTTTTTTCTATGCATATATATTCTTAATAATTTGTTTTTTGAGATATCCTCATTCCTATGGAAGGGAAAAATCATTCATTCAAAATCAAAATATTACAACCAAAATAATTACTTTTGCGTTTTACCAGATGGAGCTTAAAGAGAAACAAAAAAAAATATTGGATGTTGCCGTAGAACTTTTCAAAGAGAAGGGCTATATGGGCAGCTCGGTACGTGATTTGGCAACAAAGCTCAATATCAAGGCGGCTTCATTGTATGCGCATATCCGTTCCAAGGAAGAAATTTTAGAATGGATTTGTTTCGGGATTGCCCAGGAATTTTTTGATGAGCTTCAGGAGATAAAAAATACGGACATTCCGCCCCGGGAAAAGCTCAACCTTTTTATTGAAAAGCATCTGTCGGTAGTTCTTAAAAACCGCGACGTTACGCATATTTATTCCAACGAATGGAAACATTTGGAAGAACGTCTTCCAGAGTTTATAGCTTTGCGTAAAAATTACCAGCAGGAAGTAGAATCTCTGATTTCTGAAATCTATCATGCCGAAAGCTGGGAATTAAGGTCTTCGTCTTTCACAACAAGATTTATCCTGCATACGCTGAATAACTCTTATTTTTGGTTTAAAAGAAATACAGAATCTACCTCCGAAATCACCGATGAGATCAGGGATAAAATTCTGTATGGTCTTTTGGGAAAAAAATAAGCTATTGATTTCTCTTCGTTAATATTTTAAAACTGCAGATCTGCCAGTACAGGAAAATGGTCCGACGGATAAAGCAGGTTTTCCCTTCTGTCATTAATATGCCTGTGAGATTTAATCTTGAAACCTTTCACAAATATATAATCGATCCTGTTTTTAGGAATTTCATTGACATTGAATGCCGTAAAAGTTCCTCTGGGGCCATAATGTTTTGTTTCCGAATGATAAAAACTGTCCTGCATGTTTTGTGACATAATTTTAATCGGTTCTGAATCTTCGGTTAGATTAAAATCACCGCTCACCGTTACAGGTAAGTTTTTGGGATTAAGTTCTCTGATTTTCTTTAAAATAAGTTCAGAAGATTTTACCCTTGCCAAATTCCCGATATGATCAAAATGAAGATTCATGGCCATGAATTCTTTCTTCGATTTTTTATCCCTGAAAAATGCATAAGTACATATTCTGTTTAGTGCGGCATCCCATCCCTTAGAAGGTTTTTCAGGCGTTTCGGAAAGCCAGAATGTTCCTGATTTTACCACCTGTAATCTTTCTGTATCATAAAATATAGCAGAAAATTCGCCTTTTTCTTTTCCGTCGTCTCTTCCTACGCCCACATAATCGTAATTTTTCAATCCGTTTTTGATGTCTTTCATCTGTTCCGGCAATGCTTCCTGAACTCCGAAATAGTCCGGATGATAATAGGAAAGAAGATCTGCTACCTCCTGCTTTCTGTAGATCCATGCATTTTCTTTATCCGAATCTACATTCAGCCTGATATTGAAACTCATTACCTTAAGATCCTGTGAAAAACCTATTGCAAACATCATCACCGTTAAGATTGAAAATCTGAAATTCATAATCGTCTATTTTAGTTATGAAAACAAAAATAATGTTTATAAGGCAGAAAGTATAGTAATGGATAATTTAATAAACTTATTTAGTTTTTCAACCTTAGTGTAAGAACAAGATGTTGATTTTTTGTTTGATACTCCTTACTTCTTTAATGATCTACTGGTTAAGTATAAATTAATTTGACTTTTTTGCCTTGATCATAGCCTCCAAAGCGTCCCACATTTCCTGTGGAATATCTTCCAGCATATTAAATTCGCCTGCACCCTGAAGCCATTCTCCACCGTCGATGGTTACCACTTCTCCATTTACATAAGCCGAATAATCGGAAACCAGATAGGCTGCAAGGTTTGCCAATTCCTGATGTTCTCCTACCCTTCGTAGCGGAACTTTTTTTCTCATGTCAAATTTTTCCTGCAAATCTCCCGGTAGCAATCTGTCCCAGGCTCCTTTTGTAGGAAACGGTCCCGGAGCGATCGCGTTGAAACGGATTCCATATTTTGCCCATTCTACAGCAAGAGATCTGGTCATTGCCAATACTCCCGCTTTGGCACACGCAGAGGGAACCACATAGGCAGAGCCTGTCCAGGAATATGTGGTTACGATATTCAGAACTGTCCCCGATGTTTTAGAATCGATCCAATGTTTTCCAACAGAAAGGGTGCAGTTTTTTGTTCCTTTTAAAACAATATCCAGAATGGAATCGAATGCTGAATGCGTGAGCCTCTCTGTAGGAGAAATGAAATTCCCGGCTGCATTATTTAATAAGATGTCAATTTTCCCGAACTCCTTTAAAGCGGCTTCTTTCATGGCTTCCACTTCTTCCCAGTTTCTGACGTCACATGCTACACTAAGAACTTTTCCCCCGGTTTCATCTTCCAGTTCTTTGGCTGTTGCCTGTAATTTTTCGAGATTTCTGGATGTAATCACAACTTTTGCGCCTAACTGCAGGAAATATTTTGTCATTGCTTTTCCCAGCCCGCTCCCGCCGCCGGTAACGATGGCTACTTTATCTTTTAAGGCATCTTCCCGTAACATGGGTTGTGTATATAAGTTCATACTGTTTATTTTTGACTAAAAAGATTAATATAGCCCAAAGTGGCTAATAAAGAGTAGTTTACAAGAACCGAAAGTGCTATCGGTAACGATTTAGTAATGGTGCTTACTGCACTCGCTTTCATCTGATTACCTTGTAAATCATTACTGCAAATTTAATAAAAAAAGGGTTAAGTCGTAGCGTACTTAACCCTTTTTCTGTTTTTTCCTATACACATCATAAAGCGTAATGAAAATAAATCTTTCCCAATATGGGGGCAACCTGTGATATTGGTTCCATTATTATTTCCAAGTTTTGACAAATCAACAAAGATGTTATTCCGAAACAAGTAGTGCTAATCTTTAAATGTCTAAGCTATGGAAATCGTGTTGAACAAAATATTATCGGAAATTCAGCGTCAGGAAGACAGGCTATCTTCTCAAATGATGCAAACTGCGGATGAGGCTTACCAAATGACCTTATTCTTAAAGGAAATGCTGTTTACTATAAAGATGAAAGTCTTACAGACCGGATTTAAGGACGAACAGCAGGAAATCAACTTTTTCAGGAACACTAAGCCGCAGATTTTAGGAAAACTCATTTATTACAATAAAGTATTCCGTATTGAAACTACCTGCCCCGTAAGTACCGGGAGAATACACCAAAGTTATTTTGAAAACCAACTGAAAATCCTGAAATCCGAATATAAGGATAGCATATCCAATGAGGATTTTTACAGGTACTACCGTGCAGGCAGAACAGACCGTGACCATAGTTATTTCAGGCTCGGAAACATTAATTATCACGATGGTTTAAAGAGTGCCGTATTTGAAATTGACCTTAGCTTTTCTACATATTACGATAACAAAGTTGCCCATATTATTGCCAATGAATTACTCTATACTTTTCTACTTACCAAAATAAACCCTGAAAAAAATCCCGATACCATTTTAATAAACGGGGATGCAAACAAAGACATTTCGTGGACTAACTCGCAAAATGCACTTATAGAATTGATTTACGCCCTGTATGCTTCCAAATCTATTGCACACGGTAAAATAGGCATCAGAAAATTGGCGTTGATTTTTCAAATCTTATTCCGAACGCCCTTGAACGATATACATCATTCTTTCCACCGGATGAAAACAAGGGCAGGCTCCCGGACGGTGTTTTTAGACCAACTCAAAATTTCCCTCGAAGAATATATGGATAAAGACCTTTAGCTATGTCAGCACAGGGATTGAAAGCAGTACACAAAATGTACTGCTTTTTCTTTGCCCATATATGCCAATTGGTAAATGTTGGCACAAGGCTACCGTAAAATATCCTAATTCCCCTAAAACCCTTATTAATCAAGGATTTTACTCGTTGTAAAAATTTTCAAAAAAGTGCCAAACCAATGGGTAAGCATTGGCAGACAAACACTGCCACACTTCTGAATTTTGCCCTGTGAACATTAAACAACAGCGCAATGAATATTATAACAGTTGACGAAGAAGTGTGGAAGCACCTCAACGAACGGTTGAAAGCCATTAGCGAATATATCCTCAAACTGGAAGATACAAGCTACGATAGCTTGTGGCTCAACAATCACGAAGTCTGCCAGTATCTACACATCAGCGAAAAAACATTGTGGCGTATGCGTACCAATGGGCAGATAGCTTTTTCAAAAATGTACGGGCAATATTACTATACGATTGGTGCTATCAAGGAAATGCTAAACGCTAACGCTGTGCAAACTACCGATGAATATGTAAAGCAGCTTATGGCGAAAGGTAAAAGCTATATCGAAAAAGGCAGAAAGCTGAAATCAGGTAATCATTAAAAGCGTACACGTATGAATATTGACAAAATGGAATTTGTGGCGTGGATGGAACGCATAATGGATAGGCTTGACATTCTCGGCAACCACATAGACGATTTACAAAAGAAGCGCAACAGCATAGACGGCGAAGAATTACTCGATAATCAGGATTTATTACAAATGCTGAAAATCAGTAACCGTTCCCTGCAACGGTATCGCTCCATAGGCAAGCTCCCTTATTATACCATTAGTGGAAAACTGTATTACAAATTGTCCGATGTGCATCAGTTCATCAGGGAAAGTTTTAATCCGCCCTTGCCCAAACTGGATGCCAATAAGTGACAAACACTGCCTTTGAGTGCCACATAGTGCAAATCAGTGAAGGCTTCCTTTACATTCGACAGTGAATTTTTAAAATTTTCAGACTATGAGTGAAGAAACAATAAATAGACAGGAAATGCCCGAACAGCTTTCGGACATCTTACTCGTACTGGATAAAGAGAAAATGAAAATCCAGGCAGTAAAAAGTATAGACGAAAACGGAAAAATGGAAACCGTTGACCCCACGAAAAAAAATCAAAACCAGTTTATGCGTGTGGATAAAAGCGGCGATTTCTTTTCCAACTTCTTTTCCAATTTTTTCAGCCAGTTAAAGAACCCCACAAACTTTACTTTCTTCAAAGTGCCTGCCCCGGTTGCTGCTGAAAAAGCAGAGGAACTGCAAAAGCACGTAGATAAGCCCAGTCCACAAGGCGAAAAAGTGCTGAAAGAACACGAAGTGAAAGCAGAACCCCAACAGGATAAAAAACAAGAAAATCAAAATAATATGGCAACAGCACAAACAACAACGGAAGCAAGCGAATACCGCTACAAGCCGGAGCAGATTGATTGGGACACAATGAAAAACCTCGGATTAAGCAAAGAGTATCTTGAAAAAAGAAACCTGCTCGACCCTTTGTTACGAGGTTACAAAACCAATGAGCTTTTACCGATAGGTATTAACCTCGGTGGCTCTATCCTCCGCACAGATGCCCGCCTGTCTTTACAGCAAGGCGAAGACGGCAATGTTATCGTGGCAATACACGGTATCAAAAGAGAGCCTAACCTCCACTTTGAGTTTTTCGGTCACAAGTTTACGGACGAAGACAAGAAAAACCTGCTCGAAACGGGCAATATGGGGCGTGTCGTCAATTTGGTAAATTCCAAAACAGGCGAACTGATGCCGTCCATTATCAGCATTGACAGGCTGACCAATGATGTAGTTGCACTGCGCACGGAGTTTATCAAAATTCCCGATGAAATTAAGGGTGTAAAGCTGAATGACGAACAAAAGCAAACGCTGATGGAGGGCAAACCACTCTATTTAGAGGGTATAATTTCCACGAAAGGAACGGAATTTTCGGCAACGGTACAATTCAATGCGGACAAACGATACGTTGAGTTCCTGTTTGACAGAAGCAACAACAATCAGCAAGCGCAAACGAACCAACAGAATACTCAACAAAGCAATCAGCAAAGCCAACCGCAGGAAGCTCCAAGAACTTTCAGGGGTAAAGAACTGGATGATGAGCAGTACAACAAATTCAAAGCCGGACAAACCATATACGTTGAACTGAAAGACAAAAAAGACCAACCGTATAAGGGTTATATCACTTTCGACAAAGACACCGGAAAAACCAGTTTTGAGTTTCCCGGTCAGTATAAAGCACGAGTAGAACCTGCTGAAACCCATAAGACGCAGACTGCCGTTAATTCGGAGGGCAAAACCAACGAAGCGACCAAGAACGTCCAAGAGCCTTTGAAGTCCGGGCAGCAAAGACCGAAAAACGAAAAGCAGCAGGAACAACAGGACAACAAGCCTGCAAAATCCAAAGGCAGAAAAATGTAGTGTGATATGAAAACAATTATTGCAGAAAAACCAAGCGTAGCAAGGGAGATAGCCGGCTTGTTGGGAGCATCTGATAAAAAGGACGGCTACCTGACAGGTAACGGCTATTTTGTTACGTGGGCATTCGGTCATTTAATAGGACTGGGAATGCCCGAAGATTACGGCATTTCGGGATTTGACAAAGCATCCCTGCCGATATTGCCCAAACCCTTTTTATTGACCGTCCGCAAGGTCAAAAAAGACAAAGGGTACACCGCCGATACTGGCGCATTAAAGCAACTGAAAGTCATTGAACAGCTTTTCAAGCAAAGCAATAGCATTATCGTTGCTACCGATGCAGGTCGTGAGGGCGAACTCATTTTCAGGTACATTTATGAATACCTGAAATGCAGCAAGCCTTTTGAACGCCTTTGGATAAGTTCGCTTACCGAAAAGGCAATAAAGCAAGGCTTTGACAACCTGAAAGACGGGGCAGCATTTGACGGACTGTATCAGGCAGCACAAGGCAGAAGCCGTGCCGACTGGCTTGTGGGCATCAATGCTACGCAGGCATTGAGCATTGCCGCAGGCAACGGTATCTATTCGCTCGGAAGAGTGCAAACGCCCACACTGGCTTTGATATGTAAACGCTACCTCGATAATAAGAATTTTACGGTAAAGAAATACTGGCAGATACAATTAGCGCACAATAAAGCCCAGGTTGATTTTAAAAGTATTTCCGCTACCAAATGGGATGAAAAGCAGCTTGCTGATGATACCCTTAAAGCCATTCAGCGTGGCGCAACGGCAACCGTTACATCAGCAGAAACCAAAAGCGTTACGGAACAACCGCCCTTGCTTTTCGACCTGACAGGTTTACAAAAGGAAGCCAACAAAAGGCTGAAATTATCTGCTGAAGCAACGCTCAATATTGCGCAAAGCCTGTACGAAAAGAAGTTTATCACATATCCACGTACCGGAAGCAAATACATCCCTGAAGATATGTGGTCAGAAATTCCAAACCTTGTGCGGGCTTTGCAGAACCGTGAAGATTGCAAGCAAGCCCTTACCAAAATCAAATGGGGACGGTTCAACAAACGTATCGTGAATGACCTCCGTGTAACGGACCATCACGGTTTGTTGATTACTGATAAAGTACCGTCGGTACTCAATGCAGACGAAAACAAGATTTACAATATGATTGCGCTTCGATTGCTCGAAGCCATATCACAAGCCTGTGTCAAAGAAATAACCGATGTGTCATTACAGGTATTACACTACGACTTTACGGCAAAGGGCTGTAAAATTCAGGAAGCGGGTTGGCGTTCCATTAAAGGAAGTTTTACCGATGACGGCGAAGAGCCAGTGCAGGAATTACCTGAACTGCGTAAAGGCGACGAACTTGCCATAAAGGAAGCTGCCGTTTTGGAAAAGAAAACCAAACCGCCAGTGCTTTACACCGAAGCCGGGCTTTTGTCGGCTATGGAAACCGCAGGGAAAGAAATTGAGAACGAAGAAGAGCGCAAAGCCCTCAAAAATATCGGTATCGGTACCCCTGCAACAAGAGCCGCCATTATCGAAACCCTGTTTACCCGTAATTATATCCAACGGGATAAACGTTCTTTAATCCCTACAGAAAAAGGATTACAGGTGTATGGGCTTGTTAAAGACCGGAAAATTGCGGATGTGGCAATGACCGCCGAATGGGAACTGGCATTGCAGAAAATCGAAAATAACGAAGCGGATGCCGGAACGTTCCAAAAGGAAATGGAAACCTATGCCAAATCTATTACTGATGAATTGCTGCAAACCTCTATTGCAAGCACTAACCAACCCAATCTGACCTGCCCGAAATGCAAAAGTCAGCAGCTTATTATCCGTGACAAGATTGTGAAATGCCCTGATGAGGCTTGTAACTGGGTACAGTTCCGCACCGTCTGCGGTGTACAAATCAGTATCGAAAATGTAACAAGCCTTGTCAATAAAGGCAAAACCTCTCTTATTAAAGGAATGACAAGCAAAGCGGGAAAGAAATTCGATGCTTACATCATTCTGAAAGAAAACGCTGAAAGTTCCTTTGAGTTTGAGAAAAACAAAAGCAGTAAACGCAATGGAAAATAAACCGTCAATCGTACCCAAAGAAATCAGGAACCTGATTTATACTATCCGGGGCAAACAGGTAATGTTGGATAGCGACCTCGCTGCCTTATATCAGGTAGAAACAAAGAACCTGAACAAAGCCGTTAAACGGAATATTGAGCGTTTTCCTGTATCATTCTGCTTTCAACTGACCGAAGAGGAAGTTGAAAACTTGAGGTTCCAAATTGGAACCTCAAGTTTAAATTACGGTGGCAGGCGTTATTTGCCCTATGTTTTTACCGAACAGGGCGTTGCAATGGCATCTGCCATACTCCGGTCTGATATAGCCGTTAAAATGAGTGTGGAAATAATGGAAGCCTTTGTAGAAATGAGGCGTATGCTTATCAGCAACGCTTCTTTGTTTCATCGTTTGGATAATATCGAATTAAAGCAACTGGAAGCCGACCAAAAATTTGAAGAGATTTTTAAGGCTTTGGAAAGCGACAAGCTGCACAGCGAAAAAGGCATTTTCTACAACGGGCAGGTATTTGATGCCTACACCTTTGTTTCCGATATTATCCGAAGTGCCGTAAGCTCAATTATCCTGCTTGATAATTACGTGGATGATACGGTGCTTATTTTACTGGGTAAGCGTAAAAACAATGTAACCGCTACAATCCTTACCAAAAGCATCAGCAATCAGTTACGGTTAGACTTACAACGCTACAATAGCCAATATCCTCCAGTAACTATTGAGGTTTTCTCCGATGCCCACGACCGATTTTTGATTATTGATAATGCAGAACTCTACCATATAGGAGCATCACTCAAAGACCTGGGCAAAAAATGGTTTGCGTTTTCAAGAATGGATATTGAAGTCGGCAGGATGCTCCAAATCTTAAATAATGAATAAAAAACCTCTGATAATTCGGAGGTTTTTCGCTAAATAGGTTATACTCACAAATTTAGACAAGTAGCTTTCTAAAGTAAATTATTAAGCTTCTCTTATTTACAACAGCTATTTCCTGCTTGTATTGGCGGGCATTTTACAGTACCATAACTGCAATACACACAACAATCCCCCTGTAATGGTTTTAATCTTGTTTTGCAATTTTCACATTCATAAAAATACTGGCAAGCATCTGTTGGCATTGTTTCCTCTTTTTTGTGTCCACAGTTTGGGCAAGTTATTATTGATTTTAATTTAATTTCCATTATGATATAACTTTACTTTTTAGTGATTTATAACCTGTCGAATTGATAGCTTTTTCGATTTCGGCAATACTTGTTTGCTTGTTGTCAAACTTAACAATAGCGTTGCCTTTCTCATAGGAAACGACAACTTCGATAATTCCTTTTAGTTTGCTAATCTCTGTTTTAATATGATGTTCACAACCTGAACAAGTCATCCCTTTGATTGTAAACTCAACTTTCTGGATTTTGGAAGTTTGGGTAATAATTGCTTTACTTTCGGTCTTTGGAAAAAAGATGTGGGCATAAAGGGGAAATGACAAAAGTAAAGCCGCCATAACAGTAATAATTCCTAAAAATGATTTTGTTTGCATAAAATTCGGTTTTTCATTTATTTCACATTCACAGTCAATTTGCTTTTTGGGTTTCAACTTTTGAAACCAAGCAAAACCAAGCACTAAAATTGTCAAGCCAATAAAATATGGTCGGAAAGGTTCGAGCCAAGAAAAGGTTGAAGCAATCCCGCTTGTCCCTGCTATTAGAGCTAAAACAGGCGTAATGCAACATAATGACGCAGCAATTGCTGTAAAAAGTCCAGTGCCGATTAGTTTGTTGTCCGTTTTCATATAGTTTATAAAATTTTATTATCATCAAGTATTTCAAAAAATGGGGTCAACATTTTTTCATACTCTTTTGTCAATGAATAAAAAATAGTTTGTGCTTTTCTTTCCGTTTCAATTAGTCTACGGTCTTTGAGCTTTCGTAAATGTTGAGAAATTGCAGAAATTGTCATACCGAGAATATCGCTTAAATCACAAACACATAGTCGTTTTTCTTCATAAATCAGAAACAGGATTTTCAGTCTTACATTGTTTCCCGCCAATTCAAGTCCATTCGACAAATAGTCAAACGAACCGTGAAGTTCTGAAACTCGTTCTTTACAGCGATTGATTTGTTTAATGTCCGCCTGTTGTCTTATACAAGAAGTACTATCCATGTTGCAAATATAGTTAATTTGCTTATTTAAGCAATTGCTAAAATACAAAAAGTTAAAACCGGCTTGGTTGAACTGTTTGTTCCTACTGTATATTTTCGTAAAAGGTTAGTAAATTTCCGTATAAGTCCAAAGTTGCAAATTCTCTTGTGTCGTAGTAAGTGGTTTCTATTTCGGTTTTTTCATTGTGTAATACTTCCTTTTCTTTTAGTTCTTTATACAGTTCGTCAATGCCTTTTATTTCAATCCGGCAACTGTGTGTACCTGCCAAAAAACTTTCCGCTCCGCTACTAATCGGTTTGAGAAATAAAAAAATACTTTTCCATTTCCAGCTATAATTACAGGAAGCCCATAAATGTAAGTCTATACCATTCCTAATTAATATTGCAAAGGTTTCTTCCATATGTCTGCAATCAAAGCCCAATCGGGCTTTATAAAAGGCAACTGCTTTTTCAATATCCCGAACAGGAAATGCAGTTATGGTCTTTATTAGTTTTATCATTTTCGCGATATTATTTTAATTATTGAACCTTATATTTTTTGTACATCTGTTGAAATCATATTGCCATTTCATAACTTTTGCTTGTTTCTAACTGTAATACTTCTTCTTTAACCATAAACTTGCACGTACTAATAGAATTAGTACCGGAACTTCTACCAACGGTCCTATAACGCCTACAAACGCTTGTGGGGAATGAATACCGAAAACGGCTATTGCTACCGCTATTGCCAATTCAAAGTTGTTTCCTGTGGCTGTAAATGCGATTGAGGCGTTTTTGTCGTAAGGAACTTTAAGGGATTTGTTGATAAAGAAGCTGACGAAAAACATCAGTACAAAATAGATGATTAACGGTATAGCTACTTTTACCACATCCATTGGCAGTTCTAATATTTTATCTCCTTTCAGACTGAACATTAATACTATAGTAAAAAGTAAAGCATATAATGTAATGGGCGATATTCGGGGTACAAATTTCCTGTTATACCATTCTATACCTTTTGATTCTACCATTGCGTAACGGCTTATAAAACCTGCTAAGAAAGGAATGCCTAAGTATATCAATACGCTTTCTGTAACATCTTTCATTGATACGCTTACATTGAAATTTGCCAATCCTAATTTGCTTGGTAATACATTGATGAACAGCCAAACTAAGAAGCTGTAACTTATTATCTGAAAAACACTGTTTAACGCCACTAACATAGCTGTATATTCTCTGTTTGCTTTAGCTAAGTCACACCATACGATTACCATTGCAATACATCTTGCCAAACCTATCAATATCAAACCTGTCATATAATCGGGTTCATTGCGTAAAAACAAAACGGCTAACCCGAACATCAATATTGTACCGATAACCCAATTGAGCAATAAGGATATACCGATTACTTTTTTATCCTTAAATGCTTGGGGCAATAATGAATAATCCACTTTTGCCAATGGCGGGTACATCATCAGTATCAGACCTATTGCCAATGGAATGTTTGTAGTGCCTACGGATAGGCTGTCCGTAATTTTTGAGATACCCGGAAAGAAATGCCCCAACCCTATACCTGTTGCCATTGCAAGGAATATCCATAAGGTTAAGTATCTGTCTAAGAATTTTAGTTTTGGTTGCATAGCTTGGCTAATTTGTAAGTTCTTTATATTGGTTTGATGTCAATAAATTTTCTAATTCTGTAATGTCTTTGATTTCAATTTTTATCAGCCAACCATCTTTATAAGGGTTGTCATTGATAAGTGTAGGTGCTTTCAATAGTAGTTCGTTTGTTTCAATGATTTTACCCGATACAGGCATAAATAAATCGCTGACCGTTTTAACCGCTTCAACAGAGCCAAATACTTCGTCCTGCTGAAAACTATATCCAACATTCGGTAAGTCTGCATATACGATTTCGCCCAATTCACTTTGTGCAAATTCTGTTATACCTATTGTACCTGTATTGCCCTGTACGCTTATCCACGTATGTTCTTTTGAATATTTTAAATCGTTTGGAAATTCCATTTTTCTGATTTTTTAGATTAATAACCTCTCCTTAAATTTTCTGCGTATTCGTTGGGTAATGGGCTTTCTTCAACTGCTTTTGCGGCTTTTTCAATATCATAATCAAAGCGTATAAATTCTACACTGATACTGTCTTTATCCAATACAGAACTATCTTCATTGATTATAAGCATTACATAACCACCTCTTACATCGCTATCTTTCGGCTTTCCTACCGAACCTATATTTATGGCATGTCTGAAATGATTTTGTCCGTCAATGTCCGAATTTAAAATACGGTGGTATGGCTTGTGCGTATGCCCAAAACACATTATGTCTGCATCAGCTTGTTCCATTATCCTAAGCATACTTTTTTCTTCCCTGTCCTCAAATAAGTATTCATTTATCTTTCTTGGGCTACCGTGTACTAATAATAAATTGAGTTTGTCCTCGTTCAACTGAAATTCTACTTTGATATGTGCCGGAAGTGTACGCAAATAGGCTCTTTCCTCATCTTTCATAATAGAGTTGGTAAAGGAAATAGATACGCTGCCGTTGCCTTTTTCACTATCTGTTTTGTACGCACATCCGCAATCATTGCTCATACGTCCGATGCCAAAATCATAATTTCCTGCAATGGTTGGTATTTTCCTTTTACGGATTTCGTTTACTACTTCGTTTGCCCAAATGTTATATCCTACCAAATCGCCTAAGCAATAAATACTGTCGGGGTTTCTTTTTTCTACATCTTCAAAGAATGCTTCTAATGCAGGTAGATTGGCGTGAATGTCGCTGAATAATGCAATTTTCATTTTATTGATTTTTTATATGATAGTTTAGGTTAACAACATCCCGAATTAGGCGTACAGCAAGCATCTTTTAATTCTGCCAAGTTTACTTTTTGTTTTTCCGCAGGAATGCCGCAGGCATCACTCGCCAGGCAAGCGGTTTGTTTGTTCTTTAATACAAAATGGTTTCCGTTAAAATCCAAATCATATTTACCAATCGTTTCGCTTTGGTATTCTACCTCTATCTCGGCATCTTCGATACCCAGTTTTTCTTCAGATAGTTTGATGATGTTTAATAGTTTGGTTGGTTTTAACCTGTGTTCAAAGTCGTTAGCATTCCATAATTGGAAATTGACAACTTTTTCTTTTCTAATCGTTCCACCACAATCAATAAAGTGTTTGGTAATAACGCCTACCTCTGTAACGTGAAAATGTTCCGGTACAAATGTTCCGTTCTCTAATTGAAATTCAACATTATCTAATGCTGGTAAGATTTCTTTGATGTTTGATAGTTTCATTGTTTTTTATTTAATTGCTATATTGCTTTATTACGATTGATACATTTAAAAAAATGCTTAACAGCATTTATCAACCCCTACATTATCTACAAAGAACATATTGAGTTCATTTTTTAGCTTCTGCCAAACATTTTCATCAATGCAGTAACATACACTGGTTCCCTCGATACTTCCTTTGATGATGCCAATGCTTTTCAGTTCTTTCAAATGTTGTGAAATGGTAGCCTGTGCCAATCCTAATTCTTCCACCAAGTCATTACAAATGCAAGCATTCTGTTTAATGATGTATTGTAGGATAGCTATACGGGCAGGATGAGCCAATGCCTTTAAAGAGGTTGCCAAGTTGTTTTGCTGCTCTGTAAATATTTCAGTTTTTGTTACGCCCATAATACACTTAATTTTACATCGCAATATTACGATAAATATTTAAACCACAAAAATAGTTTGTGAAAAAACATATATCCAAGCACCAATTCTGTACAAATTATCATTTCAAATTTCTATTGTAAATAGCCAAATCCTGCCTTTCAAAGCCAAACCCTGCAACATTATCAAAGGCATTTGCTCCTGCTTCTAATTTTAGGATTTAAGTAAAATTCAAAACAAAATAAAGTATGGATGTACAGCAAAAAGACCTGTCGTTTTTCAGATTACGACTGCAAGAACTATTAAACAGCAGCTTTCCCGAAAAGGCACACGACCAAAAATTTATAGACCAACGGTCTTCGTGGGCTGCCAATGCTTACGAAGGTGCTTTCCGTTCGGGAAACGCCGTTGAGCAATGCGACGAAATAGCCAATTACATACTTTTTGAGGGCTTGCACTTCTCCAAGTTCGACACGGTTTTCAAAGTGGTATGCAATGAGTTTGATACCATAATGGCAGACGAGGAACTGCGACTGTTCGCCCTGAAAATGTTCCCTGTATGTGAGCCTGTTTTCGCAGGATACAAATTAACCGATGATTTCGCCTATGGGTATGAGTTTGATGTACTCTACACCGAACTGACTGGAACCATCTCAATATGGATTGAGGAAAATGGGCTTCAGTAAACGGTTCCATCTCCAACAGAATATTGATGCCCTGCGAATTGTTTTTAAACTGGAAAAGGAGAAACGGCAAGCCACCGTAGGCGAAAGACTGCTAATGATGCGATACAGCGGATTTGGCGGTCTTAAATTCGTTCTGAACCCCATAGAAAACAAAATAGATATCAATCATTGGAGAAAAACAGAACACGACCTTTTTCCACTCACGCAGGAACTCCACCAACTACTCAAAGAAAATTCCGAAGACGATAAGCAATACCGCAGGTATGTGGACAGTATGAAAAGTTCCGTACTGACGGCTTTTTATACACCGCCAAAGGTTATAGATGCCATTTCATCTGCCTTGCGGGATAATGGTCTGCACATTGATAAATTCCTCGAACCCTCCGCAGGTATCGGTTCATTCATCCAATCCTTTTCGGAAAACCAAACAGCCAGTGTTACCGCTTATGAAAAGGACTTGCTTACAGGCAAGATTTTAAAGCAGCTTTACCCCGATAGCAATATCCGTATAAACGGTTTTGAAGAAATCCCCGAAAGGGAACAAAACAGCTATGATATAATTGCCAGTAATATCCCTTTTGGCGATACTTCTGTATTTGACCTTTCTTATTCCCGCAGTAGAAACAGCGCAAAGGAACAAGCTGCCAGAAGCATACACAATTACTTTTTTCTGAAAGGTGCTGATATGCTCCGTGAGGGCGGCTTGTTGGCTTATATTACTTCACAGGGCATTCTGAACAGCCCTAAGAACGAACCCATACGCAGGGCGTTAATGCAGGATAATAATTTGGTTTCGGTTGTAAGATTGCCCAACAACCTGTTTACCGAATATGCAGGTACGGAAGTAGGCAGCGACCTTATTATCCTACAAAAAAATACGGCAAAAAAAAATCTGACCGACAGGGAAGATCTGTTTTGCCAAAGCAAGCCAACCGAATACAATACGCCGGGCAATGCGCTCTTTCAGGATAGTGCAAGAATTATCCATACCGACCAAAAATTAGATACCGACCCATACGGGCAACCTGCCTTAATCTATACGCATAAAGACGGTGTTGAGGGGATTGCCGAAGATTTGAAGCAAATGCTTTCCGAAGATTTTGGAAAGCACCTGAATTTGAATTTATACAGAGGCGAACGCAGCGATGAGCCTGTTATACAAATTCCGATTGAACCAAAGGTTACACCTCCGGTTATCGACCCTGTAATCATTCAGCAAAAACCGCAATCTGTATCCACTCCGGTACTCCGTCAGGAAAGCCCGCAGGAATTAAAGCAACTAAGTATTTTTGACCTGTTTGAAAGTGCGGGCGAACCTATAATGGTTCTTGCTCCACCTAAAAGAACTACCCAAGCCAAAAGACAAAGCACTAAAAAAAGAAGAGGTACAACAAGTCGTCAGCCAGACTTGTTCAGTAGTGCAAGGCAGCAGTCTTACACACCGCTAAAATCTAATGGTGCTGCCAATGGAAGCCACCAAGTAAACGACAAAAAACAGGAAGCTATTGGCGACCTGTTTTCACAAACAAACGGTAATGGCCAGTCTGATAAGACAGCCATTGCCACTACCAATATTAATGCTATTCCTGAACCTGCCCCGTACACTGGCGAACTGCAATCATTCCACCGTAACGATTGCCTTGTGGTAGATAACGGTTGGGTTGGTTATCTGCAAGATGTGCAAAGGAACGACGACAAGGCAACAGCAACCTTTCATCCGTTGCAATTGCCGAGCTCACAGAAAGCAAGAGCCGAAGCCTATATAGCCGTAAGGGACAGTTATATCAACCTGTACCAAAAAGAAGCTGAAAAGCAGACCGAGCATAAAGAAGAAAGGGAAACGCTGAACCTCCTGTACGATGGCTTTGTCAAAAAATACGGTAATCTCAATGCTGCCGACAATGCCAAGCTGATAAAGACCGACAGCGCAGGCAAAGAAATCCCCTATCTGGAGCGTATCATTGGCGGCGTAATCCACAAAGCGGATATTTTCAGCCGTCCCGTTAGCTTTTCTACCATTACGTTAGCAACCGACAATCCCGAAGAGGCTTTAGCTGCCTCCCTGAACAAATACGGAAATGTGGATTTGGACTTTATGTCCGAAATCAGCAGCCTGCCTGCCGATACCCTGAAAGAAGCCCTGCACGGGCGGTTGTTCTACAATCCGCTACAACAGGAATATGAAATAGCCGAACGTTGGATTGCAGGCAACGTGGTGGAGAAAGCAGATGAAGTAAGAGCCTATCTCGAAAACTATCCCGATGATACCGAAGCCAAAGAAAGCCTTACCGCTTTAGAGGAAGCCCGACCAAAACGTATCGAATTTGAGGAACTGGATTTTAACCTCGGCGAACGGTGGATACCTACCGGAATTTATGCCCGTTTCGCTTCGCATTTGTTCGATGCGGATGTACTGGTTCATTACTCCGAAAGCTCCGACGACTTTTCCGTAAAGTGTCATCAGGGCAATATGCACATTTGGGAAAAATATGCGGTCAAAGCGGAAAGCCGCACGTTTGACGGTATTGCCCTGCTTAAACACGCCCTTGTCAATACCACGCCTGATATTACCAAAAAAGTAATGGTTGGCGACCAAGAGGTTAAAGTACGGGATATGGAAGCCATACAAATGGCGAACACCAAGATTGACGAAATCCGTACCGCCTTTACCGACTGGCTACACGCACAGAACGATGAGTTTAAAAACAGGCTGACCGACCAGTACAACGATACCTTTAATTGTTTCGTTCGCCCAAACTATGACGGAAGCCATCAGGAATTTCCGGGATTAGACCGCAAGGGAGCAGGCATTGAAGACCTGTATTCAAGTCAAAAGGACACCGTTTGGATGATAAAGCTGAACAACGGTGCTATCTGCGACCACGAAGTAGGCGCAGGAAAAACGCTGATAATGTGTACCGCAGCGCAGGAAATGAAGCGTTTGGGATTAGCCCATAAGCCGATGATTATCGGGCTGAAAGCAAATATACCTGCCATTGCCGAAGACTACCGTAAAGCCTATCCACACGCCAAAATCCTTTATCCGGGTATTGATGATTTTACGCCGAAAAAACGCCTGCGGATTTTCGGGGATATTAAAAATAATGATTGGGATTGCGTGATACTTACGCACGACCAGTTCGGAATGATACCGCAATCGCCCGAAATACAAAAGGAAATCCTCGAAATAGAACTGGACAGCGTAGAGCGCAATCTCGATGCCCTGAAATCGCAGGGCAAGGAAGTGACAAGGGGAATGCTCGCCGGGGTAATCAAGCGGAAAGAAAATCTTGAAGTAAAGCTGAAAACGCTGCAACACGATATTGAAAACCGTAAGGATGATATTGTGGACTTTAAGATGATGGGCATAGACCATTTGTTTGTGGACGAAAGCCACCAGTTCAAAAACCTGATGTTCAACACCCGTCATACACGGGTTGCCGGACTGGGGAACGTGGACGGCAGCCAAAAGGCACTGAACCTGCTGTTTGCAATCCGCACCATTCAGGAGCGTACCAATGCGGATATGGGTGCAACCTTTCTTTCGGGTACAACCATCAGCAATTCATTAACGGAATTGTACCTGCTGTTTAAATACCTGCGCCCCCGTGCATTGGAAAAACAGGGTATTCATTCCTTTGATGCGTGGGCAGCTATCTATGCACGGAAAACGACCGATTATGAATTTTCGGTAGCTAACAATATTGTAGCAAAAGAGCGTTTCCGCTACTTTATCAAAGTGCCGGAACTGGCACAGTTCTATTCTGAAATCACGGATTACAGAACGGCTAAGGATATTGGTATTGACCGCCCCACTAAGAACGAGGTATTGTACAACATACCGCCAACGCCCGACCAAGATGCCTTTATCCAAAGCCTGATGCAGTTTGCCAAAACGGGCGATGCTACTTTGCTCGGTAGAGAACCATTATCGCAAAGGGAAGAAAAAGCAAAGATGCTCATTGCGACGGACTATGCCCGTAAGATGTCGCTCGATATGCGTATGGTAAGTGGTATATACGACGACCATCCCGACAACAAGGCTTCGCATTGTGCGGTAAATATCGCCAAGTATTACAACCAGTTCAACGCACAGAAAGGAACGCAGTTCGTTTTCTCCGATTTGGGAACCTACAAGCCCGGCGAATGGAACGTGTACTCCGAAATAAAACGCAAACTCGTGGAGGACCACGGCATACCTGCGCACGAAGTAAGGTTTATTCAGGAAGCGAAAAATGATAAGCAACGTAAGGAACTTATCAACGGAATGAACGAGGGCAAAATCCGTGTACTGTTCGGTTCTACAAGTATGCTCGGAACTGGCGTAAACGCACAGAAAAGAGCTGTTGCCGTTCATCATTTAGATACACCGTGGCGACCGTCTGACCTTGCCCAAAGGGACGGGCGGGCAATCAGAAAAGGCAATGAGATTGCCAAATTCTTTGCCGATAATAAAGTTGCTGTGATTATCTATGCAGTTGAAAAATCGTTGGACAGTTACAAATTCAACCTGCTGTATAATAAGCAGCTTTTCATCGACCAGTTAAAGACTAACAACCTGACCAAAAGAACGATTGACGAGGGAAGTATGGACGAAAAATCGGGAATGAACTTTTCGGAATATGTGGCAATCCTGTCAGGAAATACAGACCTGTTGGATAAAGCCAAACTGGAAAAACAGATTGCCGGACTGGAAAGCGAAAAGCAGGCGTTCAACCGCTCTAAATCCAGTGCCAAATTTAAGGTACAGGATTATATGGAAATGTTGCAAAGCACTCAATCCCGTTTGAGCCGGATGAGTACCGACTGGGAAAACTTACAGCAACGCCTGCAAAAGCGTTCGGACGGTACAATCGAAAACCCTGTGCTGTTAGATGGCTTGCCGCCCAATGCAAATCCGAAACAAATAGGCGCAAAACTGAACGAGATTGCGAACAAAGCCCGCACGGCAGGCGACTATCGTGAAATAGGCAACCTCTACGGGTTTCAATTATTGGTTAAAACAGAACTTCCAAAGGATAATTCAACACTCGAAAGGGTCAATAGATTTTTTATAACTGGCGAGGGCAATATCAAGTACACCTACAATAACGGTCTGATGGCAAAAGACCCCGAAACCGCCGCAATGAATTTTTTAAGGGCTTTGGAAAAACTGCCGGGCTTTGTGAAGCAGGAACAAGAGAAGATTGCTGAAATACAAAAAGACCTGCCTATACTTCAAGAAGTGGTTAACGGTACTTGGTCTAAGGAAAGCCGATTGAGTGAGCTTAAAACGGAACTGGCTGCCGTAGAAAGAAAGATACAGCTATCTATTACGCCGGAAACCAAACAAGATGCTCCGGAGCAGGCAGAAAAGCAGAAAGAAACTCCAACGGTTCAGGAAAGCATTATACGGACAAAAGGCGTTCATTTGCCACGGGGCGTATTGTAAGGGTTGTTTACTTTTCGTCCTGCTCGTCCATTTTCTTTATCAGTGCTTCACACAGATTGTCAAGGAATTTTGTACGGTTTATTTTGCGGGCTTTCAGTTCCATAAACGTGTGGTAAAAGTCGCCTAATTCAATATTAAAGGCATCTTCAAAAGTTTTGGCAATCAATTTTATGTCTGTATTCCCATTGTTAAATACACCGTGGGAGTACAGTGCATAAATGAGTTCCGTGAGTGCAGTTTTACTTGCTGTCCATTTCAACGAATTGTCTGAAACCTTTTTCTGATTGATATTATTTAACCTGTCTTCCAAATAAACTTGTATCAGGTCATTGGCAATTATCTTGGCAACCTTATAATCGTGCGAAGTAGAAAAGCGATGGTCTGCCTCAAAATAAAATGTGTCCAACCATAGTCTTATATCGTGCTTATCACGTACAAAAAACTTCTCGTCAACAAAAGAATTATTACTTCGGTAATACTTGTAAAAATCAAGGTTGTTGTCAAAGAACCTTTTTAGCTTTTTTAGCTCTTTGGTAAAATATTTCCTGATGCGTTTTGCTCCATAGGGCTTTCTTGTTTCAATTTTATAAACGGCATTATAGTAGATGAGTTTTGCAACAATAGTTGGTTTTTGATATTTGAAAAAACGGATTTCTTCATCAACATTTCTAAACCCTTTTTTCAAGACATACTCTTTTACATCGGACAGGCATTCTACAATCAGGTGTATAACGGCTTCTATACGCTGTATGGAGCAATCAGTTTCAATTTCCAATTCGCTGATTGATGTTTCAAGTTTATGTAGTGTTTCATTATAGAATTTATTCATCCGATTATTTTGATATACACATTGTTCGTTAATATAGAAAAGCTTATACTGTTCATATTAGCTTATGATGCAACTACTGCTTATAGTATTTTATACCCCTATTGTGTTGATGATGGAGGCGCTTAGATTTTGCTGCATAATTTTATGGGTTGTAGTATGATGCAGGTTAATCATTACGAATTATACCCGCATCACCAACTGTTTTTTGACCGATATTTTACGGTTCGCAGTTTACAACCTTAGTTATTCAATTTTAATAAGTCAAGGCAAGCCCTACACCCCATCCCATATCACTATCATAGTGGGTGCGTATGCCTATGTTTTTGTTGAGGATGTAGCTAAGTTCTCCCATATATTCAAAGTCTGTGTTGACCATAAAGCCGCCCCTTAACCTTTTGGTGATGGGAATATCCTCACGCATCAGCGCCAGCCTTACAATACCATCGTGATAAACCTCTGCCTGAAAATTAACGAGCATAGGTAAGGTGTACACAAAACCTAAGCTCACAGCCCGGCGTGTATCCTTTTCATTCTTTTGTCCGAATAAGTTTGTTTCGTGTTCGTCTATTCCCATTTTACGGTAACGCCAGTCAAATCCCACAAAGGGCATAAACCATTGCATTTTCCCCAAGTATCTGCCCAAATGGGTTTCTACTTCATAGCCGTGCATATCATTGTAACCTAAACGCCATTCCGAACTCAAGTTCCATCTTGTGTTTTGCAGCATTGCCATACCGTCATTACCATTAGTGGCGAAATCATTCTGTGCCATGAAATGGGGCATATTGCTTTCCCGCTGTAATGCCTTATATGATTTAGCCTTATCAGGCAGGTAGGGATTTTGGTAATCGCCTACGGCAAACACTCTGTTCATCCCCGACATCATGTGGTACAGGATGTGGCAGTGAAAGAACCAATCGCCCTCCTCATTGGCGGCAAACTCGATGGTGTCCGTTTCCATCGGCATAATATCAATGATATTTTTCATAGGTGCATTTTCACCTTTGCCGTTCAGTACCCGGAAATCAAATCCATGCAGGTGCATCGGGTGGCGCATCATGGAGTTGTTATAAATGGTGATGCGCAGTACTTCGCCTTTCTTAACGGGTATTTTGTCCGTTTCAGAAAGTACCCTGTTGTCCATGCTCCAAACGTAGCGGTTCATATTCCCGGTAAGGGTAAATTTTATGTCCTTTACGGGCGCATCTTTGGGAAGCGTGGTATTGTAGGGAGATTTGAGCATGGCATAGTTTAAGGTAACAATATCTCCCAAAGCATTTGCATTATAACGGTTGGGGTCGTTGTCCATATTCATACCCCCGTGCTTGCTGTGGTCTGCTTTCTTTCCCGCTTCCCCTGTTATTTCGGGGTACATGACCACGTTCATATCCATTTGGTTCAGGCTCATCTTCATGCCCATATCGTCCAAATCGCCGTTCATCTTCATCATGTCGTTCATCATCTTCATCCCCTCGAAATACTTCAGTCGTGGCAGCGGAGAAATAAGCTGTTTGACCCCATCACCTATAAAGTAACTCGCAGATTGTGTCCTGTCTTCGGTTGTTGCTAAGAACTCGTAAGCCAAACCATCTTGAGGGATAGTCACTACAATATCGTAAGTTTCAGAAACGGCAATGATTAACCTGTCCACCTCTACAGGCTCAACATCATTCCCATCATTCGCTACTACTGTAATTTTTCCTCCAGCATACCGTAGCCAGAAATATGAAGACGCCCCTCCATTGGAAACACGCAATCTGACTTTGTCGCCTGCTTTTAGCTTTTTACCATCAATTGTTTTCAAATCGGTGCTATGGCTACCATTTATTAGGATTTTATCATAGTAAACGTCACTGACATCCATCGCCAGCATCCGCTTCCACTCGTTTTTTACCTTTACCCCTAATTTTCCCTCCTTAATAGCTTCAACATATGATTGTGTTGCGCCTTTCTTAATGGCCGCCCAATCATTTGCATTGTGTAGCATACGGTTGATATTATCGGGGTTAAGATTTGTCCACTCACTTAATATAATTGGAACGGTCGGCAAATCGTCAATTCCTTTTCTGAATGTCTTATCATCGCTTCTTTTCTTCATGATAAAACTTCCGTACATGCCAATCTGCTCCTGCAATCCTGAGTGGGAATGGTACCAGTGCGTACCATGCTGGATAATCGGAAAACGGTAGGTGTAGGTTGTGCCCGGTGCGATGGGTTTTTGTGTAAGCCAGGGCACACCGTCTTCTTTATTGGGCAGGAACACACCATGCCAGTGAAGTGATGTGCTTTCTTTCAATTGGTTGTGCACCACTATTTCGGCAGTGTCGCCCTCGGTAAAAGTAAGGGTGGGCATGGGGATTTGCCCGTTTACGGCAATTGCCCTTTTTTGCTTACCTGCATAGTTGACAAGCGTATCTTTTACATACAGCTCGTAATGCACCACTCTCTGTGCAAACAGCGTTTGCGTGCAAAGCAGTATCAGCACTGTTTGCAAAATTCTTATAGGTATTTTATTATATCTGTTCATGATTTGAAAAATTTTATTTAATGCTGTCTTCCATTGTGCTAAACCACGCTATCAAAACCTGCTTATCCTCCGGTGACAATACTGCATTGCGATGAATTAGTGTGTATGATGACAACGGCATTTCCCCGTCCTTAACCTGCCCGGCCATAGCCCTGAACTTGTTTCGCTGCCTGCGGACAGAATAGTCGCCAAATTCGCTAAAGTTGAGTTCCTCTTTCCCCTTTTTTATATGCTCTGCCATGTACCATGCGCCGGGCTGGATACGGCTGTACCACGGATAATGGGTATTGTTGCTATGGCAGTCATAACAGGACTGAACAAGGATAGCCTTTACATTTTGGGGTACGGTGTACACCCTTTCGATATGGGTGGCTGGCACTTCAACCGCCTGGTTCCGTAAGGGCTGAAAGAACTGTATGGCAATCAGGACGACAGCCAGCCCCAATATGATTTTCTTCTTTATGGTCATAATTATTTTATTGTGGCTTCATCTTTTTGTGTCTACTGTTTTTTCACATACTTGGCATAATTCTCCTTGTTTTCAAAATAAGAAACTTCACCGTTATTTCCTGTCACAGCAATCACCGCATTAGCTTTGTCTACCTGCTTATGGGAATAGGGGTCTATCGCCATCCGCACGGTCGCATCTTTTGGAATACGTTCCTTACACATTTCGCAACATCCGTAATAGGTTTTACCATCAAATTTTACTTCAAACTGCTTTTTGCCCATATAGGCATCGTTGACCATGCAGACTTCATCCGATGGAACCAATTCACCTATTTGGGTAGTATGTCCGTTGCTTTCCGGAGTTGCCTGCGAATGCTGCTGTTCCGCTTCATCCTTATTTGACCCCGCCTGACCGCAAGCGGTGAATAGCAGGGTTAATAAGGAAATAAAGCCAATTATTATTTTGTTCATGTCCAAACTTGTTTTTTTAAATTTTATTATTTACTTTCTTCAAACTCTTTTAGCTTGCGCTTCATTAGTTCAATTTCTTCCGCTTGGGTTTTAAGTATATTTTTTTGCAGCTCTATCAGTTCCGGGTCGGTCAGGTGTGCCTTTTCGGACATCAATATGGCTGCTGCGTGATGGGGTATCATACCCTTTGCAAACTGCTTGTCCCCGACATTGATTTGTTCCCTGATACCAAACCATGAAAAGATGCCAACAGCAACCGAGATGATGGCTATCGCCCAATTCATCTTCCTGTTGGGGTACATTACTTTCATTATCGCTAATTCGATAAGCAGCATTGCCGAGGTCATCAGCAGGGTCATGTACAAATTGTTGATATTGGGTATCAGGTTCTGCCACCCGTCAATCATGGCGTACATGATAAAATACATCACTGCGAACATTGCGACAGCCATCACCGCAAAGCGTTTGTACATGGCCGAAGCATGTTTTGTATTGTGCGTGCCATGCTCCGAGGAATGACCCGCATGGTGACTGTTTTGCATATTTTCCATAACCCTGAATTTTATTTGCTGTTAATTGTTTTTTCCACCTTACCGCAGGTCAGCATTTTAGAGCCGTAGTAAGGGTTTTTGATTTCCTTGTTTTCGCTAAACCAAACAGCACCCTTACCGTCATTGAACATCGGGCAATGGTCTTGATACAATGTTTGCGATGTACCGAACAAATCAATTAGGTCTTTCAAATCTTCGCCAAGCGAGGCTAAATGTTCCCGCTGGTGGTGAATGTTGCCAACATTTTCCCCGATATGTTCTGCGTGTTCTTTAGCATCGTCCGCTATGTCCATGTACTTTTTGTGCTTATCAGCAGGAACGGCTTTCATGTCCACTTTATTCAGGGTAGCTAACAGCTTTTTCCCTGAACTGGCGGCAGCTTTGTCATCGTCCGAAACAAGGGCGTTCTTTAAGGACAGATAATCGGTAACTATGGGCGCAATAGAAAAGTTTTTTGCTTCTTCTTTTCCTGTTGCTTTTGCTTCCTGACCGCTCGGAGTTTCACTCACAACGGGCGCAGCTACCGTATCATCCTCTTTTGGTTGGGAAGCTGACTGTTCTTGTGATACAACAGCAGTATCACTTGAAGACTGCTCGTTTTTGTTGGATGCCTGATTGCATGATACTGTTACAAATGCCATGATAACAGCAATGATTGATAATGTTAGATTTTTCATTTTTATTTATTTTTTGATTTTTAAAAAACTTGCGTTAATAGCCACTACAATGGTGCTTACACTCATCAGCACAGCACCCATAGCGGGACTTAAAACAAAATTCGGATAGAGTACGCCTGCCGCAAGCGGTATTGCCACCACGTTGTAGCCAACCGCCCATATCAGGTTCTGTACCATCTTTTTGTAGGTAAGTTTGCCGAAGTCAATCAGTTTGACCACATCCCTCGGGTCGCTGTCTACCAATATGATATCCGCTGTTTCGGCAGCCACGTCCGTACCGGAACCCACGGCAATTCCAACATCTGCCTGTGCCAGTGCAGGTGCATCATTTACACCATCACCAGTCATTGCTACGATTTCGCCTTTTGCCTGAAACTCCTTTACTTTCTCCTGCTTGTTATGCGGAAGCACATTGGCCAAATACCCGTCCATACCCAATTTTCCGGCTACGGCAGCAGCAATCCTGTCGTTATCCCCCGTGAGCAGAAAGGACTTGATGCCCATTTTTTTGAGTTCCTCAATCGCCTGTGCCGACCCCTCACGGATGCTGTCTGCCAAAGTAATGAGGCCGATTACCCGGTCATCAATGAGAACAAAGTTTACTGTTTCGGCTTCCTGATTAATTTCGGTTGGAATTTCCGGCAAAGAAAGGTGGTTTTCGGTGAAGTAATTCGGGCCACCAGCTACAACACTCTTTCCGTTTACAACACCTTTTACACCTATACCCTGCATATAGCTAAAGTTTTCAGACTTCCATAACGCAAGCCTCTTTTCTTTCAATGTAGCCATAATGCCTTTTGCGATATGGTGTTCCGAATTTTGCTGTACTGCGGCAGCATACTGGATAACTGCATCGGCATTGTATTCGTCCGTAAAGGGAATAACCTTTTCCACGGCATGGGAACCTTTGGTGAGCGTTCCGGTTTTGTCAAAAATGATGGTAGATAGCTTACGGGTGGTTTCAAATGCTGTGCGGTTGCGGATGAGCAGACCATTGGTCGCCGATAGCGTTGTGGAAATGGCGACCACCAACGGGATAGCCACGCCCAATGCGTGCGGGCAGGCCGTTACCATTACCGTCACCATTCTTTCAAGCGCAAAGGCAATATCTCCACTGCTTGCATACCAATAGGCAAATGTGCCTATGCCCACGGCAATGGCAATAAAGGTGAGCCATTTGGCAACTTTGTCCGCAAGGTTTTGCGTATTGGACTTAGTAGCTTGTGCCTCCTGCACAAGATTGATAACCCTGTTCAGGTAGCTGTCTTTTCCAACGGCTGTTACCTTAACTTTCAGCGCACCATCGCCATTGATAGAGCCTGCGATGACCTTTCCGTCCTTTTCCTTTTTTACGGGAACACTTTCTCCGGTAAGCATACTCTCGTTGATATATGAAAGCCCATCCAGAACCAATCCGTCGGCTGGAATTTTTTCACCCGGTTTTATGATAGCCGTTTCACCGCTTTGCAGGTCTTCGAGCTTTATCTTTACAGCTTCTCCGCCTCGTTCCACGGTAACATCGTTGGGCAGTAACGCTACCAATGACTGTAATGCCCGTGAAGCAGCCATTTGGGAACGCATTTCCAGCCAATGCCCTAACAGCATGATGTCAATTAGGGTTGCCAGTTCCCAAAAGAAATCCATACCCTGCAAGCCAAATACAACGGCTACGGAATAGACATAGGCTACGGATATGGCGATAGCAACAAGTGTCATCATCCCTATGGCTTTGGCTTTCACCTCGCCAATCATTCCCTTTAGGAATGGTAAGCCTCCATAGCAATAAATCACCGTACCCAATGCCAGCAACACATATTTATCGCCATTGAAAGCAAGCGAGAAACCTAACCATTGCTGTATCATGTGCGACAGGAGCAGTATAGGGATTGTAATGACAAGGCTTATCCAAAAACGAGTGAGGAAATCACCTGTATGATGTCCCTCATGTTTATTAAAGTTTTCGTCAGCATGGCCATGTTGAGAATGCCCGGAATGCCCATGTTCTGATGTGTGTTCATGAGAAGCTGATGTACCGCCAACGGGAACCAATGCCATGCCGCAAAGCGGGCATTTGCCCGGTTCGTCTTTTAGCACCTGCGGGTGCATAGGACACGTATATTTCTTCATAATCGCATAAAATATTATATATTGTTAAGAATGAACTGAACTCTTTCTTCAGGTGGCAGCACAGGAACATACACAATGGGCAATGACAGGGATTTATAAACCTCGATTATAAGGGAATGTATATAGCGTTGTTCGCTTTCATTTTCAGTTCTCGCATAATCTTTTATAAGAGGCAGCCTGTCAAGTATGAATACTATTTTATAATCAACCGTAGTTAAGGCACCATTTATTAAAGCATCAGGTTCAAGCCCTAAAAAACGGTAATAGGCAAGTGCATCCGGTGTAGCCCTGTCCAGAAACACCATTTCTTTTGGGTCGAGCGATGCTTCCTGCTCAATCTGCATTTTCAGTACACCTTGTTGAAATTCCAACTTGTTTTCCCGGATTTCCTCTACGGTTTTTCCTCCTATGCTCATTGTATCTATGTAGTGCCTGGCGTGTTCTATGGCTGTTTTATAACCTTTTTCATCCAAGAGGTTCACAACGGTGGTTTTACCTGTTGAGGGACCTCCTGTGATAACGTACCAATTTGTCCTGTTCTTCATAACAAAAGGTTTTAACAGTTATTTTGCATTTAATTTTTTTGCCATCTCGTGGGTCATTTCTGCGGCATAAGTTCCATAGGCATCCACAAGAACCCCTTTGTTCTTACCGTCATTGGACGATATGACATAAATAACAGTATTGTTATCGGGGCTGCTATCGAGGCTTTCAAACCGATGTGTTTCTACCACCGTAAAATCTTCCGGCTTTAGTTTAAGGCTCTTTGATGCACAGTACAGGCAGTCCGGCAACAGACTAAAATCCATACCGTACCCACGTTGTTTAAGTTCATTGAGCGCCTGCACCATATCATTGTACTGTACCATATCTTTCAGACTTATTGTTTGATGGTTTCAACGGTACTGCCGCAGGTAAGCATTTGTGCGCCGTAATATGGATTTTTAACCGCATTCTCCTTGCTTAACCAGTTTGACCCACCATTGTACATCGGGCAATGTTGGTAATAAACGGGTGCATCCTGCTTGGATACTTTAGCCAGTGCGTAGATATTGGCCGAAAGTGTAGCAAAAGCATTTCTCTGTTTTGCAACATCTTTTGACTTTGAAATACTTTCTGCATTGGCTGCTAAGTCTTGCATCACTTTCATCCATACAGTATGCTCTTCTGCCGATAGCTTGTTCATATCAACTGCTTTAATGGATGTCGACAATTCAGAAGCTTTAGCGGATGCGGTCGCCGCATCTGTTTTTATCAAAGCATCTTTAACTGAAAAGTAGCTATCAAATACAGGTTTTAACTGTGATTGGTTTTGAGTTGCATCCTTGTTACCCTGTGCTGTCACTTCACTATGGTTGTGATTGCCATGTCCGACGTTCATATCCATTCCTGCCTCTTTGTTTTTGGCAACCGTCTTCACTGGTCTATCGTACTGGCAGCAACCAGCCAATTTAGCATATACGTCATCCGGCGCACGGAACTTCTCACTGTCATAACCAGCCAAAGCGACACGTTTCAGGATTTCGTCCTGATTTGTTTTGTCGCCGTCATAAGTGAGTGTAGCCATCTTGGTATCTTTGTTCCATTCCACACTCGCTACATTTTTTACATTCCCTGCTTTTTCGATGGTAGTTTTGCACATTCCACAATTACCATAAATTTTTACGGTTTCTGTTTTCGCATTTTTTACCTGTGCGAAGCTGTTTATTGATGATAGTAATACAGCGATTACCATCACTATTTTTAATAATGATTTCATAATAATTATATTTTTGGAAATGGGGCGTGAGCAAACCCATTCCTGTTTGAAATTTTAGATAAATGCTATAAATAGGGGGTTTGCAAAAGCCGGAACAGCTTTTGACAGGACACACCTATGGCTGTCAAGCCATAGTTTTAGCTTATTTTAGGCGGTAGCCAAATGGAGAAAAAGCCCGAAGAATAGTAGGCTTCTTTGAAACCGAATTTTTGCTTTTTAGCTGCTGCTAAGTGATTTTTTGCCTTTAATTCGATTACGGTTGGGACATTTAGGGAAGTGGTTGAAGCACCGCACCTGCAAGAGCTGTGTGAACAGCCGCCCCCGCATTTGTCACTTTTGCATTTTTTACAGGATTTGCCCTTGCAACTGCTGTGTTTGGATTTTTCTTTTGAGCAGGAAGACTGCTCGGTTTGTGTTGGTTTTTTGGAACAAGCATAACTCTGATTGGGCATCAGGAAGAAACCCAAAAAGAAAAGTGTCAAAATGCTTATATGTATTCTCAAATTTTTCAACGCTACAAAGTTACAAATAAGATTGGTTTTTAATACAATTTCCTGTTTTTTTGATATTTTATTAGCAATACTTTTTAACTCTAATGGTGCTTATAAAAACCAACTCCCTGTATATCGTTCCATGACGTAGTCCGGTGACAAGCATAACATTGACTAACCACCACATCATTACCTTCCTCTTTGCTTTTACCTGCAACATTTTTGGAAACCATTTCAAAGTGCATCATATAATGGCTGGGAGGAGCCTGATGACATTGAGAACAGTTAACAGATTGTACGGAAGGATGCTGAAACTCTTTTATTGTCCATTGTTTATCTGAATGACACGATGCACAATTAGTTCCAAAAAAACCAAAGTGTTTATCTTTTGTTGCGTGGCAACTAGCACAATTCAACTTGGCAACATTATCCGAAACTCTAGGGTGATAAGGTAGTGTTGAATTATTTAAATTAATAAATTTTTTACCGTCACCAATTATTTTTTCACCAAGAGTTGCCAGTTCATTATGGTCCATTATGCGCATATTTGCATCAGCGCCTTGGTGTTCTTTATGGCAGGAAGAACAGTTAGCTATAACACCGTGAAATGCAGTTGGCTGGCGTTCCAGCAACATTTTATTATCTCCGTGGCAACTAATGCATTTTGCCTCATCTATAGCTTTTCCTAATGTATGACAGGAAGAACAATTAGTAGAAAGCATAGCATGCGAAGCGGATAATTTTCCGGGCATTGTTTGTGATTGCAAAATAATCTTTGGAGTGTAATAATCATGTTGACTGTAATAGGAAAAACCTATCACAAACAATACAATAAAAGATATGACTATTAATTTTTTCATTTAAGAAATCTTAACCCAAAATGAATGGCTGACCAAATATGCAATATCAATAAAACATAAAAAGCTATGGAACTTACTATATGAACTGTCAACCAACCTAAAGTTCTTCTTTTTAATAATTGCTGCGTTTTGATAGCGTATTCTAAATCAGCGATTGATTCAGTCAATTGTACTGCTCGTACTCCCAAAAAAGAGTTATTTCCCGATTCGGTTATTTTTGTTCCTGCCAAACTATTGATTGGTGGATTGGCAATATTTACTGATTCTGAAACCGGCTGTCCGACTACCTTTAACAACTGATTATATTCTGTTGCGAGTAAATTTAGTTCTGCCTGCTTTTCTTTTATTTCTGTAGAAGAATAACTGAGAAAATATCGACCTACAAAACCACTTAGTACCGATAACATCATCGTTACCGTCAGCCAAATTCCCAAATTACTTTCAAACCGGTGACCGGTGTGAATAATGGCAAAAATTGCCCCAATAATACTGGTGTAAACATGCCAGCTAAGCATTTTACCTAATGAAAAATATTTGGTGATTTTTTCTTTGAAAGAAGGAAAATGTTTAGTAGCAGAATATATAAATGCCGGAATAGTCATTAGCAATGCTGCTAATATTGCTATTATAACGCCTGCTAAACTACCCGGAAAAGCTGGAGAACGGTGTACCAAAAAACCCAACCACAAAATAATTTGCAGTAAAAGCATTGATCCGATAATGGTACGTTCCTGTTTCATTTAATGTTTTTATTTTCAAAAATCAGGCATCTACTGATATTTGTTCATTAGATTTCGCCTGACAAGCCAGAATTATGTTTTGTTTTTTATCATCTTCCGTCAACGCATCCTCTACTTCCATGGTAACATTTCCTGATAGTAATTTTACTTTGCAAATACCGCAAGTTCCTACGCGACATGAATAGTCAATATTAACTCCGACCTCTTCGGAGGCTTCCAATACTGATTTGTCCGGAGTAAGAACCGCTGTTTTATTTGACTTGACAAAATTTACCGAACCGACAGCATCTTTTACCGACGCCTTCCCTTCATTCTCGGCAACTACCTGATTTGATTCATTACTAATGGATTCAGCAGATTCCTGAGGAGGCTTCGTTATAGTTTTGGGCAAACCTGGGAATACTTCCTGCATAACGTTTTCCTTAGGAACTTGTAGTTCTTCAAGTATTAGCTTTACTGTATCCATCATAGGAGTGGGACCACAAATATGAACCATGCGAGAAACTATATCTGGTACATTATCGTTTAAAATTTCTTTGGTAATATGCCCTGGAATATAATCCATTGTTGCATTGCCATCTTGTTGGCTAAGCACAAAAAAAACATGCAAATTGCTATAACGTTTTGCCAGATAAAGTATTTCTTCCCGAAAGATTATGCTGCTTTCGTCTTTACAGGCAAAGAAAAAATAAATTTCTCCTTTCCATGACCGATCAGTTAAATAACGAACCGCACTCATCATTGGGGTTAGTCCTACACCTCCGCCAATAAAAACGACACTTTTCGCGTGTGTTTCTGTAAAAGTAAATTTGCCGGAAGGTCCGGTGAATTGCATTAATTCGCCTACATGAACATTGTTGTGCATATAATGGGAAACCGTGCCTTTTTCTTCGTGTTTAACAGTTATTTCGCAATAGTCGGTATGAGTAGGAGAAGAAGCAATCGTGTAAGAACGTTTTATCGGGACACCTGTTAAATTTACAGTTACGGTAATAAACTGACCTGGTAAAAAATTAAAGGGGAGTTTCTTTCCTTCTGGATCTGTAAGACGATAGGTTTTTACGTTTGGCGTTTCAATAAAAATTTCCGATATCAATAATGTTCCTGTCCAAGAATTTGGTTTTGAGGGGGCAATATCTGGATCAACTATAGGTAGTTTTTCTACGTTATTAGCCGAAGAAATGGGCTTGTTTAAGGGTATGGCTGTATTTGCTGTGTCGCCAACAGAAACGCTTGCATTGGAATTGCCTGTTAACTTATCAATCAGGGTATTGGCACGTTTCATTTTATGGAAATACATCCAAATCATAATTACAGCAAATGCCGTAAGCAAAAACATTATAAAATAATGAAACAAGGAAAGTCCGGCAAATGTGGGTTTTTCGGAATTTTTATTAATATCGAGATTCATCTCTTTATTAAACCATTGCAACGCCGTTAGTTGAGGATCTTTATTTTCTGATAAAACCCTTTGCCCTTCATAACCGCTTTCCAACATCATTTGCCCGCGTCTAATTTGCTGGTTTGCCACTTCGATAGCTTCTGCATCTTGTGCGCGGCTGGCATTAGAAAGTTTTTCCATACCCATATCCAATAATGCTTTTCCTTCTGCAATTTGTTTATTGGCCAATTGAGCTATTTCGCTTCTTTTTTCAGGCGTCAGTTCATTGGTCTGCATTAATGTCGGATACATCTCCTTATTGGTGGGCTTGCCCATATCCTTCATCATTTCAGCCATTTCCTGCACCATCCCACTACTTTTTTTTGCTCTTATAGTATCTTTCATCGAAGCCGCCGTATCTGTTGTTGCTTGTTGTGGATGGTGACTTGCATGTTCATCCGGCGTTTGGGCAAAAACGGGAGAAGCCATGATAAATATAGCCACGGCAAAATTGAAAAAATGTACAGTAAGGAATCGTTTCATTTTGAGTATTTATCTCTTAAAGAACTACATATCATTCATTGCAGCATCTTTTTTAGGCATTGCTTTTTTGTCTGCTTTCATTTTGCTTGCTGCTTTATCCATCATATCCATACCCTTGTCCATCATGTCCATTCCTTTATCCATCATATCATCGTCCATAATAGGTTTGTCAGCAGGAGCCATTGCTTTGTTAACAGAATCTTTACCCATCCCGGCGGTGTTCATTCCTTTATCCATCATATCCATGTCGTCTTTCATTCCCTTATCAGCCATTGCTGCCGTATCTTTTGCCATCATTTCTTTACCCATCTTGATCATCGCCATTCCTCTGTCCATTAAATCCATACCAGTTTGCATTGTGGATTTGTCTTTGCTTTTTTGTGCGTGATCGGTAAACATTTTGCCGGATTTCACTACGCTTAAACCTTGGTGAATCATGTTCATACCAAAATCTCCCATATCCATATCTTTGGGGAAATCTGTCATTTTCGAACTGTCGTTCATTGCCATTTTGTCGTCCGGTTTTTTATCTTTGGAACTATTATTGTCCATAATTGATCCGCCTGATTTTACCATTGCCATTCCTTTGTCCATCATTACCATTCCACTATCAATTACAGCCTTATCTTTAGTCTTTTCTCCTTTATTAACTAGTTCATTGCCAGATTTTATCATCTCCATTCCTTGATACACAATATATTTACCATCGTGATCGTCATCCTGCTGTGCATTTGTTTGAGCTGAATTCATTGTGTGGTCTTGTTCCTTATTACCATTACATGCTATTAAAAGAAAAATGGAAAAGGAGAAAAAAACGATTACCAATCCGACAAGGTTTCGTTTAGTATTGTACATAGAAAACAATTTATTCATAATGTTTATTTTTTGATTGTTTTTTTAATATTTTATTTTGCCATTTATTTTGGGTGGTAAATGATACAATTTCCACTTTAGTAAGTTTTATCTTGTACATTGTTGCCTACTTCTTTCAATAAAAAGAAACTTATAACAGACCTGATTACTACAATCATAGCCAATACATATAATTCCTTTAAAACAGGATTGTGTATGGTATGGATAATGTCCGCCTCAAGCATGAAATCAAGCCCCAATATCAAATAAGCATTAAATTGATTTCTAATAGCTGTGCTATTAGAAATCAATTTTTTCTTCATGATTCTTTCTTTTTCCGTCTTCCAAAAATGGAAAACTGTTGTAAGAACGCCCCAAATTATAATCATGCTACCAGCTATACTGATACCAATTGCGATATAGTTTAAAGCTTCCATGAAGTGTTAACAGCACTTTCCTTTTTTGGCTTTCTTGTCTGTGGAAGGCATTTTGCCCATATTGCCATCCATGTCCATCATATCCCCATTCTTCATGTTCATAGTCTTACCATCTTTTTTAGTACACATTCCATCGGGCATTACTTTAGTTCCGTTTTTCATCGTCATGGTATGATCCATAGGCATTTCCATTCCGTCTTTCATCATTTTCATTTTTCCATCTTTCATCATTAAATGGTCTTTTTTCATGTCAATCATTTGCTCCTTTTTGTCCATGTACATTGTATGGTCCATTTTTTTTTGAGCAAATACACCTGTACTTAATGTGCAAGCAAATACTAGAATCATTAATTTTTCCATTTTTTTTAATGTTTATGATAACTTAGATATCGGTTTAAAATATTTGTTTTATAAAGTCTCTATTCAAAAATAGTTTGGTAATTTTTATTTTCAAATGATTTTTGACACTTAAGAGAATGATTTTAATCATATTTAATTGTAAAATTTAGCTTTTTTTATCAATTCAGAAATATTAAGAATTTTAATTTTTTTACCGGTTAGTTTAATTATACCCTCTTGGTTAAACTCTGATAATAACCGAATGGCACTTTCCATAGAAGTGCCTACATAACTAGCTATTTCCTCTCTGGTCAAAACTATGTTAAGCGTTTGATCTTTCTCGTTAATGCCATAAGTTGTCTTAAAAAATAATAAAGCTTCTGCCATTCGTTCCCGTACATTTTTTTGAGACAAAGAGACTATTTTCTCGTCTGCAACATTCAAGTCTCCAGTCATTTTTTTTATGAATTCTATTAGCAACTCAGGGTGATTCTGAACAAATTCCAGAAAAAAATTTTTTTCAATAATGCATATCGACGAGTCTTCCAATGCAACTGCAGAACAGTGGTAGCGTTCTTTAGCTAACATGGCTGTGTAACCAATAATATCTCCTGAATTTGCTAACCGAAGAATTTGCTCTTTTCCGTCAGATCCTGTTACGCATAATTTTACTTTTCCTTTGGTAATACAAAATAACCCTTGAGGAAATCCTTTTTCGTTAAAAATATATTGCCCCTTTTTATAGATAGTACAGATTTTATGCTTGAAAAGTTCTTGCAACGAAATACGATTAACACTATGAAAAACAGAATGTATTTTGGAATTACAATCCTCACATGGAAGATTATAATCTACTATTTTATTTTTGGGTGGATTCTCCATTTTTATTTATGAAAATTTATGAAAACTGGTCATAAATTGTCTACTGTTTTAGATGATTAAAATGTTATCAAACTACTATCAAAAATTTGTTTATCGCATTTTTTACCTATGCGAAAATGTTTATTGTTGATAGTAATACACCGATTACCATCACTATTTTTGATAATGATTTCATAATTATTACATTTTTTGGAAATGGGGCATTAGCAAACCCATTTCTGTTTGAAATTTCAGATAAATGCTTTGCAAAAGCCGGAATAGCTTTTGACAAGACACACCTATGGCTGTAAAGCCATAGTTTTAGCTTATTTTAGGCGGGAGCCAAATGGAGAAAATGTTCGTAGAATAACAGGCTTCTTTGAAACCGAATTTGAGTTTTTTATTTGCTGCTATTTGAGTTTGGATCGGCAATTCGGCTATTATTGGCAGACCGAGTAAAGTTATAGAAGTACCGCATCTACAAGATCTGCTTTTACAGCCTCCACAGTTGCCCTTGCCATTACATTTTTTGCAGGAATCGTCCTTGCAGGCATGTTCTGATTTGTTGGATTTGTCTTTTGAACAAGAATTCTGCTCGGTTTGTATTGATTTTCTGGAACAAGCATAACTCTTACTGGGTATCAGGAAGAAACCCCAAAAGAAAAGTGTTAAAATGCTTATATGTATTCTCAAATTATTCAACATAACAAATTTACAAATAAGATTGGTCCATTTTTCTAGATTTTGACATTTTTTTGCCGTTTCACAAAAAAATTTGTATTGAATTAGTTTTTTAAAATGATAAAATACCCTTTAATGGAAAAAGGGCATTTTAAAAGGCTTTAGACTTAGACGTTCAAAGGCTCTATTTTGAAGCCTGCTTTTTTTACCGTATCGATCACCTCACTTTCAGTAACTAATTCTGACGTAATGGTCAGTATCTTCTCTTTATTATTGGTGTCTACCTGCCATTTACCATAACCTACAGTTTTATCCAAATGTGGTTTAACAGCTGTTATACAACCACCACAATTAATGTTCGTCTTAAATTGAAATTGTTTATTTTCCATTTCCGTTAAATTTTAAATGTTATTTATTGGTACAAATTTCTGCACAATTCCTTTTGGCTTTATTGTGTAATTTCTTATTTGATTTGTGATTTTTACTGTTTTACTTTTTCCATTTCAACCGCAAGCTGTTACTTACTACGCTTACGCTGCTCAATGCCATTGCCGCACCCGCAATCATAGGGTTAAGCAGGAACCCGTTAATCGGGTAAAGGATGCCCGCTGCCACCGGAATACCGATTAAGTTGTAAATAAATGCCCAAAACAGGTTTTGCTTAATGGTGGCTACCGTCTGTTTTGACAAACGTATTGCCTGTGGTATCTTGGTTAGGTCTGATGAAATAATGGTCATTTTGGCTACGTCCATTGCGATGTCGCTTCCCTTGCCCATTGCTATACTCACATCGGCTGTTGCCAATGCTGTGCTATCGTTGATACCATCACCTACCATTGCCACTACTTTACCTTTGCTTTGTAGCTCTTTCACAAAATCGGCTTTATGCTGTGGCAATACCTCGGCTCTGTAATGCTTAATGCCAGTATGCGCTGCAATGGCTTTGGCAGTCGCTTCATTATCTCCGGTCAGCATATACAGGTCTATACCCATATCCTGCATTTCCCTGATAGCTTGCACCGATGTTTCTTTAATCTTATCGGAAATGGCAATTACAGAAAGAGCCTGTTTGCTGTTTGCAAACCAAATAACGGTTTGGGATTGTTTGCCCCATTCTTCGGCTTTGTTTTGTAATTCGTCAGCAATAGCGATGTTGTTTTCTGCCAATAACTTTTTATTGCCTACATAATAGGTTTCATTATTATGGTCTGCTTTTGCGCCTTTACCAGTAATGCTGTCGAACAATGATAAAGTCGTGCTTCCTGTTCCGTTGAAATGTTTTACGACTGCTTCCGCTAATGGGTGTTCCGATTGCTTTTCGATGCTTAATAAAATGTCTTTGGCCGTATCGTCATTGTTCAGCCATAAAATACCTGTTACCTGTGGTCTTCCCTCGGTAATGGTTCCGGTTTTATCCAATACAATTGCGTTTACTTTTTTAGCCAGTTCAAGGCTTTCCGCATCTTTAATCAAAATACCGTTTTCCGCACCTTTGCCAACACCTACCATAATAGCGGTCGGGGTGGCTAAGCCTAAAGCACAGGGGCAGGCAATAACCAAAACCGTAACGGCCGCCAGCAAGCCTTGCACAACTCCGTTTTCGCCCCCTAATACCAACCATAAAATAAATGTAAGGATAGCAATACCCATTACTACCGGAACAAAGATACCTGCAATCTCATCTACCAATTTCTGTACTGGAGCTTTGCTTCCCTGTGCATCCTGTACCATTTTGATGATGTGTGCAAGCATGGTTTCTTTGCCAACTTTCACCGCTTTGAATTGAAAGCTGCCTTTTTGGTTAATCGTTCCGGCAAATACCTTTTCATTTTCCTTTTTCAAAACAGGCATAGGCTCACCGCTTAGCATACTTTCGTCCACATAGGAATTACCTGATGTTACCATACCGTCCACAGCAATTTTTTCACCGGGCTTTACGAGTATGATGTCACCTGCGCTTACATCTTCAATAGCTTTCTGTCTTTCCGTACCGTCAGCTTCTATCACAATGACCGTTTTAGGTTGTAAGCCCATCAGTTTTTTAATGGCTGAAGATGTATTGCCTTTGGCTCTTTCCTCTAACAGTTTCCCCAAGAGGATAAATGCGATAATTACGGATGCGGCTTCAAAATAAACGTGGGCGTGTAGCCCCCTTTGATGCCAAAAGTCTGCAAACAACATATTGAATATACTGAACAGGTAAGCAATACCTGTACTTAATGCAACCAATGTATCCATATTGGCAGAACGGTGTTTCGCCTGCTTCCACGCATTGATAAAAAAATCTTTCCCTAACCATACAAGTACCGGGGTTGAGAAAAGCCACATTATCAGGTTTGCATAAGGCATATCCATAAAGAACATGCCGATTACCACCACAGGCAAAGAGAGGATGATTGCCAAAATGGTTTTGTTTTTGAGTTTCCTGAATTTCTCGGCGTGGATAGCTTCTAACGTTTCCTGCTGTTTGGTTTCGTCTTCCACCAATAAATCATATCCAACTCCTTGTACCGCTTTTTGCAGCGTTGAAGCATTGGTCATGTTTGGTAGATATTCTACCGTAAGGTTGCCCGTTGCAAAATTCACGGAAGCATCAACTACTCCCGATTGGTATTTTACAATGCTTTCGGCACTACCTGCACAGGATGCGCAGGTCATTCCTAAGACGGGAAAAACACTTTTAACCGTAGGAACTCCGTAGCCTAAACCTTTAATTGCCTTAACCGCTTCGCCTACTACTTCGCCGCTATCCACTGTAATTGCTGCCCTGCGGTTATTTAATTCTACTTTGTGGGTTTCTACGCCTTTAACCTGCGCCAATCCTTTTTCGACGATTAAGGCGCAGTGTTCGCTTTCTACATCCTCCAATGGAATGTATATTGTTTCTCTATTATTGGCTGCCATATTTTCTGATTGCTTAATTTAACAATACAAAATTGGTTATCATATCAATGGCTGTTATTGTGAAATTTTGGAATTGATTTGTAAGATTTATTTACACTTTATCCAACGGCTTTCTCTTATCCTCTTTAATTTGTTTGAAATGGCTCGGTGTCAGCCCGGTAACTTTTTTGAACTGATTGCTTAAATACGCTACACTCGAATAGTTCAGGCGAAAAGCAATTTCACTCAAAGACAGCTCATCATACACCAACAATTCTTTTACTTTTTCAACCTTTTGGGCAATAAAGTATTTTTCAATGGTTGTACCTTCTACCTCCGAAAAAAGATTGGACAGGTAATTGTAATCGTGATGTAATTTATCGCTCAATACATCTGAAAGATTGATTTTTACATCATTATCCTGATGGTGTACCAAGTCAATGATAGTATTCTTTATCTTCTCTATTATCCTGCATTTTTTATCGTCTATTATCTCAAATCCCAATGGCTCTAAAGTTTTTACCAAAGCATCTTTTTTTGCAGGGGTTATCTCTTGGGCTAATGTTACTTCGCCCAACTTTATATTTTTAATGTCTAAACCGAGTTTCTGCAATTCATTTTGCACTACCATAATGCAACGGTTGCAAACCATATTTTTTATAAAGAGTGTATTCATATTTATTCACTGCCCACATTTTGTATTTAATATAAAAGCAATAAACAAATTTACGATTTAAGTTGAACTACGCTTTGCTCATCGTTTAATTCATTTACAATGATTGATTATTTTAGGGCAAATACTAATGATTTAGAATTACTCCTGGTGTACCAAATGCTGTAAATTCGGGTCATTCTTGATACGCTCCATTTCACTTACAACAATATTCAGGATGTCTGATTTTATCTGTTTGTAATTGCTTTCAATTTCCTGTTTCATCTTATCCTCGCCCTGCTCATTTACAAAAGAAAGGATTTGTGGTATCTTTTGATAGGCTTTGGTCTCTGCGGCTACTTTTTCATTATCTACTACAATTTCAGCGTGGAAAATCTTTTGCTCGATACGTTCATCAAAGTTATCCGACACTGAACCAACAAACATACCCTGCGTCAAAGTTGAGATTTTGGAAGCCGGGATAAGGCTGTCTAACTGTGTGGAGATAGAGGTAGATTTATCGTTGCGGTTAATGGTCATACTTTGGCGTTTCTGCAATACTTTCCCGAAGCGTTCCGATAGGCTTTTAGCCGTTTCTCCAACCACCTGACCACTGAATATATTGCCAACGGTATTCTGAATTACCTTGCTTTCCTTATCGCCGTAATCCCTCGTCAACTGCGAAAAATCCTGAAAACCCAAACATACCGCAACCTTATTACTTCTCGCCGTTGCGATAAGATTGTCCAGTCCCCTGAAATAAATCGTGGGCAACTCATCTATGATAACCGAACTCTTTAGCTGTCCCTTTTTATTAATCAGTTTTACAATCCTTGAATTGTACAAACCCAACGCTGCTGAATAAATATTTTGACGGTCGGGGTTATTACCAACGCATAAAATCTTCGGCTCTTTCGGGTTGTTAATGTCAAGCGTAAAATCATCACCTGTCATTACCCAGTATAGTTGCGGGCTGATCATTCTTGATAGCGGAATTTTTGCCGATGCTATTTGTCCTTGCAACTGGTCTTGCGCTCCGCCTTGCCACGCATCCATAAAGGGCGACAAATAATTTTCCAAATCGGGGTATGATGTTAAAATCGTGAATACGTCCGAATACTTTTTATTCAGTAATTCAATAGCGTGTGGGAACGTACAATACTTGCCATCATCATAGATTTTCAGATACCAAATAATAGCAGCCAAAAGAATAATTGGGCTTTCCACGAAGAAATCGCCTTGCTTCTGTATCCACGACCTGTTAAGGTTTAGCATTATGGTATATGCCGCTTCGTAAGCATCAGATATGTCGGTCATAAAATCGGGATTGAGTGGGTTACAACGGTGGCTTTTGCGTGGGTCATCGAAATTTATCACATAAAATTTCGGCTGTACCTTGTACTTATCCCTGTGCTTCAGCAAATGATTGTAGGCAATGGTGGATAGGTCGTCGAACTTGAAATCGTAGATGTACATACTAAAGCCTTTTTCTATCTGCTGCTTGATGTAGTTGTTTACGATGGCATAAGATTTACCCGAACCCGGAGTACCCAATACGATTGATGCCCTGAATGGATTGACAATGTTTATCCAACCGTTGTTCCATTTGCCTTTGTAGTAAAATTTGGTGGGCAGGTTAACGGAATATTCATTTTCCATCAGCTTTGTTTCCTGTTGAAAGCTCTCGTTCTCGTTGTTGAAAACATCGTCCATTAAGTTGGTACGAAGCAAGCGGCTCATCCATACGCCCGCCATCAGCAAAGCAATATAACCTAACGAGATAGTAAGGATATACAGAAATGTGCCTATTACCGGAGATAGCTTTAACAACGGCGTGTTCAGAAAGAACAGCACAAAACCAACGCCCAAAGCCACGTAGATTTTAGCCCAGGTTATCTTCTCATTCTTTACGCCTTTCGTTCCCAAACAACTCAAAGCAAGCAAAACCAAAGCGAACGCCTTGGTATAAAGGGTATGTGAAAACAAGCCCGCCGTCCGGTCGAAATTGCCTAATATCTTGTTGATTATTTCCAACGTCCAACCACGTTCTAAAAAGAACCCGTAGCAGAACCAATAAAGGTGCATCAGCACCAAAAGAATACTGACTGCCCGCATAAAAGCCATTATTTTGGCTAAACCTCTTAAATCGTCTTCTCCCTGCATTCTTTTTTAGTTTTAATGTTCGGGCGTGAATTTAAAGGCTCTACACAGCGGCTATAAGAATGTGGCAGTCAATGGCGGTGCGTGGCAGTGTTTGGCGAAGTGATAAGAGTTGTAGCTTCTATGATCCTTTTGTATCGTAACATTTATGAAGCATCCAAATAAAAAATACTTTTAGTTGCTCTTCTGTTTTCTGTCCGTCAGCAACATTTTTTGTCCTGCTGAATTGGTGGACAAGCAACACTTCCGTAACTACAATAAACACAGCAGTCGCCTTGTTTTGGTTTTAGAACTTGTTTGCATTTTTCACATTCGTAAAAATATTGACAAGCGTCTGTCGGCATTGTTTCTTCTTTCTTGTGTCCGCAGTTGGGACAAGTGATTGTTGATTGTAATTTGATTTCCATTTTAATTTTCTTTTTTGTCGGTTACAGAATATCCTGTTGAGTTTATTGCTTTTTCGATTTCAGAAATATTTGTTTTTGAGTTGTCAAATTCTACGATTGCATTTCCATTTTCATAAGAAGCGTTTGAACTTATTATTCCTGTCAATTTATTTACTTCGTGATTTACGTGTTCGCCACAACTTGCACAAGTCATTCCGCTAATCGTAAATTCTACTTTTTGAATATTGGATTTGTCCACTACTATGATTTGCTTTTCTGTCTTTGGGTAGAAAATGCTTGAGTAGTATGGAAAGGCAAGCATTACGATTGCAAATGCTGTTACTATTCCTAAAAACATTTTTGACTGAATGAATTTTGGTTTTTCTTCTGTTTCACAATTGCAATCTATCTGCTTTTTGGGTTTCAACTTTTGATACCAAGCAAAACCAAGAACCAAAATTGTCAACCCGATAAAATAGGGTCGAAAAGGTTCAAGCCAAGAAAAAGTGGAAGCAAGACCGCTTGTTCCTGCAATAAGAGCCAATACTGGTGTGATGCAACAAAGAGAAGCTGCAATTGTAGTCAAAAGTCCTGCACCAATTAATTTTTTGTCAGTTTTCATATTGTTTCTAATATTTTGTTTTCGTCAAGTATTTTGAAAAATGGTTTCAGCATTTTTTCATACTCTTTAGTCAGTGAGTGAAAAATAGTTTGAGCTTCTCGTTCGGTTTCAATAAGTTTTCTGTCTTTGAGTTTCCGCAAGTGTTGTGAAACCGCTGAAATTGTCATACCAAGAATATCACTTATATCACAAACACAAAGTCGTTTTTCTTCATAAAGTAGAAAGAGTATTTTCAGTCTTACATTGTTTCCCGCTAATTCAAGTCCGTTCGATAAATAGTCAAAAGAACCGTTGAGTTCTGAAACTCGGTCTTTACAGCGGTTTATTTGTTTAATGTCTGCTTGTTGTCGTATGCAAGAATTATTGTCCATAGCACAAAGATAGTCAATTTGTTTATTTAAGCAATTACTTAAATACAACTCAAATTCTTTCAGAATTATAAAGTGACAGCTCAATAAATCTTTTTAAAAACAGATTTTTAATTCCAAAATCTGACCTCTTACAGTCTTCTTTTTTTTTTCTTCTTCATTTTGTTAGCAAAATCCTGTTCCTCGTAATCATCGCCCTGTGCTTCGGGTAACAAACCGCCAAATGCCTCAATCAAACCGTCTTCGTGTTTTTCAGTAGTATTCAGGAAGTCGAACAAGTGATGAGGTTCTTCCGCAGGAAGATCTGCATCATTTGATGTGGATGTTTTTGGAAGTTGTACGACAGGTTCTTTAATCTCCGGTTTGATATTATTGTTCCAATAATCATTAAAGGTATTGGCAGAAAGTTCCTTTGCTAAGCGTGAACCGTTCCAAACCGCCTTTGAATTGTGGTCTATGAAAGTGATACCATAAATACGACCTGTATCGTTCCGGCGGACCACTACATTAATGCCCTGTTCACTCAACTGCTTTTTAAAAGCCTGCTCATCATTTGTGGATTTCAGAGCAATAGAAATTGCAGCTTTTAGGGTCTGCTTACTTGGGTGGTCTTTTAAATCCTCTTTGCATTTTGCAAAATGCAGTTCCAAAGCCGGAAGCCCTGCATTTTTACCAAACAACGAAGCCTTGAACGGATGCCCGGCTCTTTCGCCTTTCTCGTTTAAAGGAATATATAATAAGCCTTGCCGCATTTTTCCCTGCAATTCGCCCTCCACTTTTTCGGTGGTAACATTAAACAGGGAAAGCAAGGCATTGTATTCGCCCAAAGTCTGAAACTTATAATAATTCGGTAGGTGGCGGACAACCGAAGCGATTTGGCTTTTCACATCGCCTGCCCGATAATCTACCGGACGGAAAATCTTGTCGTTCTGCTTGTGTTCTTTATCGGTTGCGGGTATCAAGCCGTGTTGTCTTTCCAGTTCACGGCACACATTCATAGACCGCATTTTCTCGAATTTGTCCGAAATCTTTTTGCCCTGCTCGTCCACGCAAACCGATACAATGTGTATATGGCTGCGGTCGATATCGGTATGTTTGAATACCACAAAAGGCTGTTCGCCGTAGCCCATTTCCCGCATATATTCTTCCGCCATTTGCCGAAACCTGTCATCGCTAACCTTATCTTTCGGGTCGGGATTGAGCGAAATATGCAACGTGTGTTTCTCGGTATTGCGGTTGGCAATCAGGTAAGGTGCAAAAGATTGTGCTAATTGTGCAACAGTATATGCTCCAGTTGGCGTTTCGATTATCTTATTTGCGAACAGAATTTTCCCGTTTTCATTCTCTACTTTGAGCTGATTGTACGCCAATGCACCGTATAAATTCCCGCTTCTGCCAATCTTTGCTATCATCTGTACTGCTATTTTTTCAGGTTCTTTGCTTCAAATTCTTCGGTTATCTGAATGATTTTTTGGCATAGCATCGCCATTTCAGCCGTTTGTTTTTCCAATTTGTACAGGAACGCTGCGGCTTTTTTCTCCGAAAAATTCTTGTACAACAGCTTTACAATCTGGTTATAGTTTACACCTATGGAGCGGAACTGGCTGTGAAAAGAGGTCAGCCGCATATAAAAATCAACCGTTCCCTTGTCAATCTGAATGGTTTTTATGGTCTTGTCAAAGATGCAGGACGTTATGAAATGAGCCTTTACCTGCATACCTGATTTATCAAACAGGGCAAGAAAATGGGCGTGTTCCTGCTCGTTAAAGGAAATCGTATAGCGGATGGTCGCCGGGTCTTCTTTGGGGCGACGTCCGGTCTTTTTCAATTGCTTTTTGTTGTTATCGTTCATCACTAATCCATTTTAAAATCCATACAAAACCCTGACTTTGGAAGGTGTTTTCTGCCCCCTGCAAAGGGCAAGTTGTTTTGAGCATCGGAAATCATTCCGAGATGCTCAAAACACAACTTGCCGTGTTCCGGTGAACACAAAAATCCGCCCTGCGGGACGGATTGAATGTAACAGGGAAAAACGGCTCGTTGCCGTTCCCGTTACCCCCTGATATGTCAAAAGACTTTTGCATAAATCCGTTAATAAAAATCACAATACAAAGTAAAGCCCTGTTTACGATAGCGTTGCACTGTGACACAGTGCCAAATGCTGCCTCTGAACGCCAAACACTGCCACCGCTATACAACCGATTGAATTTGATGAGTTCTTTGCCCCTGAATGTTGACAGGCAGGCAGGCAGGCAGCCCGTGCTTCAGGACGAGCAGACGGCATACATTCAAGATGGCAGGTTATCCTGCCTGCAAGATTGCAGGAATGCAAGAAACCAAGAGCGCAGGAATGACGGAAAGCGTGACAGCCTGCTATCAGACAATCAAGCCTGCGTGATGGATAGAATGACGGACGGAACGAATGCAAGAACGCAATCACGCCTGATAGGATGCCTGAATGAAAGCATTGCTGCTGTACAGCAGGAAAGCAGGCAATCAGCAATTCCCGCAGGCAAGCCTGATAGCTATCCTGCAAGAAAGACAGCACGAAATCAGGACTGCACGGCTGAAAGCCTGCAAGACTGAAAACAGTAAGATGTAAACTTTAAATTTTAAAAATATGGACACAAGAAAGAAACCTCTGTTTGTCGCTTTTTCTTCTCAAAAAGGCGGTGTTGGCAAAAGCACATTTACCACGCTTGTCGCCAGTACGATGCACTATCGGTTGGGCTACAACGTAGCCGTTTTTGATGCGGATTTTCCGCAGCACAGCCTGATGAAAATGAAAACCCGTGATTTGGCAATGGTAATGGAAAATGAGGCGTTGAAAAAACTGGCATATAAGCAGTTTACCACCATCAATAAAAAAGCCTATCCCATTATGCAGCACAAAGCGGATAGCGTACTCGATGCGGCGCACGAATTTGTAAACACTTCCCCTGTTCCGCTTGATGTGCTGTTCTTCGACCTGCCCGGAACCGTGAACACGCCCGGAATTCTGAAAGCATTGGCAGGTATGCACCACATTTTCACGCCCATCACGGCAGACCGTGTGGTAATGGAAAGTACGCTCATCTTCACACAGCTTTTACAGGATGTAATTATGAAAAAAGGCGAAACTTCCATACAAAGCATTAACCTGTTTTGGAACCAGGTGGACGGCAGGGAAAGCACGCCCTTATATGACGTGTATAATCAGCTTATCGGGCAACTGGGGTTAAGCCTGATGCAAAGCCAAATCAAGAACAGCACCCGTTTTCGCAAGGAAAGTGAAGTGGACAGCAAAACAGTTTTCCGTTCTACGATAATGCCACCCGATGAGCGTTTGATGAAAGCCTGCCAGTTAGACCTGTTCATCAGCGAATTTTTAAACATCATTCAATCGTAGTGCTATGGAAAAAGATAATAAAAGAAAAGTCACGCCGGACATTAACGAGGAAATGATGATGAACCTGATGGTGGACGGCGTTAAAAAGGACGGCTTACAGCTACCGCCCGAACCTGCTGAAGAGCAGGTAAAGGAAGCGGCAAAAGACGAGGTGCAGCAGGAAGAATTACCACAAAGCAAGCCTGCACAGCGGGAAAGGAACCGCACAAAGAAAAATCTTGACGGAAGCTACGGCGAACATTTTTTGAAAACCCACTCGATGACGAAGCGGGGCGATAAAAGTATTTATATCCGGCAGGAATACCACGAACGGCTATCCCGTATTGTACAGGTCATTGGTAAAGATGCCATACCCCTGTATGCCTATCTTGACAACATACTGGAACATCATTTTGAACTGTTTGAAAAAGCCATTACCGATGATTTCAACGAAAAGTTTAAACCCATTTTTTAAAGCATCTGATTATGGAAATAGTAATTGTGATTTGCCTGCTCGTCGTCATTGTCCTGCTTTTGCAGGATAAGATTTTCATTCATAAAAGGTCGGAGCAGAAGCCCACGCAGGAAAAAGTTAACCCGAACCTGCCCGATATTATGGGGCAGCCCAAGCCAGTAAAAAGCCATTCCCTGCCAAACACTGCCAATGAAAGCCAAATAACGGAACCGGAGATAAACCCTGATAATTTAGACATTGAATACGACGAAAACGAAAACGTCAGCATTCAAATTCCGCAGGAAGAACTGGACGAAGTTTTCAGCAATATGCCTGATTTGGAGGAAGAGGAAGAAGAATGGAACAGGTACGGAATATCCGGTGGCGATAACGGTTTTGCCCAAGGGGTTACCTACGACGAACTAAGCTCCGTAGGGGCGTTGCTCCAAAAAGAGAATTTGGAACAGGCTCAAAAGGAAACAGCGGTAGCCATAGTTCAGAAATTACAGGGAACCGAATTATTCAGCTTACTGGAAAATTCCATTGAGGGTGCTTCCCGAAAAATTGCCGAGCTTTTGGATAGCAAACTTTCATCTGAAAGCGATGACGGTTCTTCCACCTTGCGGAAAAGTGATTTGGATGATTTTGACATTGGGGAGTTTGTGTGAAATATCTACTCTTTTCTTAAACGTCGTATAGTAGATGCTTTATAAGGACAAAAGGAAATATTTATTATCCTTTTGTCCTTTTTATTTTCTATAATCTTTACTAACCAAAAAGTTAATAAAATTTCATTAAATTTGACATAAAGTGACAAGTCATTGAAATGGAACTCCAAAACTTCGGAATAATAGTTAGGAAACTAAGAGAAAAGAAAGGGCTGCTGCTAAGACAAGTTGCTGCTATTTTAGAAATAGACACGGCTCTTATTAGTAAAATTGAAAGAGGTGAAAGAAAAGCTAACCGAGAGCAAGTTGCCAAATTAGCAGAAGTCTTAGATGTAGAGGTGGATGAACTTTTAGTTATTTGGCTTTCGGACAAGATTGTGGAAATTTTGGAAGAAGAACCGTTGGCATACAAGGCACTTAAAAAGTCAGAAAAACGAATACAAAAGAAGTAATGATATGCAACTAAACTACTTTCCAATTAAGTTTGAGTTTGAAGAATACCAGATTAAGACAGAACCTTATTCAGAAGAACGGCTTAAAGAGCTAAGGGCATTATATAATGCAACTCATTCTTTTTTTAGGAATGGTGACTATATCTATATATCAAACAAAGAAGGAGAAGATACAATCCTGACAGGAGAAATTATACCTAAGAGAATATTTGATGATAGTCAGGTTACCGCTTCGTTGATTAAACATCTTTTTTTCAGGACATTCAAAGAAAGATTTCCGAACTATATTCCGGTGGATTTTTATCCATTCCGTTTTTTTTCTGCACAAGCTAAAGATGATATTATTTACAATGCACTACCGGAAAATCTTAGGAAGCGTATCGCATATAAAAAACTGATTGAGGTTCAATTACGTCTAACTGAGATAAATGGAATTAAACAATTTGGTTTTCTTATCAATATAAAACGTAATTGGGTATTTAACAAATCTTGTTTAGAACTGCATTCAGAAGGCTATAACTTAATAGGTGTTGATGTTCTGTATGCGGAGATACTTCCAGGTTTAACAGAAGTTCTCGCACCTAATGAAGAACTATTAGGAGTAATTGCTGAAATAGTTGATGATAAGGCGAGAATTGAGACTAACGAAGGAATTAAGGAATACCCTCTCAACCAATTATTCATCAAGAAATCCAAATATAATATAGGTAACTATTTATCATTTGCTATTTCACAACAGAAAAGTGATGAAATAATGAACCTTATTGAGAGTAAACGTTCCGATATTTACAATACAAAAGCGTTGTACGATGAAATTTTAAAAATATCAAACCATTTATTTTGCGAAAATGCAGCCCCCATTTTATTTCACAATAAAGATGGCTTTTGTTTTACAGTTAACAGCCAACCGTTATCGGTATCAAATAGTATTGAGCTAAAAACTCCCACTTTTATTTTTGACCCCGCAGCAACTAAAACAAATAGTTCTAATCCAGACTTAGGCTTGTCAAATTATGGACCATATGATAGTTCAATTTTTGACATTAAAAGTCCTAACGTGCTTTGTATTTGTAATAGAAATAATAGGGGCAATTTCACAAAGTTTCTCTCGAATTTGAAAGATGGGATACCTCAATCTCGATATTTTCAAAAAGGACTTCAGAAAAAATACGATTTGCAGGATGTGATACTTAATATAAGGGAAATACAGGCTTATAGCATTGATGAATATCTAAATGTTATCAGTGGTTATGATGAAAACAAACCGCATTTGGCAATTATAGAAATCCCTGCAAGCTTTAAACGTCAAGCAGATTTAGCAAACCCTTATTACCGAATTAAAGCTAAGCTTTTATCATTAGAAATTCCTGTACAGTTTGTTACATCTGAGATAATAGGTAATCATAACGAATATATTCTTAATTCGGTTGCTCTTCAGATTTACGCTAAACTTGGGGGAACTCCGTGGGTTCTTCCTTCTCAACGCTCCGTTGATAAAGAAATAATTATTGGTATTGGTCATAGTTGGTTGAGAAAAAATCAATATGCCGGTGCTGAACAGAACCGAGTTGTGGGTATCACAACATTTATGTCAAGTGATGGTCAATATCTACTTGGAGATAAAGTTAAAGACGTTCCATTTGAGGGCTATTTTGAAGAGTTACTAAAAAGTTTAAAGCAATCAATTATAAGACTTTCCACCGAACAAGGATGGTCTGATGGAGATACGGTTAGGCTAATTTTTCATATCTTCAAGCCCATCAAAAACACTGAATTTGATGTTATTAGTCAGTTGGTTCGTGATATTACCCAATACAAGATTAAGTTTGCGTTCGTTACGATAAGTACTGTTCATCCAACAATGCTGTTTGATATAAGCCAATCTGGAATATCTAAATACGGTAGTAATGTGATAAAAGGACAATTTATACCAAATAGAGGGAGTAACGTTGTTCTTGACGAGAAAACTTGTATCGTGCAAATGTTTGGGGCAAATGAATTGAAAACAGCCAAACAAGGTATAAGTAAGCCAGTCCTAATAAATATCAGAACGCCACAAGGAAATTATAATAGTAGTGATTTAAATGATTTGCTGTTCTATGATTTAGGATATATTACCCAACAGATTTTTTCATTCACGTACTTGTCCTGGAGGAGTTTTTTACCTGGCGAAGAGCCTGCGACAATGAAATACTCTAATCTCATTTCAAAGCTTTTGGGGAAAATGAGAAATATTCCAAATTGGGATGCTGATAACTTAAACTATGGTCTAAAAAGAAAGAAATGGTTCCTTTAGAAGAAAGAATAGGTTATTTGGCAAGAGTGAGTGAGAATGCCAAGCTTTCAGCTTTCAATGATTTCTTATCTGGAAAAGTTTACATTACTGCTTCAGGTCAAAACTCCAATGAAAGCGAAGAAATCTTTTATGGTTTAATAGATGCTATTTTATCAAACAATAAACTGAATTTTGAAAGTTACTATAATAAAAAAAATAAGAGTAAGCCGAGCAAAGGTTCTCCAGCACCATTTGTTAATGATGATTTCTTAATCTTTTCCTTAATATCAGGTATAGTAAAATTTAATTTAGATAAAACTTGGATAAAAGATATTGTTTCTATCAGGAACAGAAACTCTATAACAATAACATTTGAAAATATATTAAATGAAAATTATTATAGTACAAGTAATCTACCGGAAATAGTTTTTATGTTTTTAAGCATAAATGGTCAGTCTTTAATGACTAATGATTTTGTAGGTTTCACATACACAAGAATTACCGGAAATGTAAAATTATTTGAGAACAGAAGTGACTTTCAAATCCTATGTTCACTTAAAGCTTACGATACGATATTCTTACTGAAAGACGTTCCTGACAAAAAAGAGGTTGACCTCTTAAAGAAATTTAATGCAAATTTTATTAATCGAATTAAGTATATATCTTGGATAGTTCAGGCAATGCTATTTGGACTGTTGGTTTATGCAATTCTTAAACTTCCAAATTATAGTCCAGAGTCTATAAAATTTATAGATAAGTATAATTATGCATTTACAATTTTTGGAGCATTAGGACTTAGCTTTTTAGGAAATGTAATACCTGTAATTAGGAATACATCTCAAAAGATAATTATGCAGCTATTTGGATATCCTAAAGAAATGCTAAATGACCTAAAAATTAGTAACAACTCATAATGTGATTGTTTTCTGAAATTAATAAGTAATATTTGAAAGGGCATCAGTTAACTGATGCCCTTTTGCTTTAACAGCCACTCACAGCCAAACACTTCCTTTGACTGCCACTTTACGGTAACGCCTCTTTTTCCATAAGACATTTGTCCCGAAAGCTCGCAAAGTGCGGGATAAACAGTAACAAATTAATGTGTTTCAATTATGGAAAAACAGAGAAAAAAAGTTTTACTGGCAGCCGTGGCAATGCTGTCAGGAATTGGTGCGTTCGCACAGGGAAACGGCTCGGCAGGTATCAACGAGGCTACCCAAATGGTAACAAGTTATTTCGACCCCGCAACGCAGTTAATCTACGCCATCGGTGCAGTCGTCGGGTTAATCGGGGGCGTTAAGGTGTACAACAAATTCAGTTCCGGCGACCCCGACACGAGTAAGACCGCAGCTTCGTGGTTCGGTGCGTGTATCTTCCTGATTGTTGCCGCTACTATCCTGCGTTCATTCTTCCTTTAATCCTTTGCCTTATGAATTACAATATCAACAAAGGCATCGGCAGGACGGTGGAATTTAAAGGGCTGAAAGCACAATACCTGTTCATTTTCGCAGGCGGGCTGCTCGGTACGCTTATCCTCGTGATGATACTGTATATGGCAGGCGTAAACTCTTACATCTGCCTGTTCCTCGGAGCAGGCGGTGCTTCGCTCATCGTATGGCAGACCTTTTCGCTGAACAGGAAGTACGGCGAACACGGGCTGATGAAAATTGCAGGCAATAAAAGGCATCCCCGCTACATCATCTGCCGCAAGCCTGTACACCGCTATTTAAAATTCACACCTAAACAGAATGCCGTATGAGAAATGTAGCAAAGACCACCACACTGGAAAACAAATTTCCGTTGCTGGCAGTAGAGAACAACTGCATCTTATCCAAAGATGCGGACATTACCGCTTGCTTTGAAGTGCGTTTGCCGGAACTGTTCACAGTCGCTTCTGCGGAATACGAAGCCATACATTCCGCCTGGCACAAAGCGATTAAAACCCTGCCTGATTTTACGGTCATTCACAAACAGGATTGGTACATTAAGGAAAGCTATGCGCCCGATTTGGCAAAGGAAGACCAGAGCTTTTTATCAAAGTCTTATCAACGCCATTTCAACGAGCGACCGTTCCTGAACCATTATTGCTACCTGTTCCTTACGAAGACCACTAAGGAAAGAATACGGATGCAAAGCAACTTCAGTTCGCTTTGCAAAGGTACGCTGATACCAAAGGAAATCAGGAACAAGGAAACGATACACCGCTTTATGGAGGCGGTCGCCCAGTTTGAACGTATCGTAAACGATAGCGGTTTTGTAAGCCTGCGACGTTTGACCGAAGAGGACATTATCGGAACGGACAATACACAGGGATTACTGGAACAGTACCTCACGTTATCGAAGGGAGCCGCAACACCAATGCAGGACATCGCACTCGGAAACGAAGAGGTACGCATCGGCAACAAAAGGTTAAGCCTGCATACCCTTTCAGATACCGACGACCTGCCCGGAACAGTATCAGCAGATACCCGTTTTGAAAAGCTATCAACCGACCGTAGCGACTGTCGCCTGTCATTCGCTGCACCTGTGGGTTTGCTGTTAAGCTGCAACCACATCTACAACCAGTACATTTTTTTGGATAACAGCGAAGACAACCTTCAAAAGTTCGAGAAGTCCGCACGGAATATGCACTCACTGGCAAGGTACAGCCGTGCCAATCAAATCAACAAAGAGTGGATAGAAAAGTACCTGAACGAAGCCCACAGCTTCGGGCTGTCCTCCATCCGTGCGCACTTCAACATTATGGCGTGGTCGGAAGACCCTGCGGAACTGAAACAGCTAAAGAACGATTGCGGTAGTGCATTGGCACTGATGGAGTGTAAACCCCGGCACAACACTACGGATGTGGCTACCTTGTACTGGGCAGGAATGCCGGGCAATGCAGGCGACTTTCCGAGCGAAGAAAGTTTTTACACGTTCATTGAGCCTGCATTGTGCTTCTTTACGGAAGAAACCAACTACCACAATTCGCCCTCGCCGTTCGGTATCAAGATGGCTGACAGGCTTACAGGAAAACCTATCCATTTGGATATTTCCGACCTGCCTATGAAGCGTGGTATCATCACGAACCGGAACAAGTTCATACTTGGTCCCTCCGGCAGTGGTAAATCATTCTTCACTAACCATATGGTACGGCAGTATTACGAACAGGGCGCACACGTACTGTTGGTAGATACGGGTAACTCTTATCAGGGCTTATGCGAACTCATCAAAGGAAAGACCAAAGGCGAAGACGGTGTTTACTTCACTTATACCGAAGATAACCCGATTGCCTTTAACCCTTTCTATACCGATGATGGCGTGTTCGACATTGAGAAAAGGGAAAGTATCAAGACTTTGATACTGACTTTATGGAAACGTGATGATGAGCCGCCAACCCGTTCGGAAGAAGTTGCCCTTTCCAATGCAGTAAGCGGTTATATCGAGCGTATCAAAACGGAAGATGTTTACCCGTCATTCAACGGTTTCTATGAGTATGTAAAAGGCGACTACCGCAAGGTACTGGAAGAAAAGCAGGTCAGGGAAAAGGACTTTGATATTGCCAACTTCCTGAACGTACTCGAACCCTATTACAAAGGCGGGGAATACGATTACCTGCTGAACTCCAACAAGCAGTTAGACCTGCTTTCCAAACGCTTTATCGTGTTTGAAATTGATGCGATTAAAGACCACAAAATCCTCTTTCCCATTGTGACCATCATCATTATGGAGGTGTTCATCAATAAGATGCGCCGATTGAAAGGTATTCGCAAGCTCATCCTCATTGAAGAGGCTTGGAAAGCTATTGCAAAAGAAGGAATGGCGGAATACATCAAGTATTTGTTTAAGACCGTCCGCAAATTCTTCGGAGAAGCAATTGTGGTAACGCAGGAGGTCGATGACATTATTCAATCACCCATAGTGAAGGAAAGTATCATTAATAACTCCGACTGTAAAATCCTGCTTGACCAACGCAAGTATATGAACAAATTTGATGACATACAGGCGATGTTGGGGCTTACGGACAAAGAGAAAGGGCAGGTACTTTCCATCAATATGAACAACGATGCAAGCCGACTTTACAAAGAGGTTTGGATTGGCTTAGGTGGTACGCACTCGGCAGTCTATGCCACCGAAGTTAGTTTGGAGGAATATCTCGCCTACACGACCGAAGAAACCGAGAAAATGGAAGTGATGCAGCTTGCTGCTGAACTGGACGGTAATGTGGAACTCGCTATTAAGCATATCGCAATGCAAAGGCGGGACAAAGTAAATCAATAGTCAATAACATTTTAAAATTCAGAACAATGAAAAAAGTATTGTATCTGGTGTGTACGGCACTGATGCTCGCCGTAGCACCGTCAGCAAAAGCCCAGTGGGTGGTAACCGACCCAGCAAATTTGGCTTCAGGGATTATCAACTCTGCGAACGAAATCATACAGACTTCTTCGACCGTGAGCAATGTGATAAAGAACTTCAACGAAGTGAAGAAAGTGTACGACCAGGGCAAGGAATATTATGACAAGCTGAAGGCTATCAACAACCTTGTGAAAGATGCCCGTAAGGTGCAACAAACTGTATTGTTGGTAGGCGATGTGTCCGAAATGTACGTGCAGAATTTTGGTAAGATGATGAACGACCCAAATTTTACCCCACAGGAATTGGTCGCTATCGGTAACGGTTATTCGGCACTGCTCAATGAAAGTACCGAACTGCTGAAAGAATTGAAGCAGATTATAACCGCCACAGACCTTTCGCTGAATGACAAAGAGCGTATGGATATTATCGACCGTGTGTACAAAGAAGTTAAGGATTACCACAGCCTTGTACGCTACTATACCAATAAGAACATTTCTGTAAGCTACCTAAGAGCGAAAAAGAAAAACGATGCCCAAAGAGTGCTTGAACTCTACGGAACTGCTAACCAAAAATACTGGTAAACTATGGAATGGGATAATCTTCACGAACTCCTGCGGTCGCTTTATGATGATATGATGCCGCTTGCAGGCGATATGGCGGCAGTCGCTAAGGGTTTGGCGGGATTGGGAGCATTGTTCTATGTGGCATTAAAGGTTTGGCAGGCTTTAAGCCGTGCCGAACCTATTGATATGTTCCCTTTACTGCGCCCGTTCGCTTTAGGGCTTTGCATTATGTTCTTTCCGACCATTGTTTTGGGAACCATCAATGCGGTATTAAGCCCGGTGGTAGTAGGAACCCACCAAATACTCGAAGACCAGGTGCTTGACCTGAACAAGCTGCAACAGCAGAAAGACCAGTTGGAATACGAGGCAATGGTAAGGAACCCCGAAACCGCCTATATGGTATCAGACGAAGAGTTTGACAAAAAACTGGACGAACTGGGATGGTCGCCCTCCGACATTGGTACAATGGCGGGTATGTATATGGACAGGCAAGCCTACAAGATAGAGAAAGCCATAAAGGATTGGTTTCGCAATCTATTGGAAATACTCTTTCAGGCGGCGGCTTTGGTCATTGATACCATACGAACGTTTTTCCTGATAGTCCTCTCCATACTCGGACCAATAGCCTTTGCTATTTCCGTATGGGACGGATTTCAGTCTACGCTCACGCAATGGCTCACGAGGTACGTCAGCGTTTACCTGTGGCTTCCCGTTTCGGATTTGTTCAGCTCAATGTTGGCAAGAATACAATCCCTCATTTTAGAACGGGATATAGCAATGCTTGCCGACCCCACCTATATACCTGATACGAGCAATACCGTGTACATCATTTTTATGATTATCGGCATCATCGGGTACTTTACTATCCCGACAGTAACAGGTTGGGTAATCCAAGCCGGAGGCGCAGGAAACTTTACCCGCAATGTAAACTCCACAGCAATGAAAGCCGGAAACATCGCCGGAGCAGGCGCAGGCTCAACAGTTGGAAACATCGGCGGTAAACTGATGAATAAATAATCATTAATCATTCTAAAAAATGGAATTTAAAACGCTAAGAAATATCGAAAACAGCTTTAGGCAGATAAGATTATATGCCATTGTGTTTGCGGTTCTCTGCATTAGCGTGGTAGGTTACGCCGTATGGCGTTCCTACCGCTTTGCAGAAGAACAACGCCAAAAAATCTATGTACTGGATAACGGCAAATCCCTGATGCTTGCCTTGTCGCAGGATGCGAGCATCAACCGCCCGGTTGAAGCAAGGGAACACGTCAGGAGATTTCACGAACTGTTCTTTACGCTTGCACCCGACAAGAACGCTATTGAAAGCAATATGAAACGTGCGTTCAACCTTGCCGATAAAAGTGCTTTTGATTACTACAAAGACTTGTCGGAAAAGGGTTATTACAGCCGTATCATTTCGGGGAACGTACAGCAACGCATAGAGGTGGATAGTGTCGTGTGCAACTTCGACAACTACCCGTATGCAGTGCGTACCTATGCCAAACAGTTCATTATCCGGTCAAGCAACGTAACCAGGCGCAACTTGATTACTTCCTGCTATCTCGTCAACTCCGTTCGTTCCGACAACAATCCGCAGGGCTTCAATATTGAAAAATTTGCAGTCGTGGAAAATAAGGATATAGAGGTTATCGAACGCTAAAAAAACAATCTTATGGAAGCATTATCAGATTTAAGTACGTTCGCAAAAATCCTTACCGATAAAGGATATAATGGGTATTTCCATACGCAGGGTTCGTATGCCGGAAAGCTGAAAGACAGTATCAGCGAATACCTCGAAAGCTGCCAAAAAGGGGCAGATACTTTGCCTAAGCAGGACTTACTGCTGACAGGCTACCTGCAATGGTCTGGCGATGACAAGCCCCGTGTAGAATGCAGTATGTGGGTAAAGTACCTGAATGGCAAATTCTCATTGAGCCGTATGGAGGTAGCGAAGAAAGACGGCTTTGGGCAATTACTCAAAAAATCGGAACTGGCAAACCTGTCCGTAATGTCCGCACCCAAATTAACGGAAGCGGTCGCACTGGTTAACGATGCGCCGAAGCAACAGGCGGGTAAAAGTCCTAAGCGTTTCAAGCTGTAACACAGAAATAGTAAGGCTATGAAAAAATTAAGAGCAAATATGGACAGGTACTTTGACAAGCTGGACGAACGTTGGCGGGCGTTGCCCTTGCGCAAACAGCACCAATATACGCTGTACTTCTTTGTGGGTTATCTGCTGCTTACCGTAGCGGTCATTGGCAAAGTGATGTACGATACCTCAAAGTCCGGTAACGGTATGGTCATAGAGCATATCGAAAACCCTGTCCTTAAAAGTAAAAACCCTGCAAGGTTGCAGGATAGTGTATCAACAATTTTAAAAAATCAGATTTATGAAAGAAAATGAAAAAAGGGTCAGCTTTCTCGTTGAGGGAGAAGACCAAAACGGAGCATCAAATCTGCCGGATAATAAAAAGAGCAATAAGGATAAGCTCAAAAAGCCAATCATTTTCCTTTTGATGGGCGTGGTATTTCTCGGCTGTATGTACCTCATATTTAAACCGTCTAAAGATAAAAAGGCAGTTGAAAATATCGGGCTGAATGATGCTGTACCGCAGGCTACCGGAGCAGGGATGCCCGATGATAAAAGCAAGGCGTATGAGCAGGAAATGCTCGAACGCAAAGAGCAGGAAAAGCGCAATGCACTGACCACGCTTTCTGATTATTGGAATACTGAAGATACTGCATCTGCTGACAATGAAGAAAGTTTACCTGAAGAAGATGAAGAAAGCAACGGCTTTGGGGGTGGTGGCAGAAAATCGGGACGAAACGGAAATTCTGTATTGAACAGTTACCGTAATGCACAAAGCACGTTGGGTTCATTTTATCAGGACAACAATTCGGAAACAATGGAATTGCGTAAGCAAGTGGACGAACTAAAAGCAAAGTTGTCGGAAAAAGATGTGCCACCTGTGGCCACCGTTGACGACCAACTCAAATTAATGGAGAAATCCTATGAAATGGCAGCAAAGTATCTTCCGCAAAATGCCAATACCGGAAATGCTGCTCCTGCCAATGGTGCAACTACTGGGGCTGCGGGTGCTAACCAAAAAGAGCAATTTGTATCGTTCACACCAACAAGAAAGAACATTGTATCAGCCTTGTACCGTGAACCGTCGGACAGTGCCTTTGCAGCCGATTGGAGCCAAACAAAAAACCGTGGGTTTTATACCGCAGGTTCAATTGAACAGGCGGTACAGCCTAAAAACAGCATCAAAGCCTGTGTACACGAAGCCCAAACGGTAGTTGGCGAAACAGGTGTGCGTTTACGCCTGTTAGAGCCTGCTAAAACTCCGCAGCGTACCATCCCCAAAGGAACGATTGTAACGGCTAATGCAAAATTTCAGAATGGCAGGCTACAATTAAAAGTTACCTCCGTAGAACTGGAGGGCAATATCATCCCGGTAGATATAACCATTTATGATTTGGACGGACAGCAAGGCTTATACGTTCCGTATTCGCCGGAAATGAACGCTCTTACCGAAATGGCGGGTAATATGAGCCAAACAGGTGGAACCAGTGTAATGCTTACACAGAATGCCGGACAGCAGGTTGCCGCAGACCTAAGTCGTGGCGTGGTACAGGGTATTTCGGGCTATTTCGGCAAGAAAGTAAGAACGCCAAAGGTTACGCTGAAAGCGGGCTATCAGGTCTTCCTTGTATCTAAAAAATAATGTTGAACTCAAATAAATAAAACAATGAAAAATCATTTAAAAATATTTTGGGCATTTGCCCTGATACTCGGCTTTGCCGTAAAGTCTTACGCACAGGATAGTGCAAGAACTAAACTTGCATTGGGCAAGATACAACCGTATAGAATGGAAGTTACCTATGATAAGACTTCGCACTTGATTTTCCCGACCGCCATTAGATACGTGGACTTGGGAAGCGAATACCTGATTGCCGGAAAAGCAGAAGATGCAGAAAATGTGTTGCGTGTAAAAGCATCGGTAAGGGATTTTGAACCCGAAACCAATTTTTCGGTTATCACAAATGACGGGCGTTTTTACAACTTTAATGTGTATTACAGTTCCTATCCCAATGCGTTGAGCTATGACCTGCTGACGATGCAAAAGGCAGTGGACAAAGCCAAAGGAAACGATGTGCTTTTTGAAGAGTTGGGTAACAATTCGCCGTCATTGGCAGGCTTGCTATTAGAAACGATTTACAAGAAAGACAAGCGTATTGTAAAGCATATCGGAGCTAAGAGTTTCGGCATTCAGTTTATCCTCAAAGGCATCTACATCCACAACGGTAAATACTATTTCCATACGGAATTGAGAAACCGTACCAATGTGCCGTTTCAGATTGATTTTATCAATTTCAAAGTGGTGGATAAAAAGGTAGCCAAACGTACCGTAGTGCAGGAACATCCTTTAACGCCTTTGAGAACTTACAAGCCATTGGACGGCATTGCCGGAAAATCGACCGAACAAAACGTGTTCCTGTTAGACCAGTTTACCATTGCCGATGATAAGGTGCTGCTGATTGAGATTTTCGAGAAGAACGGGGGCAGACATCAAACATTGCAGGTCGAAAATTCCGATTTAATCAAAGCCCGTTTGATTGACGATATGTACCTGAAATTTTAATAACCCTTTAAAGCAATAACAAGAAAATGAAAAAGTATATCTATACCGTGCTGCTTGTCCTGATAGGCATTACGGCTGCACAGGCGCAAAGGATGCTGCCGAAGCAGAAAGGATTGGAAATAAGTGCAGGTGTAATGTCAAATGATAAGATTGGCAATGATTACTACATCAGCGCAGCAATGACGGTAAACGGTAAGAACGGCAACTATCAGCTTTGGGCGTTGGAATATACCCACCAGTACCACGAGTATAAAGACCTCCGCATACCGCAGGAAACCTATTCCGCAGAGGGTGGTTACAGCTTCTTCCTGTTAGGCGATGCCCGTAAGAACATTACGCTGAACTTCGGAATAACAGGCGTAGTCGGTTATGAAAGCATTAACCGTGGCGAAGCGATGTTGTATGACGGAGCGAAAATATTGAGTGAGGACAACTTCATCTATGGAGCTGGCGGACGGCTCACTTTTGAAATCTACCTGTCAGACCGATTTGTGTTAGTCCTACAAGGACGTACAAAGATTTTGTGGGGTACAGACTTGGAACAGTTCCGTCCGTCCGTAGGTGTGGGATTAAGGTTTAATTTTTAAAACGTAAAACAATGATAGGAATATTTAATAAATTCAGAATAGGTTTACTGCCGATATATGTATTGCTGGCAATCCTCACAGCTTCGGTTACGTTGGTATCTTGTAGCAAAGATGATGAACTCGAAATACAGAACGATTTTCCTTTTGAGGTCAACGTGATGCCAGTGCCTAAAGAGGTTGCCAATGGGCAGACCGTAGAGATACGCATTACCATACAGCGAACAGGCAATTACAGCAATACGCAATATTTTCTCCGCTACTTCCAATTTGACGGACAGGGAACACTTAGATATTACGATGAACCGCCTTACCTGCCGAACGATTTGTATTCGTTACCAACTGAACAATTCAGGTTGTATTACACTTCCACGTCCACCGTATCACAGTCCTTTGAGGTTTGGATTTCGGATAGCTTCGGGAACGAAAAGCAATTGAGCTTTCAGTTTAATAGTAGCGATTAAGTGCAACATAAGCGAAGATAAAAACCGACTTTACAGGTCGGTTTTTTGCTTTTCGACTTTAGGCATAGGATGTTTTTGTTTAATTTTACTTGATATAATTATAATCAATATGGATGCGGTTACTGCTCAATTAGTGCTTGGTATTATTCCGCTTGTTATCGGGATAGGGCTTATCTATTGGATAAGCCGCAGGAAATTTTACAGACGTAATGCTGTAGGTGCGGAGGGTTTTTCGAGCTTTGAAGCATCTGTATTTATCCGTTTTATAGAACGTGTTGGCAAGTGGATTGCCTACGCTTTGATTATTATCGGTATTCTTTTCATTTGGTCGTATTCGCAAATGAAAAAAGATAGAGAGAAAAAACAACAGGAAGTAAAAACGGAACAACAACGATAACTAAGCCTATTAGCTTTAAAAACCAAAATAAAGTTTGCGAGGCAGCACAATCAATTTTTATCTAACTTTGCAGAATGAAATTTATATCTTTAATATTAGCCGTCTATGTATTGCTGTTATCAGCCGTACCGACTTTTATTGAGGATAAATGTATGCAGGAACATACCACCGAGCAAGGACAAAACGAACAGGACGACCAAGATTGCAATAAGGGATGTTGTTCGCCATTTTTTAGCTGTAATACCTGTACAGGATTTGTTTTAACTACTTTTCATTTCTCTATCACACATTCAGTAAAAGAACCGCAAAGAAAATTAGGCACAATGCCAACACCACCTATTTCTGATTTTCCCTTTTCCGTTTGGCATCCCCCACAACTTGCTTAATGTATAGTGCTTTCGGCACAAACTAATTGCAAGTGGTGTATCGCACCACTATCACTTATTTATTCACATTAAGTATCATTTTTACAATGAAAAAAATACTCATTGTGTCATTTTTTATGGCACTCAACCTTTGTGTATATGCACAAAATACATTCAAAGCTGTAATAAAAGACAGCGAGAAAAAAGAGCCTTTAATGGGTGTAACTGCACAGATTACAGGCACAACAATCGGAACAACTTCCGATGAAAACGGACAAATCATATTAACAGGTATTCCAAACGGTTTACAGGAAATTCAATTTAGTTATATTGGTTTTGCCCAACGTACCGACAGCTTTAATTTTCCGTTAGCAGATACAACCCCGATTGAGATTTTACTTTATGAAAGTTCAACGGAGTTAGACGGTATTGTTATTTCATCAACAAGAAGTACAAGAACTATACAAAATATCCCTACACGCATTGAGTTTATAGGAAGTGAGGAGTTAGACGAAAAAGGCAATATGAAAGCAGGGGATATTCGTATGCTTTTGAGTGAGAGTACAGGTATTCACGTACAAACCACATCGCCCACAAGTGCCAACGCAAGTATTCGTATTCAAGGGCTTGACGGACGATATACGCAAATTTTAAAAGACGGTTTTCCTATTTATTCGGGTGCTTCAAGTGGGTTAGGCTTGTTGCAAATTCCACCGCTTGACTTAAAGCAGGTTGAAGTTATTAAGGGTTCAACATCTACGCTGTACGGTGGTGGAGCAATAGCAGGTTTGGTAAACCTGATTTCCAAGACACCAACGGAAGAAAGGGATTTGCGTTTTCATTTAAACGGAACATCGGGCAGAGGTTTAGACATCAACGGTTTTTACGGACAGAAGTTTAAGAAAATCGGAACAACAATATTTGCTTCGCATAATCGTAATGGAGCTTACGACCCTGCACAAATCGGGCTTTCTGCCATTCCTAAATTTGAAAGGTATGTACTGAACCCTAAATTATTTGTTTACTTCAATGATAAAACAAAAATGAACTTTGGTATTAACACCACCATTGAAAACCGTTTGGGTGGCGATATGCTTTACATCAAAGGCAAAGGCGATAACACACACCAATATTTTGAAGAAAACAAAACACAACGCTATTCTACCCAATTTGTTTTTGACCATACTGTAAACGAAAACAGTTTTGTACAGATAAAGAACAGCGTAAGTTATTTTAACCGCAATACAGCTATTCCCAATTACGAGTTTGAGGGAACACAAACAGCCACTTTTACGGAAGCAAGCTATACCCACAGCAAAGAAAAATCAGAATGGGTAACAGGCGTTAATGTTTGGACGGACAATTTTAAAGAAAAGCAGATTACCGCATTTCCTTTGAGAGATTACAACCAAACCACATTCGGGGCTTTCGTTCAAAATTCTTTTAAGGCTACGGATTGGCTTCAATTAGAGACAGGTTTAAGAACAGATTACGTGATAGATTATGGAGCTGTTTTTTTGCCAAGAGTATCGGCATTGTTTAAGATTGCAAACGGATTGACTTCACGTATCGAGGGCGGATTTGGCTACAAAACACCAACCATTTTTACCGAAGAAAGCGAACGCATACAATATCAAAACGTAATGCCTATTGATGATAATACCAATAAATTAGAAAAGAGCTACGGAGCAAATGCTGACATAAATTACCGTACTAATATTGGCGATGATTGGACATTTAGCATAAATCATTTATTCTTTTACACCTATTTGGATAACCCTTTGTTGCGTCAAAATATAACTGCAAATACTTATCAGTTCATCAATTCATCGGGCTACATTCATACCAAAGGAACAGAAACAAATATCAAAATCGGTTACGATGATTTTAAATTGTTTTTGGGCTACACTTTTACCGATACCCGATTGATTGAAAACGGAACAAATACCGAAAATCCACTAACACCAAAACACCGCATTAACTCTGTACTTATGTATGAAATAGAGGATAAATGGAAGATTGGTTTAGAAGCCTATTATTTCAGTCCGCAAAAACTGAATGACGGAACAACAGGAAAAGACTATGTTATGTGTGGCTTTATGGCTGAAAAAATTTGGGAAAGATTTTCTTTGTACATCAACTTTGAAAATTTCCTTGATACAAGGCAGACACGTTTCGACAACATTTATACAGGTACAATAACCAACCCTGTTTTTAAAGACATCTATGCACCATTAGACGGATTTGTAATTAACGGAGGAATAAAATTTAGACTATAAGAAAATGAATAAAACCATATTCAATATAACAAAAATGGATTGCCCGAGTGAGGAGCAATTAATCCGTAAGAAATTGCAGGATTTCGATACGGTAAAGTCATTGGAGTTTGATATTTCCAATAGAAAACTGAATGTTTATCATAGTGGAAACCCAGAGCCGATTTTTTCGGCTTTGGAAACACTAAACCTAAATACAACATTGATTTCAACCGAAGAAAATAACGCAGTTGTTAAAACAGATACAAGCAATAACCAACGGAAACTACTTTGGACAGTATTGATTATCAATTTCGTTTTCTTTGGATTAGAGATGTTGTTCGGTATTTTTTCCAATTCAATGGGATTGGTAGCAGACAGCTTGGATATGCTTGCGGACAGTATTGTTTACGCTTTGGCATTGTTTGCTGTTGGGGGTACGATTGCAAGAAAAAACAACATCGCCAAATTTGCAGGTTACTTTCAAATTCTGTTAGCCGTTATTGGTTTTGTTGAAGTTATCAGACGTTTTATCGGAGTAGAAGCGATGCCCGATTTCAAAACAATGATTGTTGTTTCTGTTTTGGCGTTGATAGCCAACGTACTTTGTCTTTACCTGTTGCAAAAGAACAAAAGCAAAGAAGCACATATGCAGGCTTCGATGATTTTCACGTCAAACGATGTTATAATCAATTCGGGAGTTATCGTTGCAGGTTTTTTGGTTCATTGGCTTAATTCAAACTATCCCGATTTGATTATCGGAGCTATTGTATTTGTGGTTGTGGCAAGGGGAGCGTATAGAATATTGAAATTGGCGAAGTAGAACCGCAATAAATCACAGCCTCGGTTTTTTCGGGCCTTTTTTATACCAATCCCTACTATACAATGCCAAATACTGCCTTTCAAAGCCAATCAATACCACATTTTCCAACCTTGCAATATGCCTTTATAAATTCGACTTCCACAGAAAAATTGAGCAGACTATGGAAGTTATCGCTATACAAAAATCCGCATTGGACGGAATGAAGAATGAGCTAAGGGAACTTTTGGAAATGACCGAAAATGCCACGAGGAAATACACGCCGATTTTCAAAAAGGAGAAATGGCTCGATAACCAGGAAGTGTGTTTGATGATGAACATTACCAAACGGACTTTGCAGACCTATAAGGACAAAGGCTTATTGCCTTATTCCAAACTGAACCGAAAAAATTATTATAAACTCTCGGACATACAGGCTTTGCTCAAAGCCGGGCAGCCCTACAATACAAACGACAATGGACTTATTAACGAATGACACCGAAGAAATCATCGCCCATCAGGAGATGATAATGCAGTTGCGAAACCGTATCGAAGAAATATTAAAAAACTATCGTCCTGTAATGAACGGAGAAATTTATTTGTCGGGCGAAGATGTGTGCGAACTGCTCCATATCAGCAAACGGACTTTACAGCAATACCGTGATGATAATATCCTGCCTTATATACAGATAGGGGGCAAAATAATTTATAAGGAGAGTGATATTCTGACAATCCTGGAACGGAACTATATCTCCAATAATACAAATAACAAATAGCCAATTTTAGTACAGATTAATACTTTCGTATCAGAACGAGTTTAGTATCTTTGCTTTTGAAAATATAGAAATACTTAAAGTGTTTTTGCTTTAAGTCCCACATTGAAAACTGGTAATTTTTAAGACAACGGGACAGATAAGTAGGAACGCTCACGTTATAGGCGTGGGCGCTCGCTTATTCGTTGTCGGGTATACCAGTGCCTCAATGTCGGTAAGTGTGGTTGCCTGCGCTTTCTTTTTTGTGCAGGGCTACACTAACATTAAAACTGGTAGTATGGAAACTGTAAATACCCCTAAAGCAATCGGCATTGCATTTATCAACGATAAACGCCTAATAGTTGATTTAGCCTATAACGACCTTGTCACTTCAGGAATTGACGTATTGTTCCGTTCGGAAGACATTAAAGACGGAATATCTCAACTGTCTGCATTAAAGGAACTTCCCCAAATTTGTATTATTGACCTTGATTTTTACGATAAGAATGTGCTGGCACAGCTTCAAGAACTAAGGACACTATACCCAATCATTAAACTGATTGGGCATAGTGATATTGATGCTGAAAAAGTCGTAAAATCTCTTTTGGAAATGGGTTTTATGGGCTATTTGCTTATTGGTAGCGATGTGTATGATTTTAAGAAAGCCATTGAGGTTGTTACTAATGGTGGTAAATATTTTAGTGTGGGAATAGCAAAATTTGCACAGGAATACTTTACTAATAACTAAGATTGCTTTTTTAAATCTGTAATTTTTATTTGGACAATATTGTTGTTATTTATTCCAAGTTGCAATAGTGTTTCTTTATGTGCTTGCTTCTCAAGCTCACTGTAATACGAAACATTCCAAATTACATTTTCATTTAGTTTGGCTTTTAATACCTCAAAATATTTTAAATCTACTTCTGAAATAGAATGCCCTAAGACAATAACTTTTTCAACTTCAGTAAGATTGGTAAAAAAAACAATATTGTTTTCGATAATTGAAGCCGTATTTTTAAATGCCTTTGTATAATAAGATAGTATTTCTTGTTTGGCACTTTCATAAGAATAGTCATATTCATCAGCCTTTTGCTCACGCCATTCGTATAATTCTTCTTCGCTTAATCCTTGTGGCGGTTCTTCTTCTTTCTCATCAAAATTTGCAGGGTCAGTTCCGTGTCCTAAAATAAGAGTACAATTGTCTATATCTGCTCTGTTATGAATATAGGTTATTCGTTCTTCGGGAATGCCGTAGCTTTCCTGTAGTGTTTTAGTATAATTGAAATTTAAAAAATGGCTATCGTCTTCTAAGTCAATTAGCACATCATCAGAAATACTTTCGTATTTGACTTCAAGAATAAACTTATTAAAGTCGCTAATTAGAGTGGTCGTTAAATCCTTAATGATTTCTTCCATCTCTATCTGATAACTATGCCAATCTCTATCTCGAAAATCTTCAGCACCAGGGCGAGCAATTAAGTCGGAATTATCGTCCAATACCGATAAATAATCCAAGTCAGCTAAGGCTTGCTCAAATCTTGACCATAACGCATACTCTTCATCTGTCAATTCAGGATTTGTAATATCAGGAAGTCCATAATAATTTAATAAGAGTTCATAAACCTCACTATCATTTTCAGCCAAGTAGTTTGCAAAACTTTGATACCTTGTGTCTAATTTATGATGGATGTCAAATCCATTACCAATAACGTATAATGTTTTCATTAATTCAGTTGTTTAATCTATTTTTTGGGTTATAAACCACTTCGTTTTCCAAATATCGGGCTTAACTTATCCCAAAATTGCTGTTCAAGAATTTCGACAATGAAACGTTCAATAATTTCATTGCTTTCTGAAATGACTTCGTATGCAAAAATATTCAAATCGTATTCTAAACAATTGTCCCACTTGCATAAATGCAAACTATAAACCCGATTTCCTTCTGTGCCAAGATGGTTCTTAATTCTTGTCTTGAAATCAGTCGTTGAGCTTCCAACATATAATATATCTGATGAAGTCTTGTTGTACCGGGAAAGGTTAACACGGTCTTTATTCTTTACTTTTAGCTTATTTGCTGATTGATAATCTTCAAAATAATCAATCAGCGTGCTTAAAATTTTCGGGGATTTAATCTGAATAATATAAATGAGTGGATTGTCGCTTTTAGGAATTTTATGCAAATAATTTGAGAGCGTTTTCCTATCTCTATATTCCGATGAATGAAAGGAAATTTCACAGAACGGTCTAACTGTTATTTTTGAAATTTGCTTGGCTATATTCAATGCAAACTCTTCAGATTGCTTTACAATATGTTCACTGTCAATTTTCATTAAATAATTTTCTTTCTTTTTAAGGTGTTCAATTTTACTTTTTCTCTACTTAATTCGTCATCCCAAAAAAACACTGCCGATTGATGATTTCTATTTTGCGATGAGGGATAAATAATCCCCGATATTTTATTCTTCCTATTTTTATTGAATGGATACCTTAAAAATTCAGTCACAACTTGAGTTGGAACGTATTCGGTATGTTCTTTACCATCCTTAATAATTTGTTGCGTTATATCCCTTACAAATGAGTATAGAAATAAAATAAGGTAATATAGTTTCTTGTCCTTAATGCCGAAAATACTTGGAATTTTTGGGAGCTTATTAAAATCAACAACAACCTGATTTTCTAAGGTTTCAAATTCCGCAATCGTTACATACCTTTTGTATTTATCTGTCCTGCTTATTGTTTCTAAAATTGCTGTATCATCATCAAAAGCGGAATAAAACATTGATATTCCTGAAGGGCTAAACCTATTTGGATAAATTGCTTTTTTGTTAGGGGGAGCAGTGATTTCGTTAAAATCTATAATTTTTGTTTTGAAGTCGTGTTGTCTACAACGATAAAGTTTTGTTCCTGCCGGGATAATCCTGATTATATTTAATTTTGATATAAGTTTACCAACCTCTTGTAGTATTTGCAAGGCTTTAGGAAGGCTGCTGTCTGCTGATGAAAAAAGGTAGCGGGATTTATGTTTGATGATTTCTTTAAAGTAATTCCACTGAAATTCTAAATCATCTTTAATATTGTCGTAATACAGGTCAGGTTGAGCCCAAGCAATATCTTCAATTGAATTAACAATATCTTCAATAACCTCAAAAGGTTCAGCATTTAACTCTATGTGTTCTTGTATAAGTTCGTCAGGGGTATAGATTTCTCCAAGATAACCTCCCTCTCTTGAATTGTAACTCATAGAGTTGGCGGCATCTTCATAGAAATTTGAAATACCATCCATAATAAATTCCATTAAATCTTCAAGAGAAACTACTTTTAGTTCCTTAGCGCAATAATCACAATAACCATCGTGATAGTTTTGCCTAATAAAGCGATTAATGCTTTTATCATCAAAATGTTTGATACAAATATTCTTATCTGGAATATTGCTTAAATTTCTACTTTCTAATTCAAGCCATCTCTGTTTAACTCCTCCCATATATTAATTTGCAGTTTTTGCTATAAAACAAATTTAGCAAATTTAAAAAAGTGCATTAACCCAGATTTATGAAAATTCAAAATCAATTAGTCAGTGTCTTTTCTTTGTTCGCTGATTAAGAAAGGAAGTTATTATTATTATTATTATTATTATTATTATTATTATTAACCAATCATTGGGATAATGAATATCCCAAACAATAACGCTGCAACCTGTTTGGTAAAATGGAGAAGAAAAAGGAATTGTGTAGTGGTGCATTTTACTAAAGGGGATTGCTCCCATTTAAAGCAAAAAGACTGCCCGACCATCGGGAGGATCTGTCTTTTTGCCGCCCGACTTTTTGGGTCGTACGGTGTTTTAATTTTTCGGCTTGTTTAACTGTTCTCTTAAAGCTATTAATTTCTTGTGCATATCTGTCCAATCTGCCTGCCTTTCCTTGTCGCTTTTCACAGGTGGATTATGCGTATATTCTTTATACCACCCAGTTTGTTGAATAGCTTTTTTAAGGTCAGTAACCTCAATCCAGTTTCCGTTTTTATCTCTAATTTTCATTGTGCTGAATTTTAGCATTAGCCATTTTACGCTCTAACAATGTGTCGAGAATTTCCCACTCGCTGTCATACTCCTTGCCCTCAAAATGGTAGGTATCTGTTTCCTCGTCTAATTCGTAACTGTCAAAGTCCTGGCTATCTAAGCAGGTGTCGTTTAGTATGCCGTTTTCAAATATTGCCTGACCATATACTAAGCATCCTAATTCCTCATAGTACTGTGTGAAATTCACTTTGAAATGTTCGGCTATCTGCTTTACCGCTTCCGTGTTTGGCGACCATTTTGTTTCATACTGAAACACGCCCGCACTTTCATTATCCTGACTGATATTGTAGAAATAATCTCCGTGCGTGTCCTGTACGAAATCGGGTAATTGCCCGCAGTCGTCTTTATGTTCCTGTTCAGCCATTGATTTGAATAGCTGTGTTATCTGCTCTATTGCTTCGGCTGTTCCCTCAAAAACAACCCAGTTGTTGCACCAATTAGCCATAATTATTTATCGTTTAAGGTTATCTGTAAAAATTTGTCGTTCCCGAAAAGCAGGTGTATCGCCTGTTTTAATTGCGGGTCGCATTGTGCATCCTCTGTATATTCAATCAGGCAGTGGATAGCGAAAATTGAATTGTGTCCGTCAAAAAAATGGTCTGTAAACCAGTTCGGGCGTTTCCAAAGTGGTTCATTCTTGTCTATGCCTTTTTGTGCATTCTGCACAAGCCTGTACCAAAATTCAGCGGTAAAAAATCCCTTTTGATACCAACCCTCACGAAAGGCGGTTTCATTTTGCAGGAAGTAGTCGCATTGCGTTTTTATAGCGTTTTGCAGGTTCTCCAGTTCTGCGGGAAACAATTTGCACAACAAGCCCGCTTTATCGAGGTTGTCCATTTTATCTAATGCTTTCATATCTTTTATTTTTAGTAGGCGACCACCTTTGCAGGCAGTCGCCTTTGATGATTAATTGAAGTTGAAAATCTCTGCTCCTGAATAGGCAAAGTCTGTACACAGTTCAAAGGCTTTTTGTGTCTTTAGCTGTGCTGTACCGCCCATTACAATGGATTGTAGTTTGGCTTCGCCATCCCTGTAATTGCGTACATTCTGAAAGTAACCTGTAACGGCATTGTAAGTCCCGAATAATGTGCCTTTGGTAGTTGCCATTTGTTGGGTGTCGCTTATCATAGCGTATTCAAAGGCATCATCTACGGTGTTTTTGAACACGGTGGAAACTTCATCTTCCGCACCTTTTTTGAGCAGGTTAAACGTTTCTTTGTTCGGGCAAAGTGCCAACTGGATTAGCTTTCTTACTTCTCGGTCTGTTACCCTTACTTTAGCCCAGTCATTAAAAATGTTCTCTAACTGTGTGCTTAGGGTGTTGGCAAGTCCCATAACCTTGTGAGCGTTTTCAAGGCGTTGTTTTGCTCCTGACGTGTGTTTGATACGCACTACGTTGGTCATACTCCGCAATGAAGCGTTAAGGGTGTTTTGGCATACGATACGGATAGGGGTAAATGCTGCGGTAATACTTCCGCTACCGTCGTGGCTTGTGGTTAAGAAAATGTACTTTTCTGTTACGTCGTCGCCGTTACCTACACGGATATAGTCGGGTAGCTTGGCAGTGATAAAAATGCGTTCCCCGTTGCCCAATGCCCCTGCGGTTTCGTACAATATCCCATCGCCTCCGCCTACAATAGCATCAAAGAAATTGAACGCCTCACGGTTTTGTACGATATGGTAGTCTTTACCTACTACGCCTAACGGTCTATTAGTGTCTGTGCGGAGTGTTGCGAAACTGTTAGGTACTAAAATGTCATTAGCTTCAATTAGTTCTCCGCTGTCGCCTATGTTCATTGTTCTGCCCTGTGTAAACAGTGGGGATTTGATAACCTCGTAATCTAAACCTGCGTGTACGATTGCTTCCTCGCTTGTTGGGTACTGCTCTACGATTTGCCCCAAACCGTGCCACGCTTTTTGCTGAACGCTGAAGAATGAATGACGTCCTGTTTGCTCGTTGAAATTGATGTTGTGTGCCATAATGCTAAATTTTTGATGTTTGAAAAATGTTATTTACTCACTCGCTTTTCTCCTTTCCCGCTTCCCGTTGTGGTTTGCTCCGCTTCGCTTTGCATAAATTTTTCCAAAAGAAAAACCGGAAAAAAGAAAGCAGATAATCCAAGCGGGCAACAGCGATGACCAAGAAAAAAAATGATTTAATGGGGGTTCCTTTAGGGGGAAACCGTTCATTCGTTTTTTTTATTGGTGGGTGTGTGCGATGGCTGCCCGCTATAACTTAGCTGCCTTTTTACCGGTTGATTGTGGAAATTTTCTGTTCTAAATTTTTATGGCATTAATGACCAGGCTATGATAGCCTGTAATAGAGATTTGAAAAATGGAATAGCAAGGGGCGTTAGATTAGGGTTTCGTTTTTCAATTTTCTATTTAGCAAGTAGGTAATAAGCTCTTTTACAGCGTTGGATTGCGTTGAGGAAAGTAAATGTTTACCTACACAAAAAGTAGAGGCGTAAAAAAAGCAGAACCGTTAAGTTCTGCTCGTTGTCATTAAATAAAAGCTGATTAGATTGCCATCATAAACGCTTCTTCCATTGCTTTGAATTTAGGAGTAACTAAATCCATATCCTTGCTGATTTTTTGGCTTGTGATTTTAGCGTAAATCTGTGTGGTGGAAATATTTTTATGTCCCATCATTTTGCTCAAACTTTCAAGCGGTACACCCTCTGTTAAAAACATTGTTCCGAAAGTATGCCTTGCCGTGTGAAAGGTTACTTTTTGCTCTGTAATAATCTCTGCCTTTTCAATCAATTTACCTACGTGCGTATTACAGGTTGAATTGGTCGGAACAGGAAAGATAAATTCATTCCTTGTCGTACCCTGATATTTCTCAATGATACGTTTAGGGATTTCCATTAACCGAACGTTGGAAGCAATATCTGATTTCTTTCTCCTGCTGATAATCCACTGATGACCGTCAAAGAATGATTGAATGTTGTTCCTTGTCAGTTTCTTAATATCCGCATAAGCAAGTCCTGTAAAGCAACTGAAAATAAACAGGTCTTTTACAAGTTCATACCGTTGGTGCGATGGTACGCACATCATCAGCTTTTCTACATCTTCTTTAAGGATATAACCCCGGTCGGTTTCTTCCATATTAATTTCATAATCCTGAAATGGATTATCACGTATCAAGCCTTTTTTAATAGCCAGTTCTGCCAGACTTAACACAGGCATAGTGTAAACCCAAACCGTATTATGCGAAGACTGTAAATCGTAGCGTAGGTAAAAATCAAATTCACGAATAAAATCGGTAGTCAATTCCCGAAATGCCATATCATCACGATGATAGCGTTCTTTGATAAACGTGGTAAGATGATTGTAAACCGTGATGTACTTGTTATAGGTACTTTGGGAACGTTCTTCCTTTTCGACCAATTTTTTAAAATCCTCATTTTGGTCGTTAAAGACTTTTAATATTGCATCATCCATTACACCAACACCCAAAAACGATAGCTTAACTTTTTGGGCGGTTGCAAAGCCCTCGTGCTTCAGCATATCTTCATAAATCTTGTCGATACGCCCACGTATGTTATCCAGTTTCTTATTGATGCTTAATGCCTGCGCACTTTTTCCCTGAACTCTTCCGTGTTTTAAATCCCAATTATTGGGGTCAATTTCTAACTTTGTGCCGAAAGTTTTAGGGGTTCCGTCAATGGTAATACGTGCCATAATCGGGGCATTACCGTTCTTTTTTAGTTCGTTCTTTTTCAAATAGAAAAGCAGTTTGAACGTCGATTTTTTTGTCTGCTCCATAACTCAAATGTTTAACGTTTAAAATTAAATTACATTGAGTTACAAGGGAACATAGAAAAGGATGCAAAAGACTGAAATATAATCAGTTAAGCCACATAGTTACCTTTGTCAATCGGTAACGAATTAGTAACCTAACCTTGTCAATTTAAGCCCAAAACCTATCAGACACCGACTTCCGAACTAAGACTACTCTTTTTATAAAGCCTTGTATAGCAAAGGTTTTAACCGTTTTGCTTATTTTTGCTTTTTACTAATCTTTTTTTTCAAAAATACTAAATATTGAATTGTTGTTCTTCAAAATGGCTCAAGAAATAATGCGTTAAATAATTTATTTTTTATTTTACTGCAAAAAAGGTAAATGAATAGGCGATTGGAAAGAATTAAAAAGTATACAAAACGAGAAAGTAAATGATTGTTTGAGTGAAATTATGATTAGCTAGAAAAATCTCTGTTGAAAAAATGATTTCGAGCCTAGCCCGGATTGCAGCATTGTCTGAGCTCATTTTATTTGGTTTTGGGGGGGGGGGGGGGGGGGGGCCCCCCCCCCCCCAAAAAAAAAAAAGAGGGGGAGGGCCGGCAAGAGAACTAA